>Ga0213872_10000003_pt1 | contig 366948 bp, 334 predicted proteins | sample VelepicomBERX_R2_FD_160071 | JGI IMG/M metagenome (GOLD analysis project Ga0213872, IMG submission 160071) | Rhizosphere microbial communities from Vellozia epidendroides in rupestrian grasslands, the National Park of Serra do Cipo, Brazil - RX_R2 | ecosystem: Host-associated > Plants > Roots...
GCTGGGCGCTGCGCCATCTCCAGCTCACCCATTACCGCGTAAACGACCTCGGCGACATCCAGACCGAGGCGCCCGTGCACGGCGGCCTCACGCCGGCCGGCGCCGCGGTGATCCGGCGCTGCAACCGGCTCGGTGTCGTCGTCGACGTCGCGCACGGCACCTACGAACTCGTGCGCCAGGCCGCGGCCCTGACCGACAAGCCGCTCGTGATCTCGCATACCTCGCTCGCGGCAGCGCCCAAGCCGCGCAGCCGCCTGATCTCGCCCGACCACGCGCGCGTGATCGCGGGCACCGGCGGCGTGATCGGCATCTGGCCGCCGACCGCGATCTTTCCCGACCTCGCGGCGCTCGCCGCGGGCATCGCGCGCATGGCCGACGTCGTCGGCGCCGCGCATGTCGGGCTCGGCTCGGACATGAACGGCCTCGTCGGGCCGTCGGCGCTGCGCTCCTACCGCGACCTGCCCGCGCTCGCCGACGCGCTGCGCCGCTGCGGCTTCGGCGTCGACGAGTTGCGCGGCATCCTCGGCGGCAACTACGCGCGCGTGTTCCGCGCGAGCGTCGTCGCAGGCGGTTCGGGCGGCTCGGACAACGCGGCGACGTAGCGCCGACGCCGGCCATGTGCGGCTTTTGCGGCCCTGTGCCGCACTCGCGACCGTCTGTCACATCCCTGTGGCTCGACCCCGTGCCGCGTCGTTAAGCTGCGTCCATCGATCTTGGCAAAGGAGGCCATCATGTCGAACGCAGAAGAACTCTCGAAGCTTGCCGACCTGCACGAACGCGGCGTCCTCAACGACGACGAATTCGCGCGCGCGAAGGAGCGCGTGCTCGGCGGCGCTGGCAGCGCGAGCTACGCGGGCGCGCCCGCGACCGAGGCCGTCAACACGCTGCGCCGCAGCCGCAACGACCGCTGGCTCGGCGGCGTGTGCGGCGGCATCGCGACGATGACCGGCGTCGCCTCGTGGATCTGGCGCCTGATGTTCACGCTGCTCGTGCTCTGCGCCGGGACCGGTTTTCTGTTCTACATCCTGCTCTGGATCTTCGTCCCCGACGAGTGACTGAGCCGCTACGATGGCCCTCGGGCGCCGCGTCGGCGTCCGAGGAGCCCGCGATGGATCGCCGCGCTGCCACAGCCAGCCCGCATATAGCCCTGCCACGGTGCCGATGACAACAGCACCCGCGGCCCCCCCGAACCACGACACCACGCCGAGCCTCGCGCGCGAGGACGGCGGCACGGTGCGCCTGCACGGCGACTGGACCGTGCTCGCGCTGAGCCACCATTTCGAGCCGCTCGCGGCCGCGGCCCGCCAATGCGCGGGCGCGAGCACGCGCTGGGACCTGCGCGGCGTTCGCGCGATCGACCACGCGGGCGCGATGCTGCTGTGGCAGGCCTGGGGCCGCGCGCGGCCCGCCGCGCTCGACTGCCTGCCCGAGCAGGCCGCGCTGTTCGAGCGCCTCGCCGCGCCCGCGCAGGGCCTGCAGAAGCGCCGCCGGCGCGTGCGCGAGCGCCTCGGCCCGCCGCTGACGGGGCTCGCCGCGCACCTGATCGATGCAACCCAGCTGCTCGGCCAGCTCGCGCTCGACGCGCTCGCGCTCGTGCGCAAGCCCGCGCTGATCGCGTGGCGCGACATCTCGGCGCAGATCTTCCGCACCGGCGCGCAGGCGCTCGCGATCACGGCGCTCGTCGGCTTCCTCGTCGGCGTCACGCTGTCCTACCTGACCTCGCGCCAGCTCAAGAGCTACGGCGCCGACATCTTCATCGTCAACATCCTCGGCCTGTCGGTGTGGCGCGAGCTCGGGCCGCTGCTCGCGGCCATCCTCGTCGCGGGCCGCAGCGGCTCGGCGCTGACCGCGCAGTTCGGCGTGATGCGCGTGACGCAGGAGCTCGACGCGCTGTCGGTCATGGGCATCTCGCACACGATCCGCCTGGTCTGGCCGCGCGTGCTCGCGCTGTGCGTGTCCATGCCGCTCGTGTCCCTGTGGACCAGCCTCGCGACGCTGCTCGGCGGCATGCTCGCGGCGCAAAGCATCCTCGGCCTCGACTACGTCCAGTTCCTGCACGCGCTGCCGCGCGCGGTGCCCAAGGCCAATCTGTGGCTGGGCCTCGGCAAGGCCGGCGTGTTCGGCTTTCTGATCGCGTTCATCGCGAGCCATTACGGCCTGCGCATCAAGCCCAACAGCCAGAGCCTCGGCGAGGGCACGACCGACGCGGTCGTCGCGTCGATCACGATGGTCATCGTCGTCGACGCGGTGTTCGCGGTGATCTTCTCGGAGGTCGGCATCTGATGGACGGTCCGGTCGTCGAACTCGACAAGATCTCGACCCAGCTCGGCGGCGTGACGATCCACCGCGACGTGAGCCTGCGCGTGCAGGCCGACGAGGTGCTCGCGATCATCGGCGGCTCGGGCAGCGGCAAGACCACGCTGATGCGCCTGATGCTCGGCCTCACGCAGCCGAGCGCCGGCAGCGTGCGCGTGTTCGGCCGCCAGCTCGGCGGCTGCAGCGAGGGCGACCTGCACGCGGTGCGGCAGCGCTGGGGCGTGCTGTTCCAGGGCGGCGCGCTGTTCACGGCGCTGACGGTGTTCGACAACATCGCGCTGCCGCTGCGCGAGCTCGGCGGCGTGCCGCGCGACATCGTCGAGGCGCTCGTGCTGCAAAAGCTCGCCCAGGTCGGCCTCGCGCCGCGCGACGGGCCGAAGATGCCGGCCGAGCTCTCGGGCGGCATGGTCAAGCGCGTCGCGCTCGCGCGCGCGCTCGTGCTCGACCCGCAGCTGCTGTTCCTCGACGAACCGACGGCCGGCCTCGACCCGATGGGCGCGAAGCAGTTCGTGCGCCTGATCGAGACGCTGCGCGCCGAGCTGCGCCTGACCGTCGTGATGATCACCCACGACGTCGACACCCTGCTCGCGCTCGCCGACCGCGTCGCCGTGCTCGCCGATCGCCAGATCGTCGCGCTCGGGCCGCTCGCGCGCGTCGTCGAGTCCGCGCACCCGTTCGTGCGCGAGTTCTTCCTCGGCCAGCAATGGCGCTGCGAGGAGCAGGCGCTGCGGGAATTCCGCGACACCTTCGCGCGCGTGCCCGACGCTTCTGCCGCAGAATGAGGCCGCGATGGAAAACCGTTCTTATGCGCTCGCGACCGGACTCTTCGTGCTGCTGATGGGCGCGACGCTGCTCGGCGTCGCGATGTGGTTTCGCGGCGGCCATGTGTCGTTCGCCCATTACACCGTCGTCGCCAAACAGGGCGTGCCGGGGCTCAACCTCAAGGCGCCGGTCAAGTACCAGGGCGTCGAGATCGGCAAGGTCGAGGACATCGAGTTCGACCCGCAGGACGCGCGTCAGGTGCTCGTCGACATCTCGGTCGTCGACGAGGCGCCGCTGAACCAGTCGACCTACGCCCAGCTCGGCTACCAGGGCATCACGGGCCTGACCTTCGTCGACCTGACCGACGACCGCACCAAGCCGCGCGGCGCGCTTGCCGACGGCGCGCGCATCGAGCTGCGCGCCTCGCTGCTCGACCGCCTCGGCGAGGCCGGCCCCCAGCTGCTCGCGCGCGCGGCCGACGCGGCCGACCGCCTCGACCGCCTGCTCGACGACGCCAACCTGCAGCACGCGGGCCAGGCGCTCGGTCATCTCGACGAGGCCGCCGCCGAAGTCGCCGCGCTCGCCCACGAGCTGCGCCCGGCCGCGGCCGAACTCGCCCCGCTGGCCGGCGACAGCCGCCGCTTGATCGCTCACGCCGACGCGTCGCTCGGTCATGTGGACCAGCTCGCGACGCAGTCGACCGAGCTCGTCGCGACGCTCGAGACCAAGGCCAGCGCGCTCGACCAGCTCGCGGCCGCGTCGGCCCAGCTCCAGCACACGGTCGCGCGGCTCGACGCCGCGCTCGTCGGCCCCGAGCACCATGCCGACCGGCCGCTGATCGACGAGCTCGCGCACGCGGCCGAGGCCGTGCGCCACAGCGCCGAGCAGCTCTCGGCCGAACCGCAAAGCCTGCTGCTCGGCCACCCGGCGACGCCGCCGGGGCCGGGCGAGGCGGGCTTCAAGGCGCCGAAGCAATGAAGACGACCCACGCCCCCATCACGCTCGCGCTCGCCGCGGCGCTGACGCTCGCCGCCTGCTCCTTGCCGACGGTCGCGCCGCCGCCGCGGCTGTTCGACTTCGGCCCGCTGGCGATGCCGCACGCGGTCGGCGCGGCCGAGGGTGGGGCGGCCGCCGCGGCCGGCACTGCATCGGGCGGGGCGCCGTCGACCGCTACGAGCGTGGTGCTGCACATCACGGCCGCCGACGACGTCGACACGCCGGCGATGCGCTACCGCCTGCTTTACACCGACCCGCGCGCCGTGCTCGCCTATCGCGACAGCCGCTGGGTCGCGTCGCCCGCGCAGCTGCTGCGCGCCTGCCTCGCGCCGAGCGTCGTGGCGCCGGGCGCGACGAGCGATGTCCACGTCGAGCTGCTCGCGTTCGAGCAGGCGTTCGCCGCGCCTGGGCGCAGCCAGCTGCACGCGCACGCGAGCGTGGTCTGGGAGGTCGCGGGGCAGGCGCGGGCCGCGCGCGTCGACGTGCGCGTCGACGCGGCGCCCGACGCGGCCGGGCTCGCCGCCGCGGCGGCACCCGCGTGCGAGCGGCTGGCCGGCGAAGTCACGAATGCGCTGAGCGCGCCCTAAGCCCGATTCAATGCCACGCGAACGACCCGCGGCTCGCCGCGTGGTCGCGCGCCATGAAGCGCTGGACGAAGTCGCGCGCGAGCGTCGATTCGGGGCGCAGGCGCTCGCCGATATAGAGCTCCTGGCGGCGCTCGCGGATCAGGCCGCGCAGCCGGGTCGCCATCACGCCGAACGGGTCGAGGCCCAGCGCCTCGCGCTGCACGACCGTGTCGTGCAGCGTACGCACCGGATGGGTCTCGAGCAGCGCGCGGTGCGCGCGCACGACGCGCAGGCGCGCCTGGACCGCGTATTCGCAGCGCTTGAGCCAATGGCGCGCGGCGTCGGTGCTGCCGCCCTGGACCTTGATCGGCGCGGCGCCGGCCTCGAGCAGCAGGCGCTCGAGCGTCGCGCGGTCCGACGCCTCGTAGGCGCGGTTCGCGGCCATCATGCGCTGCTCGCGCAGGCCACGCTCGGCGTCGTCCCCCGCGTGGTCCGGGTGCAGATGCTTGGCCGCGCGCCGGTACAGGGTCTTCAGCGACGGCGGCTCGAGCTCTATCAGGGCGTGCTGCGGCTCGGCCGGCAGCGCGGCGCCGGCCGGCAGGCCCGGCAGCAGCGGCAGCGTGCTCGCCTGCGGCGCGCGCGGCGCGGGCAGCTCGACGCCCTGGCGGCGCAGGCCTTCGATCAGGCGGCAGGTCGTGCCGTGGAGCTGGGATTCGAGCGCGTCGAGCTCGAGGTAGAGCGATTCGAGCTGGCCCGCGTAGCGCTGCGCGAAGGCCTCGAGCTGGGCGCGCCGCGTCGCGAACTCGCGCTCCTGGGCGTCGAGGTAGTGGCGCAGGTCGGCGAGTTGGGCACGCCGACGAGCCAGGTCCAGTTTCTCGATCGCCATGGAGGTCATGGCCCCATATTGTGCGGCCGCGGGCCCGCGCCGAAGCAAAGAAAAGGGCCCCACATGGGGGCCCCGGTCTTCAGTGCTTTCCCGGATTCGCTCAGGACTGCGAAGCCCCCGAAGCCGGCGCCGATGGCGCGGCCGGCAGACTGTCGGGCATGGCCGCCGTCGCGGCGCTCGCGGCGTCGGAAGCGGCCGGCGCGACGACCGCGGTCGGTGCCTGCTCGGGCACCGCGGGCGCCTGGCTCGAGGCCTTGAGCGGCAGCAGCGGCACGATCAGCAGCGCGACGATGTTGATGATCTTGATCAGCGGGTTCACGGCCGGGCCGGCGGTGTCCTTGTACGGGTCGCCGACGGTGTCGCCCGTCACGGCGGCCTTGTGCGCCTCCGAGCCCTTGCCGCCATGGTGGCCGTCCTCGATGTACTTCTTCGCGTTGTCCCAGGCGCCGCCGCCCGTGCACATCGAGATCGCGACGAACAGGCCCGTGACGATCGTGCCCATCAGCAGGCCGCCGAGCGCCTCGGGCCCGAGCAGCATGCCGATCAGCACCGGCACGACGACCGGCAGCAGCGACGGCACGATCATTTCCTTGATCGCGGCCGAGGTCAGCATGTCGACCGCGCGGCCGTACTCGGGCTTGGCCGTGCCTTCCATGATGCCCTTGATCTCGCGGAACTGGCGGCGCACCTCCTCGACGACGGCGCCGGCCGCGCGGCCGACGGCCTCCATCGCCATCGCGCCGAACAGATAGGGGATCAGGCCGCCGATGAACAGGCCGACGATGACCATGTGGTTCGACAGGTCGAAGCTCGCGCGCAGGCCGCGCGCCTCGAGCGCGTGGGTGTAGTCGGCGAACAGCACGAGCGCGGCGAGGCCGGCCGAGCCGATCGCGTAGCCCTTGGTCACGGCCTTGGTCGTGTTGCCGACCGCGTCGAGCGGATCGGTGATGTTGCGCACGCTCTCGGGCAGCTCGGCCATCTCGGCGATGCCGCCGGCGTTGTCGGTGATCGGGCCGTAGGCGTCGAGCGCGACGACGATGCCGGCCATCGACAGCATCGAAGTCGCGGCGATCGCGATGCCGTACAGGCCCGCGAGCGAGTAGGCCGCGACGATCGCGAGGCACACGAAGATCACGGGCCAGGCGGTCGAGCGCATCGACACGCCGAGGCCCGCGATGATGTTCGTGCCATGGCCGGTCGTCGAGGCCTGCGCCACATGCTGGACCGGCTTGTAGTCGGTGCCCGTGTAGTACTCGGTGATCCAGACCAGCGCGGCCGTCAGCACGAGGCCGACGGCGCAGGCGCCGAACAGCTGGAGCGCGCCGATCTCGAGCCCGCCGGCCTGCAGCGCGGTCGGGAACATCGCCTTGGTCACGAAGAAGAACGCGATCAGCGACAGCACGCCCGCGATCGCGAGGCCCTTGTACAGCGCCGGCATGACGTTCTTCATGGCCGGGCTCGCCTTGACGAACATGCAGCCGACGATCGACGCGACGATCGACACGCCGCCGAGCATCAGCGGGTAGACGAGCGCCTCGGCCGACTGGCCCGCGAAGGTCAGCGCGCCGAGCGCGATCGTCGCGATCAGCGTGACGGCGTAGGTCTCGAACAGGTCGGCGGCCATGCCCGCGCAGTCGCCGACGTTGTCGCCGACGTTGTCGGCGATCACGGCCGGGTTGCGCGGGTCGTCCTCGGGGATGCCGGCCTCGACCTTGCCGACGAGGTCGGCGCCGACGTCGGCGCCCTTCGTGAAGATGCCGCCGCCGAGGCGCGCGAAGATCGAGATCAGCGAGGAGCCGAACGCGAGGCCCAGCATCGGCTTGAGGTCCTCCGCCTGGGTATGCACGAGGCCGCCCGACACGTACCAGAAGAACAGGCCGACGCCGAGCAGGCCGAGGCCGACGACGAGCATGCCCGTGATCGCGCCGCCCTTGAACGCGACGCTCAGCGCGGGCGCCATGCCCTGGGTGGCGGCCTGGGCGGTGCGCACGTTCGCGCGCACCGACACGTTCATGCCGATGAAGCCGCAGGCGCCGGACAGCACGGCCCCGACGACGAAGCCGAACGCGGTCTGCGCGCCGAGCGCGATCGCGATCAGCACGGCCAGCACCACGCCGACGATGGCGATGGTCCGGTACTGGCGCGAGAGGTAGGCGGCCGCGCCCTGCTGGATGGCCGCGGCGATGGCCTGCATGCGTTCGTTGCCGGCCCCCTGGCCGAGAATCCACGCGCGTTGTATGAAGCCGTAGAGAACTGCCGCAAGCCCGCAGGCCAGGGCGAAGTACAGCGCAACTTCCGTCGACATCTAAGCGTCTCCTTCTTGGTGCTGATCGGCAATGAGAGCGGGGACCGGCGGTGGCCGGGCGCTCGCGCGGATGCTACGGGACTCGCCCCGCGCATCGATTGGCGTTTACCAGTGCAGTCCGGGCATGTCCTTGACCTGGCTGAAGGCGGTCAAGAAGAGGTCAGGGCGGGCGACTAGAATCCGGGTTTCCCCTCGAACCTTGCCACCAGAAAAATGAGCCTGCACAACGTCAAGCCCGGCGCCAAGGCGCCCGAAGAGTTCAACGTCGTCATCGAGATCCCGATGAACGCCGACCCGATCAAGTACGAGGTCGACAAGGAAAGCGGCGCGCTGTTCGTCGACCGCTTCATGACGACGGCGATGCACTACCCGTGCAACTACGGCTACATCCCGCAGACCCTGTCGGACGACGGCGACCCGGTCGACGTGCTCGTGATCACGCCGTTCCCGCTGACGCCGGGCGTGGTCGTGACCTGCCGCCCGATCGGCGTGCTCAAGATGACCGACGAGGCCGGCGGCGACGCGAAGCTGCTCGCCGTGCCGACGACCAAGATCCTGCCGATCTACGACCACTGGCAGAAGCCCGAGGACATCAACCAGATGCGCCTGAAGGCGATCCAGCATTTCTTCGAGCATTACAAGGACCTCGAGAAGGGCAAGTGGGTCAAGGTCGACGGCTGGGAAGGCCCCGAGTCGGCCAAGGCCGAGATCCTCGCGGGCCTGGCCGGCTACGCGGCGGCCCAGGGCAAGTAAGCCTTTGTCTCAGGCGTCGCCGGGAGGCGACGCCATTGTCTTGAACGGCTGGTGCTCGGCCAGCTCGTTCACGTAGGCGTCGATCGCGAGCCCCTCGCGGGCCAGGAAGTCGCCGACCGCCGCGCGGAACTGCGGATGCGCGAGCCAATGCGCCGAATGCGTGGGCACCGGCAGCAGGCCGCGCGCCATCTTGTGCTCGCCCTGCGCGCCGCCCTCGAAGCGGCGATAGCCGTTCGCGAGGCACCAGGCGAGCGGCTGGTAGTAGCAGGCGTCGAAATGCAGGCAGGGCACCTGCTCGACCGCGCCCCAGTAGCGGCCGTAGGCCTGGCCGGTCGCGGGGTCGAGCGCGACGAGCGAGCACGCGACGCGTTCGTCGCCGCGGCGCGCCATGAACATCAGCCAATGCGCGGGCAGGTCGGCCGCCATCGCCGCGAAGAACTCGCGCGTCAGGTAGGGCGTGCTGCGGTGCGCCTGGTAGGTCAGCGTGTAGCAGCGGTAGAAGAAGTCCCAGTCGTCGGGCGAGATCGCGGCGCCCTCGAGCGCGTCGAACACGACGCCGGCGTCGCGCACGCGGCGCTGCTCCTGCTGGATCTTCTTGCGCTTGTCGCGCGTGAGCGTTGCGAGGAATTCGGTGAAGTCCGCGGGCGCGTCGGTCGCGGGCCGCTGCCAGTGGAACTGCACGCCGCTGCGCGCGAGCCAGCCCGCGTCGGCCAGCGCGGCCTGGTCGGCCGCGTCGCCGAACAGCACGTGGATGCTCGACAGCTCGTTCGCGCGCGCGATGGCGCCGAGCGCGGCGACGAGCTGGGCGCGCGCGGCGGCGTCGCGCGCGAGCAGGCGGCTGCCCGGCACCGGCGTGAACGGCACGGCGACGAGCAGCTTCGGGTAGTAGTCGAGGCCATGGCGCCGGTAGGCGTCGGCCCAGGCCCAGTCGAACACGTACTCGCCCCAGGAATGGGTCTTCAGGTAGGCCGGGCAGGCCGCGACGAGTTCGTCGCCGCGCCACAGCGTCGGGAACAGCGGCTGCCAGCCGGACTCGGCGACGGCCGACGCCGAGGCGTCGAGCGCGCGCAGGTATTCGTGGCGCATGAACGGCGTCGGCGCCGCGCTCGCGTGGAGCAGGGCGTTCCAGGCCGTGGCGGCGATGTCGGCCGGGCCGGCCGCGAGGCGTAGCGTGTAGTCCGCGTCGTTCATGGGTCGGCGCATTCTGGCAGGATGCGGGTCATGCACTTCGACAACCCCTATAACCACGACTTCGCGCGGATCGCGGTCGCCGTGCCGTTGGTGCGCGTGGCCGACCCGGCGTTCAACGCCGCGCGCACCTGCGAACTGCTCGCCGAGGCCGGCGCGCGCAGCGCGGCCGTCGTCGTGTTCCCCGAGCTGGGCCTGGCCGGCTACAGCGGCGACGACCTGTTCCACCAGCGCGCGCTGCTCGACGCCTGCGAGGCCGCGCTGGCCCGGGTGCTCGAGGCCTCGCGCGCGGTCGCGACGCTGGCCGTCGTCGGCCTGCCCGTGCGCTTCGAGCAGCGCCTGTTCAACTGCGCGGCCGTCGTGCAGCGCGGCCGCCTGCTCGGCGTCGTGCCCAAGAGCTACCTGCCGAACTACGGCGAATTCTACGAGGCGCGCCAGTTCCAGGCCGCCGACGCCGCGGTCGGCGACACCATCACGCTGCTCGGTCAGGCCGTGCCCTTCGGCGCGCGCCTGCTGTTCGCGGCCGAGGACCTGCCGCGCCTGTGCGTGCATGTCGAGATCTGCGAGGACCTGTGGGTGCCGGTGCCGCCGTCGAGCCTCGCGGCGCTCGCGGGCGCTGGCGTGCTCGTCAACGCGTCGGCGTCGAGCGCGCTGGTCGGCAAGGCCGACTACCGGCGCGGCCTCGTCGCCCAGCAGTCGGCGCGCTGCCTCGCGGCCTACGCGTTCGCGGCGGCCGGCGCCGGCGAGTCGAGCAACGACCTGAGCTGGGACGGCCAGTCGCTGATCTGCGAGAACGGCGAGCTGCTCGTCGAGGGCGAGCGCTTCGCGACCGCGGCGCAGCTGCACGTCGCCGACGTCGACCTCGAGCGCCTCGAGCGCGAGCGCATGCGCCTGACGACCTGGGGCGCCGCGGTGCGCGCGCAGGCCGCCGAGATCGCGCGCTTTCGCCGCGTCGCCTTCCGCGCCGAGCCGCCGCGCGCGGCGCCGCTCGCGCTCGCGCGCCGCGTCGCGCGCTTCCCCTTCGTTCCCGCGGAACGCGGCGACCGCGACGAACGCTGCGCCGAGGTCTACGCGATCCAGGCCCAGGCGCTCCAGCAGCGGCTCGAAGCCAGCGGCCTGCGCCGCCTCGTGATCGGCGTGTCGGGCGGGCTCGACTCGACCCAGGCGCTGCTCGTCGCGGTGCGCGCGTTCGACCGCATGGGCCTGCCGCGCCGCGACATCGTCGGCGTGACGATGCCTGGCTTCGCGACCAGCGAGCGCACGCTGAAACAGGCGATCGGCCTGATGCGCGGCCTCGGCGTCGACGCGCGCGAGATCGACATCCGCCCGTCCTGCCTGCAGATGCTGCGCGACATCGGTCACCCCTTCGTCGACGGCGAGCCCCGGTACGACGTCACCTTCGAGAACGTCCAGGCCGGCGAGCGCACGAGCCATCTGTTCCGCATCGCGAACCTCGAGAACGGCCTCGTGCTCGGCACCGGCGACCTCAGCGAGCTCGCGCTCGGCTGGTGCACCTACGGCGTCGGCGACCACATGTCGCATTACAACGTCAACGCGGGCGTGCCCAAGACGCTGATCCAGCACCTCGTGCGCTGGGTCGCCGAGTCGGGCCAGCTCGGCGGCGTCGACGCGCAGCTGCTGCTCGACGTGCTGGCCACCGAGATCAGCCCCGAACTCGTGCCCGGCGCCGCGCCGCAGAGCACCGAGGCCGCGATCGGCCCCTACGAGCTGCAGGACTTCCACCTGCACCAGGTGCTGCGCCACGGCTTCGCGCCGGCCAAGATCGCCTACCTCGCGCGCCAGGCCTGGGGCGACAAGTACGCGAACGCCGAGCTCAAGCGCGTGCTCGGCATCTTCGTGCGGCGCTTCTTCGGCGCCAGCCAGTTCAAGCGCACCTGCGTGCCCAACGCGCCCAAGGTCGGCAGCGTCGCGCTGTCGCCGCGCGGCGACTGGCGCGCGCCGAGCGACGCCGCGGCCGCGACCTGGCTCGCCGATCTCGACCGCATCCCCGACTGACCCGGCCCGGCCATGCTACAAACGCTGCAATACCAGTGTTCCTGAGGAGACCGAAATGAAGCAGATCACCGCCATCATCAAGCCCTTCAAGCTCGACGAGGTCCGCGAGGCGCTCGCCGAGGTCGGCGCCTCGGGCCTGACCGTCACCGAGGTCAAGGGCTTCGGCCGCCAGAAGGGCCACACGGAGCTCTACCGCGGCGCCGAGTACGTCGTCGACTTCCTGCCCAAGGTCAAGGTCGAGGTGGTCGTGCGCGACGAGGACGTCGACCGCTGCGTCGACGCGATCGTCAAGGCGGCCAAGACCGGCAAGATCGGCGACGGCAAGATCTTCGTGACGGCCGTCGAGCAGATCATCCGCATCCGCACCGGCGAGACCGACGAAGCCGCCGTCTAAGCGGCGCCGCCGGCGGGCACCGTCAGCCGGCGAACTTCTGCCAGATCGCGGCGAGCCAGATGCCGCCGGTCAGCAGCAGGCTCAGCAGCACGGCCGCGCTCGCGATGTCCTTCGCGCGCTTGGACAGGTCGTGGAGCTCGAAGGACACGCGGTCGATCGCGGCCTCGATGCCCGAGTTCAGCAGCTCGACGATCAGCACCTGGATCAGCGAGCCGAGCAGCAGCGCGACCTGGACCCAGTCGCGGCCGAACCAGAACGCGAGCGGCGCGGCGATGACGAGCAGCCAGACCTCCTGGCGGAACGCGCTCTCGCCGCTGTACGCGGCCCTCAGGCCTTCGATCGAATAGCCGAGCGCGCGGCGGATCCGGTCGAGGCCCGTGCGGCCCTTGTACGGGTTGCTCACGGCGTGGCGGGCCGGTGGTCGACGACCTGGGTCCCGCAGATCAGGTCGTGGAGAAACTGGCGGCGCGGGTTCAGGCGCGCGACGAGCAGGTAGGCCAGCACGCCCGCGAGCAGGCAGCCGAACACCTCGGTGATGCTGCGCAGGCCGGAGAGGTGCGCGGCGAGCAGCGCGGGCATGAACCACAGCCAGCTGAGCACGTAGCGCGCGAGCGCGCGCAGCTCGCCGAGCGGGCGTCCCTGGGCATCGACGACGCGCAGATGCCAGGCCTTCAGCGCGACGGTCTGGCCGCCGTGCGACCAGAACCAGGTGAAGTACACGCCGAGCACGACGAACAGGAACGCTTGCCCGAGCCAGCGGCCCTGCATCGCGTCGCGCTGCTGGGTCAGCGTCGAGAAGAGGTAGTCGGCGATGAACAGCACGCCGAACAGCAGCACGCCTTCGTAGACGAAGGCGGCGAGACGGCGCCGCAGCCCGGGCGGCGAGGCGGCGGCGTCGCTCATCGCGGCGTCGATGCGGCAGGCGCGGCCGGGACCGCGGCCGGAACGACCGGCTGGCGGCGCGGCAGCAGCGTATACGGGTCGACGAGGTTCGGGTCGGCGACGACCTTGGTCAGGCCGGGCGCCAGTGCGGGGCGCAGCCGCTCCTCGTTGATCAGCACCGTCGTCACGCCGGGCTTGGCCTGGATCAGCGAGGGCGTGATCGACTTGACCTGCGGGCGCTTGAGCTCGGGCACGCGGTTCGACTTGGGCTGGGCCTTGAGCGCCGTTGTCGCGCAATTCGCGCCCGGCGCGGTCGGCAGGCAGGGCGGCTTCGCGGTCTGGAGCTGGCGGCGCCGCGCGACGGCCTTCTCGGCGAGCTCCTGGCGCTTCTCCGGCGGCAGCGCCTGGTAGGCCTCCCAGCGCGCCTCGCGCTCGCTCGCGTGCAGCGACTGCTTCGCGAGCTGGAAGTTCACGCGCGCGCGCTGGCGCTCGGCCGGGCTCAGCGCGACCCACGCGCGCATGCGCTCGTGCAGGCGGTCGCGCTCCTCGGCCGGCAGGCGCGCGAAACCCGGCGCCATCTCGAGCCAGATGCGCCGGCGCGGCTCGTCGAGGCTGTTCCAGTCGCGCTCGAGCGGCGCGAGCATCTGGCGCTGGTCGGCCGACAGCTCGGCCCAGCTCGGCGCCGAAACGGGGTTCGGGTCGACGGGGGGCGGCGCCACGATCGCGGCCGGGGCCGGCGGCAGTTGCGCCGCGGGGTCGGAGGCGGCCGGCGCTTGCGCGGCTGCCCAGGACGTCAGGGCGGCCAGCGCCGCCGCAACGCTAAAGCTGACGAAACGGTCAGTCTTGTTGCTCATCGGCGAGGTATTGGGAGAACCCGGGGTCACTGTAGGCGGCCGGCGGCACGTTGTCGGACAGCAGGGCTGTGTCGACTTCGGCGGCGGCGTGGATCTGGGCCTTGGACTGGCCGTGCTGGATCGCGATCAGGCCCAGCACGAGCATCAGCAGCGGCAGGATCGACACGAGCTTGAGCCACAGCGGCGAACCGCCGCCCTGGCCGCCTCCGGCGCTGCCGCCACCGCCGAACGCGAGCGCATGGCCGGCGACGACGACGGTCGGGGCCGGCGCGGCCGCGGTCGCGGCGCGCGCGGCCCGGGCCTGGGACCGTGCGCGCTCGACCGCCTGCTCGCGGGCGACGCGCAGGCGCTCGGTGATGTCCTGGGGCAGGGCCTCGTTGCGCTCGGACAGGCCCGCGGCGACGCGCAGACCGAAGCGCGCCATCCGCGTTTCGAGTTCCTGGGCGTGGCCGCCCGCGTTCGGCATGACTGACTTGTTCATAGCGTGATCCCCTTGGCCTTCAGTGATTTCGCCAAGGCGTGAACGGCCCGGGAGCAGTGCGTTTTGACGCTACCCTCCGAGCAACCCATCACGGCTGCGGTCTCGGCGACATCGAGTTCCTCCCAGTAACGCAGGAGGAAGGCTTCCCGTTGACGCGCCGGCAACTGAGAAACCTCGGCATCGATCTGTTCGAGGATTTGCTTGCGCGAGACCTCGTCGGCGGCGCTCAGGGCGCCCTGGCTGCCTTCCTCGGTCTCGAGTATTTCGAGCAAATCGAAATCATCTTCGCCTTCCTTGCCCTCAAAGTCCGACAAGTTGTGGAATATGGCATTGCGCGTCTTCTGCCGGCGGAACCAGTCCATGGTCGCGTTCGACAGGATGCGCTGGAACACCAGCGGCAGTTCGGCCGCGGGACGGTCGGCGTAGCGCTCGGCCAGGCGGATCATGGCGTCCTGGACGATGTCCAGCGCGGCATCGTCATCGCGCACCAGGTAGGCCGTGCGTTTGAACGCACGGCGCTCGGTGCTGCGCAGGAAATCGTTGAGTTCTTTGTCGGTGGCCAAGTAGGGCGCAACAGGTTTGCGGCGGTCGCCGAGACGGCCGCGATTATTGCATCCCTTGTACGCGGCCCGGTCGGCGCTGGCCGGGTTCGCCCCAGTGCGTGCATAATGTGCGCTCGCACAAAGAGTTTTCAGGTCTTGAGTGGGCGCCCGACCCGGGTCCCGTTTTGTAGATCGCGCAGGCTCCAAGTCCGCCTCACGAGGGCGCGAGTAGGAGCACCGATGGTTTTTCGTCAGAGAAATTCACTGAGGTTCGAAATGGACATGTCTAGCGCGGAAGTCAAGCGTGCCGCTTCGGCACATTCGTCTCCCCAATCCCCCCCCTCCGACCAGGAGCTCAACGGCTCCGACGTCCTCGTCCGCTGTCTGCAGGCCGAGGGCGTGCGCTACCTCTGGGGTTATCCCGGTGGCGCGGTGCTCTACATCTACGACGCCCTTTACAAGCAGGACAGCATCCAGCATGTCCTCGTGCGTCACGAACAGGCGGCGGTCCACGCGGCCGACGGCTACGCCCGGGCGACCGGCGACGTCGGCGTCGCGCTCGTGACCTCGGGCCCCGGCGTGACGAACGCGGTGACCGGCATCGCGACGGCCTACATGGACTCGATTCCGATGGTGATCGTGACCGGCCAGGTGCCGACGCCGGCGATCGGCCTCGACGCCTTCCAGGAATGCGACACCGTCGGCATCACGCGCCCGATCGTCAAGCACAACTTCCTCGTCAAGGACGTGCGCGAGCTCGCCGCGACGATGAAGAAGGCCTTCCACATTGCGCGCACGGGCCGCCCGGGCCCGGTCGTCGTCGACATCCCCAAGGACGTGTCGATGGCCAGGGCCGGCCCCTTCGAATACCCGAAGACGGTGTCGATGCGCTCGTACAACCCGGTGCGCAAGGGCCATTCGGGCCAGATCCGCAAGGCCGTGCAGCTGCTGCTTGCGGCCAAGCGCCCGTATATCTATACGGGCGGCGGCGTGATCCTCGGCGAGGCCACGGCCGAGCTGCGCGAGCTGACCGAGCTGCTCGGCTTCCCGGTCACGAACACGCTGATGGGCCTCGGCGCGACGCGCGGCAGCGACCCGCAGTTCCTCGGCATGCTCGGCATGCACGGCACCTACGAGGCGAACATGACGATGCAGCACTGCGACGTGCTGCTCGCCGTCGGCGCGCGCTTCGACGACCGCGTGATCGGCAACCCCAAGCATTTTTCGCAGGTCGAGCGCAAGATCATCCACGTCGACATCGACCCCTCGTCGATCTCCAAGCGCGTGCGCGTCGACATCCCTATCGTCGGCGACGTCAAGGACGTGCTGCAGGAGCTGATCCACCAGATCCGCGAGGCCCAGGCGCGTCCCGACGCGGCTGCGCTGAACGCCTGGTGGAGCCAGATCAACGACTGGCGCCGCCGCGAATGCCTGTCGTTCAAGCCCTCGAGCGAGGTCATCAAGCCGCAGATGGTCGTCGACACGCTGTGGCGCCTGACCAAGGACAGCGACGCCTACATCACCTCGGACGTCGGCCAGCACCAGATGTGGGCGGCCCAGTTCTACCGCTTCGAGGCGCCGCGCCGCTGGATCAACTCGGGCGGCCTCGGCACCATGGGCGTCGGCCTGCCGTACGCGATGGGCATCAAGCTCGCGAAGCCGCAGTCGGACGTGTTCTGCGTGACGGGCGAGGGCTCGATCCAGATGTGCATCCAGGAGCTGTCCACCTGCAAGCAGTACGACACGCCGGTCAAGATCATCGCGCTGAACAACCGCTACCTCGGCATGGTGCGGCAGTGGCAGGAGCTCGACTACGGCAAGCGCTACTCGCACAGCTACATGGAAGCGCTGCCCGACTTCGTCAAGCTCGCCGAGGCCTACGGCCATGTTGGCCTGAAGGTCGAGAACCCGGCCGACGTCGAGGGCGCGCTGCGCGAGGCGATCCGCCTGAAGGACCGCACGGTCTTCCTGGACATCCGCACCGACCCGACCGAGAACGTCTGGCCGATGGTCCAGGCGGGCAAGGGCATTTCGGAGATGCTGCTCGGCGCCGAGGACCTCTGAGGCCGCACGAGCCGGCGTCGGGCCGTCGCGTTACCGCGCGCGGCCGAGGCGCCGGCGAGTCGGGCTGGGAGCCTGGGCATTTTTTCCCTCAACGTATCGAAGAGCGTGGCCAAGCGCCGTCGGTTACCGCCGCCGGCCGCGAAGAGCGCGAAGGACGAGACCCATGAAACACATCATTGCATTGCTGATCGAGAACGAGGCGGGCGCGCTGTCGCGCGTCGTCGCGCTGTTCTCGGCCCGGGGCTACAACATCGAGAGCCTCACCGTCGCGCCGACCGAAGACCCCTCGCTGTCGCGCATGACCATCGTCACGACGGGCTCGGACGAGGTCATCGAGCAGATCACCAAGCACCTGAACCGGCTGATCGAGGTCGTCAAGGTCGTCGACCTGACCGAGGGCAGCTATACCGAGCGCGAGCTCATGCTGATCAAGGTCCGCGCGGTCGGCAAGGAGCGCGAGGAGATCAAGCGCACGGCCGACATCTTCCGCGGCCGCGTGATCGACGTCACCGAAAAGACCTATACGGTCGAGCTGACCGGCGACGCCGAGAAGCTCGACGCCTTCATCGGTGCGATCGACCGCACCGCGATCCTCGAGACCGTCCGTACGGGCGCGAGCGGCATCGGCCGCGGCGAACGCATCCTGCGCGTCTAACTTCTCTTTCCCACTGACACCGAATTTCCCTGGAGCACTGACATGAACGTTTATTACGACAAGGACGCCGACCTCTCCCTGATCAAGGGCAAGACCGTGGCCATCATCGGCTACGGCTCGCAAGGCCATGCCCACGCGCAGAACCTCAACGACAGCGGCGTCAAGGTCGTCGTCGGCCTGCGCAAGGGCGGCGCGTCCTGGCCCAAGGTCGAGAAGGCCGGCCTCAAGGTCGCCGAGGTCGCCGACGCCGTCCGCCAAGCCGACGTCGTCATGATCCTGCTGCCCGACGAGCAGATCGCCGAGGTCTACAAGCGCGAGGTCGAGCCGAACATCCGCGCCGGCGCGTCGCTGGCCTTCGCCCACGGCTTCAACGTCCACTACGGCCAGGTCGCGCCGCGCGAGGACCTCGACGTCTGGATGGTCGCGCCCAAGGCCCCGGGCCACACGGTGCGCGGCACCTACACGCAAGGCGGCGGCGTGCCGCACCTGATCGCCGTCTACGCCGACAAGTCGGGCAAGGCGCGCGACCTCGCGCTGAGCTACGCGGCCGCGAACGGCGGCGGCAAGGCCGGCATCATCGAGACCAACTTCCGCGAAGAGACCGAGACCGACCTGTTCGGCGAGCAGGCCGTGCTGTGCGGCGGCACCGTCGAGCTGATCAAGGCGGGCTTCGAGACCCTCGTCGAGGCCGGCTACGCGCCCGAGATGGCCTACTTCGAGTGCCTGCACGAGCTCAAGCTGATCGTCGACCTGATCTACGAAGGCGGCATCGCGAACATGAACTACTCGATCTCGAACAACGCCGAGTACGGCGAGTACGTGACGGGCCCGCGCGTCGTGACCGAGGACACCAAGAACGCGATGCGCCAATGCCTCAAGGACATCCAGACCGGCGAGTACGCGAAGAGCTTCATCCTCGAGAACAAGGCCGGCGCGCCGACGCTGCTGAGCCGCCGCCGCCTGACCGCCGAGCACCCGATCGAGCAGGTCGGCGAGAAGCTGCGCGCGATGATGCCGTGGATCAAGGCCAACAAGCTGGTCGACCGCTCGCGCAACTGATCTCGGGATCCGTCCGGACAAGCCGCAGCGCCTCGCGCGCTGCGGCTTTTTTGTTCGCTTTGTTATCCTTGCGCCCCATGACCGACCCAGATCAACCCGAGGCCGACGAGCCGCCGCGCCCGCGCCGCAAGGGCATTTACGTCCTGCCCAACCTGTTCACGCTGGCCGCGCTGTTCAGCGGCTTCTACGCGATCGTGATGGCCATGGCCGGGCGATTCGAGCAGTCGGTCTACGGCATCTTCGCCGCGGCCGTGCTCGACAGCCTCGACGGCCGCGTCGCGCGCATGACGCATACCCAGTCGACCTTCGGCGAGCAGATGGACTCGCTGTCCGACATGGTCTCGTTCGGCGCCGCGCCCGCGCTGATCATGTACTCGTGGGCGCTGCACGACCTCGGCCGCTGGGGCTGGTTCGCGGCCTTCGTCTACCTCGCCGGCGCCGCGCTGCGCCTCGCGCGCTTCAACACGAATATCGCGGTCGTCGACAAGCGCTACTTCCAGGGCGTGCCGAGCCCGGCCGCGGCCGCGCTCGTGATCAGCCTGATGTGGGCCTGCGTCGACTTCGGCGTGACGATGGACCGCAAGCTCGAGTGGGTCGCGTTCGGCTTCACGCTCTACGCGGGCCTGACCATGGTCACGAACGCCCCGTTCTACAGCTTCAAGGACTTCAGCCTCAAGCGCTCGGTGCCATTCGTGACGCTCGTCGTGATCATGCTCGGCATCGCGCTGATCAACCTCGACCCGCCGCGCGTGCTGTTCGGCCTGTTCTGCGCCTACGGCCTGTCCGGCTACGTCGTGTACTTCTACAAGAAGGCCAAGGGCCGGCCGGTCAGCGTGATCTCGGTGTCGACCGACGAGCCCGACGAGCAGGGCCTGCATCGTTGAGCGCCTGACGCTGGAATACTGATATATTCGACGCCCATGACGATGCCGCGCGTGACCGCCGCCCTGCTACGACTAGCCGAACCACGGGTTCGCTAGCGATCGCGCACGTCCACCAAACGTCCCCCTGATCCTCAACGGCCCGTATTGCAACTGTGCAGCGGGCCGTTTGCTTTTAGCACCCAGAGTCTGCCGGTTGCCCCACCAACCCACCGGACTCCGACGATGTTGAAGCAAGCCCAGCAGAAGTACCGCCCGTTCGCCCCCGTCGCGCTGAAGGACCGTCGCTGGCCCGACGTGCAGCTCACGCGGGCGCCGATCTGGCTCAGCACCGACCTGCGCGACGGCAACCAGGCGCTGATCGAACCGATGGACGTCGCACGCAAGCTGCGCATGTTCAAGCAGCTCGTCGCGATCGGCTTCAAGGAGATCGAGGTCGGCTTCCCGTCGGCGTCGCAGACCGAGTTCGACTTCGTGCGCCTGCTGATCGAGGAAGGCCATATCCCGGCCGACGTGACGATCCAGGTGCTCACCCAGGCGCGCAGCCACCTGATCGAGCGCACCTTCGAATCGCTCGCGGGCGCCGAGAAGGTCATCGTCCACCTGTACAACGCGGTCGCGCCGGTCATGCGCCGCGTCGTGCTGGGCCTCGACGAGGACGGCATCGTCGCGCTCGCGACCGAGCACGCGCGCATGATCAAGGACTGCGCGGCGCGCCAGCCCGGCACCGACTGGCGCTTCGAGTACTCGCCCGAGATGTTCTCGGACACCGAGCTCGCGTTCTCCAAGCGCGTCGTCGACGCGGTCACGGCCGTATGGGCGCCGACGCCCGCGCGCAAGTGCATCGTCAACCTGCCGTCGACGGTCGAGCATTCGACGCCGAACATCTTCGCCGACATGATCGAGTGGATGCATCGCCACCTCGAGCGCCGCGACTCGATCGTGCTGTCGGTCCACCCGCACAACGACCGCGGCACCGGCACGGCCGCCGGCGAGTTCGCGCTGATGGCCGGCGCCGACCGCGTCGAGGGCTGCCTGTTCGGCAACGGCGAGCGCACCGGCAACGTCGATCTGGTCAATATCGCGCTGAACCTGTACACGCAAGGCGTCGACCCGGGCCTGGACTTCTCCGATATCGACGAGGTGCGCCGCTGCGTCGAGCATTGCACGCAGATCCCCGTGCACCCGCGCCACCCCTATGTCGGCGAGCTCGTCTACACCTCGTTCTCGGGCTCGCACCAGGACGCGATCAAGAAGGCCTTCGCGGCGCGCGCCGAGGGCGAGATCTGGGACATGCCCTATCTGCCGATCGACCCCAAGGACCTCGGCCGCAGCTACGACGCGGTGATCCGCGTGAACAGCCAGTCGGGCAAGGGCGGCATCAGCTACCTGCTCGAGGCCGAGTACGGGCTCGAGCTGCCGCGCCGGCTGCAGATCGAGTTCAGCCAGGTCGTCCAGGGCGTCATGGACGACCTCGGCAAGGAGCTCAGCGCAGCCGACCTCTGGGGCATCTTCGCGCGCGAGTTCGCGCTCGACGACGCCGCGCGCGCGGGCGTCGCCCACGTGAACATCCGCGAGCAGGGCGCGGAGTCGGTGCGTCTCGCCGCCGAGGTCCGCGTCGCCGGGCAGGGCGCGCGCATCGAGGGGGCGGGCACGGGCCCGATCGACGCCTTCGTCGCCGGCGTCGCGGCCGCGACCGGCGTCGCCGTGCGCGTGCTCGACTACCACGAGCATTCGATCGGCAGCGGCGCCGACGCGCGCGCGGTCGCCTACGTCGAGCTGCGCGTCGCGGGCGCCGGCGGCGAAGCGCTTACGCGCTACGGCGTCGGCATCGACGCGAACATCGTCTCGGCCTCGCTGAAGGCGATCACCTCGGGCCTGAACCGCGTGCCCGGCGTCGCGTTCGCGCCCGCGCCGGCGCCGTCCCAGGCCTCGCTCGCCTAAGATCCACCGCCTCAAAGGAGTAGCCGACATGTCCGACGCGCTGATCATCTTCGACACGACCCTGCGCGATGGCGAGCAATCGCCGGGCGCCTCGATGACCAAGGACGAGAAGCTGCGCATCGCGCGCCAGCTCGAGCGCCTGCGCGTCGACGTGATCGAGGCCGGCTTCGCGGCCTCGAGCAACGGCGACTTCGAAGCGGTCAAGGCGATCGCCGCGGTGATCAAGGACAGCACCGTGTGCTCGCTCGCGCGCGCGAACGACCGCGACATCGCCCGCGCGGCCGAGGCGCTCGCGCTCGCGCCGCGCTCGCGCATCCACACCTTCATCGCGACGAGCGAGCTCCATATGGAGAAGAAGCTGCGCATGACGCGCGAGCAGGTGCTCGAGCAGGCGCGGCTGTCGGTGCGCTTCGCCCGCAATCTGTGCGGCGACATCGAGTTCTCGGCCGAGGACGGCTACCGCTCGGACCCCGACTTCCTCGCGCGCGTCGTCGAGGTCGCGATCAAAGAGGGCGCGACGACCATCAATATCCCCGACACCGTCGGCTATGCGATCCCCGAGCTCTACGGCGAGTTCGTGCGCCGGCTGCGCGAGCGCGTGCCCAACTCGGACCGGGCGATCTGGAGCGTGCACTGCCACAACGACCTCGGCATGGCCGTCGCGAACTCGCTTGCGGGCGTGAAGATCGGCGGCGCGCGCCAGGTCGAGTGCACGATCAACGGCCTCGGCGAGCGCGCGGGCAACTGCTCGCTCGAGGAGATCGTGATGGCCGTGAAGACGCGGCGCGACTACTTCGGCCTCGACGTCAACGTCGACACCCCGCAGATCGTGCCGGCCTCGCGGCTGGTCGCCCAGACCACGGGCTTCGTCGTCCAGCCGAACAAGGCCGTGGTCGGCGCGAACGCGTTCGCCCATGCCTCGGGCATCCACCAGGACGGCGTGCTCAAGGCGCGCGACACCTACGAGATCATGCGCGCCGAGGACGTCGGCTGGGCCGCGAACAAGATCGTGCTCGGCAAGCTCTCGGGCCGCAACGCGTTCAAGCAGCGCCTGCAGGAGCTCGGCATCGCGCTCGAGTCCGAAGCCGACATCAATGCGGCGTTCCAGCGCTTCAAGGACCTCGCCGACCGCAAGAACGAGATCTTCGACGAGGACATCCTCGCGCTCGTGATGGACGAGGCCGTCCACACCGAGCACGAGCATTACCGGCTGATCGCGCTGGCCCAGCGCTCGGAAACCGGCGAGCGCCCTCACGCGAGCGTGGTCTTTGCCGCGGGGGCGGTCGAGCACCGCGCCGAGAGCAGCGGCAACGGTCCGGTCGACGCGAGCCTGCGCGCGATCGAGGCGACCGTGCAAAGTGGCGCGGAAATGCTGCTGTACTCGGTGAACGCGATCACCGGCGGCAGCACAGAATCCCAGGGCGAAGTGACGGTGCGCCTGCAGCATGCGGGCCGCGTCGTGAACGGCGTCGGGGCGGACCCCGATATCGTCGTGGCTTCGGCCAAGGCTTACCTGAGTGCGCTCAACAAGCTGCACAGCAAGGTCGAGCGCGTGATGGCCCAGGGTTGATCCGGTCAACCCGTTTCGACCGGCGCGCGTTCTCCCCCTGCGCCGCCTGTTCCGCCTCGACCCTCGGGCATTCGCTACAAACTTTACATGCTAGGCGCGACTTCAAAAGCCCCGCCTAAGTTTTTGATCTTGTGAAGTTTTTGCGAATGCCTAAAATGCAGTCCAGGATTTTGGGGGACCGGTTGAAACACTTTGCAACACTGATCACGCGGGCGCTGTTCCAGGCCAGCCTGGTGTGCGCGAGCCTCGCGTTCGCCTCGGCCCATGCGGCCGACGCCGCGGCGCCGGCCGAATCCGCCTCTGCGGCCAAGTCCACCAAGAGCAAGACGCACAAGCCGGCGGTCAAGCGCAAGGCCGCGAGCAGCGCGCCGGCCAGCACTGCCTCGCGCACGACCCACGTCGCCACGCGTACGCCGGTGCGTTCGGTCGTCCGCGCCGAGCCCAGCGTCGGCGAGCTCGAGGGCCTGCACGCGACCGAAGACCCGCTGAACCTCAAGTCGGGTGTCGCGCTCGTGCTCGACGCCGAGACCAACGAGGTCCTGGTCGCGAAGAACCCGCAGGCGGTCGTGCCGATCGCGTCGATCACCAAGCTGATGACGGGCCTGCTCGTCGTCGAGGCGCACCAGCCGCTCGACGAGAAGATCACGATCACGGCCGACGACCGCGACACCGAGAAGGGCACGGGCTCGCGCCTGGCCTTCGGCACGACGCTGACGCGTGGCGAGCTGCTGCACCTCGCACTGATGTCGTCCGAGAACCGCGCGGCCCACGCGCTCGCGCGCAACTACCCGGGCGGCCTCGACGTCTGCATCGCGGCGATGAACGCCAAGGCGCGCGAGCTCGGCATGAACGACACGCACTACATCGAGCCGACCGGCCTGTCGAGCCAGAACCGCTCGAGCGCCGAGGACCTCGCGCGTCTCGTCAAGGTCGCGCACGAGGTGCCGCTGCTGCGCGAGTTCACGACCTCCAAGGAGGCTACCGTGCGCGTCGGCCGTCGCGAGCTCGCCTTCCACAGCACGAACGGCCTGGTCCGCGAGGGCAAGTGGGACATCGGGCTGCAGAAGACCGGCTTCATCAACGAGGCCGGCAAGTGCATGGTCATGCAGGCCGAGCTCTACGGCCGCAAGCTGATCATGGTCTTCCTCGACATCACGGGCCGCACGCCGCGCGCCGCCGACGCCGAGCGCGTGCGCAAGTGGCTGGGCAGCAACCCCGAGGCGTTCTCGCACGAGAGCAAGCTGCAGTAAGCGTTTTGCTCCACAAATGGAGCGGGCCGCGACAGAGATGTCGGCGGCCCGTTTGCTTTACTGCATCGACCAAGCGTGCCGGACAAAAGCCGATGGCGTAGCGCTCTCGGCAGGGCAGCGGTGCTTCAGGCGCCGCGGAAGCCCAGCGCCGTCGAGATCTGGTGCGCGGTGTCCTTGAGGCGCGGCAGCCAGGATTCTTCGAGGCGGTCGGCGGGGGCCGAGATCGACAGACCGGCGACAAGCTTGGACTGGTCGTCGTAGATGCCCGCGGCCATGCAGCGCACGCCGAGCTCGAGCTCCTCGTCGTCGCGCGCGACGCCACGCTGGCGCACGAGCGCCATTTCGCGCTCGAGCGCGGGCAGCTCGGTCAGGCTGTTGCGCGTATGGCCGGCGAGGCCCGTGCGCGTCGCGTAGGCGCGCACGCGCTGCGCATCCTCGCTCGCGAGGAACAGCTTGCCGACCGAGGTCAGGTGCAGCGGCGCGCGGCCGCCGACTGCGCGCACGACCTGCATGCCCGAGCGCTCCGAGTAGGTACGCTCGATGTAGACGATCTCGTCGCCCTGGCGCACCGACAGGTTGACCGGCTGGTGGGTGAACTTGTGCAGCTCGCGCATCGGCCCCAGCGCCGCGTCGCGCACGTCGAGGCGTGCCTTGACGAGGTTGCCGAGCTCGAGCAGGCGCATGCCGAGCCGGTAGCTGCCGGCCTCGGGGCGGTCGACGAAGCGGCCGATCGCCAGGTCGTTGAGAATGCGGTGCGCCGTCGAGGGGTGCAGGCCCGTCGTCTCGCTGATCTGCTTCAGCGACACCGGGTCCTGATGGGTGGCCAGCACGTCCAGCAGCGCGAACATCCGCTCCATGACCTGGATCGCGGGGGCCTGATGCTCTCGATCTTTCATGGCCGGCATTGTGAGGGAGAAGTTCTTGTTTTGCATTGCGAAAGCGCGACGTTTGCGCACCCCGACGTGGACCCTGCGCGCGATGACCCGCCTGTTGATGGGGCTGCTCGCGGCCGGCGCGCTGCTCGGCGCGGCCTCGGCCGGCGCGCAAGCCGAGGCCGTGCCGGCCAGCGCGACGGCGTCCGCGCCGGTCCCGGCCGCGTCGGCCGTGGCGGGGCCGCGCTGGCTGCGCATGCAGCGCCTGCACGGCCGCATCATGGCTTCGACGCTGGGCCTCGTGATCAACGAGGCCGACCCCTATTCGGTCGCGGTCGGCGCCTACTACGCGCAGCAGCGCGGCATCCCGGCCGAGAACGTCGTGCGCGTGCGCCTGCCCGACCGGGCGACGCTTACGCGCGCCGAGTTCGCGACGCTGCGCGCCGAGCTCGAACAGCGCCTGCCCGCGAGCGTCCAGGGCCTTGCGCTCGCGTGGGTGCGGCCCTATGCGGTCGAGTGCAATGCGCTGACCGGCGCGCTCGCGCTCGGTTTCCAGGCCGAGCTGTGCGCGAACAGCTGCGCGCCGTCCAGGGCCTCGCCCTATGTCGACTACGCGAGCGACCGGCCGTTCAGCGATCTGGGCCTGCGTCCGGCCATGCAGCTCGCCGCGCGCAGCGTCGAGGCGGCCAAGGCCTTGGTCGACCGCGGCCTGCGCGCCGACCACAGCCTGCCGTCGGCCTATGGGCCGGCCCATGTGTACCTGATGAGCACCAGCGACGCGGCGCGCAACGTGCGCGCGGCCTGGTTCCCGCCCGACGCGCGGCTCGGCCCGCTGAACCTCGAGGTCAAGCGCCTGGACGCCGACGCGCTGCCGGCGCTGCCGGGCGCGCTGATCGTCGAGACCGGCCTCGCGCACGTACCCGGCCTCGACCAGGTCGCCTGGCTGCCCGGCGCGCTCGCCGACCACCTGACTTCCTACGGCGGCCAGCTCGACGCGCCCGCGGGCAGCGGCCAGATGTCGGCGCTCGACTGGCTCGAGGCCGGCGCGACGGCGAGCTACGGCACGGTCAGCGAACCCTGCAACCACTGGCAGAAGTTCCCGAACCCGCAGCTGCTGCTGCTCAGCTACGTGCAGGGCGTCAGCGCGCTCGAGGCCTATTGGCACAGCGTCGTCTGGCCCGGGCAGGGCGCCTTCGTCGGCGATCCGCTCGCGGCGCCGTTCGCGCCGCTGTTCTAGCCCGCGTCGTTCGCGTCGCCGTCCTGGCCAGCATCGTCGAGCGCCGCGGCGACGAAGCGCGCGATATGGCGCAGCGCGCCGCGGCTCTCGCGCAGCTGGACGAGGATCGGGAACACATGCGGCATGTCCTCCCAGACCTCGAGCGCGACGGGCGCGCCGCCCGCGTGGGCGCGCTGCGCGTAGCGGCGCGCGTCGTCGAGCAGGATCTCGCGCGTGCCGCAGAGCACGAGCGTCGGCGCGAGCGCCGCGTCGAACTCGCCGTGCAGCGGCGAGACGACCGAGTCGGCCGCGCTGCCGTCGGGCAGCGCCATGTCGCGCAGGATCGGCAGCGAGTCGGCGTCGAGCAGCGGATCGGCGCGCGCGCGCGTGCGCATCGACGCGCCGCTCAGGGTGACGTCGGTGACCGGCGACAGCGCGACCGCGCAGCCCGGCTGCGGCAGGCCTTCGCGGCGCAGGCGCTGCAGCAGGCCCAGAGTTAGGTTGCCGCCGGCCGAATCGCCCGCGACGACGACGCGCGACGCCGGCACGCCGAGCGCGAGCAGGCCGCGGTAGGCGCCGAGCACGTCGTCCTGCGCGGCCGGATACGGGTGCTCGGGTGCGAGCCGGTAGTCGGGTAGCAGCACGCGCAGGCCCAGCGCGGCCGACACGCGCGCGGCGAAGCTGCGGTAGCCCTTGGGCAGGTGGAACGCGAAGCCGCCGCCGTGCAGGTAGAGCAGCACCCGCTCCGTGGCGTCGCCGACGCCGGGGCCGGCGATCCATTCGCAGGGCACGCCGGCGACGCGTGTCGACGTGCAGCGCGTGAGCCAGGGCGGGTGGAACACCAGGCGGTCGACTTGCTGGAGGCGCCGGCGCAGCCGCGGCGTCTTGGTCGCGTCGCTGAGCTGCAGGCGCGCGAAGTTGCGCAGTGCCCAGCAGACCGCCTCGATGCGCGCGCGGCTGCTGCGTCGCGTGATCACGCGTTCGTACGGGGTGTCGTTCGGTTCGGGAAGGTTCATCGTGGCGGGAGCAGGTCGGCGACGGCCGCGCGCCCGGAGCGCACGGCGCCCTCGAGCGTAGCCGGGTAGGGGCCCGCGACATAGTCGCCGGCGACCCGTATGTGCGGATCGGCGGACGCCGGCGGCCGTGCAAGGCCCGGCGTGCACGCGAAGGTCGCGCGCTTCTCGGCGAGCACGCGCGCGACGCGCGCGCCGTCCCAGCCGAGCTCGGCACGCGCCTGCTCGATCACGGCCGCGCCGGTCGCGTCGAGGCCGCGCTCGACCCAGGGCGCGGCCGCGCTGATCGAGAACGCGTAAAGCCCCGCGCCGAGGCCGAGCCGGCCGAGGTCGAACACGAATTGCGCCGGACCGTCGCCGAGCATCAGCATCGGCTCGGGCAGGCCGCGGCCCGAGTATTCGACGTAGGCGGTCGCGATCGGTTCGAAGCGCAGCGCGCGCGCCCGTGCGGCCCAGCGCGTCCACGCAGCGCCGAGCGGCGCGACGAGGCGCGCGGCCTCGCCGCTCGTCGTCGCGATGACGATGCGGTCGAAGCCGCGGCGCGCGTCGCGGGCGTCGAAGGCGTCGACCGCGTCGAGTTCGTCGAGCGACTGGATGCGCCGCCCGAGGTGGAGCGCCGCGCCGCGCGCGCGCAGCCAGGCCTCGGCCGGCTGGGCGACGAGCGCGGCGAGCGGCACGCGCGGCAGCAGCAGGTCGGCGCCACCGCGGCCCGCGAACAGCGCGTCGTGCAGCACGCGCAGGAAGACCGGCGCGCTGGCCTCGGCCATCGGCGTGTTCAGCGCCGCGACGCAGAGCGGCTCGACGAGTTCGGCGAGGACCACGGCGGGCAGGGGCGCGCACAGCTCGGCGACGCTGAGCCGCGGCGCGCATTGAAAGCCGCCGAGCAGCCAGCGCGTGGCCTGCGCGAGCAGCGCGACGCGCGCGCCCAGCGGCCAGCGCGGGTGCGCGAGCACGCCGCGCGCGAACGCGACGAGCGGCGCCCCAGGCGGCAGGCGCAGGCCCGCGTCGCGCGGGCCGCGCAGCGCAAGCGGCGTGCGCAGCAGCAGCGCGTCGGGGTCGGCGCCGACGCGGCGCATCAGCGCGAGCGTGTCGCGGTAGGCGCCGATCAGGATGTGCTGGCCGCTGTCGCGACCGTCGGCGAGGCTGCGCGCGCGGCCGCCGAGCTGCGCTGCCATCTCGAACAGCGCGACCCGGTGCCCGGCCGCCGTCGCCTCGACCGCCGCCGCGATGCCCGCCCAGCCGCCGCCGATCACCGCAACCGTTCGGGTCATATGCATCCCGGGCCGAGCGTCGGGCCGCCCCAAGCCGGCCCGCCCGAAGCGGCCGCTGGCTCGATGCCGGCGGCCGCTGCGCCCCCAAGGGGGGGCGAGCCGGCACCGCTCGAGCGCCTGCGCGCTCGAGCGCGGCTGGCGAGCGCCGAACGGCATGCTTGCCGGTCGGCCGACTGGGCTTGCCCGCGTCCGGCGCGGCAAGACCGGGCGAGGGGCCTCATCTAACGGCCGCGCCAGTTCGTCTGCATCGCGATCCAGAGCTTGCGCAGCGGCGTCAGCGAGATGCGCTGCTGCAGCACCTGGAAGTTTTCGGCCTCGAGCTCGCGCAGCAGCGCGCGGTAGATGTTGGCCATCATCAGGCCGGGTTTTTGCGCGCGGCGGTCGACCTCGGGCAGCAGCGCGAGCGCCTCGTCGTAGCAGCGGTGGGCGCGCTCGGCCTGGAACTTCATCAGCGCCGTGAAGCGCTCGCTATAGCCCCAGGGCGCGTCGCGCTTGAGCAGCTCGTGGGCCTTGACGTCGAAGCGCTGGAGCTCGTCGATCGGCAGGTAGATGCGGCCGCGCCGCGCGTCGTCGCCGACGTCGCGGATGATGTTGGTCAACTGCAGCGCGAGGCCAAGCTGGTGCGCGTACTCGACGGTCTGCGCCGCGCTGCGGCCGAAGATGCCCGACGCGACCTCGCCGACGACGCCCGCGACGAGGTGACAGTAGCGCTGCAGGCCCGCGAAGTCGAGGTAGCGCGTCTGTTCGAGGTCCATCTGGCAGCCGTCGATCACGGCGAGCAGGTGCTCGGCGCGGATGTCGTAGGCGGCCGTGTGCGGCAGCAGCGCGCGCATCGCCGGGTGTTGCGGGTTGCCGGAGAACGCGCCCGCGACCTCCTTGCGCCACCAGGCCAGCTTGGTCTGCGCGACGCCGGCGTCGTGGACTTCGTCGACGACGTCGTCGACCTCGCGGCAAAACGCGTAGAACGCCGTGATCGCGGCGCGCCGCGGCGGCGCCAGGAACAGGAACGCGTAGTAGAAGCTCGAGCCGCTCGCGGCGGCCTTGTCCTGCACGTATTGCTCGGGCGTCACGGACGGCCTCCCATGCGCAGCGCCGCCCACAGCATGGGCGGCAGGTCAAATGCGGTCAGGGCCGGGCGGCGGCGCAGGGTATCGAAATCCATGGCCCGGATTTTGGCAAGAATACGCAGCCCGCCCTGCACGACGAGGCGCAATTCCCAGCCGGCGCGGCCGGGTACCCGGTGGACGAGCGGCGCGCCGTCGCGCATCAGCGTCTCGGCCTCGGCGCAGAGTTCCCGGATCAGCGCGCGCGCGGCAGGGCTGTCGCGGCAGGCCCTCAGGTCGGCGGCGCTCACGCCATGGCGCGCGAGCGCGTCGGCCGGCGCGTAGACGCGGCCGCGCGGGCCGTCGCGGCTCGCGTCCTGCCAGAAGTTGATCAGCTGCAGCGCCGTGCAGATCGCGTCGGAGCGCGCGAGCGCCGCGGCGTCGTCGACCTCGTACAGATGCAGGAGCAGGCGGCCGACCGGGTTCGCCGAGTTTCGGCAGTAACGCAACAGTTCAGCGGTGTCGGCGTAGTCAGTCTTCCACAGATCCTGTTCGAAAGCGTCGAGCAGGGCGTGCAGTTCGGCGGCGGGCAGCCGATATTCCAGGATGACGCGCGCGAGCGGCACGAACACGCGCTCGGCCCAACGCGCCGAGGGTGCGCGGCCCGCGACGGCGGCGTCCAGATCGGCGCGATAGGCCTGCAGCTCGCCGCGGCGCTGTTCGGCCGTGGCGTCGCCCTCGTCGGCGATGTCGTCGGCGGTACGCGCGAAATGGTAGATCGCCGCCACGGCCGGGCGCAGCCCCGGCGGGCACAGCAGCGAGGCGACCGGGAAGTTCTCGTAGTGCTCTATGCTCACGGCCGGCATTGTGTGGCCTGCGGCGCCACAGGCTGCGTTGACAGCCCGCGGGCCGCTGCCTACATTACTGACCGACAAGTCAGTTATTCTGCGATTCGCTCGCGAGGTCTGCATGCCCATTGTTCACCGCAAGGTTCTGGCCGTCCTGGCCCTGACGGCCCTGGCTCTCGGCCTCGCCGCCTGCGGCCGCGAGGCCGCGGCGCCGGAGCCCGTGCGCGCGGTCCGTACCCAGGTCATCGCGTCCGGCACGGCCGGCGCGACGCTCGAGTTCGCCGGCGAGGTCCGCGCGCGCGTCGAGTCCAACCTCGGCTTTCGCGTCGCGGGCAAGATGGTCGCCCGTCTCGTCAACCTCGGCGACGCCGTCCACGCGGGCCAGGTGCTCGCGCGCATCGACCCGAGCGACTACCAGCTCGCCGAGCAGGCCGCGAAGGCCGGCGTCGCGTCGGCGCGCGTGAACCGCGACATGCTCGCAGCCGACTACAAGCGCTTCATCGACCTCTACGACAAGGGCTTCATCAGCATCGCCCAGCTGCAGCAGCACGAGGCCGCGTTCAAGGCCGCCCAGGCGCAGCTCGACCAGGCGCGCGCCCAGGAAGACGTGCAGCGCAACCAGGCCGGCTACGCGCAGCTCGTCGCCGACGCGCCGGGTGTCGTCACGGCCGTGCTGGTCGACCCGGGAACGGTCGTCGCTGCCGGCACGCCGATCCTGCGCGTCGCCCAGGATGGCCCGCGCGACGTCGTGTTCACGGTGCCCGAGGACAAGCTCACGCCGGTCCGCGCGGCCGCGAGCCGGCCCGACGCACTGAAGCTGCGCCCCTGGGGCAGCACCGAGCTGCAGCCGCTCAAGCTGCGCGAGGTCGCCGGCGCGGCGGACCCGCTCACGCGCACCTTCGAGTTCAAGGCCGACGTCGGCCACGCCGACCTGCGGCCGGGCCGCACGGCGACCGTCGTGCTCGCGATGCCGCAGGCCGCGCAGGTCATCAAGCTGCCGCTCGCGGCCGTCGCCGAGGCGCAGGGCCGGACCTCGGTCTGGGTGCTCGACCCCAAGACCATGAAGGTCCAGCCGCAGGCCGTGCAGGTCGGCGGCGCCGACGGCAACGAGGTCGTGATCGCCGCGGGCCTGCAGCCCGGGCAGGAGGTCGTCGTCGCGGGCGTCCACGTGCTGACGCCTGGCCAGCAGGTCCAGCGCTACGTCGACCCGATCTCCGCCGGTCTCAAGCAATGAGCGCCGCGCCCGCCAAACCGCCGCGCGGCGGCCGCTTCAACGTGTCGCGCTGGGCGCTCGAGCACCCGGCGCTGACGCGTTACCTGATGGTCGTGCTGATGGTCACGGGCTTCGCGGCCTATTTCCAGCTCGGCCAGGACGAGGACCCGCCGTTCACGTTCCGCGTGATGGTCGTGCAGGCCTTCTGGCCGGGGGCTACGGCGCAGCAGATGGCCGAGCAGGTCTCCGACAAGATCGAGCGCACGCTCCAGGAAGTGCCCTACGCGGACAAGATCCGCACGTTCACGAAGCCGGGCCAGTCGACGACGCTGCTGCAGCTGCGCGACGACGCGCCTGGCAAGGACGTCGTGGCCACCTGGTACCAGGCGCGCAAGCGCATCAACGACATGGCCTACACGCTGCCGCAGGGCGTGCAGGGCCCCGTCTTCAATGACGATTTCGGCGACGTCTACGGCACGATCTACGCGCTCTCGGGCGACGGCTTCTCGCCCGAGGAAATGCGCGAGCAGGCCGAGCGCGTGCGCTCCGACCTGCTCAAGGCGCCCGACGTCGCCAAGGTCGAGCTGTTCGGCGTCCAGCCCGAGAAGGTCTACGTCGAGATCTCGCAGCGCCGCATCGCCGAGCTTGGCCTCGACTTCAACCAGATCGTCCAGCAGCTCGGCGCGCAGAACGCGGTCGAGGGCGCCGGCGTACTCGACGCGCACAACGGCAACCTGCAGATCCGCGTGCAGGGCCAGTTCGAGTCGCTCGACGCGCTGCGCGCGTTCCCGATCCGCGCCGTCAACCCGCAGACCGGCCAGGCGAGCAGCCTGCGCCTCGGCGACATCGCCGAGGTCAAGCGCGGCTACGCCGACCCGGCTGCCGTGATGGTGCGCCACCAGGGGCGCGACGTCGTCGCGATCGGCGTGTCCATGGCCAAGGGCGGCGACATCATCACGATGGGCAAGGCGCTGCGCGCGACGGCCGAGACCATCCGCGCGAAGCTGCCGGCCGGCATCGAGCTCGGCCAGATCCAGGACCAGCCCAAGGCCGTCGCGACCTCGGTCAACGAGTTCGTCCACACGCTGATCGAGGCCGTCGTCGTCGTGCTCGCGGTGAGCTTCCTGTCGCTGGGCCTGCACACCCGGCCGCTGCGCCTCGACGCGTGGCCGGGCCTCGTCGTCGGCATCACGATCCCGCTCGTGCTCGCGATCACCTTCGTGACCATGTACTACTGGGGTGTGGGCCTGCACAAGATCTCGCTCGGCTCGCTGATCATCGCGCTGGGCCTGCTCGTCGACGACGCGATCATCGCGGTCGAGATGATGGTCAGAAAGCTCGAGGAGGGCTACGACAAGATGACGGCGGCGACCTTCGCGTTCGACGCCACCGCGATGCCGATGCTGACCGGCACGCTGATCACGGCGGTCGGCTTCCTGCCGATCGGCACGGCGCGTTCGGCCACCGGCGAGTACACCTACGCGATCTTCGCCGTCACAGCCGCGGCGCTGCTGATCTCGTGGCTCGTGTCGATCTACTTCGTGCCCTACCTCGGCGCGCTGCTGCTCAAGAGCCATCCGGTCGCAGTGGGCGAGGCGCACGAGCTGTTCGACACGCCGTTCTACAACGGCTTCCGCCGCGTCGTCGACTGGTGCGTCAAGCACCGCTGGAAGACCATCGTCGCGACGCTCGCGCTGTTCGTGCTGGGCCTGTTCGGCATGACCAAGGTCCAGCAGCAGTTCTTCCCCGACTCGAGCCGGCCCGAGCTGCTCGTCGACCTGTGGCTGCCCGAGGGCTCGACGATCGCCCAGAGCCGCGAGGTCGCGAAGCGCTTCGAGGCGCGCATGATGAAACAGCCGGGCATCGTCACGGTGACGAGCTGGATCGGCTCGGGCGTGCCGCGCTTCTACCTGCCGCTCGACGAGATCTTCCCGCAGGACAACGTCAGCCAGGTGATCCTGCTGCCGACCGACGTGGCCGAGCGCGAGCGCCTGCGCGAGGCGCTGCCGGCCCTGATGGCCAAGGAGTTCCCCGAGGTCCGCGCGCGCATCAAACCGCTGCCGAACGGTCCGCCGGTGCCGTACCCGGTGCAGTTCCGCGTGATCGGTGAGCGCCTCGAGGACGTGCGCGCCTGGGCCGACCGGGCCGAGGCGCTGATGCGCGGCAACGCCAATATGCGCGGCGTCAACGACAACTGGAACGAGTCGATCAAGGCGCTGCAGCTGCATATCGACCAGGACAAGGCGCGCGCGCTCGGCGTGACCAGCCAGTCGATCGCGCGCGCGGCCCAGACCCTGCTGTCGGGCACGACGATCGCGCAGTACCGCGAGGCCGACCGCCTGATCGACATCGTGCTGCGCCAGCCGCTCGCCGAGCGCGACGCGATCACCGACATCGCGAACGCCTACGTACCGACGAGCAACGGCACCTCGATCCCGCTCACGCAGATCGCCAAGGTCGACTTCGGCTGGGAGCCCGGCGTGCTGTGGCGCGAAGGCCGCAGCTACTGCGTGACGGTGCAGGGCGACGTCGCCGAAGGCCTGCAGGGCGCGACCGTGACGGCGCAGCTGTGGCCCGCGATGCGCGCGCTGCAGGCCAGGATGCCGCCCGGCTACCGCATCGAGATCGCCGGCGCGGTCGAGGAGAGCAGCAAGGGCCAGGGCTCGATCGCGGCCGGCGTGCCGATGATGCTGTTCATCACCTTCACGCTGCTGATGCTCCAGCTGCAAAGCTTCTCGCGCGCGATGCTCGTGTTCCTGACCGGCCCGCTGGGCATGGCCGGCGTCGCCGCCGCGCTGCTCGTGTCGAACCAGCCCTTCGGCTTCGTCGCGCTGCTCGGCGTGATCGCGCTGATGGGCATGATCCAGCGCAACTCGGTGATCCTGATCGACCAGATCGAGAAGGAGCGCGCGCGCGGCGTGCCGACCTGGAACGCGATCGTCGAGTCGGCCGTGCGGCGCTTCCGCCCGATCGTGCTGACGGCCGCGGCCGCCGTGCTCGCGATGGTGCCGCTGTCGCGCAGCGTGTTCTGGGGGCCGATGGCCGTCGCGATCATGGGCGGCCTGATCGTCGCGACGGCGCTCACGCTGCTCGCCTTGCCGGCGATGTACGCGGCCTGGTTCCGCGTGCGCCGGCCGCGCTGACCCCCGGGCTTGCCCGGGGGTGCGAATCGCCACGAAGCCTCAGGCTACAATCACCGGTTCTCCGAATTCCGTGGGGTCGGGCGCTGATCCCCGGGTGAATCCCGGGGATTGGCCGCGACCCACGCCCTTTGCGCGGGTGGCGAAATTGGTAGACGCACCAGGTTTAGGTCCTGACGCCTTCACGGGCGTGCCGGTTCGAGTCCGGCTCCGCGCACCAGATCACTTTGTAATTTTTGAGTCTCAACATGGCTGTCACCGTCGAAACCCTCGAGAAGCTCGAACGCCGCATCACGCTCACGCTGGCGGCCGCTGACATCAACAGCGAAGTCGAAACCCGCCTGAAGAAGCTGGCGCGCACCGTCAAGGCCGACGGCTTCCGCCCCGGCAAGGTGCCGATGAGCGTCGTGGCCCAGCGCTACGGCTACTCGGTCCAGTACGAGGTCATGAACGACAAGCTCGGCCAGGCCTTCGCGAGCGCCGCGAACGAAGCGCAGCTGCGCGTCGCCGGCACGCCGCGCATCGCCCAGAAGGACGAAGCCGCCGAGGGCACGATGGCCTTCGACGCGACCTTCGAGATCTACCCCGAGGTCAAGATCGGCGACCTCGGCGCGGCCGCGGTCGAGCGCGTCACGAGCGACGTGACCGAAGAGGCGATCGACAAGACCGTCGAGATCCTGCGCAAGCAGCGCCGCACCTTCCAGCAGCGCGCCGCCGCCGAAGGCGCCGAGGCCGGCGACCGCGTGACGATCGACTTCGAAGGCAAGATCGACGGCGAGCCCTTCGACGGCGGCCGCGCCGAGGGCTTCCAGTTCCTGATCGGCGAAGGGCAGATGCTCGAGCAGTTCGACGCCGCCGTGCGCGGCATGAAGGCCGGCGACAGCAAGACCTTCCCGCTCGCGTTCCCGGCCGACTACCACGGCAAGGACGTGGCCGGCAAGGAAGCCGACTTCCTCGTCACGGTCAAGAAGATCGAAGCCCAGCACCTGCCCGAGGTGAACGAAGCGTTCGCGAAGGGCCTGGGCATCAAGGAAGCCACGGTCGAGGCGCTGCGCGCCGACATCAAGAAGAACCTCGAGCGCGAGGTCAAGTTCCGCGTGCTGGCCCGCAACAAGGCGGCCGTGATGGACGCGCTGGTCGGCGCGGCCGATCTCGACGTGCCGAACGCGCTCGTCGACGGCGAGGTCGAGCGCCTCGTCGAGGGCGCGCGCGAAGACCTGAAGAAGCGCGGCATGAAGGACGCCGACAAGGCGCCGATCCCGGCCGAGATCTTCAAGCCGCAGGCCGAGAAGCGCGTGCGCCTGGGCCTCGTCGTCGCCGAGCTCGTGCGCGCGAACAACCTCCAGGCCAAGCCCGAGCAGCTGCAGGCCCATATCGAAGAGCTGTCGCAGAGCTACGAGAAGCCGGCCGAAGTGATGCGCTGGTACATGAGCGACCGCCAGCGCATGGCCGAGGTCGAGGCGGTGGTCATCGAGAACAACGTCACCGATTTCGTGCTGGCCAAGGCGCAGGTGTCGGACAAGCAACTGCCGTTCGACGAGCTGATGGCCGCGAACTGATAAGCTGCCCGCATTGAGGGGCGTCGCGCCTTTGCGGGCCGGCGCCCTTTGCATTTGGCGCAGGCGTCCCCATCTGGGTAGCCTGCCGAACGATCAGAGGAGCCTCATGAGCGCGCTGGAAACCAACAACCTGGGCCTGGTGCCCATGGTCATCGAACAATCGGGCCGCGGCGAGCGCGCCTACGACATCTATAGCCGACTGCTGCGCGAGCGCATCGTGTTCCTGGTCGGCCCCGTCAACGACGCGGTCGCGAACCTCGTCGTCGCGCAGATGCTGTTCCTCGAGAGCGAGAACCCCGACAAGGACATCTTCCTGTACATCAACTCGCCGGGCGGCAGCGTGTCGGCGGGCATGTCGATCTTCGACACCATGCAATTCATCAAGCCCGAGGTCTCGACGCTGTGCATGGGCATGGCCGCGAGCATGGGCGCGTTCCTGCTGTCGGCGGGCGCCAAGGGCAAGCGCTACGCGCTGCCGAACAGCAAGATCATGATCCACCAGCCGCTCGGCGGCGCCCAGGGCCAGGCGACCGACATCGAGATCCACGCGCGCGAGATCCTCAAGACGCGCGACGCGCTGAACCGCATCCTCGCCGAGCGCACGGGCCAGCCGCTCGAGAAGATCCAGGCGGACACCGAGCGCGACTACTTCATGTCGGCCGACGACGCGGCGGCCTATGGCCTCGTCGACCAGGTGCTGGCCAAGCGCCCCTGAGCGTTGCAAAGGCGCCGCAGGGCGCCCCGGCGTAACAGCCGGCCGATCGTGGGCCAATTCCACAATGGCTCCGATCGGCACATGAACTATCATCATCAACAGACCCCACCGTCTGTCCAGTCGAAGCAGATCCATGGCCGAGAAAAAAGGCAACTCCAGCGAAAAAGTCCTCTACTGCTCGTTCTGCGGCAAGAGCCAGCACGAGGTCAAGAAGCTGATCGCGGGTCCGTCGGTGTTCATCTGCGACGAGTGCATCGAGCTGTGCAACGACATCATCCGCGACGACGTCCCGGCCGAGGCGCCGAGCGCGCGCGCGGCCAAGTCCGACCTGCCGGTGCCGAGCGAGATCAAGTCCAGCCTTGACCAGTACGTGATCGGCCAGGACGTCGCCAAGCGCACGCTCGCCGTGGCCGTCTACAACCACTACAAGCGCCTGCGCCACATGGGCGCGTCGAAGGACGGCGTCGAGCTGTCCAAGAGCAACATCCTGCTGATCGGCCCGACCGGCTCGGGCAAGACCCTGCTCGCCCAGACGCTCGCGCGCCTGCTCAACGTGCCGTTCGTGATCGCCGACGCAACGACGCTCACGGAAGCCGGCTACGTCGGCGAGGACGTCGAGAACATCATCCAGAAGCTGCTGCAGAACTGCAACTACGACGTCGAGCGCGCCCAGCGCGGCATCGTCTACATCGACGAGATCGACAAGATCAGCCGCAAGGCCGACAACCCCTCGATCACGCGCGACGTGTCGGGCGAGGGTGTCCAGCAGGCGCTGCTCAAGCTGATCGAAGGCACGATGGCGAGCGTGCCGCCGCAGGGCGGCCGCAAGCACCCGAACCAGGATTTCCTGCAGATCGACACGACCAACATCCTGTTCATCTGCGGCGGCGCGTTCGACGGCCTCGAAAAGGTCATCCAGAACCGCTCCGAGAAGTCGGGCATCGGCTTCGGCGCGACCGTGCGCAGCAAGTCCGAGAAGCGCGCGGCCGAGATCTTCCGCGAGTGCGAGCCCGAGGACATCATCAAGTTCGGCCTGATCCCCGAGCTCGTCGGCCGCCTGCCGGTCGTCGCGACGCTCGGCGAGCTCGCCGAGGACGCGCTCGTGCAGATCCTGACCGAGCCCAAGAACGCGCTCGTCAAGCAGTACCAGCAGCTGTTCGCGATGGACGGCGTCGAGCTCGAGCTGCGCCCGACGGCGCTCGGCGCGATCGCGCGCAAGGCGCTCGCACGCAAGACCGGCGCGCGCGGCCTGCGCTCGATCATGGAGCAGGCGCTGATCGACACGATGTTCGAGCTGCCCGGTCTGGACGGCGTCGCCAAGGTCGTCGTCGACGAGCACAACATCGAGGAAAACGCCAAGCCCCTGCTGGTCTATCGCGAACAGGCCAAGGCCAGCGCCTGAAGCCCGCGCGGCGTGCTTCAATGCGCGCAGCAGGGCGAACCCATCCGCTGCGCCCGTCTTGCATTTCCCCGCTCAGGCCCTAGATGGACCTGAGAAAGAGAGGTAACTCTATGTCCGGACATCCGCTCCTGCCCGCCGAACCGATCACCCTGCCGCTGCTGCCGCTGCGCGACGTGGTCGTGTTCCCGCACATGGTGATCCCGCTGTTCGTCGGCCGTCCGAAGTCCATCAAGGCGCTCGAAGCCGCGATGGACGCGGGCCGCCAGATCATGCTCGTCGCGCAAAAGGCCGCGGGCAAGGACGAACCCAAGGCCGACGACATGTTCGAGGTCGGCTGCGTGTCGAGCATCCTGCAGATGCTCAAGCTGCCCGACGGCACCGTGAAGGTGCTCGTCGAGGGCCTGCAGCGCGCGCGCACGAACACCATCACCGAGACGACCGAACATTTCGTCGCCGAGGTCGTGCCGATCCCGCCCGAGACCGACACCAAGCCCGAGGTCGAGGCGCTGCGCCGCGCCGTCACGCAGCAGTTCGACCAGTACGTCAAGCTCAACAAGAAGATCCCGCCCGAGATCCTGACCTCGATCGGCGGCATCGACGAGGCCGGCCGCCTCGCCGACACGATCAGCGCCCACCTGCCGCTCAAGCTCGACGCCAAGCAGTCGGTGCTCGACCTGTCCGACGTGGCCAAGCGCCTCGAGAAGCTGCTCGACCTGCTCGAGCACGAGGTCGACATCCTCCAGGTCGAAAAGCGCATCCGCGGCCGCGTCAAGCGCCAGATGGAAAAGAGCCAGCGCGAGTACTACCTGAACGAGCAGGTCAAGGCGATCCAGAAGGAACTCGGCGACGGCGAAGAAGGCGCCGATCTGGAGGAACTCGAGAAGAAGATCCGCGCCGCGCGCATGCCCAAGGAAGCGCGCAAGAAGGCCGACGGCGAGCTCAAGAAGCTCAAGCTGATGTCGCCGATGTCGGCCGAAGCGACGGTCGTGCGCAACTACATCGACACCCTGGTCGGCCTGCCCTGGAGCAAGAAGACCAAGATCAAGCACGACCTCGGCAACGCCGAGGAGGTGCTCAACGAGGACCACTACGGCCTCGAGAAGGTCAAGGACCGCATCCTCGAGTACCTCGCGGTGCAGCAGCGCGTCGACAAGGTCAAGGCGCCGATCCTGTGCCTGGTCGGCCCCCCGGGGGTCGGCAAGACTTCGCTCGGCCAGTCGGTCGCTCGCGCGACGGGCCGCAAGTTCGTCCGCATGGCGCTCGGCGGCGTGCGCGACGAGGCCGAGATCCGCGGCCATCGCCGCACCTATATCGGCTCGATGCCGGGCAAGGTGCTGCAGTCGCTGAGCAAGGTCGGCACGCGCAACCCGCTGTTCCTGCTCGACGAGATCGACAAGCTCGGCATGGACTTCCGCGGCGACCCGTCGTCGGCCCTGCTCGAGGTGCTCGACCCCGAGCAGAACCACACCTTCAGCGACCATTACATCGAGGTCGACTTCGACCTGTCCGACGTGATGTTCGTCGCGACGAGCAACTCGCTGAACATCCCGCCGGCGCTGCTCGACCGCATGGAAGTGATCCGCCTGTCGGGCTACACCGAGGACGAGAAGGTCAACATCGCCCAGCGCTATCTCTTGCCCAAGCAGTGCAAGAACAACGGCGTCAAGGACGACGAGATGGAACTCACCGAGGGCGGCATCCGCGGCATCATCCGTTACTACACGCGTGAAGCCGGCGTGCGTTCGCTCGAGCGCGAGGTCTCCAAGGTCTGCCGCAAGGTCGTCAAGGGCATGGCGCTCAAGAAGTACGACGGCAAGGTCGTCGTGACCGAGGACAACCTCAACGACTTCCTCGGCGTGCGCAAGTTCGACTTCGGCCGTGCCGAGAAGAAGAACCAGGTCGGCCAGGTCGTCGGCCTCGCGTGGACCGAGGTCGGCGGCGACCTGCTGACGATCGAGGCGACGGCGATGCCGGGCAAGGGCAACATCATCCGCACGGGCTCGCTCGGCGACGTGATGAAGGAGTCGGTCGAGGCCGCGCGCACGGTCGTGCGCTCGCGCGCGCGCCAGCTCGGCATCAAGGACGAGCTGTTCGAGAAGCGCGACGTCCACGTCCACGTGCCCGACGGCGCGACGCCCAAGGACGGCCCGAGCGCGGGCGCGGCGATGACGACGGCCTTCGTGTCGGCGCTGACCGGCATCCCGGTGCGCGCCGACGTCGCGATGACCGGCGAGATCACGCTGCGCGGCGAGGTCACGGCGATCGGCGGTCTCAAGGAGAAGCTGCTCGCCGCGCACCGCGGCGGCATCAAGACCGTGATGATCCCCGAGGAGAACGTCAAGGACCTGCAGGACATCCCCGAGAACGTCAAGAACCAGCTCGAGATCATTCCCGTGCGCTGGATCGAACGCGTGCTCGAGGTCGCGCTCGAGTCGATGCCGCAGGCGCTGCCCGAGGAAGAGGCTGCGGCCGCGCCTCAGGCCGAAGCCGCGGCAGCCGCACCGGCGGCGACGCATTGAGCGAGTCGCGCAGATTTCTTGTCGGAGCCCCTGAAATCGGTATACAATCTTTGTCTTTCAGCGAGTGACCAAAGCGTGGCAACACGGTGAGGTTGTTGGTTGAGAGATACGCGGGAATAGCTCAGTTGGTAGAGCGCAACCTTGCCAAGGTTGAGGTCGCGAGTTCGAGCCTCGTTTCCCGCTCCAGATTCCTTTGAAGGGAAGCTCAGGCTTCCCTTTCCTTTCCCCGGCTCACCAAAGCCGGGTGAGGGTTGGAGGCAGCTCCAGGGCGCGATAGCAAAGCGGTTATGCCCCGGATTGCAAATCCGGTCAGTCCGGTTCGACTCCGGATCGCGCCTCCAGAAGTTTGATGCGGGAATAGCTCAGTTGGTAGAGCGCAACCTTGCCAAGGTTGAGGTCGCGAGTTCGAGCCTCGTTTCCCGCTCCAACAAGAATCCGCAAGGGTTCGGCCGGGTCGCACCGGTGCATGGCTCGCAAGAGGCATGCGAAATGCGGGAATAGCTCAGTTGGTAGAGCGCAACCTTGCCAAGGTTGAGGTCGCGAGTTCGAGCCTCGTTTCCCGCTCCATATTCCAAAGGGAAGTCCGCACGGACTTCCCTTTTTTGCTTTGGGCCGCGCCCGATAATGCGGCGGCCGCCCGGGTGGTGAAATTGGTAGACGCAGCGGACTTAAAATCCGCGGCCTCGTGAGGGGCGTACGGGTTCGAGTCCCGTCCTGGGCACCACGGCGACCGCAATGGCGCGGCTAAGGCAGCGCGAGCGCCGCGGCCTCGACCTCGGTCCAGCCGAGCGCCTGGCGGACGAAGCGCGTGAGCGCGGCCGGGTCGCCGGTGGTCTGCAGGCGCAGCGAGCCCGTGGTCTCGGCCGGCGCGGGCTTCCAGAGCCGCTGCACCTGCTGCGCGACCGCGCCTTCGATATTGAGCAAGCGCACCTCGGGCCCCAGCGCGGCCTGCAGCAGGTCCTGCACGAGCGGGTAATGCGTGCAGCCCATCAGCACCGTGTCGACGCCGGCCGCGCGCAGCGGCGCGCAGACCGTCTCGACGAGCGCGACGAGCGCGGGCGCGTGCAGGTCGCCGCGCTCGATCAGGTCGACGAGGCCCGGGCAGGGCTGGCCGACGATGGTCGCGCCGCCCGCGTGGCGCTCGAGCAGCGCGCGGTAGCGGGCGCTGCGCAAGGTCGCCGGCGTCGCGAGCACGCCGACACGCCCATTGCGGCTCGCGAGCACGGCCGGCTTGACGCCGGGCTCGACGCCGACGATGGGCCAGTCGGGCCAGCGCGCGCGCAGCGCCTCGATCGCATGGGCCGTCGCCGTATTGCACGCGACGACGAGCAGGGCCGCGCCCGCCTCGCGCAGGTGCGCGGCGACGCGCAGGCTGCGCGCGACGATCTGGGCCGGGGGTTTCTCGCCGTAGGGCGCGTAGGCCGTGTCGGCGACGTAGAGCAGGGGGGCTTGGGGCAGTTGGCGGCGCAGCTCGCGCAGCACGGTCAGGCCGCCGACGCCCGAATCGAAAACGCCGATTTCGAACATAAGAAACCTCAGTCTAGCCGCGCCGGGCTACCCAGGCGCCCGGACTTGTGTTTAAAATCGAACGATCGTGCTTTTTTGCTGCGCCGCAGCGCCTGGCACCCCATAGAATCCACTTAACGTTTACGTCAATCAGCCTGGAGACATCGATGAAGGTTCTGGTCCCTGTCAAACGCGTCGTCGACTACAACGTCAAGGTGCGCGTCAAGAGCGACGGCACGGGCGTGGACATCGCCAACGTCAAGATGAGCATGAACCCCTTCGACGAAATCGCCGTCGAAGAAGCGGTGCGCCTGAAGGAGAAGGGCGTCGTGACCGAAGTCATCGCGGTGTCCTGCGGCGTCGCGCAATGCCAGGAAACGCTGCGCACGGCGATGGCGATCGGCGCGGACCGCGCGATCCTCGTCGAGACCGACGCGGAGCTGCAGCCGCTCGCCGTCGCCAAGCTGCTCAAGGCCCTCGTCGACAAGGAGCAACCGCAGCTCGTGATCCTCGGCAAGCAGGCGATCGACGACGACTGCAACCAGACCGGCCAGATGCTGGCGGCGCTGACGGGCCTGCCGCAGGGCACCTTCGCGTCCAAGGTCGAAGTGGTCGACGGCAAGGCGAACGTCACGCGCGAAGTCGACGGTGGCCTCGAGACGGTCTCGCTGACGCTGCCGGCCGTGGTCACGACCGACCTGCGCCTGAACGAGCCGCGCTACGTGACGCTGCCCAACATCATGAAAGCCAAGAAGAAGCCGCTCGAGACGGTCAAGCCGGCCGACCTCGGCGTCGACGTGGCGCCGCGCGTCAAGACGCTCAAGGTCGAGGAGCCGCCCAAGCGCAGCGCCGGCATCAAGGTGCCCGATGTCGCCGCGCTCGTCGACAAGCTCAAGAACGTGGCCAAGGTCATCTGACCGCCCAGAACGAAAAGATTTGGAGATCCAGAGATGACCGCTCTCGCTAATGTCCTTGTTGTGGCCGAACACGACAACGCCTCGATCAAGGCCGCCACGCTCAACACCGTGACCGCCGCGGCCGCCTGCGGCGCCGACGTGCACGTGCTCGTCGCCGGCCATAACGCTGCTGCCGCCGCCGCGGCCGCCGCGCAGATCGCCGGCGTCGCCAAGGTGCTGCACGCCGACGCCGCCGCGCTCGCCGACGGCCTCGCCGAAAACCTCGCCGCCCAGGTCGTTGCCCTGGCCGGCGGCTACAGCCACATCCTGTTCCCGGCCACGGCCTCGGGCAAGAACACCGCGCCGCGCGTCGCCGCGCTGCTCGACGTGGCCCAGCTGTCGGACATCACCAAGGTGATCGGCGCCGACACCTTCGAGCGCCCGATCTACGCGGGCAACGCGATCGCGACGGTGCAGTCGCTTGATGCCAAGAAGGTCGTGACCGTGCGCACGACCGGCTTCGACGCTGCCGCTGCCACGGGCGGCTCGGCTGCCGTCGAGACCGTCGCCGCCGCTGCCGATTCGGGCAAGAGCGCGTTCGTCGGCCGCGAGGTCACGAAGAGCGACCGCCCGGAGCTGACCGCCGCGAAGATCATCGTCTCGGGCGGCCGCGCGCTCGGCTCGAACGAAAAGTTCATGGAAGTGCTGACGCCGCTGGCCGACAAGCTCGGCGCAGCCCTGGGCGCCTCGCGCGCGGCCGTCGACGCCGGCTACGCGCCGAACGACTGGCAGGTCGGCCAGACCGGCAAGATCGTCGCGCCGCAGCTCTACGTGGCCTGCGGCATTTCGGGCGCGATCCAGCACCTCGCCGGCATGAAGGACTCCAAGGTCATCGTCGCGATCAACAAGGACCCCGAGGCGCCGATCTTCTCGGTCGCCGACTTCGGCCTCGAGGCCGACCTGTTCACGGCCGTGCCCGAGCTCGTCAAGAGCCTCTGAACCCACCCGCATCCTGGAAGAAGGCGCCCCGACTGCCCGTCGCGGCGCCTTTTTTTCCGCCCGATATTCAAAACTCCCGGAGTGAGACCATGACCTATCGTGCCCCCGTCAAGGACATGCTGTTCGACATGCAGCACCTGGCCGGCCTCGAGCGCCTGACCCAGGCCATCCCCGCGTTCGCCGACTTCGGCGTCGATACGGCCGCGGCCGTGCTCGAGGAATGCGCGAAGCTCAACGAAGACGTGATCGCGCCGCTCAACGTCGAGGGCGACCGGAACCCCTCGTGGTTCAAGGACGGCGTCGTGACGACGACGCCGGGCTTCAAGCAGGCCTTCCGCCAGTTCGTCGAAGGCGGCTGGCAGGGCCTGCAGCACCCCGAGAACTTCGGCGGCCAGGGCCTGCCGAAGACGATCGGCGCGGCCTGCAGCGAGGTCGTCAACGGCGCGAACCTGAGCTTCGCGCTGTGCTCGATCCTGACCGACGGCGCGATCGAGGCGCTGCTGACGGCCGGCTCGGTCGAGCAGCGCGCGCTCTACCTGCCCAAGCTCATCGACGGCACCTGGACCGGCACGATGAACCTGACCGAGCCGCAGGCCGGCTCGGACCTGGCCCTCGTGCGCACGCGCGCCGAGCCCCAGGGCGACGGCTCGTACAAGATCTTCGGCACGAAGATCTTCATCACCTACGGCGAGCACGACATGGCCGAGAACATCGTCCACCTCGTGCTCGCGCGCGTCGCGGGCGCGCCCGAGGGCGTCAAGGGCATCAGCCTGTTCCTCGTGCCCAAGTTCATGATCAACGAGGACGGCTCGAACGGCGCGCGCAACGACGCGCACTGCGTGTCGATCGAGCACAAGCTCGGCATCAAGGCGAGCCCGACGGCGGTGCTCCAGTTCGGCGACAACGGCGGCGCCATCGGTTATCTCGTCGGCGAAGAGAACCGCGGCCTCGAGTACATGTTCATCATGATGAACTCGGCGCGCTACGCGGTCGGCCTGCAGGGCATCGGCCAGGCCGAGCGCGCGTACCAGAAGGCCGTCGAGTACGCGCGCGAGCGCGTCCAGTCGCGCCCGGTCGACGGCTCGGTCAAGGCCAGCGCGACGCTGATCCACCACCCCGACATCCGCCGCATGCTGATGACGATGCGCGCGCTGACCGAAGGCAGTCGCGCGATGGCGATCAACGCCGCGGCCGCCTACGACGTCGCGCACCACCACGCCGACGCCGAGACGCGCGCCCAGGCCCGGGCCTTCTACGAATTCATGGTGCCCCTCGTCAAGGGCTACAGCACCGAGATGAGCCTCGAGGTCACGAGCCACGGCGTGCAGGTCCACGGCGGCATGGGCTTTATCGAGGAGACCGGCGCCGCACAGTACTACCGCGACTGCCGTATCCTGACGATCTACGAAGGCACGACGGCGATCCAGGCGAACGACCTTGTCGGCCGCAAGACCGCGCGCGACGGCGGCGCGCTCGCGCGCGCCGTGGCCGCGCAGGTCGCGCAGACCGAGGCCGAGCTCGCGGGCCGCGGCAGCGCGGCCGCGCAGAGCGTCGCGCGCCAGCTCGGCGTCGCACGCGCCGACTTCCTGCTCGCGGTCGACTACATCGCCGCGACGGCCAAGGCCGATCCGAACGCCGCGTACGCGGGCTCGGTGCCCTACCTGATGCTCGCCGGCAACCTCGTCGCGGGCTGGCAGCTCGGCCGCTCGCTGATCGCGGCCGAGGACGCGCTCGCCGCCGGCGGCGACGCGCCGTTCATGACGGCCAAGGTCACGACCGCGCGCTTCTACGCCGAGCACATCCTGCCGCGCTGCGCCGCGCTGCGCGCCGCGATCGTCGACGGCGCCGCGAGCGTCAACGAACTCGCCATGGACCTGTACTGAGCATTCCCGAGAACGCCAAGAACATGCGCAAACTTCCTGCCGTCCTGCAGCGCCTGCCGCTGCCCATCATCGCGTCGCCGATGTTCATCGTCAGCACGCCCAAGCTCGTGATCGAGCAGTGCAAGGCCGGCGTCGTCGGCTCGATGCCGGCGCTCAACGCGCGCCCGGCCGAGCAGCTCGACGACTGGCTCGCCGAGATCACCGAGACGCTCGCTGCCTACGACAAGGCGAATCCCGGCAAGCCCGCCGCGCCGTTCGCGATCAACCAGATCGTCCACAAGAGCAACGACCGGCTCGAGCACGACATGGCGCTGTGCGCGAAGTACAAGGTGCCGATCGTGATCACGAGCCTCGGCGCGCGCGAGGACGTCAACGCGGCCGTGCACGCGTGGGGCGGCGTCGTGCTGCACGACATCATCAACAACTTCTTCGCGCGCAAGGCGATCGAGAAGGGCGCCGACGGCCTGATCGCCGTCGCGACGGGGGCGGGCGGCCACGCCGGCGTGAAGAACCCGCTCGCGCTGATCCAGGAGATCCGCGATTGGTTCGACGGCCCGCTCGCGCTGTCGGGCGCGATCGCGACCGGCGACGCGGTGCTCGCCGCGCAGGCGATGGGCGCCGACTTCGCCTACGTCGGCTCGGCCTTCATCGCGACCGAAGAGGCGCGCGCGGCCGACGACTACAAGAAGATGATCGTCGCCAGCAATAGCGACGACATCGTCTACACCAACCTGTTCACCGGCGTGCACGGCAACTACCTGCGCGGCTCGATCGTCGCCGCCGGCCTCGACCCGGAGCACCTGCCCGAGAGCGACCCGAGCAAGATGAACTTCGGCGGCAGCGCTGCGGCCAAGGCCTGGAAGGACATCTGGGGCTGCGGCCAGGGCATCGGCGCGGTCAAGGAGGTCGTGCCGACGCATGTGCTCGTCGAGCGCCTGGTGCGCGAGTATGCGGCGGCGCGCGCGCGCCTCGCGCTGAGCTGAACGGCCTAGGGCATCAAGGCAAAGGGCCGGCATTGCCGGCCCTTTTGCTTTGCGCGGTGCTCAGTAGCGCCGCGGCGACCCGGCGACGCGGAAGGTCTGGACCATGCCCGCGAGCTGCAGCGCATGCTCGCGCAGGCTCTCGGCCGCGGCGGCCGACTCCTCGACGAGCGCGGCGTTCTGCTGCGTCATCTGGTCGAGCTGGGTCACCGACTGGCCGATCTGGCCGATGTCCGCGCCCTGCTTGGTCGCGGCCGTGCTGATCTCGCCGATGATGTCGCGCACGCGCTGGACGCTCGCGACGATCTCGCCCATCGTCGCACCGGCCGACTCGACGAGCCGGGCGCCGACCTCGACGCGCTCGACCGAGCTGCCGATCAGGGTCTTGATCTCCTTGGCCGCCTCGGCCGAGCGCTGCGCGAGCGAGCGCACTTCCGACGCGACGACGGCGAAGCCGCGGCCCTGTTCGCCGGCGCGCGCGGCTTCCACCGCGGCATTGAGCGCGAGGATGTTGGTCTGGAACGCGATGCCGTCGATCGTGCCGATGATGTCGGCGATCCTGCGCGAGCTCGCGCTGATCTCGCCCATCGTGCTGACGACCTGGCCGACGACCTCGCCGCCGCGCGTCGCGACGTCGCAGGCCGAGCTCGCGAGCTCGTTCGCGTGGCGCGCCGACTCCGAGCTGTGGCTGACGGCCTGGGTCAGCTGGTCCATCGCGCTCGCGGTCTGCTGCAGGCTGCTCGCGGTCTGCTCGGTGCGCTGGCTCAGGTCGGCGTTGCCGGTCGCGATCTCGCCGCTCGCGGTCGCGACCGAGTCGCTGATCTGCTGGATGTTCTGCACGAGGCCCGCGAGCTTGCCCTGCATGCCGGCGAGCTCGCCGACCAGGGCCTGGACCTCGTCGCGGCTCGTGAGCCGCGGCGGCGTGCTTGTCAGGTCGCCCTCGGCGACGCGGCCCGCGAGCTCGGAGGCGGCCTGCAGCGGCGCGACGATCGAGCGCGAGATCAGCCACGCGAGCAGGGCGCTCAGGCCCACGCCGAGCAGGATGCTCAGCGTCAGCAGCGTGCGCCCGGCGCTCGCGCTCGCGTCGGCCGCGTCGCGCGCCTTGAGCACGGTGTCGCGCTCGAACTGGGCGTAGTCGTCGACGGCCTTGGCGTAAGCCGCCGCGGCCGGCTGGAGGTCGCGCTGCGCGTCGGCGGCCGACACCGGCGTGCCGCCCTCGCGCTGCTTGACGAGCGTGTCGCGCGCCTTGCGGAACGCCTCGCCGGCGACGTCGATCTGCTGGTACAGCGCCTGGCCGGCCTCGGTGTCCGACAGCGCTTCGAGGCGCTTGCGCACCTCGGTCGAGCGCGCCGACGTGGCCTTGCGGATCTCGTTGATGTGCTTGGCGTAGTCGGCGTTGTCGACGACGAGCAGGGTCTCGGCGCGCTCGGCGCTGATCACGACGATCGCGTGCAGTTCGCGCGCGAGCAGGGCGCGCTCGGCCGACGCGCCGCCGAGCTCGTCGGCGATGGTGCGCAGCTGCGCGAGCCGCCACATGCCGAGGCCCACGGCCAGCGACATCAGCAGCAGGACCAGGGCGAAGCCGAGGGCCAGGCGGGGCGCGAGGCGCAGGCGGTCGAGCAGAGAACTCATGGCGGGTGGGGCAGGGTGGAACTTGCCCGGATTCTGTCGCCAAGCCGTGGCAAGCGCGCGGCGGCACCCTGCCGGGCGCTTGCGGCTTGGTGGAAATACAACTGCGCCGCGGCAATCCGTCACGGCCGCGGTGCGGCCTGCCTCAATGCGGCACAGGCTCCAGCGCGCAGTCGCAACCCTGTCCCGCCGCGATCCAGCGCTTCAACAGCGGCCGCAGCGGCGCCGGCGCGCCGCGCAGCGCGCCGCAGACATAACGCGTTTCATCGGATGACCAGCGCAGCATCCGGCAGGCGCCGCGGGCCTTCAGGCTCAGCAGCATGCCGACCGGGCAGGGCTCGGCCGCGCAGCACAGGCCGCAGCCGTTGCAGGCGGCGCCGAAGGCCGGCTTGGGCGGCGCGTCGGCGCGCAGGTGGATCACACGCGGGGCCGCCACGGCGCGCCTACATCTTGACGCCGAGCTCGCGCAGGCGTTCCTGCAGGTAGGCGTCGGCCGTGTAGCGGTCCGAGAGCACGACCTCGGGGCGCGGGTGCAGGAACAGCGGCAGCGACACGCGGCTGCGCTTCGCGCCGTCGCCGCTCGGGTTCATCACGCGGTGCTGCGTCGACGGGTAATAGCCCTGCGACGCCTCCTGCAGCATGTCGCCGATATTGATGGTCAGCGTGCCGAAGTCGCAGGGCACGTCGTGCCAGCTGCCGTCTTTGCCCTGGACCTGCAGGCCCGGCTCGTTCGCGGCCGGCAGGATCGTCAGCAGGTTGATGTCGCCGTGGGCGGCGGCGCGCAGCGAGCCGGCCGGCTCGTGGCCCGTCAGCGGCGGGTAGCGCAGCACGCGCAGCAGGGTCTGGCGGCTCGCCTCGATCATGCGCGAGAGCGGCTCGCGGTAGCTGCGCGCGATCTCGGGCGGCGTGTAGCGCTCGACCCAGCCCAGCAACTCCTGCGCGAGCGCGTTGGCCTGCTCGTAATAGGCCATCGCGTCGGCCTGCAGGCGCGCGGGGATGCGGCCCCACGGGTAGATGTGGAAGTACTCCTTGATGTCGCGCTGGGTGTGGCCCTTCGCGGTCTCGGAGATCTCGGTCGAGAAATAGCCGTCCTGCTTTTCCGTCGAGAACGCGAAGCCGTGCTTTTCCTCGCTGTCGAAGAAGGCCAGCCAGTCGGCGTAGATCTTCTCGACGAGGTCCTGGCGGATCGGGTGGTTGACGAGCACGCCGAAGCCGGTTTCGTGCAGTGAACGCGTGAACGCTTCGGCCGCGTCGGGGGCGCGGTAGTCGACGACTTGGACTTGCATGGGGGCTCCTCGCTCTTCCCACACCTCGGGTCATTCAATAGCGGGACCGGGAGGCGTTTGCGGGTGCAAGTCTAGCGCGTTGGGCCAAACGTTTGCCCGCCATGTCGCATCGCGTAGCTGCTCGACCGCTATGCCGGCTTGTCGAGACAGGCTCCGCGCTTTCATGAAGCTCGTTTGAGCTTCAGAAAATCGTCAAAGAAGGACTATTGTAAGGTATGTCGCGAATGTTGCGATGATGTAAGGGGAATGTCGTGAGAAGTTGTTTGAACAAGGTGTTGGCGCTGACTGCATTGGCGGTCACCGCAGGCACGACCACGATGCCGGCGTTTGCGCTCTCTGCTGCCTGCATCTGCGTCAGCGATGTTTGCGTTTGCGTCGTATGGTGACCCGGCTCTTCGACTAAAAGCCAGGCGTTCGGTAAGCGCGCGAATTCACCGGACGCCTGCATTCCGGAGGTGTATATGGAGGCGCGACATTTAGTCAATTTTTTCGTGATCGCCGCAGTCGGCGGATTTTTCAATCGGGCCGATTGTCATGAAAATGAGCCTACTGGCCGAGTCCCGGCCGCTTCGGCGGTCGCGGCAGTTCAGAAGCTTGAGTTGAACGAACTCGCAGGGCGCTGGGAGATGCGGGATCATTTCATAGATGACACCGATGGGAGGAAGGGCGGGAAAGGAATATCGATCCACATTTCCAGTGATCCCGCCAAGGATGGCTCTGAGCGTGAGAAAGTATATTTTTTGGAGGCAGGAATCCGCGCCGGTCGATTGATGGGCTGTCAGATATCTGGTGAAGATGGAAGTCCTGTTGATGGAGCATCCTGCAGATTTGAACGAGGAGAATTTTTTGTGGAGGTGGCAAGCAAATCAGGGTCGAAAATTGTTCACAAACTGAGCGGGCGGCGAGATGGATTGATTGTTGGTGATTGCTTTATGGTCAATAGAATTATTCCAACGGGCCAGGTAAAAATAGCCGACGTAACGCTGAGGAAATTGAATTGATTTGAAATTTCAGTTTTGTCGGCTGAAGTATGGTGCGCAGATATAAGTGGATTTCTGCCCTCGGGGTACTCAGCGCTTGCGTCGTGGCGGTTGCTTTGGCATGGCCTGTCGCCGATCCCGGGTATGAGACCGTTGCGGTCGAGCGCGGCGATGTCGCGCAGACCGTGCGAGCCTACGGAACGGCCTTGCCGCTCGAACTGGTGCAGGTCGGGGCCGAGGTGTCGGGTCAGGTCGTCGAGGTCACGGCGGGCTTGAACGCCCATGTTCAAAAAGGGCAAGAGCTCGCACGCATCCGGGTCGTCGCCCTCGAGGCCGACCTCGAGCGTGCGGCTTCGGAGATTCGTGCAGCCCAGGCGGCGCTGACCCAACGCGGTGCCGAGCAGCAACGGGCGAAGGATCAGCTAGACAACCGCAAAAGGTCGCTCGCGCGCCAGCGCCAGCTGGTCGCGCAGGGCTTTCTGTCCGATTCGGCACTCGATGATGCGCTTTTGGGGGTCAAGTCGGCGCAGGACGATGAAGAGGTCGCTGCAGCACTTCGCGATGTGGCCGCAAGCGAACTCGAGCGAGCGCGGCTTCGCGACCGAGAGGCGAAGGCAACGCTCGCGCGCGCAAGCGTGCGTTCGCCGATCGACGGCATCGTCGTTGGTCAATATGTAAAGGTCGGGCAGACGCTTGCCGCCGCTTTTCAAACGCCGATCCTCTTCGATGTCGCGAGCAGTCTCAAGCGCATGCGGCTCGAGATCAAGGTCGATGAAGCCGATATCGGCGAAGTGGCACCCGGGCAGCCGCTGACGTTCACGGTTGACGCGTTTCCGGCCCAGGACTTCTCCGGTGCCGTCGCCAACGTTCAGCGCCAGGGGCGGGTGGCCGACGGCGCAACCACTTTTTCGGTGATCGCCGAGTTCGACAACCCGCAGGAGCGGATCCTTCCCGGGATGACCGCCAGCGTTCGCATCCAGACTGGTATGCGGCATGCCGTGCTACGCATCCCGCAAGCGGCTTTGCAATTCAGGCCGAACGAGCTCGGCAGATCCTCCTTGCCGCGTGTCGCCATCGTCTCTCCGGCTGAAGCCGATCGCTTGCGCAACCGGGCCGCACAAGCGGCCGACCCAAGTCCGCCGGCGGGTCGGTCGCGCGTCTGGGCTTTGCGAGAGGGCCCGATCTCACTTGAGGCCGTGGACGTCGAGCTCGGCCTGCGCGGGGACGACTACGTCGAATTGCTGGGCCAGCAGTTGGTCATCGGCGAACGGCTCGCCGTGCGGCGCAAGCGTCAGTCTTGATCCGGTCATGGAGGCTGCAACACTCACCGTCGACATCACGGGGCTTACGAAGCGCTACCGCATTGGGCGGCGCGAGGTGCTTGCGCTGGATCGGGTCAGCCTGCAGATCCGCCAAGGCGAGTATTTGGCTATCACCGGACGCTCCGGTTCGGGCAAATCCAGCCTGCTGCATCTGATCGGTTGCCTCGATCGCCCGGACGCCGGGCTTCTGGCGGTTTGCGGGGCGCGTGCCGAGCAGGCCGATGCGGACGAACTCGCGCGTATCCGTAGTCGCTTCGTTGGCTTCGTGTTTCAGCAGTTCAATCTGCTCGCCACCCAGACCGCGCTCGAAAATGTCATGTTGCCGCTGGTATATGCGGACCTGCCACGCGGCACCCATGCCGACCTGGCTTCGCGGGCGCTGCGCGAGGTCGGGCTTGAAGATTGGGCTGATCATCTTCCGAGTCAATTGTCCGGAGGGCAGCAGCAGCGCGTTGCGATCGCGCGGGCGTTGGTCCGACAGCCCCGCTTGCTGCTGGCCGACGAGCCGACCGGCGCGCTCGACAGCGCGACGGCCATCGAAGTACTGGCCCTGCTCGACGCAATTCACGCGAAGGGAGTCACCATCGTACTGGTGACCCACGACCCGCAGGTCGCGGCGCGCGCACGTCGCGAGGTGCGTTTGCACGACGGGCGTATCGCGTCCGATCTCGCTTGCGGGTGAGTTTTCGCGATGGGCTTGCTCGGCTATTGGACGATGGCTTGGCGCTCGATTCGCGCTGCACGACTGCGCAGCCTGCTCGCCGTCATCGGCATCGTGATCGGCGTCGCGGCCACCGTGCTCGTGCTTGCGCTCGGCGCGGCCGCGCGGCGCGAGGTTCAGCGCTCTATTGACGCGCTCGGCGCGAACATGGTCATGGTGTTCCCAATCGCCGATGCGTCGCAGAGCCGTGCGGCCGGCGCGCAGCGACGCCGGCGTTTGACTGAGCAGGACGCTCGCGCGATCCGGATGATCAGCCCCGAGGTGCGCGCCGTGGCGGCACAGGTTCGTCTGCAGGTTCGGATGCTCGCAGCCGGGCGAGCGAGCAACGCCACACTGACCGGCGTCGACGATGCCTACTTCGATATCTCGCGGGTCACTGTGATGCAGGGACGCCGACTCGAGGCGCACGACGCGCGTAGCCGCCGGCTGATGCTCAACATGGTGGGCGCGCAGCGGCTGTTTCCGGATGGCGACGCCGTTGGCCGTTCGGTGCGAATCGACACCGTTGAGTTCATCGTCGTCGGTGTCTACGAGACCGCGGCCGACGGCGCGATCGGTACGCACGAGGTGTTCGCGCTGGCCCCTATCGACTCAGTGCGGCGGCGCTTCGCGCGTACCGGCGCGTCCGAACCCGACGCCGTCGACGCGATCCTCGCTCAGTACGACCGCGCCGAGACACTCGCCCAGGCCCGCGACGACGTGGTTTCGCTGCTGCGCAAGCGCTACCGCGTGCGCGACGGCGAGATCGATCCGTTCACGGTCTACACCACCGAGGAATTCGCGCGCGGCACGGCGCAGATTGTCGACGTGGTCAGACTCACGTTGGTCGCGATCGCTTCGATCAGTCTGCTCGTCGGGGGTATCGGCATCATGAACGTGATGCTTGTCGCGGTGGCCGAGCGCACGCGCGAGATCGGCGTGCGGCTCGCGGTCGGCGCGAGTCCGCGAGAGATCAGGCGCCAGTTTCTTGTCGAATCGGCGTTGATCTGCCTGCTTGGCGGTGTGATCGGAACCGGCGTCGCGATCAGCGCCTGTTGGGCCATCGCAGCCCTGACCGGTTGGGCCGTCGGCGTTTCGGCGCCGACCTGGGCTTTTGCGCTGGCCTTTTCGAGCGCAATTGGCCTGCTTGCCGGCCATGTACCCGCCGCGCGCGCATCGCGACTCGAGCCGATTCGTGCTTTGCGCGACGAATAGGCGCGCGGCCATGGGCAGCTTGTCACGATCCCGGGATCGACCCTGCGGCCCGCGTAAATATTAAGTTTCCCGGTTACCTAGGGTTTCCAAGGGGTGCTACAGTCCGCGCCGAGACTTCTGAAGGTCCTTCCCGTCCCTTTCACTGGCAACAGTCAAGGTGGGTCGCAATCCGCCAACCGGTCGAGCCGTGTCGCGGAAGGTTTGTCAACCAGCCAACAGCTCCGCAGACCGGGGCAGAAGGTGAGCGAAAGATGATGCAGCAATACAGGTCCAACTCGTACCTGTTCGGGGGCAATGCGCCTTACGTCGAGGAAATGTACGAGGCCTACCTCGACAACCCCGGGTCGGTGCCCGACAACTGGCGCGCCTACTTCGACGCCCTCCAGCATGTGCCGGCCACCGACGGCAGCGAGGGCCGCGACGTCGCCCACGCCCCCGTCATCGAATCTTTCGCCCAGCGCGCCAAGGCCAACGCCTTCGGCAACAAGGCGTCGAGCGCCGACCTCGCGGTCGCCCGCAAGCAGGTCCATGTCCAGTCGCTGATCGCCGCCTACCGCAACGTCGGCTCGCGCTGGGCCGACCTCGACCCGCTCAAGCGCACCGAGCGTCCGCGCATCCCCGAGCTCGAGCCGGCGTTCTACGACCTCACCGAGGCCGACCTCGACATCTCGTTCAGCGCGACGAACACCTATTTCACCAAGGCCGAGCACATGACCCTGCGGGAGATCATGCAGGCCTTGCGCGAGACCTACTGCGGCACCGTCGGCGCCGAGTTCATGCACATCACCGACCAGGCCGAAAAGCGCTGGTGGCAGGAGCGCCTCGAGTCGATCCGCATGAAGCCGAACTTCCCGGCCGACAAGAAGAAGCACATCCTCGGTCGCCTGACCGCGGCCGAAGGCCTCGAGCGCTATCTGCACACCAAGTACGTCGGCCAGAAGCGCTTCTCGCTCGAAGGCGGCGAGAGCTTCATCGCCTCGATGGACGAGCTGATCCAGCGCGGCGGCGAAAACGGCGTGCAGGAGTTCGTGATCGGCATGGCCCACCGCGGCCGCCTCAACGTGCTCGTCAACACCCTGGGCAAGATGCCCAAGGACCTGTTCGCCGAGTTCGACCACACGGCACCCGAAGAGCTGCCCTCGGGCGACGTCAAGTACCACCAGGGCTTCTCGAGCGACGTGACGACGCCCGGCGGCCCGGTCCACCTGTCGCTCGCGTTCAACCCCTCGCACCTCGAGATCGTCAACCCGGTCGTCGAGGGCTCGGTCAAGGCGCGCATGGACCGCCGCGGCGACCATGGCGGCGAGCAGGTCGTGCCGGTGCTCGTGCACGGCGACGCGGCCTTCGCCGGCCAGGGCGTCGTGATGGAAACGCTGGCGCTCGCGCAGACGCGCGGCTACTACACCGGCGGCACCGTCCACATCGTCATCAACAACCAGATCGGCTTCACGACCAGCGACCCGCGCGACACCCGTTCGACGCTGTACTGCTCGGACGTGGTCAAGATGATCGAGGCGCCGGTGCTGCACGTGAACGGCGACGACCCCGAGGCCGTCGTGCTGTGTACCCAGCTCGCGCTCGACTACCGCCAGCAGTTCAAGAAGGACGTCGTCGTCGACATCGTCTGCTTCCGCAAGCTCGGCCACAACGAGCAGGACACGCCGGCGCTGACCCAGCCGCTGATGTACAAGAAGATCGGCCAGCACCCGGGCACGCGCAGGCTCTACGGCGACAAGCTCGTCGCCCAGGGCGTGCTCGACGCCGAAGGCGACAACAGCCCGGACGGCATGGTCAAGGCCTTCCGCGCCGCGATGGACGAAGGCCGCCACACGGTCGACCCGGTCCTGACCAACTTCAAGAGCAAGTACGCGACCGACTGGTCGCCGTACCTGGGCAAGAAGTGGACGGACTCCTGCGACACGGCGCTGCCGGTCGCCGAGTTCAAGCGCCTCGCCGAGAAGATCACGACCGTGCCGGCCGGCTTCAAGCCGCACACCCTCGTCGAGAAGGTGCTCGCCGACCGCGCCGCGATGGGCCGCGGCGAGGTCAACGTCGACTGGGGCATGGGCGAGCACATGGCGTTCGCCTCGCTCGTCGCTTCGGGCTACCCGGTGCGCCTGTCGGGCGAGGACTGCGGCCGCGGCACGTTCACGCACCGCCACGCCGTGCTGCACGACCAGAACCGCGACAAGTACGACGAAGGCACGTACGTGCCGCTGCAGAACGTCGGCGAGGGTCAGGCCCCGTTCGTCGTGATCGACTCGCTGCTGTCCGAAGAAGCCGTGCTCGGCTTCGAGTACGGCTACGCGTCGGCCGACCCGGTCACGCTGACGATCTGGGAAGCCCAGTTCGGCGACTTCGTCAACGGCGCGCAGGTCGTGATCGACCAGTTCATCGCCTCCGGCGAAGTGAAGTGGGGTCGCTCGAACGGCCTGACGCTGATGCTGCCGCACGGCTACGAAGGCCAGGGCCCCGAGCACTCTTCGGCCCGCCTCGAGCGCTTCATGCAGCTCGCCGCCGACAACAATATGCAGGTGGTGCAGCCGACCTCGGCCTCGCAGATCTTCCACCTGCTGCGTCGTCAGCAGCTGCGCATGTTCCGCAAGCCGCTCGTCATCATGACGCCGAAGTCGCTGCTGCGTAACAAGGACGCGACCTCGCCGATGAGCGAGTTCACCAAGGGCGAGTTCAAGACCGTCATCGGCGAACGCGACGCGACGATCGACGCGGCCAAGGTCAAGCGCGTGATCGCCTGCTCGGGCAAGGTCTATTACGACCTCGTCAAGGCGCGCGGCGACAAGAAGGACGTCGCGATCCTGCGCGTCGAACAGCTCTATCCGTTCCCGCACAAGGCCTTCGCGACCGAGATCAGGAAGTACCCGCACGCGACCGAGATCGTCTGGTGCCAGGACGAGCCGCAGAACCAGGGCGCCTGGTTCTTCGTCCAGCACTACATCCACGAGAACATGCTCGAAGGTCAGAAGCTCGGCTACGCCGGCCGCCCGGCCAGCGCCTCGCCGGCGGTGGGCTATGCCCACCTGCACCAGGAGCAGCAAAAGGCCCTGCTCGAGCAGGCCTACGGCAAGCTCAAGGGCTTCATCCTGACCAAGTAAAACAGGCAAAGAACACACATCATGGCAATTGTTGACGTCAAGGTCCCCCAGTTCTCCGAATCCGTGTCCGAGGGCACGCTGCTGAACTGGAAGAAGAAGCCCGGCGAAGCCGTCTCGATCGACGAGACCCTCGTCGAAATCGAAACCGACAAGGTCGTTCTCGAAGTGCCCGCGCCGAGCGCCGGCGTGCTCGCCGACATCCTCGTCGCCGACGGCTCGACCGTCACGAGCGAGCAGCTGCTCGCGAAGATCGACAGCGAAGGCAAGGCCGGCGCTGCCGCCCCGGTCGCCGCCGCACCGGCGCCGGCCGCGGCTCCGGCTGCTGCTGCAGCCGCCGCTCCGGCCGCCGCCAGCAAGGGCGACGTCGCGATGCCGGCCGCCGCGAAGCTGCTCGCCGACAAGGGCCTGACGACGGCCGACGTCAGCGGCACCGGCCGCGACGGCCGCGTCACCAAGGGCGACGTGCTCGCCGCGCCGGCCAAGGTCGCCGCGCCGGTCGCCGCCCCGGTCAACCCGACCGTGGCCAAGCCGCTGCCGCCGGTGGCCGCGCCCGTGGCCCAGAGCCTGGGCGACCGCCCCGAGCAGCGCGTGCCGATGAGCCGCCTGCGCGCGCGCATCGCCGAGCGCCTGGTCCAGTCGCAGTCGACCAACGCGATCCTGACGACCTTCAACGAGGTCAATATGGCGCCGGTCATGGAGATGCGCAAGAAGTTCCAGGAGAAGTTCGAGAAGGAGCACGGCGTCAAGCTCGGCTTCATGAGCTTCTTCGTCAAGGCCGCCGTCGCCGCGCTCAAGAAGTACCCGATCCTGAACGCCTCGGTCGACGGCAACGACATCGTCTACCACGGCTACTTCGACATCGGCATCGCCGTCGGCTCGCCGCGCGGCCTGGTCGTGCCGATCATCCGCAACGCCGACCAGCTGAGCTTCGCCGACATCGAGAAGACGATCGCCGCGTTCGGCCAGAAGGCCAAGGACGGCAAGCTCGGCATCGACGAGCTGACCGGCGGCACCTTCTCGATCTCGAACGGCGGCACCTTCGGCTCGATGCTGTCGACGCCGATCATCAACCCGCCGCAGTCGGCCATCCTCGGCGTGCACGCCACGAAGGACCGCGCCGTCGTCGAGAACGGCCAGGTCGTCGTGCGCCCGATGAACTACCTCGCGATGTCCTACGACCACCGCATCATCGACGGCCGCGAGGCCGTGCTGGGTCTCGTCGCGATGAAGGACGCGCTGGAAGACCCGGCCCGCCTGCTGTTCGACATCTAAGCCGGAGCCTCGATGAGCAACAAACAATTCGACGTCGTCGTCATCGGCGGCGGCCCCGGCGGCTACGTCGCGGCGATCCGCGCCGCGCAGCTCGGCTTCAACACGGCCTGCATCGACGAGTGGAAGAACTCGGCGGGCGGCCCCGCTCCCGGCGGCACCTGCACCAACGTCGGCTGCATCCCGTCCAAGGCCCTGCTGCAGTCGAGCGAGCACTTCGAGCACGCGAAACACCACTTCGCCGAGCACGGCATCACGACCGGCGAGGTGAACATCGACGTCGCGACGATGCTGGGCCGCAAGGACGCTGTCGTCAAGCAGAACAACGACGGCATCCTCTACCTGTTCAAGAAGAACAAGATCACCTTCTTCCACGGCCGCGGCAGCTTCGTCGCGGCGGCGGGCGGCGCGTACGAGCTCAAGGCCGGCGACGAGACGATCGGCGCCAGGCACGTGATCGTCGCGACCGGCTCGAACGCCCGCCAGCTGCCCGGCGCGCCGTTCGACGAGGTCAACGTGCTGTCGAACGACGGCGCGCTGCGCATCCCGACGACCCCGAAGAAGCTCGGCGTGATCGGCTCGGGCGTGATCGGCCTCGAGCTCGGCTCGGTCTGGCGCCGCCTCGGCGCCGAGGTCGTCGTGCTCGAGGCGATGCCGGCCTTCCTGCCGGCCGTCGACGAGGGCGTCGCCAAGGAAGCCGCGAAGCTGTTCAAGAAGCAGGGCCTGGCGATCGAGCTCGGCGTCAAGATCGGCGAGGTCAAGTCGGACAAGGGCGGCGTCAGCGTCGCCTACACCGACGCGAAGGGCGCCGAGCACCACCTCGCGGTGGACAAGGTGATCGTCTCGATCGGCCGCGTGCCGAACACGATCGGCCTGAACGGAGACGCCGTCGGCCTCAAGCTCGACGAGCGCGGCGCGATCGTCGTCGACGCCGACTGCCGCACCAACCTGCCCAACGTCTGGGCGGTCGGCGACGTCGTGCGCGGCCCGATGCTCGCGCACAAGGCCGAGGAAGAGGGCGTCGCGGTCGCCGAGCGCATCGCGGGCCAGCATGGCCACGTGAACTTCGACACCATCCCGTCGGTGATCTACACGAGCCCCGAGATCGCGCAGGTCGGCAAGACCGAACAGCAGCTCAAGGCCGAAGGCCGTGCCTACAAGGCCGGCCAGTTCCCGTTCCTCGCGAACGGCCGCGCGCGCGCGCTCGGCGACACGAACGGCTTCGTCAAGATCCTCGCCGACGCGGCGAGCGACGAGATCCTCGGCGTGCACATCATCGGCCCGTCCGCTTCGGAACTGATCGCCGAGGCCGTGATGGCGATGGAGTTCAAGGCGAGCAGCGAGGACATCGCGCGCATCTGCCACGCCCACCCGTCGCTGTCGGAGTCGACCAAGGAGGCGGCGCTCGCCGTCGACAAGCGCACGCTCAACTTCTGAGCCTGCGAGACGAGGGGCGGCGTGAGCCGCCCCTCTTGCCATTGACCTGCTGATGACATCGGTTAGCGAGCTCTACGAACAGACCCTGGCCGAGCGCGGCTACCAGTCGGACCCGGCGCAGCTGCGCGCCGTCGCCGCGCTGCAACGCTGCCAGGACGAATGGGCCGACTACAAGGCGCGCCGCTCGAACGCGGTGACCAAGCTGCTCGTGCGCCCCGCCATTCCGCGCGGCGTCTACATGTACGGCGGGGTCGGCCGCGGCAAGAGCTTCCTGATGGACTGCTTTTTTCAAGCCGTGCCGCTGACGCGCAAGACGCGCCTGCATTTCCACGAGTTCATGCGCGAGGTGCACCGCGAGCTGCAGGAGCTCAAGGGCATGGCCGACCCGCTCGACGAGCTCGGCCGGCGCATCGCGCGGCGCTTCCGGCTGATCTGCTTCGACGAGTTCCACGTCGCCGACGTGACCGACGCGATGATCCTGCACCGCCTGCTCGACGCGATGTTCGCGAACCGCGTGTCCATCGTCACGACCTCGAACTTCCACCCCGACGACCTGTATCCGAACGGCCTGCACCGCGACCGCATCCTGCCCGCGATCGAGCTGCTCAAGGCCAGGCTCGAGATCATCAACGTCGACAACGGCACCGACTACCGGGGCAAGACGCTCGCCGAGGTCGGGTTCTACCAATGTCCGCTCGACGCCAGGGCCGAGGCGGCGCTGACGGCCGCGTTCGAGCGCCTCGCCGAGGCGCGCGACGAGGACCCCGTGCTGCACATCGAGCACCGCGAGCTGCGCGCGCGCCGGCGCGCGGGCGGCGTCGTCTGGTTCGACTTCGCGACCCTGTGCGGCGGGCCGCGCTCGCAGAACGACTACCTCGAGCTCGCGAGCCGCTTCCACACCGTGATCCTGTCGGGCGTGCCCGAGATGCCGCCGCGGCTCGCGAGCGAGGCGCGCCGCTTCACCTGGCTCGTCGACGTGCTCTACGACCGCCGCGTCAAGCTCATCATGTCGGCCGCGGTGCCGGCCGAACAGCTCTATGCGGAGGGGCCGCTCGCGCACGAGTTCCCGCGCACGGTCTCGCGCATCGAGGAGATGCAGTCGGCCGGCTATCTGGCGCTGTCGCGCCGCGAGGTCGATACTTCGCTGACATGAAGCCGAGCCTCGCCCTCGCCGCCGTACTGCTGGCGGCCCCCGGTCTGGCCGCGGCCGATGCCGCGGCGTCGGCGCCGGCCTTCGACCCCGCCGCGGCGGCGGCCGAGCGCCAGGCGCTGGCGCACCAACGCGCGGCCTTCGACGCGCAGTACGCGCGCGAGCAGGCCGCGTGCCGCGAGCATTTCGCCGTGTCCGACTGCCTCGACCGGGCGCGCCAGCGCCACGCGGCCGCGGTCGACCCCGTGGTCCGGCGCGAGCAGGCGATCGACTCCGCCGAGCGCGCGGCGCGCGCGCGCGCGAAGAAGGCCGAGGTCGCGGCCCGCGAGGCCGCTGCGGCGTCCGAATCGACCGCGCATGCGGCCGCGTCGCCGCGCGTCGTGCCGCCGCTCGCGCCGCCGCGGCCGCGCAGCGCGCCGAGCGCCGACGAGCAGCGTCGCGCGCTCGCCGCGCGCGACGCCAAGGCCGCCGCGCAGGCCGCGCAGGAGCGCCAGCGCCTGCGGGCGCGCGAAGCCGACCTCGCGCAGCGCCAGCAGCAGGCCAAGGCACAGGCGGCCGAGCGCGCGGCCAAGCTCGCCGAGCATGGCCGCCAGCCGGCCGCCGCGCTGCCGACGCCGAGCGCGTCGCAGATCGAGGCGTTCAAGGCGCAAGCGCAGGGCGCCAGCGCCCCACGCTGACACTGGCTCGGGCATCGGGCATCGGGCCGAGCGCCGGGCCGCCCCAAGCCGGCCCCCAGGGGCGGCCGGCGGCTCAACGCCGCGGGCCGCCGCGCCCCCTCGGGGGGCCGACTGGGCTTGCCCGCGTCCAGCGCGGCAAGACCGGGCGGGGGGCTACATCACGGACGGGCTTCGACCCGCACGATCGCGAGCGACAGGTTGTCGCCGGCGCCGCGCGCACGCTGGCGCGCCTTGTTGATCAGCAGCTCGGCCGCCTCGCGCGGCGGCAGGCTGTGCAGCACGGTGCCGATCTCGCGCGGGTTGAAGTAATGCCAGAGGCCGTCGCTGCAGCACATCAGCGCATCGCCGATCTCGAGGGCGTCGATCACGGCGCTCGCGGGCTCGGGCTCCTGGACCGTGCCGAGGCAGCCGGTCAGCAGGTTCGACTGCGGGTGCACGGCGGCTTCGGCCTCGGTGATCTGGCCCTCGTCGACGAGGCGCTGCACGAAGGAATGGTCGAGCGTGCGATTGAGCATGTTCGGGCCGCGGAACAGGTAGATGCGCGAGTCGCCGGTGTGGATCCAGTGGCAGCGCCGATCGGTGCCGACGATGAACGCGGCGATCGTGCTGTGCGGCTCCTCTTCGGTCGAGATCGCCGTGAGCTTGATCATCAGGTGCGCCTCGGTCACGAGCTGCCTGAGCAGGTCGCCGGCGTCTTCGTCGTCGGGCGAGAAGCGCTCGAACAGCTGGCGCGCGGTCAGCACGACCTGGTCGGCGGCCTTGCGCCCGCCGCTCTTGCCGCCCATGCCGTCGGCGACCAGGGCCATGACCCAGCCCGGCTGGCGCGGGTGCGCGAACACGGCGATCTGGTCCTGCTGGTATTGCCGATCGCCGCGGTGGATGCCGGTGGCGGCGGCGAGGCGAAAGCCGGGGGGCGTCTTGGTGGACATGCGCTGCTTGCGAAGTTGCCAAAACTATAATGCTTGGCAGCCCTTTGCCTATGGACGATGAACTCCGCTCCTTGTCGCGCCGTCTGATCGAGTTGCGGATTGAACACGCCGATCTCGACGAAGCGATCGACCGGCTGGCCAGCGCCCAGCCGGTCGACGAGCTGAGCCTGCGCCGGTTCAAGAAGCGCCGTCTGCTCCTGCGCGACCTGATCGCGCGGCTCGAGCTCGAGAGCGAGCCGGACGAGCCCGCGTGAATCCCGCCGACGACACTAGCGCCGCCCCGACCGAACTCGAACAATGGGTGCTCGCGGCCTTCGATCGCGGCGGGCCGCTCGACCGCGCGGCCGAGGGGCGCTACGAGCCGCGCCCGCAGCAGCTCGAGATGAGCCGCGCGGTCGCGCGCGCGATCGCCGAAAAGGACACGCTCGTCGTCGAGGCCGGCACCGGCGTCGGCAAGACCTTCGCCTACCTCGTGCCCGCGCTGCTGTCGGGCAAGCGTTCGCTCGTGAGCACGGCGACCAAGAGCCTGCAGGACCAGCTGTTCCTGCGCGACCTGCCGCGCCTCGCCGACGCGCTCCAGGTGCCGGTGCGCGTCGCCCTGCTCAAGGGGCGCTCGAGCTATCTGTGCCTGCACCGGCTGCAGCTCGCGCGCCATTCGGCCGAGCTGCCCGACCGCCGCGCGGTCCAGCAGGTCGCGCGCATCGAGCGCTGGGCGACGATCACGCGTACCGGCGACTTCGCCGAGCTCGACGGCCTCGACGACCGCTCGCCGGTGATCCCGATCGTGAGCTCGACGCGCGAGAACTGCCTCGGCAGCGACTGCCCGTCCTACCGCGACTGCCATGTCGTCAAGGCGCGCCGCGAGGCGATGGAGGCCGACGTCGTCGTCGTCAACCACCACCTGTTCTTCGCCGACATGCGGCTGCGCGACAGCGGCGTCGCCGAGCTGCTGCCGAGCGTCGAGCTCGCGATCTTCGACGAGGCGCACCAGCTGTCCGAGGCCGGCGTGCAGTTCCTCGGCACGCTGCTCGGCGGCGCGCAGCTGCTCGACTTCGGCCGCGACGCGCTCGCGCTGGGCCTCGCGCACGCGCGCGGCCTGCAGGACTGGCAGGGCCTGCGCGGCCGCGTCGAGCGCGCCGCGCAGGAGCTGCGCCTCGCCGCCGCGGGGCCGAAGTTCGAGTCGGTGCGCGGCTCGATCAAGCTCGGCTGGAAGGAGCGCGCGGGCGCGCCCGAGTTCGGCGCCGCGCTCGCGGCCGTGGCCGCGGCGATGGACCTCGCGACGGCCGCACTCGGCACCGTGATGGACAGCTCGGCCGACCTCGCGCGCCTGCACGAGCGCGCGGTCGAGCTGCAGCGGCTCGCGCGCCATTTCGCGGCGCCGCCCGAGGACGGCGACGTGCGCTGGGTCGACCTGAGCCCGTTCGGCGTGCGCCTCGTCGAGTCGCCGCTCGACATTCGCGAGGCGATGCGCGAGCAGCTCGCGCTCGGTGCGCGCGCCTGGGTGTTCACGTCGGCGACGCTCGGCGACGACGAGCGCCTGAGCTGGTTCACCGAGCCGGCCGGGCTCGACGACGCGACGGTGCTGCGCGTCGGCAGCCCGTTCGACTACGCCGCCCACGCGCGCCTTTACGTGCCGCGCGGCATGCCCAAGCCGAGCGAGCCGACGCATCCCGAGTCGGTCGCGCGGCTCGCCGCGCTGTGCGCGCGCCGGCTCGGCGGGCGCACCTTCGTGCTGACGACGACGCTGCGCGTGCTCGGCACGATCGCCGACGCGCTGCGCGCGCAGTTCGAGGCGGCCGGCGACGCCATCGCCGTGCTCCAGCAGGGCACCGTGCCCAAGCGCGTGCTGCTGCAGCGCTTTCTCGACGAGCCGCACGCGGTGCTGGTCGGCTCGGCGAGCTTCTGGGAGGGCATCGACGTGCCCGGCGAGCGCCTGCAATGCGTGCTGATCGACAAGCTGCCGTTCCCCCCGCCGAACGACCCGCTCGTCGAGGCGCGCGTGCAGCGGCTCGAGCGCGAGGGGCGCAACGCGTTCGCCGAATATTTCGTCGCCGAGGCCGCGATCGCGCTGAAGCAGGGCGCCGGGCGGCTGATCCGCACCGAGCAGGACCGCGGCCTGCTCGTCGTGTGCGACCCGCGCATGGCGGGGATGAACTACGGCCGGCGCCTGCGCGAGGCGCTGCCGCCGATGACGCCGGTCGCGACCGCCGACGCGGCCCTCGACTGGCTCGGCGAGCTCGCGGCGAATTGAATTCCCGTCAAGCCGGGCGCCGGGCCGCCCCAAGGCCGGCTTGAGCCGATGTCATGGCAGGTCGATCCGGCCATGATCGGCGTCCCCTCGGGGGACCGACCAGGCCCGCCCGCGTCCAGCGAGGCCGGACTGGGCGAGGGGTTCACATCACCAAATCTTCCACCAGGGCTTGGGCGGCGGAACGTTTTCCGCGAGGTACAGGCTCTTCGGGTAGTTCAGGCGCAGCACGCGCAGCGCGTCGTCACGCAGCTCGACCATGCCGAGCTTGTCGTAGCTTTTGACGAGCATGTCGAGCGCCTGCTCGGCCGTCGGCGCGTGCGGGAACTCGCTGAGCGAGCGCTGCAGGCGGTTCGCCGCGGCGAGGTAGGCGCCGCGGTTGTAGTAGTAGCGCGCGACGTGGATCTCGTAGGCCGCGAGCGTGTTCGTGATGTAGTCGACGCGCACGCGCGCGTCCGGCGCGTAAATCGAGTTCGGGTACTGGTCGGCGAGCTGCTTGAACGCCTGCAGCGCGTCGCGCGTGGCCTGCTGGTCGCGCTCGGCGATGTCCTGGTTCGCGAGGCGGCCGAACAGGCCGAGGTCCTCGTTGAAGTTCACGATGCCCTTCATGTACAGGGCGTAGTCGACGGCCGGGCTCGAGGGGTTCAGGCGGATGAAGCGGTCGAGCGCGGTGATCGCCTCGGGGCGCTCGCCCGACTTGTAGTGGGCCCAGGCCTCGTCGAGGATCGCCTGCTGCGCCATCACGGTGCCGGCCGCGCGACCCTCGATCTTCTCGAAGGACTTGATCGCACGTTCGTAGCTGCCGGACTCCATGTCGTCCTTGGCCTCTGCGTACAATTTGTCGAGGCCGGCCTGGGTGTTCGGGTCGTCCGCGGGCGTGGACGAGCAGCCGCTCAAGCCCGCCGCGGCAAGCGCCGTGGCGAGCGCCAGAACCAGGGCGCCACGCTGCCAGCCACTCGACGCCTGCGCTGTCTGGCGCTCCACGCGAAATTCCATCATGTTCTCAATCGGCGGCGACGGCCGCCCGGACGCTGAATAGGGAGCGGCGATTATATGGGTCGGGTCGACATCCCCCCGGCGCTCGACCAGGAGGTCGAGGACGACGCCGAACATCACGACGATCAGGACGCCCACGAGCGGCGCAGCCGCGTCGTCGACATGGCCGGACAGGGCGCGCGGCTCGACCGCTGGCTCGTGCAGATGGCGCCCGAGTTCTCGCGCAATCACCTGCAGGCGCTGGTCGAGCGCGGCTGCGTGAGCGTCGATGGCCAGGTCCAGCGCAAGGACGCGCGCAAGCTCCGCTTGGGCGAGCGCGTCGAGGTCGAGCTGCAGCCGACGGCCGAGAGCCGCGCCTACCGGGCCGAGCCGATCGTGATTGCGATCGTGTTCGAGGACGAGCACCTGCTCGTCGTGGACAAGGCGCCGGGCATGGTCGTGCACCCGGCCGCCGGCAACTGGTCGGGCACGCTGATGAACGCGCTGCTCGCCCACCACGAGCCCGCGTTCGCGCTGCCGCGCGCGGGCATCGTGCACCGGCTCGACAAGGACACGAGCGGCCTGCTCGTGGTCGGCAAGACCCTGCCGGCCGTCACGGCGCTGCAGCGCATGATCGCGGCGCGCGAGGTGCACCGCGAGTACTTCGCGATCGCCCATGGCCGTGTCGACATGGCGCAGGCGATCGACGCGCCGCTGCGCCGCGACCCGGTGTCGCGCGTGAAGATGGCGATCGGCGCGGGCAAGCCAGCGCGGACCGACATTCACCCGATCGCGAGCGCCGAGGTCGGCGGCCGCGCGATCAGCGCCGTGCACTGCGTGCTGCACAGCGGGCGCACGCACCAGATCCGCGTCCACCTCGCCTCGCGCGGCCACCCGCTCGTCGCCGACGCGCTGTACGGCGGCGCGCCGGCGCTGGGTCTCGCGCGCCAGGCGCTGCACGCCGCGAGGCTCCGCTTCGCCCACCCGATCACGGGCGTCGCGCTGCGTTTCGACGCGGCGCTGCCCGAGGACCTGTTGGCCGCCTGCGCCGAGGCGGGCTTGCCCCAGTTCGGGCTGCCCGCGGAGCTTGCTACAATGCTGCCTTGACGAGCGCCGTGGTGCGCCCGTCCCGCCATGCGCTTCGAGACGAAGTCGTCGCATGAGCCCAGCCGCCTCGCTTGCCGCTGAAGAGGCGATTTCACGCCAGAACGCCCGCTTGAACCGGGACCGACGGAGTCAATGAACACACAGGATGCCAAGCGCGTCCTCGAGACCGCGCTGATTTGCGCCCAGTCGCCGCTGACGCTGCGCGATTTGCGCACGCTGTTTGCCGAGGCCGTCGGCGCCGACACGCTGCGCACGCTGCTCGACGAACTCGCCCGCGACTGGGAAGGTCGCGGCGTCGAGCTCGTCGCGATCGCGTCGGGCTGGCGCTTCCAGAGCCGTCCCGAGCTGCGCGAGTACCTCGACCGCCTGAACCCCGAGAAGCCGCAGCGCTATTCGCGCGCCGTGCTGGAGACGCTCGCGATCATCGCCTACCGCCAGCCGGTCACGCGCGGCGACATCGAGGACATCCGCGGCGTCGTCGCGGCCTCGCAGATCGTCAAGCAGCTCGAGGAGCGCGGCTGGATCGAGACGATCGGCCACCGCGACGCGCCGGGCCGTCCGGCCCTGTACGCGACGACGCGCCAGTTCCTCGACGACCTCGGCCTGGCGAGCCTCGAGCAGCTGCCGACGCTCGAGGTCGGCACGCCGCCGGTCGAGGCGCTCGCGCAGGTCGGCCAGGGCGAGCTGCTCGGGCCGGCGCTCGATGCCGAAGAAGAGGCGTCGGCCGAGGCGGCCGTCGAGGCCGCAGCCGGCGCCGACGCGGCGCGGCTCCCCCAACCCCCAGAACCCGTGGCGCTCGACGCGAGCGCAGATCCCAACGCCGTAACGCAGCAAGCCGACGCATGAATTCCAACGACAACGACACCCCGCTCGAGACCGCCACCGCGCCGCCCGCGGAGGGCGAAGAGGGCGCCGCCCCGAAGCGCAAGCGCGCGCCGCGCAAGACGGCTGCCGCCGTCGAAGCCGGCGAGACGACTGAAGCCGCACCGGCTGCCGGGGCTGGCGGCGAGGTTGCCGAGGCCGCGCCGAAGCGCCGCGCGCCGCGCAAGAAGGTCGCCGAAGCGGCGGCCGAGGCCGCGCCGGCCGAAGCGCTTGCCGCGGCCGACGTGGCGCCGGCCCTGGCCGTGGCCGCGCCGGTCGAAGCGGCGGCGCCGACCGCCGCCGGCGTCGACGCGGGCGATGCCGGCGAATCCGCCGAAGCGTCCGGGGCCGAAGGCGAGGGTGGCGACGCGGCCGATGCCGGCGACGAGCGCGGCGGGCGTCGCCGCAACCGTCGGCGCGGCCGCAACCGCGGCGAGGGCGGCGAGGCCGGCGACGGCGCCGAAGGCGGCGGCAACGGCGAACGCGTGCAGCGCAACGACGCCGCCCCGGCCGAACCCGCGCCCGAACTGCTCGCCGCGGTCGGCGAACGCTTTGCCGAGGTGCTGTCGGGCAGCTTCGACGCCGAAGGCGAAGCGGCGGCCGCGCCGGTCGCCGCCGAGGCGGTCGCCGAGCAAGGGTCGGACGACGACGAAGAAGGCGACGAGGACGGCGACGACGAGTCCAGGCGCGTGCTCGCGCCCGAGCCCGACGCGCCCAAGCTGCAGAAGGTGCTGGCCCAGGCCGGCGTCGGCTCGCGCCGCGACATCGAGAACATGATCGCCGACGGCAAGATCGAGGTGAACGGCGACGTCGCGCATATCGGCCAGCGCATCAGCTTCGGCGACCGCGTGTCCGTGAACGGCAAGCCGATCAAGGTCCGCATCCAGCCGCCGGCGCCGCGCATCCTCGCGTACCACAAGCCGACCGGCGAGGTCGTGACCTTCAACGACCCCGAGGGCCGCCCGACCGTGTTCCGCCACCTGCCGCGCCTGCAGCACGGCAAGTGGCAATCGGTCGGCCGCCTCGACATCAACACCGAAGGCCTGCTGCTGTTCACGAACTCGGGCGAGCTCGCGAACCAGCTCATGCACCCGCGCTTCGGCGTCGAGCGCGAGTACGCGGCGCGCGTGCTCGGCACCCTCAACGACGAGCAGCGCCAGCGCCTGCTCGCGGGCGTCGATGTCGACGGCCAGCAGGCTTCGTTCAAGAGCATCGAGGACGGCGGCGGCGAAGGCGTGAACCGCTGGTACCGCGTCACGATCACCGAAGGCCGCAACCGCGAGGTGCGCAAGCTGTTCGAGGCGGTGGGCATGGCCGTGAGCCGCCTGATCCGCATCCGTTACGGCACCGTCGTGCTGCCACGCGGCCTGCGCCGCGGCGTCTACGTCGAGCTCGGCGACGACGACGTGCGCGTGATCCGCCGCCTGACCGGCTTCGACCGCCTGCGTGGCGGCGACGGCGAGCGCGGCGAGCGCAATGATCGCGGCGGCAACAACCGCAACGACCGCGACAACAAGCAGGGTGGCGGCAAGAACCGCGGCCGCTCCGACCGCAACGCCAACAGCGGCCCGCGTCCGAGCCGCCCAGAGGCGCCGCGCCAGGAGCCCCAGCAGCGCCAACCCGAGCGCGATCGCTACCAGGGCCCGCGCGACGACGACGACGATGGCGGCGACGACGACTTCATGCCGCGCAACATCAACCCGCTCGAGCAGACCTTCGACCGTCGTTTCGCGACTGGGGCTAAGCGCGGCTTCCCGTCCGGCTTCGGCGCGGGCGGCAGCGGCGCCCACGGCACCGGCGCGCCGGGCCGCGGCAACCACAAGCCGAACAAGGGTGGTGGCGGCGGCGGCGGCCCCAAGCAGCCCGATCCGATGCAGACCTCGATGGGCTATATCGGCGCCGACGCGTTCCAGCGCCGCCGTGGCGGCGGCGGCGGCGGCGGTCACGGCGGTGGCGGTGGCGGGCGCGGTGGGCGCGGCGGCGGTCGCAGCCGTTGACGCGGTGCCTCAACGCTGACGCAGTACAATCGACGGTTTCCCTGAATTTGCCTTAAAAAAACGGAGCACTCCCATGGCGATCGAACGCACCCTGTCCATCATCAAGCCCGATGCCGTCGCGAAGAACGTGATCGGCCAGATCTACGCGCGCTTCGAAGGCGCCGGCCTCAAGGTCGTCGCGGCCAAGATGGCCCACCTGTCGCGCGGCGAAGCCGAAGCCTTCTACGCGGTCCACAAGGCCCGCCCGTTCTTCAACGACCTGGTCACGTTCATGATCTCGGGCCCGGTGATGATCCAGGCGCTCGAAGGCGAGAACGCGATCCTGAAGAACCGCGAACTGATGGGCGCGACCGACCCTAAGAAGGCCGAGAAGGGCACGATCCGCGCCGACTTCGCCGACAGCATCGACGCGAACGCCGTGCACGGCTCGGACGCGCCCGAGACGGCTGCCGTCGAAATCGCGTTCTTCTTCCCCGGCATGAACGTCTACAGCCGCTGATCCGGCGGGCTGTAACGCATCCATCCATGGAAACGGTCAACCTGCTCGGATTCGATCTCGACGGGTTGGCTGCGTACTGCGAGCAGCTGGGCGAGAAGCGCTTTCGCGCGACCCAGCTGTTCCGCTGGATCCACCAGAAGGGCGCGAGCGACTTCGGCCAGATGAGCGATCTGGCGAAGTCGCTGCGCGACAAGCTGGCCAGCCGCGCCGAGATCCGTGCGCTGTCGGTCATCTCCGAACATGTCTCCGCCGACGGCACGGTCAAATGGCTGTTCGACGTCGGCGCCGGCAACGCGGTCGAGGCCGTGTTCATCCCCGAGGACGACCGCGGCACGCTGTGCGTCTCTTCGCAGGCCGGCTGCGCGGTCGGCTGCCGCTTCTGCTCGACCGGCCACCAGGGCTTCAGCCGCAACCTCGAGACGAGCGAGATCGTCGCCCAGCTCTGGTTCGCCGAGCACAGCCTGCGCGCCCGCCTGCAGACCACCGAGCGCGTGATCAGCAATGTCGTGATGATGGGCATGGGCGAGCCGCTGCAGAACTATGCGGCGCTCGTGCCGGCGCTCAAGACCATGCTCGACGACCATGGCTACGGCCTGTCGCGGCGCCGCGTGACGGTCTCGACCTCGGGCGTCGTGCCCATGATCGACCGCCTGCGCGAGGATTGCCCGGTCGCGCTCGCCGTGTCGCTGCACGCGCCGAACGACGCGCTGCGCGACCCGCTGGTGCCGCTGAACCGCAAATACCCGATCGCCGAGCTGCTCGACGCGTGCCGTCGCTACCTCGAGGCCGCGCCGCGCGACTTCATCACCTTCGAATACTGCATGCTCGACGGCGTCAACGACACGCCCGGGCACGCGGCCGAACTGGTCGGGCTGCTCAAGGGCAAGGTCGCGTGCAAGCTCAACCTGATCCCGTTCAACCCGTTCCCGGCCTCGGGACTGAAGCGCAGCAGCAACGAACGCGTGCGCGCGTTCGGCGACGTGCTGCTGCAGGCCGGCATCGTCACGACGATCCGCAAGACCCGTGGCGACGATATCGACGCGGCCTGCGGCCAGCTCGCCGGCGAGGTCCAGGACCGGACCCGCGCGCATCTGCGCATGGTGCGGGCCCCCGTGGTGGTGGTAAAAGGCGGGGCCTCCAAGCCAGCCTAGGCGCGCGTAGCGCCGCGAGACCCGACATGACCGAAGCGCGACCCGAACTGCCCCGACCGCTGCCGACCCGACGCTGGATCGCGTGGCCCGCCATGCTCGCGCTGTGCGCAGGCCTCGGCGCCTGCGGCACGCCGGGACCGGGCGCGACGCCGCGCACCAATTCCGACCAGACCGACGTCGACAAGCGCGCGGCCGTGCATATCGACCTCGCCGCCGGCTACTTCAGCCGCGGCATGAACACGACGGCGCTCGACGAGACCAAGCAGGCGCTCGCGATCAAGCCCAAGTCGGTCGAGGCGATGAACCTGCAGGCGCTGGTCTACGCGGCGATGGGCGAGACGCGCCTTGCCGACGAGACCTTCCACAACGCAATCGCGGCGGCGCCGAACAACGCCGACACGCTGCACAACTACGGCTGGATGCTGTGCCAGCAGCGCCGCTACGACGAGGCCGAGCGCCAGTTCAACGCGGCGCTCGCCCAGCCCGACTACCGCGGCACCTCGCGCACGCTGCGCGCCGCGGGCGTCTGCGAGGTGCGCGCCGGCGACAACGCGAAGGCCGAGCTCACGCTGAACAAGGCCTTCGAGGCCGACCCGGCCGACCCGGGGACGAACTACAGCCTCGCCGAGGTGCTGCTGCGCAACGGCAAGTTCGACCGCGCGCTGTTCTATATCAAGCGCGTGAACGCGGTGCCGGCGCAGGTCACCTCGCAAAGCCTGTGGCTGCAGCTGCGCATCTCCAGGCGCATGGACGACACGCTCGGCGTCAAGGTGCTGGCGGAGCAGCTGCACAAGGACTTCGCGCAGTCGGCCGAAACCCAGGCATTCGACGCGGGGCGCTTCGATGAGTGAGGACATGCGCATGGCGGACGAGGAGCGCATGCCGGAAGGCGCGGCGCTGCCGGCCGAACCCGCGCGCGAACCGGCGAGCGCCGGCCAGCTGCTGCGCGCGGCGCGCGAGGCGCGCGGCCTGCACATCGCGGCGCTCGCCGCGATGCTCAAGGTCCCGCAGGCCAAGCTCGAGATGCTCGAGGCCGACCGCTGGCGCGAGCTGCCCGACGCGACCTTCGCGCGCGCGCTCGCGAAGGCAGTCTGCCGCACCCTCAAGATCGACGCGGCGCCGGTGCTCGAGCTGCTGCCGCGCGAGCAGGATCGCGAGCTCAACGTGTCGCTGGGGCTGAACACGCCCTACCGCGATCGCGGCGAGGGCAGCCGTGGGTTCTCGCCGAGCGCGGTCGCCAAGCCGGTCGTCTGGGCGCCCGTGCTGCTGCTCGTCGCGGCCGGCGCGGTCTACCTCGCGCCGCCGCTGCACCTGAACGAACCGGCCGCGGCGCCGGCGGCCTCGGCCGCCATCGCGCCGGCGGTCGACGCGGCCACGACGCCCGCGAGCGACGCGAGCGTGGCGCCGGCCGACGCGGGCACGCCCGCCGCGAGCGGCTCGAGCGGCGGGCCGGGCGCCACGCCGGTGCCGACGCTGGCCGCCGCGACGGCCGTCGCCTCGCCCGCGGCCGCGGTGCCCGAGCCGACCCGGCCTGCCGCCTCGGCCGCCGCGAGCCCGCCGCCCAAGCCGGCCGCCGCGTCCGCGAGCGTGGCGCTCGCGACGAGCCAGGGCGCGGCCAGCCAGGTCGTCAGCGGCGACGCGTTGCCGCTGACGCTCAAGACCACGGCCGAGACCTGGGTCCAGATCACCGACGCGAGCGGCCAGACCCTGGTCTCGCGCCTGATTCCCGCCGGCAGCGAGCAGGTGTTTGCGGGCACCCCGCCGCTCAGGGTCACGATCGGCAATGTCTCGGGCGCGCAGCTGCTGCTGCGCGGCCAGGCGCTGGACCTGGCGGCGCGCGCGCAGAACAATGTCGCACGCCTAGAAGTGCAATGAACTGAGCAGTCAACAGATGGATTCCTTCAACGACACGCCGATCGCCGGCGCGGGCGCGCGGCGGCGCAAGACGCGCCAGGCGCAGGTGCGCTGGGGCTCGCGCATCGTCACGATCGGCGGCGACGCGCCAGTGCGCGTGCAGTCGATGACCAACACCGACACGGTCGACGTGATCGGCACGGCCATCCAGGTCAAGGAGCTCGCCGTCGCGGGCTCCGAGCTCGTGCGCATCACCGTCAACACGCCCGAGGCCGCCGCGGCCGTGCCGCATATCCGCGAGCAGCTCGACCGCATGGGCATCGACGTGCCGCTGGTCGGCGACTTCCACTACAACGGCCACCGCCTGCTGACCGAGTACCCGGCGATGGCCGAGGCGCTGTCCAAGTACCGCATCAACCCCGGCAACGTCGGCAAGGGCGACAAGAAGGACCGTCAGTTCGCGATGATGGTCGAGGCCGCGATGAAGTACGACAAGGTCGTGCGCATCGGCGTGAACTGGGGCAGCCTCGACCAGGAGCTGCTCGCCCAGATGATGGACGACAACGCGAAGCGCGCGGCGCCCTGGGACGCCAAGCCGGTCATGTACCAGGCGCTCGTGCAGTCGGCGCTGAGCTCGGCCAGTTATGCGCGCGAACTCGGCCTGAACCCCGACAACATCATCATCAGCTGCAAGGTCAGCGGCGTGCAGGACCTGATCGCGGTCTACCGCGCCCTGAGCCAGCGCTGCGACTACGCACTGCACCTGGGCCTGACCGAGGCCGGCATGGCGACCAAGGGCACGGTCGCGTCGAGCACCGCGCTCGGCGTGCTGCTGCAGGAGGGCATCGGCGACACGATCCGCGTCTCGCTGACGCCGCAGCCCGGCGAGGCGCGCACGCAGGAGGTCGTGATCGCGCTCGAGATCCTGCAGTCGCTGGGCCTGCGCACCTTCAACCCGAGCGTCACGGCCTGCCCGGGCTGCGGCCGCACGACGAGCACGACCTTCCAGGAGCTCGCCAAGCAGATCGACGACCACCTGCGCGCGAACATGCCGATCTGGCGCGCGAAGTACCCGGGCGTCGAGAACCTCAAGGTCGCCGTGATGGGCTGCATCGTCAACGGCCCCGGCGAGAGCAAGCACGCCGACATCGGCATCAGCCTGCCGGGCACCGGCGAGGCGCCGGCCGCGCCCGTGTTCATCGACGGCGAGAAGGCCGTGACGCTGCGCGGCGAGGGCATCGCCGCCGAGTTCCACCAGCTCGTCGCCCAGTACATCGAGAAACGCTTCGGTACCGCCGAAGCCTGATCCCCCAAAAATGACCGACAAGAAGTTGCAGCCCCTTCAGGCCGTGAAGGGCATGAACGACATCCTGCCGCCGGAATCGGCGCGCTGGGAATGGCTCGAGGCCAGGATGCGCAGCGTGCTGCAGCGCTACGGCTACCAGAACGTGCGCACGCCGATCGTCGAGCCGACCGCGCTGTTCGTGCGCGGCATCGGCGAGGTCACCGACATCGTCGAAAAAGAGATGTACGCGTTCGAGGACCGCGCCGACAAGCATGGCCAGGCCGAGCACCTCGCGCTGCGCCCCGAGATGACGGCCGGCGTCGTGCGCGCGATGACCGAGCATTCGTTTCTGCGCGACGGCGGCCGCCGGCTCTACTACTTCGGCCCGATGTTCCGCCGCGAGAAGCCGCAAAAGGGCCGCTACCGCCAGTTCCACCAGATGGGCGTCGAGGCGCTCGGCTTCGCGGGCCCCGACGTCGACGCCGAGGTGATCCTGATGGGCAGCCGCCTGCTGCGCGAGCTCGGCCTCGTCGCGGGCGAGCATTTCCGGCTCGAGCTCAACTGCCTCGGCGCGCCCGACGAGCGCCGCGCGCACCGCGAGGCGCTCGTCGCCTACCTCGAGCAGCACAAGGCGCTGCTCGACGAGGACAGCCAGCGCCGCATGTTCACCAACCCGCTGCGCGTGCTCGACACCAAGAACCCGGCGCTGCAGGCGATGGCCGACGGCGCGCCCAAGCTGCTCGACTTCCTCGGCGCGGCCTCGCTCGCGCATTTCGACGGCGTGCGCGCGGCGCTCGACGCGGCCGGCGTCGCCTACCGCATCAACCCGCGCCTCGTGCGCGGCCTCGACTACTACAACCTGACCGTGTTCGAGTGGGTCACCGACAAGCTCGGCGCCCAGGGCACGGTCTGCGGCGGCGGCCGCTACGACGGCCTGATCGAACAGCTCGGCGGCAAGCCCGCGCCGGCGGTCGGCTTCGGCATGGGCATCGAGCGCATGCTGCTGCTGCTCGAGGAGGTCGGTGTCGCGCCGGCCGCGCCCGCGCCGCAGGCCTACGCGATCGTGCCGCCGGGCGAGGACGCGAGCGTGCTGCCGCGCGTGCTGAGCGCGCTCGAGGCGTTGCGCGGCGCCGGCGTCGCCGTCGTGCTCAACGCCGGCGGCGGCAGCATGAAGGCGCAGTTCCGCCGCGCCGACGCGAGCGGCGCGGCCTGGGCGCTGATCTTCGGCGCCGACGAACTGGCCGCGGGCCAGGTCGGCGTCAAGCCGCTGCGCGCCGAAGGCGAGCAGCGCGCCCGACCGCTCGCCGACGCGGCTGCCTGGGCGGCCGAGCTGCTCGACGCATAATCCCGGCTTCGCCGCCCAATTCACGGAATACGGAACCGTTTTTTCATGGCCTCGCATCTCGATCTCGAAGAACAAGAACAGCTAGAGCAACTCAAGGCCTTCTGGTCGCGCTGGGGCAACCTGATCACGTGGCTGCTGACCGCGGCGCTGGCCGTGTTCGCGGCCTACGTCGGCTGGAACCGCTGGCAGGACAGCCAGGCGCTCGCGGCCGAGCAGATCTACGGCTCGCTCGAAAGCGCCTACAACGCCGCGAACGGCGGCGCGGCCGACCCGGCCAAGGTCGCGAGCATCTGGGGCGACCTCCAGGACAAGTACCCGCGCACCAACTACGCGTCGCAGGGCGGCCTGCTCGCGGCGCGCCTGCAGGCCGATTCGGGCAAGCCGGAGGACGCGCGCAAGACCCTCGCCTGGGTCGGCGAGCACGGCAGCACGCAGAACTACCGCGACGTCGCGAACCTGCGCCTCGCGGCGCTCGCGATGGACGCGAAGCAGCTCGACGCCGCGGGCAAGGCGCTCGACGCGGTCAAGGGCCCCGAGTTCGAGGCGCTCGTCGCCGACCGCCGCGGCGATCTCGCGCTGCTCGCGAACAAGCCGGGCGACGCGAAGACCCAGTTCGAGAAGGCCTACGCGGCGCTCGCCGCGGGCGCGCCGTACAAGCAGCTGCTCGGCTACAAGCTCGCGAGCCTCGGCGTGACCGTCGCCGCCGACACGGGAGCCGCGCGATGAACCGCACGCTGACCCGCCGCTTCGCCACCGTCGCCGTCGCCGCGAGCGCGCTGCTGCTCGGCGCCTGCTCGATCTTCAAGTCCAACGACGGCCCGCAGCCGGCCGTGCTCGAGGCGGGCATCGGCGCGGGCAGCGCGAAGGTGGTCTGGAGCTCGCGCATCGACAGCCTCGACTTCCCGCTCGCGATCGCCGCGCGCGACCACGCCTTCGTCGTCGCCGGCACCGACGGCGTCGTCCAGGCGCTGGCCAGCGCCGACGGCCACGCGCTGTGGCGCGCCGACGCGGGCCGCAAGCTCACGGCCGGCGTCGGCTCCGACGGCCGCTTCGCCGCCGTCGTCACGCGCGACAACGAGCTCGTCGTGTTCGACGCCGGCAAACAGCGCTGGAAGACCACCCTGCCGACGCCGGCCGTGACCGCGCCCTTCGTCGCCGGCGAGCGCGTGTTCGTGCTCACGCTCGACCGCGAGGTCTTCGCCTACGACGCCCTCGACGGCCGCAAGCTCTTCGACGTAAGCCGCCCGGGCGACTCGCTGACGCTGGCCAAGGCCGGCGTGCTCGGCGCCTGGCAGGACACCCTCGTCGTCGGCCAGGGCTCGCGCATGACGGGCCTGGATCCGCTGCGCGGCTCGCTGCGCTGGGAAGCCGCCGTCGCGAACCCGCGCGGCACCAACGAGGTCGAGCGCCTCGCCGACCTCGTCGGCCCGCTCGAGCGCAACGACAGGAGCGGCAACATCCTGTGCGCGCGCGCCTACCAGTCGGCGGTCGGCTGCGTCGACGCCGAGCGCGGCGCGCCGCTGTGGCTGCGCAACTCGAGCGGCACCGACGGCATCGGCGCCGACGCCGAACAGGTCTACGGCACCGACGACTCGTCGCGCCTGTTCGCGTGGAAGATCAAGAACGGCGACACCGCCTGGATGGCCGAGCAGTTCCGCCACCGCGAGCTCGGCGTGCCGATCGCGGTCGGCAAGTTCGTGCTCGTCGGCGACTTCGAGGGCTACGTCCACTTCGTCGACCGCCTGACGGGCAAGACCGTCGCGCGCGTGCCGACCGACGGTGCGCCGATCACGGTCGCGCCGGTCGAGCTCGACGGCGTCGTGCTGTTCGCGACGAGCAAGGGCGGCCTGTTCGCCATCAAGCCCGAGTAAGCAGCGTCTTGCTCCGGCGCCTAAAAGAAAAAGAACAATGAAGCCCGTCATCGCCCTTGTCGGCCGGCCCAACGTGGGCAAGTCGACCCTGTTCAACCGCATGACCAAGAGCCGCGACGCGATCGTCGCGGACTTCGCCGGCCTCACGCGCGACCGCCACTACGGCGACGGCCGGCTCGGCGCGCGCGAGTTCATCGTCATCGACACCGGCGGCTTCGAGCCCGACAGCACGACCGGCATCGTGCGTGAGATGGCCAAGCAGACGCGCCAGGCCGTCGCCGAGGCCGACGTCGTCGTGTTCGTGACCGACGTGCGCACCGGCCTCGCGGGCCAGGACCAGGACATCGCGCGCTACCTGCGCCAGGCCGGCAAGCGCATCCTGCTCGCCGTCAACAAGGCCGAGGGCATGGCCGACTCGCCGCTGCTCGCCGAGTTCCACGAGCTCGGCCTCGGCGACCCGCACCCGATCTCGGCGGCGCACGGCCAGGGCATCCGCAGCCTGCTCGAGGCCGCGCTCGAGCCCTTCGGCGAGGACGAGGACGAAGCCGCGGAGGGCGTCGAGGACGGGGTGATCCGCCTCGCCGTCGCGGGGCGCCCGAACGTCGGCAAGAGCACGCTGATCAACACCTGGCTCGGCGAGGAGCGGCTCGTTGCGTTCGACATGCCGGGCACGACGCGCGACGCGATCAGCGTCGACTTCGAGCGCAACGGCCAGAAGTTCAAGCTCATCGACACGGCCGGCCTGCGCCGCAAGGGCCGTGTGTTCGAGGCGATCGAGAAGTTCTCGGTCGTCAAGACGCTGCAGGCGATCGCCGACGCGAACGTCGTGCTGCTGCTGATCGACGCGACCCAGGGCGTGTCCGACCAGGACGCCCATATCGCCGGCTACGTGCTCGACTCGGGCCGCGCGGTCGTCGTCGCCGTCAACAAATGGGACGCGATCGACGCCTACCAGCGCGAGCAGCTGCAGCGTTCGATCGAGCACCGCCTCGCGTTCCTGAAGTTCGCGCCGATCTTCAATATCTCGGCGCTCAAGCGCCAGGGCCTCGGCCCGCTGTGGGGCGGCCTCGCCGACGCCTACGGCTCGGCCTACAAGAAGATGACGACGCCGGTGCTCACGCGCCTGGTCCAGGAGGCCGTGCAGCACCAGACGCCCAAGAAGAGCGGCCATTTCCGGCCCAAGCTGCGCTACGCCCACCAGGGCGGCATGAACCCGCCGATCGTCGTGATCCACGGCAATTCGCTCGAGGGCGTGACCGACGCGTACAAGCGCTACCTCGAAGGCCGCATCCGCGCCCACTACAAGCTCGTCGGCACGCCGCTGCGCATCGAGCTGCGCTCGAGCAGCAATCCGTTCGACGCCAAGGACTGAGCCGCGCGCAAGTCCGTGATTCGCACCCCTGTGTTATGGTGCAAACCCTAGACCCTCCTACAACACGGAGCATATCGTGAGCAATAAAGGCCAACTCCTGCAAGACCCGTTCCTCAATCTTCTGCGCAAGGAACATGTGCCGGTCTCGATCTACCTGGTCAACGGCATCAAGCTGCAGGGCCACATCGAATCCTTCGACCAATACGTCGTGCTGCTGCGCAACACGGTGACCCAGATGGTCTACAAGCACGCGATCTCGACGGTCGTGCCGGGCCGTGCCGTGAACTTCCACGCCGCCGAAGGCGGTGGCGACGCGGCCTGACGCCGGCGCCCCGCTGCCCGCCTTGAGTCATTCACCGCAATCCCGCGCCGACGCGGCCGACGCGTCGCCCGACGAGGCGCGCGCCGTCCTCGTCGGCGTCGAATTCGCCCGCGGCCACATCGACGTCGGCGGCTTCGACGCCACGCTCGACGAGCTCGCGCTGCTCGCCGAATCGGCCGGCGACACGCCGGTCGCGCGCGTCACGGCCAGGCGCCAGGCGCCCGACCCCGCGCTGTTCGTCGGCTCGGGCAAGGCCGAGGAGATCAAGCAGCTCGTCCAGACCTTCCAGGCGCACACGGTGCTGTTCGACCAGGCGATCTCGCCGGCCCAGCAGCGCAACCTCGAGAAGCTGCTCGGCGTGCCCGTGGCCGACCGCACGGCGCTGATCCTCGAGATCTTCGCCGCGCGGGCGAAGAGCCACGAGGGCAAGCTGCAGGTCGAGCTCGCGCGCCTGCAGTACCTGGCGACGCGCCTCGTGCGGCGCTGGAGCCACCTCGAGCGCCAGAGCGGCGGCATCGGCATGCGCGGCGGCCCGGGCGAGGCCCAGATCGAGCTCGACCGCCGCATGATCGACGAGCGCATCAAGGCCGTGAAAGAGCGCCTCAAGAAGGTCCAGCGCCAGCGCGGCACGCAGCGCCGCGCGCGCGAGCGCAACGGCGTGTTCAAGGTCTCGCTGGTCGGCTACACCAACGCCGGCAAGTCGACCCTGTTCAACGCGATGGTCAAGGCGCGCAGCTACGCGGCCGACCAGCTGTTCGCGACGCTCGACACGACGACGCGCTCGCTGTGGCTCGGCGAGGCCGGCGCGAGCGTGTCGCTGTCGGACACGGTGGGCTTCATCCGCGACCTGCCGCACAAGCTCGTCGAGGCCTTCAAGGCCACGCTGCAGGAGGCGCTCGAGGCCGACCTGCTGCTGCACGTCGTCGACTGCGCGTCGTCGCAGCTTGGCGAGCAGATGGTCGAGGTCGAGCGCGTGCTCGACGAAATCGGCGCGGCCGGCGTGCCCCAGGTCCTCGTGTACAACAAGGCCGACCTGCTCGAGGCCGACCAGCGGCCGCGCCAGAACGTCGACTTCATCGAGCGCGACGGCGGCGTGCGCACGCCGCGCGTGTTCGTCAGCGCCTTGACCGGCGAGGGCCTGCCCGAGCTGCGCGCGCAGATTGCCGCGGCGCTGCAGGCCGAGCCGGCGCCCGACGCCCCCGACTTCGACCCGCGCACCGAGGCGATCGCGGGCGCCGCCGCACTCCAACATCCACAGGCATGAGCATGAACCACTTCCAGCCAGGCGCGATGCAGGGCTTCAAGCGCCGCCTCGGCCGCCTGCTGAGCAACGGCCGCAACGACGGTCCGCCGGATCTCGACGAGCTCTGGCGCGACTTCAACCGCAGGCTGTCCGGCCTGTTCGGTGGCGGCAAGGGCGGCGCCGGCGGCAGCGGCGGCAACGACACGCCGCCGGGCCTGAAGGGCGCCGGCGTCGGCGCGAGCCTCGTCGGCGGCCTCGTCGTGCTGATCTGGCTGTTCAGCGGGTTCTTTACCGTGCAGGAAGGCCAGCAGGGCGTGATCACGACCTTCGGCAAGTACAGCCGCACGGTCGACGCGGGCTTCCAGTGGCGCCTGCCGTATCCGTTCCAGGCCAACGAGATCGTCTCGGTCACGCAGCTCCAGCAGGTCGACGTCGGCGACACCTCGATCGTGCCGTCGACGGGCCTGCGCGACTCGTCGATGCTGACCGAAGACGAGAACATCGTCGACATCCAGTTCGCCGTGCAGTACGCGGTCAAGGACGCGCGCGACTACCTGTTCAACAACGCGGGCACGCCCGACATCTCGGTCACGCTCGCGGCCGAGTCGGCGGTGCGCGAGATCGTCGGCCGCAGCAAGGTCGACGCGGTGCTCTACCAGCAGCGCGACGCGATCGCGGCCGAGCTCGTGCAGTCGATCCAGACCCAGCTCGACCGGCTCAAGGCCGGCATCGTCGTGAAGAGCGTCAACATGCGCAGCGTCCAGCCGCCCGAGCAGGTGCAGGGCGCGTTCGAGGACGCGTTCAAGGCCGGCACCGACGCCGAGACGCTGAAGAACCAGGCCCAGGCCTACGCGAACAACGTGATCCCTGCCGCCCAGGGCGACGCCGCGCGCCTGCTCGCCGAGGCCGAGGGCTACAAGGCCAGCGTCGTCGCCACGGCCGAGGGCGACGCCGAGCGCTTCACGAGCGTGCTCGCCGAGTACAAGAAGGCGCCGGGCGTCACGCGCGACCGCATCTATCTCGACACGATGCGCCAGATCTTCAAGAGCGTGACCAAGGTGATGGTCGACAGCCGCAACGGCTCGAGCCTGCTCTACCTGCCGCTCGACAAGCTGCTCCAGCAATCCGGCGCGAGCGCCGGCGCCGCGCCGGCCGCGGCCGCCGTGACGAGCGTCGACCCGACCGTCGCGGGCAGCGGCAGCGACCGCTCGCGCGGCAACGACTCGCGCGGCCGCGACCGCGACGGCCGCTGAAGGAGAGCGCCGCATGAACCGCATCATCACCATCGTCCTGGGCCTGCTGATCCTCGCGCTGATCGCGAGCTCGACGATGTTCGTCGTCGACCAGAAGCATTTCGCCGCCGTCTACTCGTTCGGCGAGATCCGCGAGGTCATCACCGAGCCCGGCCTGAAGTTCAAGCTGCCGCCGCCGGTGCAGAACGTCGTGCTGCTCGACCGCCGCGTCCAGACGCTCGAGAGCCCCGACTCGCGGCCGATCTTCACGGCCGAGAAGAAGAGCCTCGTGATCGACTGGCTCGCCAAGTGGCGCATCGCCGACGCGCGCCAGTTCATCCGCAACAGCGGCGCGAGCGTCGACACCGTCGCGAACCGCCTGAGCCCGGTCGTGCAGGCCGCGTTCAACGACGAAGTCACCAAGCGCACCGTGCTCGCCGTGCTCGCGACCGAGCGCGACACCGTGATGATCGACGTGCGCAAGCGCCTCGAGGAGGAGGCCAAGGCCTTCGGCATCGAGATCGTCGACGTGCGCATCAAGCGCGTGGACTTCTCGGCGAACATCGCCGAGTCGGTCTACAAGCGCATGAGTGCCGAGCGCCAGCGCGTCGCCAACGAAGCGCGCGCGACCGGCGGCGCCGAGGGCGAGAAGATCCGCGCCGACGCGGACCGCCAGGCCCAGGTCATCAAGGCCGACGCCTACCGCGACGCGCAGAAGCTGCGCGGCGCGGGCGACGCGCGCGCCTCGGCGATCTACGCCGACGCCTTCGGCCGCGACCCGGCGTTCGCGAAGTTCTACCGCGCCCTCGACGCCTACCGCGACGCCTGGCAGAACAAGGGCGACGTGATGGTGCTCGACCCCGCGCAAAGCGAGTTCTTCAAGACCATGCGCGCGCCGAGCGACGTGACCGGCGGCGGCGCGGCCCCGGCGCACAAGTAAAAGGCCCACGTGACGGCCAGCCTGCTGCTCGCGGCGCTCGGGCTCATGCTCGTGTTCGAGGGGCTGATGCCGCTGGTCAGCCCGGCGCGCTGGCGTCAGCTGTTCGCGCGCCTGCTCGGGCTCAACGACGGGCAGCTGCGCTTCATCGGCCTGATCGGCGTGGCCGTCGGCCTGCTGATCCTGCTCGCCGTGAGCTAATGGGCTCAACATCCGACCGAAGCTTGTTCGGTCGGGGCCGAGGCCCGGGAATACCCCGGTACAATGCCGTTTTTAACCGCCTGCCGCGCCCATGAGCTCTGCCTGGCTTCTGCCTGAGCACATCGCCGACGTCCTGCCTTCGCAGGCCCGTGCCATCGAGGAACTGCGCCGCGAACTGCTCGACATGGCGCGCAGCTACGGTTGCGAACTCGTGATGCCGCCGCTGCTCGAGCATCTCGACTCGCTGCTGTCGGGCGCGGGCCAGGCCCTCGACCTCAAGACCTTCAAGCTCGTCGACCAGCTCTCGGGCCGCTCGCTGGGCCTGCGCGCCGACACGACGCCGCAGGTCGCGCGCATCGACGCGCACCTGCTGAACCGCCAGGGCGTGACGCGCTTGTGCTACTGCGGCCCGGTCGTGCACACGCGCCCCGAGGGCCAGCACGGCACGCGCGAGCCGCTGCAGTTCGGCGTCGAGGTCTACGGCCACGCGGGCCTCGAGGGCGACCTCGAGATCCAGGAAATGGCCGTCGCCGCGGCGCGCCGCGGCGGCCTCCAGACGATCACGCTCGACCTCGGCGACGCGCGCATCCTGCGCGGCGTGCTCGCCGGCACGCTGCTGCCGGCCGCGCAGGTCGCCGCGATCGCCGACGCGCTCGCGGCCAAGGACCCGGTCACGCTCGCCGCGCTCGCGACCGGGCTGCCCGAGACCGTACGCGCGGGCCTGCTCGCGCTGCCCGAGCTCTACGGCGGCTCCGAGGTCATCGCGGCCGCGCGCGCGCGCCTGCCCGACGCGCCGCTCGTGCGCGCCGCGCTCGACGACCTCGACTGGCTCGTGCGCCACCTCGCCGCGGCCGACCCCGAGCTGCAGATCTCGATCGACCTCGCCGAGCAGCGCGGCCACGCGTACTACAGCGGCGTGCGCTTCGCGCTCTACGCAGCCGGCTCGAGCGACGCCGTGCTGCGCGGCGGCCGCTACGACGAGGTCGGCGCGGTGTTCGGCCGGCGCCGCCCGGCCGTCGGCTTCAGCCTCGACCTCAAGGCGCTCGTCGCGTTGCGCCCGGCGAGCGCGCTGCGCGCGGCCGTGCGCGCCCCCTGGGGCGTCGACGCGGGCCTGCGCGCGGCCGTGCGCCGCCTGCGCGAGCGTGGCGAGACCGTCGTATGCATGCTCCCGGGCCACGAGCACGAGGGCGACGAATTCGAGTGCGACCGCGAACTTGCGCTGGTCGATACCCAATGGGTGCTGCGCGCGCTTTGATGCGCGCCGTATCCGACCCGATCTCCGAGTAAGGAAGCAAGAACATGCAAAGCGAAATCGCGCGCGGCCGCAACGTGGTCGTGGTCGGCACCCAGTGGGGCGACGAAGGCAAGGGCAAGGTGGTCGACTGGATGACCGACCACGCGCAGGGCGTGGTGCGCTTCCAGGGCGGCCATAACGCCGGCCACACGCTCGTGATCAAGGGCGTCAAGACGGCGCTGCAGTTGATCCCGTCGGGCATCATGCGCGAGGGCGTCGCCTGCTATATCGGCAACGGCGTCGTGCTCGACCCGACCCACCTGCTCGGCGAGATCGAGCGCCTCGAGAAGGCCGGCGTGAACGTGCGCTCGCGCCTGTTCATCAGCGAGAACTGCCCGCTGATCCTGCCCTTCCACGTCGAGGTCGACCGCGCGCGCGAGGCGCTGCGCGAGTCGAGCGGCAGCGGCAAGATCGGCACGACGGGCAAGGGCATCGGCCCGGCCTACGAGGACAAGGTCGCGCGTCGCGCGCTGCGCGTCCAGGACCTCAAGCACCCCGAGCGCTTCGCCGCGAAGCTGCGTGACCTGCTCGCGCTGCACAACGAGGCCTTGAGCGGCCACCTGAAGGCCGAGGCGCTCGCGTTCGAGCCGATCTTCGAGCACGCGATGCAGCTCGCCGCAGCAGTCCGCCCGATGATGGCCGACGTCGGCTACCTGCTGCACAAGGCCCACCAGGCCGGCGCGAACATCCTGTTCGAGGGCGCGCAGGGCACGCTGCTCGACATCGACCACGGCACCTATCCCTACGTGACCTCGAGCAACTGCGTCGCCGGCAACGCCGCGGCCGGCTCGGGCGTGGGCCCGCAGATGCTGCATTACATGCTCGGCATCACCAAGGCCTACACGACGCGCGTCGGCTCGGGCCCGTTCCCGACCGAGCTCGAGTGGGAAAAAGAAGGCACGGTCGGCTACCACCTGTCGACGGTCGGCCAGGAGCGCGGCACCGTGACGGGCCGCGCGCGCCGCTGCGGCTGGCTCGACGCGGCCGCGCTCAAGCGCTCGATCATCATCAACGGCATCACCGGCCTGTGCATGACCAAGCTCGACGTGCTCGACGGCCTCAAGGAGATCGCGATGTGCGTCGGCTACGAGCTCGACGGCAAGACCGTCGACATCCTGCCGCTCGACGCCGACGAGATCCTGCGCTGCAAGCCGATCTACGAGACCTTCCCCGGCTGGACCGAGACGACCTTCGGCACGACCCGCTGGGACGCGCTGCCGCTGAACGCGCGGCGCTACCTCGAGCGCGTCGCCCAGGTCATCGGCGCGCCGATCGACATGGTCTCGACCGGCCCCGACCGCGAGCACACGATCGTGCTGCGCCACCCTTACCAGGCCTGAGCCCAGGCACCGCATAACAAAGGAGCAAGACGACATGCTGACCGACGACGGCAAGCACCTCTACGTGTCCTGGGACGAATACCACAGCCTGATCGAACGGCTCGCGCTCAAGGTTCACGCCTCGGGCTGGGCGTTCGACCAGATCCTGTGCCTCGCGCGCGGCGGCATGCGCCCCGGCGACGTGCTCTCGCGCGTGTTCGACCGCCCGCTGGGCATCATGTCGACGAGCTCGTACCGCGCCGAAGCCGGCACGATCCAGGGCCGCCTCGACATCGCCCAGTACATCACGATGCCGAAGGGCCAGCTCGCCGGCCGCGTGCTGCTCGTCGACGACCTCGCGGACTCGGGCGTCACGCTCAAGGCCGTGGTCGAGCGCCTGCGCGGCATGCCGGCGATCAGCGAGCTGCGCTCGGCGGTGATCTGGACCAAGTCGGTCTCGGCGTACACGCCCGATTACTATGTCGAGCTGCTCGAGACGAGCCCGTGGATCCACCAGCCCTTCGAGGTCTACGACGACATGGGCGTGGACAAGCTCGCGAAGAAGTACGAGGTTTGAGGCGAGGTAGGATGAGCGCCAAGCGAGGCTCTGGCAGGACTCGCCCACGTCCCGCGGGCCCGGTCCGGCTTGCAAGCCGGACCTTTCGAGTCCTTGCGCCGAGTCCTCAGGACTCGGCTTCTCCCGAGCCCCAAAGCATCGAAGGCCAGATGCTTGCGCATCTGGCCTTCTCGTTTGGTGCCCAGGAGAGGACTCGAACCTCCACGGAGTTACCCGCTAGTACCTGAAACTAGTGCGTCTACCAATTCCGCCACCTGGGCAGGTGTTCAAGACTCGAATCGGACCCAGGTCAAAAACCGAAGTTCAATTCAAACCCTGATAAATTCAGGCAAGACAGAGATTCTATCATCAAAAACTTTAAGAACGCAATAGCTACCCCCAAGGACGGCGCCGGGCTGCTCGGCGAGGTCGAGGGCACGCTGTCCGGCCACCGCGACGGCCACGGCTTCCTGATCCCCGACGACGGCTCGTCCGACGTCTACCTGTCCGCGCAGGAAATGAAGGCCGTGATGCACGGCGATCGCCTGCGCGTGCGCATCGTGCGCATGGACAAGCGCGGCCGCCCCGAGGGCCGCGTGCTCGAGATCCTCGAGCGCAAGAAGCGCCCGATCATCGGCCGCCTGCTGCTCGAGTCGGGCATCTGGCTCGTCGCGCCCGAAGACAAGCGCATGGGCCAGGACATCCTCGTGCCCAAGAACGCGATCGCGAACGCGGCGGCCGGTCAGGTCGTCGCGGTCGAGCTGACCGAGCCGCCGTCGCTGTACTCGCAGCCGGTCGGGCGCGTCGTCGAGGTGCTCGGCGAGATCGACGACCCGGGCATGGAGATCGAGATCGCGGTGCGCAAGTACGACGTGCCGCACCGCTTCTCGGCGGCCGCGCTCGCGCAGGCCGCGAAGCTGCCCGAGCGGCTGCGCGCGGCCGACCTCAAGCAGCGCGTCGACCTGCGCGACGTCGCGCTCGTGACGATCGACGGCGAGGACGCGCGCGACTTCGACGACGCGGTCTACTGCGAGCCGCACAAGCAGGGCCGCGGCAAGAACGCGGTCGCGGGCTGGCGCCTGATCGTCGCGATCGCCGACGTCAGCCATTACGTGAAGCCCGGCGAGGCGCTCGACGTCGACGCCTACGAGCGCGCGACGAGCGTGTACTTTCCGCGCCGCGTGATCCCGATGCTGCCCGAGAAGATCTCGAACGGGCTGTGCTCGCTGATCCCCTACGAGGACCGCCTGTCGATGGTCTGCGACATGCTCGTCGACGCGGACGGCGAGGTCCAGGCCTACCAGTTCTACCCGGCCGTGATCCGCTCGCACGAGCGCTTCACCTACACCGAGGTCGCAGCCATCCTCGGCAACACCCATGGCCCCGAGGCGAGCAAGCGCGGCGAGCTCGTGCCGCACCTCGTGCACCTGCACGAGGTCTACCGCGCGCTGCTCGGCGCGCGCCAGCGCCGCGGCGCGATCGACTTCGAGACGACCGAGACGCAGATCGTCTGCGACGACAACGGCCGCATCGAGAAGATCGTGCCGCGCACGCGCAACGAGGCGCACCGCCTGATCGAGGAGGCGATGCTCGCCGCGAACACCTGCGCGGCCGACTTCATCGCCGTGAACAAGCGCGCCTGCCTGTTCCGCGTCCACGAGGGCCCGACGCCCGAGCGCCGCGCGACGCTGCAGGCCTATCTGCGCACGCTGGGCCTGCCGCCCGGCATCACGGGCATCTCGGACGACCCGAAGCCGGCCGAGTTCCAGGTGCTCGCCGAGGCGACCAAGGGCCGCCCCGACGCGCAGCAGATCCACACCATGCTGCTGCGCTCGATGCAGCAGGCGATCTACACGGCGACGAACTCGGGCCACTTCGGCCTCGCCTACCCGGCCTACACGCACTTCACGAGCCCGATCCGGCGCTACCCGGACCTGCTCGTGCACCGCGTGATCAAGGCCATCCTCGCCGACAAGCGCTACCAGCTCGACGCCGCCAAGATGGACGTGCCGATGGCGCCGAAGCGCCCGGGCCGCGCGGCGCCGATCAACCCGGCCGAGGCGAGCACCGAGCAGGAGCGCTGGGACGTCGTCGGCGCGCATTGCAGCGCCAACGAGCGCCGCGCCGACGAGGCCTCGCGCGACGTCGAGGCCTGGCTCAAGTGCCGCTACATGCGCGAGCACCTCGGCGAGGAGTACGCGGGCACGGTCAGCGCCGTGACGAGCTTCGGCCTGTTCGTGCAGCTCGACGCGCTCTACGTCGAGGGCCTGATCCACATCACCGAGCTCGGCGGCGAGTACTACCGCTTCGACGAGGTGCGCCAGGAGCTGCGCGGCGAACGCACCGGCATCCGCTACGCGACCGGCGCGCGCGTGCACGTGCAGGTCAGCCGCGTCGACCTCGACGGCCGCAAGATCGACTTCCGCCTCGTGCGCGAGCACGAGGACGGCACGCGTGCGTCGCATGGCGCGGCGCGCGAGCGCGGCCACGGCAAGCCGGCCGCGAGCGAACGCGCGCCGCAGCACAAGCCGGTGCCCGCGACGAGCGCGGTCGAGCAGCTCGAGCGCACGCGCGTGAGCGACCGCGAGATCAAGGCCGCGATGAAGGGCGCCGCGAAGAAGGCCGCCGCACCCAAGCCCGCGGCCGGCGCGAAGTCGGCGATGAAGAAGGCCGCGAAGGTGGGTCGGCATGCCGAGGTCAAGGCGCGCAAGCCGCGCTGAAGGGCGCGGGCGGGCGGCCGCCCGGGGGGAGCGGTTCGGGCCGGGCCCGCCGCTCGGTGCGCGGCGCCCCCGGGCATGGGTAGACTGACCGGATCCCGCAACGGAAACAAACGATGACCCGAGTTCGCGTCAACGGCTTCACCCTCTCGCTCGACGGCTACGGCGCCGGCCCGGACCAGGACCTCGAGCACCCGCTCGGCGTCGGCGGGATGGACCTGCACCAGTGGCTGATCTCGACCCGTACGTTCCAGCGCAATCTGTTCGGCAAGGACGGCGGCACGACCGGGGTCGACGACGACTTCGCGGCGCGCAGCTTCCACGACGTCGGCGCCTGGATCCTCGGGCGCAATATGTTCGGGCCGATCCGCGGCGCATGGCCTGACCTGAACTGGAAGGGCTGGTGGGGTGACAGCCCGCCGTACCACGTGCCGGTCTTCGTGCTGACCCACCATGCGCGCGAACCCCTCGAGATGGAAGGCGGCACGACCTTCCACTTCGTCACGGGCGGCGCCCGCGAGGCGCTCGAGCGCGCGCGCGAGGCCGCGGCCGGCAAGGACGTGCGCATCGGCGGTGGGCCGGCGACGATCCGGCAATACCTGCGCGAGGGCCTGATCGACGCGCTGCACCTCGCGATCTCGCCGGTCCTGCTCGGTCGCGGCGAGGCGCTGTTCGAGGGCATCGACATGCGCGCGCTCGGCTACGAATGCGTGGAGACCGTCGCGTCGGAGAAGGCCACGCATGTGGTGCTGCGGCGCCGCGCAGGGGCCTGAGCTCTGGATGGCTGGCGAGCCGCGCGCCGCTCGGTCGACCGCAGACGAGAGCGAGGTCCGCGCCGCTCACGCCGCCTGGATCGGCGCCGTCGACGCTGGCGATCTTGACCGTCTGCTCGAGCTGATGAGCGACGACGCGGTGTTCCTGAGCCCGGGCCAGGCGTTGGTCGGCCGCGACGGCTTCGCGGCCGGCTTTACCGCCGCCCACGAGCGTGCGCGCATCGACTGCACCAGCGAGTTGCTCGATGTCGTCGTCGCCGGCGACGTCGCCTACACGCTGTGCCGCGACGCGCTGGCAGTGACGCCGCGCGCCGGCGGCGCGGTCGTCGCGCTCGCCGGCCACCGGATGAGCGTCTATCGCCGCGCGGCCGACGGCCGCTGGCGGCTCGCGCGCGACGCCCATAGGCTGGTGCCGGTCGCGCGCTGAGTTCGGGCCTCGGGCTCAGCCCTCGCGCAACGCATCCGGCAAGCCGTCGTGCGGGCCCAGCTCGTGCGCCGGCACGTCGCCCCACCAGGCCTCGGGACGCAGGTCCTCGCGGCGCGTCGGGTTCAGCGGGTAGTAGATGCGGCTGCCCGGGCGCGCCGCGTCGCCGCCGACAAGCAGCAGCGCGTCGCGCGTGCCGTTGTTGATGAAGCAGTGGCTGATGCCCGTGCCGGCCGGAAACGCCGCGAGCTCGCCCGCCGTCATGCGGTGCAGCGTGCCGTCGATCCACGCGTCCACTTCGCCGTCGATCACGTAGACGAACTCCTCCTCGTCCTCCTCGGCGTGCGGCCACGACGAGCGTCGGCCCGGCGGCAGGCGCTGCAGGTTGATGCCGATGCGGGTGAGGCCCGCGGCCTTGCCGATGCGGCGCACCGGGCCCAGCGCTTCGGTGCTCTGCGGATAGACATGGCTGTGCTCGGGCACGTCGGCGGCGGCGACGATGAAGGCGGGGCGTTGCGTCATGGGGTGGGGCAGGGGCAGCGGGTGATGCGCGGATGATGGCACGCGCCGCTCAGCGCGGATCGAGCCCGAGCATGCGCTCGATCAGCTCGTTAGCGCGCAGAGGCCCATGGGCCTGCGTGTCGCCGGCCAGGCCATGCCAGTGCACGGCCGCGCAGGCGACGTCGAACGCGTCGAGCCCGGGCCGCTGCGCCCACAGCCCGCCGGCCCAGCCCGCGAGCACGTCGCCGCTGCCCGGCGTCGCGAGCGCGGGGCCGCCGCTGCCGTTGACGGCCGGCACGCGGCCCGGCGCGGCGACGACGCTGCCCGAGCCCTTGAGCACGACCGTGCAGGCGTAGCGCGCGGCGAGCGCCCGGGCCGCGCCGAGGCGGTCGGCCTGGACCGCGGCGGCGTCGGTCTCGAGCAGGCGCGCGGCCTCGAGCGGGTGCGGCGTCAGCAGCGTCGGCGCGGCGCGCGCGCGCAGCGCCGCGGCGAGCGCCGGGTCGCGCGCGATCGCGTTCAGCGCGTCGGCGTCGAGCACGAGGCGCGGCGCCGCGTCGAGCAGGGCCGGTAGGCGCCAGACTATGCGCGCGCCGCCGCCGCAGCCGGCGACGACGGTCGCGAGCGCGCGGCCGTCCCAGCGCAGCAGCTCGGGGCGCAGCGCGTCGTCGACCTCGGCGTAGACGCGGCCCGCGCCGGCCGCGAGCGCGGCGCGCGCGGCGAGGCGCGCCGCGCCCGGCATGCTGCCCGCGACGACCTGCACGTCGCCCTGCGTGCCCTTGTGCGCGAGCGGGTCGCGCGTGCGCCAGGGCGCGAGCCGGTCGCGGCCGATCAGCGTCGCGGTCGGCGCGCCGTCGAGCGCGTCGGCGGGCGCCTCGCCGAGCGCGTCGAACCACAGCGTGCCCGCGCAGGCCCGGCCGGCGCCGGTCAGCAGGCCGGGCTTGAGCGTGAGCAGCGCGAGCGTGTGGTCGGCACGCACGGCCGAACCGTGGGCGACGCCGCGTTCGGCGTCGAGCCCGCTCGGCAGGTCGACCGCGAGCACCGTCGCGCGGCCGGCCAGGGCATTGATCTGCGCGACGCGCGCGGCCCACGCGTCCTCGAGCGGGCGCGCGAGGCCGAGGCCGAACAAGGCGTCGACGACGAGGCCCGTGTCGGGCGGCGGCGCGTCGTCGGTGCTCACCGCCAGGCCCTGCGCGGCGAGGTGTCGCGCGGCGACCCGGCCGTCGGCGCCGTTGTTGCCGGGGCCGCAGGCGACCCAGACGCCGCCGCCGCGGTGCAGCGCGAGCGCGAGCTTCGCGACGGCGAGGCCGGCGTCCTCGATCAGGTCGGGGCGGCGCGCGAGCACGCGCCGCTCGACGCGGCGGCTGCCCGCGCTGCCGTGCAGCGGCAGCGCTGCGGCAGCGGGCAGGACCTTGAACATGTCTTGCTCCGGTGCGCCTAGGCGAAGCGCTCGACGCCGAGCCCGGCCACGTCGACCTCGGCGCCGCGGCCCTGCAGGCCGTCGGCGATCACGCGCGCGGCGCCGAGCGCGACGCTCCAGCCGGCATCGCTCGCGGCGGCGTGCAGCCACAGGCCCGGCACGGCGGTCTTGCCGAGCACGGGCAGGTGGTCGGCGAACTGCGCGTGGCTGCCGCTCCAGCGCTGCAGCTGGCCGCTCTGGATGGCGCCGGGGAACCAGTCGTGCAGCACCTCGTGCAGGCGCGCCGCGTCGCGGCCGACGAGGCGCACGCGCTGGCCGATGCGGCTGACCGTCACGTCGTGGTGGAGATCGACGACGGCGCCGCGCGGGCCGAGGTCCGGGTGGGCCTCGAACTGGCGCAGCGGCGCCGTCAGCGAATGCGAGGTGATCGCGTACGCGGCGAGCTTGAGGCCCAGCGGCGCGAGCAGCGCGGCCGTCTCGGTGCCCGCGCAGACGACGATCGCGTCGAAGCGCTCGCGCTGCGGACCGAGCGGCGTGGGCACCGTGTCGCCGGCGTCCTGCGGGCGGCCGCCCGCGGCGGCACCCGCGAGCGCCTGCATCGGCGCGTGCTCGTGGACGAGCTCGCCGCCGGCCGCGACCGAGCGCACCGTCGTGTCGAAGCGCCAGCGCGCGCCGAGGCGCTGGGCCTCGACGCGCAGCAGGTGGGCGAGCTGGCGGCAGTTGCCGATCTCGGCGGGCTTGAGCGCGACGCCGCCGTGCAGCGGCGTCTGCTCGTTGAGGCCGGGCTCGCGCGCGCGGCATTGCGCGGCGTCGAGCGTCTCGGCCGCGAGGCCCAGGCGCTCGAGCCGCGCGAGGCCCGGCGCGATCGCGTCGCGCTCGCGCGCCGTGCGCGCGAGCAGCAGCAGGCCCTCGGCGCTTTCGAAGTCGAGCTGCAGCGCGCGGCGCAGCGACTGCAGGCGCGCGTGGGCGTAGACGGCGAGGTGGTGGAGGGCGTCGGCGCGGGCGGCCGCTTCGGGGCGGCGCGCGGCCTTCCATTGCTGGACGCGCCAGCCGAACTGGCCGCCCGGCGCGGGCCAGGCCGGCGCCTGCAGCGGCAGCGCGAGGGCCGGCGCGAGCAGGCCGCTGTTGGCGAAGCTCGCTTCGGCGGCGACGCTGCCGCGGCGCTCGAAGACGGCGACCTCGTGGCCCTCGCTCGCGAGTTCGTAGGCGGTGGTGACGCCGGCGATGCCGGCGCCGATGATGGCGACTCTCATAAGACTTGTTCGATGCGCAGCGCAGTATCGAGCAGATCGTCGTCCTGCCCGCCGCGCGACCACAACATCAGGCCGACCGGCAGTTCGCCGCGGGCCTGGCAGGGCAGGGAAACGGCGCAGCCGCCGAGCGCGTTGACGAGGCTCGGGTTGCGCAGCAGCAGGCCGTTCGCGGCGAAGTAGGCCGCGTCGTCGGCCTGCAGCGGGGCGAGTTCGGGCGCGACGACGGGCACGGTCGGGCTCAGCAGCGCGTCGAAGCCGGCCATCGCCTGCTCCATCGCGGCGACCCAGGCGCGCTGCTCGGCGCGCCGCTCGATGTAGTCGGCCGCGAGCACGTCGCGGCCCGCGACGACGCGGCGGGCGACGCGCGGGTCGACGCGGGCCTGCTGCGCGCCGCTCAGGTGGCGGTACCAGCTCCAGGCCTCGGCCGACACGACGATGCCTCCGGTCGGCAGCGCCGCGAGTGGCGCGAGCTCGAACTCGACGATCTCGGCGCCCGCGCGGCTCAGGCGCTCGAGCGCGGCCGCGAACGCGCGCGCGACGGCCGCGTCCACGCCGTCGAGCGGCAGGCCGCGCGGCACGCCGAGGCGCCGCGCCGCGAGCGGCTTGGCCGCGAGCGTCACGGCGCGTGCCGCGAGGATCTCATGCAGCAGCACCGCGTCGCGCACCGAGCGCGTGATCGCGCCGGCCGTGTCGAGGCTGTCGGCGAGCGGCAACAGGCCCGCGCGCGGCACGAGCGCCTGCGTGCTCTTGAAGCCGACGAGGCCGTGCAGCGCCGCGGGAATGCGGATCGAGCCGCCGGTGTCCGAGCCGAGTCCGGCCCAGGCCGCGCCGGCCGCGACGCTGACGGCGGCCCCCGAGCTCGAGCCGCCGGGGATGCGCTCGACGCCGTCGAGCGCGGCCGTGGCCGGGTTGCGCGGCGTGCCGTGGTGCGGGTTCAGGCCGAGCCCCGAATAGGCGAACTCCGTCATGTTGGTGTGGCCGACGAGCGCGGCGCCGGCCGCGCGCAGGCGCGCGACGGCAGCCGCGTCGCCGACGGGGGCCTGGCCGGCTCCGCCGGACTCGGCGCGCGCGTCGGCCAACGCGACCGAGCCGGCCGTGGCCGCGTGCTCGACCATGTCGAAGTTGTCCTTGACGCTGATCGCGAGGCCGGCGAGCGGCAGCGCGGCGCCGCGCGCGGCGGCGGCGTCGGCCGCGCGGGCCGCCGCGCGCGCCGCGTCGGCATACATGCGAACGAACGCGTGGCGGCAGGGCGGGGCGCCGGCCGCGGCGAGGCTGCGCTCGATCTCGGCGGCCGCGCTGGTCTGGCCCGCGCGCAGGCGCGCCAGGACGGCACTGAGGTCGTCTGTCATTGCTGTGCTAGAATCTTTGGGTTTTGCCGGGGCATGGTGCTCTGGTGGAACTTAAACGCTGCTCCGGCCCTGAAGAGGTGTCGCGCGGGGATTCATCACCCCGCTCGATTCGCGCCGGAGTTTAGACCCAACCCTTCGGAGATTGATATGTCCGTCACGATGCGCGAAATGCTGGAAGCCGGTGTCCACTTCGGTCACCAAACCCGCTTCTGGAACCCCAAGATGGCCCCGTATATCTACGGCCATCGCAACAAGATCCACATCATCAACCTGGAAAAGACGCTGCCGGCGTTCCAGGACGCGCTGAAGTTCGTCCGCCAGCTGTCGGCCCGTCGCGGCACGGTCCTGATGGTCGGCACGAAGCGCCAGGCCCGCGAGATCGTCGCGGTCGAAGCCCAGCGCGCCGGCGTGCCCTACGTCGACCAGCGCTGGCTCGGCGGCATGCTGACCAATTTCAAGACGGTCAAGGGTTCGCTGAAGAACCTCAAGGACATGCAGGCCCAGATCGAAGCCGGCACCCAGCCCGCGATCAAGAAGGAAGCGCTGCTGTTCCAGCGCGACCTGGCCAAGCTCGAGAAGAACATCGGCGGCATCCAGGACATGGGCGCGCTGCCGGACGCGATCTTCGTGATCGACGTCGGCTACCACAAGATCGCCGTCGCCGAAGCCAAGAAGCTCGGCATCCCCGTGATCGGCGTCGTCGACACGAACCACTCGCCCGATGGCATCGACTACGTGATCCCCGGCAACGACGACTCGGCCAAGGCCGTGGCGCTGTACGCCAAGGCGATCGCCGACGCCGTCGTCGAAGGCCGTGCGAACGCGACCGCCGAGGTCGTGGCCGCCGCCGCCGGCGACGACGAGTTCGTCGAAGTCAACGAAGGCGCTTGAAGTGACGCCCCTCGCCCGGGCCGGCCGCGCTGAACGCGGGCCGGCGCGGGCGGTCCCCCGAGGGGACGCGGCGGACCGCGGCACCGAGCCGCAGGCCGCCGCCGGCGGGCCGGCTCGGGAGCGGCCCGGCGCCGGCCCGCAACCGCGCTTCGAGTACCAAGGGGCCGCTGGCCCCTTTCGTTCAACAGCAGATAGATTCACCGGAGATTGAGATGGCAGCAATTACCGCAAGCATGGTCGCCGAACTGCGCGGCCGCACCGACGCCCCGATGATGGAGTGCAAGAAGGCGCTCACCGAGGCCGAGGGCGACCTGGTCCGCGCCGAGGAAATCCTGCGCGTCAAGCTCGGCAACAAGGCCGGCAAGGCCGCCTCGCGCGTGACCGCCGAAGGCGTCGTCGCGACGGCCACGCACGGCAGCGCCGGCGCGATCGTCGAAGTCAACTGCGAGACCGACTTCGTCTCGAAGAACGACGCGTTCCTGGCCTTCGTCGGCGCGCTCGCCGCGCTCGTCGCCGAGCACAACCCGGCCGACGTCGCCGCGCTGTCGGCGCTGCCGCTCGCGCAGGAAAGCTTCGGCCCGACGGTCGAGGACGTGCGCAAGGGCCTGATCGGCAAGATCGGCGAGAACATGACGATCCGCCGCTTCAAGCGCTTCGGCGGCGCCGCCCAACTGGCCAGCTACCTGCACGGCACGCGCATCGGCGTGGTCGTCGAGTTCGACGGCGACGCGGTCGCCGCCAAGGACGTCGCGATGCACGTCGCCGCGATGAAGCCGGCCGCGCTGTCGTCGGCCGAAGTCCCGGCCGAGCTCGTCGCCAAGGAGCGCAAGATCGCCGAAGAGAAGGCGGCCGAGTCGGGCAAGCCGGCCGACATCGTCGCGAAGATGGTCGAAGGCTCGGTGCAGAAGTTCCTCAAGGAAGTCAGCCTGCTCGACCAGGTCTTCGTCAAGGCTGCGGACGGCAAGCAGACCGTCGCGGCCATGCTCAAGGAAAAGGGCACCGCGGTGAAGGCGTTCACGCTGTACGTCGTCGGCGAAGGCATCGAGAAGAAGGTCGACGACTTCGCCGCCGAAGTCGCGGCCCAGGTCGCCGCCGCCACCAAGGCGCAGTAAAGAGACTCCGGTCTTTTTCGAAGGGCGCCTCACGGCGCCCTTTACACTTCTGCCCGTCCATTCCCGCCGGGCCGTCCCCCGCATCTCCACAAGAGGTTGTCCATGCCTGCGTACAAACGCATCCTGCTCAAGCTTTCCGGTGAAGCCCTGATGGGCGACGACGCCTACGGCATCAACCGCGCGACGATCGTGCGCATGGTGCAAGAGGTTCGCGAGGTCACCGAGCTCGGCGTCGAGGTCGCCGTCGTGATCGGCGGCGGCAATATCTTCCGCGGCGTCGCCGGCGGCTCGGTCGGCATGGACCGCGCGACCGCCGACTACATGGGCATGCTCGCGACCGTCATGAACTCGCTCGCCCTGGCCGACACGATGCGCCAGGAAGGCATGACCGCGCGCGTGATGTCGGCGATCGGCATCGAGCAGGTCGTCGAGCCCTATGTGCGCCCGAAGGCGCTCCAGTATCTCGAAGAGGGCAAGGTCGTGGTCTTCGCGGCCGGCACCGGTAATCCCTTCTTCACGACCGACACGGCCGCCGCGCTGCGCGGCGCCGAGATCGGCGCCGAGGTCGTCCTCAAGGCGACCAAGGTCGACGGCGTCTACACCGCCGACCCCAAGAAGGACTCGACGGCGACGCGCTACGCGCGCATCAGCTTCGACGAGGCCATCACCAAGAATCTGCAGGTGCTCGACGCCACGGCCTTCGCGCTGTGCCGCGACCAGAAACTGCCGATCAAGGTGTTCTCGATCTTCAAGCCCGGCGCGCTCAAGCGCGTCGTCCAGGGCGAGGACGAGGGCACCCTGGTTCACGTTTGAGGAACTCCCCATGACTACCGCCGACATCAAGAAGAACGCCGAAGGCCGCATGGCCAAGTCGATCGACGCGTTCAAGAACGAACTGCAAAAGATCCGCACCGGCCGCGCCCACCCGGGCATCCTCGACCAGGTCAGCGTCGACTACTACGGCTCGATGGTGCCGATCTCGCAGGTCGCGAACGTGAGCCTGCTCGACGCCCGCACGATCAGCGTCCAGCCCTGGGAAAAGGGCATGGGCGCGAAGATCGAGAAGGCGATCCGCGAGAGCGACCTCGGCCTGAACCCCTCGGCCCAGGGCGACCTGATCCGCGTGCCGATGCCGCCCCTGACCGAGGAGCGCCGCAGGGAGCTGACCAAGGTCGTGCGCCACGCCGGCGAGGACGCCAAGGTCGCCGTGCGCAACCTGCGCCGCGACGCCAACGAGCAGGCCAAGCGCCTGCTCAAGGACAAGGAAATCACCGAGGACGACGAGCGCCGCAGCGGCGACGAAGTCCAGAAGCTGACCGACCGCACGATCGCCGAGATCGACCGGCTCGTCGCGTCCAAGGAAGCCGAGATCCTGGCGGTCTGATGGCGGAGCAGGAGATCGTCGAGGGCGGCGTGCCGCGGCACATCGCCATCGTCATGGACGGCAACGGCCGCTGGGCCAAGAAGCGCTTCCTGCCGCGCTTCTTCGGCCACAAGGCCGGCGTCGACGCGCTCGTCAGGGTCATCGACGCGTGCATCGAGCGCGGCGTCGGGCACCTGACGGTGTTCGCGTTCTCGAGCGAGAACTGGAAGCGCTCGGACGACGAGGTCTCGGCGCTGATGGGCCTGATCCTCGCGGCCGTGTCGCGCTACCTGCACAAGCTGCACCGGCTCGGCGTGCGCGTGCGCGTGATCGGCGACCGCGACATCGCGCCCAAGCTCAAGAAAGCCTGGGACGAGGCCGAGGCGCTGACCGCCGCGAACACCCGGCTCCAGCTCAACGTCGCGTTCAACTACGGCGGGCGCTGGGACATCGTCCAGGCCGCGCGCCAGGCGCTCGAGGCCGGCGTGCCGGCGGCCGAGCTCAGCGAGGCGCGCCTGTCCGGGTTCATGGCGCTGCGCCACGCGCCCGACCCCGACCTGTTCATCCGCACGGGCGGCGAGGTGCGCATCAGCAACTTCATGCTCTGGCAGGTCGCCTACAGCGAGTTCGTGTTTTCGGACGCGCTGTGGCCCGACTTCGGCGCGGCCGAGCTCGACGCCGCGATAGCCGCGTTCCGCGACCGCGACCGCCGCTTCGGCGGCGTCAAGACCACCGCGGCCTAAGCCCCCGCGTTCCCGCCATGCTCAAACAGCGCATCATCACGGCCGTCGTCCTGCTGGCCATCCTGCTGCCCGCGCTGTTCGCGGCGTCGCCCTGGCCGTTCGCGGCGCTCACGCTCGTCATGATCGGCGCCGCCGGCTGGGAATGGGCGCGCCTGAACGGCCTCGCGGGCGCCGCGACGCTGGTCTTCGGCGGCGGGCTCGCGCTGCTCGGCGCCGCGCTGCTCGGCGAGTTCGGCTTCGCGCTCGCGCCGCCCTGGAGCTGGTGGCTCGCCGGCGCGATCTGGGTGTTCGGCGGCGCGCTCGCGCTGCGCGCGGGCGTGACCGGCTGGCCGCGCATCGCCGCGGCGCCGCGGCTCGGGCTCGGCGCGGTCGCGCTCGTCGTCGCGTGGCTCGCGATCGTCCAGGCCAAGGCGATCGGCATCAACTTCCTGCTGTCGATCTTCTGCCTCGTCTGGTGCGCCGACGTGGCCGCCTATTTCGGCGGCAAGGCCTTCGGCCGCAGCAAGCTCGCGCCGACCATCAGTCCCGGCAAGAGCTGGGCCGGCGTGTGGTCGGGCCTGATCGCCGTGTGCGTGCTCGGCGCGGTCTGGGTCCACGCCATCGACGCGAACCTGGCGGTCGACTCGGCCAGCCTCTACACCCAGCTCGTGCACCGCTGGGGCGCGGGCAGCCTCGTCGCGATCGCCTTCCTCGTCGCGATGAGCGTCGTCGGCGACCTGTTCGAATCGCTGATCAAGCGCGCGGTCGGCGCCAAGGACAGCAGCCAGCTGCTGCCCGGCCACGGCGGCGTGCTCGATCGGGTCGACGCGCTGCTGCCGGTGTTCCCGCTCGCGCTCGCCCTGATTTCGCTATGACCCGCCAGAAAATCTGCGTGCTCGGATCGACCGGATCGATCGGCACGAACACGCTCGACGTGATCGCGCGCCACCCCGAGCGCTACGAAGTCTTCGCGCTGTCGGCGATGAGCCGCGTCGACGCGCTGCTCGCCCAATGCGTGCAATGGCGGCCGCGCTTCGCCGTCATGCCCGACGCGGCGCTCGCCGCCCGGCTGCGCGCGGGCCTGAGGGAGCAGGGCGTCGCGACCGAGGTGCTGGCCGGCGCCCCGGCGCTCGCCGACGTCGCCGCGCACCCCGACGTCGACGCCGTGATGGCCGCGATCGTCGGCGCCGCGGGCCTCGCGCCCGCGATCGCCGCGGCGCGCGCGGGCAAGCGCCTGCTGCTCGCGAACAAGGAAGCGATCGTGCTCGGCGGTGCGCTGTTCATGCAGGCCGTCAGGTACGGCGGCGCGCTGCTGCTGCCGATCGACTCCGAGCATTCGGCGATCTTCCAATGCCTGCCCGAGGACCGCGCGACCTGGGCGCAGCGCATCGACCATATCGTGCTGACGGCCTCCGGCGGCCCGTTCCGCACGCGCGACCCGGCGACGCTCGCCGACGTCACGCCCGCTCAGGCCGTCGCCCACCCGAACTGGGTCATGGGCCGCAAGATCTCGGTCGACTCGGCGACGATGATGAACAAGGCGCTCGAAGTCATCGAGGCGCGCTGGCTGTTCGACCTCGCGCCCGACCAGGTCCGCGTGATCATCCATCCGCAGAGCATCGTCCATTCGATGGTGGTGTGCCGCGATCAGTCGGTGCTCGCCCAGCTCGGCACGCCCGACATGCGCGTGCCGATCGCCTATGGCCTCGCGTTCCCCGAGCGCATCGCGAGCGGCGCGAGCCGGCTCGACCTGCTCGCGGGCCAGGGCCTGCACTTCGAGGAGGCCGACGCCGAGCGCTTCCCCTGCCTGCACCTGTCGTGGCAGGCGCTGCGCGCGCCCGAGGGGGCGACCGCCGTGCTCAACGCGGCGAACGAGGAGACCGTCGCGGCCTTCCTCGACGGCCGCCTGCGCTTCGACCATATCCACGCGATCAACCGCGCCTGCCTCGAGGGGCTGCCGGCCGAGGCCGGCGAATGCGCGAGCATCGAGGGCCTGCTCGCGCTCGACGCGCGCGCGCGCCGCCACGCCCAGGCCCTGATCGCGAAAGCCTCGTAATTCATATGTGGCTGCCCGCCTACCTGCTCGCACTCGCGATCCTCGTCGTCGTCCACGAGTACGGCCATTACCGCGTCGCGAAGGCCTGCGGCGTGCGCGTGCTGCGCTTCTCGGTCGGCCTCGGGCCCGTGCTGTGGCGTCGTCAGCCGCGCCCCGAGGCGACCGAGTTCACGATCTGCGCGATTCCGCTCGGCGGCTATGTGCGCATGCTCGACGAGGCCGACGGCCCGGTCGGCGCCGACGAGCGCGAGCGCGCGTTCAACCGCCGGCCGCTGTGGCAGCGCATGGCCGTCGTCGTCGCGGGGCCGGTCGCAAACTTCGTTCTTGCTGCGCTCTTGCTCGCCGTGCTCGCCTGGTGGGGCGGCGAGGTGCCGGTGCCCAAGCTCGGTACGCCGCCGCCGGGCTCGCTCGCGGCCGCGGCCGGCCTGCGCGCCGGCGACGTCGTGCGCGCGACTTCCGACGACGGCGCCGCGCCGCGCCCGATCGAGAGCCTGTCGGAGCTGCTCGGCCGCAGCCTCGAGGCCGGCGCGCTCGGCCACGGCCTGACGCTCGACCTGGGCGGGCGCCAGCTGCGCCTCGCGACCGAGCGCGCGGCGCCCGGCGCGGTCGACGCGCCGGCGCTGGGGCTCGGGCCCTTCATCGAGCCCGTGCTCGGCGCGCCCGAGGCGGGCAAGCCCGGCGCCGCGGCCGGCCTGCACAAGGGCGACCGCGTGCTCAGCATCGACGGCGTGGCGATCGCCGACTGGCAGGCCGTGCGCACCAAGGTGCGCGCCAGCGTGCTCGGCGACAAGCCGCGCCCGATGCAGTGGCAGGTCGAGCGCGCGGGCCAGTTGCTGGCGCTGCGCGTCACGCCCGAGGTCCGGAGCGAGCAGGGCCAGTCGATCGGCATGATCGGGGTGCTGCCGGACGGCGGGCCGAAGACGGTCTTCGTCCGCGCCGGCCTGGTCGAGGGTCTCGAGCAGGGCGCGCGCGAGACCTGGCACCTGGCCAGCTTCACGTTGCAAATGATCGCAAAGATGCTTGGCGGCCAGGCCTCGCTGAAGAATCTCAGCGGCCCGATCACGACCGCCGACTACGCCGGACAGGCCGCGAAGGCGGGTCTCGACGTGTACTTGGGCTTTCTGGCGCTGGTCAGCGTGAGCCTCGGCGTGCTGAACCTGCTGCCGGTGCCGATGCTCGATGGCGGACACCTGATGTATTATCTTTTCGAGGGTCTCACCGGTCGCCCTGTGTCCGAGTGGTGGCAGAGGCAACTCCAGCGCGTCGGTGCGCTGCTTTTGTTGCTGATGATGGTGCTCGCCCTTTCCAACGATGTGGCCCAACAGCTGAACAAGCTGGCGGGTCTGCTTTGATCCCGAACTGCATGTCCTTCACATCCCGCAAGGGGGCGCGTCTGCGCCCTGCATTCCTGACCGTAGCCGTTGCGGCGCTGTTCCAGTCAGGCCTCGCATGGGCGGTCGATCCGTTCGTGCTCAAGGACATCCGTGTCGAAGGCCTGCAGCGTACCGACCCGGGCACGGTGTTCGCGGCGCTGCCGTTCCGCGCCGGCGACACCTACAACGACGAGAAGGGCGCGGCCGCGTTGCGCGCGCTGTTCGCGACCGGCCTGTTCAAGGACGTGCGCATCAACATCGACAACGACGCCGTCGTCGTCGTGATCGAAGAGCGCCCGATCATCGCGAACGTCAGCTTCGTCGGCCTGCACGAGTTCGACTCCGACGCGCTGAACAAGTCGCTCAAGGACGTGGGCATCGGCGAGGGCAAGCCCTTCGACCGCGCCCTGGCCGACCGCGCCGAGCAGGAGCTCAAGCGCCAGTACCTGACGCGCAGCCTCTACGGCGCCCAGGTCACGACGACGATCACGCCGCTCGAGCGCAACCGCGTCAACGTCGTGTTCAACGTCGTCGAAGGCGACACCGCGAAGATCAACGACATCCGCATCGTCGGCAACAAGGTCTTCTCGGAAAGCACGCTGCTCGGCCTGCTCGAGGAAACGACGACGGGCTGGCTGACCTGGTACACCAAGACCGACCGCTACTCGCGCAGCAAGCTCAACGGCGACCTCGAGACGCTGCGCTCGTACTACCTGAACCACGGCTACCTCGAGTTCAACGTCACGGCGACGCAGGTCACGATCTCGCCGGACAAGCGCCATATCAGCGTCGCGATCAGCGTCGACGAGGGCCAGCCCTACACGGTCACGGCCGTCAAGCTCGACGGCGAGTACTTCGGCCGCGACGCCGACTTCAAGCGTCTCGTCCAGATCAAGCCGGGCGAGGCCTACAACGGCGAGCTCGTCGCCAAGACGACGCGCGCGTTCACCGACCTGTTCGGCACCTACGGCTACGCATTCGCCCACGTCGAGTCGCACACCGACATCGACCGCAAGACCGGCCAGGTCGTCGTCACGCTGACGGCCGAGCCGCAGCGCCGCGTCTACGTGCGCAAGGTGATCCTCGCCGGCAATACGCGCACCCGCGACGAAGTCATCCGCCGCGAGTTCCGCCAGTTCGAGTCGGCCTGGTACGACGGCGCGAAGATCAAGGCCTCGAAGGAGCGCGTCGAGCGTCTCGGCTACTTCAAGGACGACATCACGATCGACACCCAGGAGGTGCCCGGGGCGCCCGACCAGGTCGACGTGCTGCTGACCGTGACCGAGCGGCCGACCGGCAACATCAGCGTCGGCGCCGGCTATTCGAGCCAGCAGCGCCTGTCGCTGAGCGGCTCGATCCGCCAGGACAACGTGTTCGGCTCGGGCAACTACCTGTCGCTGGACCTGAACACCGCCTACACGGGCCGTTCGGCCGTGATCTCGACGGTCGACCCGTACTTCACGGTCGACGGCGTGTCGCGCGCGATCGACCTGTTCTACCGCACGATCAAGCCCTACAACTCGCTGGGCCAGCAGTACGAGCTGCAGAGCCACGGCGGCTCGATCCGCTTCGGCGTGCCGTTCTCCGAGCTCGACACCGTGTTCTTCGGCGCCGGCTACGAAACGACCGGCATCAGCACCGAGCAGGGCCTGCCCAACAGCTACCTGCTCTACGCCCAGCAGTTCGGCGACCACAGCTACGGCTTCCCGCTGACGGTCGGCTGGCAGCGCGACAGCCGCGACAACGTGCTGACGCCGTCGGCGGGCCGCTACATGCGCCTGAACCTCGAGAGCAGCGTCGTCGGCGACACCCGCTACGCGCGCGGCAACGCGCAGTACCAGGAGTTCTTCGACCTCACGCGCAAGATCTCGCTGATGGTCAACACCCAGTTCGGCTGGGGCGCGGGCCTGTTCGGCCGGCCGTACCCGCTGTTCAAGAACTTCTACGGCGGGGGCCTCGGCTCGGTGCGCGTGTTCGAGGCGGGCACGCTGGGCCCGGTCGACGTGACCGGCTCGTACTCGGGCGGCAACCGCGAGGTCAACGCCAACGCCGAGCTCTACCTGCCGGTGCCCGGCACGGGCAACGACCGGACCTTCCGCCTGTTCGCATTCACCGACGCCGGCAACGTCTGGGGCTCGCGCGAGCATCTGAGTTACGGCAGCATCCGCATGTCGGCCGGCCTGGGCCTGAGCTGGGTCTCGCCGATGGGCCCGCTGCGCCTGAGCTTCGGCACGCCTATCCGCAAGCAGCCGACGGATAGAATCGAGAAATTCCAATTCCAGATCGGGACCGCATTCTGATGAAGACTTCGCTGTTCAAGGCCGCCACCCTGGCTGCCGTTCTCTCGCTGTCCTCCCTGGCCGCCCACGCCCAAGACGCCGCCCTGAAGATCGGCTACGTCAACGGCGAGCGCGTGCTGCGCGAGTCCAATCTGGCCAAGGCCGCGACGGCCAAGCTGCAAGCCGAGTTCACGAAGCGCGAGAAGGACCTCGCCGACCTGGACGCGAAGATGCGCGCCGCCGCCGACAAGCTCGACAAGGACGCGCCGACGCTGTCCGAGGCCGAGCGCACCAAGCGCCAGCGCGACATCGCCGAGCAGAGCCGCGACCTGCAGCGCCGCCAGCGCGAGCTGCAGGAAGACGAGACGCAGCGCAAGAACGAAGAGCTGTCGGCGATCGTCGACAAGGCCAACAAGGTCATCAAGCAGATCTTCGACCAGGGTCATTACGACCTGATCCTGCAGCAGGATTCGATCATCTTCGCTGCGCCGCGCATCGACATCACCCAGAAGGTGCTCGACGCGCTTAACGCGCAAAAGTGAGTGTGAGCTTCAACGCGACGCTCGCCGAAATCGCCGCCGCCCTGGGCGGCGATCTTCTTGGTGCCCCCGATTTGCGCATCGCGCGGATCGCGCCGCTCGAGACGGCCGGCCCCGACGCGATCGGCTTCCTCGCGAACCCGCGCTACAACGCGCAGCTCGCGACGACCCGCGCGGGCTGCGTGATCGTCGCGCCGGCGAGCGCCGAGGCGGCCGCCGCGCGCGGCGCCGCCCTCGTCGTGCCCGACCCCTACCTGAGCTTCGCGCGCCTCACCCAATGGTGGGCCGCACGCGCGCGTCCGCTGGCGCCCGCGACGATCCACCCGAGCGCCGTGGTCGCGCCCGACGCGCACATCGCCGCCGGCGTCGACGTCGGCCCGCTCGCCGTGATCGAGGCCGGCGCGCAGATCGACGCGGGCGCGCGCATCGGCGCGCACAGCGTGGTCGGCGCGCGTGCGCGCGTCGGCGCCGACACGCGCATCGCCGCGAACGTGACGATCGGCTTCGACTGCGTGATCGGCGCGCGCTGCATCGTGCATGGCGGCGTCGTGATCGGCGCCGACGGCTTCGGCTTCGCGCCGCACCGGGTCGACGGCGAGGGGCGGTGGCTCAAGATCGAGCAGCTCGGCGCCGTGCGCGTCGGCGACGACGTCGAGATCGGCGCGAACACCTGCATCGACCGCGGCGCGCTCGACGACACCGTGATCGGCGACGGCGTGAAGCTCGACAACCTGATCCAGATCGGCCACAACGTGCGCATCGGCGACCACACCGTGATCGCCGCGTTCACCGGCATCGCCGGCAGCGCCGTGATCGGCCGGCACTGCCTGATCGGCGGTGCCGCGCGCATCCAGGGGCATATCGAGATCTGCGACCATGTGCAGGTCTCGACCTGCACCTTCATCAGCCATTCGATCAAGAAGCCCGGCCACTACAGCGGCGCCTATCCTTTCGAGGAGAACGCCAGCTGGGAAAAGAACGCCGCGACGCTGCGCCAGCTGTACCCGCTGCGCCAGCGCCTGCGCGCGCTAGAGAAGAAGCTCGACGACCCATCATGAACATCCACGACATCCTCAAGAAGCTCCCGCACCGCTACCCGATTCTGCTGGTGGACCGGGTGCTCGAAGTCGTCGATGACGGCCGGCGCATCCGTGCGCTCAAGAACGTCTCGGTCAACGAGCCTTATTTCGTCGGGCATTTCCCGCACCGCCCGGTCATGCCCGGCGTGCTGATCCTCGAGGCGCTCGCCCAGGCCGCGACGCTGCTCGCGCTGCACGCCAATCCTGATGTCGTGCTCGACGACAGCACGGTCGTGTACTTCGCCGGCATCGACGGCGCGCGCTTCAAGCGCCCCGTCGAGCCCGGCGACCAGCTGATCCTCGACGTCACGCTCGACCGCGCGAAGGCCGGCGTCTTCAAGTTCACGGCCAAGGCCTGGGTCGGCGACCAGGTCGCGGCCGAGGCCGAGCTGATGTGCACGATGCGCAAGGTATGACGCGCGTCCACGCCACGGCCATCGTCGACCCGGCGGCCGAGCTCGACGCCTCGGTCGAGGTCGGCGCGTATTCGGTGATCGGCCCGCACGTGAAGATCGGCGCGGGCAGCGTCGTCGGCCCCCATGTCGTGATCGAGGGCCACACGACGATCGGCCGCGACAACCGCATCTTCCAGTTCAACTCGATCGGCGCGGCCAACCAGGACAAGAAGTACGGCGGCGAGCCGACCACGCTCGTGATCGGCGACCGCAACACGGTGCGCGAGTTCTGCACGCTCAACGTCGGCACCGTGCAGGACCGCGGCGAGACGCGGGTCGGAGACGACAACTGGATCATGGCCTACTGCCACGTCGCCCACGACGTCGTGATCGGCAACCAGTGCACGCTCGCCAACGGCGTGACGCTCGCCGGCCATGTGCAGATCGGCGACTGGGCGACCATCGGCGGCCTGACCGGCGTGCTCCAGCGCATGCGCATCGGCGCCCACGCGATGGTCGGCTTCCAGGCCCATGTGTCGCTCGACGTGCCGCCGTTCATGACCGTCGACGGCAATCCGCTGACGGTGCGCACGGTCAACCTCACGGGCCTCAAGCGCCGCGACTTCGACGACGCGCAGCTCAAGGTCGTGCGCCAGATCCACAAGCTGCTGTACCGCTCGGGCCTCTCGCTCGAGCAGAGCGTCGAGGCGATCGGCGCGCTGCGCGGGCAGGGCGGCGACGCCGAGGTCGACGCGATGCTCGCCTTCATTGCCGCGGCGACCCGCGGCATCGTGCGCTGATATGAAACTGGGCGTCGTCGCCGGCGAGGCTTCCGGCGACCTGATCGCGAGCCTGATGCTCGCGGGCCTGCGCGAGCGCTGGCCCGCGCTGCAGGCCTTCGGCATGGGCGGCCCCGAGATGGACGCGCAGGGCTTCACGTCCTGGTGGCCGAGCAGCAAGCTCGGCATCTTCGGCTACCTCGAGGCGCTGATGAACCTGCGCGAGCTGCTCGCCGTGCGCAAGCAGCTCGGCACGCGCCTGATCGAGGCGCGGCCCGCGGCCTTCGTCGGCATCGACGCGCCCGACTTCAACTTCGGCCTCGAGAAGCGCCTGCGCGCGGCCGGCATCAAGACCGTGCACTTCGTGTGCCCGTCGATCTGGGCCTGGCGCGCCGGGCGCGTGAAGACGATCAAGGCCGCGGCCGACCATGTGCTGTGCCTGTTCCCGTTCGAGCCCGAGCTGCTCCACGCCCACGGCATCGCGGCGACCTACGTCGGCCACCCGCTCGCCGACAAGATCCCGCTGCAGGTCGACCAGGCCGGCGCGCGCGCGCGCTTGAAGCTGCGCACCGAGGGCGAGCTCGTCGCGCTGCTGCCGGGCAGCCGGCGCAGCGAGATCCGCTATATCGCGCCGACCATGCTCGCCGCGGCCGCGCTGATGCAGCGCGCGCGCCCGGGCCTGCGCTTCGTGCTGCCGGCCGCGCCGGGCATGCGCACGCTGCTCGCGCCGCTGCTCGCCGCGCACCCGGACCTGCCCCTCGACGTCGTCGAGGGCCGCTCGCACGAGGCGCTCGCGGCCTGCGACACGGCGCTCGTCACGAGCGGCACGGCGACGCTCGAGGCCGCGCTGTTCGGCCGGCCGATGGTCGTCGCCTACAAGGTCCACCGCCTCGTCGCGTGGCGCCTGCGCGGCCGCAACGAGCTGCCCTGGGTCGCGCTGCCCAACGTGCTCGCGCGCGAGTTTCTCGTTCCCGAGCTGCTGCAGGAGCAATGCACGCCCGAGGCGCTCGCCGCCGCGGGCCTCGCCTGGTTCGACGACCCGGCGCGCCGCGCGCGCGTCCAGGCCGCGTTCGCGGCCCAACACGAACTGCTTCGCCAGGACTGCGCGAAGCGCTGCGCCGATGCGATCGCGCAAGTCGTCGCCGCTGCCTGAGCAGTTGGGCCTGCGCTGGGACGCGCCGGGCCTGATCGCCGGCGTCGACGAGGCCGGCCGCGGGCCGCTGGCCGGGCCCGTCGTCGCGGCGGCCGTGATCCTCGACCCGGCGCGGCCCGTCGAGGGCCTCGGCGATTCCAAGGTCTTGAGCGAGAAGACGCGCGAGCGCCTGTTCGACGCGATCCGCGACCGCGCGCTGTGCTGCTGTGTGGCCGAGGCGAGCGTCGCGGAGATCGACCGCTACAACATCCTCCAGGCCACGCTGCTCGCGATGCGCCGCGCGGTCGAGGGCCTGCGCCTGAAGCCGGCCAAGGTGCTCGTCGACGGCAACCGCCTGCCGGTGCTGCGCGTGCCGGCCGAGGCGATCGTGAAGGGCGACGCGACGGTGCCCGCGATCTCGGCCGCGAGCATCCTCGCCAAGGTCCACCGCGACCGCCTGTGCGTCGCGATGCACGAACAACACCCGCAGTACGGCTTCGCGGGCCACAAGGGCTACGGCACGGCCGAGCACCTCGCGGCGCTGCGCGCGCACGGCCCCTGCGATTGGCACCGCCGCAGCTTCGCGCCGGTGCGGGAGCTTTGCCCATGAGCCATCCGCAAGTCCAGGCGATCACGGCGCGCGACAACCCGCAGCTGCAACGCATCCGCAAGCTCGTCGCCGACCCCGGCGCCTACCGCAAGCTTGGCTGCGTCTGGCTCGAGGGCGACCACCTTGCGCGCGCGGCGCTCGCGCGCGGCCGCGCGCCGCTGCTCGCGCTCGCGACCGAGGCCGCCTACGCCGAGCACCGCGCGTTGCTCGAGGCCGCGCCGCGCGTGCTGATCGTCGCGCCCGCGTTGTTCAAGACGATCAGCGGGCTCGAGTCGCCGGCCCAGCTCGGCTTCGAGATCGCGTGCGACGCGGCGCCGGCGCTGACGCCCGACGCGGACAGCGTCGTGCTCGACCGCCTGCAGGACGCCGGCAATGTCGGCACGATCCTGCGCAGCGCAGCGGCGCTCGGCTTTGGCCAGGTGCTCGCGCTCAAGGGCACGGCCGCGCTGTGGTCGCCCAAGGTGCTGCGCGCGGGCATGGGCGCGCATTTCGGGCTCAAGCTCGTCGAGGGGCTCGCGGTCGAGGACCTCGCGGTGCTCGCCGTGCCGCTGGTCGCGACGAGCTCGCACACCGAGGCGCAGCTGCACCTGAGCGCGCTGCCGAGCCCCTGCGCCTGGGTCATGGGCCACGAAGGGCAGGGCGTGCAGGACGCGCTGATGGCGCGCTGCGCGCTAGCCGTCGCGATCCCGCAGCCGGGCGGCGAGGAGTCGCTGAACGTCGGCGCCGCCGCGGCGATCTGCCTGTACGAGAGCGCGCGCCAGCGCCTCGCGCGCGCTCAATAAATCAGCCGATCCGGCCGGATGTCGCGCAGGATCGTCGTCGCGATCTCCTCGATGCTCTTGTGCGTCGACGACAGCCAGGCGATGCCCGCACGCTTCATCATGCGCTCAGCCTCGTTGATCTCGTAGCGGCAGTTGACGAGGTCTGCGTACTTGCTGCCCGGGCGGCGCTCGTTGCGGATCTGCGCGAGCCGGTCGGCGTCGATCGTCAGGCCGAAGCACTTGGACTTGTGCGGCGCCAGGGACGCGGGCAGATGGCCGCGCTCGAAGTCCTCCGGGATCAGCGGGTAGTTCGCGGCCTTCACGCCATGCTGCATCGCGAGGTACAGCGAGGTCGGCGTCTTGCCGCAGCGGCTCACGCCGACCAGGATCACGTCGGCCGACACGAGGTTCTTGGCCGACTGGCCGTCGTCGTGGGCGAGCGAGAAGTTGATCGCCTCGATGCGGTCGTGGTACTCCTGGCTCTTCGCGACGTCGGAGAAACGGCCGACGCGGTGGTTGGACTCCATGCCGAGCTCGTCCTCGAGCGGCTCGATGAACATCGCGAACATGTCGAGCATGCGGCCCTCGCAATGCTTGCGCACGATCTCCAGCACCTCGCGGTTCACGAGCGTCGCGAACACGATCGCGCGGCGGCCTTCGCGTTCGCAGGTCTCGTTGATTTCGCGCACCACCGCGTAGGCCTTCTCGGCCGTGTCGACGAAGGGCCGGCGCACATGGCGCGGCTTGAACGCGAACTGGGCGAGGATCGAGTTGCCGAAGGTCTCGGCGGTGATCCCGGTGCCGTCGGAGACGAAGTAGACGGTGCGGTCGGACATGGGTCGGGCGCCTTTTTTGTGCGGTGCGCAATGGCCTGGCGATCATACGTAGAATCCCGCCCAACGCTTGGTCCGCCCATGCAGCACCTCCCAGAACAACTCGAATCAACGCGGTCTGCCCGGACTGGAGCCCCGGTTTCACAACATCACGGAGTCCCCCCATGTCTGCACGCTTTGAGCCGACCGCCCTGGTCGTACCCTTCGAGCACCTGAGAATGACCGACGTCGAGGCGGTCGGCGGCAAGAACGCCAGCCTCGGCGAAATGATCTCGCAGCTGAGCCAGACCGGCGTGCGCGTGCCCGGCGGTTTCGCGACCACGGCCCACGCGTTCCGCGAGTTCCTCAAGCACGAGGGCCTCGACGCGCGCATCGCCGCGCGCCTGCAGGGCCTCGACACCGACGACGTGCGCGCGCTCGCCGAAGCCGGCGCCGAGATCCGCGGCTGGCTCGAGGCGCAGCCGTTCCCGCCCGCGCTCGAGGCCGCGGTGCGCGCGGCGTTCGCCGCCCTGTCCGAAGGCCAGCCCGACGCCTCGTTCGCGGTGCGCTCGTCGGCCACCGCCGAAGACCTGCCCGACGCCTCGTTCGCGGGCCAGCAGGAAACCTTCCTGAACGTCGTCGGCATCGACGCCGTGCTGCACAAGATGCGCGAGGTCTTCGCCTCGCTGTACAACGACCGCGCGATCAGCTATCGCGTGCACAAGGGCTTCGCCCACGCCGACGTCGCGCTGTCGGCCGGCGTGCAGCGCATGGTGCGCTCCGACCTCGGCTCGGCCGGCGTGATGTTCACGATCGACACCGAGAGCGGCTTCAAGGACGTCGTGTTCATCACCTCGAGCTACGGCCTCGGCGAGACGGTGGTGCAGGGCGCCGTCAACCCCGACGAGTTCTACGTCCACAAGCCCGCGCTGAAGAACGACAAGTTCCCGGTGATCCGCCGCAATCTCGGCTCCAAGCTGATCCGCATGGAGTTCGCGACGCCCGAGGAGAAGGCGGCGAGCGGCAAGCTCGTGCGCACCGTCGACAACGCGCCCGAGGCGCGCAACCGCTATTCGCTGACCGACACCGAGGTCGTCGAGCTCGCGCGCTACGCGCTCGTGATCGAGCAGCATTACGGCCGCCCGATGGACATCGAGTGGGGCCGCGACGGCGTCGACGGCCGCCTCTACATCCTGCAGGCGCGCCCCGAGACCGTGAAGAGCCAGGCCGAGGGCCAGGTCGAGCTGCAGTACAAGCTCAAGGGCCAGGGCCAGGTGCTCGCCGAGGGCCGCGCGATCGGCCAGAAGATCGGCACGGGCCCGGTGCGCCTGGTCGACAGCGTCGCCGAGATGGAGCGCGTCCAGCCCGGCGACGTGCTCGTGACCGACATGACCGACCCGAACTGGGAGCCCGTGATGAAGCGCGCGAGCGCGATCGTCACGAACCGCGGCGGCCGCACCTGCCACGCGGCGATCATCGCGCGCGAGCTCGGCATCCCGGCCGTGGTCGGCTGCGGCGACGCGACCGAGGCGCTCAAGGACGGCCAGCTCGTGACCGTCGCCTGCTCCGAGGGCGACACAGGCTATATCTACGACGGCCTGCTCGAGACCGAGGTCAGCGAGGTGCACCGCGGCGAGCTGCCCTACTGCCCGGTCAAGATCATGATGAACGTCGGCAATCCGCAGCTCGCGTTCAACTTCGCCCAGATGCCGTCGGGCGGCGTCGGCCTCGCGCGCCTCGAGTTCATCATCAACAACAATATCGGCGTCCACCCGAAGGCGATCCTCGACTACCCGAACATCGACGCCGACCTCAAGAAGGCCGTCGAGTCGGTCGCGCGCGGCCACGCCTCGCCGCGCGCGTTCTACGTCGACAAGCTTGCCGAGGGCATCGCGACGATCGCCGCGGCGTTCTACCCGCGCCCGGTCATCGTGCGGCTGTCGGACTTCAAGAGCAACGAGTACAAGAAGCTGATCGGCGGCTCGCGCTACGAGCCCGACGAAGAGAACCCGATGCTCGGCTTCCGCGGCGCGTCGCGCTACATCAGCGGCGAGTTCCAGGACGCGTTCGCGATGGAATGCGAGGCGCTCAGGCGCGTGCGCAAGGACATGGGCCTGACCAACGTCGAAATCATGGTGCCCTTCGTGCGCACGGTGAAGCAGGCCGAGCGCGTCGTCGGCATGCTCGCCGAGCGCGGCCTCAAGCGCGCGGCGGCGGGCGGCACGGACGGCCTGCGCCTGATCATGATGTGCGAGGTGCCGTCCAACGCGATCCTCGCCGACCAGTTCCTCGCGCATTTCGACGGCATGTCGATCGGCTCCAACGACCTGACCCAGCTGACCCTGGGCCTGGACCGCGACTCGGGCCTCGAGCAGCTCGCCGGCGACTTCGACGAGCGCGACCCGGCCGTCAAGGCGATGATCCTGCGCGCGATCAACGCCTGCCGCGCGACCGGCAAGTACATCGGCATCTGCGGCCAGGGCCCGAGCGACCACCCGGACTTCGCGGCCTGGCTCGCGGCCGAGGGGATCACGTCGATCTCCCTGAACCCGGACTCGGTCATCGACACCTGGAACCAGCTGGCGGCTCTGCGCTGAACCAGCGCTGGCAAGGCTTTCCAGGCCCCGCGTGGCGGGGTTTGGCCTTTCCGGCCAAGCCCTGCTATACTGTCGGGCTTTTCCCCCTTGCCGCCGCCAAGAGTAGACGCTTTGGCGCGGCTTTACGTGGCTCGAAGCATTTTGCTGAGAGCCCGAAATCCACAAGGAGCATTCATGCGTCACTACGAGATCGTTCTGCTGATCCATCCGGATCAAAGCGAACAGGTTCCGGCCATGCTGGAACGCTACAAGGGCCTGGTCACCGCCGGCGGTGGCAAGGTGCACCGCGTCGAGGACTGGGGCCGCCGCCAGCTGGCCTACCTGATCCAGAAGCTCGCCAAGGCCCATTACCTGTGCCTGAACATCGAGTGCAGCAAGGAAGTCCTCGCTGAAATCGAAACCGGCTTCCGCTTCAACGACGCCGTCCTGCGCCACATGACCGTGGCCAAGGACAAGGCCGAGACCACGCCTTCCGTCATGATGAAGGCCGTGGAGCGCGAAGAAGCCCGCAAGGCACCGCAGGAAGCAGCGGCCTGATTGCTTCGACTCGAGGATTGACTCGCTAACGTGACTCCCGACGGCGCCGAATCGCTGAACCAGCTGGTTCTTTCAGCGCAGGTCGTGGAGCTTGGACAGATCCGCTACACCCCCGCCGGCCTCACGGCCCTGGACCTCGGCCTCAAGCATGAGGGCCAGTCCGAAGAAGCCGGCAAGCCCCGCAAGGTCTCCCTGGAGATCCGGGCCCTCGGGATCGGCGCGATCTGCCAGCGACTGCAGGCGCTGGGACTCGGTGATTCGGCGGTATTCCGCGGCTTCATCGCCCACCAGCGCAACGGACGCGGAATGATCTTCCACGTCACGGCGGTCGCCCCGCAGCCACGAGTCGATTCACATCCGGATTGATTTAGAAAGAGATTCATCATGCCCGCACCCCGTGGTAAAGGTCGCTTCTCCAAGGACAAGAAGCCCAAGCGCAACCAACAATCGCTGCTGTTCCGCCGCAAGCGTTTCTGCCGCTTCACCGTGGCCGGCGTCGAACACATCGACTACAAGGACGTCGACACGCTGCGCGATTTCATCAGCGAAAACGGCAAGATCACGCCCGCCCGCCTGTCCGGCACGCGCGCGTTCTACCAGCGCCAGCTGACCGTCGCGATCAAGCGCGCTCGCTTCCTGGCCCTGCTGCCGTACAGCGACCAGCACAAGGTCTAAGGAGCCGCCATGCAAATCATCCTGCTCGAAAAAGTGGCCAACCTCGGCAACCTCGGCGACATCGTCAAGGTCAAGGACGGCTATGCCCGCAACTTCCTGATCCCGACGCGCCTCGCCCGTCGCGCGACCGAAGCCGCGATCAAGGAATTCGAAGCCAAGCGCGCCGAACTCGAGAAGATCGCCGCCGAGAAGCTCGCCGAAGCGCAAAAGCTCGGCGAAGCCCTGGCCGGCAAGACCGTTACGATCGCCCAGAAGGCCGGCGTCGACGGCCGCCTGTTCGGCTCGGTCACGAACGCCGACATCGCCGAAGCCGTGAGCAAGCTCGGCTTCGCGGTCGCCAAGTCGCAGATCCGTCTGCCGCTGGGCCCGCTGAAGGCCGTCGGCGAGTTCCCGGTCAACGTCGCCGCCCACACCGACGTGGTCGTCGAAGTGACGGTGCAGGTCGTCGCCGAAGCCGAATAAGCTTCAGCCCGATCCGCGAGAAAAGCCGGTGGCGCGAGTCACCGGCTTTTTCATTTGTGCGGACGCAATCTCCACCGCCTATCCAGGCGATGCCCACAGCCTTGTCCACAGGCGTGGCGCGCCACTACGCAGGCGCGAGCCTATAGTCAGTCCATGTCTTCGACGCTCTTCAACAACCCGCTGCCCGACATCGAGGTCGCCCAGCTGCGCGTGCCGCCGCACTCGGTCGAGGCCGAGCAGAGCGTGCTCGGCGGCCTGCTGATCGACAACACCGCCTGGGACGCGGCCGCCGACCTGCTGACCGAGGGCGACTTCTATCGCTTCGAGCACAAGCAGATCTTCAAGGCCGTCGGCAAGCTCGTGAACGCGGGCAAGCCGGCCGACGTCGTGACGGTGTTCGACGAGCTCGGCACGCTCGGCAAGGCCGAGGAATGCGGCGGCCTGGCCTACCTGAACGCGCTCGCGCAAAGCGTGCCGAGCGCGGCCAATCTGCGCCGCTACGCCGAGATCGTTCGCGAGCGCGCGATCCTGCGCAAGCTCGTCAGCGCGAGCGACGAGATCGCGACGGCCGCGCTGCAGCCGCAGGGCCGCGCCGTCAGCGACATCCTCGACGAGGCCGAGGGCAAGATCTTCCGCATCGGCGAGGAGGGCTCGCGCAGCACCCAGGGCTTCCAGAGCATGGACAAGCTCGTCGTCGACCTGATCGACCGCGTCAACGAGCTCGCCGAGAACGGCGCCGAGGACGTGACCGGCGTGCGCACCGGCTTTTACGACCTCGACCGCATGACGGCGGGCCTGCAGCCGGGCGACTTGATCGTGCTGGCCGCAAGACCCAGTATGGGCAAGACGGCCTTCGCGGTGAACATCGCCGAGAACGTCGCGATCAGCGAGGGCCTGCCGGTCGTCATCTACTCGATGGAAATGGGCGCGGCCCAGCTCGCGCTGCGCATGGTCGGCTCGATCGGCCGCATCGACCAGAGCCATCTGCGCACGGGCCGCCTCGCCGACGACGAATGGGGCCGCCTGTCGGAGGCCGTCGACAAGCTCGGCCGCGCGAGCATCTTCATCGACGAGAGCCCGGGCCTGTCGCCGGCCGAAGTGCGCGCGCGCGCGCGGCGCCAGGCGCGCATCTGCGGCCAGCTGGGCCTGATCGTCGTCGACTACCTGCAGCTGATGAGCGGCAGCGGCGGCAACGAGGAAAACCGCGCGACCGTGATCGGCGAAATCTCGCGCGGCCTCAAGGCCCTGGCCAAGGAACTGCGCTGCCCGGTGATCGCGCTGTCGCAGCTGAACCGCTCGGTCGAAACCCGGCCCGACAAGCGCCCGATGATGTCCGACCTGCGCGAATCCGGCGCGATCGAGCAGGACGCGGACATCATCATGTTCATCTACCGCGACGAGTACTACACCAAGGACCAGTGCAAGGAACCTGGCGTCGCGGAGATCATCATCGCCAAGCAGCGTAACGGCCCGGTCGGGACCGTGAAGCTCGCGTTCCAGCGCATGCACACGAAGTTCGAGAACCTCGCGCCCGGGTATTCGGGTGGCGGCGACGAATACTGACGCGCTGCCGCTGCCTCTGCCGCAGGGGGACGGCATGGGCATCCTCAATTCGTTCCGCGCCCTCGGTGTATAAACCCGCCCCATCCCACCCGACCGTAACCGAAGGAGTAGCAGCGATGGGCGCACAGTGGAAAGCCAAGCACAAGGACATCGCGGCGAATGCCAAGGGACGGATCTTCGGCAAGCTGTCCAAGGAAATCATCCTGGCCGCGCGCAGCGGCGCGGATCCGGACATGAACCCGAAGCTGCGCATGGTGCTGGCGGCGGCGCGCAAGGCCTCGATGCCGCGCGACACGCTCGAGCACGCGATCAAGAAGGGTGCCGGCCTCCTGGGCGATCCGGTGCACTTCGAGCGCGTAAGCTACGAGGGCTTCGCACCGCACCGCGTGCCGCTGATCGTCGAGTGCCTGACTGACAACGTGAACCGCACGATCTCCGAGATTCGCGTGCTGTTCCGCAAGGGCCAGCTCGGTGCCAGTGGCTCGGTCGCCTGGGATTTCGACCACGTGGGCCTGATCGAGGGGGCGCCGGTCGCCCCGGGTGCCGACGGCGAATTGGCCGCGATCGAGGCCGGCGCGCAGGACTTCGAGCCGGCGGACGAAGGCGAAGGCCACATGCTGTTCATCAGCGAGCCGGGCGACCTGGACCTGGTGGCCCGCGCGCTGCCGGCCCATGGGTTCAACGTGGTCTCGGCCAAGCTCGGCTATCGCCCGAAGAACCCGGTCGATCCGGCCACGCTGAGCGGCGAGGCGCTCGAGGAGGTCGAGGCCTTCCTGGCCGCGATCGACGCGCACGACGATGTGCAAGAGGTTTTCGTGGCGCTCGGCGGCTGATCGCCGCCGGTCGGGATCCGGGCCGTCGGCTGTCTTAGACTTTCTGCCATGCCACGCGACTTCGACGACCTGATGCTGGGCAGCCTCGAACTGTTCTGCCTCGCGGCCGAGCACGAGAGCTTCACGCAGGCGGCGCTGCTGGCCGGCTTGAACCCGACCGCCGTCAGCCGCACGATCGCGCGCCTGGAGGCCCGCCTCGGCATCAAGCTCTTCGTGCGCAGCACGCGCGGCGTCCAGCCGACGGACAGCGGCCGGCGCTATTTCGAGCAATGCCGCAAGGCACTCGATCTGCTGCGCGACGCCGAGCAGCGCACGGCCAGCGAGCAAGCCGCGCCGAGCGGCGTGGTCCGCGTGAGCCTGACCTCGGCGTACGCGCACTATCGCGTGCTGCCGCTGCTGCCGAAGTTCCGGCAGCGCTTCCCCGCCGTCGAGTTCGAGCTGCACCTGAGCAACCGCAACGTCGACTTCACCTCGGAGAATTTCGACCTCGCGATCCGCGGCCGCAAGCCGCCGGATTCGACCCTGATCGCCCGCAAGCTCGAGGACGCGGAGCTCGCGCTCGTGGCCGCGCCGGCCTATCTCGCACGCGCCGGCCTGCCGCGCTCGATCGGCGACCTGGCCGCGCACGACTGTCTGCAGTTCCTGCTGCCGAGCACCGGTCAGCCGATCCCGTGGCTGTTCCGGATCGGCGGCGAGGACGTCCAGGTCGAGACACCGGCCACCTACTGCTGCAGCGAGGACTACCTCGGGCCCGTCACGCTCGTGCGCGCGGGCGCGGGCCTGCTGCAGACCTATCGCTACATCGTCCAGGACGATATCGCGCACGGCCGCCTCGTCGAGCTGCTGCCCGAGGCGGGCGGACGCTCCCGCCCGTTCTCGATCCTCTACCCGAGCCGCGAGCACACGCCGCTGCGCGTGCGCGCGTTCATCGAGTTCCTGGCCGAGGAGATCGCGGCCAAGCGTTCAGCGTAAGCGCCCCAGGGCGTCCGCCGTTTCGGCCTGCAACTGCTGGAACTCGGGCACGGGCAGGCCGCCGCGGCCCCAGTTGGCCGGGTCGACTTCCTCGATGACGACGAAGGTGCTTTCCATCGGCTTGTTCAGGACGTCGCGCAGCAGCTCGCTGACGCCCTTGATCAGCCGGGCCTTCTCGGCGGCGGTGACGGTGTTCGCATGGGGCGTCGTGCCCTGGCGGGTGACCTGGATGGTGACCATTGGCATGATGCGTCTCCTCTCGCTTCAGTGGCCGGCCGACTGGCCGCCGTCGACGTGCAGGATCTCGCCCGTGACGAAGGGCGCGCCGTCGAGGTAGAGCACGGCGTTGACGATGTCCTCGATCTCGCCCATGTGGCCCATCGGATGCAGGCCGGCCAGCGTGGCGTGCGTCGCTTGCGGGTGCATCGGCGTCTTGATGATGCCGGGCGACACCGCGTTGAAACGCAGGCCGCGCGCTGCGTATTCGATCGCGAGCGAGCGCGTCGCCGCGTTCATGCCGCCCTTGCTCAGCGAGGCGAGCACCGAGGGCACGCCCGCGATCGCATGGTCGACCAGGCTGGTCGTGATGCTCACGACGTGGCCGCGGCCGCGCTTTTCCATCTCGCGCGCGGTGGCCTGCGTGATGTTGAAAAAGCCCGCGACGTTGGTCGCCATCGTGCTTGCGAAGTCTTCGGCGCTGTACTGCGTGAAGGGCTTGGCGATGAAGATGCCGGCGTTGTTCACGAGCAGGTCGATCTGCCCGAAGCGCTTGACGGCCTCGGCCACGACGCGCTCGGCCGTTTCGGGCCGGCCGATGTCGCCGGCCACCGCCAGCACGCCCGGATCGTCCGAAGGCTTGATGCCGCGCGAGGTCGCGACGACGGCATGGCCGCGCTCGCGCAGCGCCTTGACGAGCGCCGCGCCAATGCCTTGGGATGCGCCGGTGACGATGGCGACTTTGTGCTGGGAATTCATGGGGTTCACTCCAATCCTGTTCGCCGATCCGGCGATGCCTTGCGGTCGCGATTGACCGTGGACGAAATCTAGGATTCGGGGGCGCGGGTTTGAATGCCCGCCATGTAATGACTGAAGTGCACCGGTCGCGCGAGCTGTCGTAGAGTCCTGCCGTCGCGAAGAGAGGCCTTGACCGCCATGCAGATGATCGAGTCGCCATGCTGAAGCCTGCGTCGCGCGAGCGGCGGCGGTCGCGTCGCCTCATGTGGACGAGCGGGCTGACGCTGCTGCTCGCGATCTGGCTCGCGACGGTCTGGTCCTTGTGGACCAACCATCAGACCTACGCGGAGCGCGCCGAGCTTGTCACGAATTCGCTCGCGCAGACCTTGAGCCTGACGCTGGCGAGCCAGGTCCGGTTGATCGACACGACCCTGACCTCGGTCGACCACTCGCTCGCGCGCGACAAGGTCGGCACGGCGCCCGGTGCGCTGCTCAGCGAGATCGCATCCGACGGGCGCGACGCGCTGCAGGTCCTCGGCTCGCTGCGCGTCACGGACGCCGACGGCGTGGTGCTGAACGCCGAGGACGCGGCGCGCGTGTCCGTCGCGGACCGCGACTATTTCCGGGCGGCCCGGGCACATCCGGGCGTGCTCGTCATCTCCGAGCCGCTGCAGGGCCGCATCTCGAAGGAATGGACGCTGGCCTTCGCCAGGGCCCGGACCGCGCCGGGCGGCCGCTTCCTCGGCGTCGTCTACGGCAGCCTGCCGGTCGACCACATCGTCAGTATCCTGACCGACGTGAACATCGGTCCGCATGGGGCGGTCTCGCTGCGCTCGGGGACCCTGCGCCTGATCGCGCGCTATACGCCGGGCGCGCCCCGGCAGGACGCCAACATCGGCAGCCGCACCGTGTCGCGGGAGATGAGCGACGCGCTGGCGCGAGCGCCCGACCGCGGCAGTTTCTTCGCACGCACGGCGATCGACGGCATCGAGCGTATCTCGGCCTACCGCCGCGTGCCCGGGACCGACCTGCTGCTGCTCGTCGGCCTCGAGGCCGACGACTTCTACGCGCCCTGGCGGCGCGCTGCCTGGCCGCTGATCGGCATGGCGACGATGCTGTCCGCGCTGACGATGGGCGCGATCTGGATCATGAGCCGGCGCCAGGGCTGGCTGCTCGACGTCAGCGAAGCCAAGACGCAGTTCCTCGCCAATATGAGCCACGAGATCCGCACGCCGCTGAACGCCGTGATCGGCCTCGCCCACCTGCTCGAGCGCACGCCGCTGAACCCGGAGCAGGCACCCTACGTGCAGAACATCAAGCTCGCCGGCAAGTCCCTGCTGAGCATTGTCAACGACGTGCTCGACCTGTCGAAGATCGAGGCCGGCGAGATCGCGATCGAGCGCGTGGATTTCAGCCTGCGCGATCTGTGCTCGGAGCTGCAGGCGCTGCTCGGCGGCCAGGCGCGCGCCAAGGGCCTCGCCCTCGACATGGCCCCCGATGCGGGGCTCCCCGAGGTGCTGCGCGGCGACCCGACCCGGCTGCGGCAGATCCTCGTGAACCTGATCGGCAACGCCATCAAGTTCACGGAGCAGGGCCGGGTGAGCCTGGCGATGCACGCGCAGGCCGCGTCGGCCGAACGCTGCTGGCTGCGCTTCGAGGTCAGCGACACGGGTGTCGGCATCGCGGCGGACGTGCTCGGGCAACTGTTCGCGCCCTTCGTGCAGGCCGACGCCTCGACGACGCGGCGCTTCGGCGGCACGGGGCTCGGGCTGTCCATCACCAAGCAGCTGGCCGAACTGATGGGCGGGCGGGTCGGCGTGCGAAGCACGCCGGGGCAGGGCAGCTGCTTCTGGGTGGAGCTGCCGCTCGAGCGCGGCGACCCCGCGCGGCTCGTGCCGCCGGCCGCCGGGCGCGACCCGCGGCAGGGCCTGCAGGGCGTGCGCATCCTGCTCGCCGACGACAGCGAGATCAACCTGCAGGTGGCCGGGCGTCTGCTGGAGCTCGACGGCGCCGAGGTCCAGCGCGCCGGCAATGGCGCCGCGGCGCTGGCGCTCGCCGAGCGGCTGGATTTCGACATCGTGCTGATGGACGTGCAGATGCCCGTCATGGACGGGCTCGAGGCGACGCGGCGCATCCGTGCGCTGCCCGGGCGCGAGGCCCTGCCCATTGTCGCGCTGACGGCGGGCAACACCGATACCGAGCATCGCCGCGCGCGCGAGGCGGGGCTCACGGACATCCTGTCCAAGCCGATTGACCCGGCGCGGCTGACCGAGCGCGTGCGCGGCGCCCTCGGCCGGTCGGCCCCGGCCGCCGCCGCGACGCCGACGCCGACGCCGACTGCGCCGCCGGCGGCGCCTGCGCCGGCCTGGCCCGAGATCGACGGCGTCGACGGCGCCGACGCGCGCCTGCGGCTGGCCGGCGACGCGGCGCTGTTCGGCAGGATGCTGCTGCGCATGCTCGACGGCTGCGACGAGACGCTGGGCCTGCCGGCGCCCACGGCCGAGGCGCTGCCGGCGCTGGCCGCGCGCATGCACAAGCTCAAAGGGAGCGCGGCGACGCTGGGCGCCCGGCCCCTGGCGGCGCTCGCCGCCGGGATCGAAGCCGCCTGCCGGCGCGGCGACGCGGCCGCCGCGGCGACCGCCATGGCCGACTTCGGCACGGCGGCGCGGCGCCTGCGCGCCGCTGCGCGCGGCGCGCTGCAGCTGCCCGATGCGAACCCTGCTGTGGCGGCGGCGCGACCCGACCCGCGCAGCGTCGCGGCATTGCTGGACGCGCTGCGCGACCAGGACCTGGCGGCGCTGGAGTTGTATCAAGGCCTCGCGCCGTCGCTACGCGGGGCGCTCGGTGCGCAGGATTTCGCGCGCCTCGACGCCCAGGTGCAGGGGCTCGAGTTCCGGCAGGCCGCAGCCTCGCTGGCCGGACTCCTGGGTTGAGCCTTGTTGCCAGCCGGCGTGGCCCGGGGCACCATTGCGGCGATGAGCCGCGAGGTCACGACGCGCTTTGCGCCTGGAACCATCGGCCCGGGACGGAGGGCCTGGGCCGTCGCGCTGGCGATGCTGCTCGCGGCGGCTACGGCCGGGGCCGCGGGAAGCGACGCGAGCGCGCCCTTGCGCGCCTGCGCGTCCGACGTCGACTTCCCGCCCTTCGTGATGACCTCGTCCTCGGGCTTTCCGAGCGGTTCGCAGAACACCGGCCTTGCCGTCAACGTCCTGCAGCGCGCGCTACGCCGCGCGGGCCGCGAGCCGGCCGTCGTCGAGCGGCTGCCGTGGCGCCGCTGCCGCGAGTCGGTCGCGAACGGCGAGTTCCAGATCGCGCTGGATGTCCCGACCCGGGAGCTCGACGCGAAGCGTTACATCGCGACCGCGGCCTACGCCGAAATCCATCGCGTGTACATCTATTCGCCGCGGCAGTTCCCGGCCGGGCCGCCGCTGCACGCGCTGGCCGACCTCAAGCGTCGCCAGGTCTGCGCGCTTGCGGGCAGCCGCCTCGACGCCGACGGTATCGACGCCGCGCACCAGGACACCGGCGCGCACGACGAGCGCGGCGCGATCCTCAAGGTCGCCGCGGGGCGCTGCGAAGTCTTCATCGAATACCGCGAGGTGGTCGACAGCCTGTTCGCGCACGACGCCGGGCTGCAGGAGCTGTTCAGGACCTTGGGCCTGCGGCGCATGGACCTGCCCGACGACGCGCCCACCGGCCTGCATTTCGAACTCGGCGCCGCGGTGCTGCAAGGCGCGGCGCTGCAGCAGTCGTTCAACGCGACGATCCGCTACCTGATCGACAAGGGCGAGATGGCGCGCATGACGCCCTGAGCGTCGGCGGCGCCTATTTCGGGGCCTTGCCGAACACGGTCCTCGCGGCCACGGGCATCAGCTGGTCGACGTTGCGCGCGGTCGCGACCAGGACCGGCACGAGGATCTCCTTCGCCGGCGTGCGGCCGTGCAGATACGCGACCAGGGCCCTGGCGGCCGATTCGCCCATCAGATAGGGCTGCTGCATCCCGACGGCGACGAGCTCCCCCGCCTTGAGCAGGCGGGGGAGGTCGGGCATCGCGTCGAAGGACGCGACGAGCAACTGGGCGCCGGCCTCCCGGATCGCGCGCATCGCGCCGTCCACCGGCTGGTCAGTCTCGACGAACAGGCCGCGCAGCTGCGGATGCGCGGCGAGCATGCCGCGGACGAAGCGATAGCTCTCTTCGGCCGAATAGTCCTTCATCTGGCGCGTCGCCGTCTCGGCCCCGAGGCCCGCATCCTGCAGGGCGTCGCGAAACCCTTTGGTGCGGTCCTGGCCGTTCTTGCGCGTGAGTTCGATCGTGACCATGGCATAGCCGGCGCGCTCCCAGCCGCGCGCCTTCAGCGCCGCCGCGAACTCGGCGCCGACGTCGTAGGCGCCGCGATAGTTGTCCGATTTGACGAAGCTGACGTAGTCGCCGCCCTGGGTGCCGATGTCGGCGATCGCGACGGGCATATGGGCCTGGCGGGCGAGGGCCAGCGCGGCCTCGGCCGCGACGCTGTTGGTCGGCGAGAGCACGATACCGGCGGCCTTGCGCTCGATCGCGCGGCGCACGTTGGCGCGCTGCCGGTCGGCGCTCAGCCGGCTGTCGAGTTCGAGGAACGTGTAGCCGTTCGCGTCGGCCACCGCCCTGACACCCTGGCCGACGGTGTCCCAGAACGGCAGGTCGGCCTTTGCCGCGATATAGACGATCTCGGCGGCCGACGCCGGGAGCGACGCGAGGCCGAGCAGCACCGCGGCCGCGCGGCCCAGCGCGACGCACAGCCGGGGCGCGCGCCTATTTGACATCGGGGGGCGCATAGGAGAACACCGGCACGAAGTCGTCCGGTGCGATCGAGGCGTCGAGCTTGTAGTTCGCGAAATTGCCCTTGTCGACGAGGCCCAGCTTGACCAGGACGGTGCGCGGCGGGTTGCGGTTGCGGCCTTCGAGGTAGTTGACGACCGCGTTCGTGACGACGCGCGCCTGGCTGACGGCCTTGGTGTCGACCGACGCGGCGATCTGCCCCTTGCGGATCAGCCAGGCGATTTCGCGCGTGAGGTCGTAGGCGACGACCTTGATGTGCGCCTGCAGCCGGGCTTCGTGGACGCGGGCGCTCGCCGGCGGCGCGCAGCCCGTGCAGCCGAGGATGTAGTCGAGCGACCCGCCATGCTCGCGCAGCATCTGCGCGGCCAGCTGGCCCTGGACCTGGCGGTCGCTGTCGCCGTATTTGAGGTCGACGATATTGACCGCGATCGGCGCCTTGGCGATCACCTCGCGCGTGCCGTCGACCTCGCCGCTGACCCAGCCGGCGCCACGCGGCCCCGGCAGCAGGCCGACGGCGACCGACGTCAGCCCGCGCGCGATCGCGTCGTGGATCATCCAGCGCGCGGCCTCTTCGCCCATGCCCTTGAGCGAGGTCGTGACCTTGATGGTGAGGTCGTCGCTGGTGCTGTCGTTGGCCAGCTCGAACACCGGGATGCCCTGCGCGCGCGCCTTCGCGATCGAGGGGTTGTTGGCCGCAAGGTCGATCGGCGACACGACGATCGCGTCGTAGCGGTCCGCCGTCGCCTCGGCCATCTGGCGCAGCTGGCCCTTGATGTCGTCGTAGCCGTCGGCGATGAAGATCCGCGCCGCCACGCCCAGGCGTTTCGCTTCAGTGATCACGCCGTAATTGCATCCGACCCAGTACGGATCCTTGATGTGCGGGAACAGAAAGGCGATGCGCCACGGCCGGCTGGCCCGCTCCGCCATCGGAAAGTAGCCGCGCCTCACGTCGCCGGTCGCGAGCGCCTCGTCGGCCGTGCCGTTCGGCTTCGAGGGCGGGTAGATGGAGAAGGTGGCGATCGGCTCGAAGTCCGCATCGGCAGGCTGCGCCGCCGCCGCGGCAGGCTGCAGGGCCAGCACGCCGCACAGCGCCATCAGCTTCAGGGATTTGAACAACGCGGCCACGCCTGGGTCCTTCCGGATTGCCGTTCGATTCTATTGACGAAGCAAAAAAAAGCCCCGGCGTCGCGCTGGGGCAGTTGAAAGCGGCCGGCCGTCAAGGCGAGCCGCTCCTGCTCAGGGAGGAAAAGCAGGGGCCCGGGAGCCGAGCCGGAGTCTATCGCGTGCCGGTCGCCGGGCGCCGAGGGTTTCCCGGCATCGCGCCGCGCCGGCGGACTGTCGTGTCCCGCGTCAGGAAATTCAACCCCCGTCGTTCGTGACCTGCGGGTCGCTGCTCGGGTAGATCGTCGTCACGGTGTCGAAGTCCGCGAACATCAGGATCACGGCCTTGGTCACGGTGCTGCCGTCGGTCGGCATGGTGACCGTGACCTGGTTGTTGTCGTTGGCCGCCGCGTAGTTGTTCGCGTCGAGCACCGGGTCGTCGCCGATGGTCTTGAAGACCGTGCCCATCAGCGCGAGCGTCGAGCCCGGCGCCTGGGCGATCAGGCAGCTGCCGGCCGTGGTGCCGGTCGAGAGTGCCTCGGGGTCGATGACGGGCCGGCCGCTCGGGTCGGTGGAGTAGCTGCAGACGGCGTAAGTGCCGGTCGGGTCCTTGACGGCCGTGACGTAGTAGATGCCGACGGTATTGCTGGACATGATGAAACCCTCCCTCGTGTGTTGATCAGTGGTTTGGATCACTTACTGATTCGACGGCACGGTCTTCTGCGCCAGCCACGCTCGCTCTGGCCCCAACTGGCCGCCTCGCCCCAGGCAGGTCTGTGCGTCGACCCACGCCAGGGTGAGTCCGTAATGTATGCGTAGCAAGGCTTTCTCATCCATCAGTTCGCCGGCCGTTTGCCGGCATTGGTCACGCGCCGCGTCGGTCGCGCCGCGGGCGCGGTCGAGCTCGGCGAGGCCGAGGCCGACCTGCGCGAGCGGGACGCGCAGATTCAGGTCGTCGGGCCGTTTCTTCACCGCCTGGGCGAGCGTGTCCGCAAGCGGGGCCAGGGCCGCCTGGGCCTGGTCGAGCCGGCCCGCGGCCCGCAGCGCCTGGGCCTGCGCGAGCACGATCCAGGTACGCACGGGCAGGCGGCGCAAGGCCGCCGTCGCGTTCGAGGCCTTGTCCAGGCGGTCGAGTTGCGCGACCAGGGCCTGCAGCTTGTCGGCATCGCCGGGCGCGCCCCGGCCGAACCGGACCTGATCGGTCTCGGCCCGGATCAGCTGGAAGACCCAGAGCGGGGTATCGGGCTCCTGTTGCAGGATGTCGTGCAGCAGCCGGGTCGCGCGGTCGAGCTCGACGCGGGCCTCGTCGCGGTGCGCGAAGGCCGCCAGCGATTCGGCCAGCAGGACGCGCATCACGGCTTCCCGATACGCCCAGGTCAGGTCCTTCTGCGAACCGGTCTGGCGCACCGCGACGATCAGCTGCTCGCCCGCGACGAAGGCGTCGCGCGCGCGCGCGAACTCCCCTTGCGAGAGCAGCGTCGTGCCCAGCCAGCTATAGCTGTCGGCGGTCTCCATGCGCAGCGTCGCGTCCTGCGGCTTGCCGCGCAGCGCCTGTTCCTTGAGCGCGATCGAGCCCTGGAATTGGCGCGCGGCGCCGGCCAGGTCGCCGCTGTCGAGCAGCACCGAGCCCAGGCTGTTCTGCGCATAGGACAGCTCGACCGTCGGCTCGAGCTGCCCGGGCGCGGCCGCGAGCCAGGCCTCGCTGTAGCGCCGGTAGTCGTCCCAGGCGTCGCGCGCCGGGCCGAACTGCCGCTTCGTGTAGGCGATATGCCCGAGCCAGAACGCGGCCGCGCCCTGCGCCTTGCGCCAGTCCGCGGTCAGCCCCGGCTCGGGCGGGTCGCCGGCGAGCAGCTGGCGCGCGTCCTTCAAGGGCTCGACGGCGGCGTCGAGATCGCGCTTGGACACGCGCACCTCGCCGATCACGGTCAGCGCCTTGGCGCGCTGCAGCCTCGCGCTGGCGCCGGGCCGGTCGGCATCCTCGGCCAGGTGCTTGAGCGCCTTGCTGCCGACGCTGTCGAGCAGCTCGAGGCGTCCGATCGGCCGCAGCTTGTCGGCGAAGTCGCCGAGCATGTAGCTGAGCAGGTCGTCGGCCTGGGCGCTGCGCTGGTGGGCGAGCCGTTCGGCCTGGTCGGCGCGATGCGCGAGGTGGAGGCTGACGGCGGTGGCGAGCGCGAGCAGCAGCGCGGCGGCCGAGCCGGCGCCGACCATCGTGCGGTGCCGTCGCACGAACTTGCCGAAGCTGTACAGCGCGCTGTCGCGCCGCGCGACGATGGGCTCGTCGTGGAGCCAGTGGCGCAGGTCGTCGGCCAGCGCCGCGGCGTTCGGGTAGCGGTCGGCCGGTGCCTTCTTGAGGGCGCGCGCGACGATGGTGTCGAGGTCGCCGCGCAGCTCGCGGGACCGCTTCGGGTCGGTCGCGCGCAGGACCTCGGACAGCCGCCGGGGCTCGACCTCGATCACCGCCTTCATGCGCTCGAGCGGCGTGTCCTGCGAGGTCGGGTCGGCGCTCGGGTGCTGGTGGCCGAGCAGCAGGTACAGCAGCACGCCGAGCGCGTAGACGTCGGTGGCGGTGCTGACGTCGCCGTTCTGCAGCTGCTCGGGCGCGGCGTAATGCGGCGTGAACGCGCGGCCGGCCTGCTTCGTCAGTTCGGTGGCCGGGCTCGCGTCGCCCGCGTCGTCGAGCAGCTTGGCGATGCCGAAGTCCAGCAGCTTCACCTCGCCGCCGGGCGTGACGAGGATGTTCGACGGCTTCAGGTCGCGGTGCAGGATCAGCCGGTTGTGGGCATGGGCGACGGCGGCGAGCACGTCGAGAAAAAGCCGGACGCGGTCGGCCACCTCGGGCACGTGCAGCTCGCAATAGCGCGAGATCGGGATGCCGTCGACGTATTCGAGCACCAGGTAGGGCTGCGGCGGCCGGCCCGGCCGCTCGGCCATGCCGGCGTCGATCAGGCGCGCGATGTTCGGGTGGGCGAGGCGGGCCAGGATCTGGCCTTCGCGGGCGAAGCGGCCGGTGTCGGACGCGCCGAGCAGGCCGGCCGTCAGGAACTTGATCGCGACGACGCCCTCGAAGCGGCCGTCGGTGCGCCGGGCCAGCCAGACCGTGCCCATGCCGCCCTGGCCGAGTTCGCGCTCGAGCGTGTAGACGCCGCCGATCGACTGCCCGGCCTCGGGCTGCCCGTGCAGCGCCGCGATCGGGCTGGCGAGGAAGTCGGCCTGCTCCATCGCCTGCTGGCGGCGCAGCAGTTCCTGCAGGTCGTCGGCGAGGCTCGCGTCCTCGGCGCGGATCGCGGCGAGGCGGGCGGCCCGGGCGGCTTCGTCGTCGAGGTCGAGCAGCTCGTCGAGCAGGGGGCTCAGCTGCGACCAGCGGGACTTGGTTACATGGCGAGGCGGGACGGCGCTGCTCATCTAATCGCCATCGACAGGAACAGCCGCGCCTTCTGCCAGTCGCGCTGCACGGTGCGCTCGGTGACCTCGAGCGCCTGCGCGATCTCGGGCTCGGTGAGTCCGCCGAAGTAGCGCATCTCGACGACCCGGGCGAGCCGCTCGTCGTGGGCCTCGAGGGCTTCGAGCGCCTCGTGCACGCGCAGGATCTCGTCCTCGTGCTGCGGGACCAGGTCGGCGACGGCCGTGTCCAGCGTGACAAAGGCCAGGTGGCCGCCGCGCCGCTCGGCCTGGCGCGCGCGCACATGGTCGATCACGACCGAGCGCATGACGCGCGACGCGTAGGCGAGGAAACGCTGCCGGTCCGGAAAGCTCTGCGCGTCGTTCGCCGACAGCCGCAGCCAGGATTCGTGGACGAGGTCGGTCGGGTTCAGGCTCATCTCGCCCGACTTGGCCAGGCGCGCGCTCGAGATGCGCCGCAGATCGCTGTAGAGCAGGGCCATCACCTGGTCGGCCGCCTGCCTGTCGCCACCATGGGCGGCTTGCAGGAGCTGGGTGACGTCGGTGGCCATGACTTGTAACTCTAGCCGAGCCCCGTGACGCCCAGCGCGTTCGATCAATGCGAATGTCGGGATTTGCGCCGGCAATTCGTTTTAGCAAGTGAGGACGTCGAGGCGAACCGTTGATAGGGAGGCCCCATTGAGGGCAACGGCGCCGAGATGTCCTCACCGTACCCAGGGCGTCGCGATGAAATCCGTATGTCTCTTGATCAGTGTCTAGCCGAACGGGCCGCGGCATCCGACGCCGGTGCCGGCCCACGAACCCGACGACCCGTCCAGGTTCGACCCGTCCCCCAGCTCGCGAGCTTGCGCGAGTTCGGCGCCTTGATCCGCAAGCAGCTGGTCCATTCCGGCCAGACCGGCGCGCGGCCGCTCGTGCTGCTCGTGGGCGTCGACACCGCGGGCGGCCAGCCGGCGCGCGGCGACCCGCTCGCCGCCGTCGCGATGCGCCTGCGCAGCCGGGTCCGCGGCACCGACCTCGTGGTCCAGATCGGCGACCGCTTCGGCGTGTTCCTGCTCGGGGACGCGGGGCGGCACGCGACGGCGATCCGGGAGCGGCTGCGCCTGGCGCTGCAGGACGAGCTCGCGCTCGACGACGGCTCCTACGCGCAGATCCGGCCGCGCTTCGGCATGGCCGCGCATCCGGGGTCGCCGGTCAGCGGCGCCGAGCTGGTGGAGGCGGCGGAGCGCGGGCTCGAAGGGGCGGATCCGGCTCACCCGGGCGGGCGCGGCTGAGCGCGGGCGACGCGCCGCCCATCACCCGGGCTTCACGCTCCGCGGCATGAGCGAAAAATACGCCGCGCGCCAGACAACGCTGCGCATCGACCGCTTCGGCGGCCCCGAAGAGCTCGTCGCCGTCGAGGCGCCGGCATCCGGAATGGTTCCGCACCGACCTGGCCGAGCTCCTCGCGCTCGCGCAGCGCGGCGAGATCCGGCCCTGCGTCGGGGAACGCATCGGCTTCGACGCGGTCGCGGGCGCGCACCGGCGCCTCGAGGCCGGGGGCGTCCAGGGCAAGATCGTGCTGCTGCCGAACCCGTGACGGCGCGGTCACGCCGTCATTCGCCGGCCGCGGGCGCGCTTTCCGTAGGCCGTTCGGGCTCGGTGGCCTCGAGGATTTCGTTCAGGACGGACGTCGCGTAATTCCCGGCGGGCAGGGAGAACGCGAGCACCAGCTGATCGGCCTGCGGCCATTCCCAAGACATGTCGGCGGGGCGCGCCACCAGGGCGCGGCGCTCCTGGTCCAGGCCGGCGTGCTCCATGCCGTCGCACAGGGTCGCGTGACGTTCGGCCACGCCGTTTTCGAGGGCCTGCGCCTGGTCGGTGGTGCTCACGCGGCCGCGGCCCCAGAGCGGCCCGGTGGGCCGGCCCGCCTCGTCCGTCACGTCGCCGGGCAGGGCCTTGCCCCAGAGCCCCTGCTGAATTCGCAGCGCGAGCACTTCGTTGAAGACGAAGGAGCGCACGGCCGACAGGTAGATGCCTTTTTTCTTCGGGTTGCGCACGCGGATCTCGCGCGCGAGCATGGCGCGGCCCAGCTCGACGTTGCCGCCTTCGAAGCCGAAACGCTGGGCGCCGAAGTAATTGGGCACGCCCTGTGACGCGACGGCTTCGAGATTGGCCTCGACGGCGGCGCGGTCGCCGCTCACGTCGCGCAGCACGATGCGGAAGCGGTTGCCCAGCAGATCGCCGGGGCGCAGCTTCTTCACGTGGCGGCTCTGGCTCAGTACCTTGAATTCCGGGTGCTGGAGCAGGGTCAGGTCGGGCGCGTCGCCCTTCGGCAGGTAGATGCTGAACCATTGCCGCGTGACGGCGTGGCGGTCCTTGAGGCCGGCGTAGCCCACGTCCCATTCCTGCACCCCGGCGGCCGCGGCCAGACGCTGGGCGACGAAGGCGGTGTTGGCGCCGTTCTTCTCGACGTCAAGCCAGACATGTTCGCCCGCGCCGGAGGGCAACTGCAGCGGCAGTTCGGTCACGCTGAAATCTTCGTTGAGGCGTTTCAGCGTGGCGCGGGCGCGGCTCGGCGGATAGGCGCGGGGCCACGGCGGCAAGGTCGTGCGTCGGGTGTCGGTCATATGGGCGATTATTGGCGCCGCGACACCCGACGACCGCCCCGGCGGGCACGGTTCGCCCGCCGCGATCGTGATGGCTGACCGGCGTGATCGACGCCTTCGACGCGCAGGCACTAGGACCTTCACCTATCCGCGTCGTCCTTGTCTCGCTCGGGACACCGATTGGCATGTGCGGGCAAGTCGTCGCTTGGGCCTTCGGCTCAAGATACCGACGCCTGCGCATGCCGGACCGCGCAGAACGAGCCTCCCACAAGACCACCAAGGACAACGATGAGACAAGCCCGCACCAAGCGCATCCCCAAGAGCCTCCTATCCCTGGGTCTGATCGCCTCGACGCTGCCCGCCCTTGCGGTCGAATTGCAGGCGAGTGATTCGGTCAAGATCAAGATCGACACGACGCTGAGCCTCGGCACGACGATCCGCACGAACGCGCCGAACCCCTCGGAGTACGCCTACATCCCGTCGACGACCGTGAGCGGCGCCGCCCCGGGCCTGCTGACCGGTCAGACCGGCGGCTCGGACCTGAACTTCAAGAAGGATCGGCCGGTCTCGACCGTGGGCCAGGGCATGTTCGACCTGACCGTGCAGTCCGGCCGCGTCGGCCTGTTCGCGCGCGCCGCGGTCTGGAACGACTTCGAGCTCGGCACCGGCTCGGCCGCCTACGGCAACTACCCGAACGGCTACGCGCCCGGCGCCGCGTTGTCCGACCACGGCTTCCAGCAGGGCGCGCGCTTCAGCGACGGCATGCTGCGCGACGTCTACGTGTTCGGCACGGTCGACCTCGGCGCACAGCGCCGGCTCGACGTCAGGCTCGGCCGCCAGGTGCTCGACTGGAACGGCAACCAGAGCATCCTCAGCGGCAACTGGGGCGGCGCGCGCATGATCGCCGGCGGCATCAACGCGGCCGTCAACCCGCAGGACTTCGCCGCGCAGCTGCGCCCGGGCGCGATCGCCGAGGAGGCGCGCGTGCCCGTCGGCATGCTGAGCCTGCACCTCGTCACCGGCAAGCAATGGGGCGCCGACGCGTTCCTGCCCTACGAGGCGCGCGAGGCGGTGCTGCCCGGCTGCGGCACCTTCTTCGACATCATCTCGGTCGTGCCGCCGGGCTGCAACCTCGGCTCGGCGATCCCGTTCCCGATCCCCGTGCCGGGCTCGCCGGTTCCGACGGTCGCATCGCTGACCGAGCGCAGCCTGCTCGTCTCCGGCCAGTACCTGCGCCGCCTGCCCGACCAGGTCGCGTCGGGCGGCGGCCAGTTCGGCCTGGCCGGCCACTACGTGTTCGAGGCGGTGCACACCGAGGTCTCGGCCTACGCGCTGAACACGCCGACCTCGATGCCTTACTTCCAGGTCAAGATGCCCAGCGTGCTGTGGCCCACCGGCATCGCGATCACGGCGCCGGCCGCGCTCGCACCCTACGGCGCCTACTACTCGGCCTTCGAGCGCTTGAACCCCTATGCCGGCTACGTGCCCAGGGGCGTCGTGACGAATCCGGCCTTCGCGCCGCTGCCGGCCGGTAGCGGCAACGGCCTCGATTACGGCATCGTCTACCCGAAGTCGGTTCACCTGCTCGGCCTGAGCTTCAACACCGAACTCGGCGCCGCCACGCGCGTCTTCGGCGAGGTTGCCTACCGGTCGAACCAGCCGCTGAGCTACAACCTCAACGACGTGCTCAACGCGACCTTGCTCGCGGCGCCCAACTCGCTGCTCAACGAGCAGCGTGGTGTGCTGTCCATTCCGGCCGGCGGCCTGCTGCAGGCCTACGACCGCAAGCCGATCACGACGGCTAGCGCCGGCTTCAACCAGGTCTTCCTGAAGGCGCTCGGCGCGGCGCGCATACAGGTCTCGGGCGAGCTCGGCCTCAGCCACGTCGGCGACCTGCCCGACCCGAACGTGATGCGCTACGGCCGCGCGTTCGCCTACGGCTCGGCGCCTTACCTCGACGCCAGGACCGGCGCGATGACGGCGACGACCGCCGCCTGCGAGACCGGCCAGGTCGGCCTCAGGTACGCGCCGGGCACCTGCACGACCGACGGCTTCGTCACCTCGACGGCGTGGGGCTGGCGCCTCGCCGCCGCAGCCGTCTACCCGAACGCGCTGCTCGGCGCCACGCTGACGCCGTCGCTGACGCTCGCCGACGACGTGCACGGCTACTCCTACGACGGCTCGTTCTCGCAGGGCCGCATCGCCATTCGTCCGGCGCTGCACGCGGCCTGGACCAGGGGCTATTACGCCGACATCGCCTACACGCACATGGGCGGCGGTCACTACAACCTGATGGCGGACCGCAGCAACCTGATGCTGTCGGTCGGCGCCAGGTTCTGAGCGGCGCGGCGCGCCGCGGGAGCAGGGACATGAACGGACTGATGATGCCGCAGCAGCTGCTGGTCTCCGCGCTGCTCGTGCACGCCGAGCGGCACCACGGCGATCAGCTCGTCGTGTCGCGCCGCGTCGAGGGCGACCTGCACCGCCAGAGCTATCGAGAGCTCGCGGCGCGTGCGCGCCGGCTCGCCCGGGCGCTCGACACGCTCGGCCTGCCGGCGCAGGCGACCGTCGGCACGCTCGCGTGGAACGGCTACCGGCACCTCGAGCTGTATTACGCGGTGTCGGGCTCGGGGCGCGTGCTGCACACCATCAACCCGCGCCTGCATGCGGACCAGCTCGCCTACGTGGTCGGGCACGCGCAGGACCGCGTGCTGTGCTTCGACCTGAGCTTCCTGCCGCTCGTCGAGGCGCTCGCGCCGCGGCTCGCCGGCGTGCGCCACTACGTGCTGATGTGCGAGCGCGCGTGCATGCCCGCCGCGTCGACGCTGCCCGACCTGCGCTGCTACGAGGACCTCGTCGACGCGCAGGACGACGTCTACGCCTGGCCCGAGCTCGACGAGGACAGCGCGTGCTCGCTGTGCTACACCTCGGGAACCACCGGCGACCCCAAGGGCGTGCTCTACAGCCATCGGTCGACGCTGCTGCACACCATGGCCTCGGCCTGGCCCGACGCGCTGAACCTCTCGGCGCGGGACGTGATCCTGCCGGTCGTGCCGATGTTCCACGTCAACGCCTGGGGCCTGCCCTACGCGGCCTGCATGGTCGGCGCCCGGCTTGTGCTGCCCGGTCCGGCACTCGACGGCGCTTCGCTCTACGCGCTGCTCGAAGCCGAGCGCGTGACGCTGTCGGCCGGCGTGCCGACGGTCTGGCAGGGCCTGCTTGCGCATGTCGACAGCCACGACCTGCGCTTCACGACGATGCGCCGCACCGTCATCGGCGGTTCGGCCTGCCCGCCCACGATGCTGCGCAGCTTCCAGGACAGCTACGACGTGGCCGTGATCCACGCCTGGGGCATGACCGAGCTGAGCCCGATCGGCACGGTCTGCCAGCCCAAGACCGCGACGCGGGCGCTCGAGCGGGACGCGCGCGAGGCCCTGCAGGCCAAGCAGGGCCGCGCGCCGTTCGGCGTCGACCTCAAGATCGTCGACGCGGCGGGCCGCGAGCTGCCCTGGGACGGGCGCACGCCCGGCGAGCTGCTCGTGCGCGGCCCCTGGGTCATGGCCGAGTACCTGCGCGCTGCCGGCCCGAGCCCGGTGCGCGCCGACGCGCGGGGCCGCGCCTGGTTCCCGACCGGCGACATGGCGACGATCGACGCCGAGGGCTTCATGCAGATCACCGACCGCGTCAAGGACGTGATCAAGTCCGGCGGCGAATGGATCAGCTCGATCGACATCGAGAACCTCGCGATGGCGCACCCCGGTGTCGCGCAGGCCGCGTGCATCGGCGTGCCCCACCCGAAGTGGGACGAGCGCCCGGTGCTGCTGGTCGTGCGCCGGCCCGGCCATGCGCTCGACGCGCCCGAACTGCTCGAGTACCTCGCCGGCCGCATCGCGCGCTGGTGGACGCCCGACGCCGTGCTGTTCGTCGATGCGCTCGCGCTCGGCGCCACCGGCAAGGTCCAGAAGGCGCAGCTGCGCGAGCAACACCGCGCGCTGCTCGGCGGCGACGCCGCGACGCCCGGGTCGGCGTCATGAGCGCCGACGCGCCGCCGGGCCGCTGGCTGTCGCTCGGCCCGCTCGCCGCGCTGCCCGAGCAGCGGCCCTGCTGGAAACGCGCGGGCGCGCGCGAGCTCGTCGTGGTGCGCGACGGCGACACCGTCCACGCGCTCGCCGACGCCTGCCCGCACCAGGGCGCCTCGCTCGCGGGCGGGCGCGTCGCGGGCGAGCGGCTGCGCTGCCCGGCCCATGGCCTCGAGTTCGACCTGCGCACCGGCCGCATGGGCGCGACCCCGCTGGCCGTGGCCTGCTATCGCACCGAGGTCTGCGCCGGCGAGGTCCGGGTCCTCGTGCCGGACGCGCCGCCGGCTTGAGCGCGCGGTCCGGGCCGCCGCATCGGCATGTCCCTGCATTGACTTGCGAGGGGACGGGCATACCATCCGGCGACAGTCAAATCCCGAGCTCCGCCATGTCGAGCGCCCTGATCCGCTCTGCCAGCCTGACCCATTACGTCGAAGTCGCGCAAAGCGTCGGGCTCGACCCCTACCGCATGCTCGCCGAGGTCGAGCTCAGCGTGCGCGCGCTGACCGAGCCCGATCTGCAGATCCCGGTCGACCGCGTCGGCCTGCTGCTCGAGCGCTCGGCCCAGGCCTCGGGCGTCGAGGCCTTCGGCCTGCGCATGGCCGAGGCGCGCCAGCTCTCCAACCTCGGCGCCGTCGGCATGCTGATCCGCGACCAGCGCACGCTGCGCGACTCGATCGGCCTGCTCGTGCGCTATCTCGGCACGCTCAACGGCGCGATGTCGATGATGCTCGAGGAGGCCGACGGCATCGCGATCATCCGCGAGGAGGTCAGCACGCGGCGCAGCGCCGGCGCGCGCCAGGGTATCGAGCTCGCGATCGGCGTGCTCGTCACGCTGATGCGGCGTTTTCTCGGCGTGCACTGGCAGCCGCGCCGCGTGTGCTTCGCCCATGCGGCGCCGCGCGACCTCGGCACCCATCTGCGCATCCTCGGCCCCGTCATCGACTTCAAACACGAGTTCAACGGCGTGATCCTCGCGAGCGCCGAGCTCGACGCCGTCAACGCCAACGCCGACCCGGCGATGGCGCGCTACGCCCAGCAGCTGCTCGACGCGATGCCGCAGCCGCACGCGCCGTCGATCCAGGAGGACATCCGCCGCGTCGCGTTGCTGCTGTTGCCGAGCGGGCGCTGCACTATCGAGCAGGTCGCCAAGCACCTCGGCCTGGTCTGCCGCACCGTGCAGCGCCGCCTCGCCGAGGAAGGGACGAGCTTCTCGGACCTGATCAACCAGCTGCGCGTCGACCTCGCCGAGCGCCATGTGGCGGGCAGCGACCGCCCGCTCACCGACGTCGCCGCGCTGCTCGGCTTCGCGGCGCCGAGCGGTTTCTCGCGCTGGTATCAGGCGCAGTTCGGCTGCAGCCCCTCGCAGGCGCGCGCGCTGACGCGCGCAGGCGGCGAAGAAGTCGGCCGCGTGCCCGGCTGAGCGCGCCGCCAGCCGCTGTCGCCGTCGGGCGAGGCTGTGGCGGGTCGGGGCAAGCGTTGGCGGCGGCCGATTGTTGGTCTCGTGCCGCGCGCCATGACGGCGCCGGGACGGGGCACTGCCGCTGGGCCGCGCTGCTGGCACCGAGCCTTGCACGCTCGCGTCGGCGGCTGGGCCCGTTGAAAGGTATCCAGGATGGCAACTCAGGTCGACCGTGGCGGCGGTCGTTCGTTCCGCAGCGTCAGCGCGCGCCAACGTGGTCCATGCGGCCAGCGGGCTCGAGGCGTCAACGACCTCGTCGGCGAGATCAGCGCGTCGAGCCTCGAGCAGCACCAGGGCATCGGCCAGATCGGCGACGCCGTCGACCCGCTCGACCAAGGTCACGCAGCACAACGCCGCGCTCGTCGAAGAGCGCGCCGCCGCGGCCGAGAGCCTCGGGCACCAGGCCGAGCAGCTCGCGCAGACGGTGGCGCGGTCCGCGCCGGCGCCGCCTCGGCGCACCGGATCGGCCGGCAGCGCGCCTTAGCGCTGCGCGACCTGCAGCGCGCGCAGCAGCACCCGGGCCGGCTGCGCGCCGTGGATCTCGACGCCGGGCCCGAACGCGAAGCTCGGCACCGAACGCACGGCGTCGGCCAGCAGCGGGCGCGGCTCGGCAAGGGCCCGGTCTTCGCCTTCGCTCCAGGCCGGCAGGCCGGCCTGTTGCCACAGCTCGACGAGCGTCGCAGCCTGGCCGATATCCCGGCCTTCGAGGAAAAAGGCCTCGAGCACGCGTTCGACGAAGCCCCCGTGCAGCGCGGTACCGGCGTGCGTCGCGGCGCGCTGCGCGAGCGCATGGGCGCGCAAGGTGTTGGGCATCCGCTCGATGCGGTCGAACGCGAAGCGCAGGCCCACCGCGTCGCCGGCCTGCTGGACCTGGGCGCGCCGCGCCGCGACGGCCGCGCGTCCGCCGAGTCGGGCCTCGTAGAAGGCCTGGTAGGGCAGGCCTTCGGCCGGTATCCCCGGCAGCAGCTGCGCGGGGCGCCAGACAACCCGGACCGAGCGCTGCGGGTGCAGTGCAGCGAACTCGTGAAGTGCCGCGCGCCAATGGCGCAGCCCGATCAGGCACCAGGGGCAGACAAAGTCGAAGCCGATGCCGACCGCGGTGCCGACGGGCTCAACACAGCTCATCGAGCAGCTCCGCGGCGCGCGGCCATTCGCCGTAGCCCGAGGCCGGGTTCAGGTGGCCGACCGCGCCGAGGTCGACGAACTCCGCGCCCCAGTCGCGCGCCAGGCCCGCGACGCGGTCGAAGCTCGCGAGCGGGTCGTTGCTGCTCGCCGCGACGAGCGCGCGGAACGGCAGCGGCTGGCGTGGCACCGGCAGCCAGCCGTTTTCGGCGAGCTGCTCGCGCGTCGGGTAGCCGGGCGGCAGGCCCGCGTCGAGGTCGGCCGGCGTCGCGAGCAGCGCGCCGTGGATCGGCCGGCGGTGCTCGCGCGCCCAATGCGCGACGATCATCACGCCGGCGCTGTGCGCGGCGAGAACGACCGGGCCGGCGATGCGCGCGAGCGTGTCCTCGAGCGCCTGCACGCGCGCGGCACGGCTGAGCTTGTCTTCGGTCAAGGGCTCGACGGTGACGGAACCCGGCCAGGCCGCGGCGAGATGGGTCTGCCAATGTTCGGCGACATGGTCGCGCAGGCCCGGGACGATCAGCAGGGTGGGGCGGGCCGCGTTCATGCCGGCACTCGCGCCGGCGGCAGGACCGGGTCGGCCTGCGCCGCGAGGCGGCGCAGGTCGCGCGGGTAGTGGCGCGCGCCGAGCGCGAACGCGGCGACCGCGAGCAGGCTCATCAGCGGCACGGTCTGGAGCGCGCCGGCCAGGCCGATGCGGTCGGCGAGCACGCCGGTCAGCCAGGGGCCGGGGCCCAGGCCCAGCAGGCTGTTGACGAGCGTGAGCGTGCCGAACGCCGTTGCGTGTATCGAGGTCTTGCTCAGGTCGCCGACCATGGCCACGGCCGGGCCGGCCGTGCCCCCCGCGACAAACATGCCGAGCGCGAGCAGCGCCAGCTGGCCGCCGCCCGGCGTCATGCGGAATCCCAGGCCCAGGCACACGCAGCTCGCGAGGCTGAAGGCGATCGCGGCCGTCCACTTGCGGCGCGGGTCGCGCAGCGCGAGCCGGTCGGCCAGCGCGCCGCAGGCGACCATGCCGACGCCGCCGATCAGCACGAACAGCCCGGCGCGGCCGGCGGCCTGCGCCGTGGCGAGGCCGTACTGGCGGTTCATATAGCTCGCGAGCCAGGCGATCAGCGCGCCCATCACGAACAGCTGCAGCGCGCTGCCGACATAGGCGCAGACGATCGAGCGCGCGCCGAACAGCTCGGGCAGCAGGCGGCGCAGCGGCACGGCCGGCAGGCCCGGCGCGCCGGGCAGGCCGCCGCGCTTCGCCGCGAGGCGTTCCTCGGTGACCCAGAGCCCGTAGGCGAGGGCGAGCGCGAGGCCGAACAGCGCCATCGCCGCGAAGGCCCAGCGCCAGCCATAGTGCGCGGCGATCTGGCCGCCCAGGGCCATGCCGAGCACCGAGCCGAACGCGCCGCCGGCCATGAACGAGCCCGACAGCGCCGCGCGCATGCGGCGCGGAAACACCGACAGCACGACGGCGACGCCGACGCTGCCGTAGGCGGCCTCGCCGACGCCGACGCAGAAGCGCGCGAGCAGCAGCTGGCCGTAGCTGTTGGCGAGCGCGCAGCCCAGCGTCGCGAGGCTCCACAGCAGCGCCATCGTGATCAGGCTGCGCACGCGGCCGAAGCGGTCGGCGACGACCGACAGCGGGAAGGTCAGCACGCCGACCGTCAGCGCGACGACGCCGCTGAGCAGGCCCAGCTTCGCGTCGCTGAGGTCCCAGTCGACCTTGAGCAGCGGGAACACGGCGCTGAGCACCTGCCGCGACATGTAGTCCGACAGCAGCAGGCCGAAGCTCAGCGCGAAGACGAGCCAGGCGTAGCGGCGCGAGACGCGCGGCTCGTCGTCCTGGCCGGGGGCGTCCATCACATGCATCGTCACGGCGCGTCCTTTGCTCAGGCCGCCTGCAGCGGCAGGTTCTTCACGCCGGGACGGCGGTTCGGCGCCATGCCATTCGCGGCCAGGGTCGCGTCGGCGTCCGGGTACCACTGGCCGATGCGGTAGATCTCGCGCGCCTCCCGGCCCGAGGCGATCTCGCGGCCGAGCTCGCGCGCGACGCGCACGCATTGCTCGATCTGCTGGACCGAGGTCATGCGATTGCCATGCTGGTCGATGATGGTGTCCTCGATGCCGCAGCGCGGGTGCAGGCCCATCGCCATCGCCATCATGTTGAAGGGCAGCACGTTCTTGAGCAGCGACTCGGCCGTGACCGTGCAGCCGTCGGGCGCGCGGTGCACGAAGTTGAAAAAGTTGAACGGGTTCGGTCCGTCGAAGCCGCCGCCGATGCCGATCCAGGTGAGGTTCAGCGGCCCGCGGTACACGCCCTTGCGCACGAGGCGGTCGAGGGTCTCGAGCGCGTGGATGCCGGTGAGCTGGAAATGCGGCTGGATGCCGGACGCCTGCAGGCGGCGCAGGTGCTCCTCGACCCAGGCCGGGCCGGCCGGCACCGTCATCTCGCTATACGCGGCCATGTACGCCGGGTTGGACAGCGAGGTGCCCTCGAGGTACTCGGGGTAGAGCAGCTCCATGATGTTCATCTGCGTGGTGTTGATCGCCACGGTGACCTGGTCGGGCTTGGGGTCGAGCTCGGCGAGCATGTGGCGCGTGTCGTCCGACAGCCACTTCGCGGCCTCGCCGTCGCTCTCGGGCGCGAACGAGATCGAGCCGCCGACCTGGATGATCATGTCGGGCACGCGCGCGCGCACGCCGGCGATCAGCTCGTTGAACTTGGACAGGCGCTTCGAGCCCTTGCCGTCGAGTTCGCGAACGTGCAGGTGCAGCACGGTCGCGCCGGCGTTGTAGCAGTCCACCGCCTTCTGGATCTGCGCCTCCATCGTGACCGGGATGTCCTCCGGGAAGTCCTCGGGCATCCACTCGGGGCCGTAGGGCGCCGTCGTGATGACGACCTTGTCCTGGTTTTCGGGGTGCAGCGAATCGTCGAGAAATTGCATGGCTTGTCTCCTGCTCAGAAGGGTTTGGTACCGACGATGCCCGCGCGTTCCATCTTGCGATGGCAGGGCGGGTAGTCCATGACGGCGTAATGCTGGGTCGCGGCGTTGTCCCAGATCGCGACGCTGTTCGGGCGCCAGCGCCAGCGCAGCTGGTACTCGGGGATATAGGCCTGGCTGATCAGGTAGCGCAGCAGGTCGGGGGCGCCGGGGTTGGCGTCCTGGCCGAAGCGCACCCGCTCGGGGCGGTGGTAGTTCGTGAAATGCGTCGTGAACGCGTTGACGAACAGGATCTTCTCGCCGGTCTGCGCGTGGGTGCGCACGACCGGGTGCTCGGCGTCGGGGTACTGCGCCTTGAGCGCGTGGCGCCTGTCGATCGGCATCGCCGCGCCGAAGCTCGCCTCGATGCTGTGACGCGCGTAGAGTCCCGCGATCTGGTCCTTGACGTGCTGCGGCAGGCGTTCGTAGGCGAGCACCATGTTCGCCCACATCGTGTCGCCGCCGACCGGCGGGCATTCGACGCAGCGCAGCACGGCGCCGAACTGCGGCGCCTCGCGCCACGTGGCGTCGGCGTGCCAGGCGTTCTCGTAGCGGTCGTTGGGCTGATCGGGGTTCTTGTAGATGCGGACCAGGCCCGGGTGCTCGGGGTCGCTGCCGGCGACCGGGTGGTCCTCGAGCTCGCCGAAGCGGCGTGCGAACGCGACATGCTCGGCGCGGCTGAAGTCCTGGTCACGCAGGAAGATCACGCGGTGTTTGAGCAGCGCGGCCGAGATCTCGGCGAACAGGCCGTCGTCGTGGATCGCGTGCTGCAGCTTGACGCCGACGAGCTCGGCGCCGAGCGCGCAGGTCAGGGGTTCGATGCGCATGGGCGGTTCCTCCTCGCGTCGATCAGACCACGAAGACCGACGAGCCGGTCGTGCGGCGCGCCTCGAGGTCGCGGTGCGCCTGCACGGCGTCCTCGAGCCGGTAGCGCTGGTGGATGTCGACGCGGAGGCGGCCGGCCGCGACATGGTCGAACATCTCGGTAGCGAGCGCCGCCTTCTCGGCCGGGTCGGCGATGTAGTCGGCGAGCGCCGGGCGCGTCAGGTAGACCGAGCCTTTCATCGCGAGCAGGATCGGGTCGAACGGCGGGATCGGGCCCGAGGCCGTGCCCACGCAGACCATCAGGCCGCGGCGGCGCAGCGAGTCGAGCGAGGCCATGAAGGTGGTCTTGCCGACGCTGTCGAACACCACGTCGACGCCGGTGCCGCCGGTCAGCTCGCGCACGCGCTTGGCGACGTCCTCATGGCTGTAGTTGATGACATGCGTGCAGCCATGCTCGAGCGCGACCTGCGCCTTCGCCTCGCTCGACACCGTGCCGATGACCTGGACGCCGAGCAGGCGCGCCCATTGCGACACGATCAGGCCGACCCCGCCGGCCGCCGCGTGCAGCAGCACGGTGTCGCCGGCCTTGAATGCGTGGATGCGCGTCATCAGATAGGCCGAGGTCAGGCCGCGCATCGTCATCGCCGCGGCGGTCTCGCAGGAGATCGCGTCGGGCAGGCGGATCAACGGCGCCGCCGGCATCACGCGCTCGCTGCAGTAGGCGCCGAGCGTGTTCGTGAATCCGGTGTAGGTCACGCGGTCGCCGACGGCGACATTCGCGACGCCGTCGCCGACCGCCGCGACGACGCCGGCCGCCTCGACGCCGATGCCGCTTGGCAGCGGCACGGCGTAGGTGCCGTTGCGGAAGTAGGTGTCGGCGAAGTTCAGGCCGACGGCCTCGTGGCGGATACGGACCTGGCCGGGGCCGGGCGCGCCGACGTCCGCGGATTCGAGGCGCAACACCTCGGGGCCGCCGGTCTCATGGAAGCGAACGATCTGGGCCATACCCGGTCTCCTATGTGTCTGCGGCGCTCGGAAGGCGTCGTGATGGGATCGAAATCTAGGAGATCGCCGCTGCCCGCGCTTTCCCGGGCAGCTCGATCGCTTGTCATTTGACGACAGCGCGCCGCGGGGGCCGCCGGGCGTGATCTTCGCCCGGCCACCGGGCCGTGCGTACCGGGCTGGCGCGATATGGCAAGCCCGCGGCGCGACCGGGACATCCGGGCGGGGCGGCGTTCAGAAGAATCGCTACCGGCCCACGCAAGAGGCCGCAACGACCCAGCCCGGAGACACAAACCGATGAACGCCTTGAGCATCCCGTATCGGCTCACCTTGCTGGTGGCCGGCCTGCTGGCCATCACCCTGCTGGCCGCCACGGCCAACCTGATGGGCCGCCGCGACGGCAGCACGAACCTGCACCGCCTGTACGCGACGCGCGTCGAGCCGCTCGGCGAGCTGCTCGCGCTCGAGGCGCTCTACGGCGTGCAGCTCGCCCAACGCGTGCGCGACGGCGCTGCGCTCGCGCCACTGGCCGCCCAGGGGCGCCAGCGCTGGCAGGCCTTCGCGCGGCAGACGGCGCCGGCGCCCGAGCTCGAACGGGTCTGGTCGCAGGCCGACGCCAGGCTCGCGCAGGCGGCCGACGAGCCCGGACGTGCCGCGGCGCTGCGGTCCCTGCAGGCGCTGTCCGCGGCGCTGGACCGCGCCGCCACGCAGCTGCACGGCCTCGCGGCCGCGGAGGACGCGCGCGCGCGTCAGGACTTCGAGGCAGCCCTGACGCGCAACCTCGCGATCTTCGGTGCGACGCTCGCGCTCGCGGCCTGGCTGTCGTGGCGGCAGATCGTCGCGATCACGCGGCCGATCCGCCGCGCGGTCGGCGTGGCCGAGGCGGTTGCCGACGGACGTCTCGGGCTTGGCGTCGAAGGCGGCGTCGGTGGGCCGCGCGAAACCCGCGCGCTGCTGGGCGCGCTCGCGCAGATGGCGACGAGCCTGCACGGCATCGTCCGCGAGGTGCGCGATTGCGGCGAGGCGCTGGCCCACGGCAGCGCCGAGATCGCGGCCGGCAACGCCGACCTGAGCCGGCGCACCGAGAGCCAGGCGAGCAGCCTCGAGCAGACGGCCGCGTCGATGGAGCAGCTGTCGGCGGCCGTGCGCCACAACGCCGACGCCGCGCACCACGCCGAAGCGCTCGCGGCGCAGGCGCGCGCGGCCGTGCACGCGGGCCAGCAGCGCGTCGACCAGATGGGCCGCACGATGGGCGAGATCGCCGCGTCGAGCGCGCGCATCGGCGACATCATCGGCACGATCGACGCGATCGCGTTCCAGACCAATATCCTCGCGCTCAACGCCGCGGTCGAGGCGGCGCGCGCGGGCGCCCAGGGTCGCGGCTTCGCCGTCGTCGCGAGCGAGGTGCGCGGCCTCGCCGGGCGCTCGGCCGAGGCCGCGCGCGAAGTCCGCGAGCTCATCACCGCGAGCCGCTCGCGCGTCGACGCCGGCAGCGAGCAGGCCGGGCTCGCGGGCGCGGCGATGGCGACGATCGTCGCGCAGATCGGCCGCGTCGGCGCGCTGATCGGCGAGATCAGCACCGGCAGCCGCGAGCAGGCCAAGGGCCTGACCGAGATCGGCGCCGCGGTCGCCCAGCTCGACGAGGTCACGCAGCAGAACGCGGCGCTCGTCGAGCAGAGCGCCGCGGCGGCCGAGAGCCTGCGCGGCCAGGCCGGCCGGATGATGGAGCTGGTCGCGCGCTTCGAGCTCGGCGCAGCGGCGGCGGTCGCGTTATGAAGCAGAACGCGATGCTCGCCGCGAGGCTCGGGTCGATCGGCGCGCTGATCGTGTCGATGGCCACGGCATCGGCAGCCGCGCCCGCCGAAGCGCCGCTGCAGCTCTACTATTACGAGCGCCCGCCGTTCCACTCCAGCGACGCGGGCGGCCATGTCGTCGGCCGGTTTGTCGCGCCGACCGAGCAGATCCTGCGGCGTGCCGGGCTGCGCTTCGAATGGGTACCGATGCCGGCCAACCGCGTGCTCGCGACGCTGCGCAGCGCCGCGACGCCGGCCTGCTCGCCGGGCTGGTACGCGACCCCCGAACGCCAGGCCGAGTTCTGGCTCAGCAGGCCGATGCTGCACGACAGGCCGCTGATCGCCCTGCTGCGGGCCGACTTCCCGGTACCGCCCGGCGTCACGGCGAAGGCTTTTTTCCAGCTGCCCAGCTTGCGGCTACTGGTCAAACAGAACTTCTCGCAGGGCGCCTATATGAACGCGCTGATCGAGCGCATGCCGGCCCCGCAGGTCCAGCAGGTCACGCTCGAGGTGCCGGGCATGGTGCAGATGCTCAAGGCCGACCGCGCCGACGTCATCATCACGACCGAAGCCGAGGCGGCGCTCTTCGTCAGCGAAGCGGGGTTCTCGATGAGCGAATTCCAGGTCCTGCACTTTCCCGACACACCGGACGACGAGTACCGCTACCTGATCTGCAGCCCGACGATCGCGGCGCCGATCCGCGCCCGCATCGACCGCGCGATCAGGCTGCTGGGCCCGGGCCCTCGGGAGCGGCAAGCCGGTCTCCCTGGATGAGACCAGCGCCGATGTCGCGGCGCGGCTACTCAAGCGCTGGCGACGCGCATGGCCCGCATCCGCTTGGCGCCGGAAGTCCGCTCGGAAGCGGTGGCTTGAAAGCTCAGCGGCCGACCGGCGCCGACGCCGGCTGGACCACCACTCGGGGCGCCGTCACCGACACCTCGCCCGCCGAGTGGATCGAGCGATACGCCGACTTCTCGACCGTCTCGACGAGCTTGCCGATCAGCTGGTCGTTCGTCAGCTGGTCGCCGACGTCCTGCACCGTCGAGTTCGGGTCGGCGTACTTGGTGTTGTCGAAGTAGCGCTGGCGCTTGAGCAGGGCCATGGTCTTCGCGTCGTAGGTCAGGCGCTCGAAGTACATATACGGTGCCACATAGGTCGCCGAATGCCCGACCGCGCCGGTCTTCGGGTCGATGGTGCGGTAGTCGCCGTCCGAGTCGGTCGTGGTCACGGCGCTGCCGACGACCGAGCCGTCGGCCAGGCCGTCGAGGTCGAAGGTCTGACGCTCGAGCGGCTGCACGTACACGCCGACGCCGCTGAGGCCGGGTGCCGATGCCGTTCATTTCGAGGTACGTGTAGGCCGGCACGAGCACCTCGATGCGGTCCCACTGCTGGCGCTCGGGCAGGCTTTTCAGGTGCTCGGTCAGCGACGCGAGCACGAGGTCCTGGCGCTCGATGCCCTTGGCCTGCGCGAGCCGGGCCGCGACGTCGGCCGGCATGTCCCATTGCAGCAGCACATGCTTGGCGCCGGGCTCTTCTTCAGTCAGGGCCTTGTCCATGCCGAGCAGCACGGCGTAGTTCAGCATCTGGCCGGAGACCTGCTTCGTCGTGCGCCGGTAGGGCTCGGTGTGACGGCCCGAGAGGCGAAGCTGGCGCACCACCTCGATGCGGTCGCCGACGGCGGCGAGCAGGGCGACCGTCTGCGGCGCTTGCGGCGCCTGCGGGGCGTCCGGCGTCGCGGCGACGGCAAGGATGGGGACGGCGAGGGCCAGCAGGGCGAGTGGTCGCATGGTCGGGCGGCGGGAAAGCGTTTGCGCGGATCCTAGGCCGGCCATGTGAGCGGTCTGTGAAGTCAGATCAACACCTGTCCCCAATGATCGCGATCGTCGCTCGGGTGCAGCAGGCTGAGGCTCAGGGCGCCCGGGTGTGCGTCCGCGCCGTGCGCCGTGCCGGTCGTCACGCTCGCCGTGTGCACGCTCGACGCGAGCAGCGAGCCGCTCGGCCCCTGCAGCAGGTCGCCGAGGTGGGGCAGGGCCGTCGAGCCCGCCGCCGCCGCGTCGCTCGACACGGTGGATGCGCCGCTCGTGCCGCTTTGCGCGAACCAGACGTCGGCCATTGCGTGCGTCGCGCCGCTCGCGGTCTCGTAGCTGCCGACGAGGCCGATCAGGTTGCCGTTCTGGCTCTGCTGGCTCGCCGTGGCATTGAGGTCCAGGGCCGTGATGCCGAGCGAGGCGAGGCTGACCATGTGGCCGGCGCCGCTGCTGCCGTCGGCGACCCAGACCGCGAGCTCCGACCATTCGGCGTCGGCGGCCGTGATCTTGCCGTCGTGGTTGGTGTCGAGCGCGGCGAGGGCCTGGAAGCCGTTGTTCGCGAGCGCGCCGTCGGGCAGCCTGGTCGCGGTGCCGAACAGCTGGCTGCCGTTGAGCAGCTGGCCATGCTCGTTGTTCAGCACGAGCAGGCCCGTGCCCGCGCCGACCCAGCCGATATGGCTGGCCTGGCCGGTGTTGTTGATGTCGAAGCTCACGCCGTGCGAGACGCCGACCGTCTGCACGCCGATGCCCGAGAGGTCGAGCACGAGCGGCGACGCGGCGGGCAGCGCGGCGAGCTGCTCGGCCGTCATGGTCGCGCGCTGCGTGCCGGTGAACGCGGCCGCGTGCGTCATGTCGAGCGAGGCCAGCTCGGCCGTGCTCATGCCGCCGATCTGGGCCTGCGTGAGCGCGGCGATGTCGGCCGTGCCGAGCGCGTTGAGCTGGGCGCTCGTGAGGTTCGCGATCGCCGCGACGTCGATCGCCGCGAACTGCGCGGTGCTGAACAGCGCGAGGTGGCTGCCCGAGAGCACGTCGATCTGCTGCGAGTTCAGGCTCGCGAGCTGCGCGGGCGTGAGCGCCTGCAGCTGCTGCGGCTCGAGCGCGAGCATGTGCGCGGTCGTCAGCGTGTCGAGCTGGGCGTTCGTCAGCACGGCGACCTGGATCGTGCCGAGCGAGGCGAGCGTCGCGCTCGTCAGCGAGCCCAGGCCCGCCTGCTGGAGCAGCGAGAGCTGGGTCGTGTCGTAGGTCGTGTAGCTGATCTGGCTCGGGCTCAGCGCGGCGACCTGCGCGGGGCTGAACTCGGCGAACTGGTCGGGCGCGAGCGCGTGCAGCGCCGTCGCGCTGAGGCCGCGCATCTGCGCGGCGCCGAGCGCACCGAGCTGGGCGACGCTGAAGTCGAGCAGCTGGCTCGCCGTCAGGCCCGCGAGCTGCTGCGGGCTCAGCGACGCGATCACGTCGGTGTCGAGGCTGCTCACGTGGAACGGCGAGATCGCGCCGATCTGCGCGGCGCTGAAGGTCGTGAACTGCGCGGGGCCGAGCGCGCCGAGCTGGGCGCCGCTGAGCGTCGCGATCTCGAGCGTCGTCAGCGCGCCGAGCTGCTGCGGCATCAGCATCGCCATCTGCGCGGTGCTCAGCGCCTGCAGCTGGCCGACGCTGAGCTGGGCCATCTGCCCGGCGCTCATCGCGTGCAGCGCGACGGGCGTGATCGCCTTGAGCTGGCTCGGGTCGAGCGACGCGACCTGGTCGTCGGTCAGCGCCTTGACCTGGGCCGACGAGAGCGTGCCGAACAGCGCCGGCGTGAGCGCGTGCAGCGCGGCCGTGGACAGCGCGCTCAGGCTGTCGGGCGCGAGCGCGAGCAGCTGCGCGGTGCCGAGCGCCTGGGCCTGCGCGCCGCTGAGCATCGCGACCTGCTGGGCGCCGAACTCGGCGAGCGTCGTCGTGCTCAGCAGCGCGATGTCCTGGGTCGTCAGCGCGACGATCTGGTTGCTGCCGAGGTAGCCGAGCTGGACCGCGTTGAGCGCGGCGAACTGCTGGGTGTTCAGCGCGTACAGCGCGTAGGGCGACAGCGCGGCGATCTGGTCGCTCGACCACACGGCAAGCTCGGCCGTGCCGAGCCCGTAGGCCTGGGTCGGCGTGAGCGCCGCGACCTGCGCGGTGCTGAAAAAAGGCAGCGCGTGCGCGGTCAGCGCGGCGAGCGCGTTGCTCGACAGCGCCGCGAACACGCCGGTGTTGAACGCGGCCAGGCCGGCCGTGCCGAGCGCGTCGAGCTGCTGGGTCGTCAGCGCGGCGACGGCGCCGCCCGACAGCGCGGCGATCTGGCCGGTGCCGAGCGCCGCGAGCTCGCCCGTCGTCATCGCCGCGAGCTGGGCGCTGCCGAACGCGGCGAGCTGGCTCGTCGCGAGCGCCGCGACCTGGCCCGTCGACAGCCACGCCACCATGGCGCTCGCGAACGCGCCGATCGCGACGCTGTTGATCGCGGCGAGCTGCGTGCCGCCGAGCAGCTGCAGCTCCTGGCTCGTCAGCGAGGCGATCACGTTCGCGCTCAGCGCGGCCATGTCGCCGCTGCTCAGCGCGCCGAGCTGCCCGGCCGACAGCGCCGCGAACTGCAGGCTCGTCAGGCTCGCGACCGCGGTGGTGCCGAGCGCGCCGATCTGCGCGTTCGAGAAGCCCTGCAGCTGCACCGTCGTCAGCACCGCCAGCTCGTGGCCGGTCAGCGCGCCGACCTGCGCGCTCGACAGCAGGCCGAGCTGCTGGGTGCTGAACGCGCCGATCTGGGCGTCGCCGAGCGCCGCCAAGGCGGCCGTGCCGAGGCCCTGCAGCTGGGGCGCGCCGAGCGCCGCCCATTGCTGGGTCGACAGGCCGTTCAGCGCGGCCGTCGTCAGCGCGCCGAGCTCGCTGCTCGTCAGCGCCGCGAACTGCTGCGTGCTCATGCCGCGCAGCTGGGCCGCGCCGACGCCGGTCCATTGGCCGTCGGCGAGCAGGCCGAGCTGGGCCGTGCCGAGGCCGGCGAGCACGCTGCTCGACAGGCTCGCGACCTGCTGCGTCGTCAAAGCCTGCACGTGGGCTGCGTCGAACGCGTTGAACTGCGTGCTCGTGAGCACCGCGATCGCGGCCGTGTTCAGCGCGGCGGCCTGGGTCGTGCCCAGCGCCTGGAGCTGCGCGACCGACAGCGCGTGGGCGGCCTGGGTCGACAACGCGCCGAGCTGCACGACCGTGAGCGCCTGGATCTGCGTGGAGGTCAGCGCGGCGGCTTCGGTCGCGCTGAGCGCGGCCAGCGCGCCGCTTTGCAGCGCGCCGACCTGCGCGGGCGTCAGCGCGCTGAACTGTTGCGCGGTCAGCGCCGCGAGCTGGATGCTCGTGAGCGCGTTGAGCTGGGTGTTGCTGAGGCCCTGCAGCGCCGCGATGGGCAACGCGTGCAGCTGGGTCGCGCTGAGGCTCTGGATCTGCGCCGGCCCGAGGGCGGCGAGCTGGTCGCTGCTGAACGCGCCGATCTGCGTGACCGACAGCGCGGCGATCGCGCCCGACGCGAGCGCGCCGATCTGCTCGGGCGAAAGCGCGGCGATCTGCGCGCTCGTGAGCCCGGCGAGCTGGCGCTGGGTCAGCGCGCCGATCTGGTCGGCGTTGAGCGCGCGCAGCGCGTTCGGGTCGAGGCTGCCGACCTGGCCGGCCGTCAGCGCGGCGAGCTCGCTGCCCGTGAACTCGGCGAGCAGCGCGCCGCTGAGCGCCGCGAGCTGCTTCGCGCCGAGGCTCGCGACGTTGGCGCCGAGCGCGGCGATCTGGTCGGCGCCGAGCGCGGCGAGCTGCGTGCTCGTGAGGTTGGCGACGACGGTGGCCGTGAGGCCCTGGATCTGGGCCGGCTGCAGGTTCTGGACCTGCGCGACGCTGAGCCCCGCGACGAGGCTCGCCGACAGGCCGGCGAGCGCGGCCGTCGACAGCGCCGCGAACTGGCTCGGGCTCAGCACGGCGAGCTGGTGCGAGCTCAGCGCCGCGAGCTGCGTGTTCGTGATCGCCGCGACCTGGTCGACGCTCAGGCCGCCGAGCACGGCGTCGCCGAGCGAGCGCCACTGCGCGGCCGTGAGGCTCGCGATCTGCGACGCGCCGAGCAGGCCGACGCCGGCGGGCGGCAACGCGGCGATCTGCGCCGTGCTCATCGCCGCGAGCGCGCCGCCCGACAGGAAGGCCATCTGCGCAGGCGTCAGCGCGGCGATCTGCGCGGTGCCCGCGCCGCTGATCTGGCGCGCGCCGAGGGCGGCGATCTGGTCGGGGTCGAGCGAGGTGATCGCGGTCGCGTTCAGGCGCGTGAACTGCGCGCTCGTGAGCGCGGCGATCTGGGCGGTGTTGAAGTCGCTGAGCGCGTCGGCGCCGAGCGCGGCGAACTGCGTCGTCGTCAGCGCGGCGAGCTGGACCGTGCTCAGCGCGGCGAGCTGCACCGGCGCGAGCGCGCCGACGATGCCGGCCGACAGGCCGACGATGGCCTGCGTGCCCAGGGCGCCGATCTGGCCCGCCGTCAGCGCCGCGACCTGGGCCGCGCTCAGGGCGCCGGCCGTCGCGCTCGTCAGGCCGGCGAGCGCGGCCGTGCCGATCTCGGCGATCTGGTCGACGCCGAGCAGCTGGATCTGGTGGCCGCTGAAGCCGCGCAGCTGGGTCGACGTGAGCGCCTCGAGCTGGGGCTGCTGCAGCGCCGCGACGACGCGGTCAGACAGGGTCGCGACCTGCAGGCTCGTCAGCGCGGCGACCTGCGCGGCGCCGAGCGCGGCGAAGTCCGCGCTGTTGAGGCCCTGCAGCTGCACGGTGCTCAGGTTGTGCACGACGGCGGCCTGCAGGTCGGCGATCTGCGTCGGCGTGAGCAGCGCGAGCTGCGCGCTCGTGAGGCCGCCGACCTGGCGGCTCGTCAGCGACGCGAGCTGGTCGTCGCCGAGGCCGGCGAGCGCGGCGTTCGAGAGCCGGCCGAACTGCAGGCTCGAGAGCGCGCCGAGCTGCTGCGTCGACAGCATGTCGACCCGGCTTGCGGCCCAGCCCGAGATCTGCGTCGTCGCGAGGCCCTGGATCTGGTTGACCGTCATCGCGCTGACCTGGTCGCCGCTCAGCGCGTTGAGGACGTCGGTCGACAGCACGCGGACCGCCTGGGTGCTCAGCGCGCCGAACTGGCCGGCGTTGAGCGAAGCGAGCTGCTCGGCCGACAGCGCCGCGGCCGCGGCCGAGCCGAGCGAATGCAGCGCGAGCGAGCTCAGGCTGCCGACCTGGGCGTCGGACAGCCGCTGGATCTGGTGCGTCGACAGGCCGCCGAGCTGGGCGGCCGACAGCACGGCGACCTGGCCCGGCGTGAGCGCCGCGAGCAGCGCGTCGGGCAGCGCGCGCAGCTGGGTCGAACTCAGGCCGCCCAGCTGGGCCGGGTCGATCGAATCGATCTGCTCGGCCGACATCGCCGCCCATTGCGCGGTCGTCAGGCCCAGCAGCGCGCGGCTGCTCAACGCGTTGACGAGCGCGTCGGGCAGGGCCGCGATCGCCGCGGTGCTCAGGCCCGGCACCTGGCTCGACACGAGCTGGTTGAACTGGCCCGCGCCCATCGACGCGATCGCGTCGACGCTCATGCGCGCGATCTGCGTGCTCGTGAGGCCGAAGACCTGCGTGCCGCTCAGCGCCTGCACGGCGGCGTTGCCGAGCGCGGCGATCTGCGCCGTCGACATCGCGGCGATCTGCTGGCTGCTGAAGTTGGCCACGACGCTCGGGTCGAGCTGGCCGAGCAGGCCCGGCGCGAGCGCGCGCACGGCCTGGGTGCTCAGCGCGAACAGCTGGGCCGCCGACAGCGCCGCGACCTGGCTCGCCGACAGCGCGGCGGCCTCGGTCGACGCGAGGTTGTGCAGCGCGAGCGTCTGCAGGCCGCCGAGCTGGTCGGCCGAGAACAGGCCGAACTGGTGGCTGGTGAGGCCATTGAGCTGGGCCGCCGAGAGCAGGCTCATCTGGCCCGGGTTGATCGCCGCGACCGCCGCGTCGGACAGCGCGCGCAGCTGCGCCGAGCTGAAGCCCGCGAGCTGCGGGGCCTGCAGCGCGTTGACCTGGTCGGGCGTCAGGGCCTGGATCTGCAGCGAGCTCAGCGCGCGCAGCGCGAGGCTGGCGAGCGAATCGATCTGGTCGTTGCCGAGGCTCGCGAGCTGGACGGTCGTCAGGCCGACGAGCTGGCGCGAGGTCAGGGCGGCGATCTGGTCGTTGCTCAGCGCGTCGATGCGGTCGACGCTCAGGCTCGCGATCTGCGCGCTCGTGAGGCCGCGCAGCTGCGCGCTGTTGAGCGCCTGCACATCGCCGCCGTTCAGCCCACCGATCAGCGCGGTGCCGAGCGCGGCGACCTGCGCGCTCGAGAGGTCCGCGGCCTGCCGGGGCAGCAGCGCCAGGACCTGGGTGCTCGTGAGCCCCGCGACCACCTGCGTCGCGAGCGCCGTGACCTGGGCGTCGCCGAGCGCCTGCTCCTGCTGGGTCTGCAGGCCGGCGATCTGGGTCGTCGTGAACGCGTGGACGGCGGCCGTCGAGAGCGCGGCGACGCCGTCGTTGCTGATCGCGCCGACCTGGGCGCTCGACAGGTGGGGCACGATCTTGCTGCCGATGCCGGCTACCCCCGCGGCGCTCAGCGCGGCCACCTGCACGGGCGTGATCGCCGTCCAGCCGACGAGCGAGATCGCCGCGACCTGCTGGCTCGTCAGCTGGGCGATCTGGTCGCCGCTCACGCCGAGCCAGTCGGCCGTGCCGAGCGCGGCGATGGCCGCGGTCGACCATTGGCTTACCGGGGTGGTCAACAGCGATGAAGCGGCAGGGGTAGGCAAACCCGGTCTCGATAGTTGGCAGGAATTGCCGACTAATCTAAGGGCTTGGGTCCGGATCAAATGGGCCGAAAAGACCCGTCATTTCCGCTATCTGTCGTTGTTATGAAGATTTGTGTGTCGGAATGGAAATATCGAGACACCGTTCACTTCGGCACCGACTGTTACGGCAGGGCCGGGACCCGGGTGCTACGGTCCAGGTCGAAGCCAGTGTTGTAGACCCCGCCCGGTGTCGCGGGGTCAGGCTTCCGTGGAGGCTTTTCCGTGCAGAGCGATGAGATGAGAAAGCTGCGGCGTGAACTCGATAGCGCCGCGATCCCCGACGGGCCGACCGGCCGCGCGACCCTGATCCGGTTTGCGACCCGTTTCTGCGAGGTGCTGCAGACCGAAGGCCGCGACGCCGACGAATGGGAGTCGGCGCTGATCGTCGCGACGGTCGGCGCCGTGCGCGGCGGCCTGACCCGCTACGCGGCGACCTGCCTCAAGAAAGCCATGACCGACCCCGCGCTGTGCGCGCCGGGCACGCGCGGGCAGGGTGGCACGAGCCGCGGCGAGCTCGAGCAGATGATCGCGGCGATGCGCTGAAACAGCGCGCGCGGGCGCGCCGGCTCAGAAGGTTTCCCAGTGGTCGTCGTCGGCGGCTGCGGCGACGGCGGCCGCGACCGGGGCCGGCGCGGCGGCCCTGGCCGCCGGCTTCGCGCCGGCGCGGACGACCGGGCGCGCGGCGGGCGCCTTCCTGGCGGTGGCCAAGGCCTTGGCCGGGGTCGCAGGCTTGGCGGCCGCGGTCGCGCGCGGCGCCGGTGCGACGCTGCGCTTGACCGGCGCGGCCGCCGCGCGGCCCGACTCGTCGCCGCTCAGGCGGAACCTCGCCACCGTCTGGGCGAGCTGCTCGGCCTGGTGCTTGAGGCTCTCGGCCGCGGCGGCGCTTTCTTCGACGAGCGCGGCGTTCTGCTGCGTGACCTGGTCGAGCTGGTTGACGGCGTCGCCGATCTGGCCGATGCCCTGGTTCTGCTCGAGGCTCGACGCGCTGATCTCGCCGACGAGGTCGTTCACGCGCTGGACCTGCAGCATGATGTCGTCGATCGCGACGCCCGCGTCGCCGACCAGCGCGCTGCCGGTCTCGACCTTCTCCACGCTGTTGCCGATCAGGCTCTTGATCTCGCGCGCGGCCTCGGCGCTGCGCTGGGCCAGTGTGCGCACCTCGCCGGCGACGACGGCGAAGCCGCGGCCCTGCTCGCCCGCGCGCGCGGCTTCCACGGCCGCGTTCAGCGCGAGGATGTTGGTCTGGAACGCGATGCCGTCGATCGTGCCGATGATGTCGCCGATCTTCTTGGAGCTCTCGCTGATCTGCGCCATCGTCGCGACGACCTTGCCGACGACCTCGCCGCCCTTGGCCGCGGCTTCGCTCGCCGTGCTCGAGAGCTGGCGCGCCTGCTGCGCGGCCTCGGCGTTCTTCTGCACGGTCGCGGTCATCTGCTCCATCGACGCGGCGGTCTGCTGCAGATTGCTCGCCTGCTCCTCGGTGCGCTGCGACAGGTCGGCGTTGCCGCTCGCGATCTGCGTCGTGCCGGTCGCGATCGAGTCGGACGCCTGGCGCACGTCGCCGACGATGCCGACGAGGCTTTCGTTCATGCGGCGCAGCGCGTCGAGCAGCTGGCCGGTCTCGTCGCGGCTCTTGACGACGATGCGCGAGCTCAGGTCGCCGCTCGCGACCGTCTCGGCGACGGCGACGGCTTCGCGGATCGGCGCCGTGATCGAGATCGTGACCCAGTAGGCGATGCCGATGCCGAACACGAAGGCCCCGACGAGCAGGCCGATCACGACGTAGCGCGTGCCGTGGAAGGTCGCCTGCGAGGCCGCGTACGCGCCGTCGGCGCTCTTGGCCTGCAGCGCGACGTCCTTCTCGATGTCGTCCGACAGCGCGTTGAAGCGCGTCAGCGAATCGCCGAGCGAGAGCTGGCGCAGCTCGTCGGAGAAATGGCGCTCGCTCTTCGCGCGGGCGATGACTTCGTCCTGGGCCTGGTAGAAGCGCTCCTGGTCGGCCTCGATCGCGCCGGCCAGCGCCTTTTCCTCGGGCGTGTCTACGGTCGCGACGTATTGTTTCCAGGCCTTCGCCGCGGCGGTCTTGCCGTCGGCCATGCGCTGGTCCCAGCGCGCGAATTCGTCGTCGGTCGAGCTCGTCACGTACTGGCCGCCGACGCGCCGCAGCAGGTTCACGGCGGTGCGGTAGTCGCCGAGCGCGCGGATCGCCGGCAGCCAGTTCTTCGCCATGTCCTCGGTCGACGCGTTGACCTTGGAGACGGCGTTCAGCGACGCGAGCCCGAGTACCGTCGTCAGCAGCAGGACGAGGGCAAAGCCGAGCGCCAGGCGCGCGCCGATCTTGAGATTGGAAATGGCTGTCACGTTGAGCCCCCCGCGTGAATGAAAGGTTTGCATACCGACCGCCGGCATTATTGACATTGCAACTTTCTGCGACGCGGGCAGGGTTTGCCTGGAAGCCTCGAAATCACAGCTAGTTAAGGGTTCCGTGAGAAATTGGCGAGCGACTTATTTATCGATATCGATCCATAACCCTCGCGCTTTGCTTTTGATAACGATCCACGCCCAGGTCATCGTGGAGACAATCGGCAGCGTTAACTGCTGATCTGCGATAGCCGGTCCCCACGCATGCGCCATTCCGACGACTCCCCCTCGTTCCGCCCGCGCCTGGTCCTGCTGGCCGCGCTGGTCCTCGGCGGCTGCGCCGCGCCGCCCGAGCCTGCGCCGCGCCCGGTCGCGGCGTCCACGCCCGCCCAGGACAGCGCCTGGCTCGACCGCCTGAGCTGGGGCGCGAGCTCGAGCGGGCTCGCCGAGCTGCAGCGCGAAGGCCGCTCGGCCTGGCTCGCCGAGCAGCTCGCGCCAAGCGGCGGCGCGCGCCTGCCGCAGGCGGCGAGCGACGAGATCCAGGCGCTGCAGATCAGCCAGACCGACCTGCCGACGCTCGTGCGCCAGCTCGAGGACCAGCGCAAGGCTGCCGACGCGCTGAGCGACGACGACGCGAAGAAGGCCGCCCAGCAGGCCTACCAGCAGGCGATGAACAAGGCCGCGCGCGAGGCCGCGACGCGCGAACTGCTGCTCGCGCTGTACTCGCAGCGCCAGCTCCAGGAGCAGCTGACCTGGTTCTGGTTCAACCATTTCAACGTCCACCAGTACAAGTCGAACATCCGCGTGCTCGTCGGCGACTACGAGCAGGGCCTGCGCGAGCACGCGCTCGGGCGTTTCCGCGACCTGCTCGGCTACACGGTCCACCACCCGGCGATGCTGCGCTACCTCGACAACGAGCAGAACGCGGCCGGCCATATCAACGAGAACTACGCGCGCGAGCTGATGGAGCTGCACACGCTCGGCGTCGGCAGCGGCTATACGCAGCGCGACGTGCAGGAGCTCGCGCGCGTGCTCACGGGCCTCGGCGTGCGCCTCGACGACGGACGGCCCAAGCTCAACCCGAAGCTCGATCCGCTGTACGTGCGCCACGGCCTGATGGAGTTCAACCCGGCGCGCCACGACTTCGGCGACAAGCAGGTGCTCGGCACGACGATCCGCGGCCGCGGCATCCTCGAGATCGACCAGGTGCTGGACCTGCTCGCGCGCCAGCCCGCGACTGCCCGCCATGTGTGCACCCAGCTGGCCCAGTACTTCGTCGCCGACCAGCCGCCGCAGCCGCTCGTCGACGCGATGGTCCAGCGCTGGCAGCAGACCGACGGCCAGATCGCCGCGGTGCTGCGCGCGATGGTCGAGTCGCCCGCGTTCGACGCGTCGCTGGGCCGCAAGTTCAAGGACCCGATGCACTACGTCGTCGCGAGCGTGCGCGAGGCCTACGACCAGCGCGTCGTGCTCAACACCGGCCCGATGCTCGGCTGGCTGAACCGCCTCGCCGAGGCGCCGTTCAACCGCCAGACGCCCGACGGCTACCCGATGGACGAGGGCGCCTGGGCCGGCCCGGGCCAGCTGAACACGCGCTTCGAGATCGCGCGCTCGATCGGCAGCGGCAGCGCGGGCCTGTTCAAGCCCGACGGCCCGCAGGCCGTCGACCAGCCCGCGTTCCCGCAGCTCGCGACGCCGCTGTACTACACCGGCGTGGCGCCGCGCCTGTCGGTCGCGACGCGCCAGGCGCTCGACCAGGCGACCTCGCCGCAGGAGTGGAACGCGCTGCTGCTGTCGTCGCCCGAGCTCATGCACCGTTAAAGGCTTTACCGTCCCCAGGCAGTCAGGGAGATCGCCATGTCCATCCGTCACGACCGTCGCCGCCTCGTCGGCGCCAGCATGCTGGGCCTCGCCGGCCTGTCGACCGCCCGTGCGTGGGCGCTGCCGGAAGCCCTCTCCGCCGCGTCCGGTGCGTCCGGTGCGGCGAGCGGCCCGGCCGGCGCGGGCACGCCGCGCTTCCTGCTCGTGTTCCTGCGCGGCGCCTACGACGCGAACAACCTGCTCGTGCCCTACGCGTCGCCGTTCTATTACGAGTCGCGGCCGAACATCGCGATCGCGGCGCCGGGCCGCGCGCCGGCCGGTCAGCAGGCCGCCGTCGCGCTCGACGCGCAATGGGGCCTCGCGCCGACCGCGGCCGACGCGATGCTGCCGCTGTTCCAGCGCGGCCAGCTCGCGTTCGTGCCGTTCGCGGGCTGCGGCGACCTGTCGCGCAGCCATTTCGAGACCCAGGACGCGATCGAGCTCGGCCAGGCCGACACGGCCCAGGCCGCGCACGACTTCAACAGCGGCTTCCTGAACCGCCTCGCCGGCGTGATCGGCGCGCGCCCGGGCGCCGCGAGCGAAGCGATGGCCTTCACCGACCAGCTGCCGCTCGTGATGCGCGGCCACCTGTCGCTCGCGAACCAGTCGCTGCGCGACGTCGGCAAGCCCGGCGTGACGGACCGCCAGGCCAAGCTGATCAGCGGCATGTACGCGGGCACCGCCATGGGCCAGGCCGTCAGCTCGGGCTTCGAGACGCGCGGCGAGGTCAGCCGCGAGCTCGCCGACGAGATGCAGGCCGCGAGCCGCAACGCCGTCAGCGCGAAGGGCTTCGCGCTCGAGGCGCGCCGCATGGCGCGGCTGATGCGCGACCGCGTCGCGCTCGGCTTCATCGACGTCGGCGGCTGGGACACCCATGTCGGGCAGGGCGGCGCGAGCGGCGCGCTCGCGGGCAAGCTCGGCGAGCTGAGCCAGGGCCTTGCGGGCTTCGCCGACGAGCTCGGGCCGCAGGCCTGGGCCAACACGACGGTCGTCGTACTGAGCGAGTTCGGCCGCACCTTCCGCGAGAACGGCAACCGCGGCACCGACCATGGCCACGGCAGCGTCTACTGGGTGCTCGGCGGGGGCGTGCGCGGCGGGCGCATCGTCGGCGAGCAGATCGAATTGCGCAAGGACACGCTGTTCCAGGGCCGCGACTGGCCGGTGCTGACCGACTACCGCGCGATGCTCGGCGGCCTGCTCGGCCGGATGTACGGCCTCAACCCGAACCAGCTCGCCACCGTGTTCCCGGACGCGAAGCCGCGCGACCTCGGCCTGGCCTGAACCCGCCGCGGGAATAAAGCCGGCGCCAGGCCGGTAGAGCGAGACAGGAAGACCCCAGGAGTCCGCATGTCTCGATCCATTCCCGTCGCCTGCCTGCTGACCCTGCTGGTGGCGGCGCTGCTGCAACCGGCGGCGGCCGATCCCGCGACGCACGCCGGCGGCGACGCCGCGCGCGGCCAGGCGCTGTACCAGGCGCGTTGCACGGCCTGCCATTCGGTCGACTACCCGGGCGTCGGCCCCGCGCACCGCGGCGTGTTCGGCCGCCGGGCCGGCACGTCCAAGGGTTTCGACCGTTACTCGACGGCGTTGAAGGCCTCGGGCCTGGTCTGGACCGAGCTCAACCTCGACCGCTGGCTGACCGACCCCGAGAAGCTCGTGCCGGGCCAGGCCATGGGCATTTCGGTGCCCGACGCCGGCGAGCGCGCCGACCTGATCGCTTATTTGCGGACTTTGAAGGCGGTGAAGGAATAAACCGGCGCGTCGGCCGGTAGTGCAGGGGTCCCCCCAGTCTTTTTGACGACAGGAGCCCACATGCAACGACGCGATTTCCTCCAGCTTGCGGCCCTCGGCGGCGGCGCGGTCTCGGTGGCCGGCCTGGCCGGCTGCGCGAGCCTCGCGGGCAGCCGCGACGAGTTCTACTTCGTCCAGCTGTCCGACGCCCATTGGGGCTTCCAGGGCGCGCCCAACCCGGACGCGCGCGGCACCCTGCCCAAGGCGGTGGCGGCCGTGAACGGGCTCGCCGAGCCGCCCGACTTCATCGTCTTCACCGGCGACCTCACGCACACGACCGACGACCCGGCCGAGCGGCGCCGCCGCATGACCGAGTTCAAGCAGGTGATCGCGCCGCTCGACGGCCGCAAGATCTACTTCATGCCCGGCGAGCACGACGCGGCGCTCGACGGCGGCGCGGCGTTCAAGGAGCTGTTCGGCCCGACCTACTACCGCTTCGACCACAAGGGCGTGCATTTCATGGCGCTCGACAACGTGTCGGACCGCGGCACCTCGCTCGGCGCGGCCCAGCTCGAGTGGATGAAGGCCGAGCTCGCGAAGCTCGACCCGCAGGCGCCGCTCGTCGTGTTCGCGCACCGGCCGCTGTTCCCGCTCGTGCCCAAGTGGGACTGGCATACGCGCGACGGCGCGCAGGCCATCGAGATGCTGTCGGCGCACGCCAACGTCACGGTGTTCTACGGCCATATCCACCAGGAGCACCACCAGATGACGGGCCAGATCGCCCATCACTCGGCGCGCTCGCTGATGTTCCCGCTGCCCGCGCCGGGCACGGCCGACAAGCCGCTGCCGGTGGCCTGGGATCCGGAGCGGCCGTACCGCGGCCTCGGCTGGCGCGGCGTCGAGGTCGAGAACGGCCACGAGACGATGAAGGAGCACCCGCTCAACGCCGCGGCCGAGGCCCGGGCATGAGGCGGCGGCAGCTGATCGGGCTTGGCGCCGCGGCGGCGGCGCCCTTGCTGCTGCTCGGCCGCGGGCTCGCCCAGCCGGCGCCGCGCGAGATCGAGATCGCCGCGCAGCGCTTCCGCTTCACGCCCAACCGCATCCCGCTCAAGGCCGGCGAGGCGGTGCTGCTGAAGATCCGCGCGCTCGACTTCGCCCATGGCTTCTTCATTCCCGACCTCGACCGCCGCATGGACCTGATCCCGGGGCGCGTCGTCGAGTTCGGTTTCACGGCGCCGGGGCCCGGCACATTACATTTCCTGTGCGACAACTTCTGCGGGGACGGCCATGAGGGCATGGACGGCGCGTTCGAGATCACGGCTTGACTGAGCATCCATGAGCGAAGGCCAGCGCTTCGAAGCCCAGGTGTTGCCGCATCTCGACGCGGCGCACAACCTCGCGCGCTGGCTGCTGCGCGACGCGCGCGCGGCCGAGGACGCGACCCAGGAGGCCGCGCTGCGCGCGTTCCGCTATTTCGCGAGCCTGCGCGAGGGCGAGGACGCGAAGCCCTGGTTCCTCGGCATCGTGCGCAACTGCTGCTACACGGCGCTCGCGCGCCAGCAGGGCCGGCTCGAGATCACGGGGCTCGACGACAGCGACTGGGACCACGCGACGCACGCCGCCGCGACACCCGAGCCGGGCCCCGCGCAGCGCCTCGCCGCGCAGCGCGAGCGCTCGGCCGTGGACGCCGCGCTGCGCGCGCTCGCGCCGGCGCTGCGCGAGGTCGTCGTGCTGCGCGAGTTCGAGGACCTCGACTACCGCGCGATCGCGCAGATCGCCGGTGTGCCGATCGGCACCGTGATGTCGCGCCTGTCGCGGGCGCGCACGCGCCTCAAGGAATTGCTGACCCTGGCCGGCTTCGGCCAGCCCGGCGCGACGGACCTCAAGCCATGAACGACGACGACATCTCCCGCCTCGTGCGCGCGCACGCGAGCCGCTACCCGGCCGACGAGCGGCTGCGCGCGGCCGTGCGCACCCAGACCGCGCTGCAGAGCGCCGCGCGCAAGCCCGCCCGCACGCGCCCGAGCCTGGTCGCCTGGCTCGCCGGCCTCGGCGCGAGCCTGTCGCGCGTGCCGCGCCTGCAGCGCGTCAGCCCGGCCGGCCGGCTTGGCGGTTTGTTCGGCGGGGTCGCGGCCGGCCTCGTGCTCGGCGTCGCGCTGACGCTCGGCGTCCAGAGCTGGCGCGCAGGCCCCGCGACGCTCGGCGACGAACTCGTCGCCGGCCATGTGCGCGCGCTCCAGGTCGGCCCGCTGTTCGAGGTCGCGTCGAGCGACCATCACACTGTGCGGCCCTGGTTCCAGGGCCGCCTCGACTACGCGCCGCCGGTGTTCGACAAGCTGCCCGGCTACACGCTGCTCGGCGGCCGCGTCGAGTCGCTGCGCGGCACGCCGACGGCCGTGCTCGCCTACCAGGTGAAGCTGCACAAGATCGACGTCTACGTGTGGCCGGACGCGCGCGTCGCGGCACCTGAGCTGCTGCACCGGCGCGGCTTCAACATCGTCCACTGGAGCGACGGCGCGATGCAATGCTGGGCCGTGTCCGACGCCGAGGGCGGCGAGCTCGCGCGCCTCGCGGCCGCTTGGCAGGCCGCGCAAGCCTTGCAGAACGCGCCGCCGGTCGTCCCGGCCACGTCGATTCCGTCGAGCTGAGACCCCAGCGCTTTATCGGGGGCGATCCGCCGCCGGGTCGTCGTGGTGGTCCTTCACGCAGCCGTCGTCGTGGGCATGGTCGTGGTCATGCGCGGGCGTGAACGCGGCCGTGACCTCGATCTCGACCTTGTAGGCCCCGTTGATCAGCTTCGCGGCGATCGTCGAGCGCGCCGGCGTCTTGCCCGGCACGACCCAGTCGTCCCAGACCGCGTTCATCTGCGCGTAGTCGCCCGCGGACGCGAGGTAGACGCGGGCCTGGACGATGTGCTCGCGGCGCGCGCCGATATGGGCGAGCAGGCGGTCGATGAAGCCGAGCACCTCGCGCGTCTGGCCGCCGACGTCGAGCGAGGTGTTCTCGGCGACCTGGCCGGAGATGTAGACGAGCCGGCTGTCGCCGATCGGGACGACCGTCATCTCGCTGAAGCGGGGGCCGATTTCGTGGCGCTCTATGTGCATGGCTTGGGGTCCTGGCGTTGCTTGATTGGGCGCGTGGCGTCGCGTGGCGTCAATCGGCGGCGGCCTGCGCCGGCCGGTTCCACCAGCCGCCGCCGAGCGCCTCGATCAGCGCGGCCGCGTCGCCGAGCCGCGCGACGCGCGCCTGCACGCGCGCCGCGACGGCCGCCTGCACGGCCTGCTCGGCCGTGATCACGGCGACGGCGCTGGTGTCGCCGAGCTCGAGCTGGCGCCGCGCGATCGCGAATGCGCGCTCGGCCGTCACGAGCTGGCGCTCGGCGGCCTGCTCGGCGGCCGCGTCCGCTTGCACGGCCTGCAGCGCGTCGGCGACATTCTGGAACGCGTTGATGACGGTGCTGCGATAGGTCGCGACCGCCTGCTCGTAGTTCGCGCGCGCGGCCTCGCTGCGGTGGGCGAGCGCGCCGCCGTCGAAGACCGTCGCGCTGACGCCGCCGGCGAGCGTCCAGAACGTCGAGCCGGCGCCGAACAGATGCGTGAGCGACGCGGCCGACGAGCCCCAGTTGTCGACGCCGAGCGTGACGACGGGCAGGCGGTTCGCGATCGCGACGCCGACCTCGGCCGCCGCGCCATGCGCCTGCGCTTCGGCCGCGAGCACGTCGGGGCGGTGCTCGACAAGGCTCGACGGCAGGGTCAGCGGCAGCGGCTCGGGCAGGTGCAGCGCGTCGAGCTCGAAGCGCGCGACGCTCGTGTCGTCGGGCAGCACGCCGACCAGGGCCTTGAGCTGGTCGCGCGTCTGGGCGAGCTGCTTTTGCAGCGGTGGCAGCGCGGCCTCGAGCGTCGCGAGCTGGGCCTCCTGCTGGGCGACGTCGAGCTCCGAGTTCTCGCCGAGGTCGCGCAGCTTGCGCATGCGCTCGAGCAGGTCGGCCTGCAGCGCAATCTGCTTCTGGGTCGCGTCGATCTGCGCGTTCAGGCCGGCCTCGTCGATCGCCGCGACGACGACGTTGGCGCTGAGCGTCAGGTAGGTCGCCTCGAGGTTCCAGCGCTGGCCCTGCTCCTGCGCCGCGAGCGACTCGACCTGGCGCCGGTTCAGGCCGAACAGGTCGGGCGTGTAGGACACGGTGAGCTGCGCGGTGCTGACGTTGAACACGTTCGCGCCCGACGCGAGCGGGCTCGCGATCTGGGTCGCGACGCGCTGGCGCGCGCCGTTGTACGAGGCGCCGACCGTGGGCCAGAACGCGGCCTGCTGGGCCGCGCGCGTCTCGGCGGCCGCGCGCAGCGCGGCCTGCGCGGCCGGCACGCTCGGGTTGTTCGCGAGCGCGCGGCGCACGAGCGCGTCGAGCGCCGGCGACTGGTAAAGCGTCCACCATTGCGCGGGCAGGTCGGCGTCGGCGACGCGCTGCGCGGCGCGCAGCGCGGCTTCGGCGTCGGCCGGCGCGAGGTGCTCGGCCGCCGGCAGGGCGGGGCGCGCGTAGTCGGGGCCGACCGCGCAGCCGGCGAGGCTCGCGAGCCCGAGGAGGAGAGGAAGGTGCTTGAGCGTCATCAGCGCGTCTGCCTTTGCTGGTGGTCGAGCGCGCGGCTCTCGAAATAACGTTCGACGGTGAAGTACAGCGTCGGCAGCACGAGCAGGGTCAGCAGCGTCGAGACGACGAGGCCGCTGACGACGACGGTCGCGACGCCGCGCTGCACGTCGGTGCCGACGCCGGTCGCGAGCGCGGCCGGCAGCATGCCGATCGAGGCGACGGTCGCCGTCATCAGCACCGGGCGCAGGCGCTCGGCCGCGGCGCGCAGGATCGACTCGTCGAGCGGAATGCCTTCGCCGCGCACGCGCCGGAAGTTCGCGACCATGATGATGCCGTTCTGCACCGACACGCCGAACAGCGCGATGAAGCCGACCGCCGTCGCGACGTTGAGCGTCTCGCCCGTGAGGCGCAGCGCGATCAGGCCGCCGAGCGTCGCCATCGGCACGACGCCGAGCACGAGCAGGGTCTGGCGCACGCGGCCGAACTGGAAGTACAGCAGCACGGCCATCAGCACGAACACGAGGCCGAGGATGAACACGAGCCGCGCCTGCGCGCGCCGCTCGTTCTCGAACTGGCCGGCCCATTCGAGGCGGTGCCGGGTCGGGTCGAACTTGACCTCGGCGTCGATGCGGCGCTGCGCCTCGGCGAGGTAGGACGTGAGGTCGCGGCCGCGGTTGTCGATGCGCACCGTGATCTGGCGTTCGTTGCGCTCGTGGGAGATCGTGCTCTCGCCGGTCTTGTAGTCGATCTGCGCGAGCTGGGCGAGCGGGATGCGCGCGCCGCTCGGCGCCGTGACGGTCAGCGCGCCGAGGCGCGCGGCCGTGTTCTTCGCCTGGTTCGGGAAGCGCACCGTGACGTTGTAGACGCGGTCGCCGGCGTAGAGCTGCGACACGGGCGCGCCGCCGATGCCGGTCTGGATCAGCGTCGCGATGTCGGACACTGGCACGCCGAGGCGGCTCGCCGCCGCGCGGTCGATCTTGACGACCAACTGCGGGATCGGCGGCTCCTGGAACACCGAGGCCGAGGCCGTGCCGCGGATGCCGCGCAGGATGTCGACGACGCGCTCGGCGATGCGCCGGTCGTCCTTGATGTCGTCGCCGTAAACGCGCATCACGAGCGGGCTGTGGGCGCCGCCGATCGCGTCGTTGACGCCGTCGATGATCGGCTGGCTGATGCCGACGTCGAAGCCGGGCAGTTGCTGAACGCGCGCGTTCAGGCGCTGCACGAACTGCGCCTTGGTCTCGCCGGCCGGCCATTCGTCGTAGGGCTTGAGGCCCACGGGCACCTCGATGTGCGACGGCGTCCACGGGTCGGTGCCGTCGTCGCTGCGGCCGAGCTGCGTGACGACGTAGGAGATCTCGGGGAACTCGTGCAGGGTGCGGCGCAGGTCGCTCGCCATCTCGTTGGCCTTGTCGAGCGACAGGCCGGTCGGCAGCTGGACCTGCAGCCACAGCGCGCCCTCGTCGAGCTCGGGCAGGAACTCGCGGCCGGCCGTCGCGCCGAGTACGCCGACCGCGACGAGGATCGCGACGGCCGCAGCGTAGACGATCACGGGCGTCCTGAGCAGGCGGCCGAGCAGGCCGATGTAGCGCCTGGTCAGCCACTCGAGCGGCTTGTTGTGGAACACCTTGCGCGGCTTGCGCAGCGCGACGAAGGCGAGCCCCGGAATCAGCGCCATGCACGCGAGCAGCGCGCCGAACAGCGCGAAGCCCACGGTGAACGCCATCGGCGAGAACAGCTTGCCCTCGGCGCGCTCGAACGCGAACAGCGGGAAGTAGGCCGACACGATGATCAGCGTCGCGAAGAAGATCGGCCGCGCGACGTGGCCGGTCGTCTCGAGCAGGTCGTCCTCGACGAGCTCCTCGTCCGGGTGCTCCTCGCGCCGGCGCAGCATCGCCTCGGTCACGACGATCGCGCCGTCGACGATGATGCCGAAGTCGATCGCGCCGAGCGAGAACAGGTTGGCCGGCATGTGCAGCAGGTTCATCGCGATGAACACGGTCACGAGCGCGAGCGGGATCGCGACGGCCGCGACGACCGCGCTGCGCGGGCTGCCGAGGAACAGGATCAGCACGATGCACACGAGGCCGACGCCTTCGAGCACCGTGTGGGTGACCTTCTCGACGGTGAGCTTCACGAGGTGCTCGCGGTCGATGTAGGGCACGATCTTCACGCCCAGCGGCGTCAGGCGCTTCTGCAGCTCGTCGACCTTGGCGTGGACGCGCTCGATCACCTTGGACGGGTTCTCGCCCTTGAGCAGCAGCACGATGCCCTCGATCGTGTCGGGGTTCGCGTCCTTGCCGAGGATGCCTTCGCGCTCCTGGTGGCCGATGCGCAGCTGGCCGAGCTCGCGCAGCAGCACGGGCACGCCGCTCGTCGTCTTGACGGCGATCGCGCCGAGGTCGTCGAGGCCATGGGCCTGGCCGATGCCGCGCACGACGTAGCTCTGCTCGCCGCGCGCGATGCGGCCGCCGCCGGCGTTCTGGCTGCCGCTGTTGATAGCGGCGACGACGTCGTCGAGCGCGAGGCCGTAGCGCTCGAGCTGGCGCGGGTCGAGCTCGAGCTGGAACTCCTTGGTGAAGCCGCCGAAGTTGTTTACGTCGGCGACGCCCTCGACCTGGCGGAAGCCCGGCATCATGATCCAGCGCTGGATCTCCGAGAGCTCCATCAGGTTCTTGGTGTCGGACTCGAGCGTGTAGCGGTAGATCTCGCCGACCGGGCTCGACACCGGGTCGAGCCCCGGCTGCACGCCGCTCGGCAGCGTGACCTGGGCGAGGCGCTCGTTGACGCGCTGGCGCACCCAGTAGTCGTCGCTGCCGTCCTTGAAGACCAGCGTGATCAGCGACAGCGCGAAGGTGCTGCTCGAGCGCATCGTGACGAGGCCCGGCGTGTTGGTGAGCGCGCGCTCGAGCGGCGTCGTGATCTGCTGCTCGACCTCCTCGGCGGCGAGGCCCGGCACCTGCGTCGTGACCTGCACGGTCACGTCGCTGATGTCGGGGTAGGCCTCGACGGTCATGTGCGTCCACGAGAAATAGCCGTAGACGACGAGCATCGCCGTCAGCACCCAGACCAGGGTGCGACGGTGGAAGCACAGGGCGATGAATTGATTAATCATTCAGCAGCACACCGCCACGGGTGACCACGCGGTCACCGGCCTTGAGGCCTGCCAGGATCTCGACGCTCTGCTCGTCCTCGGCGCCGGTCGTGACGACGCGGCGCGCGAAGGTCCAGGGCGCGACCTCGACGAGCACCGTCGTGCTGTCGTTGTTCATCAGCAGCGCCGACGGCGGCACGCCGACGCCGCCGCCCGACTTGGTGGCGAAGCTCGCGGTCGCGTACATGTTCGGGCGCAGGCGGCCGTCGGCATTGTCGAACGCGATGCGCAGCTTGGCGCGGCGCGTGTCGGGCTCGAGCACCGGGCTCACGCGCGCGGCGCGGCCGTGCCAGACCTGGCCCGGGTAGGCCGCAAGCGTCACGTCGACGGCGCCGCCGGACGCGAGCTGGCCGAGCACCTCCTCGGGCGCCTGGGCCGTGACGAACACGCGGTCGAGGCCGCTGAGCACGAGCAGCGGCGCGGTCGGGTCGCTGAGGAACTGGCCGGCGCCGACGTTCAGCGCCGTGACCGTGCCGGCGGCCGGCGCGCGCAGCACGAGCGCGTGGCTGTGCGCGTCGATCGCCGCGCCGTTCGCGAGCGTCGCGACGCGGTCGTGCGCACGCCGGCCCTCGGACGCGGCGTCGCGCTGGGCCGCCTCGGCGGCCTCGAGGTCCTTGCCCGCGTTGCCGCCGACGCTCTGCACGCCGCGCGCGCGCTCGAGCGCCTTGTTCGCGAGCTGGAGCGCGTCGTCGGCCTTCTCGGCGTCGCTGAGCGCCTGGGCGAAGTCCGGCGAGCTGATGTCGGCGAGCGGCTGGCCGCGCTTGACGCTGTCGCCGATGCCGACGTGCAGCGCGACGAGGCGGCCGGTGAGCGGCGGCACGACGGCGACGACGCGCGCCGGGTCGGCCTCGACGACGGCGGGAAGCGTGAGCGCATGCGCGCCCGCGCGCGCGCCGACCGGGGCGACGACGAGGCGCTGGCGCAGCGGCGAGTTCGCCGGCACGACGATGCGATCGGACTGGACCGTGAACATCGGCGCGGGTTCCGCGGCCGGGGCGGCGGCGCCGGCCGGCACGGCCGCGCCGAGCGCGAGCAGCAGGGCCAGCGACAGGCCCAGCATTCGAGGCGCTTGATTTTTTTCGATCATTTTTTTCATCGTCCATCCATCCATGCGGCGACGTTCCGCGAAACGGGCAGAATTCTCAACCCTGGACCCACTCTAGAGTCAACCCCTTTGCGTTTCAGCAAGCTGAAGCCTGCCCGAGGAGCCCGCCATGAAGATCGGCGAACTTGCCGCCGCGACCGACACGCCGATCGAAACGATCCGCTATTACGAGCGCGCTGGGCTGCTGCCGCAGCCCAAGCGTAGCGAAGGCAATTTCCGCCTTTATGACGAAGCCAACGTCGAGCGCCTGAATTTCATCCGCGCGTGTCGCGCACTCGACATGAGCCTCGACGAGGTGCGTGTGCTGCTCGGCTTCCGCGACGGCGCCGACGGCGACTGTACGGCCGTCAACGCGCTGCTCGACGCGCATATCGAGCATGTGCAGGCGCGCATCGCCGAGTTGCGCGAGCTGTCGCGCGAGCTGCGCGGCCTGCGCGAGCAATGCCGCGAGGTCCAGGCGGCCGGGCATTGCGGCATTCTCCGCGGCCTCGACACGAACGCGCGCCAGGCCAAGCCTAGGGCCGCGGCGAAGGCGCGCTCGCATGTGCACGCGACCCACGATCATCCGCACGCGAAGCGCTGAGCGGTTCGCTTGAATGCAGCGAATCGCTGTTTAGAAATACAGCATGCCGCCGGTTTAACCCCAGGGGTGACGGCTGCCGCCGCGACCGAGGTAGTGGACGCGGAAGACTCGCTCGAGCTCGGCAAGCATTTCGGTGCGCGTCCGAAGAATCGTCGCTACCTCGGGCGAGTTGGGAGCCTTCTTGGCGGGCGCCGTGGCCTCGAAGTCGCCCCCGGTTACCGCATCTGAGAACGCGACGTGGGCTCCCATGAGCGGGGAGTTTTTGACCACGAAGAACGGCAACCGCTCGCACTCGATTTCCAACGCGTCGAGCCCGGCCTTGATCTCAAAGGCCAGTCCATGCTGACCATCGACGTGGTAATTGACCGCCTTCACGGCGATTTCGCCAACGGACTTCTTCGCCGCGTCAATCAAGGTGCGAGCCTCTTTCCGAAGTTCGCGCTTGTCGTTCTGCCAGTTGACGACGATCCATCCGAGCACCACCAAGATCGGTGGCAGCCACTTCAGGAAGTCGTCCAGGGACATCAGTGCACGGCGTCAGCGATGTAGTTCCAGATCCGGACCTCGTAGGACTGACGCTGGGACTTGATGTGTAGCCGAATCTTCAGGTCTGCCGGCGAATACCCGCCCTTGCGCACCAAGCCGCCAAACGCCTCTTCGAGGAACGACGAGCCGTAGCCGTTGGTGCCGTCGAGGTCGACGGTGACATCGCCATGCTCGCGCAATGCAGGCAACAGAACCTGGTCCCGGAACGCCTCGCCCGGGAAGGGGCCGTCGGTCACGTATCGTCCGGCGGGGAACGGCGAAAAGTCCTTGGCGATCGAGATGTGCTTCGTAGTCATGGTGCCAACTCCTTGGCTCGGAACGGCAGATCCCAGAGGATCAGCGTGCCAGGGAACGCGGGGGCGCAGGTGATGCAGTGGCTGACATTCTGCGCTGGTGAACAAGAATATTGGGCTCCTCCGGAGATTATGTAGAGGCGGCCCGTCGCCGTTTGCAGGACAAAGTCGCGCATTTCGGGTAGCCCGTGGCCCCTGAATGCAAGCCCCGTGCTGGTGCGCTGGTGTTCGATCGCATGCTTGAGCAGGACCTGCTGCAGTTTTCGCCCGTCACCGAGGCTCAACAACTCCTTGATGTCGTCACCAAGCTGGGCAAAGCGCTCGGCGCAGCCCTGCAGCTGGTCTCTGAGGGTAGTCTGAATTCCGGCGCCGATGTCGTAAACCGCGATGAACAGGTTGCCGGGCCGGCTGTTCGTCGGTTCGCGAAATCTCGAGAACAACCACTACCGTTGCATGTTCTCCGGAATGTCGACGTCGGGAGGGTACGTGGGGGCCAATGGGACTTTCGTTGTCTTGTGGGGGGGCAACAGCACTTGGAGCGTTGGGTCGCTTATCGGGCTGCATTCGGAGCAAAACCTTGCGCCGAACCCACGCTTGAACTCGGCGAAATACTGTATAAAAATACAGTATGCCGACCCAGCCGCCGCCCAAGCCACCGCGTCCCCAGCCCCTGGTCCCCGCGCCTGCGATCAAGGGCCGCGGCGCGGCCGCGGCCGTCGCGCACCGCTTCGCCGTGGACGAGCGCGAGGCCTACGACGACGGCTGGGGCACGCTGGACCAGGCTGCCCAGGAAGAGCATCTGCCGCCCACGACCGAGATCATCGAGGAGCAGGCGCGCTCGATCCTGTCGAGCAACCAGTCGCCCGACATCCCGTTCGACCGCTCGATCAACCCCTATCGGGGTTGCGAGCACGGCTGCATCTACTGCTTTGCGCGGCCCACCCACAGCTACCTGAACCTGTCGCCCGGGCTCGACTTCGAGACCAAGATCATCGCCAAGACCAACGCTGCCGCGCTGCTGCGCGCGAGCCTCGCGCGGCCCGGCTACGAGGTGCTGCCGCTGTGCATCGGCACCGCGACCGACGCCTACCAGCCGGTCGAGCGCAAGCTCGGGATCACGCGCGCAATCATCGAGGTGCTCGGCGAGTTCCGTCACCCGTTCTCGATGCTCACGAAGTCCTCGGGCGTCGAGCGCGACCTCGACCTGATCGCGCCGCTCGCCGCGCAGGGCCTGTGCACGGTCTACGTCTCGATCACGACGCTCGACAACGAGCTCGCGCGCCGGCTCGAGCCGCGCGCGGCCGCGCCCGCGCGGCGCCTGCGCACGCTGCGCGCGCTCGCCGAGGCCGGCGTGCCGACGGGCGTCAGCGTCTCGCCGCTGATCCCCTTCCTCAACGAGCCCGAGCTCGAGCGCGTGCTCGAGGCCGCCGCCGAGGCCGGCGCGCGGCGCGCGTTCAGCATCCCGCTGCGCCTGCCCTGGGAGGTCGCCGGCCTGTTCAAGGACTGGCTCGAGCTGCATTACCCCGAGCGCGCCGCGCGCGTGATGGCGCGCCTGCACGATATGCGCGGCGGCCGCGACAACGACCCGCGCTTCGGCTCGCGCATGCGCGGCGAGGGCATCTGGGCCGAGCTGATCCGCCAGCGCCTCAAGAAGGCGAGCGCGCGCCTGGGGCTCACGCAGCAGCGCTTCGACGCGCGCTACGACCTGTTCCGCGTGCCGGCGGGGGCGGCCGCAGCGACGCCGCCCGGGCGGGACGAGGCGCAGGGCGAGCTGTTCTAGCCCAAAAAAACGGGGCGCCGCAGCGCCCCGTTTGTCTCGCTTACTTGAACAGGTCCTTGACCCGGTCGGTCCAGCTCTTCGCGTTCGGCGAGTGGCGCTCGCCGCCTTCCTTGAGCGACTTGTCGAGGTCCTTGAGCAGCTTCTTCTGGTGCTCGGTCAGCTTGACCGGCGTCTCGAGCGCGATATGGCAGTACAGGTCGCCCGGGTAGCTCGAGCGCACGCCCTTGATGCCCTTGCCGCGCAGGCGGAAGGTCTTGCCGTGCTGGGTGCCCTCGGGCAGCTCGATCTCGGCCTTGCCGCCGAGCGTCGGCACCTCGATCGTGCCGCCGAGCGCGGCCGCGGTGAGGCCGATCGGGATCGTGCAGTGCAGGTCGTCGCCGTCGCGCTCGAACACCGAGTGCTGCTTGATGCGGATCTCGATGTACAGGTCGCCGGCCGGGCCGCCGTTCACGCCGGGCTCGCCGTTGCCGGCCGAGCGGATGCGCATGCCCTCGTTGATGCCCGCGGGGATCTTGACCTCGAGCGTCTTCTGGCGCTTGACCTTGCCCTGGCCGTTGCAGGCCGTGCAGGGGTCGGGGATGATCTTGCCGCTGCCGTGGCAATGCGGGCAGGTCTGCTGGATGCTGAAGAAGCCCTGGCGCATGTGCACCGTGCCCGAGCCGTTGCACGAGCCGCAGGTCTTGGCGCTGGTGCCGGACTTGGCGCCCGTGCCCTTGCAGGTCTCGCAGCCTTCCCACGAGGGGATGCGGATCTGCGTTTCCTTGCCGCGCGCGGCCTCCTCGAGCGTGATCTCCATCGCGTAGGAGAGATCGCTGCCGCGGTAGACCTGCTGACCGCCGCGCTGGCGGCCCGCGCCGCCGGCGGCGCCGCCGAAGATGTCGCCGAAGATGTCGCCGAAGGCTTCGGCAAAGCCGCCGAAGCCCTCGGGGCCGCCGCGGAAGCCGCCGCCCGCACCGCCCATGTTCGGGTCGACGCCGGCGTGGCCGTACTGGTCGTAGGCCGCGCGCTTCTGGGCGTCGGTGAGCATCTCGTAGGCCTCCTTGGCCTCCTTGAACTGCTCCTCGGCCGCCTTCGCTCCCTCACCCTGGTTGCGGTCCGGGTGGTACTTCATGGCCAGCTTGCGGTAGGCCTTCTTGATCTCGTCCTCGCCCGCGTTCTTGGCGACGCCGAGGACTTCGTAATAGTCACGCTTTGCCATTGAGTTTTCCAAGCGTTGGAAGCGTCGAAGCCGCGCGGCCCTGATGGGGCACGACGCGGCTTGCTCTGCTTAGCGCCTCGCGGCTTACTTCGTGTCCTTGACTTCCGTGAACTCGGCGTCGACGACGTTGTCGTCGGCCGGCTTGGCCTGGGCCTTCGGCGCTTCGCTGGAAGAAGACGCTTCGCCGGCCGCCGCCGCGGCCGCGGCCTGCGCGCCCTGGGCTTCGGCGTAGATCTTCTCGCCGAGCTTCTGGCTTGCCGTCATCAGGGCTTCGGTCTTGGCCTCGATGTCGGCCTTGTCCTCGCCCTTCAGCGCTTCCTCGAGCGCCTTGATCGCGGCCTCGACCTTGTCCTTCTCGCCGGCCTCGAGCTTGTCGCCGTGCTCGGACAGCGACTTGCGCACCGAGTGGACCATCGCGTCGCCCTGGTTCTTGGCCTGGACGATCTCGACCTTCTTCTTGTCCTCGGCCGCGTTGGCCTCGGCGTCCTTGACCATCTTCTCGATCTCGGCCTCGGACAGGCCCGAGTTCGCCTTGATCGTGATCTTGTTTTCCTTGCCGGTGCCCTTGTCCTTCGCGCCGACGTGCAGGATGCCGTTCGCGTCGATGTCGAAGCTGACCTCGATCTGCGGCACGCCGCGCGGCGCCGGCGGGATGCCTTCGAGGTTGAACTCGCCGAGCGACTTGTTGCCCTGGGCCAGCTCGCGCTCGCCCTGGTAGACCTTGATCGTGACGGCTGGCTGGTTGTCGTCGGCGGTCGAGAAGGTCTGACTGAACTTGGTCGGGATCGTCGTGTTCTTCGCGATCATCTTGGTCATCACGCCGCCGAGCGTCTCGATGCCCAGGCTCAGCGGGGTCACGTCGAGCAGCAGCACGTCCTTGCGCTCGCCGCCGAGCACCTGGCCCTGGATCGCGGCGCCGACCGCGACGGCCTCGTCGGGGTTGACGTCCTTGCGCGGTTCCTTGCCGAAGAACTCCTTGACCTTCTCCTGGACCTTGGGCATGCGCGTCATGCCGCCGACCAGGATCACGTCGTCGATCTGGCTGACCGACACGCCGGCGTCCTTGATCGCCGTGCGGCAGGGCGCGATCGTGCGCTCGATCAGCTCGTCGACGAGCGACTCGAGCTTGGCGCGCGTGAGCTTGACGTTCAGGTGCTTCGGACCCGTCGCGTCGGCCGTGATGTAGGGCAGGTTCACATCGGTCTGCGAGGAGTTCGACAGCTCGATCTTGGCCTTCTCGGCCGCTTCCTTGAGGCGCTGCAGCGCGAGCACGTCCTTGGTCAGGTCGACGCCCTGGTCCTTTTTGAACTCGCCGATGATGTAGTCGATGATGCGCTGGTCGAAGTCCTCGCCGCCGAGGAAGGTGTCGCCGTTGGTCGACAGCACTTCGAACTGCTTCTCGCCGTCGACGTCGGCGATCTCGATGATCGACACGTCGAAGGTGCCGCCGCCAAGGTCGTAGACGGCGATCTTGCGGTCGCCCTTGCCGTGCTTGTCGAGGCCGAACGCGAGCGCCGCGGCGGTCGGTTCGTTGATGATGCGCTTCACATCCAGGCCGGCGATGCGGCCCGCGTCCTTGGTCGCCTGGCGCTGGGCGTCGTTGAAGTAGGCCGGCACCGTGATCACGGCCTCGGTGACTTCCTCGCCGAGGTAGTCCTCGGCCGTCTTCTTCATCTTGCGCAGCACTTCGGCGCTGACCTGCGGCGGCGCGAGCTTCTTGCCGCGCACCTCGACCCAGGCGTCGCCGTTGTCGGCGGCCGCGATCGTGTAGGGCATCAGGTCGATGTCCTTCTGCACTTCCTTCTCGGTGAACTTGCGGCCGATCAGGCGCTTCACCGCGTACAGCGTGTTCTTGGGGTTGGTGACGGCCTGGCGCTTCGCCGACGCGCCGACGAGGACCTCGCCGTCCTCCTGGTAGGCGACGATCGACGGCGTCGTGCGCGCGCCTTCGGCGTTCTCGATCACGCGCGTGTTGTTGCCTTCCATGACCGACACGCACGAGTTCGTGGTGCCGAGGTCAATGCCGATGATCTTTCCCATGTGGTTCTCCTGGATTCCGGTGTTCGATGTAGTCGATGTGCGGACGCGGGCTCAGCTTTCAAGCGCGGGTCGGCACGATTCGTGCATTAGCGCGGTTACTTGGGGGCGACGACGGTCACGAGCGCCGGGCGCATCACGCGCTCGTTGATCGCGTAGCCCTTTTGCAGGACCGCGACGACGCTGTTCGGCTCGCCCTCGGCCGCCACCATGCTGATCGCCTGGTGACGGTGCGGGTCGAAGCGTTCGCCGGCCGGCGGGTTGATCTCGAGCACCTTGTTGCGCTCGAGCGCGCTCGCGAGCTGGCGGCGCGTCGCGTGCACGCCCTCGATCAGGGTCTCGACGGCGGTCTCGGTGCCGGTGTTCGCGATCGCCGCCTCCATGCTGTCGAGCACCGGCAGCAGGGCCTCGGCGAAGGCCTCGATCGCGAACTTGCGCGCCTTGGCCATGTCGTCTTCGGCACGGCGGCGGGTGTTCTCGGCCTCGGCCTTGGCGCGCAGGTAGGCGTCGGACATCTCGGCCAGGCGCGCTTCGAGCGCGGCGACCTGGGTGGCGGCGTCGTTCGTCTCGGCGGCCGCGCCGGCATTGCCGGCGTCGGCGCCTTCGGGCAGGGGGGTCTGTTCGGTCGTCATGGTCTGGGCAAAAAGGCAACGGCGCCCATATGGGGCGCCTTTGCGGGGGTTCAAGAGGGGGATTTTCGCATGCGAGGCGGCAAAATCCGCCTCCGTGACCGCGCTTTTGAACCGTCCTGCCGCCCCCGCCTTGCTGCTCCTGGCGTTCGCGGGGGTGCACGCGCTCGCGATCGCCGCGAGTCCGTCGCGCATCGCGCCCCTGGTGTCCCAAGGCTTTCTCTGCGCGGCGCCGCTGCTCGCGACCTCGGCGGCGGTGCTGCGCTGCCGCGCGACGAGCTGGCGGCCGTCGGACGGCTGGAGCATGGCCGCGCTCGCGTTCCTGCTGTGGGCGCTCGGCATGGCTGTGCCGGCGCTGGCGGACCGTGGCGTAACCGGCTGGGTGGTCGTCGACTACGGCGACATCCTGCTGTTCGTGATGTACGCGGTGCCGCTGACCTGGGTCGTCGCGACGCCGTTCCGGCACCGCGACCGGCCCGCGATCCAGGCCGTCGACGCGGTGCTCGCGACCGTGCTCGGCGGCCTGTTCTTCACCCTGATCATCGCCGTCGTGCGCCGCGCGGGCGCCGACACGCAGGCCTCGTCGCGCTATCTGTGCTGGCTGTTCGACGTCGAGAACCTGTTCCTGCCGGCCGGCCTCGCGCTGCGCTACTGGGCCGCGAGTTCGATCGGCGAGCGCCGCCTGTTCGGCGCGCTGCTCGGCTACGCGCTTGTCTACGCGGCTAGCGCGGGTTTCAACAACCATGTGACCGCGCTGCTGCTGCAGCTCGACCAGGGCAGCTACCTCGACCTCACGCTGCCGCTGCCGTTCGTGCTGTTCGCGGCCATGGCGTCGCGCGCCAACGCGCGGACCGCCGCGCCGCGCCGCGTGCTCGCATTGCGCGTGCGCTATGTGCGCAGCGCGAGTCCTTGGCTGCTGTGCGTGGCCGTCCTCGGCGCGGGCCTCGCGCTCGCGCGCTACGAATACGCGCTCGGCGTGGCCGGCGTCGGCGTCGGCGTGCTCGGCTACGGCGTACGCAATCTGCTGCGCGAGGTCCAGTTCCTCGAGCAGCGGCGGCGCCTGCGCGACCAGCAGCTCGCCGCGCAGGCGCTCACGCTCGTCGATCCCTTGACCGGCGTGCCGAACCGGCGCGCCCACGATGAGGCGTTCGCGCGCGAATGGAAGCGCGCGCTGCGCTCGGGTCGGCCGCTCGGCGTGCTGCTGATCGACATCGACTTCTTCAAGCGCCTCAACGACACGCTCGGCCACCAGGCCGGCGACGCCTGCCTGCGCGAGGTCGCGCAGGCGATGCGCGGCGCGCTGCATCGACCCGACGACCGGCTCGCGCGCTACGGCGGCGAGGAGTTCGTCGCGCTGCTGCCCGAGACCGACCGCGACGGCTGCGCGCAGGTCGCCGAGGCGCTGCGCGCGGCCGTCGCCGCGCTGCAGCTCGCCAACCCGGGCGCGACGAGCGGGCAGGTGACGATCAGCGTCGGCGCGGCCTGCGAGACCGTGCGGCCCGACCGCGAGCGCGCGGGCCTGCTGCAGGCGGCCGACGAGGCCGTCTACGCGGCCAAGCATGGCGGACGCAACCGCGTCGTGTTCGCCTGGGCGGCGGCAAGCGATCCCGAGCCGGCGGCGGCGACGCCGGGCTAACGCAAGGCCGGGGCGGCGTCCGGTCGACGCCCGGCCCCCCCGGGCCGGGCGTCGGGTCAGCGCTCGTGCGACGGGTCGACCGCGCTCCAGCGCTCCCAGTCGGCGAGCTGGCGGCGGTCGAGCTTGGTCGGGCGGCCCTGGCGGATCGCCTCGGCCGGCTCGGGCGCGAGGCGGCGCGCCTCGGCTGCACGCTCGCGCGCGCCGACGCTGTCGGCGGTCTCTTCGTACAGCGCCTGGGCCTGCGCCGCGGGGCCGCGCACCATGGACAGGCCCAGCACGACGACCTCGCGCGCGACCGGGCCCTGGCGCACGCGCACGCGGTCGCCGGCGCGGACCTCGCGGGCCGGCTTGACGTCCTGGCCGTTGACCTGGACGCGGTGGCGCTCGATCTCGGTCACGGCGAGCGCGCGGGTCTTGTAGAAACGCGCGGCCCACAGCCATTTGTCGAGCCGCATCGCGCCGACGACCTCGCTCATTCGCAGAATCCTTGCAGGTGGCGCTCGGCGACGGCGAGCAGCGCGCGCAGGCCGGCCGCGCCGTCGTTGAGCGCCGGGATATAGGAGAACTCGCGGCCGCCCGCGTCGAGAAAGGCCGTGCGCGCCTCGTTGTCGATCTCGTCGAGCGTCTCGAGGCAGTCGGCCGCGAAGCCCGGGCAGATCACCTGGGCGTGGCGCAGGCCCGCGCGGGCGCGCTCGACGAGCAGCGGCTCGGTGTACGGCGTGAGCCAGCGCGCGCGGCCGAAGCGGCTCTGGAACGCGACGACCCAGCGCGACGCGGGCAGGCCGAGGCGCTCGGCGAGGCGCAGCGCCGTGGCCTGGCAATGGTCGTGATACGGGTCGCCGAGCCGGCGCGTGCGCTCGGGCATGCCATGGAAGCTCATGACGAGCAGCTCGGGCTCGCCATGGGCCTGCTGGTGCCGGCGCACGCTGTCGACGAGCGCGTCGAGGTAGACGGGCTCGTCCCAGTAGGCGTCGACGAAGCGCAGCGCGGGCAGGTGGCGCGTGCGGCCCATCCAGGCCGTCACCGCGTCGGCGACGCTCGCCGTCGTCGCCGCGCAGTACTGCGGGTAGGCCGGCAGCACGAGGATGCGCGCGAAGCCCTCGGCGCGCAGGCGCGTGAGCTCGTCTGCGATCGCGGGCGCACCGTAGCGCATCGCGTGGCGCACCGTCACGCGCAGGCCGCGCTCGCCGAGCAGGCCCTGCAGCAGCTTGGCCTGGCGCTCGGTGTAGACCTTCAGCGGCGCGCCTTCAGGCGTCCACACGCGCCGGTATTTCTCGGCCGACTTGGCCGGGCGCGTGCGCAGGATCACGCCGTGCAGGATCGGCCACCACAACAGGCGCGGAATCTCGACGACACGCGGGTCGGCGAGGAACTCGCCGAGGTAGCGGCGCAGCGCGGCAGGGGTCGGCGCGTCGGGGCTGCCGAGGTTGCAAAGCAGGATGGCGGTGCTCATGTACGACTGGCGCGCGCGTAGTCAAGGCCGGGTTCGGTGTCGGCGAAGTGCAGGATCTCGAAGCGCACGACCGGCGCGGCCGCGTCGGTCGGCGGCGAGCCGAGGCCGATCGCGCCGCTGCCGTGCAGCGTGCAGCCGCCGCGCTTGAGGCTGACGATCTCGCCGCCCGGGCCGAAGCGCACGTAGGTGCCGTTGTAGCTGAGGTCGGTCAGCAGGAAGCTGCCGCCATGCCATTCGATGCGCGCGTGCGAGCGCGACACCCGGCCGTCGGTGATGCAGTAGGTCGCCTGGACGCTGCGGCCGAGCACGACCGGCATGCTGTCGATGTCGAACACGCGGTCGAGTTCGAGCCACATCAGGCGGATGCCGTCGGGCACGACGTTCTGCACGACCTCGCCGAACTGGGTCGCGACGTCGCCGCCGGCCGGCTGGTCGTGCAGGTAGACATGGACCGGCTCGGCGCGGCCGCGCACGCTGATCAGGTCGAGGCTGCGAAAGCGCGACTTCTGCTGGCTCGGCAGGCCGGCGAGGACCTCGGCCGTGATCAGCGTCTCGTTGTCGCCCGCGTGGTCGAGCAGGCGCGCCGCGACGTTGACGGCGTCGCCGAAGCAGTCGCCGTTCATCTCGACGACCTCGCCGCGCGCGAGCGCGACCTGGATGCGCAAGCCGCGCAGGTTCGCGGCCGAGCGCTTGCGCGCGGCCGCGCGTTCGAGCAGCTCGCGCATGCGCACGGCCGCCTTGACGCCGTCGCGCGGCGACGGGAACACGGCCATCAGGCCGTCACCGAGGGTCTTGACGACCTTGCCCGCGCATTCGTCGACGGCGCGGCCGACATGCGCGACCGTCTGCGTCACGAGCGCCGAGGCCTGGGCGTTGCCGAGGGTTTCGTAGAGCCCCGTACTGCCGCGCAAGTCGGCAAACAGAACGGTCAGCTCGCGGATTTCCGTCATGGGCGGTACTACTGCTCAATTTGTGAATTACTTGGCAGTTTAGCGGCCCGCCGCTGCGGGGAAGTCCGTAGCGTCCCGGGTTTGCGCAAAGCAAAAGGCCGGGGAAACCCGGCCTTTGTATCTTCGCGGAGCGCTTTCGCGTCGTGCTGTTACAGGTTATCGAGATAGGTGCGCAACTTATCCGAACGGCTCGGGTGCTTGAGCTTGCGGATCGCCTTGGCCTCGATCTGGCGGATGCGCTCGCGCGTGACGTCGAACTGCTTGCCGACTTCCTCGAGCGTGTGGTCGGTGCTCATCTCGATGCCGAAGCGCATGCGCAGCACCTTGGCCTCGCGCGGCGTCAGGCTGTCGAGGATGTCCTTGACGACGTCGCGCAGACCCGCCTGCATCGCGGCCTCGATCGGCGCGGTGTTGTTGGTGTCCTCGATGAAGTCGCCGAGGTGGCTGTCGTCGTCGTCGCCGATCGGCGTCTCCATGGAGATCGGCTCCTTGGCGATCTTCATGATCTTGCGGATCTTGTCCTCGGGCATCTCCATCTTCTCGGCCAGCGTCGGCGCGTCCGGCTCGTAGCCGAACTCCTGCAGGTGCTGGCGCGAGATGCGGTTCATCTTGTTGATCGTCTCGATCATGTGGACCGGGATGCGGATCGTGCGCGCCTGGTCGGCGATCGAGCGCGTGATCGCCTGGCGGATCCACCAGGTCGCGTAGGTCGAGAACTTGTAGCCGCGACGGTATTCGAACTTGTCGACCGCCTTCATCAGGCCGATATTGCCTTCCTGGATCAGGTCAAGGAACTGCAGGCCGCGGTTGGTGTACTTCTTGGCGATCGAGATGACGAGGCGCAGGTTGGCCTCGATCATTTCCTTCTTCGCGTCGCGGCTCGCCTTCTCGCCCTCGTTCATCTTCTTGTTGATCTCCTTGAGATCCTCGAGCGGCACGACGGCGCGGGCCTGGATGTCGATGAGCTTTTGCTGCAGCTCCTGGACCGGCGGCAGGTTGCGGCTCAGCACCACCGAGTAGGGCTTGCCTGCCGCGGCTTCCTTGTCGGCCCACGACAGCTTGAGCGCGTTCGGCGGGAAATGCTTGATGAAGTATTCCTGCGGCATGCCGCACTTGTCGACGATGATCTTGCGCAGCTCGCGCTCGTGGCGGCGCACTTCCTCGACCTGCGAGCGCAGGATGTCGGAGAGCTTCTCGATGATCTTGACCGTGAAGCGGATCGTCATCAGCTCCTGGCTGATCGACAGCTGGGCCTTGTCGTACGACGGCGAGCGGTAGCCGTCCTTCTCGAAGGCCTTGCGCATCTTGTCGAAGTTGGTCGCGAGCGCGTCGAACTTGACGAGCGCGGCGAGCTTGAGCTCCTCGAGCTTCTTGGTCAGCGCCTTCGAGCCGCCGTTGCCGTCGTCGTCGTCCTCTTCGTCGTCGAACTCGTCGAAGTCTTCCTCGGCCACGTAGTCGTCGGCCTCGTCCTCGGCGACGAAGCCGTCGACGACGTCGGAGATCTGCATCTCGCCGGCGCGGATCTTGGTGGCCATGTCGAGGATGTGGGCGATCGTCGTCGGCGACGCCGAGATCGCGAGCATCATCGCCTGCAGGCCGCCTTCGATGCGCTTGGCGATCTCGATTTCGCCTTCGCGCGTGAGCAGTTCGACCGTGCCCATCTCGCGCATGTACATGCGCACCGGATCGGTCGTGCGGCCGAACTCGGAGTCGACCGTCGAGAGCGCGGCCTCGGCCGCTTCCTCGGCCTCTTCCTCGGTCGAGGTCGCGGTGTTCGAGCCCTGGATCAGCAGCGTCGCGGCGTCGGGCGCCTGCTCGTAGACCGCGATGCCCATGTCGTTGAGCATGGAGATGATGGCCTCGAGGATTTCCTCGTTGACCAGCTTCTCGGGCAGGTGGTCGTTGATTTCCTGGTGCGTGAGGTAGCCACGCGTCTTGCCCATCTTGATGAGCGTCTTGAGCTCGTGACGGCGCTTCGCGGCTTCCTCTTCGGTCAGCGCGGTCTCTTCGAGGCCGAACTCGCGCATCAGCGCGCGCTCCTTCGCGCGGCTGACCTTCATGCGCAGCGGCTTGGCCTTGGCCTTTTCCTCTTCGCTTTCCTCGGCCTCGACGGCGGACTCTTCCTCTTCTCCCTCGGCCTCGGCGTCGATGTCGTCGGCGAAGTCTTCTTCTTCCTCGGCCGCGGGCTTCGCGTCCTTCTTGCTCGTCGTCTCGGCCTTGGGCTTGCGGCCGCGCTTGGGCTTGTCGTCCTCGGCCGGGGCCGCCGCCTTCGCGGCGGCCTTCGCCGGCGCTGCCTTCGCCGGCGCTGCCTTGGCCGCCGCCTTCGCGGCGGGCTTGGGCGCAGCCGCCTTGGCCGGAGCGGCCTCGGGCTTGACCGCCTTGGTGGCGGTCTTCTTGGGCTCTTCGGCCTTGGGCGCGGTCTTCTTGGCGGTCATGCAGGTCCTCGTGGGTGGCGTGCGGAAGTCGGGTCGGACTTGTGAATACGAATACGGAAATGCAGCAGCCACCGGTACGCGTTGGCTGCGCGATAAGGCGCAGGGCGCGACAGGTGGCTCCTTTGACACGGGCCGTCACCTCAGGCGCAGGCGAGGGGGCTCGTGCGGCGCGTGCAAGCTGGCGTGGACGTTTGTATTTGCAGCTTTCGGCGGTAAGGGTGGCCTTTGATAGGAACCCAGTGTCTGCTGGGCGGCCGGGTCCGGCGAAAAGCTGCCGTCACTCTTGACGCAGCGCTGGGAAACCCAGAATTGTAGCGCAAATGCGCCGGTTTTCAAGCGCCGCCGAGGACTCGAATCCGCTCGTTCAGGCGCAGCAGGCCCTCGCGGTCGTTCGCGGCCGCGAGCAGCTGGCTTTCGCGCTTGAGCTGCTCGATCAGCAGGCGGCGCAGCAGGGCCTGGAGGTCGGCGAAGCTTGCCGGCTCGTCGGCGCGCAGGCCGCCGGGCAGGCCGCGCGCGGCGTCGAGCAGGCCATCGTCGGCGAGCGCGGCTTCGAGCACCGACCAGGGGGCGGGCCCGTGGTTCATCAGGTAGCGCTCGACCCAGCGCACGAGCTCGCCGTGCACGCCGGGCAGCTCGTGCAGCAACTGCTGGTCCTCGGGGCCGAGCTGCTCCCACCAGCCGCATTCGAGCAGCAGCATGCGCAGCGCGAGGTCGATCGGCGCGATCGGCGCGCGGCGCGGCACCGACAGGCTCGGGTCGGGCGGCTCGCCGCGGCCGCGCCACGGGCGGCGCCCGCCGCCGTTCGCGCCACTGCCGCCGTCCTTCCAGTGGCGGCCCTCGGAACCGCTGCGCGGCGCGCGCGCGCCGCCGTCGCCCTGTGCGGCGGCCGGCACCGAGTGCGGCGCGCCCGCGCCGACGCCCCAGAGCCGTTGCAGGTCGGGCTCGGACAGCTGGCTGCGGCGGGCGAGGTCGCCGAGCACCGCGTGGCGCAGCAGGCCGTCGGGCAGCTGCGACCACAGCGGGCGCGCGTTCGCGAGCATGCGCGCGCGGCCCTCGGCCGTCGTCAGGTCGCAGCCCTCGGCCGCGCTGTCGAGCAGCTGGCGCGACAGCGGCACGGCCGCCTCCACGCATTGCTCGAACGCGGCGGCGCCGAACTCGCGCACGTAGGAATCGGGGTCGTGCTCTGCCGGCAGGAACAGGAAGCGGATCGTGCGGGTGTCGCTCGCGTGGGGCAGGGCGGCCTCGAGCGCGCGGCCCGCGGCGCGCCGGCCGGCCGCGTCGCCGTCGAAGCTGAACACGACCGACTCGGTGAAGCGGAACAGCTTGTGCACATGGTCGGCCGTGCACGCGGTGCCGAGCGTCGCGACGGCGTTGCCGAAGCCGTGCTGGGCGAGCGCGACGACGTCCATATAACCCTCGACGACGAGGCAGTAGCCGCGCTGGCGCAGCGCGCTGCGCGCCTCGAACAGGCCGTAGAGCTCGCGGCCCTTGTTGAACACCGGCGTCTCGGGCGAGTTCAGGTACTTGGGCTCGCCCTTGTCGAGCACGCGCCCGCCGAAGCCGATGACCTCGCCCTGCACGTTGCGGATCGGGAACATGATCCGGTCGCGAAATCTGTCGTATCTTTTGGCCCCTCGGCGGTCGGGTACGTCCGCCGATCCCCCGGGGGGATGCGGGCCGGCTTGGGGCGGCCCGGCGCTCGGCCCGCTGCGCTTCTTGTCGATTGAATCTTCGCCCTGCGTGATCACGAGCCCCGACTCCTCGAGCAGCGGGTCGTCGTAGGCCGGGAACGCGCTCGCGAGCGTGCGCCAGCCCTCGGGCGCGAAGCCGAGGCCGAAGTCGCGCGCGACCTCGCCCGACAGGCCGCGGCCCTTCAGGTAGTCGATCGCGCGCGGGTTCTTCTTGAGCTGCTGCTTGTAGTGCGCGGCCGCGCGCTCGAGCACGTCGCTGAGCGTGGCCTGGCGCTGCCTGAGCGCGCGCGCGGCCTCGCGCTGTTCGACGCTGCGATCGTCTTCGGGCACCTGCATGCCGACCTGCTGGGCGAGGTCCTCGACGGCCTCGACGAAGCCCGCGCCGGCGTGTTCCATCAGGAAGCCGATCGCGTTGCCGTGCACGCCGCAGCCAAAGCAATGGTAGGTCTGGCGGCTTGGGCTGACGATGAAGCTCGGCGACTTTTCGCCGTGGAACGGGCACAGGCCCTTGTGGTTGATGCCGGCCTTCTTGAGCTCGACATGGCGACCGACCACGTCGACGATGTCGACGCGGGAAAGCAGGTCGTGGATAAAGCCGGGCGGGATCACCCGCTGAAGTCTACTTGGACCGCGTCGGCGCTCGGCGCCGCGAGCCAGGCGAGCTGGCCGAAGGCCTCGACCCAGGCCGCGACCTCGAACGCCGGCATGGCCGCGGCGATGCCGTTGCCCTGGCCTTGCCGGCAGCCCAGGCGCAGCAGCGCGCGCGCATGCGCCGCCGACTCGACGCCTTCGGCGACGACCTCGCAGTCGAAATGCCGCGCGAGGCCAACGACGCCCTCGACGAGCGCCATGTCCTGCGGGTCGACGAGCATGCCCTGGACGAAGCTGCGGTCGATCTTCAGCGTGTCGACGGGCAGCTTCTTCAGGTAGGTCAGCGTCGAGTAGCCGGTGCCGAAGTCGTCGAGCGCGAAGCGCACGCCGAAGCCGCGGCAGCGCAGGATCAGCGCGTGGGTCGCGTCGACGTCGGCGAGCGCCGCGGTCTCGAGCACCTCGATGCACAGGTGGCGCGCGACCGGCTCGGGGTGGCGCTGCAGCAGCTCCTGCAGGCGCTGCGCGAACTCGGGCGTCTGCAGCTGGCGCGGCGTGACGTTGACGCTGACCTGGAGCGCGAGACCCTGGGCGAGCCATTGCGCCGAGCGCAGCAGCGCCTGCTCGATGATCCAGTCGCCGATGCGCAGCGCGAGCCCGGTCGACTCGATCTGCGGCAGGAACTCGCCCGGCATCAGCAGGCCCTGCTCGGGGTGCTGCCAGCGCAGCAGCGCCTCGACGCCGAGCACGCGGCCGGCCTGCATGTCGATCTTGGGCTGGTAGTGCAGGCACAGCTCGCCGCGGTCGAGCGCCTGCTGCATGCGTGCGAGGTGGAGCAGGCCGGCCTCGTCGCGCGCGCGCTTGGCGACGTCGAAGAAGCGCAGCGCGTCGGCGCCGCCATGCTGCTTGGCGCGATACAGCGCGTGGCCCGCGTGGCGCAGCAGCGTCTCGGCGTCGGCCGCGTCGTCGGGGTGGACCGTCACGCCGATGCTCGCGCTGAGCTCGACCGCCTGGCCCGTCGCACCGAGCTGGTACTGGCCGCGCAGCGTCGTCTTGAGCCGCTCGACCGCGCGGCGCGCCTCGTCGAGGTCGGTCGCGCGCAGGAACAGCGCGAACTCGTCGCCGCCGAGCCGGCCGATGCCGTCGGACCAGTGCGGCGCGTTGCGCAGCGCCTGGCGCATGCGCTGGGCGGCCTGGGCGAGCAGCGCGTCGCCGGCGGCCTCGCCCCAGCGCTGGTTGACGTCGCCGAAGCGGTCGAAGTCGACGACGCACACGCACAGCAGGAAGCCGCCGCGCCCGGCCTCGCCGAGCGCGTGGCGCAGCGCGCGCATGAACGCCTCCTGGTTCGGCAGGCCGGTCAGCGCGTCGCAGTCGCGCTCGCGCTCGTGCTCGAGCTGCAGGCCGAGGTCGGTGATCGTGAGCACGCGCAGCGGCGCGGCGCCCGGCGTGCCCTCGACCGTCGCCACGGTCAGCTGCAGCGCGCACGGCGTGCCGTCGCCGCGCTCGGCCTGCAGGCGTGCGCGCCAGTGGCCCTGCTCGCGCAGGGCCTGCTGCATCGCGTCGAGGCTCAGGCCGCTGCGCTGCAGCGTGGCCGGCGCGAGCAGCGCCGCCGGGCGCTTGAGCAGGCTGTCGCGGCTCTGCCCCATGATGCGGCAGTAGCTCGGGTTCACGTCGACGACGCGCGCCTGGGCGTCGACGACGAGCAGGCCCTCCTGCAGGTGGCGGAACAGGCCCGCGCCGATGCGCTGGCGCTCCTCGGCCTGCGCGAGCGCTTCAACGTCGCTGAGCAGGGTTTCGAGGCGGGTGGCCTGGCCGGCGGCGTCGCGCGCGAGCACCTCGGCGCGCAGCGCGTGCCAGCGCCAGGTCTTGGTGGCGCCGAGGCCGCCGTCGTCCGCGGCGATGCGCAGGCGCTCGTTGAGCACCGGCGCGCCGGCCGTCGCGAGCAGCGCGCACAGCGCGTCGGCGACGCGCTCGCGGTCCATCGGGTGGGCCTGCTCGAGCCAGTGGACCGGGTCGTCGCCCGCGTCCTGGTGGCCGCCGAGCATGGCGGCCCAGGTCGGCGAGTACAAGGCCTGGCCGCGGTCGAGGCGCCAGTGCGCGTGGCCGACCCCGGCCGCGTCGAGCAGACGGTGGTCGCGGCGGCGCACGGCCACGCGCTCGCCGCCGCGGCGGCCCTGCAGCAGCAGGGCGAGCAGCGCCGCGGCCCAGGCGTAGGCGGCGAGCCACGGCGTCTGGTGGTAGGCGTCGAGGGCCGCGAACGGGCCCAGATGGCGGGCGGTCGCGAGCCAGGCGAGCGTCGCGAGCGCGAGCGCCGCGGCCGGCGCGACGCCGCGCGGGGCGGTCGCGCCGACGCCGGCGAGCACGAGCAGCGGCACGAGGATCAGCGGCGCGAGCGCGGGCGGGCCCGCGAGCGCCGGCAGGGCGGCGAGCGCCACGAGCGCGGGCGCGCCGAGGTCGCGCAGGCGCGGCCGGCGCCAGGCCGCGCTGCCGGGCAGGCTCAGCAGCCAGGCGCCGACGAGCAGCAGACCGTTCATTTCTGCGCCCAGCGGGTGGGGGCGACGCACGGCGTCGGACGGCAGGGCGCCGCTGGCGTACAGCAGCGCGAGCAGCAGGGCCGCCGCGAGCGGGCCGGCGACGGCGGCGAACGGCAGCGCGGCGATGGCACGCCAGCCCGTCAGCGGCGCGCGCGCGCGCAGCGCCCGCAGCGGCGCGTAGGCGAGGGTCGGGATCAGCAGCTGGACGCCGAGTTCGAGTGCGGCCGCGGTGCCGGACCGGCCGTCGAGCCAGGCCAGCGCGAGCGCGCCGCCCGCGACACCCGGCAGCGCGCGCAGGCCCCAGGCGAGCAGCGCGGCGAGCGCGATGCCCGCCGGCGGCCAGAACAGCGGCGGCGCGCCGGCCTGCTCGGCGAGCCAGCCCGCAACCAGGCAGGCGCAGGCCAGGCCCAGCGTGCGCAGGGCGCCGATGCCGAAGGCGGCGGGCCAGGCGAGGGGTCCCGAGGCCGGCGCCGCGAAGCTGCCGGGAAGCGCGGTTTCGAAATCGTCCAAGATGCTGCGGGAGGACCGGGGCGCACCGCGATGCGCGGGTTGACGGGACGCGACGATGCAAAACAGGTCCAAAGAAAACCTGTTTTGAATCAAGATTTGTGAAACCGCGAAATGCTAGCAGCGGGGGTCTGCCGGGGCGGGCTTCCGAGCCCCTTCATTCGGGTGGCGCGCGCCCTGGGGAAAATGCGGGTAGGCGGGCAAAAAAATTAGCCGCCCGAGGGCGGCTCATGCGTCGAGCGGGCGGGCTCAGACGTGGAAATCTTCGAGCTTGGCGCCGCCGGTGATCGCGGCCTTCAGCCATTTGGGTTGCAGGCCGCGGCCGCTCCAGGTTTCGCCGGTGGCCTTGTTGCGGTATTTGGCCGCAACCTTCGAGACCTTGGCGGCCTTGGCCGCGCGGGCGCTGAGGTCGGCGACCGTCAGGCCGTATTCGCTCATCAGGGTCTTGACCTTGGCAATCGCGTCGGAGCGCTCGCGCTCCTTGGTCTGGTTAATTTGCTCGTCGAGCGCGGCGCGCTGGGCCAAAAGGTCTTTCAGAGAAGCCATGATGCAATTCCTCGCGGTGTTTGGTGGCTGCCAAAACGGACAAGCGAGTATATGCCGATAATTTTCCGAAAATCCAGGCCCGGTATTGCACGGAACCCACAGGAGACTTGAGATTAGGGGGGTGATTCCGCGAAATCTTGCGCAATCAGGCCGTCGGCGGCACGTAGCCGGCCGGCTGCTCGGCGCCCGCGCCGAAGAAGAATTGCTCCATCTGGCGCGCCAGATACTGGCGTGCACGCTGGTCGGCCAGATTCAGGCGATTTTCGTTGACGAGCATGGTCTGGTGCTTCATCCAGGCCGCCCAGGCTTCCTTGCTGACGCCCTGGTAGATGCGCTTGCCGAGCTCGCCCGGGTAGGGGGCGAAATCGAGGCCCTCGGCTTCCTTCTTCAGATAAACACATTGGACGACGCGTGCCATGACTTCTCTTCTTTCAAATCTAGGAGTGGGGAGCTGACGTTCAGGTCAGCTTTTTGACCAGGACCTGCGAGCGGCGGTCCCAGTTGTATTTGCGCTTGCGTTCCTCGGGCAGCCATTCGGGCTCGACCTGCTGGAATCCGCGCTTGATGAACCAATGCATGGTGCGCGTCGTGAGCACGAAGATACTCGCGAGGCCGAGCTGGCGCGCGCGCTGCTCGATGCGTTTGAGGATGCGGTCGCCGTCGCCCTGGCCCTGGACCTCGGCCGAAACCGTGAGCGCGGCCATTTCGGCGGTGTGCGCCTCGAAATAGGGGTAGAGCGCCGCGCAGCCGAATATCACGCCGTCGTGCTCGATGACCGTATAGGCCTCGATATCGCGCTCGATTTCATTGCGGTCGCGTTTGACGAGCGTGCCGTCGCGCTCGAAGGGCTCGATCAGCGCGATGATGCCGCCGACGTCGTCGTGGCTGGCTTCGCGCAGGCTTTCGAGTTTCTCGTCGACGATCATCGTGCCGATCCCGTCGTGGGTATAGACCTCCTGGAGGATCGCGCCGTCGACGGCGAGCGGCAGGATATGGCTGCGCTCGACGCCGGCCTCGCAGGCGCGCACGCAATGCTGGAGGTAGAACGCGACGTCGGTCGGCTGGGTCGGGCGCGGCAGCGCCGCGAGCAGGCGCTTCGCGTCGGCGAGCGCGAGCTCGGTGTCGATCGGGCTGTCGGGGTCGTTCGGGTCCTCGTGGACGCCGGGCACCTCGGTCAGGAACAGCAGCTTGTCGGCCTGCAGGGCGATCGCGGTGTTCGTCGCGACGTCTTCCATCGTCAGGTTGAAGGCCTCGCCGGTCGGCGAAAAGCCGAACGGCGACAGCAGCACGATCGCGCCGCTGTCGATCGCGCGCTGGATCGCGGCCGCGTCGACCTTGCGCACGAGGCCGCTGTGCAGGTGGTCGATGCCGTCGACGATGCCGACGGGCCGTGCGGTCAGGAAGTTGCCCGAGACGACGCGCACGGTCGCGTTCGCCATCGGCGTGTTCGGCAGGCCTTGCGAGAACGCGGCCTCGATCTCGAAGCGCAGCTGGCCCGCGGCCTCCTGGGCGCTGTCGAGCGCGACCGGGTCGGTGATGCGCAGGCCCTGGTGGAAGCGCGGCTCCTGGCCCTTCGCGCGCAGCTGTTCGTCGACCTGGGGGCGGAAGCCGTGCACGAGCACGATCTTGATGCCCATCGCGTGCATGATCGACAGGTCCTGGACGAAGACGTTCAGGCGCCCGGCCGCGACGAGCTCGCCCGGCATGCCGACGACGAAGGTCTCGCCGCGGTAGGCATGGATATAGGGCGCGACGAAGCGGAACCAGGGGACGAAGGTGTGGGGAAAGACGAGGCTGAGGCTCATGGCGGCGGTCATTGTGCAGCACGCCGGCCGTCATGCGCGCGCCAGCGGATAATCGCTGCCCCGTGAATTCCAAGACCCCAGTCCCGCGCGACCCGCGCGCCGCGGCGAACCCGCTGCCCCCCATCACCTTCCCCGAATCGCTGCCGGTGTCGAGCCGGCGCGAGGAGATCATGCGCGCGCTCGCCGAGCACCAGGTCGTGATCGTGTGCGGCGAGACCGGCTCGGGCAAGACCACCCAGCTGCCCAAGATCGCCCTCGCGATGGGCCGTGGCCGCGCGAACACCGGCAGGTTGATCGGCCATACCCAGCCGCGCCGGATCGCCGCGAGCAGCGTCGCCAAGCGCATCGCCGAGGAGCTCAAGTCGCCGCTCGGCGAGGTCGTCGGCTACAAGGTGCGCTTCCAGGACCGGCTCCAGCCCGGCGCGTCGGTCAAGCTGATGACCGACGGCATCCTGCTCGCCGAGACCCAGACCGACCCGCTGCTCAAGGCCTACGACACGCTGATCATCGACGAGGCGCACGAGCGCTCGTTGAACATCGACTTCCTGCTCGGCTACCTGCGCGAGATCCTGCCGCGGCGTCCGGACCTCAAGGTCATCGTGACCTCGGCAACGATCGACGCCGACCGCTTCGCGAACCACTTTGCGTCGATCAAGGGCCCCGCGCCGGTCTTGATGGTCTCCGGACGCCTGTTTCCGGTTGAGCAGCGCTACCGCCCGTTCGAGGAGTCGCGTGAATTCGACGTCAACGACGCGATCTGCGCGGCCGTCGACGAGCTGTGGCGCGAGGGCTCGGGCGACGTGCTCGTGTTCCTGCCCGGCGAGCGCGAGATCCGCGAGGCCGCCGAGGCGCTGCGCAAGCACCATCTGGCCGACGAGGCGCGCGCTGGCCGCGCGCGCGGGGGAGTGGAAGTGCTGCCGCTGTTCGCGCGCCTGTCGCAGGCCGAGCAGGACCGCGTGTTCGAGCCGCACGGCAACCGCCGCATCGTGCTCGCGACCAACGTCGCCGAGACCTCGCTGACGGTGCCCGGCATCCGCTACGTGATCGACCCGGGCCTGGCCCGCGTCAAGCGCTACAGCTACCGCAACAAGGTCGAGCAGCTGCAGATCGAGGCGGTCAGCCAGGCCGCCGCGAACCAGCGCGCGGGCCGCTGCGGCCGCGTCGCCAACGGCATCTGCATCCGCCTGTATGAAGAGAAGGAATTCAACGAGCGGCCGCGTTTCACCGACCCCGAGATCCTGCGCAGCTCGCTCGCCGGCGTGATCCTGCGCATGAAGGCGCTGCACCTCGGCGTGATCGAGGACTTCCCGTTCATCGAGCCGCCGCCGCGCAAGGCCGTCGCCGACGGCTACCAGCTGCTCGCCGAGCTCGGCGCCGTCGACGACGCGAACGAGCTCACGCCGCTCGGCCGCGAGCTCGCGAAGCTGCCGCTCGACCCGCGCGTCGGCCGCATGATCCTCGAGGCGCGCAAGCGCGACGCGCTGAGCGAGGTGCTCGTGATCGCGAGCGCGCTGTCGGGCCAGGACGTGCGCGACCGCCCGCTCGAACAGCAGCAGGCGGCCGACGAAAAGCACAAGAAGTTCGACGACGAGAAGTCGGAGTTCATGGGCTATCTGAAGCTGTGGAAGTGGCTCGGCGAATCGAAAGGCGGGGAGGGCGAACACAAGCTCTCGAACCGCAAGCACGAGCAGCTGCTGCGCGAGAACTTCGTGTCGGTGCGCCGCGTGCGCGAGTGGCGCGACATCCACGCGCAGCTGCACACGGTCGTCGCCGAGCAGGGCTGGCGCCTGAACGGCGCGCCGGCGACCTACGAGCAGGTCCACCTGTCGATGCTCGCAGGCCTGCTCGGCAATATCGGCCTCAAGAGCGACGACGAGGACTGGTACCTCGGCGCGCGCGGCATCAAGTTCTGGCGCCACCCCGGCGCGCACCTGAGCAAGAAGCCCGGGCGCTGGATCGTCGCGGCCGAGCTCGTCGACACGACGCGGCTGTTCGGCCGCGGCATCGCCGCGATCGAGCCGCAATGGCTGCCGGGCATCGCCGGGCACCTGCTCAAGACCAGCCTGTCCGAACCCCATTGGGAGAAAAAGGCCGGCGAGGTCGTCGCGAACGAGCGCGCGACGCTCTACGGCATCACGGTCTACGCGAACCGGCGCGTGAACTTCGGCCGCGTCGACCCGGTCGCCGCGCGCGACATCTTCATCCGCGAGGCGCTCGTCAACGGCGAGTGGGAGACGCGCCTGCCCTTCCTGGCCCACAACCGGCGCCAGATCGCGAAGGTCGAGGAGCTCGAGCACAAGTCGCGGCGCCAGGACGTGCTCGTCGACGACGAGTTGATCTACGCGTTCTACGACGCCCAGGTGCCGGCCGAGGTCTGCTCGGGCGCGGGCCTCGAGAAATGGTGGCGCGAGGCGTCCCGGGCCGACCCCAGGCTGCTGCACATCAGCCGCGAGGAGCTGATGCGCCACGAGGCCGCGGGCATCACGAGCAACGCGTTCCCCCGCACCGTGCGGCTCGGCGGCGTCGACTGCAACGCGACGTATCTGCACGAGCCCGGCGACGCGCGCGACGGCGTGACCGTCGCCGTGCCGATCTACGCGCTCAACCAGGTCAGCGAGGAGCGCTGCGAATGGCTGGTGCCCGGCATGCTCGAGGCCAAGGTCACGGCCCTGCTCAAGAGCCTGCACCAGAAGCCGCGCGCGCGCCTCGTGCCGCTGCCCGACTTCGTCGCCGAGTTCGTCGAGCTCAACCGCTTCGGCGAGGGCAGCCTCGTCGAGACCCTGCTCAAGGCCGTGCGCGAGCGCAGCCAGCTCGCGGTCCAGCGCAACGACTTCAAGCTCGAGCAGCTGCAGGCGCACCTGTTCATGAACTTCCTCGTCGTCGACGAGCATGGCCGCCAGCTCGGCGTCGGCCGCAACCTCGCGGCGCTCAAGGCCGAGCTCGGCGGCCAGGCGCGCTCGGCCTTCCAGGCGCTCGCGGCGCTGAAGCTGCCGACGACGGCGCCCGCGCCTGCGGCCAGGCCTGCGACGGAGGCGGCCGGCGGCGACGCGAAGCCCGCCGGCGCGAAGCCGGCCGCAGCGCCGCCGCCGCGCCCCGACGCGGCCGCGCGCTACACCGACTGGCGCTTCGGCGAGCTGCCCGAGCTGATGGAGGTCACCCAGGGCCACCAGACCCTGATCGGCTTCCCGGCCCTGATCGACAAGGGCGCGCATGTCGAGATCGAGGTCTTCGACGAGCCCGAGATCGCCGCGGCCAGGCACCGCCTGGGCCTGCGCCGCCTCGTCGCGCTGCAGCTCAGGGAGCCGCTCAAGTACCTCGAGAAGAACATCCCGGACCTGCAGCAGATGGCCGTGCAGTTCATGCAGCTCGGCACCCAGGAGGAGCTGCGCGAGCAGATCGTCGCAGTCGCGCTCGACCGGGCCTTCCTCGCCGACCCGCTGCCGGCGGACGCCCAGGCCTTTGCCGCGCGCGTCGAAGCGGGTCGCAGCCGCCTGAACCTGATCGCCCAGGAAGTCGCGCGCCAGACCGCGACGGTGCTCGCCGAGTACGCGGCCGCGGCGCGCAAGCTCAAGGACGCGCGCGCGCCCAAGGACGTCGCCGACGACGTCGCGGCCCAGCTCGGCGGCCTCGTCGGCAAGCGCTTCGTGACGGCCACGCCCTGGGCCCAGTACGCGCATCTGCCGCGTTACCTGAAGGCAGTCGTGATCCGCCTCGACAAGCTGCGCGCCGACCCCGCGCGCGACGCGAAGCTGATGGCCGAGCTCAAGGGCCTCGAGCAGCGCTACCAGCGCCGCCTTGCCGAGCGCAAGGGCCAACCCGATGCGCGCCTCGCGGACTTTCGTTGGCAGCTCGAGGAATTGCGCGTTAGTCTGTTCGCGCAGGAGCTGCGCACGCCGCAACCCGTCAGCGTCAAGCGCCTGGAGAAGGTTTGGGCACAGCTTCAGGGCTGAGGCGGGGTTGACGGCGGGCCGGCGCCTGTTGCGTAGCGATCAAGCGTGGGAAATCGCCGCGCTTTTCATGACAGTTTCGTCAACTATTTCGTATCTGTTTGTGTCAAATACGAACAAACTAGGGGCTTGAACAAAGCCTGGACCTTGCGTGGCCGAAGTCAGTACCAACGAAAGCAATAAGGCCGGCGCGGCCACCGACGCGCCGGTCGTGCGCAAGTTTGGCCGTTTCGAGCTGCGCGCGCTGCTGAACAAGAGCCAGCGCACGATGATGTGGCTCGTCAACGACCCGCGCGCGGGCCAGGAACTGATCCTGTGCATCCCGCGCCAGGCGCCGCAAGGGCCGGGCGCGATGGAGCATTGGCAGCGCACGGCGAACGCCGCGGCGCGCGTCCAGCACCCGCAGATCGCGCCGGCCCTCGAGGTCGGCCAGGTCGAGCAATGGCCGTACATCGCCTACGACCGCGCGAACGGCGAGACGCTCGACGAGCGTCTCGCGCGCAGCCCGGCCGCGCTGCCGATCGAGGTCGCCGACTGGATCGCCCAGTACCTGCTGGGCCTGGCGTTCGCGCACGAGGCCGGCCATGTGCACGGCGACGTCCAGTGCGCGACGCTGCTGATCGACGCGAACAACAAGGTCCGCATGCTCGGCCTCGAGGTCGGCCAGGACCTGCGCCAGTTCGCCGCGAACCCGCAGACGCTCGCGCCCGTCGCGGCGCGCGCGCCGCGCGAGCTCGCCGAAGAAGACGTGCTGTGCGTCGGCCTCGTGATGCATCGCCTGCTGACCGGCAGGCGCGTGATCGACCACGCCGACAACGCCGAGATCCTCGCGCTGATGCAGCCGCACGGCAACGAGATCGTGCGGCTGGGCTGGGAGACGCCGCACCCGATCCCCGACCCGCTGCGCGCGATCGCGAACCGCGCGACCGACCGCCAGCCGCGCCAGCGCTATCACAACGCGCGCACGCTGCTGCGCGCGCTCGAGGGCTGGAAGGCCGCGGCCGCGAGCGACGACGGCGGCCCGCTGGGCCTGCTGATGGACAAGCTCCAGCGCACCGGCCACCTGCCGACGACGACGACGGCGCTCAACCATGTCGCGCACGCGGCGAGCGGCTTCGCGGCCCAGCACACGGCCGCGCTGTCGGAGCTGATCCTCAAGGACATGGCGCTGACGCTCGAGCTCGTGCGCCGCGTCAACAACTTGCTCAAGCAGAACGGCTCGGCCTCGGGCACCGTGCTCAATATGCAGCGCGCCGTCGCGATGCTGGGCCTCGAGGGGGTCGAGGCCGGCGCGCGCGCGCTCAAGCCCTGGCCGGGCCCGCTCGCGCCGCCCGCCGCCGAGGCCCTGCGCACGCTGATGCGCCGCGTGCACCGCGCAGGCCAGATCGCCCAGGCGCTGCGCCCGGCCGGCTACGACGCCGAGGTGGTCTACCTCATCACGGTGCTGCAGAACTTCGGCCGCCTGCTCGCCCAATACCATTTCCCCGACGACGCGGTGCAGATCCAGCAGCTGATGGTGCCGCCCGAGCCGACCGCCGAGATGCCGCACCCGCCGACGCTCAGCGAGCAGGCGGCGGCCTACGCCGTGATGGGCTGCGACCTCGAATCCCTCGGCATGGCCGTCGTGCGCTACTGGGCGCTCGGCGACGAGATGCTCGTGATGATGCGGCGCCAGGCCCCCGACGCCCCGGTGCGCTCGAGCGGCAGCGACGCCGACGCGCTGCGCCTGACCTGCAGCCTCGCGAACGAGCTGGTCGACGCCACGGTCCTGCCGGCGCAGCGCCAGCAGGCCGCGATCGACGCGGTCACGCGGCGCTACGCGCGCGTGCTCGGCCTCGGCCAGCGCGACATCCAGGCCGCCCTGAACCCCGAGGCCGAGGTCGCGCAGGCCGACATGCCGCAGCGCGGCACCGAAGCGCTGCGCCCGTCGGCGTTGCGCGCACGCGCCGGCGGACAGGGAAGTGAAGGGCGCTGAAGCGCCGAACGTACTTAGAGTGAGAGTGGGCGCGCGCGCCGGTCCCGAAGAGTCTCAATAAATGCCCACCGCCCCCGCATTGCCGCCGCTCGTCGGCCGCTTCAAGCTGCTCAAGTCGCTCGGCGAAGGGGCGCAGGCGACCGTCTGGCTCGCCCACGACCCGCGGCTCGACCGCGAGGTCGCCGTCAAGGCGCTGCGCCCGGGCGCCGACCCGCGCGCCGTCGACGAATGGCTCGACGAGGCGCGCGCGGTCAGCCGCCTCACGCACCCGAACATCGTGCCGGTGTTCGAGGCCGACGTGCAGGGCCAGCAGAGCTATTTGGTGTTCGAGTACGTGCCCGGTGGCACGCTCGCCGACAAGCTGCGCGCCAAGCCCATGCAGAGCGCGCGGGAGGCCGTCGCGCTCGTGATCGGCGTGCTCGCGGGCCTCGAGGCCGCGCACGACGCCGGCGTGATCCACCGCGACCTCAAGCCCAGCAACATCCTGATCGACCCGCAGGGCAAGCCGCGCGTGATGGACTTCGGCATCGCCGCGCGCGTGTCCGACGCGAGCCGACCGCAGCGCGTCGTCGGCACGCCCGGCTATATCTCGCCCGAGGCCGCGCAGGGCCTCAAGCCCTGCGCGCAGATGGACGTGTTCGCTTGCGCCGTGATGCTCGCCGAGATGCTGTCGGGTCAGCGCATGAACTACGACAGCGACCCCTGGCGCGCGGTGCGCCGCGTCGCCGAGCAGGACCTGTCGATGCCCGACGGGCTCGCGGCCGACGCCGACGACGCGCTGCGGGCCATCGTCCAGCGCGGTCTCGCGCGCGAGACCGCGCAGCGCTGGCCGAGCGCGAAGGGCTTTCGCGAGGCGCTGACGGCCTGGCTGCACCCGGCCGTCGACGCCGGCGGCGCGCGCGAGGGCGGCGAGAGCGCGACGCTCGAATTCCTGCTGCGCCGCATGCGCACCAAGACCGACTTCCCGGCGATGTCCGATGCGGTCACGCGCATCCAGCGCCTCACGCTGTCCGAGAGCGAGAGCATCGGCAGCCTCGCGAACGAGATCCTCAAGGACGTCGCGCTCACGCACAAGCTGCTGCGCCTCGTCAACACCGCGCAGTTCAGCTCGGCCGGCGCCGGCAACGTCAGCACCGTGTCGCGCGCGGCCGCGCTCGTCGGCTTCGCGGGCATCCGCAACCTCGCGCTGTCGCTGATCCTGCTCGAGCGCATGGAGAACAAGGGCCACGCCCAGCTGCTGCGCGAGGAGTTCCTGCGCTCGCTGATGGCAGCCTCGCTCGCGCGCGAGCTGTGCAGCAACTCGCGCGAGAGCGAAGAGGCCTTTCTCTGCGCGATGTTCCACAACTTCGGCCGCCTGCTGACCGAGTTCTACTTCCCCGAGGAGGCCCAGCAGGTGCGCCGCCGCGTGCGCACCGAGGCCGCGCCCGACGCGCCGCCGGTCAGCGAGGCCGCGGCGTCGACCCAGGTCCTGGGCATCAGCTACGAGCGCCTGGGCCTCGGCGTCGCCAAGCAATGGGGCCTGCCCGACGTGCTCCAGGCGAGCATGCGCCGCCCCGAGGGCGCGCCGCCGGCCAAGCTGATCGACTCGCCGGTCGAGCGCCAGCGCTGGCTCGCGCGCGCCGCCAACGACGTCGCCGAGCTGATCGTCACGAGCGAGCCCAGCGAGGCGCACGCGAAGGTGCGCGCGATGGCGCAGCGCTACGCGAAGGCGCTCGGCGTGAGCGCCGAGACCTTCGACGCGGCCGCCGACCAGGCGCGCCAGCGCCTCACGCAGATGGCGCAGGCGATGGAGATCAAGCTGCCGAAGAACTCGACCGCCCAGCGCCTGCTCGCGCCGCTGACGCCGTCGACGAGCGATTCGCTCGCCGAGCACGAGCTCCAGCCGACCGCCGTGTTCGAGCCGACGCTGCCGCTCAGCGACCAGCAGCAGTCGCGCGAGCAGGCCGTCGAGATGCTCGCGATGGGCGTGCAGGACATCACCAACGCGATGGTCGAGTCCTTCAAGCTCAACGAGATCATCCGCATGATTCTCGAGACCATGTACCGATCGCTGAACTTCCGCCGCGTGATCTTCCTGCTGCGCGACCCGCGCAGCGAGACCCTGATCGGGCGCTTCGGCCTTGGCGACAAGGTCGAGGCGCTCGTGCCGCAGTACCGCGTGCCGCTGCGCGTGCCGCCGGGCCAGCAGCCCGACCTGTTCGCGGCGATCTGCGCCAAGGGCGTCGACATGATGATCCAGGACGCGTCCGAGCCGCGCATCGCCGAGCGCCTGCCCGACTGGTTCCTGCAGCTGAAGGCGCCGACCTTCCTGCTGCTGCCGCTCGCGAACAAGGGCGTGCCGTTCGCGCTGATCTACGCCGACAAGGCGCAGACCGGCTCGATCGACCTCGGCGAGAAGGAGCTGTCGCTGCTGCGCACGCTGCGCAACCAGGCCGTGATGGCGTTCCGGCAGTCCCAGTAAGCAGGGGCCGGGGCGGCGCCGCGCGCCGCCCGTGACGCTCAGCGCTTCAGCGAATCGCGGATCTCGCGCAGCAGCACGATGTCCTCGGGCGTCGGCGCGGGGGCGGCCGGCGCGGCCGGGGCCTCGCTCTTCTTCAGGCGGTTGACCTGGCGGATCATCACGAAGATCACGAAGGCCAGGATCGCAAAGTTGAGCAGAACGGTCAGGAAGTTGCCGTAAGCGAACAGCGGCACGCCGGCCTTGCTCAGCGCCTCGTAGGTCATCGGGCCGTGGTAGTCGGCCGGCGGGCTCGAGAGCATCACGAAGTAGTTGCTGAAGTCGAGGCCGCCGACGACCTTGCCGACGAGCGGCATGATCAGGTCCTTGACCATCGAGTCGACGATCTTGCCGAACGCGCCGCCGATGATCACACCGACCGCGAGGTCCATGACGTTACCCTTGACGGCGAATTCCTTGAACTCCGAGAAAAAACTCATCAAACGCTCCCAGCGGGTTGGTCCAGGCCGGGCATTGTGCCCCGGGCGAAGCGCGGTTCAGGGGTGTTTGGAGTGCAGGTTGTTGCTGATAGGGGAGGGCCTTGGCGACCCTTAGAATCCGCCGCGGCCGTCACCGGCAGTCTCATCAGCGTCGTCTCGTTGCAGGCAGTGTGGGCACCCATCAGGGGTGCCGCGAACCTAGAGGATCTTCATGAGTGAGCAGCAAGTAGACCAAGGCAAGCGCACCTGGCTCATCGCCAGCAGCTGCGTCGGCGCGGTGGGCACCGTCGCCACCGCCGTGCCTTTCGTCAGCAGCTTCGCGCCGTCCGAGCGCGCCAAGGCGGCCGGGGCGCCGGTCGAAGCCGACATCGGCGCCCTGCAGCCGGGCGAGAAGATGACGGTCGAGTGGCGCGGCAAGCCCGTGTGGATCCTGCGCCGCACGCCCGAGCAGCTCGCCGCGCTCGAGAAGCACGACCCCGAGCTCGCCGACCCGCATTCCGAGCGCACCGCCTACCCGATCCCCGAGTACGCGAAGAACGAGTACCGGGCGCGCGAGGACCGCAAGGAATACCTGGTCGTGATCGGCATCTGCACCCACCTGGGCTGCTCGCCGAGCGACAAGTTCCAGGCCGGCCCGCAGCCGCTGCTGCCCGACGACTGGCCGGGCGGCTTTCTCTGTCCCTGCCACGGCTCGACCTTCGACCTGGCCGGCCGCGTGTTCAAGAACAAGCCCGCCCCCGACAACCTCGAGGTGCCGCCGTACAAATACCTGACGGCGACCCGCATCGTGATCGGGGACGACTCCAAGGCCTGACGAGAACCGCCCGCCGCGCGAGACACGCGGCGTAGCCAAGCAAAAGGACAGAGGCAAACATGGCTGAATTCAAGGAAGCTCCGGCTGGCGCATCGGCCGGCACGAAGCTGCTGACCTGGGTCGACAACCGCTTCCCGGCGAGCAAGCTGTACAAGGAGCACCTCTCCGAGTACTACGCGCCGAAGAACTTCAACTGGTGGTACGTCTTCGGCTCGCTCGCGCTCGTCGTTCTGGTGATCCAGATCGTCACGGGCATCTTCCTCGTGATGAACTACAAGCCCGACGGCACGCTCAACGCCGCCGGCATCCCGACCGCGTTCGCGTCGGTCGAGTACATCATGCGCGAGGTGCCTTGGGGCTGGCTGATCCGCTACATGCACAGCACCGGCGCGTCGGCGTTCTTCGTCGTCGTCTACCTGCACATGTTCCGCGGCCTGCTCTACGGCTCGTACCGCAAGCCGCGCGAGCTGGTCTGGATCTTCGGCTGCGCGATCTTCCTGTGCCTGATGGCCGAGGCTTTCATGGGCTACCTGCTGCCCTGGGGCCAGATGAGCTACTGGGGCGCCCAGGTCATCGTCAACCTGTTCTCGGCGATTCCGTTCGTCGGCCCGGACCTCGCGCTGATGATTCGCGGCGACTACGTGGTCTCGGACGCGACGCTGAACCGCTTCTTCAGCTTCCACGTGATCGCCGTGCCGCTCGTGCTGCTGGGCCTGGTCGTCGCGCACATCATCGCGCTGCACGAAGTCGGCTCTAACAACCCCGACGGCATCGAGATCAAGGCCAGGAAGGACGCCCAAGGCCACCCGCTCGACGGCATCCCGTTCCATCCGTACTACACGATCCACGACCTCTACGGCCTGGGCCTGTTCCTGATGGCCTTCAGCGCGATCGTGTTCTTCGCGCCGACCATGGGCGGCTACTTCCTCGAGGCCAACAACTTCATCCCGGCCGACCCGCTGAAAACGCCGCCGCATATCGCGCCGGTCTGGTACTTCACGCCGTTCTACTCGATGCTGCGCGCGACGACGGACGTGATGGTCGAGATCCTGTGCGGCATCGTCGGCTTGTCCGCGCTGCTGACCCTGATCAAGGGCCGGCTGTCGACGTTCGCGAAGGGCGGGGTACTCGTCGCCGCAGCCGTCGGCATCGTGCTGCTGCTCAAGCTCGACGCGAAGTTCTGGGGCGTCGTCGTGATGGGCGGTGCCGTGGTCACGCTGTTCTTCCTGCCCTGGCTCGACAAGAGCCCGGTCAAGTCGATCCGCTACCGTCCGGGCTGGCACCTGTGGGTCTACGTGGTCTTCGTGCTCTTCTTCCTGACGCTCGGCTACCTCGGCATCCAGCCGCCGACGCCGACCGGCACGATGATCGCGCAGCTCGGTACCCTGGTGTACTTCGGTTTCTTCCTGCTCATGCCCTGGTGGAGCCGGCTTGGCACGCCCAGGCCGGTGCCCGAGCGCGTGAACTTCACCTCCCACTAAAGAAGAGCCGGAGACGCCAAGCATGAAGAAACTTATCATCACCCTGCTGCTCGGCCTGGGCCTGGGCGGCGCCGCGCTCGCCGACGAGGCGCTGTACCCGCTCGACCATTTCCCGGCCGAGAAGATGGAAGACATGGCTTCGCTGCAGCGCGGCGCCAAGCTTTTCGTCAACTACTGCCTGAACTGCCACGGCGCCGCGTTCGTGCGCTACAACAAGCTCCAGGAGCTCGGCCTCAGCGAAAAGCAGATCAAGGACAACCTGCTGTTCTCGGGCGAGAAGGTCGGCGACCTGATGCGCGTCGCGATCGACCCGAAGCAGGCCAAGGCCTTCTTCGGCGCCGCGCCGCCCGACCTGTCGGTGATCGAGCGCTCGCGCACCGGCGAGCGCGGCTCGGGCTCGGACTACCTGTACACCTACCTGCGCACCTTCTACCGCGACGACGGCAAGGCCACGGGCTGGAACAATATGGTCTTCCCGTCGGTCGCGATGCCGCATGTGCTGTGGGAGCTGCAGGGCGAGCGCCGCGCGAAGTTCGAGACCGAGACGAACGCCGAGGGCGAGAAGCTCGAGGTCTTCAAGGGCTTCGAGCAGCTCACCCCGGGCAAGCTCGACGCACACCAGTACGACGACGCCGTCGGCGACCTCGTCGCCTACATGACCTGGATGGCCGAGCCCACGCAGGGCCTGCGCTACCGCCTCGGCGTGATCGTGCTGCTGTTCCTGGCCGTGTTCACGCTGTGCGCGTGGCGGCTCAATGCGGCCTATTGGAAGGACGTCAAATAGGCGGTCGCGTGCTTGGGCGATAATCACCGCCTGGCTGCATGAAAGCGCAGTGGGAGCCCCAGGGCCCCCACTGCGTTTGCTTTTTGCATGCCGAATCGGTCAAACTCTCACGCTTCGCCGGCGCGGACCCCTGGGTCCGCCGCTCTAGAACTCGAACCGGGACCTCGGTCCCAGCCATTTCTCTCGGGAGCCCGCCACCATGATGGTGCTTTACTCTGGAACCACCTGCCCCTATTCGCACCGCTGCCGCTTCGTCCTGTTCGAGAAGGGCATGGACTTCGAGATCCGCGACGTCGACCTGTTCGCCAAGCCCGAAGACATCGCGCTGATGAACCCGTACAACGAGGTGCCCATCCTCGTCGAGCGCGACCTGATCCTCTATGAGTCGCACATCATCAACGAGTACATCGACGAGCGCTTCCCGCACCCGCAGCTGATGCCCGGCGACCCGGTCGCGCGCGCGCGCGTGCGCCTGTTCCTGCTGAACTTCGAGAAGGAGCTGTTCGCCCACGTGAACGTGCTCGAAGGCCGCGGCGCGACGACCAAGGCGACCGACAAGCAGCTCGAGAAGGCGCGTTCGCAGATCCGCGACCGCTTGACCCAGCTCGCGCCGATCTTCCTGAAGAACAAGTACATGCTCGGCGACGACTTCTCCATGCTCGACGTCGCGATCGCGCCGCTGCTGTGGCGCCTCGACTACTACGGCATCGACATGTCGAAGAACGCGCTGCCGCTGCTCAAGTACGCCGAGCGCATCTTCTCGCGCCCGGCCTACATCGAGGCGCTGACCCCGTCCGAAAAGGTCATGCGCAAGTAAGCAGCCCGATGGATGCGAACGACAAGGCCGGCGCGACCACGACCCGGCCCTACCTGATCCGTGCGCTGCACGAATGGTGCAGCGACAACGGCTTCACGCCCTATATCGCCGTGCAGGTCGACCGCCTGGTCCAGGTGCCGATGGAGTACGTGAACAAGGGCGAGATCGTCCTCAATATCGGCTTCGAGGCGACGAGCAACCTCGAGCTCGGCAACGAGTGGGTGCGCTTCAAGGCGCGCTTCGCCGGGGTCGCGCGCGACATCGTCGTGCCGGTCGACCACGTCGTCGCGATCTACGCCAAGGAAAACGGTCAGGGCATGGCGTTCCCGGCGCCGGGCGCCGAGGACGCGGCGGCGCGCGGCGCCGCGCCCGTGGCCCCGGCGGTGCCGGCAGCGGCGCCGGGCCCGCGCGGCCTGCGCCTCGCGCCGGCGCCGGCCGACGAGGCCGGCGGCGCTGACGCGACCGACGGCGACGACGGCCCGGACGCACCGGGTCCCGGCGGCGGCCGGCCTGCGCTCAAGCGCGTGAAGTAAGTCGGGAACGGCCCGCGGACTTGCGCCGGAGCCGTCCCTGCGCGTGGCTACAATGCCGCTCGCGCCGGTTTAGCTCAGTTGGTAGAGCAACCGCCTTGTAAGCGGTAGGTCGTCAGTTCGAATCCGACAACCGGCACCAGATGCGTGAAAAGAAGAGCCCCTGATCGGCAGCGATCGGGGGCTTTTTTTGGCCTGGCGCGGCGCCTCAGCGCCCGTAGGGGAACGTGGCCTTGCTCGTCGGCTTCTTGGTCGCCTTGCCTTGCGCGGCCCACTGCTTGTAAGCCGAGGATGTGAGCTCGCGCTTCATCAACTGCACGAGCTCGCCTTCGCTGAGGCCATGCTCGAGGCTCACGCGGCGATAGGGCGGGGCGTCTTCCCAGGCCGTCCTGACGACGGCGTCGGTCTGTTCGCGGGTCAGGCGGGGGATGGTTTTGGCCATGCGGGAGTCTAAGCTGCGACGGGTCCTTCGAGGATTCGGCTCTTATGCCGCGTCTTCGGCCTCGCGTCGGGCCTCGTTGAGTACCGCCTCCGAAACGCCGTGCCTGCGCAGTGCCGCGAGCAGCTGCGCCTGGTCCGTCGATGCGTAGAGCGCTTCGTCGCGCCGGAGCCCTTCGCTGAGATAGGACTTCAGCAGCGTTTGATAGCCCGCCATGCCGCGCTTGGGGGCGATCGCTTTCATCGAGTCGACCACGTCGACCGGGATGCGCAGCGTGATCGACGTCATCGGCCGGTCCTTGGACAGGCGGGTCTCGATGATTTCAGGAATGCTCATGCTGCCAACGGGAGGAGTTCGCAGAGGCGACCTTAGGCGCAGTATTGACGTAGTCAATACCTGCCCCGAAAAGCCGGGGCGACAGGCAGCACGAGCGCCTCAGCCCTTGACCAGCCTGATCCGCACCGCTGCCGGCTGCACCCCCGCCTCGGCGAGCAGCATCTCGAGGCGCGGCTGGAAGTGGCGCAGCTTGGCCGCGACGGCCGCGTTCGCGGCGAGCAGCGACCAGCCTTGCTCGTCGACCGGGCCGGCCTGGACCGCGCGGCGCAGCGGCACGGGCAGGGCGGGCTCGACGATGCGCAGGCGCCGCGCCGACTCGCGCATCAGCCAGCCCAGGCGCAGCAGGCTCTCGCTTTGCGCGAGCGCCTGCGTGATGCCCAGCGCATCGGGGACCAGACGGGGTGGGGGCAGCGGCATCCGCCCAGTGTACGGCGAGCACGCGCGGGGGTGGCCGGGCCGCGGAGCGGTCACGACCGGGTGCTAAACTGCCGTGTTTTGCGTGACTCGTCGCGCGGCTCGCGCTCGCCCTTCGCCGGACCCGGCCAAGGAGGTGGGCGAGGGCCTCGGGGTATTCACGCGTCCGGGCTTGCAAGCCGGGTCAGAACACCCATATCCCCCGGTTCGCCCCTAGAAGAATCAAAGCGCATGTTGCCCAAGCTTCTCACCCAGATTTTCGGTAGTCGCAACGAACGCCTGCTCAAGGGCTATCGCCGCACCGTCCAGCGCGTCAACGCGCTCGAGCCGCAGTTCGAACAGCTCAGCGACGAGCAGCTGCGCGCCAAGACCGAGGAGTTCAAGCAGCGCGTGCAGGGCGGCGAGTCGCTCGACGCGATCCTGCCCGAGGCCTTCGCGGTCTGCCGCGAGGGCTCGAAGCGCGTGCTCAAGATGCGCCACTTCGACGTCCAGCTGATCGGCGCGATGGTCCTCAACGCCGGCAAGATCGCCGAAATGCGCACCGGCGAGGGCAAGACGCTGATGGCGACGCTGGCCGTCTACCTGAACGCGCTGGCCGGCCGCGGCGTCCACGTCGTGACCGTCAACGACTACCTCGCGCGCCGCGACGCCGAGGAAATGGGCAAGCTGTACAACTTCCTGGGCCTGAGCGTCGGCATCAACATGCCCTACGCGCCGCGCGAGGAGAAGCAGGCCGCCTACGCCGCCGACGTCACCTACGGCACGAACAACGAGTACGGCTTCGACTACCTGCGCGACAACATGGTCTACGAGACCGCCGACCGCGTGCAGCGCGGCCTCGCGTTCGCGATCGTCGACGAGGTCGACTCGATCCTGATCGACGAGGCGCGCACGCCGCTGATCATCTCGGGCCAGGCCGACGACCACACCGAGGTCTATGTCGCGATCAACAAGATCGCGCCGCGCCTGAAGAAGCAGATCGGCGAGCTCGACCTGCGCACCGGCGAGGGCGTGATCGACCCGGGCGATTTCACCGTCGACGAGAAGTCGCACCAGATCTACCTGACCGAGGACGGCCACGAGAACGCCGAACGCCTGCTCGCCGAGGCCGGCCTGCTCGCCGCGGGCGCGAGCCTCTACGACTCGGCCAACATCACGCTGATGCACCACCTGTACGGCGCGCTGCGCGCCCATCACGTTTACCACAAGGACCAGCATTACGTCGTGCAGAACGGCGAGGTCGTGATCGTCGACGAGTTCACCGGCCGCCTGATGACGGGCCGGCGCTGGAGCGACGGCCTGCACCAGGCCGTCGAGGCCAAGGAAGGCGTGCAGATCCAGAGCGAGAACCAGACGCTCGCGTCGATCACGTTCCAGAACTACTTCCGCATGTACGGCAAGCTCTCGGGCATGACCGGAACGGCCGACACCGAGGCCTACGAGTTCCAGGAGATCTACGGCCTCGAGACCGTCGTGATCCCGCCGAACCGCCCGACGATCCGCCGCGACGAGCTCGACCTCGTCTACAAGAGCACGGCCGAGAAGTACCAGGCCGTGACCGAGGACATCAAGGACTGCCACCGCCGCGGCCAGCCGGTGCTCGTCGGCACGACCTCGATCGAGAACTCCGAGCTGATCTCCCGGCTGCTCGACAAGGCCCAGCTGCCGCACGCCGTGCTCAACGCCAAGCAGCACGCCAAGGAAGCCGAGATCATCGCCCAGGCCGGCCGCCCGGGCACGATCACGATCGCGACGAACATGGCCGGCCGCGGCACCGACATCGTGCTCGGCGGCAACGTCGAGAAGCAGGCCCAGTTCATCATGGCCGACGCGTCGCTGTCGGACGAGGACAAGGCCGCGCGCGTCCAGCAGCTCAAGGACGAGTGGAAGGGCCTGCACGAGAAGGTCAAGGCCGAGGGCGGCCTGCGCATCATCGCGACCGAGCGTCACGAGAGCCGCCGCATCGACAACCAGCTGCGCGGCCGCTCGGGCCGCCAGGGCGATCCCGGCAGCTCGCGCTTCTACCTGTCGCTCGACGACCCGCTGATGCGCATCTTCGCGGGCGACCGCGTGCGCGCGATCATGGAGCGCCTGAAGATGCCCGAGGGCGAGGCGATCGAGGCCGGCATCGTCACGCGCTCGATCGAGAGCGCGCAGCGCAAGGTCGAGGGCCGCAACTTCGACATCCGCAAGCAGCTGCTCGAGTACGACGACGTCTCGAACGACCAGCGCAAGGTCATCTACCAGCAGCGCAACGACATCCTCGAGGCCGACAGCCTCGTCGCGCAGATCGCGAACCTGCGCAAGTCGACGCTCGAAGACCAGCTGCGCCAGTTCGTGCCGGCCGAGAGCGTCGAGGAGCAATGGGACCTGCCCGGCCTCGAGCGCGTGCTCAAGGACGACTGGCAGCTCGTCGTGCCGCTGCAGGAGATGGTCGCGAAGAACGACGGCATCAGCGACGAGGACCTGCTCGAAGCCGTCGTCAAGGCCGGCGACGCGTCGTTCCAGGACAAGCTCGACCGCGTCGGCCTCGAGCAGTTCACGCCGTTCATGCGCATGGTGCTGCTCCAGCACATCGACCGCCACTGGCGCGAGCACCTGTCGGCGCTCGACTACCTCCGCCAGGGCATCCACCTGCGCGGCTACGCCCAGAAGAACCCGAAGCAGGAATACAAGCGCGAGGCCTTCGAGCTGTTCGGCCAGCTGCTCGACGTCGTCAAGGCGGAGGTCACCCGCGTGCTGCTGAACGTGCGCATCCAGACGCAGGAGGAGGCCAGTCAGGCCGCCGCCGCGATGGAGGAGCGCGCCGAGGCCGTCGCGAACGTGACCTACACCCACCCGAACGAGGACGGTTCGGTCTCCGAGGACGCCCCCGGCCCGACCGGCGCAGTCGGCGCGGCGGGCGCGGCAATGGCCGACGACCGCTTCGCGCACGCGGGTCGCAACGACCCTTGCCCCTGCGGCAGCGGCAAGAAGTTCAAGTTCTGCCACGGCAAGCTCAGCTGAAGCCTTCGCCTACCCTCCTTATAAGGGGGGTGGGGCGGTAATTTGTGGCAGACCACGCGCTTGGGGGATGTGATTGACACATCGGGCCCTTACAGTCGGTAACTGTAGATCCCGAAAAATCAAGTCCCTTTTTAATAGTCCATGCTATGAAGCTCAAGACTGCCATCGTTACGACCGCGCTGCTCCTGTCGGCCTCGCTGGCTGCCGCCGACCCGGTGGTGCAGAGCTTCAGCAACGCGTGGGCGCCCGAGACGGGCCCGTTCGACCTGAGCTTCAGCTTCACGGTCGGCCAGGGCGCGGACTTCGACGGCTCGCTGGTCGCGAGGTCGGGCGGCCTCGGCAATATCGACTTGAGCTCGCTGTTGCTCACGAACGGCAGCACGCAGTACCTGTACGAGCCGCAGAACGGCAGCTTCGCGTCGGTCGTGACCGGCCAGGCCGTCGTCACGACGATCAAGAAGCACGCGATCACGAACTACGTCGACACCTACAGCTTCGCCCCGGTTTTCCTCGCCGCCGGCGACTGGACGGCGACGGTGGTCGGCTCCGAAGGCAATTCCAAGCTCGGCGGCACGCTGACGCTGGACCTGATCGACCCGCCCAACGACGTCCCCGAGCCTGCCTCGCTGGCCCTCGCCGCCGTCGCGCTGGGCGCGCTCGGCGCCGCGCGCCGTCGCAGCCGCCGCTAACCCGTTTCCAGCCCTGAGTCCACCACCATGACCAAGACCACGCTGACCCTGCTGCTGGCCCTGGCCGCCGGCAGCGCTTGCGCGCAGAGCCCGCTGAGCATCGAGTACCAGTCGACGACCGGCATCACGATGACGACCTCGGGCACGCCCGACGGTTACCTGACCGGCCAGATGAACTTCACGACGAGCCAGGGCAGCAGCTTCGCAGCCTACTGCGTCGAGCTTGCGCAGGGCTACGCACCGACCTCGGCCGGCTTCCAGACCTATGCCTACGGTGCGTTCACGAACAGCCAGGCGAGCCTGCTCGAAGGCCTGTACTCGAGCAGCTACGCGGGCGTGACGACGCCCTACCAGATGGCTGCGTTCCAGAACGCGGTCTGGGAGATCATGGAGCAGACGCCCGGCACGCCGCTCGACGTCAACACCGGCAACTTCCAGTTCTACTACCTGAGCGCGACGAGCACCGACGCCCAGGACACCGCGTTCGCGAACCAGGCCAACGCCTACTTGCAGGCCGCGGCGAGCTACACCGGCCCGGCCCAGTACCAGCTGCGCAAGCTCACGAACGCGACCTACCAGGACTACGTGATCGCGAGCGCGGTGCCCGAGCCCGACAGCGACGCGCTGCTGCTCGCCGGACTCGGCGCCGTGGGCCTGATCGTGCGCCGCCGCCGCCACGGCTGATCCGGCGGTACGCTCGAACAAAAGGGGCTCCCATGGGGAGCCCCTTGTAATTGGCGGCTGCCTACAATCCGCGCTGATTTTTCCTCTCCTCAGTCCGCGCGAGACCGCCATGCCCGTCAACTACCAGACCCCCGACCCTGCCTCCCTGCACCCGGTGCCCGGCGTGCGCCTCGGCGTGACCGAGGCCGGCGTGCGCAAGGCCAACCGGCGCGACCTCAGCGTGATCGCGCTCGACGCGGGCGCGAGCGTCGCCGGCGTGTTCACGGCGAACCGCTTCTGCGCGGCGCCCGTGCAGGTCTGCCGCGAGCACCTCGCGGCCGGCAGCGCGATCCGCGCGATCGTGATCAACACCGGCAACGCGAACGCGGGCACCGGCGCCGACGGCCTCGCCCGCGCGCGCGAGACCTGCGCGGCGCTCGCCCAGCTGATCGGTGTTGACGCGGCCCAGGTCCTGCCGTTCTCGACCGGCGTGATCATGGAGACGCTGCCGGTCGAGCGCATCAAGGCCGGCCTGCCCGCGGCGCTCGCCGCGCTCGCGGCCGACAACTGGGCCGCCGCGGCCGCCGGCATCATGACGACCGACACCGTGCCCAAGGCCGCGTCGCGGCGCGTCACGATCGGCGGCGCGCCGGTCACGCTGACCGGCGTCGCCAAGGGCGCGGGCATGATCCGCCCGAACATGGCGACCATGCTCGGCTTCGTCGCGACCGACGCGAACGTCGCGCCGGCGCTGCTGCAGGCGCTCGTGACCGAGGCCGCCGACGCCTCGTTCAACCGCATCACGATCGACGGCGACACCTCGACCAACGACAGCTTCCTGCTGATCGCGACGCACCAGGCGAAGCACGCGCGCATCGAGTCGCTCGACGGCGCCGACGGCCGCGCGCTGCGCGCCGCGCTGATCGAGGTCGCGCGCGAGCTCGCCCAGGCGATCGTGCGCGACGGCGAGGGCGCGACCAAGTTCATCACCGTGCAGATCGACGGCGGCCGCGACGAGGCCGAGTGCCGCCAGGCGGCCTATGCGATCGCGCATTCGCCGCTCGTCAAGACCGCGTTCTTCGCCAGCGACCCCAACCTCGGCCGCATCCTCGCGGCGGTCGGCTATGCGGGCATTGGCGACCTCGACCAGGGCCTGATCGAGATGTACCTCGACGACGTCCACGTCGTGACGAACGGCGGTCGCCGCCCCGAGTACCGCGAGGAGGACGGCCAGCGCGTGATGAAGCAGGCCGAGATCACGGTGCGCGTCGACCTGCGCCGCGGCGCGGCCAGCGCGACGGTCTGGACCTGCGACCTCAGCCACGACTACGTTTCGATCAACGCCGACTACCGCTCCTGAGCCCGATGGCCGACCTCGAGCTGTTCGGCCGCCTGATGTGGCACGCGCTGAGCGGCCCGCAGGCCGGCATCGCGCTGGGCGGCGCGTCGGCGCGCCGGCTCGCGCCGGGCTTCTCGCCGATCGTCGCGTTCGCCGACGCGGCCGCGCCCGACTTCGCGGCGCTCGCGGCGCTGTGCGAGCCGGGCCGGCCGTTCTATTGCGAGAACTGGCAGGGCGCGGCGCCGGCCGGCTGGCGCGTCGAGGCCGAGGCGACGATGGTCAAGATGTATTTCGCGGGCACTGAACCTGCCGACGACCCCGCCGACGGCGCGGTGCCGCTGGGCCCCGCGCACGCCGCGCAGATGCTCGCGCTCGCCGAGCTCACCAAGCCCGGGCCCTTCGGCCTGCGCACCGTCGAGATGGGCGACTACTTCGGCGTGTTCGAGGGCGGCGAACTCGTCGCGATGGCCGGCGAGCGCCTGCGCGCGGGCCGCCTGCGCGAGGTCTCGGGCGTCGCGACCCGGCCCGGCCACCAGGGCCGCGGCCACGCGCGCCGGCTCATGAGCCGGCTCGTGCGGCGCCAGCTCGCGCGCGGCGAGCAGCCGGTCCTGCACGTGATGAGCGCGAACGCGCTCGCGCGCGGCCTGTACGCGCGCCAGGGCTGGCGCGAGCACCTCGAGGTGCCGGTGCGCGTGATCGTGCGTGAGGCCTGAGAAAGCCATGCTGATCCGGCCGGCCACGCCCGAGGACTTCGCGCAGATCTGGCCGATCGTGCGCGCGATCGTCGCGGCCGGCGAGGTCTACGCGCTGCCGCGAACGCTCGACGCGGCGGCCGCGCGCGCCTACTGGATGGACGCGCCGCGCCGCGTCTTCGTCGCCGAGCTCGACGGCCACGTCGTCGGCAGCTATTACCTGCGGACCAACCAGGCCGGCGGCGGCGAGCATGTGTGCAACTGCGGCTACGCGGTCGCCGAGGCCGCGCGCGGCCAGGGCGTCGCGGGCGCGATGTGCGTGCATTCGCAGCAGGTCGCGCGCGAGCTCGGCTACCTCGCGATGCAGTTCAACTTCGTCGTCGCGAGCAATGTCGGCGCGGTGCGGCTGTGGACGGCGCAGGGCTTCGAGACCGTCGGCCGCCTGCCGCGCGCGTTCCGCCATCCGTCGCTGGGCCTTGTCGACGCGCTCGTGATGTACAAATGGCTCGGCGACGTGAAGCAAGAGGACGCGCGATGAACTGGTTCCACTGGGCGCTGCTGTCGGCCGTGTTCGCGGCGCTGACGGCGATCTTCGCCAAGCTCGGCGTGCAGGGCGTGAGCTCGGACCTCGCGACGCTCGTGCGCACGGCGATCGTGTTCGTCGTGCTCGGCGGCTTCGTCGCGTGGAGCGGGCAGTGGCGCAACCCGTTCGAGCTGCCCGGACGCACCTGGCTGTGGCTCGCGTTGTCGGCGTTCGCGACCGGCGCGTCCTGGGTCTGCTACTTCCGCGCGCTGCAGCGCGGCGAGGCGTCGAAGGTCGCGCCGATCGACAAGCTGAGCCTCGTGCTCGTCGCGCTGTTCGCGGTCGCCTTCCTCGGCGAGCGGCCGAGCTTGCGCGAATGGAGCGGCATCGCGATGGTCGCCGGCGGCGTGCTCGTGCTCGCGTGGCGCGCGTGAGCGGCTGACGCGCGGCCTCGAGCCGATTTTCAAGACCTGAACAGGCGCGAGTACTGCGTCTCGTGCTGACTCGACAGGATCGCGAGCATCGGCGCGAAGGCCTGGCGCTCGGCGTCGGGCAGGGCGAGCGCCGCGTCGACGCAGGCGGGCAGGGCGGCCGCGAGCGCCGCGAGCATGCGCTGGCCCGCCATCTGGCCGAGCGGCACGGCCTTGATCGCGGCCGCGACGAGGTTCTCGGCCCAGCCGAAGCCATGCGCGAGCAGGGCCTCGCGCGGCGGCGCGCCGGCGAGCACGGCCGCGAGCGCGAAGCCCAGCGTCCAGCTCGGCGCGGGCGCGAGCGCGGCGAGCCAGGCGACGCGCGGGTCCGCCGCGTTCGCGCCATTGCGCAGCCATTCGAGCAGCGAGCGGCCCATCTGCTCTGCCTGCAGGCGCAGCTCGGCGCTTTCGCGCGTCTGCAGCACCCAGGCGTTGAGCGCCTCGACGCGGGTGCGGTCGCCGCGCTGCCAGGCCGCGATCGCCTGCGCGCAGGCCGGCAGGTCGGCGCGCGCGAGCGCGAGCTGGAGCTGGGCCAGCAGCCAGGCGCGGGCCTGGGCCTCGTTCGTCACGCGGCCGCTGTCGACGGCCGCCTCGAGTGCTTCCGAATAGCTGAAGCCGCCGACCGGCAGCGCCGGCGAGGCGAGCTGCAGCAGCTGCAGCAGCGCGGCCGGGGCCAGCGTCGTCATCAATGCTTGCAGCCGGGGCCGTGCTTGTGGCCGGCGTGGTCCTCGTGATGGCCGTGACCGTGGGCGTGCTCGTGATCGTGCGCCTCGGCGTGCCTGTGCGCATGATCGTGCCCGTGATCGTGGGCATGCGCATGCCCATGGTCGTGTGCATGGCCGTGGTCGGCGTGTCGACTGCCATCGCCGTACGCGCCGGCCTCGGGCTCGAACGGCGCCTCGACCTCGCGCACGATCAGGTGCATGCGCGCGAGCAGCTCGGCGAGCACGTGGTCGCGCTCGAGCAACAGGCGCTCGGGTTCGAGCGCGAGCTGCACATGGCGGTTGCCGAGGTGGTAGGCCGCGCGCAGCAGGTCGAACGCGCTGCCGTGGTCGGCGCAGTGGCGGACCTCGAGCAGGGGCTGGGCCGCGGCCTCGACGCGCACGAGCGAGCCGTCCTCGGCGACGAGCACGTCGCCGCCGCGCACGACGGTGCCGCGCGGCAGGAACACGCCGAGCGCGCGGCCCGCGCTGTCGGTTGCGTCGAAACGGCTCTTGGCGCGCGTATCCCAGTCGAGCACCACCGCGGTGGCGCGCTTGAGCAGCACCGGCGCGAGCGCCGTGCCGCGGGGCAGCAGTTTGTTGATCGTCAGCATGAACCCGAATGTAGCGCGACGGCCGGTCCGTCGCGCGCCGCTTCAGAAGTTGACGGCCTTGGTGTGCAGGCCGTTCGCGACGAGGTTCAGGTTGATGATCTGGGCCTGTTCGCGGCTGTCGAACGGGTAGACGGCCGGGCGCCAGCCGTCCGGCGTCTTGAACACGCGCGACTCGAGCGGCCGGCTCGGCTTGGGCGCGGTCGGGCTGTTGATCATCTCGAGCATGCGCTTGAGCAGCGCCTCGGCGCCGGCCTGGTCGCGGCTCGGCGGGCCGACCAGGGCCACCGTGACGGCCGGCGCGCCGGGTTCGGGCGCGGGGGCTTGCAGGCCCGGCGCCTGCGGCGCCGGGCCTGCCGCGGCCTGCTTGCTGGCTTCGCTGTTCAGCGGCGGCGGTGCGAGGCGGGCGGCCGGCGGCGTCTCGGCGGCGCGCTTGGGCGGCGGCGGCGTCGACGCTGCCGGTGTGGCCGCGGCGGCCGAAGCGGTCCTTTCGCCGCCGGCGGCGCGCGGCGCGGTGGCCGTTGCCGGCGTGCTCGCGGCGGCGGCGCTCGCGCCTTCGAGCGGCGGCGCCTTCTCGATCGGCTTGCCCATGCGCGTGTGGTCGATCCCGGGCATCGCGAGCTGCGGGCGGATGTCGACAAGCGGCGCCGAGCCGGCCGCGTTGACGGTGTCGGGCATGCTCGCCGCCGCGCTCGCGGCCGTCGACGCGGCTGGTGCGGCTGACGCGGCCGTTGCCGCGTCGGAGGCGCCCGATGCCGGCGCAGACGCGGCGTCGGCGGCTGCCGAGGCGGCGCCCGACGCGGAGGCCCCCGACGCGGGCTGCAGGGCCCCCGACGCCGTGCGCGCGGCCGAGGCAGCGGCCGCCGCCGCGGCGGCCTGCTCGGCACGGCCGGGCCAGAAGCGCCAGGTCGCGGCGCCAGCGAGCAGCGCGAGCACGACGCCGACGAGGGCGACGCGGCGCCAGTTCCAGCAGCGCCGGCCGACGATCGGCGGGCGCAGGCCGCCGCGGCCGACGAGCACGCGGCTGCGCGAGGTGCCGACGTCGATCGCGGCGCTCTTCAGGTAGAGCTCCATCGGCCAGGCGCCGCCGCCGTCGCCGCCGCCCTTGGCGGCGAGCGCGTCGTCGACGGCGATCACGCGCTGCGGCCAGGTCTCGTCGCCGGGCCGCGTCGCGTAGCCATGTTCCTCGGCGAACGCGGCGACGCGCCGCGCGCTGAGGCCCGGCACGAAGGCCTCGCTGAAGACCGGCCAGCAGTCGAGGTTGCCGGGGCGGCGGATGCGCGCCGGCAGCAGCGCGGCGAGCGCGCGCAGCGGCAGCAGCAGGCGCTGCAGGCGCGTGCGCGCCGACGGCGCGCCCGGCGGCGGCGGTTCCTGGTCGGCGAGCGCGTCGAGGTGTTCGGCATTGGGGTGGGCGGCGACCGTCGTTTCTTCGCTGATCGCGTGGGCGAGGCTCTCGGGCGAGACCTCCTCGCTGAGCACCGGCTCGACGCCGGGCGCGGTCGGGCCGCCGCGGCGCATGAACGGCAGCGCGACGACGCCGATCGTGTGGACGTCGTAGATGGTGATGCGCTTCGCCAGCGGGTGGCGGTTGTGCCACTCGACGACTTGCTCGGCCAGTCGATCCATGCCTTCGCAATTCTCCCCGGGAGGCGCATGGTGCCAGCTTTTGGCCGCAGCAAAGCGATCACAAGGGCGCGAATCACGGCGCAGTTGCACGCCTTCGGCGCCCCGGGTTGTTCCGAAGCAAGCCGGCCGACGGCGTCTGGCAGCATGGTGTCACTCTTGATCCACCCACCGTCCATGACCGTGAAGAAGCCCCGCTATTTTTGGTTCGCCCTCGGCTGGCTCGGCGCCGCGTCGGTGTCGGTCTGCGCCGCCGACGCCCCGGCCCATTACGACCAGCCGCCCGGCAACATCCTCGAGGTGATGCGCGCGCCGTCGCCGCCCGTGCCCAACGTCAGCCCGACCCAGGACTCGCTGCTGCTCGTGTCCTGGCAGGACTACCCGAGCATGGCGCGTGTCGCGACGCCGTTCCTGCGCCTCGCCGGCGTGCGCGTCGAGCCGCGGAACCACAGCAAGCACGACACGCCGGGCGGCTACGGCATCACGCCCTGCGCGACCGGCTTCGAGCTCGTGCGCGTGCCCGGCGGCGCCCATGTGCCGGTCGCGCTGCCGGCCGGCTGCCCGCAGAACCCGGTCTGGAGCGCCGACAGCCAGCGCTTCGCGTTCGCGAACCTCGCCGCCGACGCGGTCGAGCTATGGGTCGGCGACGCGAAGACCGGCGCGCTGCGCCGTGTGCCCGGCGCGCGCCTGAACCCGATGTTCGGCGACGAGCTGCGCTGGCTGCCCGACCAGAAGACCCTGCTCGTCAAGCTCGTGCCCGAGCACCTCGGCGCGCCGCCGCCCGAGCCCGCCGTGCCCGAGGGGCCGAACATTCAGGAGACGAGCGGCGCGAAGGGCCAGAGCAGCACCTACGAGAACCGGGACACGCTCGCGAGCCCGCACGACGAGGCGCTGTTCGATCACTACGCCACCACCCAGCTCGCCGCAGTCGACGCGGCCACGCTGCGCGTGACGCCGGTCGGCAAGCCCGGGCTTTACGACGGCGTCGACGCTGCGCCCGACGGCCGCCACCTGCGCGTCGAGACCATCCACCGGCCGTACTCCTACGTGACGACCTACGACCGCTTCCCGCACCGCGTCGAGGTCTGGGACATCGCGAAGCGCGGCGCGGTCGGCGTGCACCTGGTGGCCGACCTGCCGCTCGCCGACCGCGTGCCCGTGCGCGGCGTGCCGACCGGCCCGCGCGAGTTCGCGTGGCGCTCGACCGACCCGGCCACGCTGGTCTGGGCCGAGGCGCTCGACGGCGGCGACTGGCTCGTCAACGTGCCCGCGCGCGACAAGGTCATGCTGCAGAAGGCGCCGTTCACGGCGCCGCCGGTCGAGATCGCGCGCACCCAGCAGCGCTTCGTCGGCCTGCTGTGGACCGAGCAGCCGAACCTCGCGCTGCTCTACGAGTACGACTCGAACAGGCATTGGCGCCGCAGCTTCGCGGTCGACGTCGACGCGCCGCAGACCGCGCCGCGCCTGCTCTGGGACCTGTCGACCGACGAGAAATACGCGAACCCGGGCAATCCGGTGACGAAGCGGCTGCCGAGCGGCGAGGCGGTCGTGCGCGTCGACGCGGGCGCGATCTACCTGTCCGGCGCGGGCGCGTCGCCCGACGGCGACCGGCCCTTCCTCGACCGCCTCGACCTCGCGACGCTGAAGACGCAGCGCCTGTTCCGCAGCGACAAGGCCTCGTACGAGCAGTTCCTGCGCCTGCTCGGCCCCGACCGCTTCCTGACCTGGCGCCAGTCGCCGACCGACGCGCCGAACGCGTTCCTGCGCACGCTCGGCAAGCCCGTCGACGCCGCGGCCGGCGAGCCGGCGTTCGCGTCGACGAGCGTCGCTGTAACGCATATCGCCGACCCGACGCCGATCGTGCGCGAGATCAAGAAGCGCCTCGTCAGGTACCAGCGCGCCGACGGCCTCGAGCTCTCGTTCACGCTCTACACGCCGCCCGGCTACCAGGAAGGCACGCGCGTGCCGACCATCCTCTACGCCTATCCGCTCGACTACGCCGACGCGGCCAAGGCCGGCCAGGTCAGCGGCTCGCAGGCGACCTTCACGCGGCTGCGCCAGTACCGGCTGCTGCTGCTCGCCGGCTACGCGATCATCGACAACGCCTCGTTCCCGATCGTCGGCGACCCGAAACGCGCCTACGACACCTACCTCGAGCAGCTCGTCGCCGACGCGAAGGCCGCCGTCGACGAGGCCGTGCGCCTCGGCGTCGCCGACCCCGAGCGCATCGGCGTGACCGGCCACAGCCATGGCGCGCTGATGACGGCGAACCTCGTCGCGCATTCCGACCTGTTCCGCGCCGGCGTCGCGACGAGCGGCTCCTACAACAAGACGCTCACGCCCTTCGGCTTCCAGAACGAGAGCCGCTCGGTGTGGGAGGCGCCCGACGTCTACCTGAAGGCCTCACCGTTCTTCGTCGCCGACAAGCTCAAGACGCCGCTGCTGATCGTGCACGGCGCCGACGACGCGAACCCGGGCACGACGCCGCTGCAGGGCGTCAAGCTCTACGAGGCGATCCGCGGCAACGGCGGCACCGCGCGCCTCGTGATGCTGCCGCACGAGCCGCATTGGTATGCGGCGCTGGAGTCGAACGAGCAGCTCGTCTACGAGATGGTGCGCTGGTTCGACAAGTACGTGAAGAACGCACCGCCGCGCGCGGCGGCGGACGCTGCCGCTTCAGCGCCGCATTAAGCGTCGACGATCGTCGCGAGCGGAGTCCCGCTCGCGCAATGCGTGCCGGCCGCGACCGCGATGCGCAGGCGGCCCGCGCGCGGCGCGGTGAGCTGGGTCTCCATCTTCATCGCCTCCATCACGGCGACGGTGTCGCCGGCCGCGACCGCGGCGCCGTCGGCGGCCTTCCACGCGAGCAGCGTGCCCGTCATCGGCGCGAGCAGGGCGTTGGGGTCGGCCACGGGAGTGGCCGCAGCCGACGCCTGCGTCGGCGTGGTGGAGGCAGCTCCCGCCGCATTCACCGCGCCGCCGAACATCACGCCGACCGGAAACCCGAGCACGACGCGCCGCCCGTCGAGCTCGACCGGCACGCGCTGCAGGTGCGCGCCGGGCGGCGGCTCGGGCCGCACGGCGGCCGCGAGCGCCTCGCGGAAGTCGGTCTCGATCCAGCGCGTGTGGACCTTGAAGTCCTCGGCCGTGCCGCTGACGAAGTCGGGCGCGTCGACGACCGCGCGGTGAAACGGCAGCACGGTCGCGAGGCCTTCGATGCGGAACTCGGCGAGCGCGCGGCGCGCGCGCGCGAGCGCCTGTTCGCGCGTCGCGCCCCAGACCACGAGCTTGGCCATCAGCGAGTCGAACTGGCCGGGCACGGCGCCGCCGGCGCGCACGCCCGCGTCGACGCGCACGCCGGGGCCGCTCGGCGGCGCGAACGCGTCGACCGGGCCCGGCGCGGGCAGGAAGCCGCGGCCGACGTCCTCGGCGTTGATGCGGAACTCGAACGCGTGGCCGCGCGCGGGCGGCGCCGCGTCGAAGGACAGCGGCAGGCCGTCGGCGACGCGCAGCTGCTCGACGACGAGGTCGACGCCCGAGGTCTCCTCGGTCACCGGGTGCTCGACCTGCAGGCGCGTGTTGACCTCGAGGAAGGAGATCGCGCCGTTGCGGCTCAGCAGGAACTCGACCGTGCCCGCGCCGACATAGCCGACGCGCGCGCAGATGTCGTGCGCCGCGCGCTCGATGCTCTGGTGCTGCGCGTCGCTGAGGAAGGGGGCGGGCGCCTCCTCGACGAGCTTCTGGTTGCGCCGCTGCAGCGAGCAGTCGCGCGTGCCGAGCACGACGACGCGGCCGTGGCGGTCGGCGATGACCTGAGCCTCGATATGGCGCGGGCGGTCGATGAACTGCTCGACAAAGCATTCGCCGCGGCCGAACGCGGCCTCGGCCTCGCGCACGGCGGACGCGTAGAGCTCGACGATCTCGTCCATGCGCCACGCGACCTTGATGCCGCGCCCGCCGCCGCCGAACGCGGCCTTGATCGCGATCGGCAGGCCATGCTGCACGGCGAAGTCGACGACCTCCTGCGCGCTGCTCACCGGGTCGGCCGTGCCCGCGACGAGCGGCGCGCCGACCGCGAGCGCGAGCTTGCGGGCCTGGACCTTGTCGCCGAGCCGGGCGATCGCGTCGGGCGGGGGGCCGATCCAGCGCAGGCCGGCCGCGATCACGGCGCGCGCGAACTCGGCGCTTTCCGACAGGAAGCCGTAGCCGGGGTGGACCGCGTCGGCGCCGCTGCGCCGCGCGACGTCGAGCAGCTTCGCGATGTTCAGGTAGGTGTCGGCCGCGCGCACGCCGTCGAGCGCCCAGGCCTCGTCGGCGTGCTGGACGTGGAGCGCGTCGAAGTCGGAGTCGGCGTAGACGGCGACCGACTGCACGCCGTAGTCGGCGCAGGCGCGGGCGATGCGGACGGCGATCTCGCCGCGATTGGCGATCAGGACTTTTTTCATAGATTCGACTCCGCGGCTCGATCGCCGCTCGCTACGCTCGCCCGGCGATCTGGTGCGCCGCTCACATGCTGCGCATATGAGCGCGCCCCCGCGCCTGCGGCGCGACCGCCGCGATTGGCGATAAGGACTTTTTTCATAGATTGGACTCCGCGGCTCGATCGCCGCTCGCTACGCTCGCCCGGCGATCTGGTGCGCCGCTCACATGCTGCGCATATGAGCGCGCCCCCGCGCCTGCGGCGCGACCGCCGCGATTGGCGATAAGAACTTTCTTCATGATTCGATGACGTGAAAGTCGCGAATGACGCGGAAGCGAACGGAGGCCCCGATCGGGATCTGCCCGGCGAGGTCGAGGTGATAGGGCGCGACGCAGGCGATGACCGGGTAGCCGCCGGTGACCGGGTGGTCGGCGAGGAACAGCACAGGCTGACCGTTTGGCGGCACCTGCAGCGCGCCGGCGATCGTGCCTTCGCTCGGCAGCTCGGCCTTCAGCAGCGCGGGCACGCGCTCGAGCGGCGTGTCGGCCTGCAGGCGGATGCCGACGCGGTTGCTCTGCGGCGTCACGCGCCAGGCCTGCGCGCAAAAACGCGCGACGCTGGCGGCGTCGAACCAGTCGGTGCGCGGGCCCATCACGACGTCGAGCACGACCTCGGCGCCCGCGTGCGGCAGCGCGGCCGGCGGCGTTTCGTCGGCGCCGACGACGGCCGCACCCGCGACGGGCAGGGCGGCGAGGCGGTCGCCGGCCGCGAGCGGGCGCGGGCCGATGCTCGCGAGCGTGTCGCTCGCGCGGCTGCCGAGCACCGGCGCGACGTCGAAGCCGCCGCGCACGGCGAGGTAGCTGCGCATCCCGGCCACCGGCTCGCCGACGCGGAGCAGGTCGCCGGGGCTTAGCGCGAGCGCGCCGTAGCGGCGGGTGGGCAGGGCGCGGCCCTGCGCGTCGACGAGCTCGAGCGGGGCCTCGGCGCCGGTCACGGCGACCACGGCGTCGCCATGGCAGGCGAGCTCGAAGCCGCCGTAGGCGATCTCGAGCGCGGCCGCGTCGACGGCGTTGCCGACGAGGCGGTTCGCGGCACGCAGCGCGGCGCGGTCCAGCGCGCCCGAGACCGACACGCCCTGGCCGGCCTGACCGCGCCGGCCGAGGTCCTGGATCAGCGCCTGCGGGCCGGGGCGGCGGACTTCGAAAAGGAAATGCGTCTTGAGGGTGGTGTCGCCGGGGTCCGGTGCGCTGCTAGGCGCTTGCGGCGACGCGGCGGCGTTCGAGGCCGCTCCGGGCAGGGCCGTCACGTCGACGAAGCGCACGCGCTGCCCCGGCTGCAGCAGTGCCGGCCGTTCGCGCGCGAGGTCCCACATCGGCGTGTCGGTGATGCCGATCAGCTGCCAGCCGCCGGGGCTCATCCGCGGGTAGACGCCGCTGAAGCGCCCGGCCAGCGCGACCGCGCCGGGCGGGATGCGCGTGCGCGGGCTCTTGCGCCGCGGCAGGTCGAAGCTCGGGTGGCCGCCGCTCAGGTAGGCGAAGCCCGGCGCGAAGCCCGTGAACGCGACCGAATATTCGCTGCCCGTGTGGCGGCGCACGACTTCCTCGGGCGTGATGCCGAGCAGCTGCGCGACCTCGGCGAGGTCCTCGCCGTCGTAGCGCACCGGGATCTCGACGAGCGCGCCGGCCGGGCGGCTGCCGCTCGCGGGGCGCACCGCGGCGACGGCGGCGGCGAGCGCCTCGAACGAGGTCGCGGCCGCGTCGAAGTCGAGCAGCAGCGTGCGCGCGGCCGGCACGATCTGCGTGACGCCGCGCGGCGGCGCGGCCTGCAGCGCGGCCCATAGCGCTTGCGACTGGGCGAGGTCGTCGAGCTCGACGAGCAGCGCGTCGAGGCTGACCGGCAGGAACTTCATCGTGAGGATGGTGGCGTTACTGCACGAACGAGCGGATCGCCACGCCCTCGGCCTCGAGCGTCGCGCGCAGCGCGCGCGCCATCTCGACGGCGCCCGGGCTGTCGCCGTGCACGCAGATCGAGTCGGCCTCGATGCGCACGGTCGAGCCGTCCAGCGCCGTGACGACGCCTTCGCGCGCGAGCCGCAGCATGCGCGCGGCGATCTCGGCCGGGTCGTGCAGCACGGCGCCGGGCTGGCGGCGCGGCACGAGGCTGCCGTCGGCCTGGTAGGCGCGGTCGGCAAAGGCCTCGGCGACGACACGCAGGCCGGCCTCGCGCGCCCACCCGATCAGCGGCGCGCCCGCGAGCGCGACGAGGGTCAGCGACTTGTCGACGGCGAGCAGCGCCGCGATCACGTCCTGCGCCTGGCGCGCGTCGTGGGCGATGCGGTTGTACAGCGCGCCGTGCGGCTTGACGTAGCGCACCGTCGTGCCGGCCGCGGCCGCGAGGCCCTGCAGCGCGCCGATCTGGTAGATCACGTCGGCGCGCAGCTCGGCGCTTCCGACGTCCATGTCGCGGCGGCCGAAGCCGGCGAGGTCGGGGTAGGCGACATGGGCGCCGACGACGACACGGCGCGCCGCGGCGGCCTTGAGCGTCGCGAGGATGCCGACCGGGTCGCCCGCGTGGAAGCCGCAGGCGACGTTGGCGCTGCTGACGATGTCGAGCATCGCCGCGTCGTCGCCCATGCGCCAGGCGCCGTAGCTCTCGCCGAGGTCGCTGTTGAGGTCGATGGTCGGGGCAGTCATGATGTCTCTTCTTCAGGCGTTCATCAGGAAGTACAGCAGGAACACGTTGGCCGCGAGCAGGGGCAGGGCCGTCGGGATCTGCGCGCGGATCACGGCGCGCTCGGGCAGCTCGAGCAGCGCGGCGGGCACGATATTGAAGTTTGCGGCCATCGGCGTCATCAGCGTCCCGCAATACCCCGACAGCATGCCGACGGCGGCCATCACGGCCGGGTTCGCGTGGAACACGCCGACGAGCACCGGCACGCCGACGCCGCCGGTCATGACCGGAAACGCCGCGAAGCCGTTGCCCATGATGATCGTGAACAGCGCCATGCCGACGACGTAGACGACGACGGCGACGAAGCGCACGTCCATATTGATGTAGCTCGTCGCCACATGCGCGACGGCCTTGCCGACGCCGGCGTCCGAGAACACCAGGCCCAGCATGCCGAGCATTTGCGGCAGCACGAGCGCCCAGCCGAGCGCCTCGGTCAGGCGGCGCGACTCGCGCATGCCCTGGGCCGGCGTTTCGCGCGTGAGCCAGCACGCGAGCAGCAGGCCGACGACACAGCCGAGGCCCAGGCTCACGAGCGTCGCGTTCTTCGGGTCGATCACGGCGAGGCCGCCGATCTTCAGCGCGGGCGCGCTCAACGTGCCGATCATCGCGATCACCGGGATCGCAAGCGCCGGCACGAACAGCTTGTTGCCCAGGCGCTTCGCGCTCGCGGCGAGCTCGGCGACCGAGGGCTGGGCGCCGCGGCCCGCGCCGACGCCGCCGAAGCCCGCGATCAGCGCCATCACGATGGCGAGCGCGCCGACCCATTCGGGCGGCATCTGGTCGCCGACGAGGAACACGACGGCGTACAGCCCCCAGAACGCGCCGCTCGTGAAGCGGCGCGGGTTCGTGCGGTCGGCCAGCGTCATGCCGGCCGTGACGACGAGCACGAAGCCGACGAGGTAGAACAGGTAGGAGATCGGGATCAGCATGTCAGGCTCCCTGGCGCGAGGCGGTGGCGGCGCGGCGTTCGGCGGCGAGCTGGCCGAGCTCGGCCGCGAGCGCGCGATCGAGGCGGTGCAGGCGCCAGGCCTGGATGCCAAACGCGGTCAGCGCGGTCGGGATGCCCCACAGCGCGACCTGCATCGGCGCGACCTCGATGCCGGCCTCGCGCAAGAAGGTCGTCATCAGCGCGATCGCGCCGAACGCGACGAACATGTCCTCGCCGAAGAACAGGCCGACGTTGTCGGTCGCCGCGGCGAACGCGCGCAGGCGCAGCCGCACCGCGTCGGGCAGCTGGCCGTAGCGCGCCTCGGCCGCACCCTCGGTCATCGGCGCGAGCAGCGGCCGCACCATCTGCGGATGGCCGCCGAGGCTGGTCAGGCCGATCGCGGCCGTCAGCTGGCGTGCCGCGAGGTAGACGATCAGCAGGCGCCCGACCGTCGCCGAGCGGATCCGCGCGATCCAGTCCTGCGCGTGCTGCTTGAGGCCGTGGCGCTCGAGCAGGCCGACGACCGACAGCGGCAGCAGCAGGATCAGCGGCAGGTTGCGCGTCTTGATGAAGCCCGTGCCGATCGTCGCGAGGATCTTCTGCACGGGGAAGCCGGCGGCGGCGGCCGTCGCGATCGCCGTGACGATCACGACGAGCATCGGGTTGAAGCGCAGCACGAAGCCCGCAACGATGACCGCGACGCCGACCAGCGGCCAGAGCGAAACGGCGGTGGATACATCAGCGACCATGGGGTGGGCTCCTGAAGATTGTTGAACAATCGTGCTTATGATGACCCACAAAATGGCTCGTAGCATTGGTGGAATCCCGCGCAAGTCGTGGTAGTTCGGCATGGAATAGTTCAACAATGGTCCGTCGTACAGCCCTCGAATCCGCCCCGCCCAAGGCCGCCAAGGCCTCGAAAGCGCCCAAGAAAACCGTCAATGGCGGCTCGGCATCGGCGTTGGAGGCCGCCGCCGAGCCGGCCGCGTCCGAGGTCCCGCTGACGCTCAGCGAGCGCGTCGCCGAGACGCTGCGCCGCAAGATCACCGAGGGCGAGTTCGCGCCGGGCCAGCGCCTGTCGGAGCAGGCCTTGAGCGAGAGCCTCGCGATCTCGCGCAATACGCTGCGCGAGGTGTTCCGCACGCTGACCAAGGACGGCCTGCTCAAGCATGCGCCGAACCGCGGCGTGTCGGTCGCGATCCCGAGCATCGCGTCGATCATCGACATCTACCGCGTGCGCCGGCTCGTCGAATGCCAGGCGCTCGCCCAGGCCTACCCGCGCCATCCGGCCAAGAAGCGCATGCGCGAGGCCGTCGAGACGGCCGTGCGCTGCCGCGACCGTCACGACTGGCTCGGCGTCGGCACGGCGAACATGGCCTTCCACCAGGCCATCGTCGAGCTCGCCGACAGCGAGCGCCTGAACACGCTGTTCGCGCCGGTGCTCGCCGAGCTGCGCCTCGCGTTCGGCCTGCTGCGCGACTCGGAGTTCCTGCACGCGCCCTATGTCGACATGAACTCGAAGATCCTCGAGCTCGCCGAGGCCGGCGAGTTCGCGCGCGCGTCGGCCGAGCTCGGCGACTATCTCGTGCACTCGGAGCGCATCGTGCTCGCGGTGTATGCGCGGAGGATTCAGGATGGGGGATTGGAGCTGGCTTGAGGCAGGGCGGCCCGCTCGCGACTCGGGAGGCCGGCGGGCGTCATTGACGCCGAACAAGTCGTTTTCCGGTGCTTCTTGCTATCAGTGGCGCATTGACCGGTCGTTGCCCGCCATCTTGGCGGGTGCGTTGACCTGTCAATTTAATGTAGCTACATTAAATGCCAAGGATCGTGTTCGACCCAGCCAAGGATGCGGTGAACCGCATCAAGCACGGCGTGTCTCTGAGCCTGGCGGCCGAACTCGACTGGGACGCGGCGCTCGTGTGGATCGACGAGCGATTCGAGTACGACGAACTGCGCATGATCGCGTTGGCGCCGCGGACCAACATCGTTTACCACGTCGCGTTCGTCGAGCGCGGCGAGGCTTGCCGGATCATCAGCTTGCGGCGAGCCAATCGACGGGAGGTTGCGCACTATGTCCAAAGCATCTAAGCGAATGGTCATCGTGATGCCCACGGTGGCGGAGGACCGCGCGATAAATGCGGCGGCCAGGAACGATCCCGACGCGCAGCCGCTGACGACTGCGCAGCTCAAGGCCATGGTGCCGTTGCGATCGCTCCGCGGACGTCCGCCGGCCGAAAGCCGCAAGGTCCTGGTCTCGGTGCGCTACAGCCCGGAGGTCATCGAGTACTTCCGCGCCACGGGCGAGGGTTGGCAGTCGCGCATGGACGAGGTGCTGCGCAAGCATGTAGCTCGGCAGGCAAAGCGTGCGTAGGCCGCCCCCGTCAATATCGGGGCAAACTTCGATTGCGAACGTCTGCCGCGTTCATTGAGCGGAGTCTTCGAACATGAACATCCTTCGCGTCCTGCTCGTGGTCTGCGCCGCAGGCGGCGGCTACACCTACTGGAAGCATCACCCGCACGACCACGCGGGGCCGGTCGCGTACCTCCCGACCGACCGCGCGGTCAGCTTCGCCGCGCTGCCGCCCGTCGACGGCCAGCGGGCCGCGACGGTCTACGTCGTTGCCGCGCAGAACTGCCCGCACGACGACGCGCGGCGCGCCGACCGCCTCGCCGATGATCTTTCGCACATGGGTATCCCGGTCGAGCGCACCCACGAAGCGCGCTTCCACTTCACGAGCCGGCCCGACGCCGCCGTGATGGACCGGATGAAGGCGATCATGACCGGCCCGCTGCCCATCGTCTTCGTCAACGGCCGCGCCAAGGCGAACCCGTCGCTCGACGAGGTCGCCGCGGAGTTCAGGGCCGGCCGGGCAAGCTGAATGCATCCGCAGGAGCCCCCATGTTCGACCACGTGAAGTTCGGCGTCAGCGATTTCGCCGCGAGCAAGGCCTTCTACCTCGCGGCGCTCGCCCCGCTCGGCGTCAAGGTGGTCGGGGAGGGCGTGCCGAGCTACGGCGTCGAGCTGTGCCAGGAAGGCGGCACCGTGTCGCTATGCCTGTTCCAGACCGAGCAGAGTCCCGCGCATCTGCACCTGGCCTTCGCGGCCGCGAGCCGCGCGCAGGTCGACGCATTCCATCGCGCGGCGCTCGCGGCCGGCGCGAAGGACAACGGCGCGCCGGGACTGCGGCCGCACTATCACGCGAACTACTACGCCGCCTTCGTGATCGGCCCGGACGGACACAACATCGAAGCGGTGTGCCACGCGGCTGCTGAATGAATCAGCCATGACCCAGCTCTTTGCCGTAGTTTTCACCGACAAGCCCGATCACGGCGCGGTCCGTGCGGCCTATCTCCAGGCGCATGTCGACTGGCTCGAGCAGCACAAGGAGCTCGTCCCCGTGGGCGGCTCCTTGCGGCACGAGCCCGGGCAGGTCCCGAAAGGCGGACTGTGGATCGCCCGGGCCGAATCGAAGGCGCAACTCGAAGCGCTGATCCAATCCGATCCGTTCTTCGTCGCCGGGCTGCGGCAGGGCTACGAGATCCTGTTCTGGTCGAAGGCGAATGCCGAGCGCATGGTGCTGATTTGAAAGCTCCGGGCAGCGAACCGATTGGACGGCGCGTGGCGCGCTCGTTTGCATTGCTGTGTCGGTTGTTTGGCGCGGCGATCCTGTGCGCGTTCGCGTGCGTGCCTTTGGCGATCTGCTATTCGGCGATTGAGACCCTGGTGGCCGATCCGCGGAAATTCGACTTGGTGTTCGTCACGGTATTTGCTGCAAGCGCCGCCGCCGCCTGCGCGCTGCTGCTCGTGGCCTATCGGGCCGCGACCGGACGCGGCAGGGTCAAAGACGGCGGGCTATTGCCGCCGCTGGCGATGAGAGTGCTGGTCGCCTTGTTTGCCGTCACGGCCGTGGCAATCGTCGGCATGGGGCTCTGGTCTCGGAGTCCACTGCCGATTCTGGGCGGCTTGGGCTATCTATGGGGGTCGCGCGTGGCGTGGCGAAGCATTGGCCGCAAGCCCTTGAAAGAGCTCATGTCGATCGAGTTCGACGACCTGCAGGTCAGGGTTCTTGCTTTGGCGCCGATGGATCCGGCTTGGAATCAGACGTTTGCATGGTTGGCGATCGAACGCGTCTGCTTCCGCGATGCAGGTTTGGATTCGTCGGACGAAGTGTTCGTTCAAGTACGTGGTCGGCCGCAACCCGTCGTGGTCCTCATCGAAGCGAGCGGCGGCGCCGAATTCATGGGGGAACTCTGCGGTCGCGGCTATTTCCCCGAGCATGTGTGGCGCCGCGCGCTCGGCGACACGAGTGGCGGCATGCATTGCTGGCCCGAAGTCGCGCCGGGGAGTTCTACGAGTGGCTGAAGTCAAGCCGTGCCAAAGCGCAGCAAACGCCGGCAGCACGTGACTTTCAGCGGCGGCATGGGCCGTCGCTACATTTTTCAGCCGATCCGGACGTGATCGTCGAGGCCTTTGAATTCATCGCGAGGGGGATGACTGCGTGATCAATAAGCAGATCGGAAAGACGCTCCTGCTATGCGTGGCTGCGCTCAGCGCTGGTGCGGCCAGCGCCGCCGGCGTCGACCCGCTGACCGCCGACATCGACGCGCGCGACGCGCTGCGCTTTGCCGCGCTGATGAAGGACGGCGCCTTGCCCACGGCCGAGGTCCTGCAGCGCGACTACCTCGACGGCGCCGGCCCGGGCGTCAAGGTGTTCACGCCGGGGCGCATCGTCAGCGCCGAGCACCTCGCGAAGGCGGTCGCCGCCCGTCCGGCGTCCTATCGCTACGCGATCGCGAACTGCCTGCCGCAGCTGCCGGCACTCGACCAGGACCTGCGCGCGATCTACCTCGCCTATGCCGGCCTGCTGCCCGAGCGTCCGCTGCCCGCGATCGAGGTCGTGTTCGGCGCCCTCAATTCGGGCGGCACGGCGAGCGAGGACGCGCAGGTACTGGGCCTCGAGGTGACCTGCCCGCCCGGTACCACGCCCGCGCAGTTCCGCACCACGATGCGCGGCTTTTTCGCCCACGAGACCGTGCATACCTGGCAGGGCGACGGCACGCCCGAGGCGCTCGCCGACCCGCTGCTCTACCAGGCCATGATCGAAGGCGTCGCCGACTACTTCGCGAGCCTCGTCACCGGCGAGATCCCGCGCCTCGACCGCGACGCCTGGGCGCGCTCGCGCGAGGCCTGGGTCTGGCAGGAATTCCAGCGCGACCGCGCGGCGATGCAGTCCGTGCACACGCGCCAGGACGAGCTGCTCGCGAGCCCGCATTTCACGCGCTGGTTCGCGAACTGCGGCTCGGCGCCCAAGGACTGGCCCTGCGAGGCCGGCTACTGGGTCGGCATGCGTATCGCCGAGGCCTACGTCGCTCGCGCGCCCGACAGGCACGCGGCGCTGCGCGAGCTGCTCGAGCTGCACGACCCGGCCGCGATCCTCAAGGCCAGCGGCTACGGCGGCTGAGCGCTAGAACAGGAAGTAGCGCTGCGCCATCGGCAGCACGCTCGCCGGCTCGCAGGTGAGCAGCTCGCCGTCGGCGCGCACCTCGTAAGTCTGCGCGTCGATTTCCATGCGCGGCAGCAGGCCGTTATGGACCATGTCGCGCTTCGTCACGCCGCGGCAGCCGCGCACCGCGGCGACGGTCTTGCGCAGCCCGTATTCCCTGGCCCGCGCGAGGCCCGCCTGCGAGACGAAGGTCAGCGAGCCGGCCGCGAGCGCGCCGCCAAAAGCGCCGAACATCGGCCGCTGGTGGACCGGCTGCGGCGTCGGGATCGACGCGTTCGCGTCGCCCATCAGCGCGCTCGCGATAAAGCCGCCCTTGAGCACAAGGCTCGGCTTGACGCCGAAGAAGGCCGGGCGCCACAGCACGAGGTCGGCCCATTTGCCGACCTCGATCGAGCCGACCTCGTGGGCGATGCCGTGCGACAGCGCCGGGTTGATGCCGAGCTTGGCCACAAAGCGCTTGACGCGCGCGTTGTCGTCGCGCGCACCGTCGCCCGGCAGCGAACCGCGCTGCTGCTTCATCTTGTGCGCGGTCTGCCAGCAGCGCAGCACCATCTCGCCGACCCGGCCCATGGCCTGGCTGTCGCTCGAGAACATGCTGATCGCGCCGAGGTCGTGCAGCACGTCCTCGGCCGCGATCGTCTCGCGGCGGATGCGGCTCTCGGCGAAGGCCAGGTCCTCGGCGACGCTCGCGTCGAGGTGGTGGCAGACCATCAGCATGTCGAGGTGCTCGTCGACCGTGTTGACCGTGTAGGGCATGGTCGGGTTCGTCGACGAGGGCAGGAAGTTCGCCTCGCCGACGACGCGCAGGATGTCGGGCGCGTGGCCGCCGCCCGCACCCTCGGTGTGGAACGCGCACAGCGTACGGCCTTTCGTCGCGGCGATCGTGTCCTCGACGAAGCCGCTCTCGTTGAGCGTGTCGCTGTGGATGCTGACCTGGGTGTCGGTGTGCTCGGCGACGTCGAGGCAGTTGCTGATCGCGGCCGGCGTCGTGCCCCAGTCCTCGTGCAGCTTGAGGCCGATCGCGCCGGCCTCGATCTGCTGGCGCAGGGCCTCGGGCCGGCTCGCATTGCCCTTGCCGAGGAAGCCGAGGTTCATCGGGAACGCGTCGGCCGCCTGCAGCATGCGGCGCAGGTTCGCGGGCCCCGGCGTGCAGGTCGTCGCGAGCGTGCCGGTGGCCGGGCCGGTGCCGCCGCCGGTCATCGTCGTGACGCCGCTCGCGAGCGCCTCCTCGATCTGCTGCGGGCAGATGAAGTGGATATGCGTGTCGATCGCGCCGGCCGTGACGATCAGGCCCTCGGCCGCGATGATCTCGGTGCCCGGGCCGATCACGATGTCGACGCCGGGCTGGACCTCGGGGTTGCCGGCCTTGCCGATCGCGGCGATGCGGCAGCCGCGCAGGCCGATGTCGGCCTTGACGATGCCCCAGTGGTCGACGATCAGCGCGTTCGTGATCACGCAGTCGACCGCGTAGTCCTCGCCGGGGCCGTTGACGCGCTGCGACTGGCCCATGCCGTCGCGGATCGTCTTGCCGCCGCCGAACTTGACCTCCTCGCCGTAGCCGCCCGCGCCGAGCGTCAGGTCCTGCTCGACCTCGATCACGAGCGCCGTGTCGGCGAGGCGCACGCGGTCGCCGACGGTCGGGCCATAGGTCTCGGCGTAGGCGCGCCTCGAAATGCTGCTCATAGCTTGCCCTGGGTGAGGCCCCGGAAGCCCCAGACCTCGCGGCCGCCCGCGTAATCGACGAGCTCGACGGTGCGCTGCTGGCCCGGCTCGAAGCGCACGGCGAGGCTCGACGGGATGTTCAGGCGCATGCCGCGCGCGGCCGCGCGGTCGAACTTCAGCGCCGCGTTGGCCTCGGCGAAGTGGTAGTGCGAGCCGACCTGGATCGGCCGGTCGCCGGCGTTCTCGACGACGAGGGTCAGGGTGCGGCGGCCGGGATTGAGCGCGTGCTCGCCCTCGTCGATCAAAAGCTCCCCCGGCGTCATGTCAGCCCCTCGCCCGACGGGTGCTTCGGTCGATCCCCCGCGGGGATGCCGCTTGCTCGGGAGCGTCCCAGCGCGGCGCGGCTCATGCAAGAAGCCCCAAACCCAGCAGGGCAATGCCCGCACCGGCCGCCCGTGCGGCCCAGGGCGCGCGCCGCTGCAGCGCGACGCCGAGCCCGATGCCGAGGCCGTGCAGGCAGGCCGTCGCGAGCACCATGCCCGCGAGCGCCGCGCCGGCGCCGAGCTCCTGGCCATGGGCCGCGCCGTGGAACAGCGCGAAGCCGCCGACGAGCAGCGCGCCCCGGCCGGCGCCGAGGCGCGGGCTCGCGAACAGCAGCGCGCCGAGCGCGAGCAGCGAGGCCGCGATCCCGGTCTCGACGGCCGCGAACTGCACGCCCGCGAGCGCGAGCAGGGCGCCGGCGAGCAGCATCGCCATGAACGCGAGCGGCGCGAGCCAGCGCCGGCCCGCGTCGCGTGCGCTCCACAGGCCGACGGCGAGCATCGCCGCGCAATGGTCGGCGCCCGTGAACGGGTGGACGAAACCCTCGACGAAGCCATGGTGCGCGCCCGCGTCCGTGCCGGGATGGGCCTGGGCGAACGTCGTCACGCACAACAGGGCGAGCGGCAGGGCGATGCGAGGGGCTTGTTTCATGCTGGTGCACTCCTCATGGAATCGGTTGGTGCACGGTCACCAGCTTGGTGCCGTCGGGAAAGGTCGCTTCGACCTGGATCTCGGGGATCATCTCGGCGACGCCGTCCATCACGTCGGCGCGCGCGAGCACGGTCTTGCCCTCGCTCATCAGCGTGGCGACGCTCTTGCCGTCGCGCGCGCCCTCTAGGATGGCCATGCTGATCAGCGCCACCGCCTCGGGGTGGTTGAGCTTGAGGCCGCGCGCACGGCGCCGCTCGGCCAGCAGGGCGGCCGTGAACAGCAGCAGCTTGTCCTTCTCGCGCGGTGACAGATCCATCGCTCTCCCTCGTGACCTATTCGATTGCAGGACTCGTGCCCGGCACGCGTCCTGCATCGGCAGAGCATGCAAGCCGCCAGCGCCCGAGTCCACCCGGCCGAACCCGCGGCGGCGTCCGCGCCGCCGGTCCAGCGCGTCGTCAAGATCCGGCGCGACTACAACGCCTGGGTGGCGAGCGAGACGCTCGAGGACTACGCGCTGCGCTTCACGCCGCGCGCGGCGCGGCGCACGCTCGGCGGCGTCGCGAACACGGCGTTCGGCGCGGCGTCCTTCCTCGTGCTCGAGGCGGTCGGCGCGACCCTGCTGCTCGAGTACGGCTTCGCGAACGCGGCCTGGGCGATCCTCGCGACCGGGCTCGTGATCCTGCTCGCGGGCTGGCCGATCGCCGTGCATGCGGCGCGCCACGGCCTCGACATGGACCTGCTCACGCGCGGCGCGGGCTTCGGCTATATCGGCTCGACGATCACGAGCCTGATCTACGCCTGCTTCACCTTCGTGTTCTTCGCGCTCGAGGCGGCCATCATGGCCTACGCGCTCGAGCTCGCGTTCGGCGTGCCGCCGGCCTGGGGCTACGCGCTGTGCGCGCTCGTCGTGCTGCCGCTCGTGATGCACGGCATGACGGCGATCGCGCGCCTGCAGGCCTGGACCCAGCCGCTGTGGCTCGCGCTGCTGATCCTGCCCTACGCGGCTGTCGTGCTGCGCCGCCCGGGACTCGGCGCGGAGCTCGCCCACCTCGGCGGCGGCTTCACGCTCGGCGGCTTCGGCGCGGCGCTGACGGTCGGCATGGCGCTGATCACGCAGATGGGCGAGCAGGCCGACTACCTGCGCTTCATGCCGCCGCCGCGGCCCGGCCGGCGCGGGCGCTGGTGGGCGGCGGTGTTCGTCGGCGGGCCCGGCTGGGTGATCCCGGGCGTGGCCAAGATGTTCGGCGGCGCGCTGCTCGCCTGCCTGGCCCTGAGCCTCGGCGTCGCGCGAGAGCGCGCGGTCGACCCGAACCAGCTCTACCTGGCCGGCTTCGGCCTGGTCTTCGATGGCCTGCCGACCGCCACCGCGGCGCGCCTCGCCGTCGCGGCGACCGCGCTGTTCGTCGTCGTCTCGCAGCTCAAGATCAACGTCACGAACGCCTACGCGGGCTCGCTGGCCTGGAGCAATTTCTTCGCGCGGCTCACGCACAGCCACCCGGGCCGCGTCGTCTGGGTCGTGTTCAACACGGCGATCGCGCTGCTGCTGATGGAGATGGACCTGTTCCGCGCGCTCGACCGCGTGCTGGGCCTGTACGCGAACGTCGCGATCGCGTGGATCATGAGCGTCGTCGCCGACCTCGTCGTCAACAAGCCGCTGGGCCTGTCGCCGCGCGAGATCGAGTTCCGCCGCGCCAAGCTCTACGACGTGAACCCGGTCGGCGTCGGCGCGATGGCGCTCGCGTCGCTGGTGTCGATCGCGGCCCACCTCAGCGCGTTCGGGACGCTCGCGCAGAGCTTCTCGGCCGCGATCGCGGCGGTCGTGGCCCTCGCCACGGCGCCGCTGATCGCCTGGGCCACGCAAGGCCGTTACTACCTCGCGCGGCCGACCGACGAGGGTGCCTACCTCGGCACGCGCCGCTGCGTCGTCTGCGAGCGCGACTACGAAGGCCCCGAGATGGCCCATTGCCCGGCCTACCGCGGCGCGATCTGCTCGCTGTGCTGCGCGCTCGACGCGCGCTGCGAGGACCTGTGCAAGCCCGATGCGCGCGCGAGCGCCCAGGCCCGCGCGCTGCTGCGCCGCCTGCTGCCGCGGCGCGCGTGGCCGCTGCTCGACGCGGGCCTCGCGCGCTACCTCGGGCTGATGGCCGTCGTGCTGCCGCTGCTCGGCCTGGGCGGCGTGCTGCTGTACCGCGCCCAGCTCGCGCTGCTGGGGGCTCACGCGGTCGAGTTCGCGCCGGCCTTGCGCGCGGCCTGGACCCAGGGGCTCGTGGCCGTGCTGCTCGGCGTCGCGGTCGCCGGCTGGTGGCTCGTGCTGAACCAGCAGAGCCGCCGCGTCGCCCAGGAGGAGTCGCGCCGCCAGGCCCAGCTGCTCGGCGACGAGATCGCCGCGCACCGCCGCACCGACGCCCAGCTTCAGCAGGCGCTCGCGCGCGCGGCCGCGGCGAGCGCCGCGAAGACGCGCTATATCAACACCATGAGCCATGAGCTGCGCACGCCGCTCAACGCGATCCTTGGCTACGCGCTGATCCTCGACGAGGACGCGCGCATGCCCGCGCACCGGCGCCAGGCCGTCAAGGTGATCCGGCGCGGCGGCGAGCACCTGCTCGCGCTGATCGAGGGCAGCCTCGACCTCGCGCGCATCGAGGCCGGGCGGCTGCGCGTCGAGCCCGGGCCCTGGGCGCTTGCGGAATCCTTGCGCGACCTGCAGCGCCTGTTCGCGTCGCAGGCCGAGGCCAAGGGCCTGGGCTTCGAGCTGCACGGCGCCGACGCGCTGCCGGCCTGGGTGCGCGGCGACGCGATGCGCGTCCAGCAGGTGCTGATCAACCTCGTCGGCAACGCGATCAAGTTCACCGAGCGCGGCCAGGTGCGCGTGAGCGTGCGCCATGCGGGCGAGATCGCGCGCGTCGTCGTCGAGGACAGCGGCCCGGGCATGGCCGCGGCCGAGCTCGAGCGCGTGTTCGAGCCCTTCGAGCGCGGCGACGCGGCCCGGGCGCCCGGCACGGGCCTGGGCCTGACGATCGCGAAAATGCTGACCGAGCTGATGGGCGGCGCGCTCGAGGTCAGCAGCGCACCGGGACAGGGCACGCGCTTCACGCTGCGCCTGTACCTGCCCGTGATCGCGGCGCCGGCCGTGCGCGCGGCGCCGCCGGCCGCCCGACCGCCCGAGCGCGCTGCCGAGGTCGCGCTGCCGCCGCGCGACCAACTGCTCGCGCTCCAGCAGGCGCTCGCGCGCGGCCACGTGAAGGGCGTGCTGGGCCTGCTCGACGCGATCGCCGCGGCCGACCCCGGCTGCGCGCCGTTCGTCGCGCGCCTGCGCGAGCTCGCGAGCGAGTTCCGCCTCGACGCGCTCTCCCAGGCCGTGGCACGCGGCTTGCATGAGGGTTTGCATGGAGAGCTTGATGAGCAGCGCTGACGAGGAACTCGACGCCGTGCCCGATCCCGGACCGCCGGTGGCCGTCCACGGCGAGCGCGTGCTCATCGTCGACGACGTGCCCGACAACCTTGCGCTGCTGCACGATGCGCTCGACGAGGCCGGCTACACGGTGCTCGTCGCGACGAGCGGCGCGGGCGCGCTCGCGATCGCGCTGGCCGAGCCGCCCGACATCGTCGTGCTCGACGCGGTGATGCCGGGCATCGACGGCTTCGAGCTCGCGCGGCGCCTCAAGGCCGACCCGGCGACCGCCGCGCTGCCGCTGATCTTCATGACCGGCCTGTCCGACGCCGAGCATGTCGAGGCCGCGTTCGCGGCCGGTGGCGTCGACTACGTGACCAAGCCGATCCGCCCGCGCGAGGTGCTCGCGCGCATCAGCGCGCATCTGCGCGGCGCGCGCGCGGGCGCCCAGGCGCGCAACGCGCTCGACGCGTTCGGTCACGCGAGCCTCGCCGTGCACGAGCGCGACGGCCGCTGCGTGTGGCAGACGCCGCTTGCGCGCGCGCTGATGAACGAGTTCTTCGCCGACGGCCATTTCGAGCGCGGCCGCCTGCCGCCCGAAGTGCTGTACTGGCTGCACCGCGAGGCGCTGCGGCGCCGCGCGGGCGCCGCGCCGGCCGGCCTGACCGTGCTCGCGCCGCCGACCCACCCGGGCCAGCCGAGCAGCGCGCGCGGCGCGCGGCGGCTGTCGTTCGCGCTGCACGCGGTGAACCCGGACGCGCTCGGCGAGGGCCAGTGGCTGATCGTCATGCACGCGGCCGACGACCTCGCGCAGATGGAGGCCCTGGTCAAGGCCTTCAAGCTGACGGTGCGCGAGGCCGAGGTGCTGTACTGGCTCGCGCGCGGCAAGACCAACGCCGACATCGGCACCATCCTCGGCACGAGCCCGCGCACGGTGCAGAAACACCTCGAGCATGTGTTCGAAAAGCTCGGCGTCGAGACGCGCTCGGCCGCCGCGGCGCTCGCCGTGAGCCGGGTGCGCGAGCTGCAGGCGCCGCGCTGAGCGCCGCGCCGGGCTTCGCTCAGCCGAGCCGCGCCTTGAGCCAGGCGTTGAGGTCGGCGACCTCCTCGGCGCAGACCGAGTGCGGCATCGGGTAGTCGTGCCATTCGATCGCGTAGCCGAGCTCGGTCAGCAGCTTGCGGCTGTCGGTCGCGCGCGCGATCGGCACGACCGGGTCCTGCGTGCCGTGGGCCATGAAGATCGGCGTCGCCGCGTTGGCCGGGTTCGCCTCGGCCGCTGTCGTCGCGGCGAGCGGCAGGTAGCCCGACAGGCACACGAGGCCGGCCAGGGCCTGGCCGAAACGAAGGCCCGTCATCAGCGTCATCGCGCAGCCCTGCGAGAAGCCCATCAGTACGATGCGCGAGGCGGGCACGCCGCGCGCGATCTCGCGCTCGATCAGCTCGGCGACGAGGCCCTGCGCCTCGCGCAGGCCGGCCTCGTCCTCGCGGCGCACGAGCTCGGTGCCGAGGATGTCGTACCAGGCGCGCATGCGGTAGCCGCCGTTGATCGTGACCGGGCGCACCGGCGCGTGCGGGAACACGTAACGCACCGGGCCGACGGCGGCGAGGTCGAGCTCCTGCGCGATCGGCACGAAGTCGTTGCCGTCGGCGCCGAGGCCGTGCAGCACGATGATGGCCGCGGTGGGGTTCGGGGCGGTTTCGAATTCGATGCCGTCGAGTGACATGTGGGTGACAGTGCGGGTTGCGGATGGCTGCGATGATAGAAGCCATGGGAAAACTGAGCCTCGTGCGCCATGGCCAGGCCTCGTTCGGCGCGGCCGACTACGACCAGCTGAGCCCGCTCGGCGCGCAGCAATGCCGGCTGCTCGGCGCGTATTGGCGCGGCCAGCAACGCCGCTTCGCCGCCGTGCTGACGGGCACGCTGAAGCGGCACGCGCAATCGCTCGCGGCGATCCGTGAGGGCTACGGCGAGGGCGCCGACGCCGCACTACCGGCGCCGCTCGTGCTGCCGGGTCTCGACGAATACGACAGCGAGGCCGTGATCCGCGCGTACCGGCCTGGCGAGACGCTCGAACGGCCGCGCAACGCCGCCGAGGTCAAGCAGTACTTCCGCCTGCTGCGCGACGGCCTGCAGGCCTGGATCGCCGGCCGTATCGAACCCGAGGGCATGCCGCGCCACGCGGACTTCGTCGCCGGCGTCGTCGCGGCGCTCAACCAGGTGCGCGAACTGGCAGCCGAGCGGGGCGGCGCCGAGCTGCTGATCGTCTCGAGCGGCGGCCCGATCTCGACGGCCGTCGCCCACGTGCTCGGCGCGCCGCAGGAGGCCGCCGTCGAGCTCAACCTGCAGCTGCGCAACAGCGCGCTGACCGAGTTCCAGTTCGGCGCGCGCGGCCACCAGCTGATGAGCTTCAACCACCTGCCGCACCTCGAGGCGGCGGGCCAAGCGGGGCTCGCGAGCTACGCCTGACGCGCCGTCGGGCGGCGCGGGCTCAGGGCTTGACGAACTTCAGCGTCATGCGGTCGCTCTCGCCGATCGCCTCGTACTTGGCGCGGTCCTGGTCGCCGTGCTCGAAGCTCGGCGGCAGCGCCCACACGCCCCCCGGGTGGTCGGCGTGGTCCTTGGGGTTGGCGTTGATCTCGGCGCGCGCGGCGAGCTTGAAGCCGGCGCTTTCGGCCATCGCGATCACGTAGGACTCGTGCAGGTAGCCGGTGCTCGCCTTCGCGTCCTGCTCGCGGTCGGGCGGCAGGCGGTGGTCGACGACGCCGAGCACGCCGCCGGGCTTGAGCGCGTCGAACATCGCCTTGAACGCAGCGCGCGTCTGCGCGTCGCCGAGCGCGGCCCAGTTGTGGACGTTGCGGAAGGTCAGCACGAGGTCGGCCGCGCCCGGCCGGCCGAGGTCGAAGCGGCCGTTGCGCGCGTCGAACACGCCGAGGCGCACGCGGTCGTAGAGCTGCGGCTTGGCGTCCAGCCAGGCCTTGAACTTGGCGGCGCCGCGGCGCGCGTCCTCGCTGCTCGCCTCGGGGTCGCTGCCGGCCTCGATCAGCTGGCCATGCGCGCGCAGATAGGGCGCGAGGATCTCGGTGTACCAGCCGTTGCCGGGGACCAGCTCGACGACGGTCTGGTCGGGCTTGATGCCGAAGAAGGCGAGGGTCTGGGCCGGGTGGCGCGCGGGGTCGCGTGCGACGTTGGCCGGCGTGCGGGTGGGGCTGGCCACCGCGGCCTGCAGGGCCGCATCCACGGTCCCTTCGGCTTGCAGCGCCGCGTCGTCGGCGGCGTAGGCCGTAGCACCGAGCAGGGTCAGCGGCAGGACGAGCGCGCGCAGCGCGCGGGCGGTGAAGACTGCGTTTCGGGTCATGATTTGCCTCGAGAACAAGGAGTGGCCGCGATCATCGGCGATCGACTCGACCAGCGCCGCGTGGGGGCATTGATTGAACCCTGGGAAAATGACAGCCATGTTCACGAACCTGAGCCCCGAACTCGGCGCGGCGCGCCCCCAGAACGATGCCGACGCGCGCTTCATGCGCCTGCTGCGCAGCGCGCTCGAAGACGGCAGCTTCGCGAAGCTGCTGCTCAGCGGCTATCGCGGCGCCGAGCCCCAGCTCGAGCGCCTGACCGTGCGCACGGTCGAGCTGCGCGGCGAGCGGCACCTGAGCTTTCTGTGGCGCCACGCGACGCGCGACATCACCAAGAACCACGGCCTTGCGGAGGGCCTCGCGCTGGTCGAGGGCCTGCTCGGCCGCGACTTCCTCAACGCCCACCTGCACGTGGGCGCGCAGGAGGTCCAGTTCGCGATGAGCCGCAAGGGCCGCGCGAGCCTGCGCGTAAGCCAGGCCGAAGGCGTAGCGCCGGCCACCGCGGCGGACGATGCGCACGACAAGCCCAAGCAGCGCTACCTCGACCTGCAGTCGCCGTTCTGGCAGGACCTCGGGCTCACGCACGCGGCGAGCGGCGCGAAGGCCGAGCCCGGCGCGCGCGCGCTCGTGCCGGCGCTCGCGCGCAAGTGGAAGCAGATCAACAAGTTCGTCGAGATCTTCGCGGCCGCGCTGAAGAGCTCGCCGCTCGCCGACAGCGCCGACGTCTTCGTCACCGACTTCGGCTCGGGCAAGGGCTACCTGACCTTCGCGGTCTACGACTGGCTGCGCGGCCTGGGCCGGGACGCGCGCGTGACCGGCGTCGAGCTGCGCGAAGACATGGTCGCGCTGTGCGGCGGCGCCGCGGCCCGCCATGGCCTCGCGGGCCTCGCGTTCGAGCAGGGCGACGTGCGCGACTACCAGCCCGCGCGCCTCGACGTGATGATCGCGCTGCACGCCTGCGACACCGCGACCGACTGGGCGATCCACCTGGGCCTCGCGCGCGGCGCCTCGATCATCATGTGCTCGCCCTGCTGCCACAAGCAGCTGCGCCCGCAGATGCAGCTGCCCGCGGCGCTCAAGCCCATGCTCCAGCACGGCATCCACCTGGGCCAGGAGGCCGAGATGGTGACCGACTCGTTGCGCGCGCTGCTGCTCGAGGCCGAGGGCTACGAGACCCAGGTCTTCGAGTTCGTCGCGCTCGAGCACACGAGCAAGAACAAGATGATCCTCGCGGTCAAGAAACAGGGCGCCGCGCTCGCGGCCGCGCAAAAGCGCAAGCCCGAGGTGCTCGCCCAGATCGCCGAGATCAAGCGCTTCTACGGGATCCGCGAGCAGGCGCTCGAGAGCCTGCTGTGCGGGGCTTGAGGGACCTGCGAAACATTGCTTGAAATCAATCTATAGCACTTAGTGCTATAGTAATTTCGGTGCATGCAGCACCGGCGGGTCCTCAAGACCAAGACTTTCGATCGTTGGGCGAAAAAGCTCGTGCCCGATGCGTTGCTGTGTTTGGCCGCTTCGGAGATCGAGCGGGGTTTGTTCGAAGCCGACCTGGGGCAGGGCGTCTGCAAGAAGCGGATCGCCTTGCCGGGCCGCGGCAAGAGCGGCTCGACCCGTGCCCTGGTCGCCAAACAGCACCGGGCGGCGCTCTTCTTCATTGCGGGTCGGGGCAAGAGCGACGTCGGCACGGACTTCTCGAGACGAGAGGAAGAAGCGGCCAAGCTCTACGCCGGCATGCTGCATAAAGTGTCGGAGGAGCGCTTCGAGCTGATGCTTGTCGACGGCGCGCTCAAGGAGATTCGCAATGGCGACGAAGTCGAGCGCAAGAAATAGTCGGGTGCTGCGCGAACTGCTCGAATCGGCGCAGGACTTGAGCGCCTATGGCCTCGTATCCAAGGCCGACATGGCGCGCATGAAGGCGCTGTGCGCCGAGCCACCCGCATACCCACCGGAGCGCGTTGTCGCGATCCGGACCGGCGTCGCGAGGATGAGCCAGGCGGTATTTGCCTCGTTCATGAACGTCAGTGTCTCGACGGTCCAGAAGTGGGAATCTCCGGCAGCGGCCAAGCATCCGAGCGGAGCAGCCGCCAAGCTGCTCCAACTGGTCGAGGCGAAGGGCGTCGACGCGTTGCTCGTCTAACGCTCAAGGCGACTGCACGAAGCTCACATCCGCGATCCAGCCCTTCCTGCGGCGTGCGACGCGTGTTGCCGCGTCTTCTTCGTCGAAGCTCACGCCGACGCGCTCGAGCAGGGCCGGGTCGACGCCGTCGAAGCAGTTGACGTTGACGACCGCGTACACATGGCCGTCGACGCGGCAGCTGACGACGGGCGCGACGCCGCAGACCGCGCAGACGTGGAACTGCGCGGTGCGGGTGCCGAACTCGTAGGCCGAGACGCGCTCGGGGTCGCGCACCGCGACTTCGAGCCGGCCGGTCGGGCAGGAGGTCCAGACGCCGCCGTGGCGCTGGCAGAAACCGCAGCCGCAGGCGCGCGCCGGGATGCGCGTGGGCTCGGGCGTCCAGTGGAGCTGGAAGCTGATGTTGCCGCAATGGCAACGTCCGGCGATCTTCATACGTCTCCTGATGCCGAGGGTTCTTCGGGTCGATTGTGTATGCAAGCCAAGCAACGCCTACGCCGGATGGCGTATTCCTCCGCGAGCGGGCTTTGTCGAGACTGCGTCCAGCCATGCAGTGATCCCACCCATCCACTCGCCAGGAGCCCGCCATGCCGCTGACGCGCCGCATCTTCACGATTTCCAGCCTCGCGCTCGCCGCCGCCGCGGCGAGCCTGCCAGCCCAGGCCGCCGACACGATCAAGATCGGCGTGCTGCACTCGCTGTCGGGCACGATGGCGATTTCGGAGACCGCGCTCAAGGACATGGTCCTGATGGCCGTCGACGACGTCAATGCCCATGGCGGCGTGCTCGGCAAGAAGCTCGAGCCTGTCGTCGTCGACCCCGCGTCGAACTGGCCGCTGTTCGCCGAGAAGGCGCGCCAGCTGATCACGCAGGACAAGGTCGCCGTCGTGTTCGGCTGCTGGACCTCGGTCAGCCGCAAGTCGGTGCTGCCGGTGTTCGAGGAGCTCGGCTCGCTGCTGTTCTACCCGGTCCAGTACGAGGGCGAGGAGCTCAGCAAGAACGTGTTCTACACGGGCGCGGCGCCGAACCAGCAGGCGATCCCGGCCGTCGAATACCTGATGAGCAAGGACGGCGGCTCGGCCAAGCGCTTCGTGCTGCTCGGCACCGACTACGTCTACCCGCGCACGACCAACAAGATCCTGCGCGCGTTCCTGCACGGCAAGGGCGTCGCCGACGCCGACATCATGGAGGAGTACACGCCGTTCGGCCACTCCGACTACCAGGGCATCATCGCCAAGATCAAGAAGTTCGCGTCCGAGGGCAAGAAGACCGCCGTGGTCTCGACGATCAACGGCGACTCGAACGTGCCGTTCTACAAGGAGCTCGGCAACCAGGGCCTGAAGGCGACCGACATCCCGGTCGTCGCGTTCTCGGTCGGCGAGGAGGAGCTGCGCGGCGTCGACACCAAGCCGCTCGTCGGCCATCTGGCCGCGTGGAACTACTTCATGTCGATCAAGAACCCGGTCAACGCCGCGTGGATCAAGCAGTGGAGCGACTACGCCAAGGCCCACAAGCTGCCGGGCCAGGCCGACAAGCCGCTGACCAACGACCCGATGGAGGCGACCTGGATCGGCGTGCACATGTGGGCCGCCGCCGCGAACAAGGCCAAGAGCACCGACACCGACAAGGTGATCGCGGCGATGGCCGGCCAGAGCTTCAAGGCGCCCGACGGTTTCACGGTCGAGATGGACGCGAAGAACCACCACCTGCACAAGCCCGTGTTCATCGGCGAGGTCAAGGCCGACGGCCAGTTCAGCGTGGTCTGGAAGACGCCGGGTCCGGTCAAGGCCCAGCCCTGGAGCCCCTATATCCCCGAGGACAAGGGCAAGAAGGACGAGCCCGAGAAGAAGTGAGCGAGGCAAGCGCGTTGATGCCGATCCGCCTGCTGCTGCTGTGCTGCCTGCTGCTCGCGCCGCTTGCGGCGCGCGCGCTGAGCCCCGCGCAGGCGCGCGCGCTCGCCGACGGCGATACCGACGCGCGCATCGCCGCGCTCGACCAGGCGGTCGCGGCCAACGCGCCGGGGCTCGCGCCGTTCGCCCAGGCGCTGCTCGACGACGCGGTCAAGCTCACGCCGGCGGCGGTGCTCGTCGTCGACGGCGCGCAGGCGCACGACGCGGCGGGCGGCGCGCCGGCCGCGCTGCCCGACGACGCGGCCGACGTTGTCAACAACAACCGCATGCGCGGCGCGCTGCAGGCCGCGCTCGCGGCGCTCGAGCTGCGCGCGCCCGACCCCGCGCGGCGCCGCGCGGCCGTCGCGGCGCTCGCCGCCGCGGGCCTCGACGAAAGCCTGCTGCCGCTCGTCGAGCAGGCGCTCGGCGCCGAGACCGATGCCGCGCTGAAATCCAGCCTGCGCCAGCTGCGCGCGACCGTGATGGTCGGCGCGAGCGACCCCAAGCGCCGCCTCGCCGCGGCGCAGCTGCTTGTCGACGCCGACGACCCCGGCGTGCGCGGCCTGCTGATCGACCGCGTCGCCCAGGAACCCGACGCGGCCGTCCGCGCCGCGCTGCAGGATTCGCTCGCGCGCCTCGACGCGCGGCTCGCCTGGGGCGAGCGCCTGGGCCTGCTGTTCACGGGCCTGAGCCTCGGCAGCATCCTGCTGCTCGTCGCGCTGGGCCTGGCGATCTGCTACGGCCTGATGGGCGTGATCAATATGGCCCACGGCGAGCTGATGATGATCGGCGCCTACGCGACCTACGTCGTGCAGAACCTCGTGCGCGCGTACTGGCCCGCGGCCTTCGACGCCTACGTGCTGATCGCGCTGCCGGTGTCGTTCCTCGTGGCGGCCGCGGTCGGCGCGCTGCTCGAGCGGCTCGTGATCCGCCATCTCTACGGCCGCCCGCTCGAGACCCTGCTCGCGACCTGGGGCATCAGCCTCGTGCTCCAGCAGGCCGTGCGCTCGGTCTTCGGCGCGCAGAACGTGCTCGTCGAGAACCCGGCCTGGCTGTCGGGCGGCGTCGCCGTGCTACCCAACCTCGTGCTGCCGTGGAACCGCCTCGCGATCATCGCGTTCGCGCTCGTCGTGCTGGGCCTCGTCGCGTTCCTGATCGCGCGCACGCGGCTCGGCCTGTTCGTTCGCGGCGTCACGCAGAACCGCGCGATGGCCGCCTGCATGGGCGTGAACACCGCGCGCATCGACACCTACGCGTTCGCGCTCGGCGCGGGCATCGCGGGGCTCGCGGGCGGCGCGCTCGCCCAGGTCGGCAACGTGGGCCCGGACCTCGGCCAGGGCTATATCGTCGACGCGTTCATGGTCGTCGTGCTCGGCGGCGTCGGCCAGCTCGCCGGCACCGTGATCGCGGCGAGCGGGCTCGGCGTGCTGAACAAGCTGCTCGAGGGCTGGTCGGGCCCGGTGCTCGCGAAGATCATGGTGCTCGTCGTGATCGTCGTGTTCATCCAGAAGCGGCCGCAGGGGCTGTTCGCGTTCAAGGGGCGCGAGGCATGAGCGCGCAGGGCCTTCGAATCAGCCGGCACACGCTCGGTGTCGCGGCCGCGCTGTTCGTCGCGATCGTGCTCGTGCCCGTGCTGAACCGGTTCGTGCCGGCCGGCAGCGCGCTGCACCTGTCCGACTACGCGGTGGGCCTGGTCGCCAAGATCATGTGCTACGCGATCTGCGCGCTCGCGATTGACCTGATCTGGGGCTACACGGGCATCCTGTCGCTGGGCCACGGCCTGTTCTTCGCGCTCGGCGGCTACGCGATGGGCATGTATTTGATGCGCGAGATCGGCCACGACGGCAACTACGCGAGCGACCTGCCGGATTTCATGGTCTTCCTCGACTGGAAGACGCTGCCCTGGCACTGGACCTTCAGTGCGTCGTTCTGGTTCCAGGCCGCGATGGTGCTCGCGGCGCCGGGCCTGCTGGCCTTCGTGTTCGGCTTCTTCGCGTTCCGCTCGCGCATCAAGGGCGTGTACTTCTCGATCATCACGCAGGCGCTGACCTACGCGGCGATGCTGCTGTTCTTCCGCAACGAGACCGGCTTCGGCGGCAACAACGGCTTCACCGACTTCAAGCGCATCCTCGGCGCGCCGATCACGGCGCCGGGCACGCGCATCGCGCTGTTCGTCGCCACGGCCTGCGTGCTCGTCGCGTTCTACCTGCTCGCGCGCTGGCTCGTCGCGACCCGGTTCGGCCGCGTGCTGATGGCGATCCGCGACGCCGAGAGCCGCGTGATGTTCACCGGCTACGACCCGGTCGCCTACAAGCTCGCCGTGTGGGTGCTGTCGGCGCTGATGTGCGGCGTCGCGGGCGCGCTCTACGTGCCGCAGGTCGGCATCATCAACCCGAGCGAGATGAGTCCCGCGGCCGGCATCGAGATCGCCGTGTGGTGCGCCGTGGGCGGCCGCGCAAGCCTGGTCGGGCCGATCGTCGGCGCGTTCTTCGTGAACGGCGCGAAGAGCTGGTTCACCCAGGCCTTTCCCGAGTACTGGCTGTACTTTCTCGGCGCGCTGTTCATCGCCGTGACGCTGTTCCTGCCGCAAGGGCTGGTGGGCCTGTTCCGACGCGGGGTGCGCCGTGACGCCTGAACTGCTGGAGCAGGGCGCGCGCGCGAAACGCGAGCACGATGAACACGAGGCTGCGCAACAGGCTTCGGGTGGCCGCGGCGCCGCGTATGGTCGCGTCGTGCACGGCGGCGAGCCCGACTTCGGCACCGGCGTCGCGCTCTACCTCGATGACGTAACGGTCAGCTTCGACGGCTTCAAGGCGCTCAACGCGCTGAACCTGATGATCGGCGTCGGCGAGCTGCGCGCGATCATCGGCCCGAACGGCGCGGGCAAGACGACGATGATGGACGTGATCACGGGCAAGACGCGGCCCGACGCGGGCAGCGTGTCCTTCGGCCAGAACGTCGACCTGCTGCGCCTGCGCGAGAACGAGATCGCCGGCATCGGCATCGGCCGCAAGTTCCAGAAGCCCACGGTGTTCGAAGCGCTCACGGTGTTCGAGAACCTCGAGCTCGCGCTCAAGGCCGAGCGCGGCGTGCGCGCCAGCCTCCTGCACCGGCTCGATGGCGAGCAGCGTGCGCGCATCGAAGCCACGCTCGAGACCATCCACCTGAAGGACGCGGCGGCCCGAACGGCCGGGCTGCTCTCGCACGGTCAGAAGCAGTGGCTCGAGATCGGCATGCTGCTGATGCAGGACCCGCGCCTGCTGCTGCTCGACGAGCCCGTGGCCGGCATGACCGACGAGGAAACCGAGCGCACGGCCGAGCTGCTGCTGACGCTCGAGGGCAAGCATTCGCTCGTCGTCGTCGAGCACGACATGAAGTTCGTCGCCGCGATCACCGAGGGCCGGCGCAAGGTCACCGTGCTGCACGAGGGCAGCGTGCTCGCCGAAGGGCGGCTCGCCGAGGTGCAGGCCGACGAGCGCGTCGTGGAGGTCTATCTTGGTCGGTGACGAAGCCAATGCGCCGGCGCTGCTCGAGGTCGACGCGCTGCACCAGGCCTACGGCGGCTCGCACATCCTGCGCGGTCTGAGCTTCGCGGCACGGGAGGGCGAGATCACCGTCGTGCTCGGCCGCAACGGCGTCGGCAAGACGACGCTGCTCAAGAGCCTGATGGGCCTGGTGCCGACACGCAGCGGCAGCGTGCGGTTCGGAGGCGCCGACATCACGCGCGAGCCCGCCTACGCGCGCGTGCGCCGCGGCATCGGCTACGTGCCGCAGGGTCGCGAGATCTTCGGCCGCCTGTCGGTCGCCGAGAACCTTGCGCTGGGCCTCGCCTACAAGCCCGCGCGCACGCCGCTGCCGGCGCAGCTGTTCGAGCTGTTCCCGGTGCTTGCACAGATGCTCGCGCGGCGCGGCGGCGACCTGTCGGGCGGCCAGCAGCAGCAGCTCTCGATCGCGCGTGCGCTCGCGGCCGGCCCCGCGCTGCTCGTGCTCGACGAGCCGACCGAGGGCATCCAGCCCAGCGTGATCAAGGACATCGGCCGCGTGCTGCGCCGCCTCGCCGACGAGGGGCTCGAGATCGACGGCGCGCGCCGCCGCATGGCGATCGTGCTCGTCGAGCAGTACGTCGACTTCGCCGAGGCGCTCGCCGACCAATACCTCGTGATGGAGCGCGGCGCGTTCATCAAGGCCGGGCGCGGCAGGGACATGCAGGCGGACGGGGTGAGGGGGCTGGTGGCGCTGTAGGCCGGCGGCAGGGTGCGGAGGCAGCGGCTAAGATTTCGGGCCCGGGCTCGGGCCGAGCCCGTGCCGGCGCCGCCATCCCGTCAGAGAGATCCCCCGCATGACCCGCCGTAACGGCCACCCGCCGCCCACCCTGAACCGCCGCGCCTGCCTGGCCGCTGCAGCCGCGGCGACCGCCATGGGCGTGCTCGCCGGCGGCGGCGCCACCGTGCGCGCCGACGACTCGATCACGCGCCGCCCCTGGCCCGCGAAGCTCAAGACCCCGGCCCTCGACGCGCCCTGCTTCGAGGGCCCCGAGGTCCACCTCGCCGCGCTGCGCGGCCAGGTCGTGCTGCTGAACTTCTGGGCCAGCTGGTGCCCGGGCTGCCGCGACGAGATGCCCTCGCTCGAGCTGCTCGCCACGCGTTTCGGCGGCGAGGGCCTCGCCGTCGTCGCCGTCAACTACCGCGAGACCGACGGCGCGATCCGGCGCTTCACCGAGCAGCTCGTCGGCGACCTGCGCATCGCCCGCGACGCCGACGGCGCGGTCGCCAGGGCCTGGGGCGTGCGCGTGTTCCCGACCACCGTGGCCGTCGGCCGCGACGGCCGCGCCGCGTTCAGCGTGGTCGGCGCCGTCGACTGGATGGCCGACCCGGTACGCGGCTGGGTCGCCGAGCTGCTTGCGCAGCGCCCGGCCGCCTGATTTTCCGTTTGCCGCTTTGCCCGACAATCCGCCCATGAACACCCTGAACCGCCGCCGCCTGCTCCAGTCGGGCGCTGCCGCCGGCCTCGCCACGCTGGGCCTGCCGAGCTTCGCTGCCGCCGAAGCCGAACACCACTTCGACCCCAAGGCCGGCGCCTGGCGGACCTTCGACGCGACGACCACCGTCGAGCCGACCGACCTGCAGGGCACCGTGCAGGTCTGGGTGCCGTTGCCCGACATCGACACCGACTTCCAGCGCACCGTCGAGCACAGCTGGCGCGGCAACGCCGCGAGCGCGCAGATCGTCGCCGACCCGGTGCGCGGCGTGCGCATGCTCTACGCGACCTTCGAGGCCGGCCAGGACAAGCCGAGCCTGAGCGTGACGAGCCGCGTGCGCACGCGCAACCGCTCGGTCGACTGGGCCGCGCGCGCGCCGCGCGCCGTGGACCCGGCCGTGCTGCAAGCCGCGCTGGCCGCGACCGAGCTGATCCCGACCGACGGCATCGTGCGCAAGACCGCGCTCGAGGCGACGCGCGGCGCCCACGCCGACGTCGACAAGGTCCGCGCGATCTACGATTGGGTCGTGACCAACGCGCACCGCGACCCGGGCACGCGCGGCTGCGGCATCGGTGACATCGCGAGCATGCTCGAGAGCGGCAACCTCGGCGGCAAATGCGCGGATCTCAACGCGATCTTCGTCGGCCTGTGCCGCGCGTCGGGCATCCCCGCGCGCGACCTCTACGGCGTGCGCCTCGCGCCGTCGCAGTTCGGCTACCGCGAGCTCGGCGCGAACCCGGCCAAGCTCACGGGCGCCCAGCATTGCCGCGCCGAGGTCTTTCTCAAGAGCCACGGCTGGGTCGCGATGGACCCGGCCGACGTGCTCAAGGTCATGCGCCAGGAGACGCCGAACTGGATCAAGGACGCCAGGGATCCGCTCGTCGCGCCCGTCGACAAGGCGCTGTTCGGCGCCTGGGAAGGCAACTGGATGGCCTACAACCGCGGCGCCGACATCACGCTGCCGCACCAGGCCGGCAAGGCCACGCTGCCCTTCCTGATGTATCCGCAGGGCCGCAACGCGAGCGGGCGCTTCGACGAGTACGCGCCGGACCAGTTCAAGTACGCGATCAGCGCGCGCGAAGTCACGGCCTGAGTAGGGACCCTCTGCGGTCGTTAGGCCATAAAGCGCACCAGCCGGGTCAGCAGCGCCTCCTTCAGGATTCCGTCCGGCCGGCCGTTGGTCCGCAGGTTGTCGTTGTAGGCCGCGAACTGGATCGCGCGCGGGATCGGCGGGGCCTTGGCGCCGAGCGTCGCGAGCTGTTCGTCGATGACCTCGATCGATAGCGGCGACTTCGAGATCCGCGCGACCAGCTGCGAGAACTTCTCGCGTGCCGTGCCATGCTTGGCCGACTCGGCCAGGGGCTTGGAGGCCTGTTGATAGGCCGAGACGATCGCGAGGCAGACGCCGACGCTGAACGACATCTCGGCGTCGTGCCGGGCCGCGCCGGCGACCATGCCCGAGGTCAGCAGGACCTGCGCGAAGACGATCAGCTTGTTCTTGCTCGCGTAGTAGGTCTCGGCGAGCCCGTGCGCGACGACCGCGTACTTCGCGTCCATCGCGGCCTCCCAAAGCGTGCGCGGGTCTTCGCGAGCCTCCTGGGGGTAGTCCTGCATAGCTGCCTCACTGCTTGGTCGGGGGTGGTGGATCCCGGGGCGGCGGCGGAGCCGGCGGCCTGGGTTGCCTGACGGGAGGCACGGACGCCCGGGCCGGGCGATGGGGCAATGCCTTCGCGCTCATGAGCGCATCCTGAGTCAGTTGCGACCCATGTCAAGCGCTCGAGCGCAAGGGCTTGACCCAGGCATGCGCTACGCGATCGCGCCGTCGCCACATCGTTTCCACGCGGCATGCGCTGCCGCAATACGGCCTGCGGGTGGCCGTCCTAGCTTCGCGCTGCATCCCGGCGCGGTCGCCGCGGCATGCGTCGACAACAAGGATTGCAGACATGCAGGCGACATTGGCAAAGCGATTGCTCGGCGAGGGCCTCGGCACGATGGGGCTCGAGCTCGTGATCATCGGCGCGGGCGTGATGGCCGAGCGCATGGGCGGCGGCAACGTCGGCGTGGCGATGCTCGGCACGACGCTCGCGATCACCGGCGGACTCTATGCGCTGATCGAGGTCTTCGGGCCGATCAGCGGCGCGCATTTCAACCCGGTGGTCTCGCTCGTGATGGCGAGCCGCCGGGTCCTGCCCTGGCGCGAGTTCGGGCCCTACGTGCTCGCGCAGTGCGTCGGCGCCGTGCTCGGCGCCTGGCTCGTGCACGCGATGTTCGACCTGCCGCTGCTCGAGGTCTCGACCAAGCTCAGGCCAGGGTGGGGCCCGCTGATCGGCGAAGTCGTCGCGACGAGCGGCCTGCTGCTCGCGATCCTGTGCGCGCCGCCGCCGCGCGGGCCGGCCATCGTCGCGACCTATGTCGGCGCGGCCTGCTGGTTCACGGCGTCGACCTGTTTTGCGAACCCCGCGATCACGCTCGGGCGCGTGTTCAGTGACACCTTCACGGGCATCGCGCCGGCGAACGCGCCGGGGTTCGTGGTCGCCGAACTCGTCGGGGCGGGGCTGGCGGTGTTGCTTTACCGGGCGCTGACGGGGTCGGCGCGCAACTGATGCCAGGCGAAAAGTCCCCGGATCAGACTACGCGAAGGCGAATGAATTGGTCATGAGCTCGTCGTGGATCAGGGACATCTGACGGGCGATGCTCGAAGAATCGCTGGTCGTTGTGCAACCTTAAAGGAGGCTTCCAATGAAGCTATCTCGTCTTCCGACCGTAGGGCTGGCAGTCGCTGCGAGCCTGTGCATTGCGCAAACCAGCTCGACGAGCCGCTCAGATGTCGCTCGCTCGGAACTGGATAGAGCCCTTGCGCCCATCGCGACACGCGATGATCTTGTTCGATATCTCAATGACACGTCGCCGTGAAATCCGCTGATGCGGCTTTCTCCGGAAGCACGTCAGCGCCTGCTCGGGACGGCGGTGTTCAATTCGAAGGGGGAGCTGGCGTCCTACTACCTCGGCGACATCCGCAAGGAGCTATCCCCGACCGACGCGTACCGTGTTTTGGCGTTGTTCGGGGGCCAAGAGTTCGCATCAACGTACAACAACGGCATCGTGGGCTCCGCAACGGATGCGCAAGTGAAGTCCTTGGCTTTTCCTCCATCAGGTGCACATCCGCTGACGGCGGGCTATTACTGCAACGGAGGCTATTGCACCTCACACCGTGACTTCACGTGCGACGAAGGAAAGTGCACGCCGCCGCTCTGAGAGCGGCGAGCGAGGGCCCGTGGAGGCCGGTTGCCCGGCCTCGAGCGCCATCGCTTCGGAGCAGCCCATGGAGTGGAAGTACCTTGGCCTAGGAGCCATTCTTGCGGCGGGCATCGGCGGCGGATCGGCGGCGATGCCCGCAAGCCCTTGCCCGGTCGGAGCATCGGTTCATGCCGAGGCGAAGGCCCTGCTGGCTTGCCTTCGACGCCTCGAGGATCAGCCGACCGGATTGGCGGCCTTCTCCGAGACGGAGCTCAACGAAGAGGCGGATTTTCGCTACTCGGAGACGGCGCGCGTCGGCAGCCGCGAGAGCGCGCAGATCGTCGCGATACTGACCGAAGAGTTGGAGAGTCGAAGGCCGCCCGCGGGCGGGTCCCGCAGCGCCGGTGGGTACGCGGCCCTCATGCTGGCGGGGGATTTGAGCGCGGCCTTGGCGGAGGCGCGAGACAAGCATATGCCCATCCATGGGTGGGACAAAGTCGCCTTCCGGCCGCTTGAGAACCGGGCATCGAGGCTGGAGCACTATTGGACGTTCAGCGAGGACGGCGCCTCGTTGACGGAACAGGAAATCGACCTCTCGACCGGGAGCCACATCATCGTCTACGCGGCGCCCGGTTGCGGTCGCTGCGCGGCGGCGGCGAACGAGATCCCCAAGATCGAAAGCTTGGCTCCGACATTCGCCCGCAAGTCACTTTGGGTATCGTTTCCCGATGCCAACTTTTCGGCCGACTATTACAACGACTGGCGAAGAAGACACGCCGAATTTCCAACGAATGTGATCCTTGACCGCGCCAATTGGCCCCGGCGGACGCTTGATGCGACGCCGTATTTCGTGTTCATGAAGGACGGGGTTGTCGTGGCTGAAGTCATCGGATGGTTCGGGCCGGAGAAGGCATCCAGGTTCGAACGGGCCGTTGCGCTGATTTCGGAGTGATCGCGAGCTTTTTAAATTACAAGTTTTATTGTAATAATCTGCGGACATGAACAAGACCTCGGCCCTCGCCGCGCTCGGCGCGCTCGCGCACCCGATCCGTCTCGACGCGTTCCGCGCGCTCGTCGTCGCGGGTCCGCAGGGCCTGACGCCGGGCGCGCTCGTCGAGCAGCTCGGCGTCGCCTACGCCAAGCTCGGCTTCCACCTGAAGGACCTCGCCGCGGCCGGCCTCGTGACGTCCGAGCCGGTCGGCCGCCACGTGATCTATCGCGCGGTCTTCGCGCAGATGAACGCGCTGCTCGACTACCTCGGCGACAACTGCTGCGCGGGCGCGCCCTGCGAGCTCGCGCCGCGCGCGAAATGCTGCTGCTGAGACGAGCAAGAAGAAGAGGAGGGCGCCCGCATGACCGTCAATGTCCTGATCCTGTGCACGCACAACTCGGCCCGCAGCCAGCTCGCCGAGGCCATGCTCAACCATTGGGCCGCGCGGCTCGGCCGCGACCTGCGCGCCTACAGCGCCGGCAGCGCGCCGAGCGGGCGCGTGAACCCCGACGCGCTCGCGGCGCTCGCGAACGCGGGCGTCGACGTCGGCGGCCTGCGCTCCAAGCGATGGGACGAGTTCGGCGGCGCCGACGCGCCGCTCATGGACATCGTCATCACGGTCTGCGACGGCGCGGCCGGCGAGGCCTGCCCGCATTGGCCGGGCCGGCCCGTCAAGGTCCACTGGGGCTATCCGGACCCGTCCGACACGCCGGCGGCAGGGCGCGCCCAGGCCTTCGAGCTGACGCGTCAGGCGCTCGGCTACCGCATGCGGCTGCTGCTCGACCTGCCGCTCGCGGCGATGAACCCGCGCGAGCGGCAGGACGCGCTGGCCGAGATCGCGACGGCCTGAGATGGACGCACGCTTGAGCCGACGCCTGCTGGCCGAAGGGCTGGGCACGCTGCTGCTGCTCGCCGTGGTGCTCGGCTCGGGCGTCATGGGCGAGCGCCTCGCGGGCGGCAACGCGGCGGTCGCGCTGCTCGCGAACACGCTCGCGACGGTCGCCGGCCTGTACGTGCTGATCGAGGTTTTCGGGCCGCTCAGCGGCGCGCACCTGAACCCCGCGGTGTCGCTGGTCATGGCCTGGCGCGGCCGGCTGCGCGTGCGCGAGTGCGCGCCCTACGTGCTGGCGCAGCTGCTCGGCGCGCTGCTCGGCGCCTGGCTGGTCCACGCGATGTTCGCGCTGCCGCTGTTCGAGGTCTCGACGCGGTTGCGCAGCGGCGCCGGCCAATGGCTGGCCGAAGGCGTCGCGACCTGCGGGCTCGTGCTCGTCGTGCTGCGCGCGCCGCCCGCACGCGCGGCAGGCCTGGTCGCGGCCTATATCGGCGCGGCCTACTGGTTCACGGCGTCGACCGCGTTCGCGAACCCCGCGGCGGTCTTCGGCCGCATGTTCAGCGACACCTTCGCGGGCATCGCGCCGGCGAGCGCCGCCAGCTTCGTCGCGGCGGAGGCGGGCGGGGCCGGACTCGCGCTCTTGCTGCACCGCGCGCTCGGCACGCCGGGCGGCGCGACCGCCGCGACCGCCGCGACCGAAGGGCGAGGCCATGGCGAGCAGCCCTGAGTCGCCCGCGCCCACGACGCCCGTGCCGATCGAGACGGTCGGCGCGGTCTTCCTGGTGTTCCTGCGCCTGGGCCTGAGCTCGTTCGGCGGTCCGGTCGCCCACCTCGGCTACTTCCGGGCCGAGTTCGTCGAGCGGCGGCGCTGGCTCGGCGAGGCGAGCTACGCCGACCTCGTCGCGCTGTGCCAGTTCCTGCCCGGGCCGGCGAGCAGCCAGGTCGGCATGGCGCTGGGCCTGATGCGGCGCGGCTACGCGGGCGCGCTGGCCGCCTGGGCGGGTTTCACGCTGCCCTCGGCCGTCCTGCTGATCCTGCTCGCGCTCGGCATCGCCGGGCATTCGGCGGCGCTGCCGCCGGCCGCGCTGTACGGCCTCAAGCTCGTTGCGGTCGCCGTCGTCGCGCAGGCGGTCTGGGGCATGGCCCGGACCCTGTGCACCGACGCGCCGCGCGTCGCGATGATGGCCCTGGCCTGCGGCGTCGCGCTGCGCGTGCCGGGCGCGTTCGGCCAGCTCGGCGTGATCGCCGCGGCGGGCGCGGTCGGGCTGCTGCGCTTGCGCCCGGCCGCGGCGGCGGACCATGCGCCGCTGCCGATCGCGGTCGGGCGCCGCGCCGGCGTCGCCTGGCTCGTGCTGTTCTGCGTGCTGCTGCTGGGCCTGCCGGCGCTGCTCGAGGCGCTGCCGTCGCAGGGCCTGGCCGAGGCCGCGGCCTTCTATCGCTCGGGCGCGCTCGTGTTCGGCGGCGGCCATGTCGTGCTGCCGCTGTTGCAGGCGGCGGTCGTGTCGCCGGGCTGGGTCGACAAGGACGTGTTCCTGGCCGGCTACGGCGCCGCCCAGGCCGTGCCGGGCCCGCTGACGACCTTCGCGGCCTTTCTCGGCGCGTCGATGCGCGGCGCGCCGAGCGGCTGGCTCGGCGGCCTGGTCTGCCTGGTCGCGATCTTCGCGCCGTCCTTCCTGCTCGTCGCGGGCGCGCTGCCGTTCTGGGAGCGCCTGCGTCGCCAGCGCCGGACCCGCGCGGCGCTGATGGGCGTCAACGCGGCCGTCGTCGGCCTGCTGCTCGCGGCGCTCTACCGGCCGGTCTGCACGAGTGCGATCGAGCGGCCCGCCGATATCGGCGTGGTCGTCGTCGCCTACCTCGCGCTGGCGCGCTGGCGGCTGCCGCCCTGGCTCGTCGTGCTGGCCTGCGGGGTGGCCGGCTGGCTGCTCGGCCCGGGCGCTGCGTAAGATGGCGGCCTTCATGCAGAAGCCCCGACACGCCCATCTCCCTGCGCTCGGCGGCGCCATGCTGGCCCTGGCCGCCGCGGCGCTGTTCGGCGTGAGCACGCCGCTGGTCCAGCGCGCGGGCGCGAGCCTCGGCGCGTTCACGACGGCGGCGCTGCTTTACGCGGGGGCCGCGCTGCTCGGCGCGCTCGTGCGCCAGCCGGTCGAGCGCGAGGCGGCGCTGCGCCGCGCCGACCTGCCGCGCCTGGGCCTGATGGCGCTGTTCGGCGCGGGCGTCGGCCCGGTCGCGCTGGCCTGGGGGCTCCAGCACACCAGCGGCACGAGCGCGTCGCTGATGCTCGCGCTCGAGGGGGTGTTCACGGCCCTGCTCGCGCGGGCGCTCTACCGAGAGGTGCTGGACCGGCGCGTCTGGGCCGCGCTGCTGCTCCTGCTCGCCGGCGGCCTGGTCCTGGTGCTCGACCGCGGCGTCGCGGCCGGCGCGCAGCTGCTCGGCATCGTCGCGGTGCTCGGCGCCACGGCGTCCTGGGGCGTGGACAACACCCTGTCGCGCGCGCTCGCCGAGCGCGACCCGGGGCAAGTCGTGCTCGGCAAGTCGGCGATCGGCGCCGGCATCACCGGCGCGCTGGCCTGGGCCTGGGGCGAGCCGATCCCCGCCTGGCCGGCGGCCCTGGCCCTGCTCGCGATCGGCGCGAGCGGCTACGGCCTGAGCCTGCGGCTGTACCTGCTCGCGCAGCGCGCGTTCGGCGCGGCGCGGACCGGCAGCGTGTTCGCGTTCGCGCCCTTCATCGGCGCGGCGCTCGCGCTGCTGCTCGGCGAACGCACGGCGACGCTGGGCATGGCCGCGGGCGGCGCGCTGATGCTGGCCGGCGTCGTGCTGCACCTGGTCGAGGACCATGCGCACGAACACGAGCACGAGGCGCTCGACCACGAGCACGCCCATGTCCACGACGACGGGCATCACAACCACCGGCACGACCCCATGCCGGTCGGCGCGCACAGCCATCGGCACCAGCACGAGCCGCTGCGCCACGGCCACGCGCATGTGCCCGACGCGCATCATGCGCATCGGCATTGATCGGGCGGCGATCGGGGCTTGTGGGCGCATCCGCGGCCATCCCGGCAGCGGACGAAGAAGAGGGGTTGACGAGCCCTAGCCTCGGCACTGGTCACAACAGTTAGGGCTGCTTGGTTCCCCACCTGACCCGGTTGGCCGTGCTTCCATGCGAGGAGGCCCGTCAGGGTGCATTGTAATCGCTCTGGCGTGCCCCTTCGCCGATGCGCTAGTCTCGACGCCCATGAGCCGCTTCAAACCCTTCCGCATCGCCCCGGGCGCGCGCGTCGCGCTGCGCAATTTCGACCCGGCCGCGACGCCGTTTCTCGAGCGCGACGAGCACGCGAGCCACAAGCGCCAGGAGGCGCTCGCGGTCGAGCTCGACGCGCTGCAGAACCTGCTGCTCGCGGAAGGGCGGCGCAAGGTGCTGCTCGTGCTGCAGGGCCTCGACGCGGCCGGCAAGGACGGCACGATCCGCTGGGTGTTCTCGCGCACCTCGCCGCTGGGCCTGCGCGTCGCCGCGTTCAAGGCGCCGAGCGACGACGAGCGCGCGCGCGACTACCTGTGGCGCTGCCACGCCGTCGTGCCGCGCGCGGGCGAGCTCGCGGTCTGGAACCGCAGCCACTACGAGGACGTGCTCGTGCCCGTCGTCGAGGGCTGGATCGACAAGGCCGAGACGCGCCGCCGCTACGCCCAGATCAACGACTTCGAGCGCCTGCTCGCCGAGACCGGCACGACCATCGTCAAGTGCCTGCTGCACATCAGCCGCGAGGAGCAGCGCGAGCGCCTGCAGCAGCGCATCGACGACCCGGCCAAGCAGTGGAAGTTCAACCGCGCCGACCTCGCCGTGCGCAAGCAATGGGACGCCTACCAGCGCGCCTACGAGCACCTGCTCGGACCCACGTCGACCGCGCACGCGCCCTGGCACGTGATCCCGGCCGACAACAAGCTGCACCGCAACCTGATGGTCGCGCGCCTGCTCGTGCGCACGCTCACGCGCATGAAGCTCGAGCCGCCGCCGCCGGACCCGACGCTGGCCAAGCTCAAGGTGGAGTGAAGGGGACGGGCTTAGAAGCGCGCGATCGACGCGGCCAGCATGATGGCCATCATCAAGAGCGCGAGCAGGTAGCCGAGGATGTGGAAGCGCCCTTCGCCCATGCCCCAGTGGCCGAAGCCGAAGTAGCCGATCAGCGCGACCAGCTTGACCATCAGCCAGGGTGCGCGCAGCCAGTCGTAGTGCAGCGCGATCGTCAGGCTCAGGCCCGAGACGAGCAGGGTGACGTTGGCGCCGAGCGCGAGCAGCAGCAGGCGGCCGTCGGTGGCGATGCGCTCGGCCCAGGGGCGGTCGAGCTGGTGGAGCAGGCCGCGCACGAGGAACAGCGCGAAGCTGAACCAGGCCAGCCCCCGATGCCAGTCGACCATCTGCGTGTAGAACCAGGCCATGCCCACCTCCGGGCACGAGCCTCGCGCGACGCTTGACCGGCTGTCAAGTCAGGGGCGGCCGCGGCTTGCTCAGCGGCCGTCGCGGTGGTAGCCCTCGCCGTAGCCGTAATAGCCGTGGTAGTAGTGACGCTCGGGGATCACGATGCAGCCGCTAAGGCTGCCGGCGAGCAGGCCGGCGGCGAGGCCGAGGGCGAGGAGACGGGCGAAGCGGTTGCGGATGCGGGACATGGTGTTGTTCCAGTCGTTGTTGACGCCAGTACAACGCCGCTGCCCCCCGCTCTGGCCGACCCCGGCTTACACCTCGATACCGTGTTGCCGCCGCGTTATGTGACAGCGGCTTGACTTCAGCGCAGCTGCAGGTCGTCGTCGCCGAAGCGGATGCCGAGCGGCTCGATCAGCAGCTGCTTGGGACCGGCCTCGACCTGGCCGGCGTTCCAGGCCTTGACGCCGCAGCTTTGCGCGACCTCGACCGTGCGCGCGGCGTCCTCGGCGCGCACGAACAGCGCGAAGCCCGCGCCCATGTTCAGCGTGGAATAGGCCTCGCGGTCGTCCTGCTGGGCGTGGCGCTGGATGAAGGCGAGCACCGGCGTGACCGGCGGCACATTGTTGATGCGGTAGGTGAACGTGCTCGGGTGGCGCAGCAGCTTGCGCCAGCCGTGGCCGGTGATGTTCGCGCAATAGTGCGGCGCGACGCCGGCCTTCCAGAGCGCTTCGGTGACCGGCGAATAGAGCGTCGTCGGCGCGAGCAGCGCGTCGCCGTAGCTGAGGCCCGGCTCGACCTCGGTCAGGTAGCCCTGCGGCAGTCTCGACAACAGCTTGCGCGCGAGGCTCAGGCCGTTCGCGTGGATGCCGCTCGACTCGAGCAGCACGATCGCGTCGCCGGCCCCGAGCTTGTCGCCGACCGACAGGCGCTCGCGCGGGTTGATCAGGCCCGTGCACGAGGCCGCGAGGTCGATGCGGCCGGCCTCGACGATGCCGGCCAGCGCCGGCGTCTCGCCGCCGCCCCAGGCGACCTGGCAGGTGTCGCAGGCCTGCTTCCAGCCTTCGACGAGGGCCTGGGCGCGCGCGCGGTCGCCGAACCAGTCGGAGCCGCCGGCGGCCCAGTAGGCCTGGACGACGAGCGGCGTCGCGCCGACCGTGATCAGGTCGTTGATCGCCATCGCGATCGTGTCCTGGGCGATGCCCGCGTAGTAGCGGCTGTTGCCCGTGAGCCGGGCCATCTCGTCGGCGACGAGGGTCTTGGTGCCCAGGCATTCGACGATCGAGGCCAGGTAGAACGGGCCGACGTCGAGCACGTAGGCCGACTCGCCGCGCGAGGCCTGGACCTCCTTGAAGCCGTGCGCGGCCATGTGGGCGCCGGTGGCGGCCGCGGCACGCTGCGCGGCGATCTTCAGCGGGTCGATCAGGTCGTAGTTGACGCCGGCCTGTTCGTAGCTGAGCGTGTCGGGATGCTTGGGGCTGGAACTCATGGGGCGTGATTATCGGTCACACATAGAATGACCGGTCTATGAGTTATCAGGTCCTCGCCCGCAAGTACCGGCCGCAGAGCTTCGAAGCCATGGTCGGCCAGGAGCACGTGGTGCAGGCCCTCACCAATGCGCTGACGCAGGGCCGGCTCCACCACGCCTATCTGTTCACGGGCACGCGCGGCGTCGGCAAGACGACGGTCTCGCGCATCCTCGCGAAGAGCCTCAACTGCACGGGCGCCGACGGGCAGGGCGGCATCACGGCCAGCCCCTGCGGCGTCTGCCCGGCCTGCCGCGACATCGACGCGGGCCGCTTCGTCGACTACGTCGAGCTCGACGCGGCGTCGAACCGCGGCGTCGAGGAGATCTCGCAGCTGCTCGACCAGGCGGTCTATAAGCCCGTCGTCGGCCGCTTCAAGGTCTACATGATCGACGAAGTCCACATGCTCTCGACGCACGCGTTCAACGCGATGCTCAAGACGCTCGAGGAGCCGCCCGAGTACCTGAAGTTCGTGCTCGCGACGACCGACCCGCAGAAGGTGCCGGTCACGGTGCTGTCGCGCTGCCTGCAGTTCAACCTGCGGCCGATGGCGCCGGCCGAGGTCCAGGACCACCTCGCGCGCGTGCTCGAGGCCGAGGGCGTCGCGGCCGAGCCCGGCGCGCTGCGCCAGCTCGCGCGCGCGGCGCGCGGCTCGATGCGCGACGCGCTGTCGCTGACCGACCAGGCGATCGCGTTCGGCGCGGGCCAGCTCGAGGAGGGCGGCGTGCGCCGCATGCTCGGCTCGGTCGACCGCGGCCATGTCGTCGCGATCGCCGACGCGCTCGTCGCCGCGAGCGGCCCGGCCCTCGTCGAGCAGGCCGACCGGCTGCGCAGCCTCGGCCTGTCGGCGTCGGGCACGCTCGAGGACCTCGCCGGCCTGATGCAGAACATCGCGATCGCCCAGGTCGCGCCGAACGCGCTCGACGCCCAGGACCCGGACACGGCCGAGGCGCGCCGCCTCGCCGCCGCGCTGCCGGCCGACGAGGTTCAGCTCGTCTACAGCATGGCGCTGCACGGCCGCCAGGAGCTCGCGCTCGCGCCCGACGAATACGCGGGCCTCGTGATGGTGCTGCTGCGCATGCTCGCGTTCCGCCCGGGCGGCGCGGCGCTGCCGGCGGATGGCGACGACGCTGGCGCTGGCGCTGGCACCGCGGCGTCGGCGAGCGCGCCGGGCGCCGCGCGCGCGGCGCCGGCCGCGCCGCTGCTGCGCCCTGCGCCGGCCGTCGTGCGCGTGCCTGCGCCGCCGGTCGCCAGTGGCGGCGATGCGCGCACCGCGGCGCCCGCGGCCCAGGCGCCGACGCCGACGCCGACGCCGATCGCGGCACCCGCCGTGGCCCGTCCGGTCCCGCAAGCCGCGCCGCGCGACCTGCCCGCCGAGGTGCTTTTGGCCCAGGCGACGCCGGCCGTGCGCGTGGCCCAGGCAACCGCGCCGGTGGCCGCGCCCGCCGAGCCCGCGCCGCCGGCCGCCGCGCGCGAAACGCGCGAAGCCGCGTCTTCATACCGCCGCGGCGAGCCGCCGGCCTCGCCCAGCGAGCGCCTGCGTCCGCGCCCGGTCGTCCACGCCGATGTCGAGGACGACGGCGCGCCGCCGCCCTGGCTCGACGCGCCGCTCGTCGACGCGGACGGCGTCGCCGCCGAACCTTCCATCGAGGCGCAGGCCACGGCGCTGCCGCCGCCCCCGCCGGCCGTCGCGCTGACGCCGACGCCGCTCGGCGAGCGCTGGGCCGCGCTCGTGCCCGGCCTCGGCCTGAGCGCGCTCGTGCGCGAGCTCGCGATGCAGGCCGAGTGCGTCGGCGCAGACGGCACGCTGTGGCGCCTGCGCGTCGAGCGCGAGTCGCTGCGCCAGGACGGCCTCAAGGCCAGGCTGCAGGCCGCGCTCGCGCAGGCGCTGCAGCAGCCCGACGCGCGCGTCGAGCTCGAGGCCGGCGTGGCCCAGGATTCGCCGGCGCTGCGCGAGGCCGCAGCGGCCCAGGCGCGCCAGCGCGCGGCCGAGCAGATCGTGCTCGACAACGAGGTCGCGCGCGCGCTGATGGCCCAGTTCAAGACGGCACGCATCGTGCCGGGATCGATCAAACCCCACTGAATGAATCGGAGTTCACCATGATGAAAGGCCAGATCGCCGGCCTGATGAAGCAGGCCCAGGCCATGCAGGACAACCTGCGCAAGGCCCAGGACGAGCTCGGCAATATCGAGGTCGAGGGCCAGTCGGGCGCCGGCCTCGTCAAGGTTTTGATGACCTGCAAGCACGAGACGCGCCGCGTCACGATCGACCCGAGCCTGCTCGCCGACGACAAGGACATGCTCGAGGACCTCGTCGCCGCGGCCTTCAACGACGCGCTGCGCCGCGCCGAGGAGGTCTCGCAGGAGAAGATGTCCAAGCTCACGGCCGGCATGCCGCTCCCCCCCGGCATGAAGTTCCCGTTCTGAATGGCCCTCCCCCGAAGCGCTTCGCGCCTCCCCCTCGAGGGGGCGCCGCCAGCGGCCCGGCAGAGCCGGTTCCGCGGCGACCGCTCGGCTCGAATGGCGCAGGGCCACCGCGCGGGTGCTCCGTGACGGCCCTGGAAGTTCTCGTCCAAGCTTTGCGCAGCCTGCCCGGCGTGGGCCAGAAGTCGGCCCAGCGCATGGCCATGCACCTGCTCCAGCACGACCGCCCGGGGGCGCTCGGCCTCGCCGCGGCGCTGACGGCCGCGTGCGAGCGCGTCGGCCATTGCCCGCGCTGCCATACTTTCGCCGAGGCGGGTCTGTGCGCGGTGTGTGCCGACCCCGAGCGCGATGCGCGCCTGCTCGCCGTCGTCGAGACGCCGGCCGACCAGGCCGCGCTCGAACGCACGGGCTCGTTCAAGGGCTATTACTTCGTGCTGCTCGGCCGGCTCTCGCCGCTCGGCGGCAACGGCCCGCGCGAGATCGGCGCGGCCGAGCTGCTCGCGCGCGCGAGCGAAGGCGCGGTCGAGGAGGTGATCCTCGCGACGAGCTTCACGGCCGAGGGCGAGGCCACGGCCCATGTGCTCGGCGAGGCGCTGCGCGCGCGCGGCATCCGCGCGACCCGGCTCGCGCGCGGCGTGCCGATCGGCGCCGAGCTCGAGTACGTGGACCTCGGCACGATCGCGCACGCGCTCGTCGACCGGCGCTGAGGGCCCGAATCGCCACTACCATCGCGGCCTGATCCATTTCCAAGCCGCGAAGGAGCGCGTCCATGACCGTCGCCAATCTCTGCATCGTCGCCGCCAGCATGCTGCCCGTCCTCGTCGCGGGCTTCGGCAAGAGCCCCGGCTACGGCAAGCCGCGCCGCGAAGGCGGCTACGACAACGCCGCGCCGCGCGCCTGGGCCGACAAGCTCACGGGCTGGCAGGCGCGCGCTATGGCCGCCCAGAACAACGGCTTCGAGGCGCTGCCGCTGTTCATCGCGGGGGTGCTCGCGGCCCAGCAGGGCCATGCGCCGCAGGACCGCATCGACGCGCTCGCGCTCGCGTTCGTCGCGATCCGGCTCGTCTACACGGCGCTGTACATCGGCAACAAGCCCGCGCTGCGCTCGGGCGTGTGGGCCCTTGGCGTCGCCGCCAGCATCGCGCTGTTCTTCGCCTGATCAGCGCCGCTCGGGTGTCTTCGCGAGCGCCTGCTGGGTCGGGCGCTGCGGCGCCGCCGGCGCGCTGCTGCGCGCCTTGACCGGAGCGCCGTTGCGCGCGGCCGTCTTGACGGGCTTGCCCGCCTTGGCCGTGTTCGTCTTCGCGGCGCTCGGCGCCGTCGAGGCGCCGGCCTTGGCCACCGCGGCGCCGCTGCGCCTGGGCGCGGCCGCCGGGGCCGTGTACACGACCAGCGCCTGCCCCGATTTGAGCGCAGCCGTGCGCGCGCCGAGCTTGTTCCATTCGGCGAGCTCGTCGGCGCTCACGCGCCAGCGCTTCGCGACGCTCGCGAGCGTGTCGCCCTTGCGCGCCTTGACCGTCGTGCGGCGCTTCGCCGGCGCGTCGGGCGCGAGGTCCAGCGACGCATGGTCGGCCAGGTAGTCGGACACGTCCTCGGTCTGGTGGGCCGCGCGCGGCACGAGCAGGGTCGAGCCCTTCTTGATGAGCATGCGCGGCGGGATCAGGTTGACCTCGCGCAGCTGCGCCTCGCTCATGCCGACCTTCTGGGCCGCGTCGGTCGGGCGCATCGTGCGCGGCACGACCCAGGCCGTCCAGCTCGCGAGCGGGCCATGGTGCTCGGCGAGGTTGGCCGCGAAGGTGCTCGCGTTGTCGTAGGGCAGCAGGACCTGGTCGGTGCCGTTCGCGAGGATCACCGGCTTGTTCATCTGCGGGTTGAACTGGCGGAACGAGTCTTCGCTCATGCCCGCGAGCTGCGCGGCGAGCGCGACGTCGATGTCGCGCTCGATGTCGACGCTGAGGAAGTACGGGTGGTTCTCGACCGCCGGCAGCGCGAGGCCGTAGTGCCCGGGGTCGAGCACGATGTTCTTCACGGCCTGCAGCTTGGGCAGGTAGTAGCTCGTCTCGTCGGGCAGGTGCAGGCTCTCGAACGTGACCGGCAGGCCGGCGCGGCGGTTCCGGTCGACCGCCTTGAGCACGTTGCCCGGGCCCCAGTTGTAGGCGGCGAGCGCGAGCTGCCAGTCGCCGTCGAACATCTTGTTCAGGCGGCCCAGGTAGTCGAGCGCGGCGCGCGTCGACGCGAGCACGTCGCGGCGGTCGTCGCGGAAGATGTTCTGCCTGAGCGCGTAGTCCTTGCCCGTGACCGGCATGAACTGCCACAGCCCGCCGGCCTTCGCGACCGAATTGGCCTGGGGGTTGAACGCGCTCTCGACGAAGGGCAGCAGGGCGAGCTCGGTCGGCATATGGCGCTTCTCGACCTCCTGGACGATGTGGTACAGGTACAGGCTGCCGCGCGCGGTCATGCGCTGGACGTAGTCGGGCCGCGCCGAGTACCAGAGCTCGGCCTTGCGGACGTTGTCGTTGTCGAGCGTCGGCATCGCGAAGCCCGCGCGCACGCGCACCCAGAGGTCGGTCGCGGGCGCGCTGACGTCGACCTTCGCGTCGGGGTCGAGACTGTCCTCGAGCCTGGCCTGGGCCGGGCCGTCGTCGGGCAGCGCGCCCGAGGCGGCCGAGGCCGGCGCCGCGGCGGCCAGCGCCAGCGGCGTGAGTCCGGCGTCGGACGCAGCCGCCGCGATCGACGGGGCCGCGCTCGCCGCGGCGGCAGGGCCCGCGGCGGCGCTGTGGGACGAGGAGGAGGGGGCGGTGGCGCAGGCGGCGAGCAGGGCGGCCGCGCCGAGAAGGGTCAGCGAGGTACGGAGGCGGCGATTCGTCATCGGAATTCGTTCTTCCACTGGCGGAGGCTGGCGAAGACGCCGACCGGGTCGGTGGTGGCATCGGCGCGGACGGCGGCCCGGACCGCGGGCGCGTCGACGCGCAGAAAGGGATTGATCTCGAGCTCGACGCCGAGCGTCGAGGGCAGGGTCGGCAGGCCGCGCGCGCGTTGCGCCTCGGCCCAGGCCAGGTGCTCGCGCGTCGCCGCGTTGGCCGGGTCGACGGCCGTCGCGAAGCGCAGGTTCGCGAGCGTGTATTCGTGGGCGCAGCACACCCGCGTGTCGGCCGGCAGCGCGGCCAGGCGCGTCAGCGAGTCCAGCATCTGCGCGGCCGTGCCCTCGAGCAGCCGGCCGCAGCCGGCCGAGAACAGGGTGTCGCCGCAGAACAGGATCGGCGCCTGGCCGGCCGGGCGCTGCACGTAGGCGACATGGCCGGCGGTATGGCCGGGCACGTCGAGCACCTCGAAGTCGCCGAGCGGCGTGCGGATCCGGTCGCCGCCCTCGACGCGCTCGCAGGGCTCGCTCATCGCTTCGTGGGCCGGGCCCCAGACGCGGCCGCGCAGCACGTCGCGCAGCGCATCGACGCCGCCGACGTGGTCGCTATGGTGGTGCGTCACTAGAATGCCGGCAAGGTCGAGCGAATGGCGCGCGAGGGCCGTCAACACCGGTTCGGCGTCGCCGGGGTCGACGACCAGCGCCTGCCGGCCGTCGTGAAGCATCCAGATGTAGTTGTCCGCGAAGGCGGGCAGCGCGATCAAGAACATTTCGAACGCGATTGTTATGACACGCGAAGCCGGGATTATAGAGTTGGCCTCCTGGCTGCGGACCCCGCCCGGACGCTATCTGCTCGCGTGGGAGCAGGCGCAGGTCGACGCGGCCGTCGCCGACGTGTTCGGCTTTCACGCGCTGCAGCTCGGCCTGCCCGCACTCGACGCGCTGCGCGCGAACCGGATGCGCGAGCGCTGGCTCGCGCTCGACGTGGCGGGCGCGCCGCTCGCCGCGGGCCTCGCGGACGCCCAGGGCGGCGTCGCCGTCGGCGACGGCGAGAAGCGTTCGCGCGCCGCGCCCGCGCTGCTGTGCGAGTTCGACGAACTGCCGTTCGCGTCCGCGAGCCTCGACCTCGTCGTGCTGCCGCACGCGCTCGAGCTCGCGCGCGACCCGCATGCCTGCCTGCGCGAAGTCGAACGCGTGCTGCGCCCCGAAGGCCGCGTCGTGATCCTCGGCCTGAACCCCGCGAGCTCCTGGGGCCTGCGGCAGAATGTCGGCCGGCTCGGTCGCGCGTCGCGGCCGAGCTTCCTGCCGCGCAGCGGCGACTTCATCGGCTACTGGCGGCTGCGCGACTGGCTGCGCCTGCTCGACCTCGAGGTCGACGCGGCGCGTTTCGGTTGCTACCGCCCGCCGTGGAAGACCGAGACCTGGCTGGCGCGCTGGGGCTTCATCGAGCCGATCGGCGCGCGCTGGTGGCCGGTGCTCGGCGCCGTCTACTTCATCAGCGCCGTCAAGCGCCGGTCGGGCATGCGCCTGATCGGCCTCGCGCGCAGCAACAAACGCCGCGCCAAGGCCGCCCCGGCCGTGGCGCTCAACAAGCATCACCGCAGATAAATGAACGCACCCGCCACCCCGAGCCCCGTCAGCGCGAAGATCGCGAAGCCCCAGGTCGTCGTCTATACCGACGGCGCGTGCAAGGGCAACCCCGGCCCCGGCGGCTGGGGCGCCTGGCTGCGCGCGGGCGAGCACGAGAAGGAGCTGTGCGGCGGCGAGCCCAACACGACCAACAACCGCATGGAGCTGACGGCCGTGATCGAGGCGCTCGCCTCGCTCAAGCGCAGCTGCGCGGTCACGATCTACACCGACAGCGAGTACGTGAAGAAGGGCATGACCGAGTGGATCTCGGGCTGGCAGCGCCGCGGCTGGAAGACCGCCGACGGCAAGCCGGTCAAGAACGCCGACCTCTGGACCCGCCTCGACGCGCTCGCGAAGCTGCACGCGCTCGAGTGGCGCTGGGTCAAGGGCCACGCGGGCGACCCCGGCAACGAGCGCGCCGACGCGCTCGCGAACCAGGGCGTCGCGAAGGCCTCGCGCTGAGCCCCGCCTAAAATACTGACGAATCTGCAAGGACTGAGAGCGAAGACGATGACGATCAAGAGCGACAAGTGGATCCGCCGCATGGCCGAGGAGCACGGCATGATCGAGCCGTTCGAGCCCGGCCAGATCCGCGCCGACGGCGAGGGCCGGCGCATCGTCAGCTACGGCACGAGCAGCTACGGCTACGACATCCGCTGCGCGCGCGAGTTCAAGGTCTTCACGAACGTCCACAGCACGGTCGTCGACCCGAAGAACTTCGACCCGCGCAGCTTCGTCGACGTCGAGGCCGACGTCTGCATCATCCCGCCCAACAGCTTCGTGCTCGCGCGCACCGTCGAGTACTTCCGCATCCCGCGCAACGTGCTCACGGTCTGCCTCGGCAAGAGCACCTACGCGCGCTGCGGCATCATCGTCAACGTCACGCCCTTCGAGCCCGAGTGGGAAGGCTACGTGACGCTCGAGTTCTCCAACACGACGCCGCTGCCGGCGAAGATCTACGCGGGCGAGGGCTGCGCCCAGGTGCTGTTCTTCGAGTCCGACGAGGTCTGCCAGACCAGCTACCGGGACCGCGGCGGCAAGTACCAGGGCCAGAGCGGCGTCACGCTGCCCAAGACCTGAACGAGGGTTGCGCGGCTGTAAAGCGGTCTCGAATTGGCGGGTTCGCGTGCCGCATATCGCGCGATCCGGGGGCGCTGGCGCGGCCATCATGCCGGCATGATCATCCCGCTGCATCTGCTGCCCGAAGACGCGATCGACTTTGGCGAAAGCCCCGGCTATACGGTGCGCGGCCAGGCCGTCGACCCGCAGCTGCTGCCCGCGCGCGAGGTCGAGCTCGCGTCGCCGCTGACCGGCCCGGTCGCGGTCGACGACCTGCTCGTGCTGCAGGCGGGCCTGCAGGCGCTCGGCCATGACTTGAGCGTGCCGCGCATGCTCTACGACCGCCTCTACGCCTGCGATCGCCTCGCCTGGGCCTACGCCCACGGCGGCGCGCCGCTGCGCGAGCTCGCGCTGAGCCTCTACGACGGCTACGAACGCGCGGGCGAGTGGATCGGCCTGATCCACTAAGAAGCAATCCGGACGGCGCCCGCGGCGCAGCGCGCCGCTCAGGCGAGCGCGCCGGCCCAGTCGCAGCGCAGCTGGCCGCGCCGGTGCATGTGCAGGCGCCAGGCGATGTACAGCGTCGGCAGCGGCAGCGCGACGACGCTCAGCGGCAGCATCGCGAGCTGGTCGGTCAGCACCCAGACGGGCAGCCACAGCCAGGCGAGCAGCCACAGGCCCAGCACGCCATCCCACGCGCACAGCTCGAGCGGGTTGCTGCCTCCGTGGACCAGCAACCAGCGTCTGATGCGTCGAATTTCCGTGAGCGACATGGCCAACCTCCGGTACCGCACGGTACCGATTTGCTATTTATCGGTCATCCGCGCCTCGTTGCACAGGGCATAAGAGGTCCAAGTCGATAATTGTTCAACGAATCGACCGGGAAATTCCATGCCTAGCTTTCCCCAGGTAGCTGTCCGACGCTGCGTCGCAACGCTCGCGGCCGGCCTGTGCGCCGCCGTCGGGCTCGCCGCACCCGCGCGGGCCGAGCCCGAGAAGGCGCTGCTCGCGGCCGCCCGCGCCCAGCAGCAGCCGCTGCTCGCGACGCTCGGCCAGCTCTGCAATATCGAGAGCGGCAGCCGCGACCTCGCGGGCCTGAACCGCGTCGCGACCCTGCTTGCCCAACGTTTGCGCGGGCTCGGCGCGTCGGTTGAAACGATTGCGGCGCGCGGCGACGACGGCCAGCCGCATGGCGCGATGGTCAAAGGCGTGTTGCGCGGGCGCGGCAGCCGCTCGATCCTGCTGCTCGCCCATATGGACACGGTCTACGCGCGCGGCGACCTCGCGCACCAGCCTTTCGTGGTCCGCGGCGACCGCGCCTACGGCCTCGGCGTCGCCGACGACCGCCAGGGCCTGGCCGTGATCCTGCACGCGCTGGCCGTGATCAAGGCGGCCGGCATTGACAGCTACGGGCGCATCACGGTGTTGTTCAATGCCGACGAAGAGATCGGCTCGGGCGGCTCGCACGGCCTGATCACGCGGCTCGCGAGCGAGGCCGACGCGGTCATGTCCTTCGAGGGCGCGAGCGCGAAGAGCGACGCGCTCGCGCTGTCGACGGCCGGCATCGGCTCGGTCAAGCTCACGGTCCATGGCCGTGCGGCCCATGCGGGCGGCGCGCCGGGCGCGGGCGTCAACGCGCTCGTCGAGCTGTCGCACCAGATCCTCGCGCTGAACGACCTGTCGGACCCGGCGCGCGGCGTCAAGCTCAACTGGACGCTCGCGAGCGCGGGCACCGTGCGCAACATGATCCCGCCGCAGGCGACGGCCGAAGCCGACGTGCGCGTGCTCGACCCGGCCGACTACGACGCGCTCGAGAAGACCCTGCACGAGCGCGTCCAGAGCGTCGCGGTACCCGGCGCGACGGTCGAAGTCGCGCTCGCGCGCGGCCGCCCGCCGCTCAAGGCGACGCCGGTCGCCGCGCGCTTCGCGGCCCATGCGCAAGCCATCTACGCCGAGCTCGGCGCAACGCTCGGCGTCGAGGCCGAACCTGGCGGCGGCGGCACCGACGCGGCCTACGCCGGCCTCGAGGCCCATGGCCCGGTGGTCGAGCGCTTCGGCCTGCCGGGCGCGGGCGCGCACAGCCAGGACGCCGAATACGTGCTGGTCGGCTCGATCGTGCCGCGCCTCTACCTGGTCGCGCGGATGGTCGAAGATGTCGCGAACGACCGCTGGAACCCGAACCGAGAATAGACAGAGAAAGCTCCGCAGAAGACCCTATGCACCAAGCTCCCCTGAAGCGCCGCAGCCTGCTCGCCGCGGCCGGCCTGCTCGCCCTGCCCGAAATGCCGAGTCTTGCCGCCGGCGCCGACCCCCACGCGGCGCTGAGCGCCGAACTCCAGGCCGTCGTCGACGACGCGCGCTGGCCGCTCGCGGGCCTGTCGGTCTACAGCGTCGCGCCCGGGCGCAAGCCGTTCAGCGCGCAGTTCGGCGCCGCGCATTTCGCGCCGAACCGTCCGATCACGCCGGACACGCTGTTCCGCGTCGCGTCGCTGAGCAAGCTCGTCACGGGCCTCGGCGCGCTGCGCCTCGCCGAAGCCGGCAAGCTCGACCTCGACGCCGATGTCGGCGAGGTGCTCGGCGCGCGCGTGCGCAACCCGGCCTTCGAGCACGAACCGATCCGCGTGCGCCACCTGCTGAGCCACCTGAGCTCGCTGCGCGACGACGGCGGCATCGCGTTCCCGGCCGGCGTCAAGCTCGCCGAGGAGCTCGCCAAGCCCGGCAGCAAGAGCTGGAGCGGCGACCACGCGCCGGGCGAGTACTTCACCTACTGCAACCTCAACTACGGCCTGCTCGCGAGCGCGATGGAGCGCGCGACCGGCCAGCGCTTCGACGCGCTGATGCAGCAATGGGTGCTCGCGCCACTCGGCATGCAGGGCGGCTTCAACGGCCTCGCGCTGAGCCCGGCCGAGCAGGCGAACGTCGCGACGCTGTACCGCCGCCAGCGCGTCGGGCCGGCCAGGGACGGCCGTAGCGAGGACGTCGAGGTCTGGGACCTCGCCGCGCCCTGGCGCGCCCAGGCCGACGACCTCGACGCGAAGCCGCTCGCCGCGATCCCGGGCCTCGACGACGCCTACCGGCCCGGCGACAACGGCACGCTGTTCAGCCCGCAGGGCGGCCTGCGCGTGCGCGTCGCCGACCTCGCGCGCGTGCTCGACATGCTCATGGCCGACGGCGCGATCGACGGCCAGCGCTTCGTGACGCGCGCGAGCGTCGACCGCATGTTCACCGAGACCTGGCGCCACGAACTCGCCAAGGGCAACGGCGACACGCTCGGCGGCCTGTTCGAGGCCTGGGGCCTCGGCGCCCAGCATTTCATCGACCGCAGCGCGCCGGGCTGGGGCGACCGCCTCGTGCCGGCCGGCGGCCTGCAGGCCTGGGGCCACCTGGGCTTCGCCTACGGCCTCGAAGCCGCGCTGCTGCTCGACCGCAAGACGCGCCGCGGCGCCGTCTACGTCCTGAACGGCCACAGCGCCGAGCCGACCACGCACCGCGGCCGCTACAGCAGCTTCCCGGCCTGGCAGGAACGCATCAACGGCCTGCTGCTCTGAGCCCCGCCATGCGAGTCCTGATCGTCGAAGACAACCCCGACCTCGTCGCGAACCTGTTCGCCTACCTCGAGCCGCTCGGCTACACGCTCGACGTGGCGCGGCGCGGCGACACCGGCCTGACGGCCGCGACGCGCGGCGAGTACGACGCGATCGTGCTCGACCTGATGCTGCCGGGCCTGGACGGCGTCGAGCTGTGCCAGCGCCTGCGCCAGGAACGGCAGCTCGACACGCCGATCCTGATGCTCACGGCGCGCGACACGCTCGCCGACAAGACCGCCGGCTTCGGCAGCGGTGCCGACGACTACCTGGTCAAGCCTTTCTCGCTCGCCGAGCTCGACCTGCGCCTGAAGGCGCTGATGCGGCGCGCGCGCGGCGGCGGCCCCGGCACGCGCCTGCAGGTCGGCGAGCTCAGCTTCGAGCGCGACACCCTGCGCGTGCAGCGCGCGGGCCGCTCGGTCGAGCTCACGCCGACCGGCTACAAGCTGCTCGCCGCGCTGATGCGCGCGGCGCCGCGCCTCGTCACGCGCGAGTCGCTGGTCTACGAGATCTGGGGCGACGAGCCGCCCGACAGCGACGCGCTGCGCACCCATATCCACGCGCTGCGCCAGGCGATCGACAAGCCCTTCGACACGGCGCTGCTGCGCACCGTGCAAGGGCAGGGCTGGCGCCTCGACGCGTCGACCGACAGCGACATCGGCCATGGCGACGAGGGCTGAGCGCGGCGCCGGCGGGCCGCCGTCGAGCCCGTTCGACCGCGAGCCCGGCGCGAAGCGCCAGCCCTGGGGCCATTCGCTCGCGAGCCGCATCGTCGCCGCCCATGTGCTGCTCGTGATCGCCGTGGCCGCGCTGTTCGCCGTCGTGTTCGAGTACGCGCGCGAGCAGGTCGACCATTACGTCGTGCGCCGCCGCCTCGAAGTCGTGTCCGAGTGGCGGCTGCACGGCGGCCTGCAGCCGGGCGGGGCGCAGATGACGCCCGAGGTCGCGTTCTACCGCGGCGCCGAGATTCCGGCCTACCTCGTCGACCTGCCGCCGGGCTTCCAGTCGGTCGACGACGGCCAGCACGCGCTCGACGCGCTCGTCGGCGCGACGCCGGACGGCCAGCGCTGGGTCGCCGTCGACCTGGTCAGCGACTTCGAGCATGTCGAGCACAGGATCTATTTCCTGCTCGCGGCCTGCCTGGCCGCCGCCGGCAGCATCGCGACGCTGCTCGCGCTCGCGACGACGGGCCGCGTGCTGGAGCCGCTCACGGCGCTCACGCGCGCGGTGCGCAGCGACACCCTCGCCGACGCGCCCGAGCTGCTCGCGCGGCGCGACGAGATCGGCGTGCTCGCGCGCGTGTTCGCGGCCCACGCCGAGGCGCTGCGCGCGGCGCTCGACCGCGAGCAGCTGTTCACCGGGGACGTCAGCCACGAGCTGCGCACGCCGCTCGCCGTGATGCGCGGCGCGGCCGAGGTGCTCGCGCTGCAGCCGCAGGCCAACGAGGCCGCGCGCGCCGCGATCGAGCGAATCGAGCGCACCGCGCGCGACGCGGCCGGCCGCGTCACGGCGCTGCTGCTGCTGTCGCGTGCGCCCGAGCGGCTCGGCGCGCCGCGCATCGAGCTGCACGAGCTCTGCGAGCGCGAGCTGCGCCGCTGCGAGCCGCTGCTCGCGGGCATGCCGGTCGCGCTGCGCCTCGACGGCGACGCGCGCGTGCACGTCCACGCGGCGCCGGAGCTCGTCGAGATGGTCGTCGGCAACCTGCTGCGCAACGCCTGCCAGCACACGCGCGAGGGCGCGATCGTCGTGCGCCTCGAGCGCGCGGCCTTGAGCGTGACCGACACCGGCCCGGGCCTGCCGCCGCAGGTCGCGGCGCGGCTGTTCGAGCGCATCGAGCCCGTGCAGGCGCCGCGCGACGGCCGCGGCGCGGGCCTCGGCCTCGCCATCGTCAAGCGCATCGTCGAGCACCTGGGCTGGCGCGTGCGCGTCGAGCAGCCCGGCGCAGGCGGGACGCGCTTCCTGATCGAATTCAGCGAATTCACGGCGCCTTGACGCCCGGCACGAAATTTTCGGTTCCAATTGCGCATGTCTCCGTTTTTCCGCTACAGCTTCGTCGGCGCGGGCGCGACGCTGCTGCACTACCTGGTCCTCACGCTGCTCGTCGAGTGGGCCCGCTGGCCGGCCGGCTGGGCCGCCGTTTGCGGCGCCGCGTGCGGCGCGGTGTTCGCCTACCTCGGCAACCGCCGCCACACCTTCGGCGCCGACGCCGCCCACGCGCAGGCGCTGCCGCGCTTCCTGAGCGTCGCCGTGCTGACGGCCGTGCTCAGCGGCACGCTCGTCGCGCTCGGCGCCCGGCTCGGCGTCCACTACCTGATCGCCCAGGCGCTCGCCTCGGGCATGGCCCTGCTGCTGGGCTACCGTCTCAACAAACGCTGGAGCTTTGCATGAACGCCGGCCATCCCCAGGGCACCGTGAACGGCCCGCCCGTCCTCCTCAGCGTCGTCGTGCCGATGTTCAACGAGCAGGAATCGCTGCCGCTGCTGCACCGCCGCCTGCTCGACGTCGTCGGCGAACTGCCGGGCGGCGCCGAGATCGTCTACGTCGACGACGGCAGCCGCGACGACACGCCCAAGCTGCTCAAGGCGCTGCGGGTGGCGTGCCCGATCGTCAGCGTCGTGCGCTTCAGCCGCAACTTCGGCAAGGAACAGGCGATCACGGCCGGCCTGCACCTCGCGCGCGGCGCCGTCGTCGTCGTCATGGACAGCGACCTGCAGCACCCGCCCGAGCGCATTCCCGACATGATCGAAGCCTGGCGCGGCGGCGCCGACGTCGTCAACATGCGCCGGCGCAGCCGCGCCGACGAGTCCTGGCTCAAGCGCCAGGCCGCGGGCTCGTTCTACAGGATCATCAACAGCCTCAGCGACATGCCGATCCCGGCCGACGTCGGCGACTTTCGCCTGTTCAGCCGGCGCGCCGTCGACGCGCTGAACCAGCTGCCCGAGCGCAACCGCTTCATGAAGGGCCTGTTCGCGTGGATCGGCTTCCCGACCGCGACGCTCGAGTACGACGTCGCCGAGCGCGCCGGCGGCACGAGCAAGTGGCGCTTCCGCGCGCTGTGGCATTTCGCGGTCGAGGGCATCACGGCGTTCTCGATCCAGCCGCTCAAGCTCGCCAGCAAGGTCGGCCTGCTGTCGAGCTCGCTCGCGTTCGCCTACGCGTTCTACATCTTCGTGCGCGCGCTCGCCTACGGCGACCCGGTCGCCGGCTACCCGACGCTGATCGTCGTGATCCTGATGCTCGGCGGCCTGCAGCTGCTCGCGATCGGCGTGCTCGGCGAATACATCGGCCGGCTGAGCCTCGAGAGCAAGCGCCGCCCGCTCTACCTGATCGAGAACTACGAGCCCGCGCTCGTGCACGACGGCCGCCACGCGGCCGGAAATGCGGGCGAAGCGGCGGCGATCCAGCACCACGATGAATAGACGATGAGCGGGGATCGCCTGAAGTCGCGCGCCGGCGCCGCCGGCCGCTGGGTCTGGCCGCTCGTCGCGGCCGTCGTGCTCGTTCGCCTGATCGCGATGGCCGTGCTGCCCTTGATGGACACGACCGAGGCGCGCTACGGCGAGATCGCGCGCAAGATGATGGTGCTCGGCGACTGGGTCACGCCCTGGCACGACTGGGGCGTGCCGTTCTGGGCCAAGCCGCCGCTGCCGTTCTGGATCAGCGCCGCGAGCATGAAGCTGTTCGGCGTCAGCGAGTTCGCGGCGCGCCTGCCGCACCTGCTGTGCGGCGTCGCGATCGCGTGGCTCGGCTGGCGCTTCGCGCGCGACTGGATGGGCCGGCGCGAGGCGCGCCTCGGCACCGCCGTGATGGCCGGCTCGGCCGTGTTCTTCGTGTCGGTCGGCGCCGTGATGACGGACACCGTGCTCGTGCTCACGACCTTCTGGATCGCGACGAGCTTCTGGGGCGCGCTGCACGCGGCCGACCCGGCCGAGCAGCGCCGCGCGGGCTGGCTGCTCGCGGTCGCCGCGGGCCTGGGCCTGCTCGCGAAGGGGCCGGTGTCCTGGGTGCTGCCGGGCATGGGCCTGCTCGTCTGGGCGATCTGGGAGCGCCGCTGGCGCGATATCTGGCGCTGCATCCCCTGGGTCCGCGGCCTGCTGCTCGCGCTGCTGATCGCCGTGCCCTGGTACGGGCTCGCCGAGCTGCGCACGCCGGGCTTTCTCGACTACTTCATCGTCGGCGAGCATTTCCACCGCTTCCTGACGCCGGGCTGGAAGGGCGACCTCTACGGCCACGCGCACGAGTACAAGCCCGGCACGATCTGGGTGTTCGCGCTGCTCGCGCTGCTGCCGTGGACGCTGCTCGCGCCGCTCGCGGCCTGGGTCTGGCGCAAGACGCCGACGCCGGCCTCGGGCACGCCGGCCGGCGCGCTCGAGCGCTCGCTCACGCGCTTCCTGTGGCTGCAGGCGCTGCTGCCGCTGCTGTTCTTCACGGCCGCGCGCAACATCATCTGGCCCTACGCGCTGCCCTCGCTGCCGCTGCTCGCGCTGCTGCTCGGGCGCTGGTTCGCGCGCCGCTCGGCGACGGCCGAGCGCTGGGTCTGCGCGGGCCTCGTCGTGCTGATGCTGCTGACCGGCGGCGCGATGGTCGAGCTGTTCGCGTCCAAGCGCGTCGACGACCTCAGCGCGCGCGACCTCGCACGCCGCTTCGTCGCTGTCGCGCGGCCCGACCAGGCGCTGCTCTACGTCGGCGTGACGCGGCCGTTCTCGGCGAACTTCTACAGCGCGGGCCGCGCGTTCGAGCTGCACTCGTTCGACGCGGTGCTCGAGCGCGAGCGCCCCGACGACCTGCAGGGCCAGTTCGTCGCGATCGCGCCGGCGCAGGAACACGACCTGCCGGCCGCGGGCCTCGAGATCGTCCAGCGCCTCGGCGTGTTCGGCCGCGACGAACTGCTCCAGGTGCGCGCGGCGCGCAACGTCGCGCTGCTCGGGGCGGCGGCGCCGGCCGCCGCCGCGGGCCGAGGGTTCCGATGAGGTCGCTCGGCGTCTGCGCCGACGACTTCGGCCTGTCGCCCGGCATCGACGCGGGCGTGCTCGAGCTCGTCGCGGCGCGCCGCCTGTCGGCCGTCGCGTGCATGAGCCGCGCGCCGGCCTGGCGCGCCGACGCGGCCTGCCTGGCCTCGCTCGACGTCGACATGGGCCTGCACCTGAGCTTCACCGAGCCCGGCGCGAGCGACTGGCAGATGGGCCTGCAGATGTTCATCGTCCGAGCGCTCGCAGGCCTGCTGCCGCAGGCGCGCCTGCGCGCCGAGATCGCGGCGCAGCTCGACGCGTTCGAGGATGCCGCGGGCCGCGCGCCCGACTTCGTCGACGGCCACCAGCATGTGCACCAGCTGCCCCATGTGCGCGACGCGCTGCTGACCGAGCTGAGCGCGCGCTACGCGACGAACCGCCCGTGGCTGCGCGACACGCGGCCGCCGCGCGGCCGCGCGGCCGACGCGCCCGACGCGCGCAAGCAGCGCCTGATCGCGGCGCTCGGCGCGAAGGGCCTCGCGCGCCTCGCCGCGCTGCTGGGCTGGCGCCAGAACCGCGACCTCGTCGGCGTCTACGGCTTCGAGGGCGACGCGGCGACGTACCGCGAGCGCCTGCGCGGCTGGCTCGCCGAGGCCGGCGAGGGCACGCTGCTGATGGTCCACCCGGGCCGCGGCGACGCGCTGATCGGCGACGGCATCGCGGCCGCGCGGCGCTGGGAGCACGAGGTGCTCGCGAGCGACGCGTTCGGGGCCATGCTCGAGGAGCGCGGGCTCGAGGTGCGGCGCCTGTCGCGCGTGCTGGCCTGAGCGCTTCGGGCCGGCCGCCGCCTAGGGCACGAGCCGGTACCCGACCGCCGTCTCCGTGATCAGGTGCCGCGGCCGCGCGGGCTCGGCCTCGAGCTTGTTGCGCAGATTGCCCATGTACACGCGCAGGTAGTGGCTGTCCTCGGCGTGCGTGGGGCCCCAGACGGTCTTGAGCAGCTGGCGGTGGGTGAGCACCTTGCCGGCGTTCGCGATCAGCTCGGTGAGCAGGCGGTACTCGGTCGGGGTCAGGTGCACGGACGCGCCCGCGCGCGTGACGAGGCGCGCGGCGAGGTCGACTTCGACGTCGCCGAACGCGAAGCGGCTCGCGCCGGGCGCGGCGCTCTGGCGGCGGCGCTGGGCCACGCGCACGCGCGCCATCAGCTCGCCGACGCCGAAGGGCTTGCTCAGGAAATCGTCGGCGCCCGCGTCGAGCGCGGCGATCTTGTCGGCCTCGTCGGTGCGCGCCGACAGCACGATCACGGGCACCTGCGACCACGCGCGCAGGTCGCGCAGGTAGTCGTCGACGCCGTCGCCGTCGGGCAGGCCGAGGTCGAGGATGATCAGCTCGGGCCGGCGCGTGCCCGCGTCGACGAGGCCCTGGCGCAGCGTGCCGGCCTCGTGCACCTGCCAGCCTTCGGCCTCGAGCGCGAGACGCACGAAGCGGCGGATGCTCGGCTCGTCTTCGACGATCAGGGCGACGGGTTCACTCATGGACAGGGGTCTCCACGTTGTCTTCGGCCTCGGCGACGGCCGGCGGGTCGCCGAGCGGCAGGTGGATCACGAAGCGCGCGCCGGGCTCGCCGGTGAGCGACGCCTCGGCGGCGATGCGCCCGCCATGGGCCTCGACGATCGCACGGCAGATCGCGAGGCCGAGGCCGACGCCGGGGGTGCTCGACTCGCGCTCGCCGCGCGTGAACTTGTCGAACAGCGCCTCGGCGCGACCCGGCGGCAGGCCCGGGCCATTGTCGACGACGCGCAGCGCGAACTCGCCGTCCTCGACGGCGGCCGAGATCCGGATCAGGCTGCCCGGCGGCGCGTACTTCGCGGCGTTCTCGAGCAGGTTGCCGAGCACGCGCTCCATCAGCGTCGCGTCGAGCTGCAGCAGCGGCAGGCCCGGCGGCAGCTCGAGCTCGACGCGGTGGCCGGCGAGCAGCGCCGTGAGGCCGCGCAGGCTCGTCTCGACGATCTCCTCGATCGGCTGCCACTGCAGGTTCAGCTTGACCGTGCCGCTTTGCAGGCGCGCCATGTCGAGCAGGTTGTTGACCATCGCGGCGATGCGCTGGGCCTGCTCGCAGAGCTTGCGGCTGAGCTCGCCGGCCTCGGGCGCGAGCGGCATCGCCGCGAGCGTCTGGGCGAGGCCGTAGACGACCGCGAGCGGCGTGCGCAGGTCGTGCGACAGCGCCGACAGCAGCGAGTTGCGCAGGCGCTCGGACTCGATGTGCACGAGCGCCTGCTGGGCGACCTCGACGTAGTGCACGCGCTCGAGCGCCTGGCCGACGATGCGGCCGTAGGTGTCGAGCTGGGCGCGCGCCTCGGGCGCGAGCACGGTCTCGCGCGAGCGCGGCTTCAAGGCGAGCACGCCGCGCACGCGCATCGGCGCGACGAGCGGCAGGTAGAACCAGGCGCTGCCGGGCAGGGTGTCGGTCGCCAGGCCGGCCGCGCGCTCGTGGTCGAAGGCCCAGCGCGCGGTGCCCATGTCGGGCGCGTCGGCGCTCGACGCGCCGGCGCTGCCCTCGAGCGCCTGCGCCGCTTGCGGTGAGGGTTCGAGCCGGTCGTTCAGGTCGAGCGTGAAGATCAGCGCCTGGCCGTGGATCGCGCGCGCGAGCGTGCTCTCGGCGACCTGCTGGACCTGCTCGGTCTGCAGCGCGCCGGCGAGGTCGCTCGTGAGCTCGAACAGCGCGCGCGAGCGCGCCTCGCGCTCGGCCGCGACCTGGGCCTGCCAGCGCAGGCCGGCCGTGAGCTGGCCCGTGATCAGGCCGACCGCGAGCATCACGCCGAAGGTCAGCAGGTACTGCACGTCCGAGACCGCGAAGCTCAGCTTCGGCGGCACGAAGAAGAAGTCGAAAAGGCCGACGCTCAGGAAGCTCGCGAGCACGGCCGGGCCGCGGCCGAGCCGCAGCGCCACGCCGAGCACGACGAGCAGGTAGAGCATCACGATGTTCGCCTGCGCGATATGCCATTGCAGCGGCCAGCACAGCGCGGTCATGACGCCGCAGGCAAGCGCCGCGAGCGCGAGCCGGCGCGCCTCGCGCGGCAGCTCGGTCGCGGGCTCGACCGTCTGCGCCGCTCCCGGTCGCGGCGCTGTCGTCGCCGCGACCTGGACCAGGTCGAGCTCGGGCGCGGCCTTGGCGAGGCGCGCGGCGATCGCGCCGCTGCCCGCGACCCAGGCCTGGACGCGGTCGCGCAGGCCGGGCAGCGACTCGCGGCCGATCACGACGCGCGCGAGGTTGTGCTCGCGCGCGTGCGCGGCGAGCGCGGCGGCGACGTCGTCTTGCTGGAGCACGGCGGTCTCGGCGCCGAGCTCGTGGGCGAGGCGCACGACGCGCAGGATGCGCTCGCGCGCGGCGTCGGGCAGGCGCATCAGGCGCGGCGTCTCGACGTAGACGGCCTGCCAGCTCACGCCGAGCTGCTGGGCCAGGCGCGCGGCGCCGCGCACGACGCTCTCGGCGTCCGGCGCAGGGCCGACCGCGCACAGCAGCGCGGCCTCGGTCTGCCAGACCGCGGCGACGCGCTCGACCGCGCGCCAGGCCTGCACGTCGCCCTCGACGCGGTCGGCCGTGCGGCGCAGCGCGAGCTCGCGCAGGGCCATCAGATTGCCCTTGCGGAAGAAGTTGCTCGCGGCGCGCTCGGCCTTGTCGCCCATATAGACCTTGCCGGCCTTGAGGCGCGTGAGCAGCTCGTCGGCGGGCGTATCGACCATCACGATCTCGGACGCCGCGTCGAAGAAGGTGTCGGGCAGGGTCTCCTGCACGCGCACGCCCGTGATCGAGCCGATCACGTCGTTGAGGCTCTCGAGGTGCTGGACGTTGAGCGTCGTGTAGACGTCGATGCCCTTGGCGAGCAGCTCCTCGACGTCCTGCCAGCGCTTCGGGTGGCGCGAGCCCGGCACGTTGCTGTGGGCGAGCTCGTCGACGAGGATCAACGCGGGCGCGCGCGCGAGCGCGGCGTCGAGGTCGAACTCCTGCAGCGGCTTGCCGCGGTAGTCGATCGTGCGCAGCGGCAGCACGGGCAGCCCTTCGGCGAGCGCCTGGGTCTCGGCGCGGCCATGCGTGACGATCACGCCGGCGACGACGTCGACGCCGTCGCCCTTGAGCTTGCGTGCGGCGGCGAGCATCGCGTAGGTCTTGCCGACACCGGCCGAGGAGCCGAAGTAGATGCGCAGCCGGCCGCGCGCGGCCGTCGCGTCTTCCTCGCGCAGGCGCGCGAGCAGGGCGTCGGGGTCGGGGCGGTCGGTCACGGCCTGCCCATTGTCGGCGACGCCACGGGTTTCAGCGCTTGATCGCGTCGAGCGCGAGGTTGAGCTCGAGCACGTTCACGCGCGGCTCGCCGAACAGGCCGAGGTCGCGGCCCGCCGTGTGCTGGCGGATCAGCTGCTCGACCTGACTGACCGGCAGGCCGCGCACGCGCGCGACGCGCGGCGCCTGGTAGGCGGCCGCGGCCGGTGAGATCTCGGGGTCGAGGCCGCTGGCCGACGCGGTCACGAGGTCGACCGGCACCGGCGCGGTATTGCCCGGGTCGGCCGCGCGCAGCGCCGCGACGCGGCCCTTGACCGCGTCGACGAGCGCCGGGTTGGTCGGGCCGAGGTTGGAGCCGCTCGAGTTCGCGGCGTTGTCGGGCATCGGGCCGGTCGCCGACGGACGGCCCCAGAAATGGCCGGGGTCGGCGAAGTTCTGGCCGATCAGGGTCGAGCCGACGAGGCGGCCGTCGCGCTCGATCAGCGAGCCCGCGGCCTCGTGCGGGAACATTGCCTTCGCGACGCCGGTCACCGCGAACGGGTAGGCGATGCCGGTGATCGCGCTGAGCGCGACGAACAGGCCGATCGCGGGGCGGAGCAGGGGGGTCTTGGTAGCCATGATGATTGCCTTCCTGGGCGTTCAGGCGAGATGGAGCGCGGCGAGCAGCAGGTCGATCGCCTTGATGCCGACGAAGGGCACGAGGATGCCGCCGAAGCCGTAGATCCAGAGGTTGCGGCGCAGCAGCGCTGCTGCGCCGATCGCGCGGTAGCGCACGCCCTTCAGCGCGAGCGGGATCAGCGCGATGATGATCAGCGCGTTGAAGATCACGGCCGACAGGATCGCCGAGGCCGGGCTCGCGAGCCGCATCACGTTGAGCGCCGCGAGCTGCGGGTACACGCCGATGAACATCGCCGGGATGATCGCGAAGTACTTGGCGACGTCGTTCGCGATCGAGAACGTCGTCAGCGCGCCGCGCGTCATCAGCAGCTGCTTGCCGGTCTCGACGACCTCGAGCAGCTTGGTCGGGTTCGAATCGAGGTCGACCATGTTGCCGGCCTCCTTCGCGGCCTGCGTGCCGGTGTTCATCGCGACGGCGACGTCGGCCTGGGCGAGCGCGGGCGCGTCGTTCGTGCCGTCGCCGGTCATCGCGACGAGGCGGCCCTCGCCCTGGTAGTCGCGGATCATCTTGAGCTTGGCCTCGGGCGTGGCTTCGGCGAGGAAGTCGTCGACGCCGGCCTCGGCCGCGATCGCCGCGGCGGTCAGGCGGTTGTCGCCCGTGATCATCACGGTCTTGATGCCCATGCGGCGCAGCTCGGCGAAGCGCTCCTTGATGCCGCCCTTGACGATGTCCTTGAGCTCGACGACGCCGAGCACGCGGGTGCCGTCGGCGACCACCAGGGGCGTGCTGCCGCGGCGCGCGACCTCTTCGGCCGCCTGCGTGACCGCGAACGGGAACTGGCCGCCCTGCGACTCGACCCACGCGCGCACCGCGTTCGCGGCGCCCTTGCGGATGCTGCGCGTGGGCTTCTCGGCGTCGCCGAAGTCGACGCCGCTCATGCGCGTCTGCGCCGTGAACGCGACGAAATGGGCCTGCAGCTCGCCGACCGCGCGCTCGCGCAGGTTGAAGCGCTGCTTGGCGAGCACGACGATCGAGCGGCCCTCGGGCGTCTCGTCGGCGAGCGAGGCGAGCTGGGCCGCGTCGGCGAGCTGGGGTTCGCCGACGCCGGGCGCGGGCATGAACTCGCTGGCCTGGCGGTTGCCGAGCGTGATCGTGCCGGTCTTGTCGAGCAGCAGCACGTCGACGTCGCCGGCGGCCTCGACGGCGCGGCCCGAGGTCGCGATCACGTTGGCCTGCATCATGCGGCTCATGCCGGCCACGCCGATCGCCGAGAGCAGGCCGCCGATCGTCGTCGGGATCAGGCACACGAGCAGCGCGACGAGCGCCGTGATCGAGACCACGGTGCCCGAGCCCGCGGCGCCGACGCTGAAGATCGAGTAGGGCAGCAGCGTCGCCGTGACGCCGAGGAACACGAGCGTCAGCGCGATCAGCAGGATCGTCAGCGCGATCTCGTTGGGCGTCTTCTGGCGCTTCGCGCCCTCGACCATCGCGATCATGCGGTCGAGGAAGGACTCGCCCGGGTTCACGTCGACGCGCACGACGAGCCAGTCCGACAGCACGCGCGTGCCGCCCGTGACGGCCGAGAAGTCGCCGCCCGACTCGCGGATCACGGGCGCCGATTCGCCGGTGATCGCGCTTTCGTCGACCGAGGCCACGCCTTCGATCACGGTGCCGTCGAGCGGCACCATGTCGCCGGTCTCGATGAGCACGACGTCGCCCTTGCGCAATTCGTCGGACGGCTGCGGGTGCCACTGCGAGCCGTAGTTCGGCTCGTGGAGCTTCTTCGCCCAGGTGCGCGCGCGCAGGCCGCGCAGCGAGGCCGCCTGGGCCTTGGAGCGGCCTTCGGCGAGCGCCTCGGCGAAGTTCGCGAACAGCACGGTGAACCACAGCCACAGCGAGGTCGCGAGCACGAAGCCGCGGCCCTCGGCGCCGACCAGGGTCGCGTCCTTGAAGCTCAGCAGCCAGATCGCGCTCGTCAGGATGCTGCCGACGTAGACGACGAACATCACCGGGTTGCGCAGCTGCACGGCCGGGCTCAGCTTCGCGAAGGACTGCGCGAGCGCGGGCTTGAGCAGCACCGGGTCGAAAAGAGAGAGGGATTGCTTGGTGCTCATGATCACTTCCAGAGCTGCAGGTGCTCGACGACGGGCCCCAGGGCCAGCGCCGGCACATAGTTGAGAAGGCCGACGAGCAGGACGACGCCGATCAGCAGCACGATGAACAGCGGGCCATGGGTGGGCAGCGTGCCGTTGCCGGCCGGGATGCGCTGCTTCGCGCTCAGGCTGCCGGCCATCGCGAGCACGGGCACGATCACGCCGAAGCGGCCGATCCACATCACGATCGCGAGCAGGGTGTTCCAGAACGGCGTGTTCGCCGACAGGCCGGCGAACGCCGAGCCGTTGTTGTTCGCGGCCGAGGTCAGCGCGTAGAGGATCTCGGAGAAGCCGTGCGCGGCCGGGTTCGCGATGCCGGCGACGCCCAGCGGCGCGAGCACGGCGACGGCGGCGCCCGCGAGCACGGCGAGCGGCGTGACGAGGATCGCGACGGCGATCATCTTCATCTCGAACGGCGCGATCTTCTTGCCGATGTACTCGGGCGTGCGGCCGATCATCAGGCCCGCGATGAACACGGCGAGCAGCGCGAACACGAGCATGCCGTAGAGCCCCGAGCCGACGCCGCCGAAGACGACCTCGCCGAGCTGCATCATGACCATCGGCACCATGCCGCCGAGCGGCGTGAACGAGTCGTGCATGGCGTTGACGGCGCCGCAGGACGCGGCCGTCGTGACCACGGCGAACAGCGCCGAGTCGTTGATGCCGAAGCGCGTTTCCTTGCCTTCCATATTGCCGCCCGGCTGCGCGGCCGAGACCTGCTGGTCGACGCCGAGCGGGGTCAGCAGGGGGTTGCCGGCCTGCTCGGCCGGCGTGCACACGAGCACGCCCGCGACGAACAGCGCCGTCATCGCGGCGATCACGGCGATGCCCTGGCGCGCGTCGCCGACCATGCGGCCGAAGGTGAAGCACAGCGCCGCGGGGATCACGAAGATCGCGAGCATCTGCACCCAGTTCGCGAGCGGGGTCGGGTTTTCGTAGGGATGGGCCGAGTTCGCGTTGAAGAAGCCGCCGCCGTTGGTGCCGAGCATCTTGATCGCTTCCTGCGAAGCGACCGGGCCCATCGCGATCTGCTGCTGCTGAGTCTTCGCGGCCTCGGTCACGGGCTGGCCCTTGGCGTCGAGCACCGGCTGGCCGTTCGCGTCGGTCTTGGGGTTCTGGTAGTCGGTGACCTCGAGCGTCGTCGCGGTCCGGTAGGCGTCGAAGTTCTGGATCACGCCCTGGCCGACGAAGAAGATCGCGACGACGAAGGACAGCGGCAGCAGCACCCACAGCGTCATGCGCGTGATGTCGGTCCAGAAGTTGCCGATGTCGGCCTTCAGGCGCGACGCGAACGCGCGGATCAGCGCGACGGCGACGACGATGCCGGTCGCGGCCGACAGGAAGTTCTGCACCGTCAGCGCGAGCATCTGCACGAGATAGCTCATCGTCGACTCGCCGCCGTAGGACTGCCAGTTCGTGTTCGTCACGAAGCTGATCGCGGTGTTCACGGCGAGGTCGGGCGTGACGGCCGCCATGGCCTGCGGGTTCAGCGGCAGCAGGCCCTGCAGGCGCTGCAGCGCATAGACCGCGACGACGCCGACGAAGTTGAACACGAGCAGCGCGATCGCGTACTGCTTCCAGCCCATGCCGACGCCGGCGTCGACGCCGACGAGGCGCAGCAGGCCGCGCTCGACGGCGAGCATCCAGCGCGGCAGCTGGCCCGTCGCGACGCGCGCGAGCCACTTCGACAGGGGCCACGCGAGCGCGAACAGGACGACGAGATAAAGGCCCAGATGGGCCCAGGCGTTGCCACTCATCATCATGATCACAGCTCCTCGGCGCGCCACAGCGCGTAGACCAGGTAGACGACGAGCGCGGCCGCGGCGAGCGCGCAGGCCCAGTAAAGCAGCGTCATTGCTTCTTCTCCTCGAGGCGCGCGCAGGCCAGGGTCAGGCCCAGCAGCAGCGTGAACAGCAGGGCCGCGAGGCCCAGATAGACGGCGTCCATGAATCGATCCCGCAAGGGTTGGTGACGGATGCCGTCAGTGTCGAAATCCGCGCATCAACTTGTCATCGAGACCAGTCAAGGCGGTATCAAGATTCCGTAAAGACGCGCATGACGACCGGCAGGGGCGGGGTGGGTCGATAGAATCCGGGACTCGATGTCCAAGCCGTCCAGCCTCACCCCGCAACGCCTGGCCCTGCGCCGTCCGCTCGTGACGGTGCTGCTGGTGTTCGTGCTGATGCAGTGGGTCAGCCTGATGCACGGGCTGGTCCACGCGGGCACCGATCTTCAGGACGGGCCGCGCATCGGCTTCGCCCAGGGCAGCCTGCTCGGCAAGCTCGCCGCGTCGCACGACGACGGCGGCAGCCTGTGCCAGGGGCTCGAGCATCTGGGCCACGGCCACGCCCCGCTCGCGAGCGTCGCGGCGCAGCCGCCGGCGCCGCCGCCTGCGAGCGTCGCCGTCGCGGCGCTCGTCGAGCGCGTCGCCGAGACTTTTGTCGCACGCTACCGCGCGCGCGCGCCGCCCCAGCTCCTCGGCTGATTCGCGCGCTGGCGCCTCGAGCGCCGGCATGGCGCCGTCGCGCGCCTCCCCCCGCCATTCAGGGCGCGGCATTGCACCGCGTCCGCCGAGGACTTCACGATGTACAAGAACACCCTGCGCGCGCGTCCGCGCACCCTGGCCATTGCCGTGGCCGCCGCCTGCGTCGCGCTGAGCGCCGCCCACGCCGACGAAGCCGCGACGGCCGCGGCAGCGACGTCCGCCTCCCAAGCCGATGCGGCCGGCACGACCGGCGCCGCCGACGTCGCCGATACGGCGGCGGCCGGCGCCGTCGCCCCGGCCGGCGCGAGCGCGTCGACGCCGACGCCCGAGCAGCTCGACCGCGTCGACGTGACGGCCAGGCGCAGCAAGCTCGACGAGGCGCGCAACCAGCTCTCGCCCGACACCGGCAGCTCGGTCTACCGCTTCAGCGACGCCGACATCGCCAAGCTGCCGCTCGGCGACGCGACGCCGCTGAACCAGGTGCTGCTGCGCGCGCCCGGCGTCGTGCAGGACTCGTTCGCGGCCGGCCAGCTCCATGTGCGCGGCGACCACGCGAACCTGCAATACCGGATCGAGGGCGTCGAACTGCCCGACTCGGTGAGCGGCTTCGCGTCGGCGCTCGACGCGCGCTTCGCGCGCCAGGTCTCGCTGCTGACCGGCGCGCTGCCCGCGCAATACGGCTACCGCACCGCGGGCGTGATCGACATCCACACCAAGGGCGACCTCGACCAGAGCGGCGGCTCGGTGTCCTACACCGGCGGCAGCCTCGGCCACCGCGAGAGCTCGGGCGCGCTGTTCGGCTCGGCGGGCAAGCTGAGCTGGTACGTGACCGGCTCGCAGCTCGAGACCGAGGAGGGCATCGAGAACCCGATCGCGACGAAGAAGCCGCTGCACGACGACTCCAGGCAGCAGCGCGGCCTCGCCTACCTGTCCTATCTGCTCGACGACGACAGCCAGGTCTCGCTGTTCGCGGGCATCACGAACAACCGCTTCCAGATCCCCGACGTGCCGGGCCAATCGCCGCAGTACCAGCTCGGCAGCGAGGCGCCGCTCGACTCGAGCGACATCGACGCGAACCAGCGCGAGCACACGAGCTTCCAGGTGCTGTCCTACCAGTCCAGGCTCGGCCCCAGGACCGACTACCAGATCTCCTTCTTCAACCGCACGAGCGACGTCCATTACCTGCCCGACCCGGTCGGCGACCTGACCTACTCGGGCGTCGCCGCCGACATCCTGCGCACGAACAGCGCGCATGGCCTGCAGCTCGACCTCACGCATCGCCTGAACCCGCGGCACACGCTGCGCGCGGGCCTGTTCGCGCAGCACGAGGACGGCTTCATCGGCAACGCGTCGACGGTGTTCCCGGCCAAGCCCGACGGCAGCCAGGCGAGCACGACGCCCGAGACGATCACCGACAACAACACGCTGTCGGGCAGCACGCTCGGCGTCTACGCGCAGGACGAGTGGAAGCTCGGCGATGCGCTGACGATCAACTACGGCCTGCGCGCCGACCGCGTGACGACCGTCGTCGACGAGGCGCAGCTGAGCCCGCGCCTGGGCGTCGTCTACGACCTCGCGAAGGGCACGCGCCTGCACGCGGGCTACGCGCGCTACTTCACGCCGCCGCCGAGCGAAAAGATCGCGCTGACCTCGGTCGCGAAGTTCCTCGGCACGACCAACGCGCTGCCGTCGGACGCGAACACGGCCGTGCGCTCGGAGCGCTCGAACTACTTCGACCTCGGCGTGGCCCAGGAGTTCGGCGAGCATTGGACCCTCGGCGTCGACGCCTACTGGCGCGACGTCAAGCACCTGCAGGACGAGGGCCAGTTCGGCAGCGCGTTCGTGTTCTCGGCGTTCAACTACACGCAAGGGCGCATCGGCGGCCTCGAGCTGTCGACGACCTACAAGCGCGACGCGCTGAGCGGCTACGCGAACCTCGCGTTCTCGCGCGCCCGGGCGCGCGGCATCGAGACCGGCCAGTTCAACTTCGCGGCCGACGAGCTCGCCTACATCGACACGCACTGGGTCCACCTCGACCACGAGGAGGCCGTCACCGCGTCGACGGGCCTGAGCTGGCAGGCTGACCCCACGCTGCAGTTCTCGGGCGACATGCTCTTCGGCAGCGGCCTGCGCAAGGGCTTCGCGAACACGACGCACCTGCCGAGCCACACGACCGTGAACTTCTCGCTCGACAAGAAGTTCGACGTCGGCGGCGCGTTCGGCAAGTTCGACACGCGCGTCGCGCTGCTCAACGCCTTCGACCGCGTCTACGAGCTGCGCGACGGCAGCGGCATCAGCGTCGGCGCGCCGCAGTTCGGCCAGCGCCGCTCGGTGTTCCTGACGCTGAGCAAGGACTTCAGCTTCTAGGCGTCAGCCCCCACGCGCGCTTCGCTCACTGCCCCCCGTGGGGGCTCTCAGTGGCTTCGGGCGGCCGGGCGCCACTGAGATCCCTGAGCTCCCTGCGCAGGATCTTGCCGACCGTCGACTTCGGCAGCGCGTCGAGGAAAGCGACGAAGCGCGGCACCTTGTACGCGGCGAGCTCGTGGCGGCAATGCGCGAGCACGGTCGCCTCGTCGAGCTCGGCGCCCGGGCGCCGGACGACGAAGAGCTTGACCGCCTCGCCGGTCTTGTCGTCGGGCACGCCGATGCACGCGCATTCGGCCACACCCGGGCAGGCCGCGCCGACCGCCTCGATCTCGTTCGGGTAGACGTTGAAGCCGCTGACGAGAATCATGTCCTTCTTGCGGTCGACGATGCGCAGGAAGCCGCGCGCGTCGAACACGCCGATGTCGCCGGTGCGGAAATAGCCGTCGGGCGTGAACGCGGCCGCGTTCGCCTCGGGCTGCCTCCAGTAGCCGCGCATGACCTGCGGGCCCTTCGCGCAGACCTCGCCGCGCTCGCCGGGCGCGACGACCTGGTCGGCGTCGTCGAGCAGCACGATGTCGGTATTGGGTAGCGGCAGGCCGCAGGTGCCCGCGAACTCGGTCAGGCCCGGCGGGTTGAAGCTCAGCACCGGCGAGGTCTCCGAGAGGCCGTAGCCCTCGCAGATCACCTTGCCGGTCGCGGCGTGCCAGCGCGCCGACACCGTCGCCATCACGGCCGCGCCGCCGCCGCCCGCGAGGCGCAGCCGCGACCAGTCGAGCGCGGCGAGGCGCGGGTGCAGGGTCAGGCCCGCGTAGAGCGTGTTGACGCCCATGAACACGGTCGGGCGCGCCTGCGCGAGCGTGTCGACGAGGCCGTCCATGTCGCGCGGGTTCGCGACGAGCCAGTTGTCGGCGCCGACCGAGAAGTAGGTCAGGAAGTTCACCATCAGCGCGAAGATGTGATACAGCGGGATCGCCGTGACGACGACCTCCTGGCCGACCCGCGTGGCCGCGGCCGAGCCGGCCTTGAACTGCGCGATGTTCGCGACGAGGTTGCCGTGCGTGAGCGCCGCGCCCTTCGAGAAGCCCGTCGTGCCGCCCGTGTACTGCAGGAACAGCAGGTCCTCGGGGCCGCTCGCGACCGGCGCGAGCGCGAGCTTCGCGCCGGCCTCGAGCGCGTCGGCAAGGCGGATCGATTCCTTGATGCGCGCGTCGACCGGCGGCGCGGGCAGGGCGGCCGGCGTGCCGTCGCCGGGCGCGGCCGTCACGACCGCCTTGATCGGCACCTCGGCGAGGACCTCGGCGAGCACCGGCGTCGAACCCGTGTAGATCACGATGATTTCGCTGCCCGAGTCCTTGAGCTGGTGGGCGAGCTCGCGCGGCGTGTACAGCGGGTTGACGTTGACCTGCACGGCGCCGATGCGCGCGAGGCCGACGAACACGATAGGGAACGCAAGCAGATTGGGCAGCATCACGGCGACGCGATCGCCTTTTTTGACGCCGAGCGCCTGCTGGGCCCAGGCACCGAACGCCGCGGACAGGCGGTCGAGCTCGGCGTAGCTCATGGTCTGGCCGCAGCTTCGCAGCGCGGGCAGGGCGGCAAAGCGCCGCATCGAGTCCTCGAGCAGTTCGGTCACCGAGGCCTGCGGCGCGGTGTCGATCTCGAGCGGGATGCCGTATTCGCGCAGCGTCGCGTGCCAGGGGCGTTCTTGGCTCATCGGTTTGTCTCCGTTGTCTTGAATCTATGCGGGCTGGTAGCCAAAAAAAGGCGACCCCGAGGGTCGCCCTTGCCGCCGATCACATGCCGACGTAGTTCGGTCCGCCGCCGCCCTCGGGCGTAACCCAGACGATGTTCTGGGTCGGGTCCTTGATGTCGCAGGTCTTGCAGTGCACGCAGTTCTGCGCGTTGATCTGCAGGCGCTCCGCGCCGTCGTCCTTCTTGACGAACTCGTAGACGCCGGCCGGGCAGTAGCGGCTCTCGGGGCCGGCGTATTTCGCGAGGTTCACGCCGACCGGCACGTCCGCGTTTTTCAGCGTCAGGTGGGCCGGCTGGTTCTCCTCGTGGTTGGTGTTCGAGATGAACACCGACGAGAGGCGGTCGAAGCTCAGTTTGCCGTCGGGCTTCGGGTAGGCGATCGCCTCGCATTCGGCCGCGGGCCTGAGCGTCTCGTTGTCGCGCCGGGTGCCGTGCAGCGTCCACGGCGGGCTCTTGACGCCGAGCTTGGGCAGCAGCCATTGCTCGACGCCGGTCATCAGCTTGCCGACGAGCGGCCCCTTCTTGAACCAGAGCTTGAAGTTGCGCGTGCTCTGCAGCTCCTCGTTGAGCCAGCTGCGCTCGAACGCGGCCGGGTAGGCGGCGAGCTCGTCGTGGGCGCGGCCCGCGGCGAGCGCGTCGGCGAGCGCGTCGGCGCACAGCATGCCCGACTTGATCGCCGCGTGGCTGCCCTTGATGCGCGCGGCGTTCAGGTAGCCGGCGTCGCAGCCGACCAGCGCGCCGCCCGGGAACACCGTCTTGGGCAAGGCCTGCGGCGTGCCGTTGTTGATGGCGCGCGCGCCGTAGCCGAGGCGCTTGCCGCCCTCGATATGGGCGCGGATCGCCGGGTGGGTCTTCCAGCGCTGCATTTCCTCGAACGGGCTCATATAGGGGTTCTGGTAGTCCAGCCCGATCACGAAGCCGAGCGTGACCTTGTTGCCCTCGAGGTGGTAGAGGAAGCCGCCGCCGAAGGTGTCGTCGACCATCGGCCAGCCGGCCGTGTGCACGACGCGGCCCGGCTGGGCCTTGTCGGCCGGCACTTCCCAGAGTTCCTTGATGCCGATCGCGAAGCTCTGCGGGTCCTTGCCCGCGTCGAGCCGGTACTTGGCGATCAGCTGCTTGCCGAGGTGGCCGCGCGCGCCTTCGGCGAACACCGTGTACTTGCCGAGCAGCTCCATGCCGAGCTGGAAGTTGTCGGTCGGCTCGCCGTCCCGGCCGACGCCCATATTGCCGGTCGCGACGCCCCTCACGGCCCCATTTTGGCGGCCCTGCGTTTCGTCGTAGAGCAGCTCGGCGGCGGCGAAGCCCGGGAAGATCTCGACGCCGAGGGCTTCGGCCTGCTGGGCCAGCCACTTGACGACGTTGGACAGCGAGACGACGAAGCAGCCCTCGTTGTGCAGATTGCCGGGCACGAGCCAGTCGGGCGTGCGCGTGGCGCCAGTCTCGGACAGGAACAGGATGTCGTCGCCGCTGACCGGCTGGTTCAGCGGCGCGCCGAGCTCCTGCCAGTTCGGGAACAGCTCGGTGATCGCGCGCGGGTCCATCACCGCGCCGGACAGGATATGCGCGCCGGGCTCCGATCCCTTCTCGAGCACGACGACCGAAATCTCCTGGTTCGCCTCGGCCGCGCGCTGCTTGAGCCGGATCGCCGTGGCCAGGCCGGCCGGGCCGCCGCCGACGACGACGACGTCGTATTCCATGGACTCGCGCGGGCCGAACTGGGCCAGCAATTCTTCGGAGGTCATTGCGCTTCCTAGACGGAGGATTGAATTGGCGGCGATTCTATCGGCGAAGAGGGCAAAATAGAACGATCGTTCGATTCTGGTTTTTGCCCATTCCCGACCGGATCGCGTGCTATGTTCATCCAGCCAAAAGAGGCCAGAGGATTGCCATGACCTACTCCATCGATCTCGAGGGCCGCGTCGCGCTCGTCACGGGCGCGTCGAGCGGCCTCGGCGCGCAGTTCGCGCGCACGCTCGTCAAGGCCGGCGCCTGCGTCGTGCTCGCGGGCCGTCGCATCGACCGACTCAAGACCCTGCGCAACGAGATCGAAGCCGGCGGCGGCAGCGCCCATGTCGTCGAGCTCGACGTCACCGACTTCGACGGGATCCGTGCCGCGGTTGCGCGCGCCGAGACCGAAGCCGGGCCGATCGACATCCTGGTCAACAACTCGGGCGTCAGCACGACGCAGAAGCTCACCGACGTCACGCCGGCCGACTACGACTTCGTGATGGACACCAATCTGCGCGGCGCGTTCTTTGTCGCCCAGGAGGTCGGCAAGCGCATGGTCGCGCGCGCGCGCGGCGCCGCGCCGGGCACCTACACGGGCGGGCGCATCGTCAATATCGCGTCGATGGCGGGCCTGCGCGTGCTGAGCCAGATCGGCCTGTACGCGATGAGCAAGGCCGCCGTGATCCACATGACGCGCGCGATGGCGCTCGAGTGGGGGCGCTACGGCATCAACGTCAACGCGATCTGCCCCGGCTATATCGATACCGAGATCAACCACCACCATTGGGAGACCGAACAGGGCCGCAAGCTCGTCGAGATGCTGCCGCGCAAGCGCGTCGGCCAGCCGCGCGACCTCGACACCGCGCTGCTGATGCTGTGCGCGAACGAGAGCCATTTCATCAACGGCGCCGTCCTCCAGGCCGACGACGGCTTCGGACTTTAAGTTGCAAACCGGCAAGCTTGACGACGGACAAGTTGTGAGCAAACGTGAAACCGGTCGGCCTGGTCCCTTGCGTCCGCGTTGAATCGCTGCGTCAAATGAATCCCTACGGAGGACTCACCATGAAACAAACCCTTCTTGCCGGTGTCGTCGCGCTCGCCGCGATCGGCGCGGCCCCTGCCGCCCAGGCGGGCGTCGACGTCGGCGTGTCCATCAATATCGGCGAGCCCGGCTTCTTCGGCCAGATCGACCTCGGCAACGCGCCGCCTCCCGCGTTGATCTACCCGCAACCGGTCGTCTACGGCGCTGTCGTCGTCGGCCCGCCGCTGTACCTGCGCGTGCCGGCCGGCTACGAGAGCCACTGGGGCCGCTACTGCGCGCGCTACAACGCCTGCGGCCGCCGCGTCTACTTCGTGCGCGACGACTGGTACCGCAACACCTACGCGCCGTACTACCACGACCATTACTACGAAGGTCGCTGGCACGACGAGCGCCGCGGCCCCGAATACCGCGGCGACGACCACCGCGACCGCGGTCACGACGACCATGGACGCGGGCGCGACGACCACGACGACCGCGGCCGTGGCCACGACGACCACGACCGCGGCCATGACCGCGGCGACCGTGACCACGATCACGATCGCTGAGTCCAGCCCCCCGGCATGCCCGAGCGCGACGCCAGTCTTTCACGCGCCCGGGCAGAGGGTCTCCCTTACAATGGAGACCCTTTTCCCATGACGCCGGGGCCTCGGGCCCGGGCGCGCGCAAGGCCCGTATGAACTTTTTCTCGACCTTCCAGGACGCCGTGCTGCAGTGGCTCGGCCATGGCCTGCTCGACGCGAGCTGGTGGCAGGTGCTGCTCTACGGCCTGGTCGTCACGCACATCACGATCGCGGCGGTCACGATCTTCCTGCACCGCGCCCAGGCCCACCGCGCGCTCGACCTCGGCCCGATTCCCTCGCATTTCTTCCGCCTCTGGCTGTGGCTGACGACGGGCATGGTCACGAAGGAATGGGTCGCGATCCACCGCAAGCACCACGCGAAGTGCGAGACCGAAGAGGACCCGCACAGCCCGCAGACGCGCGGCCTCAAGAAGGTCGTTCGCGAGGGTGCCGAGCTCTACCGCGCCGAAGCGAAGAACCAGGAAACCCTGGACAAGTACTCGCACGGGGTGCCTAACGACTGGATCGAGCGCCATGTCTACAGCCGCTACTCGTGGCAGGGCGTCGGCCTGTCGCTGATCCTCGACCTCGCGCTGTTCGGCGGCCTCGGCGCGACGCTGTGGGCCGTGCAGATGGTCTGGATCCCGTTCTGGGCCGCCGGCGTGATCAACGGCGTCGGCCATTTCTGGGGCTACCGCAACTTCGAGGCGCCCGACGCCTCGACGAACATCTCGCCCTGGGGCATCCTGATCGGCGGCGAAGAGCTGCACAACAACCACCACACCTACCCGACGTCGGCGAAGTTCTCGGTCAAGCCCTACGAGTTCGACCTCGGCTGGGCCTATATCCGCGCCTTCGAGGCGATCGGCTGGGCCAAGGTCCGCAAGACCGCACCCAAGCTGCGCCAGGGCGAGGTCCGCGCGGCCGACAAGGACACGCTCGAGGCCCTGATCGCGAACCGCTACGAGGTCATGGCCAGCTACGCGCGCGGCCTCAAGGCGACCTGTGCGGCCGAGCTCGCACGCCTGAAGGCCGAGGGCGCCCAGCATAGCGCCGAGTACCGCGCGAAGTGGGCGCAGTTCAAGCTCGCCCAGCGCTGGCTGCACCGCGACAACGAGCGCATCCCGCAGGGCGTCCAGAAAGACCTCGCCGACGCGCGCGCCGCGAGCCCGGTGCTCGACAAGCTCGTGACGATGCGCGAGGAACTGCGCCAGCTCTGGACCCGCACCAACGTGTCGGCCGAGCAGCTCGTCGCCGACCTGCAGGCCTGGTGCCACCAGGCCGAGGCGAGCGGCATCGCCGAGCTCAGCAAGTTCTCGCGCGCGCTGCGTGCGGCGCGCGTCTGAGCGGCCAAGGCCCTCTCGGCAAAACGCCCCTTCGAGGGGCGTTTTTTATGGCCGCGGCGCAAATCGGGCCGGGTGCCCTGCGCAAATCGGGGGTTCCCATTTGCGCAAACAGTCGCGCGCAAGCCCCGCAGGGCCCGCTTTACGTTATGCTTCGCCCCAGCTGCAAACGTTTGCAGAATTCCCCCGCCCAGACGGCCTCGCCGAAGCCGCGCCAACCACCCGAGACATAACGACCGTGAGCACCATCAAAGATGTCGCGGCCCTGGCCGGCGTGTCGTTCACGACGGTCTCCCATGTGCTGAACGAGACCCGGCCGGTCAGCCCCGAGGCGCGCGCGCGCGTGCTCGCGGCGGTCGAGGAGATCGGCTACCTGCCGAGCGCCGTCGCGCGTTCGCTGCGCAAGAGCGAGACCAAGATCGTCGGCGTGCTCGTGCCCAACGTGCAGAACCCCTTCTTCGCCGAGCTCGTCTGCGGCGTCGAGGAATGCTGCCGCCTGAGCGGCTACTCGGTGCTGATCTGCAACTCGGACAACGACCCGCGCCACCAGCAGGACTACATGCGCACGCTGCTCGAGAAGCGCGTCGACGGCCTGCTGCTGTCCTCGGCCGGCGACGACCAGGCGCTCGCGCGCATCTTCAAGATGGCGCGCGTGCCGGCCGTCACGGTCGACCGCCTCGTGCCCGGCGTGCGCGGCGACCGCGTCGCCGTGCACAACCTGCAGGGCGCACGGCTCGCGGTCGAGCACCTGCTCGCGCTCGGCCACCGCCGCATCGCGTGCATCAGCGGTCCGCGCGAGTTCGAGGTCTCGCGCGAGCGCGTCGAAGGCTGGCGGCGCGCCCACGCCGAGGCCGGCGTCGGCGTCGACGAGACCCTGATCGTCGAGAGCGACTACTCGAGCCCGGGCGGCTACGCGGCGACGCGCGCGCTGCTCGACGGCGCGCGCGGCGTCACGGCCGTGTTCGCGAGCAACGACATGATGGCCGTCGGCGCGCTGCGCGCGGCGGCCGAGCGCGGCCTCAAGCTGCCGCAGCAGCTCTCGGTCGTCGGCTTCGACAATATCGAGCTGAGCCGCTACGTATTTCCGGCGCTGAGCACGGCCGGCGTGCCGATCCGCGAGCTCGGTGCCGAGGCCGGCCGCGTGCTGATCGAGCGCATCGAGAACCCGGCTGCGGCGCTGCGCGACATCCTGCTGACCCCGAACCTGATTGCGCGCGAAAGCACCGCGCCGGTCCCCACCCATCCCTGGAGCCCTCAGTGAAGAGCCGCATCGCCGTCGTCGGCAGCATCAATATGGACATGGTGGCCAAGTCGGGCCGCCTGCCGCTGCCCGGCGAGACCCTGATGGGCGAGGGCTTCGCGATGACGCCGGGCGGCAAGGGCGCGAACCAGGCCGTCGCGGCCGCGCGCCTCGGCGCCGACGTCGCCTTCGTCGGCCGCCTCGGCACGCGCCATTACGCGGCCGAACTGCTCGGCGCGTTCGACGTCGAGGGCGTGAGCCACGCCGCGCTCGTGCGCGACCCGGCCGCGCTGCCGGGCATCGCCGTGATCATGCTCGCGAGCCAGGGCGGCGAGAACGCGATCGTCGTGATCCCCGGCAGCAACGCCGAGCTCACGCCGGCCGACATCCACGCGGGCGGCGCGGCGATCGAGGCGGCCGCGGTCGTCGTCGCCCAGCTCGAAGTGCCGCAGCCGGCGATCTGCACGGCCTTCGAGCTCGCGCGCGCGGCCGGCCGCACGACCCTGCTCAATGCGGCGCCGGCGTTGCCGCTGCTGCCGGGCCTGCTCGCGCTGTGCGACTGGCTCGTCGTCAACGAGCGCGAGGCGATGCTGATCTCGGGCGCGGCAGACGCGCCCGCGAGCTGCGAGCTGCTGCGCGGCCGCGTCGCGCGCGGCGTCGTCGTGACGGTCGGCGGCGCGGGCCTGCTGCTGGGCGACGCGAGCGGCGTGCGCCGCATCGAGGCGCCGCGCGTCACGGCCGTGGACACGGTCGGTGCCGGCGACACCTTCGTCGGCGGTTTCGCGACCGGCCTCGCCGAGGGCCGCGACGCGCTCGCGGCCGCGCGCTTCGGCCAGGCTGCGGCCGCGATCGCCGTGAGCCGCAGCGGCGTGCAGACGGCGATGCCGCGCCGCGCCGAGGCCGACGCCGCGCTCGCCGCAGGAGTTTGAAATGAACGTGATCTTCGACACCGACCCGGGCATCGACGATGCGATGGCCCTGTACCTGCTCGGCCGCCACCCGAGCCTGAGGCTGCGCGCCGTCACGAGCGTGTTCGGCAACGGCCCGGTCGACATGACGACGCACAACGCGCGCGCGCTCTTGGGCCTCTACGGCTTGGCCGTGCCCGTCGCGCGCGGCGCCGCGGGCCCGCTCGTGCCGCAGGGCGAACAGCATTTCGCGCTGCACGTGCACGGCGACGACGGCCTCGGCGGCATGGCCGCGCAGGCCGCGCCGCTCGCGCCGCTCGACCCGCGCCCCGCGCACGAGCTGATCTGCGCGATGGTCAACGCCGAGCCCGGCGCGATCACGCTGATCGCGGTCGGCCCGCTGACCAACCTCGCGCTCGCGCTGCGCCACGACCCGGGCATCGCGACCAAGGTCAGGCAGGTCATCGTGATGGGCGGCGCGTTCGGGGTGAACGGGCATGGCGGCAACGTCACGCCGGTCGCCGAGGCCAACGTGATCTGCGACCCCGAGGCGGCAGACGTGGTGTTCGGCGCGGCCTGGCCGGTCGTGATCGTCGGCCTCGACGTCACGCAGGAGGTCGTGCTGACCGAGGAATACCTCTCGCGCCTGCAGGGCCGGGGCCAGGGCGCCGGCGACTTCCTGTGGGGCGCGAGCCGCTTCTACCAGCGCTTCTACGCCGAGCGCGACGGCATCCGCGGCATCTACGCGCACGACGCGAGCGCGATCGTCTACGCGATCGAGCCCGACGCGTTCACGCTGCGACCCGGCCCGGTGCGCGCGGTCACCGAGGGCATTGCGCGCGGCCAGACGATCCAGGACCATCGCGATCTCGGCCATGGCCGGCCGTCGGCCTGGAGCGGCCTGCCGATCCAGCAAGCCTGCGTCGCCGTCAAGCCCGAGCGCGTGCTCGCGGTGTTCGACGCCGCCTTCGACTAAAGGATTCGAGACATGAGCATCAAGAACGCCAAGACCCTGCTCAAGCCGCGCTGGCTGCTGACCATGGCGCCGGGCAGCGAGGTGTTGACCGACCACGCCGTCGTCGTCGACGGCGAGCGCATCGTCGCGGTGCTGCCTGCCGCCGAGGCCGAGGCGCGCCACGCCGACGCGGCGCGCGTCGAGCTGCCCGACCATGTGCTGATGCCGGGCCTGATCAACGGCCACACGCATTCGGCGATGTCGCTGCTGCGCGGCGTCGCCGACGACGTGCCGCTGATGGACTGGCTCAACAACCACATCTGGCCGCTCGAGAAGAAATGGGTCAGCGAGGACTGGACCTACCAGGGCTCGCTGCTGTCGGCGGCCGAGGCGCTGCGCGGCGGCGTCACGTACCTGAACGACATGTACTTCTTCCCGAGCGCGATGGCGCGCGCCGCCGTCGACTCGGGCATCCGTGCGGGCGTGTCGATCAACGTGATCGACTTCCCGACCGGCTACGCGAGCGGTCCCGACGACTACATCGCGAAGGGCCTCGCCGCCTACGAGCATTTCAAGGGCGAGGCGCTGCTCGACTGGACCAGCGCGCCGCACGCGCCCTACACGGTCTCGGACGAGACCTTCGTCAAGCTGCGCGCACTCGCCGAACAGCATGGCCTGCAGATGCACTGCCATATCCACGAGACGCTCGACGAGATCGAGGGCAGCCTGAAGGCCTACGGCGTGCGCCCGCTCGAGCGCCTGCACAAGCTCGGCCTGCTCGACGCGCGCATGATGGCCGTGCACATGGTCCACCTGAGCGAGGCCGAGATCGACCTGCTCGCGCGCCAGAAGGTCCACCTCGTGCACAACCCGAACTCCAACCTCAAGCTCGCGTCGGGCATCCAGCCGCTGCGCGCGCTCGAGGCCGCCGGCGTGAACACCCTGCTCGGCACCGACGGCGCGGCGTCGAACAACCGCCTCGACATGTTCGGCGAGGTCCGCGCGGCGGCGCTGCTCGCGAAGGGCTCGACGCTCGACCCGACGACGGTCTCGGCGCGCACCGCGCTCGAGATGGCGACGCTGCGCGCGGCCAAGGCCATGGGCCGCGGCGACGAGCTCGGCTCGCTCGAGGTCGGCAAGCTCGCCGACATGGCCGCCGTGTCGCTCGCTGCGCCCGAGTGCCGGCCCGTCTACAACGCCTGCGCCCAGCTCGTCTACGCGGCCGGCCGCGAGCATGTAAGCGACGTCTGGGTCGGCGGCCGCCGCGTGCTCGAGAACCGCGAACTCACGACGCTGGACCTCGGCGCGCTGCTCGAGCGCACCGAGGCGATCGTCGCGCGGATGAAAACCGAACGCTGAGGTCGGCGGGAGAGGCTCCGCGATCAGTAAAATCCCGGGTTTTCGCGACAGCGCCCCCCGGGATTTCATGGCCACGACCAAGCACCTGACCCATTTCGAGGGCGGCAACGCCCTGTCGGCGTTCCGCGCCCAGGCCCTGCTGCCGCAGCTGCAGGCCGCCTGCGAGCGCGTCCAGGGCGTCAGCGCGCGCCATGTGCACTGGGTCTGGAGCGCTGCAGCGCTCGACGCCGCGACGCGGGACAAGCTCGCCGCGCTGCTGAGCTACGGCGAGGCCTACGCGGGCGAGACCGCGGGCGCGCTGCTCGTCGCGGCGCCGCGCCTCGGCACCGTGAGCCCCTGGGCGTCCAAGGCGACCGACATCGCGCACAACTGCGGCCTCTCGATCCAGCGCGTCGAGCGCGTGACCGAGTACCGCCTGACGCTCAAGAAGCCGCTGTTCGGCGAGGCCAAGCCGCTCAGCGACGCCGAATGGCAGGCCTGCGCGGCGCTCTTGCACGACCGCATGACCGAAAGCGTGCTGCGCGCGCGCGCCGACGCCGCCCACCTGTTCGACGAAAAGCTCGCCGAGCCGCTCGCCCATGTCGACGTGCTCGGCCAGGGCCGCGGCGCGCTCGAGGTCGCGAACAAGGATTTCGGCCTCGCGCTGTCGGACGACGAGATCGACTACCTCGTCGACGCGTTCGCCAAGCTCGGCCGCAACCCGAGCGACGTCGAGCTGATGATGTTCGCGCAGGCCAATAGCGAGCATTGCCGCCACAAGATCTTCAACGCCAGGTTCACGGTCGACGGGACCGAGCAGCCGCTGTCGCTGTTCGGCATGATCCGCAACACCGAGAAGGCGAACCCCCAGCACACCGTGATCGCCTACGCCGACAACGCGGCCGTGATGGAAGGCCACGCCATCGAGCGCTGGATGGCCGCCGGCGACACGCGCGCGCCGCAGTACCGCACGCGTGCCGAGCAAGCCCATGTGCTGATGAAGGTCGAGACGCACAACCACCCGACGGCGATTTCGCCGCACCCGGGCGCTTCGACGGGCGCGGGCGGCGAGATCCGCGACGAGGGCGCGACCGGCCGCGGCGCGAAACCCAAGGCCGGCCTTTCGGGCTTCTCGGTCTCGAACCTGCGCCTGCCGGGCCGCGTCGAAGCCTGGGAGCAGGGCGGCGTCGGCAAGCCCGAGCACATCGCGAGCCCGCTGCAGATCATGATCGACGGCCCGCTCGGCGGCGCCGCGTTCAACAACGAGTTCGGCCGGCCCAACCTCGGCGGCTATTTCCGCGTGTTCGAGCAGGACGTCGCAGGCGTCACGCGCGGCTATCACAAGCCGATCATGATCGCGGGCGGCATCGGCAGCATCCGCGCTGACCTGACCAGGAAGATCGAGTTCCCGGCCGGCACGCTCCTGATCCAGCTCGGCGGCCCGGGCATGCGCATCGGCATGGGCGGCGGCGCCGCGAGCTCGATGGCCGCGGGCACGAACACGGCCGACCTCGACTTCGACTCGGTCCAGCGCGGCAACCCGGAGATCCAGCGCCGCGCCCAGGAGGTCATCAACCATTGCTGGGGCCTCGCCGAGCGCAACCCCATCCTCGCCGTGCACGACGTCGGCGCGGGCGGCATCTCGAACGCCTTCCCCGAGCTCGTCAATGACGCGGGCCGCGGCGCGACCTTCGACCTGCGCCGCGTGCCGCTCGAGGAATCCGGCCTCGCGCCCAAGGAAATCTGGTGCAACGAGAGCCAGGAGCGCTACGTGCTCGCGATCGCGCCCGAGTCCCTGCCGCTCTTTGAATCGATGTGCGCGCGCGAGCGCTGCCCGTTCGCCGTCGTCGGCGTGACGACGGCCGAGCGCGCGCTCGTGCTCGAGGACGGCCCCGGCGGCGCGCGCCCGATCGACATGCCGATGGACGTGCTGCTCGGCAAGCCGCCCAAGGTCCACCGCGACGTCACCCGCGTCGCGCGCGACGGCGGCGCGCTCGACCTCAGCGCGGCGAGCCTGGAGAAGGCCGCGTTCGACGTGCTGCGCCACCCGAGCGTCGCGTCCAAGCGCTTCCTGATCACGATCGGCGACCGCACGGTCGGCGGCCTCACGCACCGCGACCAGATGGTCGGCCCCTGGCAGGTGCCGGTCGCGGACTGCGCAGTCACGCTCGCCGACTTCAAGGGCTTCGCCGGCGAGGCGATGAGCATGGGCGAGCGCACGCCGCTCGCGAGCGTCAACGCGCCGGCCTCGGGCCGCATGGCCGTCGGCGAGGCGATCACGAACCTGCTCGCCGCGCCGATCGAGCTCGCGCGCGTGAAGCTCAGCGCGAACTGGATGGCCGCCTGCGGCGAAGCCGGCGAGGACGCCGCGCTGTTCGACACGGTCAAGGCCGTCGGCATGGAGCTGTGCCCGGCGCTCGGCGTGTCGATCCCGGTCGGCAAGGATTCGCTGTCGATGCGCACCAAGTGGCAGGACGACGCGGGCGCTCGTCAGGTCACCGCGCCGGTGTCGCTGATCGTCAGCGCGTTCGCGTCCATCGCCGACGTGCGCACGACGCTGACGCCGCAGCTGCAGGCCGTCGACTCGAGCCTGATCCTCGTCGACCTCGGCCGTGGCAAACACCGCCTCGGCGGCTCGATCCTCGCGCAGACCCTCGGCCAGTTCGGCAACGAGGTGCCCGACCTCGACGACGCGGCCGCGCTGAAGAACCTCGTCGCGGCCGTCAACGAGCTGCGCGCCGACGGCCGCCTGCTCGCCTACCACGACCGCGGCGACGGCGGCCTGTGGGCGACCGTCTGCGAGATGGGCTTCGCGGGCCAGCTCGGCGTGAGCCTCAACGTCGACATGCTCGTGACCGAGGGCGACGGCGTCAGCGACAGCCGCGCCGACACCGGCGACGCGAAGAACTGGGCGAGCCAGGTCGGCGCGCGCCGCGACGAGCTCACGCTCAAGGCGCTGTTCGCCGAGGAACTCGGCGTCGTGCTGCAGGTGCCCGCGGCCGAACGCGACGCGGCGCTGCAGGTGCTGCGCAAACACGGCCTGTCGAGCTGCAGCCATGTCGTCGGCAAGCCCAACCAGAGCGGCCAGGTCGAGGTCTGGCGCGACGCGAAGAAGGTCTTCGCGGCCCCGCTCGAACAGCTGCACAAGAGCTGGGACGCGGTCAGCGCGGGCATCACCGCGCTGCGCGACCACCCGGCCTGCGCGGCGAGCGAACACGCGCTCGCGGGCGCCGCGAGCGCGGGCCTGCAGGTGCTGCCGAGCTTCGATCCGGCCGAGGACGTCGCCGCGCCCTTCGTCAACGTCGGCGCGCGCCCCAAGCTCGCGATCCTGCGCGAGCAGGGCGTGAACTCGCACCTCGAGATGGCCTACGCGATGTCGGCGGCGGGCTTCGACACCTTCGATGTGCACATGAGCGACCTGCAGGCCGGCGCCGCGTCGCTGCGCGACTTCAAGGGCTTCGTCGCGTGCGGCGGCTTCTCCTATGGCGATACGCTCGGCGCGGGCGAGGGCTGGGCGCGCTCGATCATGTTCAACCCGAAGCTCGCCGAAGACTTCGCTGCCTTCTTCGCGCGCGGCGACAGCCTCGCGCTGGGCGTGTGCAACGGCTGCCAGATGATGGCCGCGCTCGCGCCGATCATCCCGGGCGCCGAGGCCTGGCCCAGGTTCACGCGCAACAAGAGCGAGCAGTTCGAGGCGCGCGTCGCGATGGTCGAGGTGCTCGAGTCGCCGAGCCTGTTCTTCAAGGGCATGGCCGGCAGCCGCCTGCCGATCGCGGTCGCGCATGGCGAGGGCTTTGCCGACTTCTCGCAGCGCGGCGACGCGGCCAAGGTCCAGCGCGCGATGCGCTTCGTCGACCACGCAGGCCGACCGACCGAGGTCTACCCGCTGAACCCGAACGGCAGCGCCGACGGCCTGACCTCGGTGACGACGGCCGACGGCCGCTTCACCGTCCTGATGCCGCACCCCGAGCGCGTGTTCCGCAACGTCCAGCTCAGCTGGACCAGCGGCGACAAGAGCGCGGCGAGCCCGTGGATGCGCATGTTCGGTAACGCGCGCCGCTGGGTGGGCTGAAGAGCGCCGGTAAAGAAAGGCATTCTTCGTTGAGGGGGCAGGGCGGATCGGGTAAACATGCGGGTATGGAGGTACCCATCATGAACCCCGCACCCACGCTTCTGACCCGCGTCGCCCGGCTTGCGCTGGGCGTCGCCTTGCTCGCCGGCGCCGGCCTCGCGAGCGCCGACGTCACGGTCACGTTCGTCAAGCCCGAGAACTTCACCGACACCGGGCGCTTCGAAAGCATTCGTACCGAAGACGACAACCTCAAGCTGATCGCCGACGCGCTGCGCGAACGCGGCGCGAAGGTGCTCGCGCCGGGCCAGGACCTGAAGATCGAGGTGACCGACGTCGACCTCGCCGGCGAGGTCCGCCCGGTCGGCCCGCGCATGGAGATGATCCGCATCGTCAAGCCGGTCTACCGGCCCGCGCTCGACCTGCGCTACACGATCACCGAGCATGGCCGGGAGGTCCGCCATGGCGAGGGGCATCTTTCCGACATCAACTTCATGGACCGCTACAACCGCTACTTCGACAGCGAGCCGATGCGCTACGAGAAGCAGATGATGGACGACTGGTTCGCCAAGGAGTTCGTGCCGGTCACGACGGCGAGCAACGCGAAGTAAATGCGCAGCCCCAAAACAAAAACCGCCCCGAGGGGCGGTTTTGTCATGCAAGGCACCGGCCGAATTACTTCAGCTTGGTTTCCTTGTACAGCACGTGCTTGCGTGCCTTGGGGTCGAACTTCATGAATTCGAGCTTTTCGGGCGTCGTCTTCTTGTTCTTGTTCGTCGTGTAGAAGTGGCCGGTGCCCGCGGTGGACTCCAGCTTGATCTTTTCGCGGCCGCCTTTGGATGCCATGGTGATCTCCTAGATTCAGTGAATTGGAAGCTCGATCAGAGCTCGCCCTTGGCGCGCAGATCGGCGACGACCTGGTCGATGCCGACCTTGTCGATCAGACGCAGCGCGGCGTTGGAGATGCGCAGACGGATCCAGCGGTTCTCGGATTCCAGCCAGAAACGGCGGTATTGCAGGTTCGGCAGGAACCGGCGCTTGGTTTTGTTGTTGGCGTGGGAAACATTGTTCCCGACCATGGGCTTCTTGCCCGTGACTTGACAGACGCGTGCCATGACGCTTCTCCTTAGGCTTCACTGACCAGTTGGGCACGCTTCGTTCATCGAGTCCACCCAACCACATGACCGCTCGTTGCCTGCTAAATCCGGCCCCGGCTCGCGAGCATGACTCGTGAGTCCGGGCCGAAGGCGGTCCATCCGGCAGGCAAGCCAAAGAGTATAGCAGTGTTTTACTTCTCCAGGAAGCGCTGGGCGTCGAGGGCGGCCATGCAGCCGGTGCCGGCGCTCGTGATCGCCTGGCGGTAGACATGGTCCTGGACGTCGCCGGCGGCGAACACGCCGTCGATGCTGGTCATGGTCGCGAAGCCGTTCAGGCCGCTCTTCGTGACGATATAGCCGTCCTTCATCTCGAGCTGGCCCCTGAAGATGTCGGTGTTGGGCTGGTGGCCGATCGCGATGAAGCAGCCGGTCAGCGCGATGTCGCTCGTCTTGCCGTCCTGCGTGCTCTTGATGCGCACCCCGGTCACGCCGCTCTGGTCGCCCAGGACCTCGTCGAGCGTCTGGAAGGTGTGCAGCACCATCTTGCCCGCGGCGACCTTGTCCATCATCTTGTCGACGAGGATGGGCTCGGCGCGGAACTTGTCGCGGCGGTGGATTACGTGGACCTTGGACGCGATATTGGAGAGGTACAGCGCCTCCTCGACCGCGGTGTTGCCGCCGCCGACGACGCAGACCTCCTGGTCGCGGTAGAAGAAGCCGTCGCAGGTTGCGCAGCCCGACACGCCGCGGCCCATGAAGGCTTCTTCGCTAGGCAGGCCCAGGTACTTGGCCGAGGCGCCGGTGGCGATGATCAGCGCGTCGCAGGTGTAGGTGCCGCTGTCGCCGGTCAGCGTGAACGGGCGCTTGGAGAGGTCGACGGCGTTGATGTGGTCGTAGATCAGCGCGGTGGCGAAGCGCTCGGCGTGCTGCTGGAAGCGCTGCATGAGCTCGGGGCCCTGCACGCCCATGACGTCGGCGGGCCAGTTGTCGACCTCGGTCGTGGTCATGAGCTGGCCGCCCTGGGCCAGGCCAGTGATCAGCGCAGGCTTGAGGTTGGCGCGCGCGGCGTAGATCGCGGCGGTGTAGCCGGCCGGGCCGGAGCCCAGGATCAGCAGCGGGTGGTGTTGGGTGGCTTGGCTCATGGATCGGATATGAGGGGTGGCGGCGACGACGCAAGCCCTGTTGATGCGTGCGCAGGCGTGTCGTCGGGCCTACACCCTATGCAAAAGCGTGATGGACTTGGCACACAATGCCGCATTTTAGAGTTGGCCGCAGGATCGCAGCGTGCCAATGGACTTTGCGAAACCTGCTAAGGAGGCTTTTCATGGCGATGCTGTCCAATCTGGACCTGATCCGTCGGGTGCCCTTGTTCTCGTTGCTGACCAACGACCAGGCGCAGTCGATCGCGGACAGCGTCGTCAAGCGTCGCTTCAAGCGCGGCGAGCTTGTCGTCGAGCAGGGCACGAAGTCGAACGCGCTGTTCATCCTGCTGAACGGCCGTGCCCGCGTGCTGACGGCCGACTCGCGCGGCCGCGAGGTCATCCTCGCGGTGCTGCAGACCGGCGACTACGTCGGCGAGATGAGCCTGATCGACAACGAACCGCATAGCGCGACCGTGCGCGCCGAGGTCCAGACCGACATGCTCGTGCTCGGCCGCGCCGACTTTGCGCGCTGCCTGCCCGAGAGCTCGAGCCTGGCCTACGGCATCCTGCGCGGCCTCGTCGCGCGCCTGCGCAACGCCGACCGCCAGATCGAATCGCTGGCCCTGCTCGACGTCTACGGCCGCGTCGCCCGCACCCTGCTCGACATGGCCGAGGAGGAGAAGGGCGTCAAGATCATCCGCGGCAAGGTCTCGCGCCAGGACATGGCCAAGGTCGTCGGCGCGTCGCGCGAGATGGTCAGCCGCGTGATGAAGGACCTCGAGGAGCGCGGCGTGATCGAGACGCTCGAGAACGGCTCGGTCGTGATCAAAGAGAAGCTGCACGACTGACGTCCCGCACATCCGCTTGCAAGCCGGCCCGCCGAGGGCCGCAAGCTGCGCCAAAATGGCGCCATGAGTTTCCCTCTCGAGTCGATGGTCGGCGGCGACGATGCCGAGACCGCGCCGCCTGCGAAGACGGCGCAAAAAGTCTACCGGCGCACCGGCCCCAGGAAGGCCGCGCCGCCGCCGCGCCAGAGCACCCTGCTCGCGCCGCTGTGGCTGCTCGGCGGCGGCCTCGTCTGGCTGCTCGTCGTCGTGTCGCTCGCGACCCACGACGCCGGCGACGCGGCGTTCTCGAGCTCGGGCCGCCACGATCTCTACGGCAACGCGATCGGCGCGCTCGGCGCCTGGATCTCCGACCTGCTGCTCTACCTGTTCGGCTACTCGGTCTGGTGGCTGCCGCTCGTCGGCCTGCGCCTGTGGCTCGGCACGCTCGCGGGCCTGCTGCGCGCTCAGGCGCCGGCCGAGGCGCCCGCGCCGCGGCCGCGCTGGCTCTGGGGCTTCGGCCTGCTGCTGCTGGTCTGCGCGAGCTGTGCGCTCGAGTGGACGCGGCTCTACCACTGGGAACCGCGCCTGCCCGGCGCGGCCGGCGGCGTGCTCGGCTACGCCCTCGGGCCGCTGAGCATGCGCGGCCTCGGCTTCGCGGGCTCGGCCGTCGTCTGGATCGTCGCGCTGCTCGCGGGCATGGCGCTTGCGCTGCGCTTCTCGTGGCTCAACCTCGCCGAGCGCATCGGCCAGCGCCTCGAGGCGCTGCGCGAGCGCCGCATCGAGCGCCGCGAGGTCCAGGAGGACCGCCGCGCCGGCGTGCGCGCGCAGAAGGAGCGCGAGCAGGTCGTCGAGGTCGAGCGCCAGGTCGTCGTCGAGCACGAGCCGATCGTGATCGAGGCGCCCGTCGTCGAGGTGCCCAAGTCCACGCGCGTCGCGAAGGAGCGCCAGCAAACGCTGTTCACCGAACCCGGCGACGCGAAGCTGCCGCAGGTCGACCTGCTCGACGCGGCGCCGCCGCGCCAGGAGACGGTCACGCCCGAGTCGCTCGAGATGACCTCGCGCATGATCGAGAAGAAGCTGCGCGACTTCGGCGTCGAGGTGCGCGTCGTCGCGGCCTCGCCGGGCCCCGTGATCACGCGCTACGAGATCGAGCCGGCGACCGGCGTCAAGGGCTCGCAGATCGTCAATCTCGCGAAGGACCTCGCGCGCTCCCTGAGCCTCACGAGCATCCGCGTCGTCGAGACCATCCCGGGCAAGAACTTCATGGCGCTCGAGCTGCCGAACGCGCGGCGCCAGACGATCCGCCTGTCCGAGATCCTCGGCTCGCAGGTCTACGCCGACGCGGCCTCGCTGCTGACCATGGGCCTGGGCAAGGACATCGTCGGCAGCCCGGTCGTCGCCGACCTCGCGAAGATGCCGCATTGCCTGGTCGCCGGCACGACCGGCTCGGGCAAGTCGGTCGGCATCAACGCGATGATCCTGTCGCTGCTCTACAAGGCCGAGGCGCGCGACGTGCGCCTGATCCTGATCGACCCGAAGATGCTCGAGATGAGCGTCTACGAGGGCATCCCGCACCTGCTCGCGCCGGTCGTGACCGACATGAGCCAGGCCGGCAACGCGCTGAACTGGTGCGTCGGCGAGATGGAGCGGCGCTACAAGCTGATGTCCAAGATGGGCGTTCGCAACCTCGCCGGCTTCAACAAGAAGATCGACGACGCGGCCGCGAAGGGCGAGAAGATCGGCAACCCCTTCAGCCTGACGCCCGAGGAGCCCGAGCCGCTCGTGCGCCTGCCGCATATCGTCGTCGTGATCGACGAGCTCGCCGACCTGATGATGGTCGTCGGCAAGAAGATCGAGGAGCTGATCGCGCGCCTCGCGCAGAAGGCGCGCGCGGCCGGCATCCACCTGATCCTCGCGACGCAGCGGCCCTCGGTCGACGTGATCACGGGCCTGATCAAGGCGAACATCCCGACGCGGCTTTCGTTCCAGGTCAGCAGCAAGATCGACAGCCGCACCATCCTCGACCAGATGGGCGCCGAGGCGCTGCTCGGCATGGGCGACATGCTCTACATGGCCTCGGGCACCGGCCTGCCGGTGCGCGTGCACGGCGCCTTCGTCAGCGACGACGAGGTGCACCGCGTCGTCGAGTACCTGAAGGAGCAGGGCGGCGAGCCCGACTACATCGAGGGCATCCTCGAAGGCGGCGTGCTCGACGGCGACGGCGGCGGCGACGCCGCGGCCGGCGGCGCGGCTGGCGCCGACGCCGAGGCCGACCCGATGTACGACCAGGCCGTCGCGATCGTGCTCCAGCACCGCCGCGCGTCGATCTCGCTCGTGCAGCGCCACCTGCGCATCGGCTACAACCGCGCCGCGCGCCTGCTCGAGCAGATGGAAAAGTCGGGCCTCGTGTCGGCGATGGCGACCAACGGCAACCGCGAGCTGATCGTGCCCAAGCGCGATGAGTGAAACCCCTATGAACAAGCTCCTGACCCCCCTCGCGGCCGCGGCCGCGCTGCTCGCCGCGTCGGCCGCCTGGGCGGCTCAGGGCGGCGCGCTCGACGCGCTCAAGGCCTTCGTCGACGGCACGAAGAGCGGCCGCGCCGAGTTCACCCAGACCGTGACCTCGCCCGACGGCAAGCGCACCAAGACCTCGACCGGCAGCTTCGAGTTCCAGCGCCCCGACCGCTTTCGCTTCGACTACCGCAAGCCCTACGCGCAGCTGATCGTCGGCGACGGCGCGAAGGTCTGGCTGTTCGACCCCGACCTGAACCAGGCGACCGTGCGCAAGATGGACCGGGCGCTCGGCGCAACGCCGGCCGCGCTGCTCGCGGGCAACAAGCTCGAGCAGGACTTTGTGCTCGCCGAGCAGCCCGCGGCCGACGGCCTCGACTGGGTGCTCGCGACGCCCAGGGAGCACGCCGACGGCTCGCTGCAGAGCGTGCGCGTCGGCTTCAAGGCCGGCCAGCTCGCGGCGATCGAGATCGTCGACGCGTTCGGCCAGCGCTCGGTGCTGCGCTTCAGCGCGGTCAGCGCGAACGTCGCGCTGCCGGCCGAGCATTTCCGCTTTGTCGCGCCGGCCGGCGCCGACGTGATCGAGCAGTGAACGACCTGTTCGCCCAGGCGCCGGTCGCCCCGCTCGCCGAGGCGCTGCGCCCGAAGACGCTCGACGAGGTGGTCGGGCAGTCGCACCTGCTCGGTCCGGGCAAGCCGCTGCGCCTCGCGTTCGAGTCGGGCAAGCCGCATTCGATGATCTTCTGGGGCCCCCCGGGCGTCGGCAAGACGACGCTCGCGCGGCTCACGGCGAGCGCGTTCAGGTGCGAGTTCATCGCATTGTCGGCGGTGTTCTCGGGCGTCAAGGACATCCGCGCGGCGATGGAACAGGCCGAGCACAAGCTCACGCGCGGCAAGCACACCATCCTGTTCGTCGACGAGATCCACCGCTTCAACAAGTCGCAGCAGGACGCGCTGCTGCCCTACGCCGAGAGCGGCCTCGTGACCTTCATCGGCGCGACGACCGAGAACCCCTCGTTCGAGGTCAACTCGGCGCTGCTGTCGCGCGCCCAGGTCTATGTGCTGAAGTCGCTCAGCGACGCGGAGCTCCGGCAGCTGCTCGCGCGCGCGCAGGCGAGCGCGCTCGCGGATCTCGAGTTCGACGCGCAGGCCGCAGAGACCGTGATCGGCTACGCCGACGGCGACGCGCGGCGCTTCCTGAACCTGCTCGAGCAGACCCAGACGGCCGCGCGCACCTCGGGCCTGCGCGTCGTCACGGCCGAGTTCCTGCAGAACGCGCTGACGCTGAATTCGCGGCGCTTCGACAAGGGCGGCGACAACTTCTACGACCAGATATCGGCGCTGCACAAGTCGGTGCGCGGCTCGCATCCCGACGCCGCGCTGTACTGGCTCACGCGCATGCTCGACGGCGGCGCGGACCCGCGCTACCTGTCGCGGCGCATCGTGCGCATGGCCTGGGAGGACATCGGCCTCGCCGACCCGCGCGCCATGCAGATCGCGAACGACGCGGCGCTGACGTACGAGCGCCTCGGCAGTCCCGAGGGCGAGCTCGCGCTCGGCCAGGCCGTGATCTACCTCGCGATGGCCGCGAAGAGCAACGCCGGCTATAACGCCTACAACGCGGCGCGTGCGTTCGTGAAGCAGGACAAGAGCCGCGAGGTGCCCGTGCACCTGCGCAATGCACCGACCCGGCTCATGAAGGAACTCGGCTACGGCCACGCATACCGCTACGCGCACGACGAGCCGAACGCCTACGCTGCGGGCGAGACCTACCTGCCCGAGGGCATCGATGCACCAGGCTGGTACCAGCCCGTGCCGCGCGGCCTCGAGCTCAAGATCGGCGAGAAGCTCGCGACGCTCAAGCAATGGGACGCCGACGCGCTCGCGTCGCCAGGGAAATCACCGACGGGGCGCGCCGACGGCCCCGCGGACAATGAAGACAGTGTCTGAGCGGCCTTACCGGGCCTGGACTCAGGACTCGATCCAGGGACCCTCTGCAAAACCCCGGTGGGCCGCGGCGGGCCTTGGCGGGGAGCTGGGCAAGGCGCGAGCCGCCGGCCTGACTCGCGTCAGGTCAAGGCTCGCAACGCCGCCCAGCGCCCGCCAAGGCCCGCCCCGAAGGGTTCGTGCGATAACAGGCCTGCGCGGGCGTTGCGGCGCTCGGCTGTCGGGCCACCGGCCCGACCTTCGCGCCGCGCCTACGCGCCGGCCTGTTCTCGCGCGAACGCGACCCACCGGGGTTTTGCAGAGGGTCCCTAAAGGCCCGCACGAGCGGGCCTTGGTTCATCTGGCAGGTCGATGGATATCTTTCTTCAGCAACTGATCAACGGCCTCGTGCTCGGCAGCATGTACGCGCTCGTCGCGCTCGGCTACACGATGGTCTACGGCATCGTCAACCTGATCAATTTCGCGCATGGCGAGGTGCTGATGGTCGGCGGCCTCGTGAGCTGGACCGTCGCCACGGCGCTCGCCGACAGCGGCCTGCCGGGCTGGCTGCTGATGGCCGTCGGCCTGGCCTGCGCGATCGTCGTGTGCTGCCTGCTCAACTACGCGATCGAGCGCATCGCCTACCGGCCGCTGCGCAACGCGCCGCGCCTCGCGCCGCTGATCACGGCGATGGGCATGTCGCTGCTGCTGCAGACGCTCGCCATGATCGTCTGGAAGCCCGAGCCCAAGCCGTTTCCGGTGCTGCTGCCGACCGACCCGATCATGGTCGGCGGCGCGGTGATCTCGGTCACGCAGATCCTGATCCTCGCCGTCACGGCGCTGCTGCTCGGCGGCCTGACCTGGCTGGTCCACTACACGCGCCTGGGCCGCGCGATGCGCGCGACGGCCGAGAACCCGCGCGTCGCCGCGCTGATGGGCGTGAAGCCCGACTTCATCATCTCGAGCACCTTCGTGATCGGCGCCGCGCTCGCCGCCGTCGCGGGCCTGATGTGGGCGGCCAACTACGGCACGGTCCAGCACACCATGGGCTTCATGCCGGGGCTCAAGGCCTTCACGGCGGCCGTGCTCGGCGGCATCGGCAACCTCACGGGCGCGATGGTCGGCGGCCTGCTGCTGGGCCTCGTCGAGGCCTTCGGCGCCGGCTACCTCGGCGACCTCACGAACGGCGTGCTCGGCAGCCAGTACGTCGACATCTTCGCGTTCCTGTCGCTGATCCTCGTGCTCACGCTGCGCCCCTCGGGCCTGCTCGGCGAGCGCGTCGCCGACCGCGCCTGAAATGGAGCCCCTCGCCCGGCCTTGCCCCGCTGAACGCGGGCCAGCCCAGTCGGTCCCCCTGGGGGACGTGGCGGCCAGCGGCGTTGAGCCGCAGGCCGCCCCGGGCGGGCCGGCTTGGGGCGGCCCGGCGCCGGCCCGGAATACCACTACCGTCGAATGAAGAAGCTCGTCGTTTTCCTCGTCAGCGCATGCGCGCTCGTCGCCGTGCCGCTGTTCGTCCAGCAGTTCGGCAACGGGCCGGTGCGCATCATCGACCTCGCGCTGCTCTACGTGATGCTCGCGCTGGGCCTGAACATCGTCGTCGGCTACGCGGGCCTGCTCGACCTCGGCTACGTCGCGTTCTACGCGGTCGGCGCGTACATGTACGCGCTGCTGTCGAGCCCGCAGCTGACCGAGAACTTCGCGGCGCTCGCCGCCGCGTTCCCGCAGGGCCTGCACCAGCCGCTGTGGCTCGTGATCCCGCTCGGCGCGGCGCTCGCCGGCCTGTTCGGCGTGCTGCTCGGCGCGCCGACGCTGAAGCTGCGCGGCGACTACCTCGCCATCGTCACGCTCGGCTTCGGCGAGATCATCCGCGTGTTCCTGAACAACCTCGAGTACCCGTACAACATCACGAACGGCCCGCGCGGCGTCGACCGCATCGACTCCTTCCACGTGTTCGGCGTCGACCTCGGCCAGGTCGTCCACTGCTTCGGCCTCACGCTGCCGTCGGTCACGCTGTACTACTACCTGTTCCTGGCCCTCGTCGTCGCAAGCGTCGTGGTCTGCTACCGGCTCGAGAACTCGCGCATCGGCCGCGCCTGGATGGCGATCCGCGAGGACGAGACCGCGGCCAAGGCGATGGGCATCAACACGCGCAGCATGAAGCTGCTCGCGTTCGCGATGGGCGCGACCTTCGGCGGCGTCGCGGGCAGCATGTTCGCGTCGTTCCAGGGCTTCGTGTCGCCCGAGTCCTTCAGCCTGCAGGAGTCGATCATGATCGTCGCGATGGTCGTGCTCGGCGGCATCGGCCATATCCCCGGCGTGATCGTCGGCGCGCTGCTGCTCGCCGCGCTGCCCGAGGTGCTGCGCTACGTCGCGAGCCCGCTGCAGCAGATGACCGGCGGGCGCCTCGACGCGGCGATCCTGCGCCAGCTGCTGATCGCGCTCGCGATGATCGGCGTGATGCTCGTGCGCCCGCGCGGCCTGTGGCCGGCGCGCGAGCATGGCCGCGCCAAGCCGCAGGAGCAGGCATGACGGATTGGGTGTTGGACGTCAGCGGCGTCTCGAAACGCTTCGGCGGCCTGCAGGCGCTCGACGCGGTCGGCCTGCAGATCGCGCGCGGCCAGGTCTACGGCCTGATCGGCCCGAACGGCGCGGGCAAGACGACCTTCTTCAACGTCGTCACGGGCCTGTACACGCCCGACAGCGGCAGCTTCACGCTCGCCGGCAAGCCCTACGCGCCGCACGCGGTGCACCAGGTCGCCAAGGCCGGCATCGCGCGGACCTTCCAGAACATCCGCCTGTTCCCCGAGATGACGGCGCTCGAGAACGTGATGGTCGGCCGCCACGTGCGCACGCGCTCGGGCCTGATCGGCGCGGTGCTGCGCACGCCGGGCTTCAGGCGCGAGGAGGCCGGGATCGCCGCGCGCGCGCGCGAGCTGCTCGACTACGTCGGCATCGCGCGCTACGCCGACTACCGCGCGCGCACGCTGTCCTACGGCGACCAGCGCCGCCTCGAGATCGCGCGCGCGCTCGCGACCGATCCGCAGCTGATCGCGCTCGACGAGCCGGCCGCGGGCATGAACGCGACCGAGAAGCTCGTGCTGCGCGAGCTGATCGACCGGATCCGCCGCGACGGCCGCACGATCCTGCTGATCGAGCACGACGTCAAGCTCGTGATGGGCCTGTGTGACCGCGTCAGCGTGCTCGACTACGGCCGCTGCATCGCCGCGGGCACGCCGGCCGAGGTCCAGCGCGACCCCAAGGTCATCGAGGCCTATCTGGGCGCCCACCATGGAGAGTCGCAGCATGGCTGAGCCGCTGCTCAAGGTCGAAGGGCTGAAGGTCGCCTACGGCGGCATCCAGGCCGTCAAGGGCGTGGACTTCGAGGTCCGTGCGGGCGAGCTCGTCAGCCTGATCGGCGCGAACGGCGCGGGCAAGACGACGACGCTCAAGGCGCTCACGGGCCTGCAGCCGCTCGCCGCGGGCCGCGTGCGCTTCGACGGCCGCGAGGTCGAGGGCCAGGGCACCTGGGACCTCGTGCGCCAGGGCCTCGTGATGGTGCCCGAGGGCCGCGGCACGTTCACGCGCATGACGATCGGCGAGAACCTGCTGATGGGCGCTTACACGCGCCGCGACAAGGAGGTCGAGGCCGACCTCGAGCGCGTCTACGCGACCTTTCCGCGCCTCGCGGAGCGCCGCAGGCAGCTCGCCGGCACGATGAGCGGCGGCGAGCAGCAGATGCTCGCGATGGGCCGCGCGCTGATGGCGCGGCCGCGCCTGCTGCTGCTCGACGAGCCGTCGATGGGCCTCGCGCCGATCATGGTCGACAAGATCTTCGAGGTCGTCGACGCGATCCACAAGCAGGGCGTGACGGTGCTGCTGGTCGAGCAGAACGCGGGCCGCGCGCTGCAGCTCGCCGACCGCGGCTACGTGATGGACTCGGGCGAGGTGCTGCTCGACGGCCCGGCCGACGCGCTCCTGCGCGACCCCAAGGTGCGCGCGGCCTACCTCGGCGAGTAGGCGCTCGACACGCGCTCGGCGCCGCCGTGGTCGAGCGCGCGCAGGCGCTGGCAGTCGGTGCGCACGAGCGCGCCGAGCTGCTCGGGCGTGCTCGGCGCGGGCTCGAGCTTGAGCTTGGCGAGTTCGCGGCGCAGCGGCGCGCTCGCGAGCGCGGCGACGAACACGGCGTTGAGCCGTGCGACCTGCTCGCGCGCCATGCCGGCCGGGCCGAACAGCGCGAGCCAGAAGCCGACATCGATGCCGGCCAGGCCCAGCGGCGGCGGGCTTTCGTCGAGCGTCGGCACGGCGGGCAGCTCCGGCGAGCGCCGCAGCAGCGTCGTCGCGAGCGCGTGCAGGCGGCCCGCGCGGATGTCGTCGGCGCAGGCCGCGACGCTGAGGATCGCGAAGTCGACCTCGTCGGCGAGCACCGCCGCGAGCGCCGGGCTGGCGCCGGTATACGGGCGGTGCGCGATCTCGACGCCGCAGCGCTGCTCGAGCAGTTCGCCGGCGAGCTGGCCGACGCTGCCGATGCCGATGGTCGCGTAGCTGAGCCGGCCCGGCCGGTGTCGTGCAAATCCGACGAGGTCGGAAACGCTGCGCACGCCGAGACGCTGCGCGCTCGCGGGGCTCAGCACGATCACATTCGCGGCGCGCGCGAGCAGCGTGATCGGCGTGAAGTCGCGCACCGGGTCGAACGCAAGCGGCGGCGGCTCGCTCCAGCGGTTCATGACCTGGCTCGCGACCGAGCCGATCAGCAGCGTACGGCCATCCGGTGCCGCACGCGCGACGCGCGCGGCACCAGCCCCACCGCGCTGGCCGTCGACGTAGTCGATCGCGACCTTCGGCAGCTGCGCGCCCACCTGCGCGGCGAGCAGCTGCGCGAGCGCGTCGATCACGCCGCCGGGCGGGAAGGGGACGACCAGGCGCACGCCGTCGCTCGGCGCGGTCGTGCCGTCCGGGGCCGCCGCGGCGACCCGGATCGCCCGGGCCGGTGCGACGGCGCTCCACATCACGCTGGCGGCGGCCGCGCCGACCAGGAGGCGGCGGCGCGGCGCGAGTGAAAGGTCCATAGGCGAAAGCCTAACAGGACAGGGGCGCTATGCGCGCGACAGCGCTTGTGCTTTGATCAATATCAGAGCGTGACGAGCTTCGCGCGCGCCCATGCGTCGGCCGCACGCGCCGGGGTCGTCGCGCCGACGCGCGCGCGCTCGAGCAGCTCGCCGACGCGCTCCGCGATGCGCGCGACCTCGGCCATCACGGCCACCTCCTCGCCCTCGCCGCGGTACTCGCGCGCGACGCTGATGATGCCGCCGGCGTTGACCAGGTAGTCGGGCAGGTAGCAGATGCCGCGCGCGGCGAGCGCGTCGCCGTCGGCCGGCGTCGCGAGCTGGTTGTTCGCGGCGCCCGCGACGAGCTTGGCGCGCAGCGCCGGGATGCTCTGGGCGTTCAGCGAGGCGCCGAGCGCGCAGGGCGCGACGACGTCGACGTCGGCGGCGAGGATCTCGGCGACGTCGGCGGCCGTGGCGCCGAGCTCGGCGACCGCGCGCGCGACCTTGGCGGCGTCGACGTCGGCGACGACGAGCTTCGCGCCGGCCTGGTGCAGGTATTCGGCGAGGTGCCAGCCGACCGCGCCGAGGCCCTGCAGCGCGACGCGCACGCCCTCGAGCGACGCGCGGCCGAGCACCTGGCGCACGCCGGCCTCGATAGCGACGAACACGCCGTAGGCGGTCTTGGGGCTCGGGTCGCCGCCGAACGCGCCGTCGCGCGGGATGCCGCTGACATAGGGCGTCAGCGCCTGCATCGCGCGCATGTCGGCGGTCGTCGTGCCGACGTCCTCGGCCGTGATGTAGCTGCCGCCGAGCGTATTGACGGCACGCGCGAACGCGGCGAACAGCGCGGCGCGGTCGAAGTCGCCGGCCGGCTTGATGATGACGGCCTTGCCGCCGCCGAAGGGCAGGTCGGCGAGCGCGTTCTTGTGGCTCATGCCCTGGGACAGGCGCAGCGCGTCGTTGAGCGCGGCGAGTTCGCTGTCGTAGGACCAGAAGCGGCAGCCGCCGAAGGCCGGGCCGCGCGCGGTGCTGTGCACGGCGAGGATGGCCTTGAGGCCGGTCTGCGGGTCGGCGGCGAGCAGCACGCGCTCGTGCGGCGCCTGCTCGGGCAGGCCGAACAGCGAGGTGGGCAGGGCGGCGGCACCGCTGGCAGCGGCGCGGGCGAGGTCGGTCAATGCGTTCATGGCGGGCACTTATGGTGCGAAAGTCAAAAGAGGCCGCGGGCTTTTGGCCTGCGGCCCCTCAGTGTAGGGGAGGGCTTCGCGCGCCCCGATGCCGGCTCGCTGTCGGCCCATGCCTGCGCTGCATGGGGCGGCGCGGGCCAGGTGGCTCTCAGGGGCCCTGGAAGCCGTCCGCGCGCAGCGTCACGACGAGGGTGTCGCGGTGGCCGGCGGTCTCGGCCAGCAGGGGCTGGATCGGCGTGGTCTCGTGGATCACGCGCGCGTCGTCGAGCAGCAGCAGGGTCCAGGGTTCGCTCATCGTGAAGCGCTGGCCGCGCGGGCCCGCGGCCTCGAACACGCGCGACTCGCCGCCCTTGATGTCCGCTCGCGCGACCAGGAACACGGCGACGAGGTCGACGCCGTCGCGGTGCGCGCCCTCCGGCGTCGGCCGGCCGATGCCCTGCGCCGTGTCGATGCGGAACTGGTGCGACTCGATGAACCAGGGCCGCGCGCCGCGCAGCCGCGAGGCGACCTCGGCGAGGCCCGCGAGCAGCTTGATGAAGCCCGGCGCGGCCGCGCAGGCCGGCGCCATCGGCTCGAACAGGCGCTCGATGCCGCCGTGCAGCGCGTTGTAGTCGAGCGGCTGCCAATGCGCGCGGTGCGGTGCCTGGCGCAGGCCCGCGGCGTCGTGGACGAAGCAGCTGTGGCGGCGGAAGCGGTAGCGGCCGCCGTCCTTGAGCCAGGTGTCGGGCGGCAGGTCCGACCAGAACGGCGCGAGCGCGGCGAGCTCGGCCGGTGACACGCCGAACTGCGCTTCGACTGCAGTCGGGGCGAGCACCGCGTGGCCGAATTCGGCGAGCTGCGACGGCAGGTCGGCGACCGAAGTGAAGGGGGGCGTGAACATGGTGGGTGCTTAGGCGAGGTGCTTGTGGCTGCGCTCACATCGGCTGCGCCGATATGAGCTTCGCCGCAAGCACGGCGGCTTTAGCCGCCGTGCTTGTCCGCTTCCGAAGTGAACGAATCCGCGTAGAACTCCTCCGCCGGCAGCCCGCAGCGCGCGCTGAAGTCGCGCTGCGCCGACTCGACCATGATCGGCGCGCCGCAGGCGTAGACCTGGTGGCCCGAGAGGTCCGGCAGGTCCGCCATCACGGCGGCGTGGACGAGGCCGGTGCGGCCGCTCCAGCCGTCCTCGGGCCGGGGCTCGGACAGCACCGGGACGTACTCGAGCTGCGGCAGGCGCGCGGCCGCGGCGAGCGCCCAGTCGTGCAGGTAGAGGTCGCTCTTGCTGCGGCAGCCCCAGTACAGGCGCACCGGGCGCGTCAGCGCGAGGTGCTCGATGCGCTCGACGATCGCCTTGATCGGCGCGAAGCCGGTGCCGCTCGCGAGCAGCACCATCGGCTTGTCGCTGTCCTCGCGCAGGAAGAAGCTGCCGAACGGGCCCTCCATGCGCAGGATGTCCTTTTCCTTGAGGGCGCCGAACACGTGATCGGTGAACTTGCCGCCCGGCATATGACGGATGTGCAGCTCGATCGCCGGCGGCGTGCCGAGCCGGTGCGGCGCGTTGGCCATGCTGTACGAACGGCGCGCGCCGTCGCGCAGGATGAACTCGACGTACTGGCCCGCGTGGTACTGGAAGTTCTGCGCGGCCGGCAGCTGCATGCGCAGCACCGCGACGTCGGGCGCCGGGCGCTCGACGCTCGCGACGCGGCTCGGCAGCTTGAGCACCGGGAACTCGCCGGCGCCGGGCACGGTGCGTGCCTCGATCGTGCAGTCGGTCTGCGGCGTCGCGCAGCAGGGCAGGATCAGGCCGGCCGCTTCCTCGTCGGGCGGCAGCGCGCGCGTCTGGTGCGCGCCATGGATCACGCGGCCCTCGAGCAGGCGGCTCTTGCACGAGCCGCAGGCGCCGTCCTTGCAGCCGTAGGGCAGGCCGACGCCCTGGCGGATCGCGGCGGACAGAAGGGTCTCGTCGCGTTCGACTTCGAAGCCGCGACCGGAGGGCTGGACGGTGATCTGGAAATTCATGGGACGATGGCGCCGCAAAACAAAGGGCCCGCAACCTTGCGGACCCGCTGGGAACCGGTATTTTATGAGACCTCCGCGATTGCTCGTCGTCGGCTGCGGCGACGTCGGCCGGCGCGTACTCGGCCTGCTCGGCGCACGCTGGCGCGTCGCCGCGCTCGTGCGCGACCCGGCCGGCGCCGCGCCGCTGCGCGGACTCGGCGTCACGCCGCTGCGCGGCGACCTCGACGCGCCGGCCTCGCTCGCGCGACTGGCCGGCTGGGCCGACGCGGTGCTGCACCTCGCGCCGCCGCCGGCCGACGGCGCGCTCGACACGCGCACGCGCCACCTGCTCGCGGCGCTCGGCCGCCGCCGCGCGCCGCGCACGCTCGTCTACGTCGGCACGACAGGGGTGTATGGCGACTGCGGCGGCGCCTGGGTCGACGAGACGCGCCCCCTCGCACCAGCGACCGCACGCGCGCGCCGCCGCGCCGACGCCGAGGCGCAGCTGCGCGCTTACGCGCGGCGCCGCGGCACGCGCCTCGTGATCCTGCGCGCGCCCGGCATCTACGGGCTCGACCGCGTCGGCGGCGACCCGCGCGAGCGGCTCGCGCGCGGCCTGCCCGTGCTCGCCGCGGCCGACGACGTGCATACCAACCATGTGCACGCCGACGACCTCGCGCGCGCCTGCGCGCTCGCGCTGTGGCGCGGCGCGACGCTGCGCGCGCTCAACGCCTGCGACGACAGCGATATGTTGATGGGCGACTATTTCGACCTCGCGGCCGACCTCGCGGGCCTGCCGCGGCCCGAGCGCGTCGCGCGCGCAGCGATCGCCGCACGCGTGAGCCCGCAGGCGCTGAGCTTTCTCGGCGAGTCGCGCCGGCTCGCGAACGGACGCCTCAAGGCCGAGCTCGGCCTGCGGCTGCGCTACCCGACCGTGCGCGAGGGCCTGGCCGGCATCGTGGGGCGCGAGGGCCGCGCGCCGGGCGCCGCCGCCTGACTCAGCGGCGGCCGCCGCGGCGCCAGTAGCGCACCAGCAGCCAGGCGCCGAGCATGCCGCCGACATGGGCGATATGGGCGATGTCGCCTGAGGCCTGGGCGAACGCGAGCCAGACCTCGATGCCGCCGAAGATCGCGACGTAGTACTTCGCGCGCATCGGGATCGGCGGCAGCAGCGGCACGATGATGCGGTTCGGGAACAGCATGCCGTAGGACAGCAGCAGGCCGAAGATCGCGCCCGAGGCGCCGAGCGTCGGCGCCATCGTGCCGAGCAGGAAGGTGAACGCGAGCTGGGCGAGCGCGGCGCTCAGCGTGCTCGCGACGAGCATCTGCAGGTAGCGGCGCCAGCCCCAGACCTGCTCGAGCTCGGGGCCGAACACGAACAGGCCGAGCATGTTGAAGAACAGGTGCTCCACGCCGCCGTGCAGGAACGCGTAGCTGAACAGCTGCCAGACCTGGAAGCGGCCCGACTGCAGCGGCCAGAGCTCGAACGGCGTCTCGATCCCCGGGGCAAGGAACTGCAGGCAGAAGACCCCGACGCAGGCCAGGATGAAGGCTTTGGTGACCGGCGGAATCTGCGGCATTGATTTGTGCGCTTGCGTGGAGGTCGGGGTGCTGGCGAGTGTATGCGCGACGCGCGCTCCCCTGGGCGAGCCGCCCCGCGCGCGCCGCCGAACGCGCCCGTGGTGCCCAGGGCCGGACTCGAACCGGCACGCCTCGCGGCGGAGGATTTTGAGTCCTCTGCGTCTACCATTTCGCCACCTGGGCAGGTGCGGCCTGCACTGCATGCAAGAGGCCTGGTCAAGCGTGGGATTATGCCACGCGCCCCCCCGCGGGCGGGACGCTGCTGCACAATGCGCAGCCATGAGCAGCCCCCATTACCCGACCCTCGAAGACGTCATCGGCAACACGCCGCTCGTGCGCCTGCAGCGCCTGCTGCCCGCGGCCGAGGCGCGCGGCAACGTGATCCTCGCGAAGCTCGAAGGCAACAACCCGGCCGGATCGGTCAAGGACCGCCCGGCGATCAGCATGATCAGGCGCGCCGAGGAGCGCGGCGAGATCAAGCCCGGCGACACGCTGATCGAGGCGACCTCGGGCAACACCGGCATCGCGCTCGCGATGGCCGCGGCGATCCGCGGCTACCGCATGCTCCTGATCATGCCCGAGGACCTGTCGGTCGAGCGGGCCCAGACCATGAAGGCCTTCGGCGCCGAGCTGATCCTGACGCCGCGCTCGGGCGGCATGGAATACGCGCGCGACCTCGCCGAGAAGATGCAGCGCGAGGGCAAGGGCCGCGTGCTCGACCAGTTCGCGAACGCCGACAACCCGCGCGTCCACTACGAGACCACGGGCCCCGAGATCTGGCGCGACACGCAGGGCCGCATCACGCATTTCGTCAGCGCGATGGGCACGACCGGCACGATCACCGGCACCTCGCGCTTCCTGCGCGAGAAGAACGCGGGCGTGCGCATCGTCGGCGCGCAGCCGGCCGAGGGCTCGCGCATCCCGGGCATCCGCAAATGGCCCGAGGCCTACCTGCCCAGGATCTACGACCCGGCCGCCGTCGACGAGCTCGTGCTCGTCGGCCAGCACGACGCCGAGGACATGGCGCGCCGCCTCGCGCGCGAGGAAGGGCTGTTCGGCGGCATCTCGGCGGCCGGTGCCTGCTGGGTCGCGCTGCAGATCGCGCAGCGCGTCGAGAACGCGACGATCGTGTTCGTCGTCTGCGACCGCGGCGACCGCTACCTGTCGACCGGCGTGTTCCCGGCCTGAGCCGGGCCACGGCCTAAAATGCAGCGCTGAAGCAAGCGCAAGGACCCGAAGCGATGAACGCCGACAAGGAACTCGACACCCGCGGACTCAACTGTCCGCTGCCCATCCTCAAGGCCAAGAAGGCCCTCGCCGAGATGGAAAGCGGTCAGCTGCTCAAGGTGTTCGCGACCGACCCGGGTTCGATGCGCGACTTCCAGGCCTTCGCGCGCCAGACCGGCAACGAGCTCGTCGAGCAGAGCAGCGCCGCCGACGAGTTCGTCCACATCCTGCGCCGCCGCTGAGTCAACGCCGCGGCGCGCCCCGCTCAGATCTCGATCGAGCGCAGGTACTCGCGGAAGCCCGGGCCGAGCTGCGGATGCGCGAGCGCGAGCTCGACATTGGCCTGCAGAAAGCCTTCCTTGCTGCCGCAGTCGTAGCGCTTGCCCTCGTAGCGGTAGGCGAAGACCTTCTCGCGGCGCAGCAGGCCGGCGATGCCGTCGGTCAGCTGGATCTCGCCGCCGACGCCGCGCGGCTGCGTCGCGATCTCGTGAAACACACCCGGCGTGAGCAGGTAGCGGCCGGCCACGCCGAGGCGCGAGGGCGCGGCCTCGGGCGCCGGCTTCTCGACGATGCGGTTCACGTCGACGAGCTGGTCGTTGACGGCGGCGCCCGCGACGATGCCGTAGCGGCGCGTGTGCTCGGCCGGCACTTCCTGCACGGCGAGGATCGACGCGCGCCATTCCTTGAACTGCTCGACCATCTGCTTGAGCACGGGCTTGCCCGCGTCGGGGCCGACCATCAGGTCGTCGGCGAGCAGCACGGCGAAGGGCTCGTTGCCGACGAGGCGCTGTGCGCACAGCACGGCGTGGCCGAGGCCCAGGGCCTGGGCCTGGCGCACGTAGATGCATTCCATGTCGTCGGGCTTGACGCTGCGCACCACGTCGAGCAGCTCCTGCTTACCCGCCTGTTCGAGGGCTACCTCGAGCTCGAAAGTCATGTCAAAGTGATCTTCGATCGGGCGCTTGTGCCGGCCCGTCACAAAAATCATTTCCCGTACGCCGGCGGCATAGGCTTCCTCGACGGCGTACTGGATCAGGGGCTTGTCCACCACCGGCAGCATTTCCTTCGGCTGCGCCTTGGTGGCGGGCAGGAAGCGGGTGCCGAGCCCGGCAACAGGGAAGATTGCTTTTGTGATGGTGTCCGTAGCCATATGCCTGGGGTCGTTTGACGGTTCGCGCGCATTGTTGCACGCGGCCTGTGACCGTTCGTCGGGCGCCCGAGCGGGATTGGCGCGATGAGCCTGCTGATCGTCGAGCCGCTCGAAGCCGATGTCATGCAGTGGCTGTCGGAGCGCCACGCCGTCGAGTACGCGCCCGAGCTCGCCGCGAGCCCGGCCGAGCTGCGCGACGCGCTGCACCAGGTCCAGGCGCTGATCGTGCCGCCCGGCGTCGCCGTCGACGCGGCGCTGCTGCGCGCCGCGCCGCGCCTGCGCGTCGTCGGCCGCATGAGCGGCGGCGGCGAGAACATCGACCTCGAGGCCTGCCGCGCCGCGCGCGTCGAGGTCGTGCGCAGCCTGACCGCGACGGCCGCGGCCGAGGCCGAGTTCGCCGTCGGCGCGCTGCTCGCGCTGCTGCGCCGCGTGCCCGTGCAGTCGAGCGACGGCATGCTCGTCGGCCGCGAGCTCGGCTGCTCGACGATCGGCCTGATCGGCCTGTCGCCGGCCGCGCGCCAGCTCGGCCAGCTGCTGCCGGCCTTCGGCACGCGCGTCGTCGGCTACGACCCGAGCCTGCACCAGAGCGACCCGCTGTGGCGCCAATGGGGCATCGAGCCGTTGCCGCTGCGCGAGTTGATGGAGCTCAGCGACGGCGTGAGCGTCCAGCTCGCGTATTTCGCGCGCTACCGCGGCCTGCTCGGCGAGCGCGTGCTCGGCTTCGCCAAGCCCGGCATGGTCATCGTGAGCAGCTCGCATTCGGCGCTGTTCGACGACATCGCGCTCGCGGACGCGCTCAACGGCGGCCGCGTGCTCGCGGCCTGGCTCGACAGCCTCGAACCCGGCCTGCTCGAACCCGGGCGCGCGCTGTACGGCGCGCCGGGGCTGCAGATCACGCCGCGGCTCGCGGGCACGACGCGCGAGTCGCGCACGCGCGCGGCTTGGGGCGTCGCGCGCCGCATCGACGAGCTGCTCGCCGCGCCGCCCGAGCCGGCCGCCGACTTCCGCGTCAGCGCGCCGGCCGACCTGCCGGACCGCGGCAGCGAACAGCGCCGCTGGCGCTAAAAGCGAAACGGCGACCCTGGGGTCGCCGTTTGCGTTGGATCCGGGCTGTCTTAAGCCCCAAGCCTTACAAGTTGTTCGCGCAGGCGCACGACCGTCGCGCGGAAGTCAGCGACGCGCTGACGCTCCTGGGCGACGACCGCCTCGGGCGCGCGCGCGACGAAGCTCTCGTTGCCGAGCTTGGCCTCGGCCTTGACGACCTCGCCCTCGAGGCGCGCGATCTCCTTGGACAGGCGTGCCTGCTCGGCCGCGACGTCGATCTCGACCTTCAGCGCGAGGCGCGTCGCGCCGTGCACGAGCACCGGCGACAGGCTGCTCGCCTGCGCGAACGCGGCCTCGTCGGCGATGAGCTGGACCTCGGCGAGCTTGGCGAGCACCTTGAGCACCGGCGCGGCCTCGGCGACGAAGCCGGTGTCGCCGCCGACGAGCAGCGGCACGCGCTCGGCCGGCGACAGGTTCATCTCGCTGCGCAGGCTGCGGCAGGTCGAGACGATGCTCTTGAGCTGGTCCATCCACGCCACGGCGGCCGGGTCGATGCGCTCGGGTGCGGCGACCGGGTAGGCGGCCGTGACGAGATATTCGCTGTCCTTGCGGCCCGCGATCGGCGCGACGGTCTGCCACAGCGCCTCGGTGATGAAGGGCGCGATCGGGTGGAGCAGGCGCAGCACGGTTTCGAGCACGCGGATCAGCGTGCGGCGCGTCGCGCGCTGCTGCGCCTCCGTGCCGACCTGGATCTGCACCTTCGCGATCTCGAGGTACCAGTCGCAGTACTCGTCCCAGACGAAGCTGTAGATCGCGTTCGCGACGTTGTCGAGCCGGTAGTCGGCGAAGCCCTGGGCGACGGCCGCCTCGACACCCTGCAGCGCGCTGACGATCCAGCGGTCGGCCTGGCTGAAGCTCATGTGGCCGGGCGGGCATTGGCCTTTCTCGTGCGCGAGGCCGCAGTCCTGGCCCTCGGTGTTCATCAGCACGAAGCGCGTCGCGTTCCAGAGCTTGTTGCAGAAGTTGCGGTAGCCCTCGCAGCGCTTCGCGTCGAAGTTCACGCTGCGGCCCAGCGTCGCCATCGCCGCGAAGGTGAAGCGCAGCGCGTCGGCGCCGTAGCCGGGGATGCCCTCGGGGAATTCCTTCTCGGTGGCCTTGCGCACCTTGGGCGCGGTCTCGGGCCGGCGCAGGCCCTGGGTGCGTTTGTCCAGCAGCGCGGGCAGCTCGATGCCGTCGATCAGGTCGACCGGGTCGAGCACATTGCCCTCGGACTTGCTCATCTTCTTGCCCTGCGCGTCGAGCACGAGGCCGTGGATGTACACGTGGCGGAACGGCGCCTTGCCCGTGAAATGCTTGCTCATCATGATCATCCGGGCGACCCAGAAGAAGATGATGTCGTAGCCGGTCACGAGCACCGACGAGGGCAGGAACAGGTCCTGCTCGAGCGTCTGTTCGGGCCAGCCGAGCGTCGAGAAGGGCACGAGCGCCGACGAATACCAGGTGTCGAGCACGTCGGCGTCGCGCGTGAGCGTCTTGCCCGGCGCCTGGGCCTGGGCCTCGGCCTCGTTGCGCGCGACGTAGACGCGGCCGTCCGCGTCGTACCAGGCCGGGATCTGGTGGCCCCACCAGAGCTGGCGCGAGATGCACCAGTCCTGGATGTTCTTCATCCACTGGTTGTAGGTGTTGACCCAGTTCTCGGGCACGAACTTGACCTCGCCCGAGTCGACCGCCTCGATCGCCTGCTCGGCGATGCTCTTGCCCGGCTGGCCATCTTTGGAAACGCCCGGCTTCGTCATCGCCACGAACCACTGGTCGGTCAGCATCGGTTCGACGACCTGGCCCGTGCGCGTGCAGCGCGGCACCATCAGCTTGTGCTTCCTGACCTCGACGAGCAGGCCCTGGGCCTCGAGCTCGGCGACGATCTTCTTGCGCGCGACGAAGCGGTCGAGGCCGCGGTAGGCCTCGGGGGCCGCGTCGTTGACGGTCGCCTGGAGCGTGAAGATCGTCAGCATCGGCAGCTGGTGGCGCAGGCCGACCTGGTAGTCGTTGTGGTCGTGGGCCGGCGTGACCTTGACGACGCCGGTGCCGAAGTCGCGGTCGACATAGGCGTCGGCGATCACGGGCACGAGGCGGCCCGTGATCGGCAGGCGCACCTGGCGGCCGACCAGGTGGACGTAGCGCTCGTCCTCGGGGTGGACCATCACGGCCGTGTCGCCGAGCATGGTTTCGGGGCGCGTCGTCGCGACGACGAGGGTCTCGTCCGAGCCTTCCACGGGGTAGCGGATGTGCCACAGCGAGCCGTCTTCCTCCTCGCTCTCGACCTCGAGGTCCGAGACCGCCGACTGCAGCACCGGGTCCCAGCTCACGAGGCGCTTGCCGCGGTAGATCAGGCCTTCCTCGTAGAGGCGGCAGAAGGTCTCGGTCACGATGGTGGACAGCTTCTCGTCCATCGTGAAGTACTCGTGGCCCCAGCTGACCGAGTCGCCCATGCGGCGCATCTGCCGCGTGATCGTGTTGCCGCTGTGTTCCTTCCACTCCCACACGCGCGCGACGAAGTTCTTGCGGCCGAGGTCGTGGCGGCTCTGGCCGGCTTCCTGGAGCTGGCGCTCGACGACGATCTGCGTCGCGATGCCGGCGTGGTCGGTGCCCGGCACCCACAGCGTGTTGTGGCCGCGCATCCGGTGGTAGCGCGTCAGCGAGTCCATGATGGTCTGGTTGAACGCGTGGCCCATGTGCAGCGTGCCCGTCACGTTCGGCGGCGGCAGCTGGATGCAGAAGGACTCGCGGGCCTTGTCCAGCGTCGGCTCGTAGAGGCCGGCGGATTCCCACAGGGGGCCCCAATGGGCTTCGAGGGCGGCGGGTTCGAAGGACTTGGCGAGTTCGGTCATGGACGTTTCTGGCGGCTGTCGGCGAAGACAGGAGTCGCGGCGATGCGCTTCGGGGAGGGGACGGCGATTGTAGTTGGCGCGCTGCGCTGGTAACGCTTTGCATGCCCGGCAGCGCCGCCGCAACAACTGGATACGCGGGCTTTGCGGGGCCCGCCTAAGCTGGCGGCCGACCACCCGAACAGGCCTCCCCATGCAATCCCCCGGTGTCTTCTGGCAGCAGTGGCAGACGCTGCTCGCCCAGTCGCTGCGCTGGCGCCTCTACGCGCTCGCGGCGGGCCTGGGCCTGCTCGGCCTGCTGCTCGTCGTCGCGACCGCGCTCGGCGACGCGGCGGTCTGGCTGACCGTGCCGCTGTGGCTCGCGGCCTGCGGCTGGGCCGGCTTCGGGCTGCGCCGCATGCTGCTGCCGCTCGACGGCCTGCAGGCCGGCGTGCGCGCACTCGCGAAGGGCCAGTTCGGCCACCGCATCGAGTTCGACCGCAACGACGAGCTCGGCGAGCTCGCCCAGCGCCTGAACCAGATGGCCGAGGACACGCAGGGCCTGATCAAGGGCAAGCGCGCGCTGCTGATGGCCGTCAGCCACGAGCTGCGCAACCCGCTCGCTCGCGCGCGGCTGCACGCCGAGCTGATGGAGGAGGGGCCGTCGCGCGAGGCGCTGCTCGCCGAGCTCGCGCTGATGCGCGAGCTGATCTCGGCGCTGCTCGAGACCGAGCGCCTCGGCGCGGGCGCGAAGGCGCTGCGGCGCAGCGAATGCGATCTCGCGCGGCTCGCCGACGGCTTCGCGCGGCCCGGCCTGCGCATCGAGCACGAGGACGCGCTGCCGCACCTGCGCGTCGACCCGCCGCGCGTCCAGCTGCTGCTGCGCAACCTGATCAACAACGCACTGCTGCACAACGAGCCGCAGCGCGGCCCGGTCACCGTGCGCCTGCGCAAGGAGGGGCGCGGCCTGCGCCTCGTCGTGCGCGACTTCGGGCCCGGCGTGCCGCAGGCCGCGCTGCCGCGCCTGGGCGAGCCGTTCTACCGCATCGAATCGACGCCGCAGACCGGGCCGGTCGGGCAGGGCGTCGGCCTCGGCCTCACGCTGTGCCGGCTGATCGCGAGCGCGCATGGCAGCCGGCTCGAGCTGCGCAACGTCGAGCCCGGGTTAGAGGCCTCGGTGCTATTGGCCTGAATGGCCTGACTCCGCTGGGCTGGGGCTGCGCGGCGTACCATGCCGCGAAGTCCAACACGCGGAGACAAGAAGATGCCCAGCCTGCGCCCCGAGGTCGACCCCGACGGCCTGCTCGAATACTCGGTCGTCTACACCGACCGTGCGCTCAACCATATGTCCAAGCGCTTCCAGCAGGTCATGCGCGAGCTCTCGGCCACGCTCAAGGAGGTCTACGGCGCCGCGGCCGTCGCGATCGTGCCCGGCAGCGGCACCTTCGCGATGGAGGCCGTCGCGCGCCAGTTCGTCCAGGGCCAGCGCTGCCTGGTCGTGCGCAACGGCTGGTTCAGCTACCGCTGGAGCCAGATCATCGAGCAGGGCCGGCTGTCGAGCGAGGTCGCCGTGCTCAAGGCGCGCCGCGTCGGCGACGGCGCGCAGGCCGCCTTCGCCCCCGCGCCGCTCGACGAAGTGCTCGCCGCGATCGCGCGCGACCGGCCGGCCGTCGTGTTCGCGCCCCATGTCGAGACCGCCTCGGGCATGTTGCTGCCCGACGCCTACCTGCGCGCGGTCGGCGCGGCGACGCGCGAGGCCGGCGGGCTGTTCGTGCTCGACTGCATCGCGTCGGGGGCGATCTGGGCCGATATGCGCAGCCTCGGCGTCGACGTGCTCGTGAGCGCGCCGCAGAAGGGCTGGAGCGGGCCGCCCTGCGCGGGCTTCGCGATGCTCGGCGAGCGCGCGCTCGCGCGCCTCGAGACGACGACGAGCGACAGCTTCGCCTGCGACCTCAAGAAATGGCTGAGCATCATGGCCGCCTACGAGGCCGGCGGCCACGCGTACCACGCGACCATGCCGACCGACGCGCTGCGCCAGGTCCGCGACGTGCTCGCCGAGCTGCGCGAGTTCGGCTTCGAGCGCGCGCGCCAGGCCCAGCTCGAGCTCGGCGCGCGCGTGCGCGCGCTGCTCGCCGAGCGCGGCGTCGCGAGCGTCGCGGCGCCGGGCTTCGAGGCGCCCGGCGTCGTCGTCTCGTACACCGCGCGCGACGACTGGCACAAGGGCGCGGCCTTCGCGGCCGAGGGCCTGCAGATCGCGGCCGGCGTGCCGCTCGCGTGCGACGAGGGCCCGGAGTTCAAGACCTTCCGGCTCGGCCTGTTCGGCCTCGACAAGCTCGCCGACGTCGACGCGGCCGTCGCGCGGCTGCGTCGCGCGCTCGACGCGCTTTCCGCCTGAGCCCGGCACCCGACATAAAACGATACGCGGCGATACCGCGGTGACGCCCAGGCCGAGGCAGTGGCCGGCACGATGAGCCCATGTTCAACCCGGAGAGAAAAGCCATGGGCCTCTTCCACCGCTTCGCCCGCCACCACGGGCATCACCATTCCCACCACCACTGCGACCGCGACGGCCGCGACGCTGGCGCGGGCTCGCACGCCGAGCACGTCGCCGAGCGCATCTCGGGCCGCCTCGACCTCAACGACGAGCAGCACGACAAGCTCGCCGTCCTGCTCGAGGAGGTCTGGGCCCAGCGGGCCGCGATCAAAAGCCCCGACCTCGTCGAGCAGCTCGGCGGACTGATCCAGGGCGAGCGCCTCGACCGCGACGCCGCGCGCGCCTGGGTCGACCAGCGCATCGCGGCCGTCCAGGCCGGCTCGGGCCCGGTGCTCGCGGCGCTCGGCGACTTCTACGACTCGCTCGACGCCGAGCAGCAGCAGGTGCTGCGCTTCATGCTGCGCATGCGCGGCCGCGAAGGCGGGCGCTGGGGTCGCGGCCGCGGCGGCCGGCGCTCGGCACAATAAGCGCGATGCCACGCCTCCTGCTGATCGACGACGACACGGCGCTCGCCGCGCCGCTCGCGCAATACCTGGCGCGCTTCGACTTCCAGCTCGAGGCCGTGGCCCTGCCGAGCCAGGGCCTCGCGCGGCTCGCCGCTGAGCCCTTCGACGCGCTGATCCTCGACGGCATGCTGCCCGAGGTCGACGGCTTCGAGTTCTGCAAGCAGCTGCGCGCCGGCGCCGAGGACTGGCGGCAATTGCCGGTGCTGATGCTCAGCGCGCGCGGCGACCTGACCGACCGCGTCGTCGGCCTCGAGCTCGGCGCCGACGACTACCTGGCCAAGCCCTTCGAACCGCGCGAGCTCGCCGCGCGCCTGCAAAGCCTGCTGCGCCGCAGCCTGCGGCCCGCACGCGTCAAGCCGGTCGCGCTGCTGCGCTTCGAGGGCCTGAGCGTCGACCGGAGCCGCCGCCTCGCGCTCGACGCGGCCGGCGCGCCCGTCGCACTGACGAGCACCGAATACGAGCTCTTGCTGCTGTTGGCCGTCGAACCCGGCCGCGTGTTCACGCGCGACGAGATCCTCAACCGCCTGCGCGGCCACGACGCCGAGCTGTACACGCGCGCGGTCGACCTGCTCGTGAGCCGGCTGCGCAAGAAGCTGCAGCCGCTCGACGCGATCAAGACCCTGCGCAACGCCGGCTACTGCCTCGCCCTGGCACCGCTACAGACACCATGAGATACCGCCCCGACGGCCGCGCGCGCCTGCGCGGCCACGACCGCCCCCAGGCGCGCCCGCACGAACGCGGGCACGAACACCGCCACGGCCATCCCCATGGCCACCCGGGCCTGCACTGGCGCCATATGCACCGCGCGATGCGCGACAACCCCGAGGCGCGCGCGGCCGTGCACGCTTGGCTGCGCGAGTTCGAGGCGCGCATGGTCTACGGCCTCGACGACAAGCGCTGGGCCTGGCGGCGCGGCGGCCGCTCGCTCGGGCGCCGGCTCACGCTGATCTTCGTCGCGCTCGCGGCCGGGCTGCTCGGGCTCGACCATTGGCTCGGCGAGGGCTGGTGGCTCGCGCTCGCGGCGCTCGTCGCGGGCGGCGTCGCCTACGCCGCCGTGCGCGTGGCGCTGCGGCCGCTATGGCGGCTCGGCCTCGGCGTCGCGGCCTTCGGCCGCGGCGACCTCGCGCAGCGCATCCCGGTGCGCCGGCGCGACGAGATCGGCGCGCTCGGCGCGCGCTTCAACCAGATGGCCGACGACATCGTCGGCATGCTCGACGCGAAGCGCGCGCTGCTGCTCGCGATCAGCCACGAGCTGCGCAGCCCGATCACGCGCGCGCGGCTCAACGCCGAGCTGCTCGAGGAGGGGCCGCAGCGCGACGCGCTCGTCGCCGACCTGGGCCTGATGCGCGACCTCGTCGAGGCGCTGATCGAGCGCGAACGCCTCGACGCGGGCCACGCGGCGCTGCTGCAGCAGCCGGCCGATTGGCCGGCCTGGCTTGGCGCGCTCGTCGCGAAGCGCTTCGCGGCGGCCGAGGCGGCCGGCGCGCTCGTCGTCGTCACGGCGCCCGGGCTGCCGGCGCTGCAGGCCGACCGCATGCGCGTCGAGCTGCTCGTCGGCAACCTTGTCGACAACGCGCTGCGCCACAACGACGCGGCCGCGGGGCCCGTGCGCGTGGGCGTCGAGCGGCGCGGTGCCGAGCTCGTGCTCGAGGTGCGCGACTGCGGCCCCGGCGTGCCCGAGGAGGCGCTCGAGCGCATGGCCGAGCCGTTCTACCGGCCCGACGCGTCGCGCAGCCGCGCGAGCGGCGGCGTCGGCCTCGGCCTGAGCCTGTGCAAGCTGATCGCCGACGCGCATGGCGCCGCGTTCGAGATCCGCAACGCGGCGCCGGGGCTCGCGGTCAGCGTGAGGTTCCCGCTGGGGATGCGATGAGCGGTGCGCCCTGCGTTTTGACGCGCCTGGCGGCACGTCGGAACGCGGGCGATCCAGGGTGGCGTACTACATGAACAGGTGCTCGCCCGCGTTCTCACCGCCGAGCACCACGTAGTTCACCTTGCGCAGGTCGGCGAGCTGCCTGCCGCCCGCGTAGGAGATCGAGCTCTGCAGGTCTTCCTGCATCTCGCGCAGCGTGTCGGCGAGCCGGCCCTTGACCGGCTCGAGGATGCGCTTGCCCTCGACATGCTTGTACTCGCCCTTGTTGAAGTCCGAGGCCGAGCCGTAGTACTCCTTGTACAGGCGGCCGTCGACCTCGACGGTATTGCCCGGCGACTCCTCGTGGCCGGCGAACAGCGAGCCGATCATGACCATCGAGGCGCCGAAGCGCACGCTCTTCGCAATGTCGCCATGGTGGCGGATGCCGCCGTCGGCGACGATCGGTTTCGTCGCGACGCGCGCGCACCACTTGAGCGCCGAGAGCTGCCAGCCGCCGGTGCCGAAGCCGGTCTTGAGCCGCGTGATGCAGACCTTGCCCGGGCCGATGCCGACCTTGGTCGCGTCGGCGCCCCAGTTCTCGAGGTCGATCACGCCCTCGGGCGTGCCGACGTTGCCGGCGATCACGAAGGTGTCGGGCAGGCGCTTCTTGATGTACTGGATCATGCGCTGGACGCTGTCGGCGTGGCCATGGGCGATGTCGATCGTCAGGTAGTCGGCGCCGAGGCCTTCGGCCGCGAGGCGGTCGACCAGCGCCTCGTCAGCCGGTTTCACGCCGACGCTCAGCGAGACCACGAGGCCCTGCGCGCGCATGCGCCGCGCGAACGCGACCGCGTCGATCTCGAAGCGGTGCATCACGTAGAAATAGCCGTTCGCGGCGAGCCATTCGGTGATGCGCTCGTCGACGACGGTTTTCATATTGGCGGGAACGACCGGCAGCTTGAAGCGGCGCGGGCCGAATTCGATCGAGGTATCGCAGTCGGCGCGGCTGTCGACGCGGCATTTGCGCGGCAGCAGCAGGATGTTGTCGTAGTCGAAGATTTCCATGAGACAAGTTCGCTTTGGGGTGCGCGTTGGAGCAGTGCGGCACCTGGGCTGCGAGCGCTTGACTTGTCTCGGCGGGGGAGGAGGGCCGGGAACCCTCCTGAGCAGCCGGTGAGGCTGCCGTACCGGGCCGAAGACAAAATTTGGGCCCGGTGCCCGATTCTACGCGGCCCGGGCGGTTGCCTGTGCCGCCCCTAAAATGCGCGACAGCCCGCCGTTTTGGCCCGGGCGCCAAGAAAAGAATCCCCATGAGCGCACCCTTCCAGGCCGTCATCACCGGCACCGGCCTTTACCAGCCGCCGCACGTCATCACGAACGCGGAGCTCGTCGAGTCCTTCAACCGCTATGTCGACCTGTACAACGAGGGCCACGCGGCCGAGATCGCGGCAGGCGCCGTCGTCGCGCTCGCGCATTCGAGCGTCGAGTTCATCGAGAAAGCCTCGGGCATCAAGCAGCGCTACGTGATCGACAAGGCCGGCGTGCTCGACCCGACGCGCATGTACCCGCGCTTCGGGGCGCGCGGCGACGACGAACTCTCGCTGATGGCCGAGATCGCCGTCGACGCGGCGCGCAAGGCGCTCGCCGCGGCGGGTCGCCAGCCCGAGGACGTCGACGCCGTGCTGTGCTCGGCCGCGAACATGCAGCGCCCGTATCCGGCGATGGCCGTCGAGATCCAGCAGGCGCTCGGGGCGGGCGGCTACGGCTTCGACATGAACGTCGCGTGCTCGTCGGCGACCTTCGCGATCGAGCAGGCGTTCAACGCGGTGCGCTCGGGTCAGTCGAAATGCGTGCTCGTCGTGAACCCCGAGATCACCTCGGCCCACCTCGAGTGGAAGGACCGCGACTGCCACTTCATCTTCGGCGACGTCTGCACGGCGGTGCTCGTCGAGCGCGCCGACACCGCGGTGTCCGCCGAGCGCTGGGACATCGTCGGCACGCGCCTCGCGACGCAGTTCTCGAACAATATCCGCAACAACTTCGGCTTCATGAACCGCGCCGAGGACAGCGACCCCGACGCGCGCGACAAGACCTTCCGCCAGGAAGGCCGCAAGGTGTTCAAGGAGGTCGTGCCGATCGCGGCCGCGCATATCGAGGGCCACCTCGACGCGCTCGGCCACCGCCCGGCCGAGGTGCGCCGCTTCTGGCTGCACCAGGCCAACCTCGGCATGAACCAGCTCGTGATCAAGAAGCTCGTCGGCCACGACCTCGCCGAGGCCGGCTCCGACGTCGCGCCGCTGATCCTCGACGAGTACGCGAACACCGCGTCGGCCGGCTCGATCATCGCCTTCCACACGCACCGCGCCGACCTGAAGGCCGGCGACCTCGGCGTGATCTGCTCGTTCGGCGCCGGCTACTCGGTCGGCAGCGTCGTCGTGCGCAAGCGCTGAGCACGGCCGGCCGCGCGGTGCCGCGCGGCCTCGGCCGTGTCCGTCAGGGCGCGCTCGCGCCCGACGCCGACCCGCTCGCCGCGTCGGACGCGGCGGCCGGCGGCGCGTCGCCGATATAGCGCAGGCCGTTGCTGCCCGCGAACTCGTCGAAGACCCAGCCCTCGCCGTCGGCAACGACGCCGTCGGGCGGCTGAATCTCCTGGACCGGCACGTTCTTGAGCGCGACGCTCATGTAGTCGATCCAGACCGGCAGCGCGAGGCCGCCGCCCGACTCGCGGTCGCCGAGGCCGCGCGGCTGGTCGTAGCCGATCCAGGCTACGCCGACGAGGCTGGGCTGGAAGCCGCAGAACCACGCGTCGACCGAGTCGTTGGTCGTGCCGGTCTTGCCGTAGAGGTCGGGGCGGTGCAGGGTGGCCTGCGAGCGCGCGGCCGTGCCGCTGCGCGCGACCTCTTGCAGCAGGGTGTCCATCACGAAGGCGTTGCGCGGCGAGATCGCGCGCTGGCTCTCGTCGGCCGCGGCCGGCCTGGCCTCGAACAGCAGCTTGCCGTCGCCGTCGACGACGCGCTGGATCAGCACCGGCGTGCCGCGCACGCCGCCGTTCGCGAACACGCTGTACGCGCCGAGCATCTGCAGCGGCGTGACCGAGCCCGAACCGAGCGCGAGCGTCAGGTTGTCGGGCTGCTTGCTCGCGTCGACGCCGAAATGCGCGGCCCAGTCGCGCGCCTTCTCGACGCCGAGCCATTGCAGCACGCGCACCGTCACGACGTTCTTCGACAGCGCGAGGCCGCGGTGCACGGGCAGCGGGCCGTCGTAGGTGTCCTCGTAGTTCTTCGGCGACCACTCGCCGATCGTGATCGGCGCGTCGTCGACGATGGTGTTGGGCGTCAGGCCCTGCTCGAGCGCGGCCGAGTAGACGATGGGCTTGAAGCTCGAGCCCGGCTGGCGCCAGGCCTGCGTGACGTGGTTGAACTGGTTGCGCGCGAAGTCGAAGCCGCCGACAAGCGCGTGGACGCGGCCCGAGGCCGGCTCCATCGCGACGAACGCGCCCTCGGCCTCGGGCGCCTGCGTGATCAGCCAGGCGCCCTGCGGCGCGGCCTTCGTCGGCGCGCCGCGCTGGACGCGGATGATCGCGCCGCGCTCGATGCGCACGTCGTCGCGCGCCTTCGCCGACAGCGCGTTGCGCGCGCCGGCGAGGCCGTCGCCGGTGATCGTGAGCTCCTCGCCGGTCTGCAGGCTCGCGACGACCTTGGTCGGGCTCGCGGCCGTGACGACCGCCGCGCGCAGGTCGTCGTTGTCGGGATGGTCGGCGAGCGCCTGGGCGATCGCGGCGTCTTCCTCGTCGGCGTCGCCCGGCAGGTCGACGCGGCCCTCGGGGCCCCGGTAGGCCTTGCGGCGCTCGAGGTCCATCAGCGCGCGGCGCAGGCCGCGGTAGGCCGCGTCCTGCTCGGCCGAGACGACGCTCGTGTAGACCTTGAGGCCGCGCGCGTAGCTGCTGTCGCCGTACTGCGCGACGATCGCCTGGCGCACCATCTCGGCCGCGTACTCGGCGTGCAGGCGCACGTCGGAGGCCGAGCGGATGTGGAGTTTCTCGGCGCGCGCGGCGTCCGCCTCGGCCGCGGTGATCGCGCCGGTCTCGAGCATGCGCGCGATGACCTCGTGCTGGCGCTTGGTCGCGCGCGCGAAGTTCACGACCGGGTTCGCGAAGTTCGGGTTCTGCGGCAGGCCCGCGAGCATCGCCGACTCGGCGATCGACAGCGCGGCGAGCGGCTTGCCGAAATAGGCGCGCGCGGCGGCCGAGAAGCCGTAGGCGCGCTGGCCCAGGTAGATCTGGTTCATGTAGATCTCGAGGATCTTCTGCTTGGGCAGCTCGCTCTCGATCTTGTAGGACAGCAGGACCTCGACGAACTTGCGCGCGTAGTCGCCCTTGTGCTTGGTCAGGTAGGCGTCGCGCGCGAGCTGCTGCGTGATCGTCGACGCGCCCTGAAGGTGGCGGCCGACCAGGTTGTTGAGCGCCGCGCGCAGCACGCCGACATAGGAGATCGCGCCGTGCTCGTAGAAGTTCGCGTCCTCGGTCGACAGCAGCGCGTCCTGCATGCGCTTGGGGATCTGCGCGAGCGGCAGGTAGTCGCGCCGCTCGGCGCCGTACTCGCCCATCAGCACCTCGTCGCTGGTGTACACGCGCAGCGGCAGCTTCGGGTGGTAGTCGGTCAGCTCCGAGAGGTCGGGCAGGGTCGGGTAGATCAGCGCGGCGGCGATCGCGGCGAGCAGCAGCAGCGAGGCGACGAGCCCCCCCGCGATCATCAGCGGCTTCTTGAAACGTTGCAGGGGAATCGGCGACATCGCGTCAGGCAGTGGCGGGGCGAACCCCGGGCGCAGGCATTATCACCAGCGCCGTACCGAGGGGGGCCGACCGATGCGCTATCGTGCCGGCCATGAGCGATCTGACCTTCTACTGGCACGACTACGAGACCTTCGGCCGCGTGCCGCGCCACGACCGCCCCGCGCAGTTCGCCGGCATCCGCACCGACGCCGAGCTCAACGAGATCGGCGTGCCGCTGATGGTGTACTGCCAGCCGAGCGACGACTACCTGCCCGACCCCGAGTCCTGCCTGCTGACCGGCATCCTGCCGCAGACCTGCGCGGCCGAGGGCCTGCCCGAGCATCGCTTCGCCGCGGCGATCCACGCCGAGCTCGCCCAGCCGGGCACGATCGGCGTCGGCTACAACAGCATCCGTTTCGACGACGAGGTCACGCGCTTCATGTTCTGGCGCAACCTCGTCGACCCCTATGCGCGCGAATGGCAGAACGATTGCGGCCGCTGGGACCTGCTCGACGTCGTGCGCTGCGCCTACGCATTGCGCCCCGAGGGCATCGAATGGCCGCGCCACGAGGATGGCCGGCCCTCGTTCAAGCTCGAGCATCTGACCGCCGCGAACGGGCTCACCCACGAGGCCGCCCACGACGCGCTGTCGGACGTGCGCGCGACGATTGCGCTCGCGCGCCTGCTGCGCGACAGGCAGCCCAAGCTGTTCGAGTTCTGCCTGCGCCTGCGCCGCAAGGAGGCGGTGTGGAGCGAAATCGGCGTCGGCCGGCCGTTCTTCCACGTCTCGGGCATGTACGGCGTCGAGCGCGGCTGCATCGCGCTGGTCTGGCCGCTCGCGCCGCACCCGACCAACAAGAACGAGCTGATCGTCTGGGACCTCGCGCACGACCCGGCCGAGCTGCTGACGCTCAGCGCCGAGGCGATCCGCGCGCGCCTGTTCGTGCGCCAGGACGAGCTGCCCGAGGGCACGACGCGCCTGCCGATCAAGAGCATCCACGTGAACAAGTCGCCGGTCGTGATCGGCAACCTGAAGACGCTGTCGCCGGCGATGGCCGAGCGCTGGGGCTTCGACCTCGCGACGGGCCTGCGCCACGCCGAGGCGCTCGCGGCCAGGGGCCGGCTGCTCGACGGGCTGTGGGGCGACGTGTACGCGCGCGCGCCGCTCGCGGCGCTCGACGTCGACGAGGATCTCTACGGCGGCTTCGTCGGCAACGAGGACCGCCGCACGCTCGAGCGCCTGCGCACGAGCTCGCCCGAGCAGCTCGCCGAGCGCGCGGCCGCGGGCAAGCTCGCGTTCCACGACGGCCGGCTCGAGGAGCTCGTGTTCCGCTGGCGCGCGCGCAACTTCCGCGCGAGCCTCAGCGAGAGCGAGCTCGCGCGCTGGGAGGCGCTGCGGCGCGAGCGCCTCGGCGCCGAGACCATGGCGGCCTGGTTCGAGCGCATCGACCAGCTCGGCGAGGCGCTCGCCGAGGACGACGAACGCGGCCAGGACATCCTTGGCGCGCTCTACGAATACGCCGAGAGTCTCGCACCGGCCGATTGAGGGCGCGACGGCCGGTCCCGCGTCCAGGGGTTTACAGACGTCGAACAGACGGCCGAGTTCTGCGATAGTTGCCACTCTGACCTCCGAGGGGAAAAAGATGCAGCAGTCCAAGCCCAACACCGGGTCGCCGGACGCGCTCGACGCGCGCATGCAGGCCTTGATGCAGCGTGCGCCGCTGGCCTTCGCGTTCGTCGCCGCCGGTCGCTTCGAGCTGGTCAGCGAACCCTTCAACACCCTGTTCGGTCATGGCGACGACACGGATCTCGCCGGGCAGGGCGTCGCGGCGGTCCATGTCTCTGAAGCGGCCTGCCAGGGCGTGCGCGAGCGCATCGCCGCGGCCGTCAACGCGGGTCAGCCGCTCGACGACGAGATCGAATACGTGCGCCGCGACGGCAGCCGCTTCTGGGGCCGCCTGCAGGCGACGCCGGTCGACTGGCAAGCCGCCACCGGCGAGCAGATGTGGATCGTCCAGGACGTCACGGCCGCGCGCGAGCAGCGCCTGCAGCCGACCTGGATCGCCAAGCACGACCAGCTGACCGAGCTCGCGAACCGCCGCGAGTTCGAGCGCCGCCTCGGCGAGCATGTCGGCAGCCGCCGCCACGAGCCGGTCTCGGTGCTGTGGGTCGACGTCGACCGCTTCAGCGAGATCTCGGCGAGCATGGGCGCCGAGGTCGCCGAGCATTTCCTCTACGGCCTGAGCCAGATGCTCGTGACCAAGGTGCGCGCGAGCGACCTCGTCGCGCGCATCGAGGGCGACCATTTCGGCGTGCTGCTGCCCAATTGCGACCAGCATTACGCCCATATCGTCGCCGACAAGATCCGCGCCGCCGTGTCCGGCTACCGGCTGCGCTGGGGCCTGCACCGCGCGCGCGTGAAGGCCAGCGTCGGCGTCGTCCAGCTGCAGAACGCGCTCGAGACCGTCGACGCGGTGCTAGGCGCGGGCGCGCTCGCGTGCACCGAGGCCAAGGCGGCCGGCGGCGACTGCGTGCGCGTGTTCGTGTCCGCGGGCGGCTTCGAGGAGCTCGCGGTGTGAATTACTGCAGATGTCTGCAGGGGTAAAACCCAAAAAAGCCCCCGAAAGCCGCGCTTTTCCTTAAAGTTCGGGGCATGACTGTCGACCTTTCCACCACGCTCTCCGGCATCTCGGCCGCGAACGAGCGCCTGCGTGCGTCGGCGAGCAATATCGCGAGCCTGTCGGTCGCCAACGCGACGCGCGTGCAGGCCAACCTCGGCACCGTCAACGGCGGCGGCGTCAGCGCCGACCTGGTCCAGACCAAGCAGCCGATCAACGAGACCAACGAGGTCGTCGAGCAGCAGGCCGCGTCCTACGACTACGTCGCCAACCTCAAGATGCTCAAGACCGAGGTCCGCGCTCAGGGCGCGATCCTCGATATCCACGCCTGAGGCGCACGCCGGCTATTCGGGCAGCCCGTATTTGCCGCGCAGGCGGGCGAGCTGGCCGCCGGCCTGCAGACGCACCAGGGCGCGCCTGACCCGGGCGACCAGCGCTGGGTCGGCCGTGCGGCTGGCCATCAGGCAGACCTGCGTGCGCTCGAAGCGCGGTGGCAGGATGCGGATCTCGTGTTCGAGACCATGGTCGACCAGGTATTTGTGCAGCACGGCGCCGCCCAAATACACGAAGCGGATGCGATGGGCCTGCAATTTCTTCAGCGTCGCGTCGACCGAGGGCGTGCCGTCGTCGATGTAGAGTCCTCCCTGCCGGGCCAGCTCCGGGATAAGCATCGAGCCCTGGGGCACTCCGATGACGCCGTCGCGCCCGAGCGCGCGAACGTCGCCGAGTCCCGCGATCACCACGGGGTCGTCGGCGTTGACGGCAAGCTGCCCGTACTGCACGTACAGGACCGGGGCGTCGACGACGATCAGGCTGTTGCGCCGAATCGGGTCATCGACGAGCCCGAAGAACATGTCGAGCCGGCCGCTGACCAGGTCGGCGTCGATGCGCCGGACGGTTCGCATGACCTCGACACCGACGAACTTGAGGCCAGGGTCGATCGATTCGATCGCATGCATGAGTTCGACGCTGAAGCCCGGCGCCTCCCGGTTGCCTGGGTCGAATTTGAGCAAATTGGCCTCTTGGCCCGTCGTGCGAACGACGACGGGGGCGTCGGCGCCGGCGGCCCGGCCGGCCAGCGCAAACGCGAGCAGCAGCGCGACGCCGCGTCGCCTGTGACCGGTGCCTGCTCTTGAGTCGCGCATCGCCGGTAACTCAAACCAGTCCCTGCTTGCTCGCAAGCACCGCCGCCTCCGCCCGGCTCGACACATTGAGCTTCTTGTAAATGCTCTTGATGTGGTCGTTGACGGTGAACCACTTGATGCCCATCAGGTTCGCGATCTCCTTGATCGTGAAGCCCTTGCTCAGGTAGGTCAGGACCTCGTTCTCGCGCGGCGTCAGGCGCTCCCATTCGGGCTGGGGCTCGAGGGCGACGGCGCTGCGGCCCGGTGCGCCGGTGGCCGGGCTCAAAGCGCCGAAGCCCGAGTGCAGCGGAATCGGGCCGCTGTCGCCCGTGGAGCCGGGGCGGAAATGCGAGAGCAGGCGGCGCGCGATCGCGGGCGACAGCGGCGGCTGGCCGCGCACGATGCGCTGCAGCTCCTCGACGAGGACCTCGAAACGGTCCTCCTTGAGCAGATAGCCGTCGGCGCCGCGCTGCAGCGCCGGGAACAGGTGGTCGTCGTCCGAGTACAGCGTCGTGACGATCTTGGTCGCGGCCGAGTTCGCGAGTTCGCTGAGGAACTCCATGCCGCTGCCGTCCGGCAGCTCGAGGTCGACGAGGATGAGCCGGAAGCCTTCTTCGGGGGCCCGGCCCGCGTAGCGCGCGATCTGGCGGCGTGCGCTCTCCAAGTCGGCGACCTCGGTGATCTCCATCGGATCGCTGAAGCTTTCGCGGACGACGCGGCACAGGAAGCTGCGCGCGACCGGGTTGTCTTCGACGATGAGCACCTTGACTGGCATGAACAGGACTCCCAAGGGGGGCATGCTAGCAAACAACCGCCGCCGCGGCTGCCTGCGCAGACAAGCTCGGGCGTCCCCCGCGCTGCCTACAATCCCGCCATCATGCGCATCCTCATCGCCAACGACGACGGCTACCTCGCGCCGGGCCTGGCCGCCCTGGTCAAGGCCTGCGAAGGGCTCGGCCAGATCGACGTGTTCGCCCCCGAGCAGAACGCGAGCGGCACCTCCAACGCCCTGACGCTGAACCGGCCGCTCAACGTCTTCACGGCCGCCAACGGTTATCGCTACGTGAACGGCACGCCGTCGGACTCGGTCCACCTCGCGCTGACCGGCGTGCTCGGCTACCGGCCCGACCTCGTGCTCTCGGGCATCAACAACGGTGCCAACATGGGCGACGACACGCTCTACTCGGGTACCGTCGCGGCGGCGACCGAGGGCTTTCTGTTCGGCGTGCCGTCGATCGCGTTCTCGCAGACCGACAAGGGCTGGGGCGAACTCGACGCGGCCGCAAAGCTCGCCCGCGCGATCGTCGAGGACGTGATCAGGGGCGGCCTCGACAAGCCCTTCCTGCTCAACGTCAACATCCCGAACCGCGCCGACGCCTTGAGCCTGCCGCGCCGCATCACGCGCCTGGGCCGCCGCCACGCGAGCCAGCCCGCGATCGAGCAGACGAATCCGCGCGGCGAGACGATCTACTGGATCGGCCCGGCCGGCGACGCGCGCGAGGCCGGCGAGGGCAGCGACTTCCACGCGACCAGCCACGGCATGGTCTCGATCACGCCGCTGCACGTCGACCTGACCGAACACGCGGCGCTCGGCGACTGGCGCGAACGCCTGGGCCTCGGCGCATGAGCGCCCGCACGGCCGCTCCGAAGGGCGCTCACTCCCGCTCGGCGGGACAGCGCGCAGCGCGAAGGGTGCCCCAGTGAGCGCCCGCACGGCCGCTCCGAAGGGCGCCCACTCCCGCTCGGCGGGACAGCGCGCAGCGCGAAGGGTGCCCCGGTGACCGACCGGCCGCGCCGCTTCCCGCTGGGCCTGGACAAGCTCGGCACGGCCACGCCGACCAAGCCCGTGCTGATGCCGCAGCGCCACCTGCGCGAGGCCGTCGCCGACGCCGCGCGGCTCGCGCGGCCGAGCAGCGGCATCGGCCTCGACTCGGCCCAGGTGCGCCTGCGCATGGTGCAGCGCCTGCGCGCCGAAGGCCTCGCCGACGAACGAGTGCTCGATGCGTTCGCGGCGGTGCCGCGCCATGTGTTCGTCGACAGCGCGCTCGCGACCCAGGCCTACGAGGACACGAGCCTGCCGATCGGCCACGGCCAGACGATCTCCAAGCCCTCGGTCGTCGGCCGCATGATCGCGTTGCTGCTGCAGGGCCAGACGGCGAGCACCGCCGCGCGGCTCGGCCGCGTGCTCGAGATCGGCAGCGGCTGCGGCTACCAGGCGGCCGTGCTCGCCCAGCTCGCGCGCCAGGTCGTATCGATCGAACGCATCAGGCCGCTGCACGACAAGGCCCGGGAGAACCTCGCCCAGGCGGGCGGTGCCGGCGCAGGGGGCGTGCGCCTCGTCTACGGCGATGGCCGGCTCGGCCACGCACCGGCCGCGCCCTTCGACGCGATCATCGCGGCCGCCGGCGGCGAGGACATCCCGCCGGCCTGGATCGAACAGCTCGCGCCTGGCGGCCGGCTCGTCGCGCCGATGGCACGCGGCCGCGGCCAGGTGCTGGTCGTGATCGACAAGCTCGTCGAACGCGGCCAGGTGCGCCTGCAGCGCAGCGAGCAGGAGGCTGTCCTGTTCGTCCCTCTAGAATCCGGTGTCAAGTAAGGACCCACCCCTAGGAGACCAAGTCGCATGCAGCATCGCTACCTGTCGCCCCGCCTCGTTCGTCTTGCTGCACTTGGCGCGCTCGCCGCGTCGCTCGCCGCCTGCACCTCGGTTTCGCTGACGCGGGCGCCGGTGGTCGACCGCTCGCCTCAGGCGCAGCGCCCCGCGTCCGCCGCGTCGGCACCGGCCGCAGCGGCGTCGACGCCCGAGGCCAAGCCCGCGCCCGGCGCCGAGAACGCCGGCAAGCCCGGCTACTACACGGTCAGGCCCGGCGATACGCTGCTGCGCATCGCCCTCGACAACGGCCAGAACTGGCGTGACGTCGCGCGCTGGAACGGCCTCGACGACCCGAACCATATCGAGGTCGGCCAGACCTTGCGCATCCAGCCGCCCGACCAGAACGTGGCCAATGCGAACGGCGTCGTCACGCGCCCGGTCGCGCTCGGCGGCGCGAAGCCGGCCGACATCGGGGCGAAGCCGTCGACGCCGGCCTCGGGCGCGGCCGGCGCGGCGGGCGCCGCGTCCGGCGCGGCCTCGGGCGCTGCGACCCCCGTCGCCGCGGCGCCGCCGCGGCCGCCGCGCGACGGCGGCGACGACGAACCGAACTTCGCGTGGCCGGCCACCGGGCCGCTGCTCGCCGCGTTCGACGACCAGCGCAGCAAGGGCCTCGATATCGGCGGCAAGAAAGGCGATCCTGTCTACGCCTCGGCCGACGGTCGCGTGGTCTATGCCGGTGCGAACTTGCGCGGCTACGGCAATCTCGTCATCATCAAGCACAACGCCAGCTACCTGACCGTCTACGCGCACAACGACGTGCTGCTGGTCAAGGAAGACGAGGGCGTTCGACGAGGCCAGAAGATCGCTGAAATGGGCAACACGGATTCGGAACAGGTCGAGCTTCACTTCGAGGTTCGCAAGCAGGGCAAGCCGGTCGATCCGGCCAAGCTGCTGCCTGCTCGTTAGCCGCGGGTCGCTGGGCATGGGAGCTCGACATGAAGCGTGCTGCGCCCAGCCCCTCCGAAGCGTCCGTGCCCCAGCCGCTCGGCGAGGGCGCGTGCAGCCTCGATGAAGACGGCCAGGCGCCCCGCGTGGCGCTCAACGGCGATGTTCCCGGCGTCGAGGTCGACGTCGGCAACGCACTGCAGGCCTATCTGCGCGATATCCGCCGCACGCCGCTGCTGAGCCCCGAGCAGGAGTTCGAGACCGCGCGGCGTGCGCGCGAAGGCTGCTTCGACTCGCGCCAGGCGATGATCGAGCACAACCTGCGCCTCGTCGTCAGCATCGCCAAGAACTACCTCGGCCGCGGCCTGCCGATGAGCGACCTGATCGAGGAGGGCAACCTCGGCCTGATGCACGCGATCGGCAAGTTCGAGCCCGAGCGCGGCTTCCGCTTCTCGACCTACGCGAGCTGGTGGATTCGCCAGAGCATCGAGCGCGCGCTGATGCACCAGGCGCGCCTCGTGCGCCTGCCCGTGCACATCGTGCGCGAGCTCAACCAGGTGCTCAAGGCGCGCCGCCTGCTCGAGGCGGGCCACGCGCGCGACGGTAACGCGCCGGTGCGCGCCGAGGAGATCGCCGCGCATGTCGGCCGCCCGGTCGAGGAGGTCGCCGAGCTGCTCGCCTACGCCGAGCTGCCGAGCTCGCTCGACTCGCCGGTCGACCGCAGCGCCGAGGGCGGCGAGTCGATGCTGGACCTCGTCGCCGACGACGCGGCCGTCGACCCGGCCGGGCTGCGCCTGAGCCACGAGCTCGAGGGCCTGCTCGGCCAGGGCCTCGCGACGCTCAACGAACGCGAGCGCGAGGTGCTCGCGGGCCGCTACGGCCTGGCCGACCGCGAGCCCGAGACGCTCGACGTGCTCGCCGTGCGCCTGGGCCTCACGCGCGAGCGCATCCGCCAGATCCAGCTCGAGGCGCTCGCGAAGCTGCGCCGCAATATGCAGCGCCAGGGCGTGAGCCGCGACTCGATCTTCTGAGTGATCTGCTGCGGTTGGGACAAGCGAAGCTTGCGTCGCAGGCTGACTTCGCGCAGCGAAGTCAAGGGGCGTTTTGCGCCCCGGCCGTAGACATAATGGCGGCAATGGATCAAGTTTCTGAATGGCTGAAGGTCGAGTCGCTCGACCTCGAGGCGCAGGGCGTCGCGCACAACACCGAGGGCAAGGTCGTCTTCATCGACGGCGCCTTGCCCGGCGAGCTCGTGCAGGTGCAGGTCGGCCGGCGCAAGAACAACTGGGAGCAGGGCACGCTGACGGCGATCCGGCGCGAGAGCGCGCAGCGCGTGACGCCGGGCTGCCCGCATTTCGGCCTGCACGCGGGCGCCTGCGGCGGCTGCAAGATGCAGCACCTGCACGCGGGCGCGCAGGTCGCCGTCAAGCAGCGCGTCGTCGAGGACAACCTCTGGCACCTCGGCAAGGTCAAGCCCGCGACCCTGCTGCGCCCGATCGAGGGCCCGACCTGGGGCTACCGCTACCGCGCGCGCTTCTCGGTGCGCTACGTCGCGAAAAAGGGCCAGGTGCTGATCGGCTTCCACGAGCGCAAGAGCCGCTACGTCGCCGACATGGCGGTGTGCCGCGTCGTGCCGCCCGTCGTCAGCGACCTGCTCGTGCCGCTGCGCGAGCTGATCGCGAGCATGGCCGAGCGCGACCGCCTGCCGCAGATCGAGCTCGCGATGGGCGACAACGGCGCGGCGACCGTGATCGCGCTCGTGCTGCGCCACCTGAATCCCTTGCCGCCGGACGACCTCGCAAAGCTGCGCGGGTTCGCGGCCGCGCACCCGGGCGTGCAATGGTGGCTGCAGCCCAAGGGGCCGGACAGCGTCGCGCTGCTCGACGCGGGCGGCCCGGAGCTCGCCTACACGCTGCCCGAGTTCGGCATCACGATGCCGTTCAAGCCGACCGACTTCACCCAGGTCAATCCGCATATCAACGGCGTGCTCGTCGGCCGCGCGCTGCGCCTGCTCGCCGTGCAGCGCGACGAGCGCGTGATCGACTGGTTCTGCGGCCTCGGCAACTTCACGCTGCCGCTCGCGACGCAGGCGCGCGAGGTGCTCGGCATCGAGGGCAGCGAGGCGCTCGTCGAGCGCTCGCGCGCGAACGCCCAGCGCAACGGCCTCGCAGCCAGGACGAGTTTTGTCGCGCGCAACCTGTTCGAGATGACGCCCGCGCTGCTCGCAGCCGACGGCGTCGCCGACAAGTGGCTGGTCGACCCGCCGCGCGAGGGCGCGTTCGCGCTCGCGAAGGCCGTCGCCGACATCGCCGCCGACCCCGCACTCGCGCCGGGCTGGACGCCGCCCAGGCGCATCGTCTACGTGTCTTGCAACCCGGCCACGCTCGCGCGCGACGCGGGCCTGCTCGTCAACGTCGCGGGCTACCGCTGCACGGCCGCGAGCGCGGTGAACATGTTCCCGCATACCGCCCACGTCGAAAGCATTGCTGTCTTTGACAGCAATGCTTCGGCGTAGGCTCATATCGCGCAGCGATGTGATGCCGTAGCCAGAGCATCGCGGTGTTCGAACGGCCGTGAGGACACCTAGCCGAGCAGCAGCGTGCGCACGCCGCGCCAGCTCAAGAGGCTGCCCGGCAGGCGCTTTTCGGCGAGCACCTCGGCGATCTTCGCGCGCACCCGCGCGCTCGCCATGCCGCGGCGCACGAGGAAGTCGACGAAGCGCGGGTGGCGGTTGAAGCTCGCGGCCTGGGCGTAGGCGCGAAAGCGCGGCAGCAGCGCTTCGAGGCGCGCGCGGTACGCGGCCTGCACGGCCGCGTCGGCGGCTGCCGACGCTTCGCTCGAGCCATGCGCGAGCAGCGCCTCGGCCGCAGCCATGCCGGTCTCGAGCGCCTTGCCGATGCCTTCGCCCGAGGTGTCGTAGGTCGATCCCGCGGCCTCGCCCGCGACGAGCAGGCCCGGCGCGTGCCAGCGCGCGCCGGCGAGGCCCATGCGCAGCGGCGCGCCCTTGGACTCGCCGAGCAGCTCGCCCTCACGCAGCAGGCGCGCGGCGGGCGCATCGATCTCGACGAGGCGCTCGAGCAGCGCGTGCAGGTTCGGCGCGCGCGGCCGCTCCCAGGGCCAGCGGCGGCGCGAGCGGTCGGCCTCGAAGTCGATGCCCACGCCGATATTGAATACGTCGCCGGGGCCCGGGAAGATCCAGCCGTAGCCGCCCGCGAGGTGCGGGTGCCAGACGAAGCGCAGCGCGTCGACCTCGGCGCGCAGGCCCGGGTGGCGCACGTAGCGGCGCAGCGCCGTCGCGCTCGGGGTCCGGCGCTCGCACATGCCGGCCGCGAGCAGCGCGCCCGCGTTCGCGCCGGTCGCGAGCACGAGCCAGCGGCAGGCGATGTCGCGTTCGCCGTCGGGGCCGGCGAGGCGCGCGCCGACGACGCGGCCGGACGCTTCGCGAATGGGCTCGATGAAGCGCAGAGGCGCGTGCATGCGCGCGCCGGCCTCGACGGCGCCCGCGCACAGCTCGGCGTCGAGCTCGCGGCGCGGCAGCACCGCGAACTCGCCGTCGATCGCGAAGCTGCGGCCGTCCGACGCGACAAAGCGCACGGCCGCGCTGCGCTGGGCGCGCGCGGCGACGCGGTCGAACAGGCCGAGGCGGCGCAGCGCCGCGTGGCAGTCGGGGATCAGGCCGTCGCCGCAGACCTTGTCGCGCGGAAAGGCCTGGCCGTCGACGAGCACGACGTCGCGGCCTCCTCGCGCGAGCAGGCGCGCGCAGGCGCTGCCGGCCGGGCCGGCGCCGACGACGAGGACCTCGCAGGCCGCGGGCAGGGCGCTCGGGGCGCGGTTCCAGTCGATTTCGGGCTCGGGCAGGGCATTCATGATGGCGTCATTCTGCCCGGAGCCTGCAATACTCGGGGCTCACAGCAAAAGAGGAGACGCGCGATGAACAGCAAGCCGTTTCTGGGCCTCGCCGAGGTCAAGCAGGTCGCCGCGGCGGCCGAGCGCGAGGCGCTCGCAAAGGGGTGGGCCGTGAGCATCGCGATCGTCGACGACGGCGGTCATCTGCTCTGGCTCCAGCGCCTCGACGGCGCGCCGCCGATCTCCGCGCAGATCGCGCCGGGCAAGGCGCGCAGCGCGGCACTCGGCCGGCGCGAGTCCAAGTGCTACGAGGACGTGATCAACCAGGGCCGCGTGTCCTTCCTGAGCGCGCCGGGGCTGGACGGCATGCTCGAGGGCGGCGTGCCCATCCTCGTCGACGGCCATTGCATCGGCGCGGTCGGCGTGAGCGGCGTGAAGTCGGCCGAGGACGTGCAGATCGCGAAGGCCGGCATCGCGGCACTCGGCCAGTGAGGAAGTCGGCGCGAGGGTCATCACGCTGAAACTTTTGCGCCATCTTGCGCGCAAGGCTCCGTGATTACCCTCGGCCGAGGTATACTCGTTCGGTTTACCTGCAACCTACCGCCACCCAGCGAAACTCCCCCCGTTTCCATCCTCGGAATCTCGGACTCAGGATCTTCATCCAAGCAGCTCTGACGGAGCGGAGCTGGGCGCGCGCATAACAACGGAGTTGACCGTGCTGCCCGACCTGCTTTCCGCCCCTCCTGCGATCCTCGCCCTGGCAGACGGCACGGTTTTCAAAGGCACCGCGATCGGCGCGGCCGGCCATACGGTCGGCGAAGTCGTGTTCAACACCGCGCTGACCGGCTACCAGGAAATCCTGACCGACCCGAGCTACTGCCGGCAGATCGTCACGCTGACCTACCCGCATATCGGCAACTACGGCGTCAACGACGAAGACGTCGAGGCCGCCAAGATCCACGCGGCCGGCCTGATCATCAAGGAAGCGCCGGTCCTCGACTCGAACTTCCGCAAGAACCGCTCGCTCCAGCAATACCTGCGCGACGAGGGCACGGTCGCGATCGCCGGCATCGACACGCGCCGCCTGACCCGCGTGCTGCGCACGACCGGTGCGCAGAACGGCTGCATCCTCGCGCTGACAGCCGGCGAGACCATCACCGATGCCCATGTCGCCGACGCGATCGCGAAGGCCCGGGCCGCGACCAGCATGGCCGGCCTCGACCTCGCGAAGGTCGTCAGCTGCACCGAGCCGCACGCGTGGACCCAGACCGAGTGGAAGCTCGGCACGGGCTACGGCACGCAGGCGCACCCGCGCTTCCACGTCGTCGCCTACGACTTCGGCGTCAAGCACAACATCCTGCGCATGCTCGCCGAGCGCGGCTGCCGCATCACCGTCGTGCCGGCCCAGACGCCGGCGAGCGCCGTGTTCGACCTCGAACCGGACGGCGTGTTCCTGTCCAACGGCCCCGGCGACCCGGAGCCCTGCGACTACGCGATCGACGCGGCCGCGAAGCTGATCGACGCGGGCATCCCGACCTTCGGCATCTGCCTGGGCCACCAGATCATGGCCCTGGCGAGCGGCGCGAAGACCTTCAAGATGAAGTTCGGCCACCATGGCGCGAACCACCCGGTCAAGGACCTCGACAACGGCCGCGTGTCGATCACGAGCCAGAACCACGGCTTCGCGGTCGACGCCGACTCGCTGCCCGCGAACCTGCGCCCGACCCACGTCAGCCTGTTCGACGGCACGCTGCAGGGCCTCGCGCGCACCGACAAGCCGGCGTTCTGCTTCCAGGGCCACCCCGAGGCGAGCCCCGGGCCGCACGACATCTCCTACCTGTTCGACCGCTTCATCGCGCTGATGAGCAAGGCCTGAGGGTTCAGACAAACATGGCAAAACGCACCGACATCAAGAGCATCCTCATCATCGGCGCCGGCCCGATCATCATCGGCCAGGCCTGCGAGTTCGACTACTCGGGCGCCCAGGCCTGCAAGGCGCTGCGCGAAGAGGGCTACCGCGTGATCCTCGTCAACAGCAATCCGGCGACGATCATGACCGACCCGGACACGGCCGACGTCACCTATATCGAGCCGATCACCTGGCAGGTCGTCGAGAAGATCATCGCCAAGGAGCGCCCCGACGCGGTGCTGCCGACCATGGGCGGCCAGACCGCGCTGAACTGCGCGCTCGACCTGCACCGCCACGGCGTGCTCGACAAGTACCAGGTCGAGATGATCGGCGCGAACGAGCACGCGATCGAGAAGGCCGAGGACCGCCTGAAGTTCAAGGACGCGATGACCAAGATCGGCCTGGACTCGGCCAAGTCGGGCATCGCGCACACGCTCGAAGAGGCCTGGGCCGTGCAAAAGCGCATTCAGGCCGAGATCGGCGGCGGCGGCTTCCCGATGGTGATCCGCCCGAGCTTCACGCTCGGCGGCACCGGCGGCGGCATCGCCTACAACCCCGAGGAGTTCGAGGAGATCTGCAAGCGCGGCATCGACCTCTCGCCGACCAACGAGCTGCTGATCGAGGAGTCGCTGATCGGCTGGAAGGAATACGAGATGGAGGTCGTCCGCGACAAGGCGGACAACTGCATCATCGTGTGCTCGATCGAGAACCTCGACCCGATGGGCATCCACACCGGCGACTCGATCACGGTCGCGCCCGCGCAAACGCTGACCGACAAGGAATACCAACTGCTGCGCAACGCGTCGATCGCGATCCTGCGCGAGATCGGCGTGGACACCGGCGGCTCGAACGTGCAGTTCTCGATCAACCCCGCCAACGGCCGCATGATCGTGATCGAGATGAACCCGCGCGTGTCGCGTTCGTCGGCGCTCGCGTCCAAGGCCACGGGCTTCCCGATCGCGAAGATCGCGGCCAAGCTCGCCGTCGGCTACACGCTCGACGAGCTCAAGAACGACATCACCGGCGGTGTCACGCCGGCCTCGTTCGAGCCCTCGATCGACTACGTCGTCACCAAGATCCCGCGCTTCGCGTTCGAGAAGTTCCCGATGGCCGACTCGCGCCTGACGACGCAGATGAAATCGGTCGGCGAGGTCATGGCGATGGGCCGGACCTTCCAGGAGTCGTTCCAGAAGGCGTTGCGCGGCCTCGAGACCGGCATCTCCGGCATGGACGAGCGCAGCACCGACCGCGAGGAGATCGTCCAGGAGATCGGCGAGCCCGGCCCCGAGCGCATCCTGTTCCTCGCCGACGCGTTCCGCGTCGGCATGAGCCTGAGCGAGGTCTTCGAAGAGACCAAGGTCGACCCCTGGTTCCTCGCCCAGATCGAGCAGCTCGTGAAGATCGAGCAGTCCCTGGCCGGCCGTACGCTCGGCTCGCTGAGCACGCCCGAGCTGCGCCTGCTCAAGCAGAAGGGCTTCTCGGACAAGCGCCTCGCGAAGCTGCTCGGCACCAACCAGCACGAGGTCCGCAACGCGCGCCACGCCCACGGCGTGCGCCCGGTCTACAAGCGCGTGGACACCTGCGCGGCCGAGTTCTCGACCGAGACCGCCTACCTGTACTCGTGCTACGAGAACGAGCACGGCGAGTGCGAGGCCGAGCCGACGACGAACCGCAAGATCATGGTGCTCGGCGGCGGTCCGAACCGCATCGGCCAGGGCATCGAGTTCGACTACTGCTGCGTCCACGCCGCGCTCGCGATGCGCGAGGACGGCTACGAGACCATCATGGTCAACTGCAACCCCGAGACGGTCTCGACCGACTACGACACCTCGGACCGCCTGTACTTCGAGCCCGTCACGCTCGAGGACGTGCTCGAGATCGTCGCCAAGGAAAAGCCCGTCGGCGTGATCGTCCAGTACGGCGGCCAGACGCCGCTCAAGCTCGCGCTCGACCTCGAGGCGAACGGCGTGCCGATCATCGGTACGAGCCCCGACAGCATCGACGTCGCCGAGGACCGCGAGCGCTTCCAGCGTCTGTTGCACGAGCTCGGCCTCAAGCAGCCGCCGAACCGCACGGCGCGCACCGAGGACCAGGCCGTCACGCTGGCCAACGAGATCGGCTACCCGCTCGTCGTGCGCCCGAGCTACGTGCTCGGCGGCCGCGCGATGGAGATCGTCCACGGCGACAAGGACCTCGAGCGCTACATGCGCGAGGCCGTGCGCGTGTCCGACAAGTCGCCGGTGCTGCTCGACCATTTCCTGCAGGACGCGGTCGAGGTCGACGTCGACTGCATCAGCGACGGCACCGAAGTCATGATCGGCGGCATCATGGAGCACATCGAGGCGGCCGGCATCCACAGCGGCGACTCGGCCTGCTCGCTGCCGCCGTACACGCTTAGCTCCGACGTGCAGGACGAGCTGCGCCGCCAGACCGCGGCGATGGCGCGCGCGCTCAAGGTCGTCGGCCTGATGAACGTGCAGTTCGCGATCCAGGGCGACGTGACCCGCGGCCTCGCGGCCTGCACGATCTACGTGCTCGAGGTCAACCCGCGCGCGTCGCGCACCGTGCCCTACGTGTCCAAGGCGACGGGCCAGCAGCTCGCGAAGATCGCCGCGCGCTGCATGGCCGGCGTGAAGATCGCCGACCAGAAGGACCGCAAGGGCCGCAAGCCCGCCGAGGTCGTGCCGCCTTACTTCAGCGTCAAGGAGGCGGTCTTCCCGTTCAACAAATTCCCCGGCGTCGACCCGATCCTGAGCCCCGAGATGCGTTCGACCGGCGAGGTCATGGGCGCCGCCAGGACCTTCGGCGAGGCCATGCTCAAGAGCCAGCTCGGCGCGGGCAGCCGCCTGCCGCGCCAGGGCAACGTGCTGATCACGGTCAAGAACGCCGACAAGGCGCGCGCCGTCGCGGTCGCGCGCGACCTGCACGCGCTCGGCTTCGGCGTCGTCGCGACCAAAGGCACGGCTGCCGAGATCGCCGCGGCCGGCGTGCCGGTCAGCGTCGTCAACAAGGTCAAGGACGGCCGCCCGCACATCGTCGACATGATCAAGGGCGGCGAGATCCAGCTCGTGTTCACGACCGTCGACGAGACGCGCACGGCGATCGCCGACAGCCGCCACATCCGCCAGGCCGCGCTCGCGAACCGCGTGACGTACTACACGACCATGGCCGGCTGTGAGGCCGCCGTCGAGGGCATGAAGCACCAGGACGGGCTGCTGGTGCAATCCCTGCAGGAACTGCACGCCGAACTCGCCTAAAATCCGTCGCATAGATTCCGCCGTCGCCCGGGTGTTCCCGGGCGGCGGCGGAATTGTTTTGACCTGAACCGTTTCCTACCATGGCCACCATTCCCCTGACCAAACGCGGCGCCGAAATGCTCAAGACCGAGCTGCATCGGCTCAAGACCGTCGAGCGCCACGCCGTGATCCAGGCGATCGCCGAGGCGCGTGCCCAGGGCGACCTGTCCGAAAACGCCGAGTACGAGGCTGCCAAGGACAAGCAGGGCTTTATCGAAGGCCGCATCCTCGAGATCGAGGGCAAGCTCGCGGCCGCGCAGGTCATCGACCCGTCCGAGGTGGACGCGGGCGGCCGCGTCGTGTTCGGCACGACCGTCGACCTCGAGGAAGAGGCGAGCGGCGCCGAGGTCACTTACCAGATCGTCGGCGACGACGAGGCCGACCTCAAGCAGGGCCTGATTTCGATCAGCTCGCCGATCGCGCGCGCGCTGATCGGCAAGGAAGCCGGCGACGTCGCCGAGGTCCAGGCGCCCGGCGGCGTCAAGCGCTACGAGATCGTCGAAGTCCGCTACGTCTGAGCGCGGCACCATGCTGCTCGAGCGCTGTCGTACGCTGCTCGCGGCCCTGTGGGCCGGCGCGCTGCTCGCGGTCGCGTTGATCGCGGCGCCGAGCGCGTTCGAGGTGCTCGAGCGCGCGCAGGCGGGCCGGCTCGTCGCGCGCGTGTTCGAGCTCGAGGCGTTCACGAGCTGCTGCTGCGCGCTGCTCCTGATGATGTTCGACCGGCGCATCCAGCGCGACGGCGGCGGCACGGCGATCACGGCCGGCTTCCTGCTGCCGGCCGGCGCGTTCTTCAGCGTGGTGTCGGGCTATTACGGCCTGCTGCCGATGATGGAGGCCGCGCGGGCGGGGCAGGGCAGCGTGTCGTTCCTGACCCTGCACGCGATCTCGATGGGCTTCTACGGCCTGCGTACGCTGCTCGCGCTCGCGCTGGCCTGGCGATTGGCCGCGGGGCTTACTCGGCCGCGCGCTTCTTGACGCTGGTGACGCGGCGCTTCGCGCGCTTGACCTCGCCGCCCTGGGCGATGCGTTCGTTGCCGAGCAGCTTGATCTGCTTGACCTGGGGGCGGTGGTTGCCGCTCTTGGAGAACTTGACGATCTTGACGGTGCGCGGGCCCGGCATCGCGTCCTCGGCGCGCTCGGCCGCGGCCTTGGCCGGGATCGGGCGCCACAGCACGAGCAGCTTGCCGATATGCTGGATCGGCGCCGCATCGAGCTGGTCGGCGAGGTGGGCGAGGATTTCCTCGCGCTGCGCGCGGTCGTCGGAGAAGACGCGCACCTTGATCAGGCCGTGCGCCTTGAGCGCCGCGTCGATCTCCTTGGTGACGGCGGCGGTGAGGCCCTCGCCGCCGATCATCACCACGGGGTCGAGGTGGTGGGCGTCGGCGCGCTTTTCCTTGCGCTGGGCAGGCGTCAGTTGAATTTGAGGCATAGCCTCTATTATCAGGCTTACATGAAAGTTCAGACAAAGAGCAAGAAGGTCAACAAGGCCTGGCTGCACGACCACATCACCGATCCCTACGTGAAGCTGGCCCAGAAAGAGGGCTACCGCGCCCGCGCGGCCTACAAGCTCAAGGAGATCGACGAAGAGCTGCGCCTGATCCGGCCCGGCCAGGTCGTCGTCGACCTCGGCGCCGCGCCCGGTGCCTGGAGCCAGTACCTGCGCCGCAAGTTCGCGCCCAAGGAGGCCGGCGTCGGCGGCGCCGCGGTCGGCGCGCTGAACGGCACGATCATCGCGCTCGACCTGCTCGAGTTCGAACCGATCGAGGGCGTCCAGTTCATCCAGGGCGACTTCCAGGAGGAGGCCGTGCTCGAGCAGCTCGAGGACGCGCTGGGCGGTCGACCGGTCGACGTGGTCGTCTCGGACATGGCGCCGAACCTCAGCGGCGTCGAGAGCCTCGACGCGGCGCGCATCGCGAACCTGATCGAGCTCGCCGTCGACTTCGCGGGCCAGCACCTCAAGCCCGAGGGGGCGCTCGTCGCCAAGGTCTTCCACGGCAGCGGCTACACCCAGCTCGTCGAGCTGTTCAAGGCGCGCTTCAAGAAGGTCAAGCCGCTCAAGCCCAAGGCCTCGCGCGACCGCTCGAGCGAGACCTTCCTGATCGGCATCGGCCTGAAGCCGTGACAAAAGAAGTCCTCCCCGCGACGGCTTGCAGACCCGTCAAGCACCGCGGACTATTGACTGCAATAGAATCAACCCCATATGCGCGCAAGGCCAGCCGCCGACGGCGGGCCCGGGATAGCAAGGAGTCGCAGTGAACAATCAATGGTTCTCTAAGGTGGCGATCTACGTCGTGATCGCCTTGGTGTTGTTCGCCGTCTTCAAGCGCCTCGACCCCGGCACGCCGGCCGGCGACCAGGTCGCCTACTCGGACTTCCTCGACCAGGTGCGCGCGCACCAGATCAAACAGGTCACTATCCAGGAAGGCGCCAGCGGCGTCGAGATCAAGGCCACGCGCAACGACGAGACCAAGGCGATCCACACGCTCGCGCCCTTCGGCGACCGCGGCCTGTACGGCGACCTGATCAACAACGGCGTGAAGTTCACGGTCAGCCAGCGCGAGGAGCAGTCCTTCTTGGTGTCGATGCTGATCAGCTGGGGCCCGATGCTGCTGCTGATCGGCGTGTGGGTCTACTTCATGCGCCAGATGCAGGGCGGCGGCAAGGGCGGCGCGTTCAGCTTCGGCAAGAGCAAGGCGCGCATGCTCGACGAGGCCAACAACAGCATCACCTTCGCCGACGTCGCCGGCTGCGACGAGGCCAAGGAGGAGGTCAAGGAACTCGTCGACTTCCTCAAGGATCCGCAGAAGTTCCAGAAGCTCGGCGGCCGCATCCCGCGCGGCGTGCTCATGGTCGGCCCCCCGGGCACCGGCAAGACCCTGCTCGCCAAGTCGATCGCGGGCGAGGCCAAGGTGCCGTTCTTCACGATCTCGGGCTCCGACTTCGTCGAGATGTTCGTCGGCGTCGGCGCCGCGCGCGTGCGCGACATGTTCGAGCAGGCCAAGAAGAGCGCGCCCTGCATCATCTTCATCGACGAAATCGACGCGGTCGGGCGCCATCGCGGCGCCGGCCTCGGTGGCGGCAACGACGAGCGCGAGCAGACGCTGAACCAGATGCTCGTCGAGATGGACGGCTTCGAGACCAACCTCGGCGTGATCGTGATCGCGGCGACGAACCGCCCCGACATCCTCGACCCGGCGCTGCTGCGCCCGGGCCGCTTCGACCGCCAGGTCTACGTGACGCTGCCCGACATCCGCGGCCGCGAGCAGATCCTCAACGTCCACATGCGCAAGGTGCCGGTCGGCCACGACGTCAACGCGAGCGTGCTCGCGCGCGGCACGCCGGGCATGAGCGGTGCGGACCTTGCCAACCTCGTCAACGAGGCTGCGCTGTTCGCGGCGCGCCGCAACGCCCGCGTCGTCGAGATGATCGACTTCGAACGCGCCAAGGACAAGCTCTACATGGGCCCCGAGCGCCGCAGCATGGTCATGACCGAGGACGAGAAGCGTGCGACCGCCTATCACGAGTCGGGCCACGCGATCGTCGCCGAGATGCTGCCGGGCACCGACCCGGTCCACAAGGTCACGATCATGCCGCGCGGCCGCGCGCTGGGCGTGACCTGGCAGCTGCCCGAGCGCGACCAGTACAGCCGCTACTTCAAGCAGATGCTGGGCGAGATCAGCATCCTGTTCGGCGGCCGCATCGCCGAGGACCTGTTCGTCGGCGAGATCTCGACCGGCGCGTCGAACGACTACGAGCGCGCGACCCGCATCGCCCGCGACATGGTCACGCGCTACGGCATGAGCGAACTGCTCGGTCCGATGGTCTACGCCGAGAACGAGGGCGAGGTGTTCCTCGGCCGCAGCATGACCAAGACCTCGAACATCAGCGAGTCGACGCAGCAGAAGGTCGACGCCGAGATGCGCCGCATCCTCGACGAGCAGTACACGGTCGCCCAGAACATCCTCGACGCCAACCGCGACAAGGTCGAGGCGATGACGGAGGCCCTGATGAAGTGGGAGACGATCGACCGCGAGCAGATCCTCGACATCATCGCCGGCCGCCCGCCGCGGGAGCCCGGCGATACGGCCACGCCGCCGAGCAGCGGCCCGAGCGGCGGCGGCAAGCCGGCTGTCGGCGCCGACGGCGCGCCGGCGGCGGCCTGATCGTCCCCGGCTCGCCACGAAGGGCTCGACCGCGGTCGGGCCCTTTTTCTTTTTGATTGGTGATCTCATGCGCTGGCAGACCACCCGCTTCACGCTCGAGCTCGAGCGCCCGCTCGTGATGGGCATCGTCAACGTGACGCCCGACTCCTTTTCCGACGGCGGCACGCACGCCGACGCGGCCGCCGCGATCGCCTGTTGCGAGCGCCTGGTCGAGGAGGGCGCCGACCTGCTCGACATCGGCGGCGAGTCGACGCGGCCCGGCGCGACCAGCCTGCCCGCCGACATCGAGTGGGCGCGCATCGAGCCCGTGCTCGTCGCGGCGCTGACGCTCGGCCGACCGGTCTCGGTCGACACCTGCAAGACCGAGGTCATGCGCCGCGCGCTCGAGCTTGGCGTCGACATCGTCAACGACGTCCAGGCGCTGCAGGACCCGGGCGCGCTCGCGCTGCTCGCGGCCCATGGCCGCGCGGGCGTGTGCCTGATGCATATGCGCGGCACGCCGGCGACGATGCAGATGCTCAGCGACTACGACGACGTGACGGCCGAGGTCGGCGCCTTCCTCGCCAAGCGCCTCGCCGCGGCCGAGGCCGCGGGCATCGCGCCCGAACGCGTGGTACTCGACCCCGGCTACGGCTTCGCGAAGCAGTCGCACCACAACCTCGAGCTGCTCGCGCGCCAGCGCGAGCTCGCCGCGCTCGGCCGGCCGCTGCTGATCGGCTGGTCGCGCAAGCGCACGCTCGGCGACGTGACGGGCCGCGGCGTCGCCGATCGCATGCCCGCGAGCGTCGCCGCGGCCTTGATGGCGGTCGAGCGCGGCGCGGCGATCGTGCGCGTCCACGACGTCGCGCCGACCGTCGACGCCCTCAAGCTGTGGGGCGCCGTACGGGAACAGCAACGCGTCTGAGTCAGAATCCCCCCATCGAAGTCAAAAGAAGACCTGTTCCCATGAGCCGCACCTATTTCGGCACCGACGGTATCCGTGGCACCGTCGGCCAGAGCCCGATCACGCCCGACTTCATGCTGCGCCTCGGCCACGCCGTCGGCCGCGTGCTGCGCGAAAAAGCCAAACGCCCGAGCGTGCTGATCGGCAAGGACACGCGCATCTCCGGCTACATGATCGAGTCGGCGCTCGAGGCGGGGTTCGCGTCGGCCGGCGTCGACGTGCTGCTGACCGGGCCGCTGCCGACGCCGGGCGTCGCCTACCTGACGCGCGCGTTGCGCCAGGATCTCGGCGTCGTGATCAGCGCCTCGCACAACCCGTTCGCCGACAACGGCATCAAGTTCTTCTCGAGCAAGGGCGAGAAGTTGCCCGACGCCTGGGAGCAGGCCGTCGAGGCGGCGCTCGAGCAGGCGCCGAGCTGGGTCGACTCGGCCAGCCTGGGCCGCGCGCGCCGCATCAGCGACGCGAACGGCCGCTACATCGAATTCTGCAAGAACTGCTTCGGCTCGGACCTCACGCTCAAGGGCCTGAAGGTCGTCGTCGACGCCGCGCATGGCGCCGGCTACCACATCGCGCCCGAGGTCTTCCACGAGCTCGGCGCCGAGGTCGTCGCGATCGGCTGCAAGCCCGACGGCTTCAACATCAACGCGGGCTTCGGCGCGACGGCGCCGCAGGCACTCGTCGACGCGGTCAAGCTCCACGGCGCCGACTACGGCGTCGCGCTCGACGGCGACGCCGACCGGCTCCAGTTCGTCGACGCGGCCGGCCGCCTGTACAACGGCGACGAGCTGCTCTACGTGATGGTCGCCGACCGCCTCGCCCAGGGCCAGCGCGTGCCCGGCGCCGTCGGCACGCTGATGACGAACATGGCCGTCGAGCTGGCGCTCAAGGCGCGCGACGTCGAATTCGTGCGCGCCAAGGTCGGCGACCGCTACGTGCTGGAAGAGCTCACCGCGCGCGGCTGGCAGCTCGGCGGCGAGGGCTCGGGCCATCTGCTTGCGCTCGACAAGCACACGACCGGCGACGGCATCGTCAGTGCGCTGCTCGTGCTCCAGGCGATCGCGCGCAGCGGCAAGCCGCTCGCCGAGCAGCTCGCCGGCGTCGAGCTGTTCCCGCAGACCCTGATCAACGTGAAGCTGCAGCCGGGCCAGGACTGGAAGGGCAACGCCCAGCTCGCGCGCGAGCAGGCCGAGGTGACGGCGTTGCTGACCGGCCGCGGCCGCGTGCTGATCCGCCCGTCGGGCACCGAGCCGCTGCTGCGCGTAATGGTCGAGGCCAACGAGGCCCGGCTCGCGCGCGACTGTGCCGAGCGCCTGGTGGCCGCCGTCCAGGCCGGCTGATCCGGCGACGACGGGTTTGCGACAGTCTTGTTGCAAAGAGCGGCCCGGGAGGGCTGCTCGCCCGTGATGGGCGTCACGCCCGCAGGGGCAATGTGACAGGGCCGGGGCGCTTTTGTGACAATGATTTCCATTCAGGTGGGAGGCTTGCAAAATCTTGCGGAAAGCTGTCTTTTGTCACCGCACTGTCATATTGGGTTCATAGCATCCTGCCTGTTTTCAACCACCTCACGACAGGTCCCCACATGAACTTTGCTCAGCTTCGCAGCGCCGTCGCCCTGGCCGCCAGCATCGCCCTGATGCCCCTGGCCCATGCCCAGGAAGCGACCGGCGCGGGCTCGTCCTTCCTGGCCCCCGTGGTGGCCAAGTGGGCCGACGCGTACAGCAAGGCGACCGGCGCGCACATCAACTACCAGTCGATCGGCTCGGGCGCCGGCATCAAGCAGATCAACGCGAAGACCGTCGACTTCGGCGCGTCGGACATGCCCCTGAAGGACGAAGAGCTCAAGGCCAGCGGCCTGCTGCAGTTCCCGACCGTGATCGGCGGCGTCGTGCCGGTCGTCAACATCGCCGGCGTCAAGCCGGGCCAGATCAAGCTCACGGGCAGCGTGCTCGCCGACATCTACCTCGGCAAGATCGCCAAGTGGAACGACGCCGAGATCACCAGGCTGAACCCGGGCGTCGCGCTGCCGGACGCGCCGATCTCCGTGGTGCGCCGCGCCGACGGCTCGGGCACGACCTTCCTGTTCACGAACTACCTGTCGAAGGTCAACGCCGAGTGGAAGAGCAGCGTCGGTGACGGCACGGCCGTGAACTGGCCCGAGAAGTCGCACAGCTCGGGCGGCAAGGGCAACGAGGGCGTGTCGCAATACGTCCAGCGCCTGCCGAACTCGATCGGCTACGTCGAGTACGCGTACGCCAAGCAGAACAAGATGACCCATGTCCTGCTGCAGAACCGCGACGGCGCCTACGTCCAGCCCGAAGAAGGCGCGTTCAAGGCCGCCGCTGCCGGCGCCGAATGGAACAAGACCTTCTACCAGGTCCTGACCGACGAGCCGGGCAAGGCCAGCTGGCCGATCACGGGCACGACCTACGTGCTCATGCATGTCCAGCAGGACAAGCCGGTCAACGGCAGCGCCGTGCTGAAGTTCTTCGACTGGTCCTACAGCAACGGCGACAAGGCCGCCCAAGACCTCGACTACGTGCCGCTGCCGGACTCGGTCAAGAACGCGATCCGCAAGCAGTGGGCCGAGATCAAGGACGCTTCGGGCAAGTCGATCGCCTACAAGTGATCCTTCTTCGCAACGCCTAAGTAGTTGCCACAGGGCCTGCCGCTCCGCAAGGAGCGGCAGGCCCGAAGCACGTTCAGAACCTATCGGAGGTCCCTTGGCCGCGATATTGCCGACCGCCCCGCTCGATACGGCCGAGCCGCAAGCCCAGCCGCAGACGCCGCCGCCCGCGCGCCGCCGCGTCGCGCCCTGGGCCGACACCATGTTCGCCGGCCTCGCGCGCGGCGCCGCGCTGCTGACCCTGGCCATGATGATCGGCATCATCATCTCGCTGATCATCGGCGCCGCGCCGGCGATCAAGCAGTACGGCCTCGGCTTCTTCGTGAGCAAGGACTGGGATCCCGTCCAGGACAAGTACGGCGGCCTCGTGATGGTCTACGGCACACTCGCGACCTCGTTCATCGCGCTGCTGATCGCCGTGCCCGTGAGCTTCGGCATCGCGCTGTTCCTGACCGAACTCTCGCCGAGCTGGCTCAAGCGCCCGCTCGGCATCGCGATCGAGCTGCTCGCCGCCGTGCCCTCGATCGTCTACGGCATGTGGGGCCTGCTGATCTTCGGCCCGATCCTCGGCACCTACGTGCAGCAGCCGCTGCAGCGCCTCGTCGGCGACACGCCGTTCCTGAGCACGCTGTTCTCGGGCCCGCCCGTGGGCCTGGGCATCCTTTGCGCGGGCATCATCCTCGCGATCATGATCATTCCGTTCATCGCGTCGGTCATGCGCGACGTGTTCGAGGTCACGCCGCCGATGCTCAAGGAATCGGCCTACGGCCTCGGCTCGACGACCTGGGAGGTCGTCTCCAAGGTCGTGCTGCCGTACACCAAGACCGGCGTGATCGGCGGCATCATGCTGGGCCTCGGCCGCGCCCTCGGCGAGACCATGGCCGTGACCTTCGTGATCGGCAACGCGAGCCAGCTGAGCTCGTACTCGCTGTTCGAAGCGGCCAACAGCATCACCTCGGCCCTGGCCAACGAATTCGCCGAGGCCGGCGAGGGCCTGCACCAGGCCGCGCTGATCTACCTGGGCCTCGTGCTGTTCTTCATCACGTTCGTCGTGCTGGCCTGCTCCAAGCTGCTGCTGATGCGCCTGCAAAAGAGCGAAGGGAGCCGCGCATGAGCGCCAGCGATGCATCCCGCGTGCGCATGCACGCCCGCCGCAAGCGCACCAACGCGGTCGCGCTGACCCTGTCGATGGGGGCGATGGCCTTCGGCCTGTTCTGGCTGCTGTGGATTCTTTATGAAACCGCGCGCCAGGGCCTCGGCGGCCTCACGCTCGCGACCTTCACCGAGATGACGCCCGCGCCGATGGTCGACGGCGGCGGCCTCGCGAACGCGATCTTCGGCTCGGCCGTGATGGTCGGCCTCGCGACGCTGATCGGCACGCCGATCGGCATGCTCGCGGGCGTCTACCTGTCGGAGTACGGTCGCAAGAGCTGGCTCGGCGCCTGCGTGCGCTTCATCAACGACATCCTGCTGTCGGCGCCGAGCATCGTGATCGGCCTGTTCGTCTACTCGCTGATGGTGCCGCGCATGCACGGCTTCTCGGGCATCGCCGGCGCCGTCGCGCTCGCGCTGCTCGTGATCCCGGTCGTGATCCGCACGACCGAGAACATGCTCAACCTCGTGCCGAACGCGCTGCGCGAGGCCGCCTACGCGCTCGGCACGCCGAAGTGGAAGACGGTGCTCACGATCACGCTGAAGTCGGCGCGCGCGGGCGTGATGACCGGCATCCTGCTCGCCGTCGCGCGCGTGTCGGGCGAGACCGCGCCGCTGCTGTTCACGGCGCTGAGCAACCAGTTCTGGAACGCCGACCTGACCAAGCCCATGGCCAGCCTGCCGAAGGTCATCTTCGACTTCGCGATGGGTCCCTACGAAAACCTGCACAAGCTTGCCTGGGCCGGCGTCTTCATCATCACGATGGGCGTGCTCGCGCTGAACATCCTCGCGCGCGTGCTCTTCAAGAACAAGCATTGACCGAAAGACTCACATGGACGCCAAAGTCGATACGCCCGTGACCGAGAAGGCCAAGCTCTCGGTGCGCAACCTGAACTTCTACTACGGTGGGTTCCACGCGCTCAAGAACATCAACATGGACATCCCGGAGGGCAAGGTGACGGCCTTCATCGGCCCGTCGGGCTGCGGCAAGTCCACGCTGCTGCGCACCTTCAACCGCATGTTCGAGCTCTACCCCGAGCAGCGCGCCGAGGGCCAGATCCTGCTCGACGGCGAGAACATCCTCGAGAGCAAGGAAGACATCTCGCTGATCCGCGCCAAGGTCGGCATGGTGTTCCAGAAGCCCACGCCGTTCCCGATGTCGATCTACGACAACATCGCGTTCGGCGTGAAGCTGTTCGAGCGCCTGTCGCGCGCCGAGATGGACGAGCGCATCGAATGGGCGCTCAAGAAGGCCGCGCTGTGGAACGAGGTCAAGGACAAGCTCGACCAGAGCGGTTCGGGCCTGTCGGGCGGCCAGCAGCAGCGTCTGTGCATCGCCCGCGGCATCGCGATCAAGCCCGAGGTGCTGCTGCTCGACGAACCCTGCTCGGCGCTCGACCCGATCTCGACCGGCAAGATCGAGGAGCTGATCCACGAGCTCAAGAGCGACTATACGGTCGCGATCGTCACGCACAACATGCAGCAGGCCGCGCGCTGCTCGGACTACACGGCGTACATGTACCTCGGCGACCTGATCGAGTTCGGCCCGACCGAAGAGCTGTTCATGAAGCCCAAGCGCAAGGACACCGAGGACTACATCACCGGGCGCTTCGGCTGAAGCGACCGTTGATGTAGCGGCGAAGGCTCACTTCGCACAGCGAAGTTAAGCGTAGCGGCCCTAGCCACTACGGCTCGGTTTGAAACGGAGCAAATTTATGACCGACAAGCATCTCTCTACCCAGTTCGATACCGAGCTCTCGAGCATCTCGACACGCGTGCTCGAGATGGGCGGCCTCGTCGAATCGCAGGTCGCGCAGGCCGTGCTCGCGCTGACCTCGTTCAGCGCCGAGCAGGCGAACGCCGTGCTCGAGCTCGAGGAGAAGGTCAACGCGATGGAGATCGAGATCGACCGCGATCTGCAGACCATCATCGCGCGGCGCCAGCCGACCGCGCGCGACCTGCGCCTGCTGATCGCGGTTTCCAAGAGCACCGGCAACCTCGAGCGCGTCGGCGACGAGGCCGCGCGCATCGCGCGCACGGTCCAGCGCCTGATCAACGCCGGCGTGTCGAGCCGCCTGCGCCTGCCGATGTCCGACCTCGGCTACGAGGCCGAGCTCGCGACGGCGCAGCTGCGCAAGGTGCTCGACGCGTTCGCGCGCCTCGACGTCGAGCGCGCGCTCGAAGTGCTCAAGCACGACGACGAGATCGACAAGGAGTTCGAGGGCCTGATGCGCAAGCTCATCACCTACATGATGGAAGACCCGCGCACGATCTCCTCGTCGATCGACCTGGTCTTCGTCGCGAAGGCGATCGAGCGCGTCGGCGACCACGCGAAGAACCTCGCCGAGGTCATCATCTACATCGTCAAGGGTACGGACGTGCGGCACAACAAGCCCGAAGCCGTCGAGACGATGGTGCGCTGAACGTAGTCACAACAAACCACGAAACCCCATGCGAACCAGCCGAATCCTGGTGGTCGAAGACGAGTCGGCGATCGCCGAACTCGTCGGCCTGAACCTGCGTCACGCGGGCTTCGAAGTCACGCTCGCGGCGAACGCCGAACAGGCGCAGCTCGAGATCGACCGGGTCCTTCCGGACCTCGTCGTGCTCGACTGGATGATGCCCGGGCAGTCGGGCATCACGCTCGCGCGCCAATGGCGCGGCGCGGCCCGGACGAAGGACCTGCCCATCATCATGCTGACGGCGCGCGCCGAGGAGGCCGACACGATCGCCGGCCTCGAAGCCGGCGCCGACGACTACCTGACCAAGCCCTTCTCGACCAAGGAGCTGCTCGCGCGCGTGCGCGCGGTGCTGCGCCGCAAGGTCCCCGAGGCGCTCGACAGCGCGGTCGTCGCGGGGCCGCTGAACCTCGACCCGAGCACGCGCCGCGTCACGCGCGAGGGCGCCGAGGTCAAGCTCGGTCCGACCGAGTTCCGCCTGCTGCACTACTTCATGACCCACCCCGAGCGCGTGCACAGCCGCTCGCAGCTGCTCGACCGCGTCTGGGGCGACCACGTGTTCATCGAGGAGCGCACCGTCGACGTCCACGTCAAGCGCCTGCGCGAGGCGCTCGACAAGGTTCAATGCGCCCGCATGATCGAGACGGTCCGCGGTGCCGGCTATCGCTTGACGCAGCAGGTGGATACGCTCTCGTCGGCCTGAGGAGGGCGCCGCCGATGAAGGAGACGCTTTACTGGCTGCTGCCGCGCGTGCTGCTGGCCATGCTCGCGGTGCTGCTGGGTACGCTCGTGTTCGTCGTCGCCGCGCCGCTGCTGGGCCTGCCGATCACTTCGGGGGCGCTCGGCGCGGCCGTCGCGGTCGGCCTGCTGCTCGTCGTCGACTCGGCGCGCGGCGCGCGCCTGCTGCGCTGGCTACGCGGCACGATGGCCGACAGCCCGCCGCGCGACGCCGGTCTGTTCGGCGAGCTCGCCTACCGCGTCGAGCGCGCGCTGCGCGTGCGCGAGCGCGGCATCGAGCGCGAGCGCCTGCAGCGTGAGCAGTTCCTGTCCGCGATCGAGGCCTCGCCGAACGGCGTGCTGATGCTCGACGCGAACGACCAGATCGACTGGTGCAACCGCGTCGCGGCCGACCATTTCGCGCTCGACCCCAAGCGCGACCTGCGCCAGCGCATCACCAACCTCGTGCGCTCGCCGGCCTTCGTCTCCTACCTGCAGGCCGGTCAGTTCGCCGAGCCGCTGCAGCTCGCGAACCTGCGCGGCGCGGGCACGACGCTGTCCGTCGTGATCCGGCGTTACGGCGAGGGCATGAAGCTCGTGCTCTCGCTCGACGTGACCGAGCGCATCCGCACCGACGCGATGCGGCGCGACTTCGTCGCGAACGTCTCGCACGAGATCCGCACGCCGCTGACCGTGCTCAGCGGCTTCATCGAGACCATGGGCAGCCTGCCGCTCAGCGAGCTCGAGCGCCATCGCGTGCTCACGCTGATGGAGCAGCAGACCGTGCGCATGCAGTCGCTCGTCGCCGACCTGCTCACGCTCGCCCAGCTCGAGGGCAGCCCGCGCCCCTCGGCCGACCGCTGGGTCGCGCTCGACGCGCTGCTCGCGCGCTGCGCGGCCGACGGCGCGGCGCTGTCGGCCGGCCGGCACCGCCTGGCACTGCCCGACTCGACCCAGATCGAGCTCGCCGGCGTCGAGTCCGAGCTGCAGAGCGCGATCGGCAACCTCGTCAACAACGCGATCCGCTACACGCCCGAGGGCGGCGAGGTCACCGTGTGCTGGCGCCTGCAGGCCGACGGCTCGGGCGAGATCACGGTCAGCGACACCGGGCCTGGCATCGCGCGCGAGCACCTGCCGCGCCTCGCCGAGCGCTTCTACCGCGTCGACGGCAGCCGCTCGCGCGAGACCGGCGGCACGGGCCTCGGCCTGTCCATCGTCAAGCATGTCGTGCAGCGCCATGGCGGCGAGCTGCTGATCACGAGCGAGCTCGGGCGCGGCTCGCAGTTCCGCCTCGTGTTCCCGGCCGCGCGCGTGCGCGGCTTGAGCGACATGGTGCTCGGCGCCGAGGCGGCCGATCCGGCGCTCGCCGACGCGCTGCGGCGTTGAGCGCTGTCGGTCGCCGCGCGACGAGGGAGGGCGGGGCGGTTCGGGGCCGCCCGTCGCGTCAGCGCAGGCGCCGCATCAGGATGAACGCGTCGCCGCGGTCGGTCGGACCGCGCAGGCCCGCGAGGTCCTGCCAGCCGGCCGGCGCGGGCGCGTCGGGCGCACGCAGCGCGTAGTCGCAGCCGCTGCGCGCGACGGTCTCGTCGGCGCGCACCGTCCAGCCGCCCTCGAATTCGAGCGCCGCGAGCGTCGCGAGCGGCTGGCCCGGTGCGGCCAGGCAGTTGAAGCGCGCTGGCAGCGCGCGCCGCGTCGCCGCGACGAGCGGGCCGTTCGAGCGCGCGTAGTCGGCCGCGGGCAGGCCCAGCGTCATCAAGATCAGCCAGCACAGCGCGACGCCGCCGGCCGGCAGCGCGAGGCTCTTCCACAGTGCGTGGCGGTGGCGCGCGGTGCGCCAGCGCACGAGCGCGAGCCAGGCGAGCGTGCCGAGCGCCGCGAACAGCAGCGCGAGCAGGTCGAAGCGCGGCTCGAAGCCATGGGCGATGCGGCGCAGATTCGCGAGCGGCTGGGCCGGCACGCCGGTCTGCATCGACACGTAGTAGACCCAGGCGAACAGCGCGGCCGCGGTGAAGAAAAACACCGAGAACCAGTCGATCGCCGCGCTCAGGCTGCGCTTGAGCGTCGGCAGCGCGAAGGCGGCGAGCACGGCGAGCGGCGGCAGCGCGAGCAGCAGCGCGCGGTCGCTGCCGGCCATCAGCACGCAGGTCGCGGCCGGAACGAGCGCACAGGCGAACGGCACGAAGATATGGCGGCGCTGCCAGTGGCGGCGCCAGCGCCAGAAGGTCCACAGCGCGAGCGGCCAGCTCGGCCAGCAGAACCAGGCGATGAGGCTCGCGACCTGGCGCAGCGCCGCGAACGAGTGCGGCAGCGCGGCGCGCCAGGCCCAGGCGTGGAAGGTCCAGGCCGCGAGGCCCGCGAGCAGGCCTGCGACGACGAGCCAGGGCAGCAGCGCGCGCACGGCCGCGTAGCTCGAGCGCGCGCACAGCAGCAGGCCCAGCGCCGCGAGCACGAGGGCCACGGCGGGCGCGCCGGCCGCGGCGAGGCCCGGCAGGGCGACGAGCGTCGCGATGCGCGCCTGCGCGGCGTGGAAGGGCGCGGCCGCGAGTCCGAACAGCCACAGCGTCGCGAACATCAGCTGCATCAGCTCGGGGGTCGTTTCGTGGCCGAGCTGGAGCAGGCCGAGGCTGGCGATCAGCGCGAGCAGGGCGCCGTCGGCGAGCGTGCGCGCGTAGTCGCCGGCCTGGGCCTCGCCGCCGAACGCGAACGCGACCGGCTGGGCCGCCTCGGTGCGTGCGAGGTTGAACGCGCTGTACCAGACCAGCGCGAGCACGCAGGCGAGCATGGTCGCGTAGGGCAGGCGCGCGGCGAGCGCGGGGTCGAGCCAGGGCAGGGCCTTGATCGCGAGCGCGCCGACCCAGTAGGGCAGCGGCCCGCCAGAAGCGGTGATGCCGCCGATCGCGGGCTGCCACCAGGGCGCGTGGCCCTCGGCGATGCTCGCCATGAAGCCGTAGGCCGTGAGGTCGGCGTTGCGCCAGGGGTCGCGGCCGAACAGGCCCGGCAGCAGGTAGGCCGCGCACAGCAGCAGTAGCGGCAGCCGCGGCAGGCGCTGGGCGCCGCGTTCGGCAACGATCGCGGGGGTGGTCTGGGCTTGCTGGGTCACGCGCGGCTTGACTCTGGGTCGGATGTTCTTGTGGCTGCGCGCGCATCATGCCCGACAAAAAGCAAAAGGGCAGCCGAGGCCGCCCCTTTGATACAAGCAAAAGGGCAGCCGAGGCTGCCCTTCTGGTGCACGCGCAAGCTGCTTACTTCTTGAGGTGAGCGAACTTGTTGCGGAACTTCTCGACGCGGCCGCCGAGGTTGTCGACGCTCTTCTGCGTACCCGTGTAGAAGGGGTGCGACTCGCTCGTCGTTTCGAGCTTCACGAGCGGCATCTGCTTGCCGTCGATCGTGATGGATTCCTTGGTCTGGACGGTCGAGCGCGTCACGAACTGGAAGCCGTTGGACTGGTCCACGAACACGACGTCGCGGTAGTTGGGGTGAATGCCTTCTTTCATGGGAGACCCTCTCGCTGCTGTGTCGGGAGCCACATCACACCGCGTGACGCACTTTCTGACGGGCGGAAAACCGTGGAGTATAGCAGAAAACGGGAATTTCCCGTTTAGCCGCCTCTACGCATCATGTCGAAGAAGTCGAGGTTGTTCTTCGACGCCTTCATCTTGTCGAGGATGAACTCCATCGCCTCGATCTCGTCCATGTTGTAGAGCAGCTTGCGCAGGATCCAGCTCTTTTGCAGGATCTCGGGCTTGAGCAGCAGCTCCTCGCGGCGCGTACCCGACTTGTTGATCAGGATCGACGGGTAGACGCGTTTCTCGGCCATGCGGCGGTCGAGGTGGATTTCGCAGTTGCCCGTGCCCTTGAATTCCTCGTAGATGACCTCGTCCATCTTCGAGCCGGTGTCGATCAGGGCCGTGCCGATGATGGTCAGCGAGCCGCCTTCCTCGACGTTGCGCGCGGCGCCGAAGAAGCGCTTCGGGCGCTGCAGCGCGTTCGCGTCGACGCCGCCGGTCAGGACCTTGCCCGAGCTCGGCAGCACGTTGTTGTAGGCGCGCGCGAGGCGGGTGATCGAGTCGAGCAGGATGATCACGTCCTTCTTGAGCTCGACGAGGCGCTTCGCCCGCTCGATCACCATCTCGGCGACCTGCACGTGGCGCGCGGCCGGCTCGTCGAAGGTCGAGCTGATGACCTCGCCGCGCACGGTGCGCAGCATTTCGGTCACTTCCTCGGGGCGCTCGTCGACGAGCAGCACGATCAGGTGGCAGTCCGGGTGGTTCGCGACGAGAGCGTGGGCGATGCTCTTCATCATCTCGGTCTTGCCGGTCTTGGGCTGGGCGACGATCAGCGCGCGCTGGCCTTTGCCGATCGGCGAGATCAGGTCGATGATGCGGCCGGTGATGTTCTCGTCGGTCTTGATCTCGCGTTCGAGCTTGAACTGTTCCTTGGGGAACAGCGGCGTCAAGTTCTCGAACATGATCTTGTGCTTGCTCTCCTCGGGCGTCAGGCCGTTGACGCGGTCGACCTTGACGAGCGCGAAGTAGCGCTCGCCGTCCTTGGGCACGCGCACTTCGCCTTCGATGTTGTCGCCGGTGTGGAGGTTGAAGCGGCGGATCTGGCTCGGCGACAGGTAGATGTCGTCGGTCGACGCCATATAGCTGGCCTCGATCGAGCGCAGGAAGCCGAAGCCGTCCGGCAGGACTTCGAGGACGCC